>ENA-OUQW01000051-OUQW01000051.1-human-gut-metagenome-genome-assembly--contig:-NODE-51-length-132985-cov-8.025976_pt1 | contig 132985 bp, 94 predicted proteins | sample MGYA00248464_ERZ548849 | MGnify/ENA primary metagenome ERZ548849 (study PRJEB26491, sample SAMN04978193) | human gut metagenome | host: Homo sapiens | study: EMG produced TPA metagenomics assembly of... | reverse complement strand
CACACCTGTAACACCGCAAAATCAACTGTTAATTTTTTCTTGGGACACCAGTGCAAAATTTTGCGTCTCTACAAGGCGGACGCCGTCATCATTTTAAATAAAACACCACGCCACTTTACGCAGTCAACCAAAGTAGAGACGCAAAATCTTGCGTCTCACAAGCAACCATGCGCAATAAACCAAGGCATACATCCACCTGCCATCGCCACGCCTTTTACTCTGTGAGGCACAATGATGCCCTATAAACTGATGTAAAAACTCACCTGCCACCACCGCAATCTTCCCCCATTACACACCCTGACGCAACACCGGCACCGTTCCGCAAATCGCATAAATATACGTAAACGTCGGTAAAAAGTTTTGACAAAATAAAATCGCGAAACAGATATTGACATATTATAATATATGTATAAAAAGCGTATTTTTACACGGATATGCGTCCGCGAAGACTCAGGAACAACACGGAAGAGCCTATCTCACACCTCCGGAAAGCACCGTCCATGCATCCGAAAGCACCGTTCCGCACTGCGGAAAAGCCTCTTCCGCGACGCCATAAAGTCCGTTCCGCACACCGGAGCGGGCTTTGTTTTCATCTCATACAGCACAAACGGCTTATTATCAGATACTTTGCCGTCATGCTCAAAACTCGCGTATTTGCAGCCGGAAAGCCGTCTGCGCGTCGCGAAGCCATTCTCGTCGAACGGCGGTGAATATTCATGCATGTCGCGGAGGCGTTTTCCGCATAATTATGCAAAGTGATGACCGATGCTCCGAAGTCACCATAACGGCGTTCCCACACCGCTCCCCAGCCTCGCCGCAACCTCTTCCGTCCGCCCTACGGAAGACATGCCGCACACCCGTCTCACAGCCTGCCGCCCCGTCCCTGAGCCTACGTGGCACGGCAGCCCCACGCTCCCTGCCGTTTTTAAGAATAAACAACAATTAAAAAACAAAATAAATACAGCTGATAGACCAATTTTTATTATCTTTGCACGTAGATACACCGGGGCTGCCGCACGGCTCTCAACACGTGCCGGGAAGGCGGAAACGGAGCACCCCAAAAAACAACATTACAAACATAAATAATAATTTTCATCATGGCATTTTTAACTAATGAGAAACTTACAATCGTCGGCGCAGCCGGTATGATTGGTTCAAACATGGTTCAGACAGCACTGACAATGGGTCTGACAAGTGACATCTGTCTTTACGACGTCTTCTCTCCGGAAGGTGTTGCAGAGGAAATGCGCCAGAGCGGTTTCGGCGATGTAAAGATCACAGCAACCACAGATGCCAAGGAAGCATTCACCAATGCGAAATACATCATATCCTCAGGCGGAGCTCCACGTAAGGCTGGCATGACACGCGAAGACCTGCTCAAAGGCAACTGCGAGATTGCAGAAGGTCTGGGAAAGAACATCAAGGAGTACTGCCCGGACGTAAAGCACGTTGTCATCATCTTCAATCCTGCTGACCTCACAGGTCTTGTCACACTGCTCTACTCAGGTCTGAAACCGTCTCAGGTAACCACTCTGGCTGCCCTCGACTCAACCCGTCTGCAGAGCGCGCTGGCTAAGAAGTTCAACGTTATGCAGAGCGAAGTGAAGGGATGCGCCACATACGGCGGACACGGAGAGCAGATGGCAGTGTTCGGCTCACACGTTACTATAGACGACAGAAAGCTCACCGACATCATCGGAACAGACGAGTTCCCCGAGGCTGAATGGGAGCAGATGAAGAAAGACGTGACACAGGGCGGCGCCAAAATCATCGAGCTGCGCGGCAGGTCTTCGTTCCAGAGCCCGGCATACCTCTCTGTAGAGATGATACGCGCGGTGATGGGCGGCGAGAAGTTCCGCTTCCCGGTAGGCACATATGTCAACACCGGCAAGTACAACCACATAATGATGGCTATGAACACAACGCTCGACACCACCGGCGCTCACTACGAAGTGCCGCAGGGAACAGCCGAGGAGAACGCCAAACTCGACGCAAGCTACGAGCACCTTTGCAAGATGCGCGACGAGCTTGTTACGCTTAACATCGTTCCGCCGATAGCTGAATGGAGCAAGGTGAACCCGAACCTGTAATACCGGGACATACAGACAACAGTATAAAGGTGTGGACGCGGAAGCGTTGTCCGCACCTTTTTTTCTCCAATAAAGGACGCCGCGCCCTCATGCGGCGGCACACATCAGTAATAGGGGTTGCCTTTTCCGTAATATAATTATGTTCGCTTACGGTGTTTTTTCTTATTTTTGCACCCGTGAGAACACACACAGACGGAACGCCGACGCCATACGACGGAGGCTCCGCAACAACATATCATAACATAAAACACAAGCAACACGACATGGAAACAATAAAGGACAGATCTTTCGGAGGAGAACGCCCGTTGTTCGAAATACACAACGTGCGTCTCGAGAACGTTACAATCACCGACGGCGAGTCGGGAATAAAACACTGCAGCGACATAGAGGCTGACAACTGCCGGTTCTACGGCAAGTACCCGTGGTGGCACGTGAAGGGAAGCCTCATCACACGCTGCTACTTCGCTCCGGAGTCAAGATCGGCAATCTGGTATTCGGATAACATGACCATGAAGGACAGCGTAATAGACGGTCCGAAGTTCTTCCGCGAGATGAAGAACCTCACTCTCGAGAACGTGAAGATAAACGATGCCGACGAGACTTTCTGGAACATCGACGGTCTGAACATACGCAACGTCACTCTGCACGAGGGCACCTACCCCTTCATGGGCAGCCGCAACATAGTTGTGGACGGACTGGAGAGCGACTCTAAGTATGTGTTCCAGTATGTGAGGAACGCCGAGATACGCAACGCGCGCATAACTACCAAGGACTCGTTCTGGGAGACGGAGAACGTCACAGTGTACGACTCTGTGCTCGACGGAGAGTATCTGGGGTGGCACTCCAAGAACCTGCGCCTCGTCAACTGCCACATAGCGGGCGAGCAACCGCTGTGCTACGCGGAGAATCTGGTGCTTGAGAACTGCACCTTCGACCCCGCATGCGACCGCGCGTTCGAGTATTCCACAGTGCGCGCAGACATCAGAGGACACATAGAAAACATAAAGAACCCTACTTCGGGACTCATAGTCGCCGACAGCATAGGCTCAGTCACCATCGACGAAAACATACGCAAGCCTGCCGACTGCGTCATACGCACAAGACAATGACGCACAAGGCGGTATGGCGCATGACATACCATTCATCCTAAAATAAAACTTATGACATACGATTTCGATACTCTTATAGACCGCCGCGGAACCGACTGCGTGAAGTGGGACACGGCAAAGGAGGACGACGTTCTGCCCATGTGGGTGGCAGACATGGACTTCAAGGCAGCGCCGTGCATAGCCGAGGCTCTCAGAAAACGAATGGAGCACGGTGTGTTCGGATACACCATCGTACCCGAAAGCTACTACGACGCCATCACAGGATGGTTCGGCAGACGCCACAATTGGAACATCGACCGCAGCTGGATAATCTACACCACCGGCGTGGTGCCTGCCATATCGGCTACCATAAAGGCTCTTACAGAACCGGGAGACAAGGTCATCATACAGACACCGGTGTACAACTGCTTCTTCTCTTCGATACGCAACAACGGCTGCGTCATAGCAGAGAATCCGCTGATATATGAGGACAACACTTATCACATAGACTTTGAAGGATTCGAAAGGCTGGCTGCCGACGAGCGCACAAAGGTGTTCCTGCTCTGCAACCCGCACAATCCGGCGGGACGGGTGTGGCTGCCAGAAGACATGAGACGCCTCAACGACATATGCATGAGGCACGGTGTGAAGGTGATAAGCGATGAGATTCACTGCGAGCTTATAATGAAAGGCAACAGCTACACGCCCTTCGCGTCAATATCCGACGAGTGCCTGCACAACTCCATAACGCTCAACTCGCCCACGAAGGCATTCAACATCGCAGGACTGCAGATTGCCAACATCATATCGTGCGACGCCGACGTGCGACGCAGGATAGACCGTGCCATAAACATAAACGAGATTTGCGACGTCAATCCTTTCGGTGTCGTGGCTCTTCAGGCGGCTTACAACGAGGGCGGAGAATGGCTCGACAGCCTCAACGAATATCTTTACGGCAACTACACGGAGCTGCTACGGTTCTTCAGAGAACGCATGCCGGCAATAGGAATAACACGGCTCGAAGGCACATACCTGGTATGGGCGGACATCCGCAGCACCGGAATGAGTTCCGACGAGCTTAACCGCAGGCTCATCAGCGAGGGACACGTCATGATGAACAGCGGCACGATGTACGGCAAGACCGCAGGAGAGGGATTCCTCAGAATAAACATAGCGTGCCCGCGCAGCCGCATGCTTGAAGGACTGGAGCGCATGGCGCGCGTCATAGAAAAGCTCTGACACACTCACCGCAAACATTTTGCCGGATATGGACAGTAGACAGGACTACAGATTCGAAGTGTGTGCCAACGGTGTGGAAAGCTGTCTGGCGGCACAGGAAGGAGGCGCCGACCGTGTGGAACTCTGCGCCGGCATACCCGAGGGAGGCACCACTCCGTCGTACGGAGAGATAAAGACCGCACGCCGGTTGCTCACGTCCACACGCCTGCACGTCATCATACGGCCGCGCGGAGGCGACTTTCTCTACACTCCGCTCGAGCTCGAACGCATGACAGAAGACATAGGCGTGTGCAGGGAACTCGGTGCCGACGGTGTGGTGTTCGGATGTCTGACGAAAGACGGAGAGGTGGATATTGAGGCAAACAGACAGCTCATGCGGTGCGCTGCTGGCATGTCGGTGACGTTTCACAGAGCCTTCGACATGTGCCGCAATCCGCAGAAGGCTCTCGAGGACATCATCTCTCTTGGCTTCAACCGCATACTTACCTCCGGACAGCAACCCGACGCCCTGAGCGGCGCACAGCTGCTGAAGGAACTCGACAGACAGGCTGACGGACGCATAATACTGCTCGCCGGATGCGGCGTAAACGAGAACAACATTGCACGTCTGCGCTCTCTCACATCACTCAGAGAGTATCATTTCTCCGCAAGAACAAAGGTGAGAAGCGGCATGGACTACATCAACAGCCGCGTGTTCATGGGCAGCAAAGACGCTGACGAGACATCGACGGAAGTCACCTCAGCCGAACGTGTGAGACAGACAATAAATGCCTGTATCGGATAAAATATCATGCTATAATTGTAAAAACGCCGCAACAATTAGCTGTTTGTGGCGTTTTTTTCGTACATTTGCCCCGCATCAAATTAAAAAACCTAATTTATGAAGTACTTATTCACAACTCTCATCACATTGTTAATGTCTGCGGTGAACGTCCTCGCAGACGGAGCCAAGAGCAAGGTGCCGCTTGCCGACCCTTACGTTCTGCTCGACGGAGACACTTATTATGCCTACGGCACGCACAACGCCGACGGTATCGAGGTATGGACTTCCGACGACCTGTATGTCTGGAAATACCGGGGACTCGCCCTGAACAGGAACCAGACGACCGAAGAAAGATGGTTCTGGGCACCGGAGGTTTATCATAAGAACGGCAAATACTATATGTATTATTCTGCCAACGAGCATCTCTACGTAGCCACGTCAGACTCTCCGCTCGGACCGTTCAGGCAGCAAGGCACATACCAGATGAACAATCTTCTGGGCTCGGAGAAGTGCATCGACTCGCACGTTTTCTTCGATGACGACGGCAAGGCTTACCTTTTCTTCGTACGGTTCACCGACGGAAACTGCATATGGATGTGCGAGCTGGAGGACGACTACATGACTCCGATAGACGGAACACTGAAGAAATGCATCAACGTAACACTGCCTTGGGAGAAGCTGCTCGGCAGGGTATGCGAGGGACCCAACATGGTTAAGTTCGAGAACAAATACTATCTCACCTACTCGGCTAACGACTACAACAGCCAGGACTATGCTGTGGGATGCGCCACAACATCATCTCTCAGCAATCCGACATGGGGCAAATACAGAGATCCTATACTGTGCCGTGTAGAGAATCTTGTGGGAACAGGACACCACACCATATTCACCGACAAGGAAGGAAAGATGCGCATAGCGTTCCACGCGCACAATTCCACAACGTCCGTACACAACCGTCTGATGTACATAGGCACGATGGAGTTCACCGGAAGACCGGGACGCAGGGTGCTCAGAATGACCGATGACCCTATAATAAGACCCATAACCAATGAGGATGTTACCGACGGCATAGGCGGCATAAGCACCGGTGAGAGTGTGAAAGAGTATTTCTCACTCAGCGGAATGAGGCTTTCCGAGCCGCAGAAGGGCGTGAACATCGTACGCGAAAACGGAAAGACGCGCAAGGTGATTGTGGAGTAAGGCTCTCCACATCATCTCTTACCGGTGACGGAAATGCCATGACAGAGACATGGGAATGCAGCATCCGAGGCATAAGAATTCAACATATGACGCACAAGAATATGACACCGGATGCATGAAGAATGGAACTTCCGCAACAATAAAGAACGTAAATGAGAATGGAGAACGTCGGACAACGTTCTCCATTCTCATTTTTATCATAATCTCGTATGTCAATTCCCGTAGCGCGGCAATACCGCTTTCTGTGTGCGGGAAGCACCTTTCCAGCATGCAACAAGCGCAAGGCGGTATGACTGTTCTGCCTATTTCAGCACCTCAATGGCACGGCGCATACGGCGCAGAGTCTCTTCCTTGCCGAGGAACGCGGATATGTCGAACATGCCGGGACCCTTTCCCTCGCCCACGAGAGTGAGCCTGAAAGCGTTCATCACGTCACCGAGCTTGTAGCCCTTCGACTCCACCCATGCCATGACAACATGCTCCTGACCTTCCACGGAGAAGTCTTCGATGCCCTCCAACACCTCAGCCAGCTCGCCCATAACCTTTGCCGAGTCGGCTTTCCAACGCTTTTTCACGGTCTTGGCGTCATATTCCGTCGGTGCGATGAAGAAGAACGAGCAGAGCTGCCACAGCTCTTTCACGAAGCTCACGCGGTCTTTCATCATCTCCACTACCTTCAACACGCGTTCGAACGGTTCGTCAACGCCGTTGTTGGCAACGATGGGTGCGAAGAGCCTTGCTATCTCCTCGCTGCTCTTGCGCAGTATATATTCGTGGTTGAACCATATTCCTTTCTGATAGTCGAAGCGTGCTCCGGCTTTCGAACACTTTGTTATGTCGAAGAGACTGACAAGCTCGTCGAGCGTGAAAAGCTCCTGCTCTGTGCCTGGATTCCACCCGAGCAGAGCGAGGAAGTTTACCACCGCCTCCGGGAAATAGCCACTCTCGCGGTATCCGGAGGACACGTCGCCCGTCTTGGGGTCGTGCCATTCCAGCGGAAAGACGGGGAATCCGAGCCTGTCTCCGTCGCGTTTGGAGAGCTTGCCCTTGCCTTCCGGCTTGAGGAGAAGTGGCAGGTGAGCGAACTTCGGCATGGTGTCCTCCCATCCGAAAGCCCTGTATAGCAGCACATGAAGCGGTGCGCTCGGCAGCCACTCCTCACCTCTTATGACGTGGCTTATCTTCATCAGATGGTCGTCCACAATGTTGGCAAGATGATATGTAGGCAGTTCGTCGGCACTCTTGTAAAGCACCTTGTCGTCGATGATGTCGCTTTTTATGACCACCTCACCGCGTATCATGTCGTCCACATGCACCTCCAGTCCCGGCTCCACCTTGAAACGCACCACATACTGCTGCCCGTCGGCTATGCGACTGCTGCATTCCTCCGGTGTCATTGTGAGCGAGTTGGTCATCTGCATGCGCGTATGGGCGTCATACTGGAAGTTTGCCGTCTCGCTGCGTTTCTTCTCCAGCTCCTCGGGAGTGTCGAAAGCCACATACGCCATGCCTTTTTCGAGCAGCATGTCGACATACTTCCTGTAGATGTCCCTGCGCTCGCTCTGGCGGTAAGGACCGTATTCGCCACCGAAGGACACACCTTCGTCGAACTTAATTCCGAGCCAGCGGAACGACTCTATGATATATTCCTCGGCTCCGGGAACGAACCGGTTTGAATCGGTATCTTCTATTCTGAAAACAAGTTCGCCGCCATGCTGACGCGCGAAGAGATAATTAAACAGTGCGGTCCGCACTCCGCCGATGTGCAGCGGTCCCGTTGGGCTGGGCGCAAAACGCACTCTGACTTTATTCTCTGACATTGAATGCAAAATAAATTATTTATCTATAATTTTCCTGCAAAAGTAATATAAATTTTCCAAATGTTGTCAGTTTTTTATTACTTTCGCAAAGGAAACAAATTAATACACCCATTATGAACATACAGAACAAAAACAGAGGGAAAAACCTCCGTAACATAATAATACGCATTTCGCTCATTGCCGTGACCGTACTTGTAATAGTGTGGTCGCTGCCGAGGACCGAAAGCAAGCACTACCGCTACGACATCGGCAAGCCGTGGATGTACAGTTCGTTCATAGCAAAGTTCGACTTCCCCATCTACAAGACCGATGAGATAATAAAACAACAGGAAGACTCGGTGCTCGCAAACTATCAGCCGTACTACAACTACGACAAGAACGTGGAGCAGACTGAGCTCAAGAAGCTGTGGAACGATTTCCGCAACGGCATACCGGGGCTTCCGGCGAACTATCTGAAAATAATAGCCGACAGACTGCACCGCATCTACCAGTCGGGAATAATGGACACTCCGGAATACAACGAGATATACAAGGACTCGTCGAACATGGTAAGGATAGTGGACGGAACCAACGCGCAGAGCACCCGCATCACCTATGTCTTCTCCACGATGACGGCATATGAGTTCCTGTTCATGGACGAACGGCTTGCCCAACAGAGGCAGATACTCCAGAAATGCGACCTCAACAACTACATAGAACCGAACCTTATATACGACAAGGAGCGCAACGAGACAGAGCGCAGCGACTTGCTCAGCAGCATACCGTCGGCAAGCGGCATGGTGATGAGCGGGCAGAAGATAATAGACAGGGGCGACATTGTGGACGAACACATATACCGCGTGCTCAGCTCTTTCGAACGGGAGATGCAGCGGAGGGGCGCATCGGCAAACCAGATAACGTCAATCCTGATAGGTCAGACCATATTCGTGACCATCATGATAATGCTCTTCACGGCATATCTCGGACTGTTCCGCCGCGATTATTTCGACAAACCGAGAAGCATAGCCATGCTTTACGCGCTGATAACGATATTCCCCGTCATCGTGTCGTTCTTCATGCGGCACAACTTCCTGAGCGTCTACATCATTCCGTTCGCCATCGTTCCCATATTCGTGAGGGTGTTCATGGACTCGCGCACGGCGTTCGTCACACACGTGACGATGATTCTCATCTGCACCACGGCGGTGAAATACCAGTATGAGTTCATCATCATCCAGATTGTGTCAGGACTCATAGCCATATACTCACTGCGCGAACTGCTCCACCGCTCGCAGGTTTTCAAGGCGGCGCTCTTCGTCACCGCGGGCAGCTCAGCCGTATACTTCGCCCTCCAGATGATACAGGACACCGACTTCCCGATGCTTGACGGCGACATGTACTACCACTTCTGCGTGAACGGCGTGCTCGTGCTTCTGTCCTACCCGCTGATGTTCATCATCGAGAAAACGTTCGGATTCACATCCAGTGTCATGCTTTTCGAGCTGTCGAACACCAACCGCGGACTGCCTCACGACCTCAGCGCGACAGCCCCCGGCACCTTCCAGCACTCCATAACCGTGGGCAATCTGGCTGCCGAAATAGCCAGCAAGATAGGCGCCAACAGCCTTCTCGTGCGCACAGGAGCACTCTATCATGACATAGGAAAGATGTCCGACCCCGTGTTCTTCACCGAGAACCAGGCTGGGGTGAACCCTCACGAGAACATATCAGACAAGGAAAGCGCGCGCATAGTGATAAGTCACGTCACCGAGGGAGTGAAGATGGCGGAGAAGGCGGGACTGCCCGGAATAATAAAAGACTTCATCCTGACCCACCACGGATGCGGAATGGCAAAATACTTCTACATAAACTATAAGAACAAACACCCCGACGAGGATGTGGACCCGACACCGTTCACCTATCCGGGACCAAACCCGTTCACACGCGAACAGGCTATACTCATGATGGCTGACGGCGTGGAGGCAGCCTCGCGCTCGCTCCCCACATACACCGAAGAGAGCATATCCGCGCTCGTAAACAAGATAATAGACAGCCAGATGGCTGACGGATTCTTCAAGGACTGCCCCATAACGTTCCACGACATAGAGCAGGCGAAGCAGGTGCTCATAGAAAGACTCAAAGCCATCTACCACACACGGATATCCTATCCGGAGCTGAAGAAGTATGAAAAGACGCCCGACCGTCCGAAACGGAAGAACAGGTGGGGATACAACTGAGGCTGACCACACATACGTCATATAAGACAACGGCATGTTGCACATATACAATCATTTGTGCAGCATGCCGTTTCTTTTTAGTTAACATTCATTAAACACAAAACATCTTTTACTGTATTAAAGAGCAATTTAATTAACTTTGCGACCTATCATTTAAACAATATTAAGATGAATAAATCAAAATTAGCCCTCGCGGCTCTCTTTGCCGCATGTTGCGCAAGCTCATTCGCGGGCGGCATACTCACAAACACAAACCAGAACATAATCTTCCTGAGAAATCCGGCACGCGACGCCGCCATCGGCATCGACGGCGTATACAGCAATCCGGCGGGCGTGGCTTTCCTCGAAAACGGTTTCCATCTGTCCATAAACCTGCAGAACGTGCACCAGACACGAACCATAACAACAGCCTACGGCGACCTGTTCAAGAACAACGTGAACAACCCGGCGACAGCCGCCAACGGATACGCCCACAAGTTCAAGGGTGTCGCCGACGCGCCGGTAGTGCCGTCGTTCCAGGCGGCATACGTCAAGGACGACTGGACATTCCAGTTCGGTTTCGCCATAACAGGAGGCGGAGGAAAGTGTGAGTTCGACAATGGTCTCGGCTCGTTCGAGGGTGTCGTGGCAGGCATTCCGGCAGCCCTGCTCGCCGCAGGCATCAACAGCAGCCTCGAACCGATGGGCACACAGCTCACCGGAGGCTACTCCATGGACCCCTTCATGCGCGGAAGGCAGTACTACTACGGCTTCACTCTCGGAAGCTCATACAAGATAAGCGACAACCTCTCGGTGTATGGCGGACTGCGGATGCTGTACGGCACCGCCAACTACTACGGTTACGTGAAGAACATCTCACTGCAACAGAGCACGGGCGGACAGCTCTCCATGACCGCCGCTCCGGCTTTCTTCGGGTCGCTCGCGGCTTCGCTCAATCAGGCGGCGGGCATGTATGAGGCTGCCGGACTCGACGACAAGGCTGCCGAGGCAAGGGCTCAGGCTGCGCAGATGACAGGCTACGCCATGATGACACAGGACATAGAGCTGAACTGCGACCAAAGCGGCTGGGGCGTGGCACCCATCATCGGAGTGGACTTCAAGGCTGGAAGGCTTAACCTCGCAGCCAAGTATGAGTTCAAGACCCGCATGCGTCTGAAGAACAAATCGGCGAACAGTCTCAGCGCAGAGAACATAAGCATGCTCGACAAATATGCCGACGGCAGGAAGGTGGCGGAGGACTCGCCTGCCCTTCTCACCGTGGGAGCGCAGTATGAGGTGCTTCCATCGCTGCGCGTCATGGCTGGTTATCACCGCTACTTCGACACCGACACGGAGCAATACACCCGGGACATGCTTGGCGACACCAACGAATATCTCTTCGGAGCGGAGTATGACATCAACAGATACATACAGGTGAGCGCGGGAGCACAGCGCACATGCTACGACTTCAACGACAAGGCAATGAACGACATAAGCTACAATGTCAGCTCATGGTCGTACGGACTGGGCGTCGGGGTGAACGTGACGGACAAGGTGAAGATAAACGCCGCATGGTTCCAGACGCTCTACGGAGACTATGACAAGGTGCAGGCAAGCGCATCGATGAAAATAAGCGACTCGTTCACACGCTCCAACCGCGTCATCGGTCTGGGCGTTGACATAAAGCTGTGAACCGACGGGCGGCATGCTCTTTCTGCCAGGACGGCAGGAGTGAAAACCTGTCCGGAATTGCGAGAAAACAGCATGCGCGGGTGTGAAAAAGAGCAACGCCAACTCCACGAGAATGCGCGTGATACTCAGAAACACCGAAATGGCGGCATAAAAGCGTTTTTATTAAAGAGCTGCATAACACACTGTATATCAGCATAATGCACAAAACAAAGAACTGAAACACACTGTTCCGGAACATGAAAAAGGCTCTTTCGCATCACGAAAGAGCCTTTTTCGTATTACCGAACGGGCTTTGCCGTATGACGGAAGAGCCTTTCCCGCATGGCAGGAATATACTTTTCATTACCCCGTATATTATTTTTTACGCATCAGCAGCTGCCGTTCACCTGACGGAGAGTGTCTGGAGTGCGACGCAAAGTCGTTTTTAACGTTCGTTCACTTCTATTTCATGAATCCGTACTGTCAAAATTTTTTACTCCCGACAAACTGTGAAACGGCATGAAAGGACACCGCGTCAGTGGCGTGTACCTGTGACCGACGGCTCACAGCGGGTCCACATCATAGTAGGTCTCGAGCGTGGCATAGCGTCTGTTCTGCATCAGAACAGACTGCCGTGAGCGCAGACACTCGCGCACGCGGGGCAGACTTATGCCGTTCTCAAGCTTTATGAGAATCTTCCTTATGCTCATTGTCTTCACCCGGGCGACCGACGGACGGTCAGGACCGAGCACCCTGTCGCCGAGCGCGGCACGCAGAAGACGAGCCATGTCGGCGGCAGCGTCGTCAGCCACACGTGCGTCGCGGTGGCGCAGATAGACACACACTATATGGCTGAACGGCGGATAGCGGAACATGCGGCGTTCCTCGAAGAGCTCCTTGTAGAACGTCTTGAAGTCGTTTCTCACCACCTCTCCTATCACGGGCAGCTCCGGATTGCGTGTCTGGAGAATCACCTTTCCACGGCTGCCCTTGCGTCCCGCCCGTCCGGCTACCTGCGACATCATCATGAAGGCGTGCTCGTAGGCGCGGAAATCGGGGTTGTTCAGCATGGTGTCGGCGTCGAGAATGCCCACCACGGCGACGTTGCCGAAGTCGAGACCCTTGCTCACCATTTGCGTGCCTATGAGCAGATTGGTGTGTCCGGAAGAGAATTCGCCGATGATGCGCTCGTACGCATTGCGCGTGCGTGTGGTGTCGAGGTCCATCCGCGAGATACGTGCCTCGGGGAAGATGTCGCGCACCCGGTCCTCGATATTCTCCGTTCCGTATCCCCGAGCGCGCAGGTCGGTGCTGCCGCAGCACGGACAACGGTCGGGCACATAGAACACACTGCCGCAGTAATGGCACGTAAGGCGTCCGAGCGACTTATGGAGAGTGAGGCTCACATCGCACTTGTCGCAATGCGGGACCCACCCGCACACGTGGCACTCGGTCATCGGAGCGAAGCCGCGGCGGTTGTGGAAGAGTATCGCCTGGCGTCCGTCAGCCAACGCCTCACGCACAGCCGCGAGCAGAGCGGGCGAGAACGGACCGTTCATCATCTTGCGGCGGCGCAGGTCTTTGACGTCCACCACCTGTATCTCCGGCAGTTGTATGTTCTTGTAGCGTGTCATTATGCTCACCAGTCCGTACTTGCCTGTGAGCGCGTTGCTGTAGCTCTCCGCCGAAGGAGTGGCTGAGCCGAGCAGCACTTTGGCTCCGCACATCGACGCGAGCATTATCGCCGCCGAGCGCGCATGGTAGCGCGGAGCAGGGTCCTGCTGCTTGAACGACGTCTCGTGTTCCTCATCCACAATGACGAGTCTGAGATTGCTGAAAGGCAGGAAGAGCGCCGAGCGCGCGCCGAGTATCACCCCGTAGGGATTGTCGGACAGCTGCCGCTTCCATATCTCCACCCGTTCGGCATCGCTGTATTTGGAATGGTATATGCCCAGGCGGTCGCCGAAGACGTTGCGCAGACGCTTCATTATCTGCACCGTGAGCGCAATCTCCGGCAGCAGATAGAGCACCTGACCGCCCTCGCGCAGCGTCTTGTCAATGAGATGGATGTATATTTCGGTCTTGCCGCTCGACGTCACGCCGTGCAACAGCGTCACGTTCTTTGTCCTGAACGTGTCCGTTATCTCTTCAAAAGCCTTCCGCTGGGCATCTCCGAGCGTCTTCATGTTCTCGGGATGAGGCTCGCCGCCGTTGCCCACACGCCCCACCTCACGTTCGTATATGGTGAGAAAGCCGCGCGTAACAAGAGAGTTCAGGGCAGTGGTAGTGGCATGCGCCTCGTTCAGCAGTTCCTCGCACGTAAGCTCTGTCACGGAATCGCGCGAGCCTCCGGAGCATGCCTCGTCCCACCGACTCATGGCAAGGAAGCACTCGAAGAGTTCCCTCTGCTTTCTGGCACGTGTCTGCACGAGCATGTTGAGAGCCACATGCAGCGACTGCCCGGAGCGCATCTTCTCGGACAGAGTGACGCAACGCTCCGTCTTGGGGCGATATCCGTCCTCGTCCTTCAGTCCGCCAGGCAGCGCAGCCTTGAACACATCGCCCAGCGGCGACATGTAGTAGTCGGCTATCCATTGCCAGAGCCGCAGCTGCAAACCGGTGACAATGGGGTGCGGGTCGGGCAGAGAGAGTATGTCCTTCACGTCGAACGACGGTTCCTCTCCGTGCGTCCTGAGTACGACGCCGATGTATTTCTTGCTGCGTCCGAAAGGCACAACGACCCTCATCCCGGGCTTCACGGCGGCTGTCATGCCGTCGGGCACGGAATAGGTGAAGACGCCTTCGAGAGGAAGTGGGAGTATGATGTCTGCGTAAACCATAAGTATTGCAAATTTACTTATTTATGGCTAATCCGGCAAACTATATAAGGCATGTTTTCGCACGTGCTGTTTTTTATTTCCGGACGGCACGCCGATGACGGAGGTATACTTATTACGGTGTTATAAGCAACCGTATCAAATTAACCGAAATTATAAATTTTTCCGGATACGACTATATCCTTGCCTTATCAGAAGAGCGCACAATCCGATGTCGTTTAATTCATGACACATGCCTGTATAAAAAATAAGACCCGCATGAGCGGGTCTTCCAATTATGCGAGAAAAAGTTTTTTCAGAAATAATATGCCAGAGAAATCTGCCATGCATTGGAACGTCCTTTCGACGAAAGGATGCTTTCTGTGGCGGCGGTTGCAGCGTCAATCACCGTCACGTCACCTGTCTTTCCACACGCGATGTTGTAGTTAGCCGACAGTTGCAGATGGTTTATGAGCATGACTCCGGCACCGACGTTCACGCTGAAGTTCGAAGAGCTGAGCCTCCATGAGGCAACGTCGTTGTAGAGAGACTGATGCTTGTCGCCCACGTTGAACCCGAACTGCGGTCCGGCGAAGAGAAACAGGCTGGCGGTATTGCCGAGTCCGAATCCGTAGCGCAGGTTTATCGGGATGTTGATAGCCTGGGTTTTCAGTTTGTCGCTTTCTTTTCCGCCATACTTCAGCTCTGCCTCACGCTGGTCGTAGACTGCCGACGCGTCGATGCCGAGACCGACGACAGGCAGCGTGAACAGCACTGTCGGACCGATGAAGAATCCGGTGCGGTTGCCTGCATCAAGTACTTCCTTGCTGAAGTTCATGCTTGTGACGTTCAGACCGCCTTTAAGTCCGAACTTGATCTGTGCGGATGACTCGGTCGCAAACAAGGTTGTCATCATGATGCATGCCAGTATAAAAATCTTTTTCATAAGCCTTTGAGTTTATGGTGTTAATAATATGGTTGTCTCACTCACGGCATGTCTGCCGTCAGACACATGTCAGCGACGCTGCCGGCGCACCGTGACGCGAGCCGATGACGACGAAGACGACGAGCCTGAAGACGTTCTGCTCTTCTTCTTCACAGTCTTCGACGTTCCGCCCGACCTGCGGTTTTTCTTCTTCACAGCCTTCAGTTCCTTCTTGTCGAGCTTTGCTATGCTGTCGAGAGAATCCTTGCGCACGGGGTCGCCCCATATGTTCTTCTCAAACTCCTTCAGCTCTCCCTCTATGCGTTTCTGCTCCTTCGACATGGCTGAGTCTGTAGGACAGTACTGCGCAAGAGTCTTTCCGAGCATGTTGGATGTCTTGTATATCTTGCCCTTATACATGTTGCGGGTGAAATAATCGTCCACGCTCATGGTGGCTGCGTTGTTGAGATTGCTCGTCATGATGGTCTGACGGGTGAGGAACGGAGCCAGTTCGTCGTACTTCACCCAGAAGAGCGGATAGGAGGTTGCGGCGTCTCCGAAGTCGTCCTCACGGCGTAGTATCGGACAGAGAGCCGTCACCTTTGTGTGGAACGTCGCTGTCGCCTGGTCGTAATATGCGCTTTCCTTGACATAGTATGCCGTCACCTCGCGCGACGGGATGTCGCTGTCGTCGATTCGTGTGCCCCTGTCGGTGCGCTCGTAGAATATGTGGTAGTTGTCGAGAATCGACATGAGATTCACCTTCGCCGACTCGTCGAACACCTCGTTGCCGTCGAGTCTGTACTCGTATGGCGTGACGCTGCGACGCATCACGAGCTTGAATATATAGGTGAAGAGGTTCATCTGCGACCCGAGAGGCTCAACCGGATAATACAGCGCGGCGTTGGCTTCATCGTTGAGGTCTATCTCACGGTAGATGTCGCGTCTCCATACGACATCCTCGTTCATAGGAGCCTGCGTGGGAAACGATATCTGCGCTCTCGTGGAGAGGGCGTTGGCACTTGCCGCGGCTGCCTGCCGCTGTTCCCTGCGGCGTGCCTCAGGCTGTGCCGAAACGCTCTGCGCGAGGCATGCCGCAATCAATATGAACATTAGTTTTCTCATAATATATATACTCGTTGTATGTTCTTTTTCTGTTATTCCTGTTCAGTTCTATTTCACGATGACCTCCATCGAGCCCGGCAGACGGCGCGTGATGCCGTCCGGTCCCACCGCAGTGACGCGCGAGATATAGAACCGTTTGTTTCTCGAAAGCTTCCTGAAGGTCTCCTTCTGACGGCTGCTGAACGACGCACCGTCCGAAGCCATCGGCACGGCATTGCCCATGTTGTCGAAGAACACGGTCTCGAAGCTCTGCACACGGAACTGTATGTCGAGTATGCCGTCGTCTATGGCAGCCTTCACTTCGTTCACTCCCATGAGCGAAGCCTTAGGCAGTCCGCCCTCCTTGAAGCGGTCGGTGCCAATCTGAAGATAAGCTGTCGGGTCGGGAAGTTTCCTCACCTTGAACACATACTTGCCCATCTGGCGCGTGCGTCCGTTCTGATTGGCTGACACGGTGATGGTGACATCCTGTCCCACTGTCGTAGGACGGGCTATGTATCGTCCCATTCCGATGGAGCGGAACGAGCCTCCCGTCATCGACGCCGACACACTGCTGAGCGGCACTCCCGGGATGCTTATGCTTATGGGATTCTCATATCCGGCGTAGAGTACATTCATAAGGTCGGCGGAGACGGTCGCGCTCGGACCGACAACCGTATACTTCTGCGTGAAGTCCCGGCGTATGATGTCGCCGTTGGCGTTCTTCATCGTGATGTAACCTCCGAACGAATGCTCTCCCACTCCGCCTGCCGTGAACCGGTAAGTGTTGCCATCTATCCTGCGACCTCCCACATATACCTCCGGATGTTGGGTCGTATCGACAGCCGCCATGACTATCTGGGCGGAGAAAAGGTCCCCACTTATGACGGTGCGTGACTCAGGTATGACGAACGCATTGAGCTGGTTGACACGTATGTCCTTCATATCCACATTGGAGACAAGCGTATGCAGCACCTCGCCCTCGGCGTAGCGCACGTCGCTCTGAAGCTTGGAGAGCAGCGTGACAGCAGCTGCCACGGGCATGTCCTCAAACATATATTCCTGCCAGTTCTTACCCATTGTGACAGCGTTCTTAGGCAGTCTGGTGGTAAGGTTGCTCTCAATGATGCTCCGCTGGTGCGGATCGGTCACCATGGACACTATGCGCGTGCGGAAGCTGTTTATGGCATCGTAGAGCCGTCTGCCCTTTCCCGTGCCGGGAGCAAGCATCACCTGATTGGCAGCCTCAAGGTCTTCCTTGTTCACGATGTTCATCACATCGCCGTCTTTTCCGTCTGCCATGCGCACAATCTCGGTCTTCAGCTGCTGCGCGAAGTTATATAGCGAGTCGCTCATCTGCTTCACCGCCGTCGCCTTCTCAAACCATTCCTTCACCTTCTGAGGGTTCGCCTTCATCTGTTCGGAGAAGTTCCGGTATATGGCATCGTTCTCCTTGGACGAGTTGGAGGTTGTCCTGTTGAGGCTTTCCTCAACGATTGAGAAGCCGTTGAGCACCTCGGTGGATATGTTGAGAGCAAGCATTGCCATGAGGACGACGTACATCAGGTTGATCATCTTCTGGCGCGGCGATATCGGTCGTTTCTTTATTGCCATTTATGTTATACTTTAATATCACGTCCCGCAGTCCTTTCCGGACTCGGGCGGTTCGGTCTGCGGTTACTGTTTTGGGGCGTTGTCGGGCGCGGCGGCGCGCATATTGACCGTCATCGCCTCTATCATGCGTGCGTAGATGCCGTTGAGCTGCTCGATGAGCTGTGCCATCTTGCGACTCTGCTCGTTTATCTGGTCGATGGTTCCAATCTGCTGGCTGGCTCCTTTAAGCTGCATCTCGTACACCCGGCATATGCCAGTGAGCGTGCGGTTGAGCATCTCCATCTCCTCGCTGTCGCGTGTGAGACGCTCGCTCTGCTCCGATACCTTCTGCAGAGTCTCCGTGAGCCGGTTCAGCTCTTCGATGTAATTGCCCTGCGCCTCAGCCAGTTCCTCACCGTTCTGCTGCTGTCCTGCCACCCAGTTTCCAGCCACGACGGCGGTGCCTGCAATGCCTCCTGCCACCGCAGCTCCGCCTGTTCCGGCATCAGCCACAGCCGCCGCGGGTGCGGTTCCGGGCGTACCTATAATGATTGTACCTCCCTGCACGGCAGGCTGTACAGGCGCGGCGGCAGCGGCTGCCTCATCATTCTCCGCGCCCTCAGCGTCGTCTCCGTCATACTCATCCTCCACATGCGTGGGCAAATCCATGCCTATCGCCGTCTTGTCGAACGGACGGTCGAACGCCGAGATGAAGAACACGATGACCTCAGTTCCCATACCTACGAACAGCATAATGTTCGCTCCGGGCAGGTGGGTCAGCTTGAACAATGTTCCGAGAATAACGATTGATGCTCCCCAACTGTAAGCATAGTTGAGGAAAGTCTGCCCCGGAACGCTGTCGATCCACTTCTGCAGACGATAGACAATGTTGTATTTGCTGTATTCAGTCATTGCTGTTTATTTCTTTTTCTGTTTTCCACTTGATGTACTTGCAAGGCTTCTGACACACCGGAATCCGATGTACGACCTCGGCTGGTTCTGATATTCCCACGTACGCCATGCCGAACGGATGTACGACTCAGGGTCTTTCCACGAGCCGCCGCGCACGCTTTTCTTCTTCATCTTGTAAGGGTCTTCCTTCGCCGCGTTGTATTCAAGCTGCGGGTTGAGGTCGTTCATCGCCTCCGCTCCCGCCTCGGTGTAGACCGTACTCGTCCATTCGGCGACGTTGCCTGCCATGTCGTAGAGTCCGTTACTGTTCGAGGCATATATTCCAGTCTTGCTTGTGATGAGATTGCCGTCCTTTGTATAGTTGCCCCGGTCGGGCTTGAAGTTGGCGAAGAAACACCCTTCACCGCTCATCACGCCCTCATCTTCCCACGGGAACTCGGTGCCGTCCTTGCCTCTGGCGGCATATTCCCATTCGGCTTCTGTGGGAAGCCGGTATCTCTGCACGAATCGCGCCTCCGGTCCGAGACCCTTGAGCAGATACTCGGTACGCCACGCGCAGAACGCATTAGCCTGCTCCCAGGTGACTCCCACCACCGGGTAGTCGTTGTAGGCAGGGTTGGAGAAGTAGTTGCGCATGTAAATCTCGTTGTCCGAGTTGCGGAAATCGTTCACCCAGCATGTGGTGTCAGGATATATGTTCACGATGTAAGTGTTGAGGAAGTCCCACGGTCCGCTCAGCGGGCGGTTGATTGTTTCCCTGACGATGCGTCCCTCGTCGTCGATGTATGCCGTGTCTTTCGATATCATGACAACCTCGTCCGGATTCACCGTATTGTCTGTGTTGAGATTGCGTTCCTCCGGGTTGAGCCTGTTGCGACGCAGTGCCGCCGCCGTATAATCGTACACCTCATACTTATAGTTCATCTGTCTGTAGTCCAGCATCTTCTCTCCTGTGACAGGATTGGTGGTGTATACGCTCTCTATGGCGCGCAGTTCGTCCTCATTGGGCTTGCGCGGTATGGGCTTCTTCCAGTTGAGGTGAGGAGTCACGGGGTCGCCGTTCTCATCCTCGGTTATCATGTATGTCTCGTCGCCTCCGTACGAAGGGTCAGCCAGACGGGTGCGTACGATGCTGTCGCGCACCCATAACACGAACTGCTTGTACTTTGCGTTCGACACCTCGGTCTCATCCATCCAGAAGCCGTCTACCGAGATGTCTCTCACCGGAGTCTGCATACCCCACAGGCTGTCTCCCTTCTCCAGTCCCATGCGCAAGTAGCCCCGGTCTATCTTGACCATGCCGTAAGGTGTAGGTTCTGTGAAAGCCTTGCCGCTCACGCCCACCACCTCGCCACCCCGTCCGGACGATGCCATGCGTCCGCCGAAGCATCCGGCGAGCACGAGGCAGAACACCGGAGCGAGCAATGCCGTCAAACTGTTGTTCTTCTTATTCATATTTCCTATAATATTCTCACACTTTTATGTTTGTTCTTTCCTTTCTTTATCAGATTGAGATCCATCTGATAGCCTATGAACAGCTCGTGACTGCCGTTGCCGGGGCTTATCGCCGATGTGTAGAACTCGTAGCTGTAGCCGAGCATCACTCCGTGGAACATGCCTCCGAACATGAATGTCACCGAGTTGGTGGGGCTGTAGCCAACGCCTCCGTACATCATTTTCTTGTCGTTGGTGTATATCAACCTGCCTGTGATGTCGGCTCTCCAGGCAACTCCGTCGGTGCGTACGAGCGCAGACGGTTTTATTGTTAGAAACGGATTTCGCAGTTTTATATTGTATCCGCCCGTCAAATAATATGTCGGATCAATCTGCAGTTCGTTGGTCTCTCCGAGCTCCACGAGGGGCGCGTTGAGATGCTGCGCCGACACTCCCACATACCACGGACCGCGCATGTAGTACAGTCCCACGCCCAGGTCGAAGCCGCTTCCCTCCACCTTTGTGCTTGGCAGAGCCGGGTCGCCAGCCTCTCCCGCGTCGAGCTTCGTACCGTCAAAGCTCTCGCTGAGCAGTCCTACGCTCAGTCCTCCGCTTATCGTTCCGCCGAAGAGCTTATGCTTGTAGGCATACTGCAAGGTTAGACGCTGATGGCTGAACAGACCTATCTTGTCGTTCATGAACTGCAGACCGGCTCCGTGCAGACCCTTCAGGAAATAGAAAGGAAGGTCTGCCGCCGCATACATTGTCTGCGGATTGTTCTCGAAACCGACAAAGTCCATGGCATAGGCTGCCGTAATGTTCAGCTTCGACTGTTTGCCCACAGCCGCCGCATTGAACGAAGGCTCCATGTCGAAATAATGACTGAACGACACGTCATACTGCGCGCGCGCTCCCAAGGAGGCAAGCGCAAGGAGGATGAATGTTATTATTTTGCGTTTAAACACGTACTAATAACGTCGCTTTCTCTCTTTTATTGCCAACCAGTCTAACTTTTATTGCATTTCACGCATAACTTTTCACTTCCGCACCCGAGCATGCGTGCCGCGACGGCAATGCCTGAGCCAGTAAACAGACACGTACATATATGAAGTAGTGCTGCAATATATGCCATAAACATCTTCCCCCTTCTGACCATACGCAATGAACCATGCGTACGACAGGAACATGAATAAAGGGTAAAATTCACAAAGAAAGCGACTCATAGATAATACAACACATAGTCGCGATAAAGCGTGAAAAGTACTACAGGACATACCCTCGCAACATGCAGACTGATTTCTTGCAATCAAAAGAAAGGCTTTTATCAGCCATCATGGATTAACATTCATTAACCCCGATTTAACGCAGTTAGCATCCGGAGGAGCTTTTCTCCCGGGAATATTCCGTTTTTACAGTATAACACGTATATAATTGACAGTCAAGCGATTACACTACCTTATGCTTCAAAAGAGGCGATATTGTGACACGGAAGAGCCGTTCCTGTAACGCAGAAAAGCACATTTCGTGCCGCAGGAAAGCCTGTTTCACGGCATGACAAGCATTGTCCAGCATCACGAAACAGGCTTTTCCGCATGCCGGGACGGGCAGCGGCATTGTCTATTTATGCCATGGGTTCAACCTTAAAGCACGCTCCCCACCCCGCAGAATCTCTGGAACGGAGGTGCGGGAGGAGAAAAACAGGAGAGCGTTTTAACATATGGGAAAGGCTTTTTTGGACATTGTCTGTTAAAAAGACATAAAAAACGGGCAGGCAAAGTGATGCCTCACGCAAGCCGCCTGCCGCACATCCGTCCAGCCAACCGGCACTCACACAGCCTTGACGACAAACTGTCCGGCAAATGCCGCGAACAGTCCGAGTGCGAAACTAAGTATGGAATAGAGCGAGAAATGAACGAACCTGCCGTCGGAAAGCAGGGTGCAGTTCTCCTGCATGAAGGTGGAGAAGGTGGTGAAACCGCCACAGAAACCCGTGGTAAGGAACATGCGCAGGTCGGTGTTCATGACGTGTCCGCGCTCAAACAGTGCGTTGAGCAGACCTATGACAAAACATCCGAGCACATTGACAACCATTGTGCCCCACGGGAAACCGGAGGTGACACCGGTCTGCACCGTGTGAGAGAGCACGTATCTCGCCACTCCTCCCGCAAAGCTTCCGGCTCCTATAAACAACAACACTCTTAACATATTACTGTAATATGAACTTTTAACGATAATAAAAACATTGTAACCATACGGCATACGCGCCTGACTTGCGGATGCAAAGGTAAGACTTTATATCGCACAACGGCTCACAACACCGTCTTTTTTTCATACGCTCTGCCATCGCGTACAGCGATGTGATGCGACAACTGACGCACCCGTCACCGTCTCACAACATCATATTAAAGCGTCACCGCACCGCATACGGGTAAAAAATTGTGCTCATTGAAGCCTGTGTAATTATTTTATTTGTATCTTTGTCAAAGATAAGATGCGCACGGCAATACAAGAGCAAGCTCTCATTGCACTCGCTTTCATTATCTTTGTATAAGATAACATGCACTCGGGAAACTGAAAGCAAGCTTTCTTTCCGCTCGTTTGCATTATCTTTGTCATTACTACTTATGTGCATGAATCACACACACATCAAGTCAATACTTACTGATATGAGAAACAATATATTACTAACCTGCATACTGATGTCCGTCCTCGCAGCCTGCAAACCGCTGTTATGCCACGGCATGAGCCTCACCGTATCAAGCGTAAGACACATGAGCAACACCGACGGACTGAGCAGCCAGCGTGTCTACTCGATAGTGGAAGACAGGCATCACGCCATATGGATAAGCACGAAATCAGGCATAGACCGATACAACGGACAGCATATGAGGAACTACAGACTGTCGGACGAGCACAACTACGGTGACCTTGCGGCAAGGATAATACAGCTCCTTTACTTGCCCGACGGAGCATTGCTGGCATACGACAACACGGGAAAGGTGTATCAGTATTCGGACGTGTATGACAGGTTTGAGCTGAAGACACAACTGTCAAGGTATATGTCCGGCAACATAACCCTTAACAAATATCATATAACGGAGGACGGAAAGGAGTTGTTCGGACTCACCTCCGGACTTTATGCGTCGGAAAACAACAGGGTGAGGAAATGCATCGCAGGACTGGACGTCAACGACATCGTGTCTTTAGGCGGCACTCTCTATCTGGGAACAACCGCAGGACTGAGAATCACGGACACCGACGGCAGACACGTCAAAGGACTTCTCGACGGGAAGAGCATACAGACCCTGTATTATGACAGAGAGAGGAACAATCTTTTTATTGGCACGTTCAACAGCGGACTGTGGATACTGAGCCTTGGCACAGGAGCCCTGACGCATGTGCCGACAGCCACGGACATCTTCGACAACCCGATACGCTCGATAATAAAATACGACTCCGACACACTGATAGTGGGCATAGACGGAAGCGGAATATTCACCTACAGCTACAGCGACATGAGCATAAAGAGGCTCATAGACTCCGACGACAGCGGCGGCGACGCATGCCTGACGAGCAGCGGCATATACACAACGTTCAAGGACAGTCAGAGGAATCTGTGGATAGGAAGCTATACTGGAGGTGTCTCACAAGTGATATTCTCAAAGTATCCGATAACCTTCATCACGCACAGACACAAGGAAAGGCAGTCGCTTGTGAACGACAACGTGAAGTCGATTGCCGAAGGACAGGACGGCAGCATGTGGTTTGCCACCGAAAGAGGGATAAGTGTTTACAGTCCGGCAAATCGCAAATGGCGGCACCTTCTGCCCGGAAAGGTGTGCGTGTCGCTGTGCCGCGGCAACGGAGGAGAGATGGCTGTGGGCACTTACGCCAGCGGAATATTCGTCACAGACAGCAAAGGCAACGTGACGAGACATCTCACAAGGCAGACCGACAACATCACTTCCAACTACATATTCTCCATAAAGAAAGACACCGACGGCGACTACTGGGTGGGCAGCATAGACGGTGACCTGATGCACCTGGACAGCGGATGGCGGCTAAGAAGGACGTACGCCGTAAAACAGATATTCTCTTTCGAGACATTAGGAAAGGGACGCATAGCCGCAGCTACGTCCGACGGATTCTACATCATAGACAAAAGGACGGGACGCATCGGACATTTCGCGTCGGCAAAGGAGCAGATGAGCAAGAACGTGAGCGCGTACATCATATCCATGCTGTTCAACAACGACCATACCGTATGGCTCGGCACCGAGGGCGGAGGAATACTGCTTTACGACTTCTTAAAGCGCAAAATAAAGAAGCACATCACCTCTAACGACGGTCTGCCGTCAAACGACATATTCGGTCTGAAGCGCGATTCGGAAGGCAGGATATGGATAAGCACGGGCAACGGAATAGCTGTTATGAACGGCGGGGAGATATGGAACCTGAACTACATAAGCAGGATAAGCCAGGAATACAACAAAGCCTCATGCGTCATGACAGCCTCGGGCAGGATACTGTTCGGCAGCACCAACGGCGCGGTGGAGCTGAATCCGTCTGAAATAACGAGGGTTGACTACGACGCGCCGCTGCGCATCACGAAGTTCGACGTGGACGTGCCTTACAGCAACGACCCCGAGTTCATGAGCTCGGTCTTCAATATGCTCGCGTCAGAAAAAATAAGGCTCACACACAGCCAGAACAGTTTCGACATCAATTTCGAATCGATAAACCTGCGCTACCAGAACGACATAGTCTACCGCTTCATACTTGAGGGCTACGACAAGGGATGGAGCGACGCCGGCAGGGCGCAGTCGGCACGATACAAGAACATGACACCGGGCAGCTACACGTTCCGCGTATGCAGCATGAGCAAGAGCACGGGAAAGGTGATAGACGAGAAAACCGTGGGGCTGACCATACTCCCTCCATGGTGGATGTCGTGGTGGGCGTGGCTGTGCTACATTATTATATTGGTACTGATAGGATACTTTGCCACACGCTACAAGCTGTATCAGATGCAGAAGAGGCACTATGACGACAAGATAAACTTCTTCGTCAACACATCACACGACATACGCACGCCTATCACTCTGGTCATGGCGCCGCTGGAGGACCTGCTCAACGAGACCGACCTTCCGGACAAGGCGAGGTATCTGCTCGGGCTGGCAAACACCAACATAAGGAAGCTCTACTCCCTGACATCGCAGCTGCTTGAATTTGAGAAGATAGGAAGAAACCTTAACAGAACGAGGCTTGTGCCGGTCAACCTCTGCGAGATGCTCACGGAAGAAGCCGCATGTTTCCAGGCGGTATGCGACAGGAAGGGACTGAGCATGTCGCTGTCGCTGCCCGAGGACGAGGTCTGCGTGAAAGCCACACAGCGCATGCTCGAGATCATATTCGACAACATCATATCCAACGCATGCAAATACACCGGCAACGGAGGCAGCATAAGGATAAGCATGACCGCCGACAACAAGAAGGCAACCGTGAGGATAGAGGACACCGGCATAGGAATACCGCAGAACGAGCACAAGCACATCTTCTCCGACATACACCGCGCCAGAAACGCGTACGAGTCGCAGGAGCACGGTCTCGGGTTCGGACTGCTGCAGGTGCAGCGCGTCGTCAGCTTCCTTAACGGCAAGATAAGGTTCTCTTCCAAAGAAGGTGTCGGGACCACATTCACCGTCACGCTCGACAGGACATTCGCCCGGGCGGTGCCTGGCTCGCGCCAGTCGTCCTTCGACAACATACTGGACGAGGTGCTGCCCTCCGACATTCCGGCATACAACGAATACGGCGACAACGGTGAGACAATACTTGTCGTGGAAGACAACGACGACCTGCGGCACTATCTGTGCAAGACTCTCTCGGCTGACTACAGGGTGGTGGAGAAGCCCAACGCAGCCGAAGCGCTCGCATACATGGAGACCGCCTACCCCGACCTCATCATATCTGACGTCATGATGCCCGGCATGCAAGGCGACGACTTCTGCAACATCGTGAAGGAAAAGCCCGAGACTTCCGACATTCCGATAATACTCCTGACGGCAAAGACAACCCACGAGGCAGTGGTGGAAGGCCTGCGGAAGGGTGCTGACGACTATCTCACAAAACCTTTCAGCACCGAGATACTGAAGCTGAAGATTAAAGGCATGATAGAAAACAGGCGGCGCATGCGCGACTGTCTGCTCCGTCATGCGGTCAGAAAGACCGACGCCACCGGCTCTATGGATAAAGACCGCAGTCAGGGAGCGGCTTCCACTGAGGACGGGGAGGCGAATGTGATGTCTCTGTCTGAGAATGGCAGGATGTTCGTTGAGAAAGCCACAGACATCGTGCTGGACAACATAAGCAACACTGATTTCAGCATCGACGCGCTGTGCAGGGAGATGGCGATGAGCCGGACGCTGTTCTACAGCCGGCTGAAATCGCTCACCGGAAGAGCTCCGCAGGAGTTCATACGCATCATACGCCTTGAACGTGCTGCGGAACTGCTTAAAAACGGCGGTTCGGTAGTGGATGTGTCAGAGGCTACGGGATTCATAAACGTGAAATATTTCAGCACCGTCTTCAAGAAGTATTTTGGCATACAGCCAAGCCGATATGCGGAAGAAACAGATTAAGACTTACTTCTGAACACGCTGAGATGAAGGTTTGAATGCAGAAAAAACGGCATTCAAACCTTTTCTATTATACTGACAGCGAGCGTATTATGAAAAATAACAAGAATCAAACCCATAAATAACAGCCATCAAACCCTCATATAAGGAAAGGCTTACTACTTTTGACAGCGGATTGAGACAGAAGACCCGAAAACTTAATGTCATAAATTTATCATAACCTTAACAACAAACAAGCAATGAACAGAAAAGTAAGTCTTACTCTCACATTTATATGTGCGGTATTTACGGCATGCGCTTCCGGACAGGAAGACTCCGACAGTAAGGGCGCAGCCACAGGAACGGAAGAGGACGTGGTGTTCTTCGACGACTTCAAGACGTTCGACAGTTCTGTATGGACAAAGGAAACCCACGAAGCCGGATGGACCAACGAGGAACTGCAGGCATACAGCCCTGAGCAGGTGAAGGTGGGAAAGGACGGCGGCAGGTCCGTGCTCATGCTGACGGCAGAATGGAAGAACGGCAAGATAGTATCGGGAAGAATAAACTCCAAGGGGAAGAAAAGCTTCAGATACGGCACGCTCAGCGCGAGCATCCGACTGCCCAAGACGGCAGACGGACTGTGGCCCGCATTCTGGATGATGGGCGACAACGGGAAGGAATGGCCGGCTTGCGGAGAGATTGACATAATGGAGATGGGCGACAAGGAAGGGATTGCCACCGGCACAGCCTCATCACGTGTGAACACGGCAATACACTTCGGCAAGAACCCGGCATCGCACGAACAGCAATACCATGCCGCCAGTGTCGGCTCCAGCCTCCAGGACGGCGGTTATCACACTTACACGCTTACGTGGGACGAAACGCGCGCCGCCATATCCATTGACGGAAAGCCTTTCCACTCGTTCGACATCAAAGAAAATCCTTACTTCCACGATAACTTCTTCATACTGTTCAACCTTGCCGTGGGAGGAACGTTCACCGGAATAACCGACAGCGGCAGCATTACGGCTCTGAAGAAGGGGACAAAGGCAACCATGTATGTAGACTGGATAAAACTGACTGAACATAATTAAAGTTTAAACGCATGAATGTAAGTTTCTTTTCAAGGATTATGTTGTGCGGAACACTTGCCGGCGGCATGCCTGTAATGGCACAGGCGTCAGCCGCGACAGGCTCTGCTCCGATGCAGATCGATTCACAACAAATCAAAGTGACGGGTATCGTAAAAGACAATACCGGTCCTATCATAGGTGCCTCCATATCTGAGAAGGGCACGACAAACAGTACTTTAACCGACATCAACGGCAATTTCACACTGAACGTAGGAAGCGGAGCCACACTCGTTGTGAGCTACATCGGAATGAAGACAGTGGAGGTGACAGCCTCGGCAAAACCGATGACAATAGTGCTTGAGGAAGACTCGAAGCTGCTCAATGAGGTGGTTGTCACGGCGTTGGGAATAAAGAGAGACCGCAAGGCTCTGGGATACGGACTCGACGAAGTGAACGGCAAAGCATTCGAGAAGGCTAAAGAGACAAACGTCATCAACTCGATGGCAGGCCGTGTGGCGGGTCTCGTGGTGAGCCAGACAGCAGGCGGACCGTCAGGCTCGACAAGAGTGCTGCTCAGAGGCAACACAGAGATGACCGGAAACAACCAGCCGCTATATGTCGTTGACGGCGTGCCGCTGGACAACACCAACTTCGGCAGCGCCGGAACATCAGGCGGCTACGACCTTGGAGACGGCATATCAAGCATCAACCCCGACGACATCGAGACAATGTCTGTGCTGAAAGGTCCGGCGGCATCTGCCCTCTACGGAAGCCGCGCAAGCCACGGCGTGATTCTCATCACGACAAAGAAGGCAGGCAAAGGCGAACGGTTCTCCGTAGAATACAACGGAACGCTGACCATAGACAGGCAGCTCTCCAGATGGAACGACGTGCAGCAGACATACGGTATGGGCAGCAACGGCACATACAGCATTGACGCCGTGTCCAACACAAACAAGAGCTGGGGTCCAAAGGCAGACGGCAGCAACATGCTGGAATATTTCGACGGGGTGAAGCGTCCTTACCTCATCATTCCCGACAACATCTCCGGCTTCTTCCGCACAGGTGTGACTGCCAACAACACACTCACCGTATCATCCAGCAACAAGACCACCGGACTGCGCTTCACATTCACCGACATGAGAAACAAAGACATCGTTCCAAACACAAACATGAGCCGCGACATATTCAATCTGAGGTCGAACTCCACGTTGGGAAAGGTGGATCTTGACTTCTCTGTCAACTATACGCACGAAGGAGTAAAGAACCGTCCGGCTCTGGGAGACAGCAAGTCGAACATCGGAAAGAACCTCATGACACTTGCGACGACATACAATCAGGCGTGGCTGCGCACCTATCAGGACAAGAACGGAGAATATTCCAACTGGAACGGAATGGATCCCTACAATGTGAACCCGTACTGGGACGTATACAAAAACTCCAATAACTCGGACAAAGACCTGTTCCGTCTGCATGCGTCAGCTACGTGGAACATCAATCCCCATCTGAAGATTAAGGGCACGGCAGGTGCAGAATTCAACTGGTTCTCGTTCGAGGACTTCAAGGCTCCGACCACTCCCGGATACGAATCGGGTTATCTTCAGGACAGCAAGTTCGAGAACAAGATGTACAACTTCGAGCTTCTCGCGACATACAACAACCGCTGGGGCGACTTCGACTTCACCGGAACATTCGGCGGAAACATATATAAGGTGGACAACAAAACCACACTCAACACAGCTAAAGACATGCAGATACCAGACGTCATAGCCATAATGAGCTTCAACGAGACAAGCATCGAGCAAAACAGCTACCGCAAACAGATAAACTCCTTGTTCGGTTCTGTGAATCTCGGATGGAGGAGTCTCGTGTTCCTTGACGCCACCCTGCGCGGCGACCAGTCGTCCACACTGCCGCTGAACAACAACGTATACGTGTATCCTTCGGTCTCAGGCAGCTTCGTGTTTTCCGAACTCATCAACAGGAAAAACATCCTGCCGTACGGCAAGATACGCATGTCGTGGGCACAAGTGGGAAGTGACACCGACCCTTATCAGTTAGGTCTGGTATACACAAAATCAAAGTTCACGTATCCGGGCTATACCATCGGATACATCAACAATGAGACAATACCTAACAAGAACCTGAAACCCACAAGGACAAACTCGTTTGAGATAGGCTTTGAGACAAAGTTTCTCAACAACCGCATCGGGCTTGACTTCACCTACTATAATCAGATAAGCAAGGACCAGATTATGGGAGTTGCGAGCAGCTGGGCTACCGGTTACACCTACCGTCTCATAAATGCCGGAGAGATACAGAACCAAGGTATCGAGATAACTCTTAACACCCGCCCGGTCCAGACAGGCGATTTCGCATGGGACCTGAACTTCAACTTCTCCAAGAACAGCAACAAAGTGAAGAAGCTTGTAGACAATATGGACATGTTCGAACTTGAGAAAGCCTCATGGCTCGACGTACAGATAGCAGCCAAGGTGGGCGAGAACTTCGGCTCGATTGTAGGTCCCGACTTTGTGAGAAACAAAAACGGAGACATCCTTATAGACCCTCAGACAGGTCTGCCAAAGTATGACAAGAGCAACCATGTGCTCGGTAACGCCTCATGGGACTGGACAGGCGGCATCAGCACTTCACTGCACTACAAGAACCTTTCACTCTCCGCACTGTTCGACATCAAGGTCGGTGCCGACCTGTACTCTATGTCCGCACGTGCCGCGCACGAGTCAGGAAAGAGTCCGGCAACGCTTAAAGGTCGCGACGAATGGTATCACTCAGAAGAGCTGCGTCAGGAAGCCGGCATACCGAAGGGCTCGTCCGAATGGAAGCCGACGGGAGGATTCGTCGCTCCCGGAGTGATAGACAACGGCGACGGAACCTACCGCAAGAACGACATCATCATCAATCCGGAGGACTACTGGATGAGTGTGTGCCGCAACGCACCGTCAATGTTCATCTACGACAACTCTTACGTGAAGTGCCGCGAGATAGTACTTGCATACCAGTTCCCGAAGAAATGGCTGGGCAAAGTGCTTCAGGACATGTCGGTATCGTTTGTTGCGAGAAACCCGTTCATTGTCTGGAAAAACATTCCTAACATCGATCCGGACTCCAACTACAACAACACCACCGGAATGGGGCTCGAATACGGCTCTCTGCCTTCAAGAAAGAGCTACGGCATAAACGTTAATATCAAATTTTAACCAACATGGGAACAATGAGAAAGATAAAGACTTTTATTATATTGTCTGCGGCATTGCTGGCAGGAATAAGCTCATCGTGCAGCGACAGCTACATGGAAGACCTTAACACAGACAAGTCGAAAGCCAACAGCATAGACCCCAACGCGCAACTCACGACAGCCGAACTGCAGACATACGGCGACCTCGGTATGGTGGAGATATACCGCAACTACCTGTATGCCTTCACCCAACAGCTCATGGGATGTTGGAACACCACCAACTACGGAGGACGCCACACGGTGGACAACAACGAGATGGGCAGGATATGGACGTCGTTCTATCCGAAAGCCATAAAGAACCTCACAGACGCCATCCATCGCAGCGCGGAAGATGAGAACAGAAAGAATATCAACGCCATACTGCGCATCTACCGCGTCTATATGATGTCAGTCATCACGGACATCTACGGAGACGCGCCATACAGCGAGGCAGGGTTAGGCTATCTGAAAGAGATATACAACCCGAAATACGACACGCAGGAAGACATATACAACGATTTCTTCACCGAGCTGAAAGATGCCGCATCCGCGCTGAACGCCGCCAACGACAGAATAACGGGCGACGTGATATACAACGGAGACGTGGCTAAATGGATAAAGCTCGCCAATTCTCTCAGACTGCGCTACGCCATGCGCATATCCGACGTAGCACCCGAGAAGGCGCGGAAGGAATTTGAGGACGCGCTCGCCTCTGAAGGCGGAGTGCTCACATCGGGCTCTGACGACGCACTGATAAAATACATGGACATATCGTTCAGCTTCGGACAAGACTCCTACACCGACTACAGAGGCAACGCCTTGTCGCAGCTCTTGTTCGGCAACGACCCCGCCAACAACCCGAGCTATCTGTGTTCGACGTTCTTCAACCAGCTTTACAACACGAAAGACCCGCGCACATTCATGATAGCCAGATTCTATTATGACGGGCTCATGAGCCAGACAAGCCCCGACAACCGGATAGACCTTACAGACGAAATCACCGGTAAGGGCATAGCCATGAACCCCTGTCAGCCGGGAGCTTTCTCCTACGACCCGTGGCCGCAAGGATATGACAGCGACATGATGAAAGAGATAGCAAAGACCAACCCGTCTGTAGAGACCACGATGGCACGCGAGACTGAGCCGAAGCTTGCAAACAACTTCCTCCGCGGCGACAACCCCGGCGTGGTGATGACATGCGCTGAAGTGAACCTGCTTCTTGCTGAGGCTTCACTGAAGAAATGGAATACAGGAGGGACGGTGGAAGGGTTCTACAGCAAAGGAGTGCGCGCGGCAATGGACTTCCTTGCCGACAACTACGGCTACGACAGAATATCCGACAACGACTTCAACGCATACATAGCCGACAACGGCACAGGTCACACCGAGCAACAGGCTAAAGCTGCGATAAACACCCAGGCATGGATACTGCACTTCACCAATCCTGCCGAATGCTGGGCAAACGTGCGCCGCTCCGGCTATCCGCGCCTCAAATCGCCCGCCGAGTACGGTTTCGGACAATATCTCACAGGCGGAAAGGACATACCCGTAAGGCTTTGCTACCCTACTCTCGAATCATCCTACAACAAACCCGGATATGACGAGGCTCTCAAACGCATGGGCGGCAAGGACAGCTGGAACACCCATGTATGGTGGGACGTTGAATAATTCATAATAATAAAACAAGAAACAACTATGAAATCAATACTGAGACTATTAACGGCAATGCTGCCTTTATGCATGATATGCCTTTCCTGTAGCGACGACGAGCCGTTCTCTACGGTAGGACCGGATGACGATCCGCACATCCTTTCACCCATGTTCCCCGACAGACAGAACGGGGAACTGCCCGTCATCGCCGCCATCAGCCGCGACGCCAACTTCAAGATGACGCTCACCGTGACACCAGCCGACTACACCGACGTGGTATGGTATATAGACGGCGACAAGGCTGCCGAAGGCGACAGCATAGACATCGGGCTGCCAGCTGGGCTTTACACGATGAAAGTGGTTGCGACAACGGTGAAGGGGAAATCCACCTCACGCGAGGGACTCATAAGGGTAAACCCACTCGACGGAGACCCTTGGTCAGCCGAGAAGGGCTACGAACGCTTTGTAGCTCCGGGCACAGTGGCTGTGCTCTACGGCGACAATCTCGAACAGGTGAGAAGCGTAAGAATCGGCAACAGCACTCCCTCCCCTGCCGCCTATTCGACAGAAGGCGGCACTCCACATCTCACATACACCGTGCCGACAGACGTTGAGGACGGCGTGCACAGGGTTTTCCTTACAGACACGGACGGAGAAGAGTTCGGCGCAAACACTGTCACGGTGAGCAAAACAGCCCTCGTCACATCGGGAGCCGGACGCGCGAGGGCAGACGCGGAGTGGACTCTGACCGGAATAAATCTCGACAAGATAGCGTCGTTGAAAGTAGGCGATGCGGAGATAAGGCAATTCACCCATCAGACATCAGACACGATAAGGATGATTTTCCCCACACTTGCCGAAGGCGAATACACTCTTACAGGAACCACGAAAGACGGAGGCAAGGTGAGGTTCTGTCAAGGCAAGTCGGTTGTTGAGCAGATGCCGCTATCCGTAACTACCGAGCTGGTGATATGGTCAGGGCATCACTACGTGTCGTGGGGGCTCGCTGACGGCGATCCCAACAAGACGTTCAACCTCATAGACAAGGACGTGTTCGCCACGGTGAAGGCTGGTACGGTCATGGCTATACACTATTCCACAAATCCGGAAGACACCTACCATCAGCTGCAACCCACCACCGCATGGTGGACAGCACTGCCCGGAGCCGACAAGGCTGACGTGGACGGAGCCGGAGTATACGAATTCACACTCACCCGGGATGTGCTCGGCATGATAATGGAGGAAGACGGATTCATCGTCACCGGACACGGTATATACATCGATTCAGTGGTTTTAAAATAAACGGAAAGTATTATGATTTCATTAAGAAATATGACTCTGACGGCAACCATCGGCATAGCCTGCGCCTCGCAGGCTGTGTCTCCTGCCATACGTCAGGACAAAGACATAGAGGAGAAGATAGAGAAGACTCTGGGCAGAATGACTCTCGAGGAGAAGATAGGTCAGATGACAGAGCTCTCCATCGACGTTCTCGGCGAATGGAAAGACGGCGAGTTCAGGCTCGACAGGGACAAGCTCCACAACGCCATCGCCAAATTCAAGGTGGGCTCGGTGCTCAACGCGCCCGGACCTATAGCCCAGACGCCTGAAAAGTGGCAGGAGATAATAGGCTTGATACAGGAAGTGTCGATGAAGGAAATCGGCATTCCGTGTATCTACGGACTCGACCAGAACCACGGAACGACCTACACGCTCGGCGGGACGCTGTTTCCGCAGAACATCAACATCGGGGCTTCGTTCAATCCGCAGCTGGCATACGACGCCGCCAGAGTGACCGCCTACGAGACCAGGGCTGCCAACTGCCCGTGGACATATTCGCCCACCGTCGACATGGCGAGAGACCCCCGGTGGCCGCGAGTATGGGAGAACTACGGTGAGGACTGCCTCGTCAACGCCATAATGGGAAGCGCGGCGATACGCGGTTTTCAGGGCGACGACCCCAACCACATACCTTCCGACAGGATTGCCACATCAGTGAAGCACTACATGGGATACAGTCAGGCGAGGACCGGAAAGGACCGCACGCCGGCTTACATCCCCGTATCCGAACTGAGAGAAAAATGCTTCGCTCCGTTCAAAGCCTGCGTCGAGGCAGGCGCGCTTACAATAATGGTGAACAGCGGAAGCGTGAACGGTGTGCCGATGCATGCCGACAAAGAGCTCCTGACAGGCTGGCTCAAGGAAGGACTCGGCTGGGACGGCATGCTTGTCACAGACTGGGCTGACATCAACAACCTCTACACACGCGAGCATGTCGCCGCAGACAAGAAAGAGGCTATAGAGATTGCCATAAACGCCGGAATAGACATGGCGATGGAACCTTACGACCTCGACTTCTGCACTCTGCTCAAAGAGCTGGTCGAGGAACACCGTGTGCCGATGAGCCGCATCGATGATGCCGTGCGCCGCGTGCTACGTCTGAAGTACAGGCTGGGGCTGTTCGACACTCCCGTGACGCACATGAAGGATTTCCCGGAGTTCGCGTCGGAGGCTCACAAGGCACTGGCAGTGAAAGCCGCCGGTGAGTCTGAGGTGCTGCTGAAGAACAGAAACGGCATCCTGCCGCTGAAGAAAGGCACAAGACTGCTTGTCACCGGACCAAACGCCAACTCCATGCGATGCCTCAACGGAGGATGGAGCTACTCATGGCAGGGACACATTGCCGACCGCTACGCAGCCGACCACAACACCATCTATGAGGCTCTGCGTGACGAGTTCGGCAAGGACAACGTGACGCTCGAGCAAGGAGTGACCTATGTTCCGGAAGGCAACTACTACGAGGAGAATCCTCCCGAAATAGAGAAAGCCGTGGAGGCGGCTGCCGGAGCCGACGTAATAATAGCGTGCATAGGCGAGAACTCTTATTGCGAGACTCCCGGAAACCTTTCCGACCTCAGGCTCTCCGCCAACCAGCGCGACCTCGTGAAGGCTCTCGCCCGGACAGGAAAGCCCGTCGTGCTCATCCTCAACGAGGGGCGGCCGCGCATAATCAGCGACATCGAACCGCTTGCGGAGGCAGTCGTCAACATTCTGCTGCCCGGCAACTACGGTGCGGACGCGCTTGCCGGAATACTCTCGGGGAAAACCAACCCGAGCGCGAAAATGCCCTATACATACCCGAAGGATCCGGCGGCTCTCACCACATACGACTATCGCGTGAGCGAGGAGATGGACAAAATGGACGGTGCCTACGACTACGACGCGGTAATATCAGTGCAGTGGCCCTTCGGTTACGGACTGAGCTACACCACGTTCGGCTACGACAACTTCAGGACTTCAGCCGACACATTCACAGCCGGTGACGACATAACCCTGTCTGTCGACGTGACCAACACAGGGACAATGACAGGCAAGGAGACGGTGATGCTCTTCAGCCGCGACATGGTTGCGTCGCTCACTCCGGAGAACCGCCGTCTCAGAGCGTTCAGAAAGATAGAGCTGAAGCCGGGCGAGAAGCGCACCGTGTCGTTCAACCTGAAAGGCAGCGACCTCGCCTTTGTGGGTGCGGACGGCAAATGGATACTCGAGAAAGGCAAATTCAGGATGCAGGCTGGAGACAAGATTCTCTATCTGGAATGCACCGAGACCCACAAATGGGACACTCAGAACAAATGATGAAAAACCTGACCGACAGGGAGGGTATGTAGTTTTCATGAGTTGGAAGCGCACGGTATGGCTCCCGTCTTCACCGTATATGCAGCGCGATGCTGTGCGGTGGGACGGGTAGCATACCGGCGACTTGAACGCGGCAACAACCCGGAGAGTATGTGAAATAAAGATTTATCCAAATACATACGTCCTAATGACCAATTCGGGTTTAATACAGACCGCATTCCATAATGATAGAAATGTTATAGGATACACCTGAAAAAAGCCTGAGAAAGGATTACGGCAGAGGTGCGGAAAAGGGATGTGAGGCAGACTGATATATCTGAATTTATTGTCAGAACACAAACAATCCTTTTGTGTTTAAAACCATATGCACATCCCTCCACATAGTGGAGAAACAGCGAGCTTCCGTACACCGTAAACCCGCTGAGAACAGCGCAGAGACAAACGGCAGGCAATCTGCCGCCATATACGCAGTTTTCAGCGCATCAGCATAACCTCCAGATTGTCAGCACATTACAAGAGTCACACAAAAAGAAACCCTTTTTCACCGCACGGGAAAGCCTTTCCCGCAGCATGAAAAAGGCTTTATGAGCACACTGAAAAGCACATTTGGTAAGACAAAACGGGCTTTCCGGTAACATAGAATCGCCTCAGCTGACCACCGGACAACATGAACATACACCGGAAAAGAACAATAACAACGAAATTGGGACAAATATTACGCCACACAATCATGCGCACGACATGACACAGAAAGGAAAAACACATCCCTGAACACATCCGCGCGCCCGCCGCATTTCTATTTTGCAAAATAATTATGTCAATATTTTTTACTTCACACTTAGCCTCAACGTCTGATGCCGACCGCCCCGGAATGACACCAGAGAGCAACATCACCGACATTCTCAGAATCCCCTTCTCTTCCCCATCACATGCCTTCCTGCCGCCATATTGCATTCAAGTCCTTTCACGACACTGCCCCACACACTGTAAGTCCAATATGTCATTAGAATGCCTGCTATACATTTAAGGTTTGTTGTCAGCTCTTCATCTTTCTTCCGCACTGCCGCAGTCATCTCGCCTTCAGCTTTTTCACGGTGTAGCCCGATACATCTTCGATAAAGCTTAAGACAATCCGGCTGACAGCAGTACGAAACAATAACGGAAGTATAATGACCTATTCGGGGTTAAAGAGCGAAGGGAAAGCAGCAGCGGGATGATGGGAATTTGCCATATAAAATATGTATAGGAGAATCATGATTTTTGATTGTCGGACTGTAATAATATCGCTGGGAAACGGCATGGATATGTAACCTGAAATATGACGGTAAAAATACGTCAATCCGAAGGAGTGTTCGCAAAGCATCCAATGGTGTTCCCATACCAAACAGCCGAATGTTAATTTATGATTAAATAAATGTTAATTAAATTACACATTGAACGGTTTATTATAAATTTATCACACATTTTTCTTTTACAAACCATAAAATTAAGATTTTTTGTATGAAAAGATTGTTACTTATGTTTGGCTTTGCCATCATATCTCTTTGCCTCTCCGCACAAGAGAAGATGGTGAAGATAGGCACGAGCCTTGATTATGGCTCAACGTTCACATTCAGTGTCGAACCGACGGAGGGTGACTCCATAATAGTGGATTTCGGCGACGGCAAAAAGGTGAAGAAAGGCACCAAGACGTGGTGGGGAACAAACTCGGACGTCGAGGGCAAGCTTCTCGGTGACACGGTACGCATATACGGGGCTATAAACGCGCTCGACGTGCCTGAGCAGCAGATAACCTCGATAGCGTTCTATGGAGAGCAGACACTGACAAGACTCAACGCCCAGAAGAACCTGCTTACCTATGAGGGCACCGACCTCACAGGTCTTGACAATCTGAAATCGCTTGACCTGAGCGACAACAACATTGTCATGCTCAACCTGATGGCTATGGAAAAACTGGAGAGCTTCACGATAAACCGCAATCCGGAACTGTCTACGGTTGTCTTCGCGGACAACAACTCTCTGGTGTCTGTCCACATGGACGACTGCGACATAGTGCACTTCTACGAAAAGAGCATGCCCGAGCTGAACTATCTGAGCATACAGAACGGTTCGCTGATGGACCTTACCATCGGTGACTTCTATCCAAAACTCAACAGTCTTGAAATCAGCGGCAACATAGAGATATCCGAGATTGACGTAACAGGATGTCCGGAACTGGACTTGCTGAGAATATCGAACACAAAAATATCCGAGCTGAATCTTGTGAACAACAAGAAGCTCCGCTCTCTCAGCGTGGACCATACCCCGATGACAAAACTCGCCATAGACAACAACACGAACATACAAGAGCTGAATGTAAGCAACACTGCAATAAAGAAGCTTGACGTAAGCAAGCTCGGGCTGCTGCGCAACATAACCATAGACAGCACGGAGATAGCACGTCTCGACCTCACAGGCAAGCTGTATCTGGCTAACGTCAGCGCGAAAAACACAGCCATCGAGTTTCTTGACATGCACGACCAGATAGGTTACAACGGTCTGAAAAGACTCGACCTGCGCTACAACAATCGGATGACACCGCAGACCTTGAACTTCACGTTTGCCGCCATGCCTCCGCACATGAGCGAATCGCGCTGGACAAACGTATACATTGACGGCATTCCGGGAGTGGAGACATCCGACACAGAGCTTATAACAGGCGAGGAATACCAATACAGAACAGACGTACAGGGTGACGGCAGCGCACCGATGGAGCCGGTGGCACTCACCGTGGAACAAGCCGCAGAAGGCTCGGTAGAGCTTACTCAGATGGGCGAGGACCTGAATACATGGACAGCCGTTGGCGAGAAGGTGAAACCCGGCTACCCCATCTCGGTGAAACAGGTGCCCGCAGAAGGCTTCAAGCTCGCAGGCATGGAGGTAAACGGACAACTGGTGGAAGACACCATATTCGTAGTGTCAGCCGCCGCAACGGTGAAACCAGTATTCGTAAAAGCTACCGAGCCGACCATCACACTGACGGTGCCGAGCGGTGCGGTGCAGCAGTATTTCCTTGCCGCCGACGAGGACGGAACGGAGATAACCGTTGACTGGGGAGACGGAGAACCCCAACCTTACGTCATAGGCAAAACTGTAAAAGCAGTGGTAAACGACAACGGCACGACAGGCACAAAGGTCATTGTAAAGGGTAACGTGACCTACGCCGACTTCTCAAGCTATTCGGGATTCGGTGTTGACAACATGATAACAACCATAGACATCAGCGACAACGGAAAACTGCGCACATTGAAGACATACATGAATGCAATCAGTACTCTTGACGTGAGCAACCAGCCCGACCTTGAGTTCCTTGACTGCGCATACTCGGAACTCGAGAGTCTGGACGTGACCAACAATCCGAAGCTGACCGACCTCATAGCATACGGGAACTACATTGAGGACCTCAATCTGTCGAACCAGAAAGATCTGGTGAACATAGACCTGAAGAACAATGCTCTCTCAGAGATGAACCTCGGGGCATGCGACAAGGTGGAGAAGCTCATACTGCAAGGCAACTACTTTAACACAGTGGATGTGACAGGTATGCCAAGACTGAAGACGCTCAACGTGAGCAGCAACAGTCTCACGTCACTTGACCTTAGCAACAATAGCGAGCTGGAAGAGTTGTCTGCCTATGGCAACAAGCTGACAGAGCTGGAACTGAGCAACAACACGAAACTGAGGACACTGCTTGTACAAAGCAACAACCTCACCGGACTTGACCTCAGCAACCAGACGGAGCTCTCACTGGTATATGTAGGAAACAACGGTTGGGACGCATGTACGCTGAACGACTTCTATTATTCGCTCAACGAATGGAAAGAGGTGCAAAGCTCAGGATATGGCACAACCAACACACTGTGGGTTAACGAGTCAGGAAGCGCCAACGATAACGACGCATCCCATGCCGAAAGCGACATTGCAAGAGCAAAGGGATGGAAGCTGGACGTTGAAGGCGACGGCACAGGCTGCGACCTTGCCTACGTCACAATAATACCGACAAGCAACGGTGAAGTGAAGCTCTACAATGAGGACAACAGCGAGGTGAAGAGCGGCGACAAGGTGATGAAGAACAGTGTGATAAGGCTGGAGGCAATACCTGCTGAAGGATACAAGGCAGCTGCGGCAAAAGCCAACGGCAAGCTTATCGTAGACAACAAGTTCACTGTCACCAAGGCTACCGACGTACTTGTACAGTTCACCATCTCAACCTCAATAGACGGAGTCGCTGACGCTACAGTAGCTGTCGAGAGCGGAGACCATGAGCTTGTATTCACTACAGACTCGCCCACAACGGCAGAGATTTACACACCTGGCGGCAAGCAGATATACAAGGGTGAAGTATCCGGAAGATATGCTGTCAGCGTGCGCGAAGGCGTTTACGTAGTTAAGATCGGCTCTGCTACAAAGAAGATTCTTGTAAGATAAGTTGACAATATCCGTAACATCGGATGTCCGAAAAGGAGTGCGTCCCAAAAGTGAATGGAAAGCTTGGGACGCACTCCATTTATTATGCATATCTGTCGTCATGATATACATGAATTAAATCTGAAGCATTATGATTAAACCAGAATCTGCCGTCAGACAGCCAAAACTTCTTTGTTATCCGGTTATAGGAGCTTCGTTCCTCCACCTCGCTACTGCCGTAAGTCAGCCTGTCGCTTTTCCAGATTATACGTGTTGGTATTATACAAAAGATGAATAAAAAACCGTCAGACATCAGCACGTAATACGGATGAAGCAAGAGAATCTGCCTACATTAAATAAGGTGTATATTACAGCTTATATTATATCATGCTCCAGACCGGCTTTAATGTTCTTTTCCATTTTAAATTATCGCAGCAACATTTACCTTCGAATGCATAAAGGACAAGACACCTTTATTCCGAACAGTCATGCCTTACCAGTATTGCATAAGGCTTTATGACATATTGTCCTTAGGTTTTGTACGCCATTCCGTAGGCCAAATCGTTAAAAATCCGGAATAATTATGACGGCAATAGTGCGGAAGATGGATGGAGAGCGAACAATCATACGGAAATGAATCATAGGCGGTCTGACGGACCGCCTATGGTGAGACAGACGGACATGAAGACTCAATAAGAATAGTCAACCTGCGTCCATTCATTGTCAACGGTAATGGATATGCACCGTCCCGCGCCAGGAGACTCTCCGAAGAATGTGCCTGAATAACGTGTAATCTGGTTACGCTCTACTTTCACGTACTCAAACTTACGCTCATCCACAATACCGCCCGAGGCGTTGAGTGCAGTCACCGTGATATTGAGCGGGCGGTCGTCGCTGTGCGGGAAAGTGTATATGTCGTAATGTGATGAAGCCGTATGGGCTGCGGCGGGCACATCGCGTATTTCCGTCTGGCGGGAGTTCACGCATCCGCAACCGTTCACAGCATCGAAGGTGCTGCTTCCGCCCGTATAATAGAACCTCATACTGCTGACTCCTGCCGGCACCTTGTCCTCCGCAACAAACCTCACCATGGCAACGGCACGCTTGAGAGTAAGGTCGTAGGATGAATCACTGTCAACCGTTATGTCACCGCAATAGTAAAACGTATCAGTGACCTTGTTGTCCTTGAACTTTATCTCATTCGGTGATGTAACCGTTGCGGCTCCCTCACCGTTATGGGCTATCACGACTACAGTATATTCTCCTTCGTCGAGTGACAGGGACACTTGTCCGAAAACTTTATCACCCTTATCCTGCCTAACGATTGCCACACGGCGGTCTCCCCTTGAACACGGCAAGCTCAATACGAGTGCAAGCCTTACGGATGTCAGTAACCCTGCGGGCTGCATAAACGGCGTCGTCAAAGGGCATCATCTCCAAGTTGCAAACATTGAATTTCACGTTAATGTCGCCTTCCGACAGCTGTTCTTCACCCTTCGTGTCATCTACATCACCAGTCACAGGCTGCTCGCACGCCGCAAGCGCGAACACTATTGCAAGGCATAAAGCCGCAGGAATATGAAATAACATTTTCTTCATAACGATTCAGATTTTCAGTTATCGCAAATATAAGCATTATATGTCTTAACGCAAAACATACGGCATTCAATTTTAGGTTTTACTCCGAATCATCATACTTTATGCGTGATTTGTATGACTGGAGCTTTAAATTACTCATATTATACCACATGTTGGCTATGTCAAGGATAACAACAATGAGACATGTTTTTTTAATCATTGAAGAGCGTTTAAGCACCTGACATAAGGCATCATGACACGCTAAAACCTTCTGATGACTGATTGTGGTTTAAATAAACTGTGAAAGCTGTTAATTATTTTATGCGATTTAATTGTATCTTTGCATAAGATAAGCTGCACTCGGGAAACAAAGAGCAAGCTCTCTTTCCGCTCATTTGCATTATCTTTGCATAAGATAAGATGCGGTTCGGCAGTATCAAGTACGGTAAAACTCTGTTTTCCCATCTTGCTGTTGCACTCACCTTTCATTATCTTTGCATAAGATAAGATGCGGTTCGGCAGTATCAAGTCTGGTAAAACTTCGTTTTCCCGACATGCTGTTGCACTCACCTTTCATTATCTTTGCATAAGATATGCTGCACTCGGGAAAGCAAGAGCAAGCTCTCTTTCCGCTCGTTGGCAATATCTTTGCATAAGATATGCTGTATTCCGGAACAACAAAGCAAACTACATTTCCGGATGCAGCCACTGTCTTCCGACATTATATTACTGCACCGGTGTTGCCGGAACACACAGTCTCATGACATGCCGCAAAGGCTTTGACACAACGGGACGGACCGGCTTCAGACTATCGTTTGACAATAAAGATGAACACAGAACAGAACACTACCACAAGATGGATGAACGGCATCGCCTACGAGGTCGCTTTCTGGAACAACGTGTACAGATGGAAATGGACCTTCGACGGAATGATGAACTGGTCGAAATACGGAGGAGTGATAACGCTCGAAGGGTTCGACGCAAACGCCTTCCTCATAAAGACGGACAACCCGAAAGTGCTCGACGTGGGATGCGGAATGAGCTACGCCACGGGCAACCACATCATGCGCGACGGACGGCTCATGCCGCTTGACATCCGTTACATTGACCCGCTTGCGGCTTACTTCAACAGAATAATGGCGCGCCACCGCCGCAAGCTGCCTGAGATAGAGTTCGGAATGGCTGAGTATCTGTCGGCTTTCTATCCGTCGCACGACATATCGCTCGTGGTGATACAGAACGCCCTCGACCACTCCGCCAACCCCATGAAAAGCATATACGAAAGCATCGACGTGCTGAAAAAAGGCGGATGCCTCTACCTTAACCATCACATAAACGAGGCGGAGACCGAACACTACAAGGGATTTCACCAATACAACATATGCCGCGAGGACGGAAAGCTGATAATATGGAACAAGAACGAGAGGCACGATGTGGCTGAACTCACAGCCGGATTCGCCGAGCTCACCGTAGGACTGACCGAGAACGGGCATGTGGCGGCAGTGATAAGGAAGACCGCCGACGTGCCGCAGAGTCTCATAGACGACAAGGGCGACAAGCGCGCGCTGTGCTCACTGTTCATGGAGAACGCCAGAACAGCATCCTCGCCGTGGCACGGGCTGAAGAACAGCGCGGCTTACTGGAAATACAACATATTGCAGTTTTTCATCCAGAGTCTGCCGTGGGCACTGAAGATGAAGCTGAAAAAACTCATCAGACAGGCATGAGCCGGGCAATGACAAGCATCATAATACCTGTCTACAGGACGGCGGAGACACTCATGAGATGCGTGGAAAGCATAGCCGCACAGCAGGACGCGCGCTTCGAGATGATACTCGTAGACGACGGGTCGCCCGACGGCTGTCCGGCAATGTGCGACTCCCTGGCTGCCGCCGACAGCCGCATAAGGGTGATACACAAGCCGAACGGCGGACTGAGCAGCGCACGCAACGCTGGCATAGAGGCATCGCGCGGCGACCTGCTTATGTTCGTCGACTCCGACGACCACATCGCTCCCGGCACGCTCTCCGCCCTGAGCCGTCTCGCCGAAGAGCATCCCGAATATGACATCATAGAGTTTCCCATATGCCGCGAGATGCCTTCCGGCAGGCATGAGATGACGGATTTCGGGTGCCGCGAATACCGCGACATGGACGAGTACTGGCTCTCGTGCCGCGCCTACATGCACGCTTATGCCTGCAACAAAATATACCGCCGCGCGCTATTCGACGGCATCAGATACCCGGAAAACATGATTTTTGAGGACATACACACCCTGCCACTGCTCATGAACAGGGCGGGCGTCATTGCCACTACCGACAAAGGAACCTACCACTACCGCTGGAACAGCGCGGGAATATCCAACAACGCCGGAGGAGAGGCATGGCGCACGCTGCTCGCCACGCACATCATGATGCTGCGGAAGACGCGCCGCCGCTCGGACGAATGGACCGGATACTACATGCATGTGCTCAACATCCAGATATACACAAGCGAACTGACAGGCGACCGCCCCACGCTCCCCACCGTGAGACAGGGATTATGCCGGGTGGACAGACGATGGCGACTGAAGGCCCTGCTGCTCTATGTGTTGGGCGTGAGAGGGCTTTGCCGCGCCAACAGAATGCTGCGGACGATTGCCGGACGCAGGCAGAAGGACTAAACAAGACTACACTGCGGCGACGGTGTGTAATATTGTGTAACGGATTGTTTGCTCCGTTTTGTTTTTTTATCCTATATTTGCAGCGTCCTTACAAGACAGAAACAAACAAACCTCTAAAAAACAAACGCATTATGAAAAGATTTCTTATGATGGCGGTTGCTGTGATGATGATGACACTTACGGCAAACGCACAGACAGCGAAAGAGCAAAAAGACAAGGTGTATGACGTATGCGAGGTACTTCCAGAATATCCCGGCGGCACAATCGCACTGATGAAGTTCCTGGGTGAAAACGTGGTATATCCGCCGGAGGCAGCGAAGCGCAAGGAGCAGGGACGGGTTCTTGTGGGATTCGTGGTTGAGAAAGACGGCTCGATATCCGATACGGAAATCCTCAAGCACGCCACTCCGGCACTCGACGAGGCTGCCGTGGCTACGGTGAAGAAGATGCCGCGCTGGAAGCCCGGAATGCAGGACGGAAAGAAGGTGAGAGTGAAATTCAGCGTACCGATAACATTCCGGCTGAAGTGAGAACCAACCGCACCGGCATACTGCACATACTCTGCGTCACGGTCATGCTCGCCGCCGCATGCTCACATCGCGCCTCCTACAACAGCACGATAGAGCAGGCGGAGGGCATGACCGACACCGATCCGCACGGTGCGCTCACGCTCATCTACGGACGGAAGGACAGTCTGTGCGCAGGTGCGGCGGACAGCGCGCTCTACGAACTGGTATACACAGAGGCGGTGCACGACCTTGGCGTGAAACTGAACGACGGAAGATATATCAGCAGCAGTGAGCAATACTTCAGACTGAACGGCGACAGAAGGCGCAGGGCAAGGGCTCTCGTGCAGGCAGCACTCTGCATGTATGACAACCGCAACCTGCACGACGCCGTCATGCTCATGAAGAAGGCGGAGGACGTGGCGGACGGAGAGGACGACAGTTTCCTGCATTTCAGGATAGCCGCAGCACTTGCAATGATGAACAGGGAGACGGGAAACCGCACTCTGGTAATGAAATACCGCAGACGCGAACTGGACGCCGCACGCCGCTCGGGAAGCGAGAGGCACATGGCAAGGGCATGGAACGACATGGCGGCAGAATACAGAAGGACAGGCGACACCGACAGTTTCATGACTTGCATGAACCGTTGCCTGCCGCTCACGTCAAAGGCTGCGCCTGAGGCACAGGCTCTCATACGCACCAACATGGGCTGTTACCACATGAACAGAGGCGACACCGCACGTGCCATGCAGCTCTTCACCATGGCTTACACCGCCTCGCCCGACCGGTTGGCGTCACTCATGCTGGGCGACATATACGCCACAAGAAACGACATGGACAGGGCTGTCGCCATGTGGTATGACGCAGCCGACTCATACACTGCCGCCATAAGCAAGAATGCTCTGAAGCGTCTCATAGCCAAATCATTGGCAGACGGCGACGGCAAGACACAGCTGTTCCTGAGCGAAAGACTCAACAGCGTGTACGACGGGGAGATATCCGCCGGTACGGCAAGCGAGCTGGTGAACCTCCAGAAAGACTACGACAGCATGCGCAGCGAACGGCTCCACCAGGAAAGAATCATGAAGATGGGAGGCGCGGCGGCACTGCTCGTCATGGCGATGGTGTGGTTCGTCGTCTACCACAGGCGCAGGATGAGCCACTACGGGCGCGTGATAAACACTCAGAACCGACGGCTGAAGGAGATGAACGACGGATACACGCGCGACCTTGAGCACTACCGCGAACTGCGCCTGACGCTTGACGGACTGCAGAAGGAGCACGAGAAGTATGCCTCGCTCATAGAGGTGAAGACGCGGGAACTTGAAAAGATGCAGGCGCAGCTTGCCGAATATCAGAACGACAGACGCAAACCGGAGCAGTGTAACATGGAGGACAGACTGATAAACGCTGACTGTGTGTACGCCCTCCACCGCATGGCTTCCGCCGGGCGCGCGGCTGGGAAGCAAGACTGGGACGCACTGCACGGACTGACAAACCTGCACGACAGCAGACTGGGCGAGCTGCTCGCCTCTCACAGCAACCTGTCTCCCACAGAGATAAACGTCATCATCCTCACGCGCCTGCGGTTCATCCCTACGGAGATAGCGGTGCTGACAGGCATGTCGTCGCAATCGGTCACCAACACGAGGGCGCGTCTGCTGACAAAGATGTTCGGCGTGAAAGGCGGAGCGAAGGATTTCGACGACCGCATACGGGGGATATAACCCCTCCACATCATGATGCATTCCCAATCACCCAAAATCCCCGTCCGCCACCACCCTCCACCCCTTTCCCCGCACAATTACAACGGTGCCAGCCTGTAGAGACGCAAAATCTTGCGTCTCACAAGCAACGAACTCGATTTCCATCAGCATATTCCCGTCAATAAAAATTGGACTGACCTAATCGGGAGACGCAAGATTTTGCGTCTCTACTTTTTGCAGGCAGCGTTATAAAACACAATTCCTCATCATGACATTACAATGGCGTCAGCCTGTAGAGACGCAAAATCTTGCGTCTCACAAGCAACGAACCCAATTTCCATCAGCATACTCCAGTCAATAAAATTTGGACTGACCTAACCGTGAGACGCAAGATTTTGCGTCTCTACTTTTTGCCGACAGCGATATAAAACATATATACAAACGGTATGAAACACATATCCGCATCATATAACCATCACGCCATCCCATAACCCCTACACCTGTTGCATATTTATACAAAACCATTACGACGACCGCATAATTATACATCTACACATCCGATATACCGGTGTCAAAACGTGCGGACAACCATCCGGACGCAAATACGCTGTTTTTGCGCTTTTTATGTAACACTCTATCACACAGCCGTTTACGTAAAATCAACAAACAACAGTGCCTTTCCCTGTTTGCGGAAGAGCCTCTTTGACCATGCGGAAGAGCCCGTTCGACATGACGGAAAAGGCTCTTTCATGGCACGAAACAGCCTTTTCCGCAGCGTGGAGCAATCTCTTCCGTCGTTCTTCCCCACCCTTACGCATAGGCGAAAAAAACTATACGGTGACGCTATAATACGCATTTCATGTGCGAACAGATATATATATCACGATAAAACACATATTTCGCAGAACATTACAGCAATTTAATCAACATATGGCATGCTTTCTGCTGCAAAGCGGCAACAAGGCTGACGACACATACAGACATACAAACCGCCCTGCCGTTTTTCTGATTCAGGTTTTCAGAGGATATTTTTCAGAGACTTCATTTTTGCATAATTATGCAAAAACGGGCACACTTTCAAGCCCGAATCGTTCGTCAGACTTCCATTCTTATTTAGTACTTCTGTCAGCCGGATTGTATTCGGCTTTATAGAAGACGTGGCGGGCTACACCGGGAAAAAGCGGAAGACAAGATGACGGCAACAGTGCGGAAGAAGGCTGAAGAGCTGACAATATACATCAAATGTACAATAAGCGTTCTAATGACCGAATCGTGTTAAAGCAGCCCCGGCAGTTGGCTGATGCTTGTTATACGCTCAAGGCGGTCGTGGGAAAACTCGTCCGCGTGCTCATATTTCCACGTCACGTGGAACGGCACGTACACCGCAGAGGCACCGATAGAAAGCATCGGCATGATGTCACTCTTAAAAGAGTTGCCCACCATGAGCAGTCTGTGCGGCTCCACACGCAGCGTGCGGCACAACGACAGGCACGCCGTCTTGCTCTTGTCCGCCACAATCTCCACATGAGAGAAGTATTGCGAAAGTCCCGAACGCATCAGCTTGCCGCGCTGGTCGTGCAGCTCGCCCTTTGTGAAGAGCACAAGCCTGTAGCCGCGAAGGGCTTCGAGAGCGTCGCGCACTCCCGGAAGAGGAGTGGCAGGAAGGCGAAGCAGCGACTTGCCGAGGTCTATTATGCGAGCCACGTCGGCTGCGGATATGCGGTAGCCGCTGAGCTTCAGGGCGTTCTCCACGAGCGAGATGGTGAACGCCTTGCCCCCGTATCCGAGCAGAGGCATATTGGCTGACTCCACTGCAAAGAGTTCGTCAGACACCGTTGTGGCGTCGGCGTAAGGCTCAAGTATGCCGCAGTAGCGTCTCTCTGCGTCGGCGAAGTGTGACTGGCAGTCCCAGAGCGTGTCGTCGGCATCGAACGCTATGACGCTTATGTTGTCGAATTTTCCCATTGTAGAATGTCTTTCAGTGAAACGGTGCCTGCGCTTCCATACAACGGCAGGAAGCATGCCGCATCATCGGGCGCGCCTTTCAGTTGAATCCTCTCTCCGCCCAGTCGCCCCGGTCGAGGTTGCGGTATGAGATGGCTTCGGCGAGATGTTCCGGCATGACACGCTCGCTCGCGGCAAGGTCGGCGATGGTGCGCGCCACCTTCAGTATGCGGTTGTATGCCCGTGCCGACAGACTCAGACGCTCCATGGCGGTGCGCAGGAGTGCCACACCCTCGGTGTCGGGCTCGGCGAAGTTGTGTATCATACGCTCGGACATCTGCGCGTTGCAGTGCACTCCCTTGTAGGGGCGGAACCGTTCCTCCTGTATGCGTCGCGCGGCGATGACCCGCTCGCGTATGGCAGAGCTCGGCTCGCCCTGCGCTGTCTTCGATATGTCCTTGAAAGGAACAGGCGTTATCTCCGTCTGTATGTCTATTCGGTCGAGCAGCGGACCCGAGATTTTGCTCATATACCGCTGTATCTGTCCTGGCGTACACACACAGTGGTGTGTCGGGTCGCCGTAATATCCGCACGGACAGGGGTTCATCGAGGCGACGAACATGAACGAGCAAGGGAACTCCGTGGTGTATTTGGCGCGCGAGATGGTTATCTTGTGGTCTTCCAGAGGCTGCCTGAGCACCTCGAGCGTGGACTTGTTGAACTCGGGAAGTTCGTCGGCGAAGAGCACGCCGTTGTGCGCAAGGGATATCTCTCCGGGCTGTGGATTGACTCCGCCTCCCACAAGCGCCACCTCGGAGATGGTGTGGTGGGGAGCGCGGAACGGACGCTGCGAGATGAGCGAAGTGCCCCTGCCAAGCTTTCCCGCGACGCTGTGTATCTGCGTGGTCTCAAGACTCTCGCTGAGCGAGAGGGGCGGGAGGATGGACGGCAGACGCTTTGCCATCATGGACTTGCCGCTGCCCGGCGGACCTATCATTATCATGTTGTGTCCTCCTGCGGCTGCCACCTCGAGCGCGCGCTTCACGTTCTCCTGTCCACGGACGTCGGCGAAGTCGAGCTCAAACTTGTATTGCTGCTCGTAGAACTCGCGCCGCGTGTCGATGACAGTGGGCTCGGGACGTTCCTTTCCGGTGAGGAAGGCTATGACGTCGCGTATGTTCTCCATACCGTATACCTCGAGATTGTTCACCACGGCTGCCTCGCGCACGTTCTGCTTGGGAACAATCAGTCCCTTGAACTTCTCGGCGCGGGCGCGTATGGCGATGGGAAGCACTCCCTTGGCAGGCTGGAGACTGCCGTCGAGACTCAGTTCGCCTACCATCATATAGCTGTCGAGCCCGTCGGAAACGATGCTTCCCGCCGCTGCCAGGATGGCTATGGCGAGAGGCAGGTCGAAACTGCTGCCTTCCTTGCGAAGGTCGGCAGGAGCCATGTTGACAGTGACGTCGGCACGCGGAAACTTGTATCCGTTATACTGAAGGGCGGACGCTATGCGGTCCCGTCCTTCGCGTACGGCAGCGTCACCGAGACCGGTGAAGTGATACATCACCCCACGGTTGAGATTCACCTCGATGGTAACAGTCGTGACATCAAGTCCGTTCACGGCTGCACAATATGTTTTTACGAGCATCAGTATATGGTTTATTGTGTCTTTCCAGGCGTCAGCTGCTTCTTCAGCTCTTCCATGTTGAGGTTGCGTGCCACCACACGTCCGTTCTTCACAACGATGTTATCGGGTATGTAACTGAACGCGAGCGTTCTGAAAAGGCGGCTGTTCAGCATTTCTCCGTCGCACACCACGTCGCAGTCGAACATGTTGTTCGTCACGGTGCGGCGGCAGTCGTCTATGGACGCATCGGCACATATGCTAACCAGGGTGAAGTCCGCCTCTCCGTTCTTCTTCATGAGCGACAGTTGCCTAAGCACGTTTATACTCTCATAACTCCACGAAGCCCATGCGCAGACAACGGCTGTCGGCGTGGCGGAAAGGCTTGCGGCGGTGATTGTCTTGCCGTCGGTAGTCTTTGCGGAGAACGACGGAACCGCCATGCCTGTCTTCGAGCTGCCGCGCCCTTTTATCTGTCGCTGCAGCTGACGGAGGTATCCGTATTTTGTCTGATGCTTCAGCATGAGGGTTATAAGACTGTCGGCAACGGCAAGGTCGGGACTCTGCGACTGTATGAAATAGCGTCTTACAAGATATGAGCCGACCATCGAAGCAGGGTGGTCGAGGATGAACTGCCGCGCGTATTTCCTTGCCTCGGGCGGGGATGCGGACGCCACCTGCTCCCGGAAAGAGTTCATCAGTTTGTTGTCGTCCGTCCCTTTCACTTCCATTTCCTTCAGATTGGACGCGCTTCCCCTTATTTCCACGGTCTTTCCGGGTTCTGCGAACACCGGCTGCTCGGTGAAGTTGGGGAATATAATCATAAGAGTCATCGGACGGCGGCACGGCACCTCGTAGCTGAAACGGCCCGCCTCGACCTTTATAGTGTCGAGTTTGTCGTTGTCGCCGTCGGGCGTGTATACATAAAACTCACCCTGGTTGAGGTGGAGCAGACGACCGTCGATCTTGAAATGACTATCGTCGGTCGAGCACGACACCATAACCAGGGTGAGCAGAAATAAATATATGAGTTTTCTCATTTACTTCAGTATGGACAGTTCCAGGTCGTTGTCAGCATACGCCTTCAACGAAGGATCTTTCTGAAGAGCCTCTTTCAGATAAGAGGATGTGGCGAACTTGTTTGCCTGACGTGCTGCGACGATGGCGTGCAGATAGGCAGTCATGCCGTCCTGTGCGGGCACCTTGTCGAGCGTTGCGGCTGCTGCGGCGTAGTTCTTGTTAAGAATCTGTGCGAGCGCGGCACTGTTTGTGTTCACGTCACCGAAGTCTTTCTCAGCCTGGGCATAGTTGCCTTTTGCTATGTTGAGCACACCGAGAGCATACGATACGTTCTCAGAACCGGCAGCCTTAGCTATGTCTGTCTCCGCCTCAGCCACGTTTCCGTTGATGAGGTAGATAAGTCCGCGGTTGGCATAAGCCTCAGCCGCGTTGCTGTCTATGCGCAGAGCTTTCTCTATATAAGACGCTGCCGCATCCTTCTCACCCTTTGCCAGGCTCAGGGAAGCGAGGTTGTTGTAAGCCCGGTAGTCGCGGTCGTAAAGCTCGGCTGTCTTCTTGTATATCTCCTCTTTCTTTGCGTTGTCGTCCACAAGAGTAGCCGCGTAGAGCAGTTCGTCCGCACTCAGCTTCGTGGGATCTTCCGCATACTGCTGCTGTATCTGCTCGTCGCTGCGGCCGATTGTCTCATAATTGATGATAAGACGTGCGCGGCGGAGCTCCGGCAGGATACCGTCGGCGAGCTCGCGGAACACAGCCGACATGTTGCGGATCTGCTGTTCGCGCTCCTCCGGGTCTTTATACATTGACAGAACACGCAGAACGACTTCCTTGTCCTGAAGGTCTGAAGCCTGAACAAGCTTCTGGAAGCCTTCCCAGTCCTGTGCTGTGTAGTGCGCGTCGATACCTGTGCTCACGTTTGTTTTCTTGAGTTGCTCCTTCACGTAGCCCTCAGACACGTTCTGACGCTTGTAAGCCAGCTTGTCGTTGAACTTCACACCGCCCTCCGGTGAAGCGTATGCCTGCACCTCGACATTCTGTATGTTCAGTCCCTCACGGTCGTCGTTGATCTTCTTCAGCATTCTGACGAACTCAGTGACAGAGTTGTTCTTCAGCTCGCTCTTGCGCAGGTTAGCCTGATTGATAAGGAACTTGATGTTGGCTTCCTGCTTCTTTTCCCTTACGCGCTGGAACGAGTCGGGAGCTATGCAGCCACCGTCGGTGAGGATGGTCTTCCTGTACAGTTCCGAAGTAGAGATTACTCCGGTAGCCACTTTCACTGCCGGCACATCATACTTTTTATTTCCCTTGCGCGCGTCGAAAGTGAGATACAGCTCGCTCTGCTGCATTTCAGGCACATAGTCGAAGCTGGTCTTCATCGTATAACGGCCACCAAGACGGTATGAAATGGTCTGGTTGTTGCCCATGACCTTCTCTCCCTGGAACGTGGCACTCTCTCCTTTGGCAACCTGTCCGTTAGCGTAGCGCAGCTCGGGAGTAACAGTTACGGTTGCCTTTTTCTTCATATACTTTTCAGGAAACATTCCGCTTATGGTTGCCGGAACCTCTCCTGCCTGTGATTCAAGCGGATTCGGTGTCACTGTAAAGTTGTCGGCTGACAGTGGACCCATCTTTGAGCATGACGCAAAAACAAGAACGGAGCATGCCGAAAGGGTATAAATAAGTTTCTTCTGCATAGTTGTAGTTTTTAGAATAAGTGCCGCGAGCGGGACTCGAACCCGCACAGCCATTTCTGGCCAAGGGATTTTAAGTCCCTCGTGTCTACCAATTCCACCATTGCGGCATCGTCTTTGCAATATCAGCCGGTCCTCTTACGAACTGTCGCGGCATACATACCTTACTGTCGTACGTACACCGTCACATGTGGCTTCAATACATATTGCGGATGCAAAGTTAAGGCATTAAATCATAACATCCAAAACAATTTACACTATTTAATACTTTGTTTCCATGCTGAAACAGTGATTGCACACCGCCGCAGAATAAGACGCCGCAGACAGCATGCCGACTATTATACTTCCGGACTGCCATCTGCGGTTCTCATCTTACCGTTACTCAAACAGAGACATTAGCCCTATGCCTCCATCATTTCACCTTATTATATATATACACATACTTTATCCATTATATACACATTCTTTACTTATGATATACAAAGCCACATTATATTATATATAACATCGTCTGCCGACACGCCATGTCAATTCGCGCCCAGTTCGCTGAGCCGCTGGTCACACGTGCGTATCACCTCTTCGGTGCTCTGTATCACACTTTTCAGATAAGCCGAGTCAGGGTCTTTCACCTGCTGCGCCTTATATTTTGCGAGCTGGTTTACGGCATTGTTGCGTCGCGTCTTCCACTCGGCAATCCTCGACGCGTCTCTTGACGACGATCCGGACGATGACGACACGCTCGCTCCGGTACCTATATTGTAGGTCGAGGCAGACCGTGTGGTCTTCGCCGTACTCTTCGTTCCCGTGACAGCATTCACCGCACCCTGCACAAATGCGGACAGTATTCCGCCCCAGAATGCCGCGTTCTGCTGACGCTTCAGTTCCTGCTGACGTTTCAGCTCGGCAGCCTGCGCCGCCTCACGCTGCTGTAGCAAGACCAAGGCATCGTTATAACGCTTCTCCACTTCAGGTATTTCAGACAGTTCCTTAGATGTTATATCCCTCCACATTACAGCCTGTTCCTTGTATGTGGAATCCTCCTTAATATATGCGTCAAACAGTCCTATGGCAGTCTCATATTGCTTTGACGCAAGATTAAGGTCAAACTGTTCATCCTTAATATAGTCCAAAAACAGACTGTTCTTTTCTATTGCCTCACTTATGTTTTCGGCTCGCACCGTTTCCTTAAGTCCCTTACGATACAGTGCCATTGCCGTATAGAACTTTGCCCAGGGCTTATCCACGCCCTCATTAGAATAGAATTCAATCACCTTATCATATTCGTCCCGGAAATACATTTCCTCTCCCTTGTCACGGAACATTCCATGACCTGCCATCTCAGGCTTATATTCCTCAGACTTACTGAACTCATTCCGCTGCACCAGCCATTTGTCCGAATAAGCTCCATAACTGACATTATAGAATACAGGAGGCAAACCATTATCGGCATGTCCCATAACAAACCCTCCGGTCTTCCTTATATCTCCATCCATAAAGGAATAAACACACCAGTTCCGCTCACCACCATACTTATTGCGAAACGCTTCCGAATAATATCGGTATGAATACAGTTCAATACTCGAAGAAGTCTTCGGAACAATCTGCTTGCCAGACTGTGACAACAGTTCATACACGTTTTTATTTTCATACGGAGTACTTATACATCCATTACCGAATTCAGACTTCACATCCACTCTTTCCGTCCCGATAAAGAAATATCCCGGAACATACACCCGTTTATCGGTCATGATGCTGTCGCGCAGCACCGTTCCGTTCAGGTCGTATATGCGACTCGGAGTTCCCTTGGCATATATGACGGCAGGCTCGGCGTCATGATATACAGCCACAGAGTCGCCGGTACGCTCCATCTGATTGTCGTACACATAGTCCACACCCTTGTCTATGGCGTCACAGAAGAGGAAACTTGAGTATTGCGTCGGCACTATGAACTTGCCCGACATGTCAGCAATGCCGTTCTTGTCATGTCCGTTGTTCACGATGAAAACATCCTTTCCGTCGCTCAGCCTGTCCTTTACGATGCTGTAGTATACGGCGGGCAGGATGACCTTTCCCTCCATGTCGGCGCGCCCCACAAGCTTGCTCTTCGACATGAGTAGCATATAGTACGTGCCGTCAGGGTCCTGTCTTATCTCCACACGTTTGAGTTTTAGCGACTTCTTCAGCTCTTTCATCTTGTCCTTGTGAGCCTTCTCGAGTTCTTTCAGTGTCTGAGCCGGTGCGGCGGCACACACCGCCAGCAGCAGGAAATGAATAAAAAATCTGGTCATATCTTATATGTCTGAAAAATTATCTGTTCCGAAACGACCGTCCGCCATCGCCTCACAGCCGGACCGGCACGCGCCAGACGATTGCGTGAACAGCCTGACTGCCGCGTTTACAGATGCGGTGTCATGACGGCTGACAAAGATGCGGAGTGAAGAAAAGATAATAACATAATTGCCCGTCCGCACACATATACCGTATGCAAAGGCAATGAAAGGCGAGTGCAACAGCAAGGAGGGAAAACGCAGTTTTACCAGACTTGATATTGCCGAGCCGTATCTTGCCTTATGCAAAGGCAATGCCAGCGAGCGCAATAAGAGCTTGCTCTTGTATTGCCGAGTGCAGCTTGTCTTATGCAAAGATAGGAAAACGCAGCCGTAACCGCAACAGGCACAGCTGCGGCAAGTGTCCGGAACGAGGCTTACCGTGTCCGAACGGTAAGAAATGATGCCTTAACGGCATGTTTTCATGGTAAGTTGTAAGAAATAAAAAACCGCCGTCAGTTGGTCACCGCTACCACTCCTGACGGACTGTACGTGGCGTGATAGCGCGTCAGCGGACTGCCTTTGTCGCCCTTGACGATGTTTCCGCCGGTGTTCATGTTGTACTCGCGGTGACATGTGCCGCACGTCGCGATGCCTGTGGACGCCACACTCAGCGGATGGCTTCTCACCGGAACCATGTTCGGATTGAAGCAGTTGGGGCACTCGGCGTCGTAGGCATAGAACACCGGAGGGATGTCCAGATTGCCGTAACCGAACCATATGGCGTTGTTCATGCCAAGGAGCACCGACACGCGCTCATCCTCGGCGGTGAATATCACGTCGTCTGTCATGTTCTGGTTTGTGGTGAACCTGTAATGCCGCGCGCCTCCCTTTATCACCGTCGTCACCTTGCAGAAGATGCCCGTCCCGCCCACCGCGCTGCCCAGCGCAGCCGAATGGGCGTGTGTGGCGGTGTTGAATACGAACCGGCACGGATATGTGCTGTACTCCGACATGGTGTCACCGCACGACGCCGGCAAAAGCGCCATCATCACGGCACACACTGTTGACGTCACTCCCTTTCTCATTTCAGCAACTCTTTTTCGGCTTCCTCGGCACGGCTGAAGCCGAAACCGTCGTACACACTCTTCATAAGCTCCGCTATACGGTCATTGCACAGGTTGCCCATGCTGCCCTCGTGCGTATGGCATATGTTGCGGTCGGCGCGGTAGGTGCCGTTCTCTATCTCCATGCCCACCTTGCGGTAAGCGTCGCGGAAAGGCATTCCCGCGGCGGCGAGGCGGTTCACCTCCTCCACGGAGAACATCGGGTCGTACATCGGATTGTCCAGAATGTTGCGGTTCACCTCCATCTTGCTGATGATGTACGCCGCCATCCGCAGACAGTCCTTCAGCTCTCCGAAAGCCGGGAGGAACACCTCCTTTATTATCTGAAGGTCGCGGAAGTATCCCACTGGCAGGTTGTTCATGATGAGCGTTATCTGCTCCGGCAGAGCCTGAAGCTTGTTGCACTTCGCGCGTATCAGCTCGAACACGTCGGGATTCTTCTTGTGCGGCATGATGCTGCTGCCCGTAGTGCATTCCTTTGGCAGCCTTATGAAGCCGAAGTTCTGGCAGTTGAAAAGGCATGCGTCGAACGCCATCTTGGCGAGGGTTCCTGCCACCGACGCCATGGCGAACGCCACGTTGCGCTCCGTCTTGCCGCGTCCCATCTGCGCGTATACCACGTTGTAGTCCATCGACGAGAATCCAAGCAGGCGCGTCGTCATCTCCCTGTCGAGCGGAAACGACGAGCCGTAGCCTGCGGCAGAGCCGAGAGGGTTGCGGTTTGCCATGCGGTAGGCAGCCTGAAGAAAGAGCATGTCGTCGGCAAGAGACTCCGCATAGGCGCCGAACCACAGCCCGAACGAGCTGGGCATGGCTATCTGCAGATGGGTGTAACCCGGCATAAGGACGTCCTTGAACTGCCCGCTCTTCTCCTGAAGCTCGCCGAAGAGCGTCATCACCCCGTCGGCTATCTCGCGCAGCTCGTGGCGTATGAAGAGCTTCAAGTCTACGAGCACCTGGTCGTTGCGCGACCTTCCGCTGTGTATCTTCTTGCCCATGTCGCCCAGACGCCGCGTGAGCAGCAGCTCCACCTGTGAGTGCACGTCCTCCACCCCGTCCTCTATCACGAATCTGCCTTCCGTGCAGTCGCGGTAGATATTCCTTAGTTCGGCGAGCAGGGCGTCCAGTTCGTCCTTCTCCATGAGTCCTATCGACTGTAGCATCTTTATGTGCGCCATCGACCCGAGCACGTCGTAGCGTGCCAGATAAATGTCGAGTTCGCGGTCGCGTCCCACGGTGAAGCGTTCTATCTCGGCGTTCACCTCAAAGTTCTTTTCCCAAAGTTTTGTAGCCATCTGTCCTCTTTCTTTCTCCGGCATGCCCGCCGGTGGTGTTGTTATTCGTAGTTTATAGCCTGCAACACGTCGGCTATCTTCTCTATGCCCTGTTGCAGCGGTTTCTGCACCATGCCCTTTATGAAGGGGTTAAGTTCCGCCTTTATGGTTATCTTCATCTTGCACGACGTCTCCGTTACGGGCAGAATCTGTATCCAAAGGTTGAAAGGCACGGGGCTCGACTCCGTTCCGAACTTGATGCACTTGGGCTCCTCACGGTCCACTATGCGCAGCCTCACGTTTCCGGCTGGCGGCACGCTTACCGATATCGAGTCGTTGTCGAAGGTCAGATCCTTTATCTTGTCCTCCGGTATGCGGTTCTTCACTCTCTCTATGTTCTCGAGGTTGCTCAGCATGTCATACACCTTCTTCTGCGGGAAGAGTATCTGGCGTATGCTGCTTTCGAATGTTGTCATCGACATGATATGTGTGTTTTTATGTTCGTTTGTTGCCTTGCAGGCGCGGAGCCGGTCACTTGCGCCACTCCGACGGGTTCTTGCGCCACTCCGCCAGCACCTCCACGTCGCTCTCGGCGATGTAGCCCGTAGCCACAGCCTCAGCCACCACGTGGTCGTAGTCGGTCAGAGTCTCCAGTCTCACCCCTGCCTCCGCGAACGCCTCTGCGGCGACTGGGAAGCCGTAGGTGTATGAAGCCACCATGCCCACAACCTCATATCCTGCCTCGCGCAGCGCAGCCACAGCCTTCAGACTGCTTCCTCCGGTGGAGATGAGGTCCTCCACCACAACCACCTTCGAGCCTTTCTCCAGCTCGCCCTCTATGAGGTTGCCCATGCCGTGGTCCTTTGCCTTGCTGCGCACATAGACGAAGGGGAGGTTCAGCTCGTCAGCCACGAGCGCGCCCTGTGCTATCGCTCCCGTAGCCACACCTGCCACAGCCTCAGCCTCGGGGAAGTGTTCGAGGACGGCGTGCACCAGCTCGAGCTTCACGAAGTTGCGCAGTCCGGGATATGACAGCGTCTTGCGGTTGTCGCAATAGAACGGTGATTTCCAGCCCGAAGCCCATGTGAAGGGGTCGTTCGGCTGCAACTTTATAGCCTTGACGTTAAGCAGTTTCGACGCGAAGTCTTTCTTCAAAGTGTCCATGATGTATGTTTTTTAATTATTGTCTTTATTGGATGCAAAGTTAAACTAATTAGACCGAAAGTCAAAATAAAACACCGCGACATTAAAAAATATTTACAAAACGGCTGCCGCCCCGCCTCTCCTTCTGTGAGCCGGAGACCGCCGCGCGACGCCGCCTACCCCGTTCCCTTCCCCCATAAAGCCGCCTCCGGAGCGCGTCCTCATGCCTCCCATGCTGCCAAAAAGCCCCTTCCGGCATGCAGGAGAGCCTTTGTCATGAGGCGGAAAAGCCTTTTCCGTGGTGCCGGAAAGCCTCTTTGGCAGAGCGGAAGAGCACGTTCCACACCTCCGCCGCTACCATATCGCATCACAACATATTGTATATCAATAAATTATACCATTTTCTCAAAACTGCGTTATTCGCGTTCCGACATGCATTCGGGCGCAAAACGGTGAGTATAAAAGACGTATGCCGGTAAAATATTTTGACAAAACGGCATTTTCAGACTGTATGTCACGCATGACGGATATAAAACTTCATTATCATCGCAATATATTCACGTTATTGCCGTTTTATTTTTAAACAATGACGGCGTCAGCCCTGTAGAGACGCAAAATCTTGCGTCTCCCGAGCAAAAGGCACGCCAACGACAGGTGGATTTTTGCCTTTGTCTATAGCGCATACTTGCTTGTGAGACGCAAGATTTTGCGTCTATACTTGGATAGTCAGTGCATAGTAGGGTGTGTTTGTTTCATTGGCGACTATGAGCTGGGCGGCGAATGGAAGCTGACACACGTCGGTTACGACTATCTGATACTAAGAGTCAGTCCCTTGTCTGACAATGCTGACGACATAAGCATGGTGAAAAGCATATACACCAACTCCATGCTGACTCTGGAATACATCACCGCAGACAGGATGTACGTACGTTCTCCGCTCTACTTCACCCGCCAGACAGTGGAGTTACGCCGCGTGAGCGGAGAGCCTGACAGCACCAAGCCTTGACACCACAGATGTTTGCCTGTATTTTATTTTGATTTTTGCGAGGTTTGTGTTAACTTTGCATCCACAATCATCTTCATAAAATCATGAACATCGAAAAAGCTTTATGCAGTTCGGTCATCAAGGCTGTGAAGGAACTGTACGGACAGGATGTGCCTGAAAAAATGGTGCAGCTGCAGAAGACTAAACGTGAATTCGAGGGACACCTCACACTCGTGGTGTTCCCGTTCCTGAAAATATCGCACAAGAAACCGGAGGATACCGCCGGGGATATAGGACAATGGCTGAAGGCGAACGAGGACTGTGTGGCGTCATACAACGTGGTGAAGGGATTTCTCAACATCGTCATCTCAAACGCAGCATGGATAAGCCTGCTCAACGACATCAACGCCGACCCGGCTTACGGAGAGCGCAAGGCGACGGAGAAGTCGCCTTTGGTGATGATTGAATACTCCTCGCCCAACACCAACAAACCGCTGCATCTCGGACACGTGCGCAACAACCTGCTGGGCTGGAGCCTCTCAAAGATAATGGAGGCGAACGGCAACCGCGTGGTGAAGACAAACATCGTGAACGACAGGGGCATACACATCTGCAAGTCGATGCTTGCATGGCTGAAGTGGGGAAACGGTGAGACGCCCGAGACAAGCGGCAAGAAGGGCGACCATCTCATAGGCGACTACTACGTGGCTTTCGACAAACACTACCGCGAGGAGACAGCCGCGCTCAAGGCGCAATACGTCTCCGAAGGCATGGACCCGGACGAGGCGGAGAAGAAGGCTAAGGAAGAGGCGCCGCTGATGAAGGAGGCTCACGCGATGCTCGTGAAATGGGAGCAGGGCGACAAAGAGGTGCGCGCGCTGTGGCAGAAGATGAACTCATGGGTGTACGCGGGCTTCGACGAGACCTATAAGGCTCTCGGAGTGGGCTTCGACAAGATATACTACGAATCGGATACTTACCTCGAGGGAAAGGCAAAGGTGGAAGAGGGACTCGCAAAGGGTCTTTTCTTCAGAAAGGACGACAACAGTGTATGGGCAGACCTCACCGATGAGGGACTGGACCAGAAGCTGTTGTTGCGGTCCGACGGCACCAGCGTGTACATGACGCAGGACATAGGCACGGCGGACATGCGCTTCCGCGACTTCCCCATAGACAAGATGATATATGTCGTGGGCAACGAACAGAACTACCATTTTCAGGTTCTTTCCATACTCCTTGACCGTCTCGGGTTCAAGTGGGGAAAGGAACTTGTGCACTTCTCATACGGTATGGTGGAACTGCCCAACGGCAAGATGAAGAGCCGCGAGGGCACGGTGGTCGACGCCGACGACCTCATCGCCGAGATGATAAAGGATGCGCGGCAGACCAGCGATGAACTGGGCAAGTTCAAGGACATGACCGGGGAGGAGCGCGACGAGATAGCACGCATCGTCGGAATGGGCGCGCTCAAGTACTTCATACTGAAGGTGGACGCACGCAAGAACATGCTTTTCAACCCGGAGGAGAGCATCGACTTCAACGGCAACACGGGTCCGTTCATACAGTATACGCACGCCCGCATACGCAGCATACTGCGCAAGGCGCAGGCGGAAGGCATCGTCCTGCCCGACAGCCTTGACACCGGCATGCCGCTCAACCGGAAGGAGACCGAGCTGATACAGAAGATGAACGAGTATGGAGCGGCTGTGGAGCAGGCGGGAAAGGACTATTCGCCAAGCGGCATAGCAAACTACTGCTACGAGCTCACAAAGGAGTTCAACCAGTTCTATCACGACTACAGCATACTCAGCGCAGACAGCCTGAACGAAAAAACTGTGCGTCTCGTGCTCGCGGCAAACGTAGCCAAGACTCTGAAGAACGGCATGGACCTGCTCGGCATAGAGGTGCCCGAGCGCATGTAAAGGCTCCGGCATACATCACATACGGGTGCGCCGCCCTACGCCTGCCTGCGGCACGGCTGACCGGCGCGCACCTTTCACCACACACTAAAGCAATGAACAACCAACCGCTCAATCCGCCCGACTACCGTCACGACACCGTCCTGCCCCTCCCTCCGGAGGTATCGGCGCAGGCATGGGCTGTAGATGCGGCGTGCTCGGGCAATCCCGGACCGATGGAATACCGTTGCGTGGATCTCGCCACGGGTGCGGTGGTGTTCCACTTCGGACCAATGCACGGCACAAACAACATAGGCGAGTTTCTCGCCATCGTACACGCGCTGGCTCTGATGGAGCGCGACGGCATAAAGGGAAAAGCCATCTACTCCGACAGCCACAACGCAATACTGTGGGTGAAGAAGAAGCAGTGCAAGACCAAGCTGGAGCGTACGCCGCGCACAGAACAGCTCTATCAGATAATAGCACGCGCCGAGAACTGGCTCCGCACACACCGTGTCACCACACCTATACTCAAATGGGAGACGCAGAAATGGGGAGAGGTGCCGGCTGACTTCGGGCGCAAATGACGTCCGTACTCACCGTCTCTCCTTACGACGCGCGGCAAACCGCACACACACACATCACCGGCGGCACGCCCGTACGCGCCGTACCACACTCGGAAAAACTGAAAACCAACATAAAAACTTACCTGACATGACAAGTAAAAAACTGTTTTTCACGCTTTTCATCCTTCTCGCCGGACTCACAGCGACAGCCCGACAGAAGTCTCTGCACCAGCTTCAGCAGGAGTTTACAGACCTCCGTTTCGGCATGTTCATACACTTCAACATCCCTACTTTCGCACCCGACGACTGGCCAGACCCCGATCTTCCGCCGTCGGTATTCAACCCCACGAAGCTCGATTGCAGCCAATGGGCGAAGGCGGCGAAGTCTGCCAACATGTCCTACGGGTGTCTCACGACCAAGCACCACAGCGGTTTCTGCATCTGGGACACCAAGACCACCGACTACAACGTGATGAACTCGCCGCTCAGACGCGACGTCGTGCGCGAGTATGTCGACGCCTTCCGCAAGGAGGGACTGAAGGTAATGCTCTATTACTCCATCCTCGACACCCATCACCGGTTGCGTCCCAACATGATAACTCCCGACAAAATCGCAATGATAAAGGCACAGCTGAGGGAGCTGCTCACCAACTACGGACCCATCACAGCACTCATCATAGACGGCTGGGACGCTCCGTGGTCGCGCATAAGTTATGATGACGTGCCGTTCCCGGAGATTTATCACTTCATCAAATCGCTTCAGCCGGAGTGTCTGGTGATGGATCTCAACGCGGCGAAATATCCGCGCGAGGCTCTGTTCTACACCGACATAAAGTCATACGAGCAGGGAGCGGGACAGAAGATATCAACATCCGAGAACCGCCTTCCGGCTTTGGCGTGCCTCCCTCTGCAGCAGAACTGGTTCTGGAAGGAATCGTTCCCCACCGACAAAATGAAACCGGCGGAGGAGATGATAAACCAAAACGTCATACCATACAACAAGGCTTACTGCAACTTCATACTCAATGTGGCTCCCAACCGCGACGGTCTGATGGACGACAACGCGCTGGAGGAGCTGCGCAAGATGGGTAAAATGTGGAAGAACGACGGCAGAGTGGCGGAGCTGCCGGAGTGTGACGCTCCCATAACAGAGCGCAACATAGCCAAGAACAGACCCGCCGAATCGTCATGGAGCTACGACTACGGCATCATGGACTTTGCCAATGACGACGACTTCGTGAGCGCATGGACATCCAATCCGAGGGTGAACACGCCATGGTGGAGCGTCGACCTGGGCGACGGAAAGACCATCGACATTGTGACGATAACCGAGGAGAAGGGCGGCGTGATGCAGGAGTACACGCTCGAATACCGCTCAGGCGGAGCGTGGAAGACGCTTTTCAGCGGTGAGGCAAAGACGCTGAGCCGTGTCAAGATACACCGTTTCGCTCCGGTGAAAGCCGATGCCGTGAAGGTGACAGTGACCCGCCACGACGGCACAGTAAAGATTGCCGAGCTGGGAGTATATACTCCTTATAAGGAATAAATATATTTTTTATAAAGGACAAGCGTATTTCCCGTACGTGACGGATATATTCCTTATAGGGCAGCGGTATGCTTCTTATAGGAAGACAATAATCTTCTTATAGAGAGACAATATGATTCTTATACTATACAGAAAGCCTCCTTATCACGCATAAGGGGGCTTTCACACTCCTGCGAAACGCGACGGAAGCAGCGAGAAGAGGAACGACAGCGACATGTGATGCTCAGGCACGGAAGCCGCCGCACGCTCTATGCGCGACATGATGCGCACCGCACAGCAGTCTACCCAGCTGCGGAAATCGGGGTCGGGAGTATATTCTGACGTGAAGTCGAGCAGTCGTCCGAGGTCGAAATCCGTGCTCACGATGCCTGCCCCGCAACGGCTCGCGTCGTGGGCGTTGCAGTCCTGCTCGATGTGCGCGGGCACCATGAGTATCGGTTTGCCCAGATACATCGCCTCGCACACCGACTCAAACCCTGCCGTAGTGGCGTAGGCGCGGCATCCCGCGAGCGACTTGAGGAACGCCTTGTCGTCTATCTGGTTGAACGTAAGGGTGGAGTCGACCTTATATACCTTGTCAACGCCCTTCCTGTCCCAGAAGAAATTGAGCGGCACACCGGGATTGTCACGGTGCCACCGCGCTATGCTCTCACCGTAACCCGCATTGACCATGTAACCGTGAATATAGTCACCGTCAGACGGTCGGGTGTCGAGCACCTCGCGGCGGAGCAGCGGCGGCACCACGCTCACGCCCTTTCGGCTGTCGTCCGCCATGCTTCTGAACGACAGGGCGAGCTTGTCCTGCGCGCCTATACACGTGATGCGCGTGAACATACGCAGGAAGAAGAGGCTCACCGGGCTTCCCTTCGGAAACTCGAAACCGCTGTGCAGGAAAAGATACTGATGTCCTATGCTCACCTGCGGGACCTGCGGACGGAACAGAAGATAGGTGAGTCCGGTGAGCAGCTCGTAGAAGTTCACCACGAGGTCTGCCTTTGTCTGTATTATCCGGCTGCGTATAAAGAGAATGCTCTTCATGTAAGTCGGAGTCTTGAAGATGTTGTATGCCACGCTGCGCGTGAGGTTGCTGCGCTTGTTTGAGGGCGTGGGGAGGAAGTTGGGACTGTCGAACAGCCTTATCGGAGTGTCCATGCTGCGGCTGAAGAAGTCGGGCAGACTGCGCGCCCCGCTCTTTCCCACAAGCACCTCCACCACCTCATGGCCGTTGCGACGGAGCATTGCCTCCATTGTCATTGCCTGCGTGAGATGTCCGCGGCCCTCGCCCTGTACGATGAAGAGAATTCTCATAGATTGTCGTGTTATGGTTGTTGTTTCCTCTTACACAATGTAAAATTATTCATTCCCGGTTACACCGGCATTCAATACATATGACAATTGCGTTAAATGTTGTCATGCCGTGCGTGTCCATAGGTGATTATCGTGTTGGCTCCGTATGTCTCCGCGCCTGTCACGACGATGTCTGAGGGCAGCTGCGGAGCCTTTGTCCCGCCGCCGGTCGCGACGGGCGCCGTCTCCACACGTATCTCGTCCCACATCCCTGATGCGATGAACGTGCCGTGGGTGAACGCTCCTCCCTCCACTAAAACCGACTGCACGCCGCGCCGCCAAAGCTCTTCGAGCAGCTGCGGAACCACAGGACGGCTGAAGTCGAGCCCCGGAAAGAACGGGCGTTCGCGGTCGATGACTATCCGCAGAGGGTCTTTGCCCGCCCAGTGGCGCACGTTGAGCCGGGCATTGTCGCGCCTGTCGGTGACGCTGCCTATGAGTATGGCGTCGTGGCGTGCGCGAAGCTTGTGCACCAGCATGCGCGTGAAAGGTGTGGAGAAAGCCGCCTGACGGAAACGGTCGTCGATGTATCCGTCAGCCGACTGCGCCCACTTCAGGGTGACGAAAGGACGCCTCAGACTGTTGAACGTGAAGAACACTCGGTTGAGACTGCGGCACTCGCTCTCCAGAACGCCCACCGTGACGTCTATGCCCGAGGCGCGCAGCTTTTCTATACCGCGTCCGCTCACCTTCGCGAATGTGTCCACGCAACCCACCACCACACGCCGCACGCCCTTCCTCACAATGAGGTCGGCACACGGCGGAGTCTTGCCGTAGTGGGCACACGGTTCCAGACTGACATACATGGTGGCTTCCGGCAGCAGCCGTTCGTTGTCAGGCGCGACCGAGGCGAAAGCGTTCACCTCGGCATGACCCTCTCCGCAGCGCACGTGGTAGCCCTCACCTATGATGCGTCCGCGGGCAACTATCACCGCCCCCACCATAGGATTTGGGCTGGCGTTGCGTCGTCCGCAGGCTGCAAGCTGAAGGCAGCGGCGCATGTACATTTCGTCTGTCGTGCTCTGGTTCATATCAAAATTATTAAGTATCTTTGTTCCGGCAAACGGCGGACGAGCACGTCCTGACAGGCGTCTGCGCATCATCATGATGCCGTCGGAGCCGGATAAAACCACATCAAAACATAAAATACCACCCTCAAAGACATCATGACGTACAGAGAACTATGGAACACTCTCACCCCGGTCTACGGCGAGCGCGAAGCGAAAAGCGTCGCGCGGCTGGTCTTCGAGCAGCGTTTCGGTCTTGACATGACCGACATTTGTATAGGCAAAGATAAACAATTATCAGAAGAAACACACAACGAAATGAAAAAAATTGCTGCCCGCCTGCTGCAAAACGAGCCCGTGCAGTATGTTCTGGGCTGCGAGACGTTCTGCGGACGGACATTCGCCGTGCGTCCGGGAGTGCTCATTCCGCGCCCCGAGACAGAAGGGCTGATACAGCTCATGCACAGTCTTGGCAGCAGGGAAAAGCCCGCGCCGCGCATCCTCGACATAGGAACGGGAAGCGGATGCATAGCGATAACGGCTGCGCTCGACATGGCGGGAGCCGACGTCACGGCATGGGACATATCGGAGGAGGCGCTTGCCACGGCTGAGGAGAACGCCTCCACGCTCGGAGCCCGCGTTCGCTTTATGAGGCAGGACGCGCTCCGCCCGCCTGAGGACGAGGCTCTGTGGGACTTCGTAGTGAGCAATCCGCCATACATATGCATGAAGGAACGCGCGGAGATGAGCCGCAACGTGCTCGACCACGAACCTGCCACCGCGCTCTTCGTGCCCGACGACGACCCGCTCATGTTCTACCGTTCGATAGCCCGCTACGCACGGCGCGCGCTCAGAGACGGCGGATGGCTGCTCTTCGAGATAAACCCTCTGTATGACGGAGACATGACGGCGATGATGGCGGAAGAGGGATTTGAGGGCACGGAAACATACGACGACATTTTCGGACGACGCCGCTTCGCCGCCGCACAAAGGCAGGACAGCGGACCGGTGACGGCATGACCGGAAAAGAAAAACATCACACACAATGGCACAACTGAAGAATATGACCGAGGAACAGGCTCTGCGCAGGCTGGCGGCGATGTGCTCCAAAGCCGAGCACTCCTCAGGAGAGGTGGACGCGAAGATGCGCTCATGGCAGATGGACGACGGGGCGCGGACGCGCGTGGCTGAACGTCTGAGAAGCGCGGGATATGTGGACGACGCGCGGTTCTGCCGCTCGTTCGTGCACGACAAGATGGAGTTCGACAAATGGGGACGCCGCAAGATAGAGACGGCTCTCTACAGGAAAGGGGTCAGCCGCGACATCTACGCGCCAGTGCTCGACAGCATCAGCGACAGCGAGTATGCCGAAGCTCTGCGCCCGATGCTCGAGGCGAAGCGGCGCAACACAAAGGCACGGAGCGACTACGAGCTGAACGCGAAGCTCATAAAATACGCCCTCTCGCGCGGATACGGGATGAACATCATACGCATGTGTCTCGACACGGACGCCTGCCCCGACGCTGACGGAAGCGATGAGGACTTTTTTTAGACTTTTACGCTGTCTCACCGACATCATCGCCCCGCGTCTCTGCGCCATATGCGGAGGACGTATGTCGGCAGACGAGGACACCATCTGCGCGCGCTGCGACATGCGCCTGCCGCGCACCGGACACCTTTCCGACCTGACAGGCAACGAGATGGCTCGCCTCTTCTGGGCAAGGATAGCAGTGGTGAGAGCCGCCGCCATGTGGATGTATCAGCCACATTCGGAGGTGAGCGCGGTGATATACAACCTGAAGTACGGCGGACGCCCCGAGCAGGGACGGCAGATGGGCATGGCGGCGGCACGCGAGCTGAACGGCGCGGGATTCTTCGAAGGCATAAGCATGATTGTCCCCGTGCCGCTGGCAAAGGAGAAACTGGCGCGCCGGGGCTACAACCAGAGCGAGGAGATAGCGCGCGGCGTGGCAGCCGTGACGGGTCTGCCGGTAGCCACAGGAGTAGTGGAGCGCATACGCGACACCGAAAGCCAGACAAGAAAGACCGACCTTCAGCGCGTGGAGAACGTCGAGGGGGCTTTCCGGCTGACGTGCCCCGACAGGGTGGCAGGACGCCACGTGCTCATTGTGGACGACGTGGTGACCACCGGCTCCACCGTTTGCGCGTGCGGCAGGGAGCTGATGAGGGCAGGCGGAGTGAGCGTCAGCGTGATGTCGCTCGGCTTCACCCACCAGTAGAACACATAAAAACACACGATTGACCCGGACACAATATGGTGGCGGTAAATTTGATACATCTACTTAATAAAAACCATGAAAATGCATATTCATGCAATTATCGGAGTAAAAAATATTGACAATTGTTTTTCATGAAAGAGAAAAGCGGAGCGTGACATCCGGCGTTCCGCCACACACGAAAAAGCCTTTTCCGCCACCTCCACGACCCTCCGCCAACGCCTTTACACCATCCGGACGACACAGAAAAGCCTTTCCCGCACCGCAGAAGACACTGTTCCGCAGCGCGGAAAAGCACGTTCAGCCACACGGAAGAGCCTTTTCCGCAACGCCAAAGAGCCTTTCCCACCGACCAGAAGAATGCATATCAGAGCGCGGAACAGCGTAAACAACTGATTTACAATATAATAAATAAAGTCTCTGAGAATCGCGTATTTGCCGCCACAACGGCTTACGCACGCGAGAAACACCTTAATTTGGAGTTGACGGTGAATATTCATGCAAACACCGCATCGGTTTCCGTATAAATATGCAATAACGCTCCCGTCATCCACCACAACCGGAAGCGCGTGGCGGAAGGCGTCGTATACGGGCGCACCACAGCTTTTCAAAACACCTGAGACATACACGGCGCGCGCGGAGACTATCCCCTGCTCCACAGTCATGATAACAGACCGTGACCTTAAAAATAAAAATGCCGGACAGGAAGAAAACAAAAAAGGCAGTCCGAAGACTGCCCCTTTCATGAGTAAAATTAAAATTGAAAAAAGTTATTTCAGTTTGGTGTAACCGTACTTAGACACACCGGCGAGTTCCTCTTCGATGCGGATAAGCTGGTTGTACTTAGCCATACGGTCTGTGCGGCTCATCGAACCGGTCTTTATCTGACCTGAGTTTGTAGCCACGGCGATGTCGGCTATCGTTGTGTCCTCGGTCTCTCCGGAGCGGTGAGAGGTTACTGTTGTGTAGCCATGACGGTGAGCCATCTCGATGGCATCGAGAGTCTCTGTGAGCGAACCGATCTGGTTGACCTTGATGAGGATAGAGTTTGCCGCACCCATCTGTATACCTTTCTGGAGGAACTTCACGTTTGTAACGAACAGGTCGTCACCAACGAGCTGGCAGCGGTCGCCTATAGCGGCTGTCAGTTTCACCCAGTTCTCCCAGTCGTTCTCGTCGAGACCGTCCTCGATAGAGTCGATAGGATATTTTGTGATGAGCTCCTCGAGATACTTGATCTGCTCTGCAGCGGTGAGCTTCTTGCCGTTAGGATCCTTCTTCTTGCCGTTCTTCAGCTGGCTGTAGTCATAGAACCACTCGCCGTTCTCGCATACAGCGAACTCGCTGGCAGCGCAGTCCATGGCGATCTTAACGTCCTTGCCCGGCTCGTAGCCAGCGTCCTTGATAGCCTGTATGATGCTGTCGAGAGCGTCCTCAATGCCGTCGAAGTTAGGAGCGAAGCCACCTTCGTCACCCACAGCTGTAGAAAGTCCGCGTCCCTTGAGCAGTTTTGCCAGAGCGTGGAACACCTCGGCACCCATGCGGATAGACTCCTTGATGGACGGAGCACCTACCGGACGGATCATGAACTCCTGGAAAGCGATGGGAGCGTCAGAGTGTGCTCCACCGTTGATAATGTTCATCATAGGAACCGGCATAGTGTAAGCGTTGCATCCGCCGATATAGCGATAGAGTGGCATGTTCAGTGCTTTAGCGGCAGCTTGTGCCGTTGCCAGAGATACGCCGAGGATGGCGTTGGCACCGAGGTTGCTCTTTGTCGGGGTACCGTCGAGCTCAAGCATCTTCATGTCGATAGCACGCTGATTGAACACGCAATCACCTTTGAGCGCGGGAGCGATGATGTTGTTGACATTGTCAACAGCCTTCTGAACGCCCTTTCCGCAGTAACGGCTCTTGTCACCGTCGCGAAGTTCGAGTGCTTCGTTCTCACCGGTAGATGCTCCAGAAGGAACAGCCGCACGGTCCATAACACCATTGTCGAGGGTCACTTCAACCTCTACAGTAGGATTTCCTCTTGAGTCGAGGATCTCTCTTGCATGAACTTTTTCTATTACCATAATCGTATTTTTATATTGAAGAATAATTATTCACATGCAAAGTTAATACCAATTATTAAAATAAAGGCACTTGCGGTGGTTATTTTTTCGTTTTATGAAGTTAAAAAAAACGAAGTGTGAGAGCTTGTTGCGGGCTTTGCAATGTGGAGAACGCAAAACGCCGTGCCGGCAGGTATTGATGTCCTGTTCTCCGGCACGGCGCATATGGTTTTCCAGTCAGCCCTCCGCATTGTTTCGGGTAAGGCTGTTACGCTGTCTCCACAGCATTTCACCGCATGCTTATTTCTTGTCCCAACCGGCGGCGACGGCTATCTTTCCGGCAATGGTAGTGTTGTCTATCCTGCCCGTGAAAGCCTCCGCTCCGGCACCGACGGCAAATACCGGCACATAGCCGTTGGAGTGTCCGCCGCTCTGCCATCCCACCATCGCAGCCTCAGCCATGGTGCGCCGTGCCGCGTCGGATATTCCGTTGAGCGTGGCATAGAGGTTCTTGTTCTCCTGGTCGTGCCCTTCGGTGAGGTTGCGGTATGCCTTCTTGAGCCTGTCGGTCTGATGGTCGGTAAGCTCTACCTTGTCCCAGAAGCCCCAGTTTGCCTTCAGGTCTTTCTCCACCTGTTCCCATGTGAGTTTCTTCCCGTACTTCTTATACAGCTGCTCAAGATGTTTTGAATATCTCTCCGCGCTCATTTTCTGATATTTGAGCAGGTCGGTGTGGAGCTCGTACTTGCCGCGTCCGAGCACAATGCCGCCCGTCTCGTGGTCTGCCGTGACGACGATGAGCGTCTCGTCAGGGTGCTGCTCGTAGAACTCATAGGCAACGCTGATTGCCCGGTCGAAGTCCTGTGTCTCCCTGAATGCCGCCGCCGCGTCGTTGGCATGGCACGCATAGTCAATCTTTCCGCCCTCTATCATGAGGAAGAAACCGTCCTTGTTCTGTTTCGTCAGCGCGCTTATACCGGCTCTGGTGACCTCCTGCAGAGTCATGTCGGAGCCCGAGCGGTCGATGGCGTAAGCCAGAGAGGAGCGGTCGCCGGCATTGTCCTTCTCCTGCTGGAAGAGGATTATGCGGTCCGCGTTCTTCAGTTTCTTACGGAAATCCTTATATCCCCGCGCAATGGTATAGCCCGCTGCGGCACACTGGTCGTAGAGCGAACCGGTGGCGGTGGCGTCGTTCTTGTTCTCCGGACTGGCGAAGTCGCTGCCCGCATAGAAGTCGAATCCGGCTGTGATGAGGTCCTTTCCTATCTCATAATACATGTTTCGGTCGGGACGGTGAGCGTAGAACGATGCCGGTGTGGCATGGTTCACCGTCACGCTTGTGCCCACACCTACAGCCGCTCCAGCCTCTTTCGCCCACACGGCGACGCTGTTCACCGCCGTATTCTGGTCGGCGAGCATGCCTATCACACCGTTTTTCGTCTTGTTGCCTGTGGCAAGCGCGGTGCCTGCGGCGGCAGAGTCGGTGACCCCGTTTGTGCCGGAGAATGTCGTGACAAAGCCCGTGTAAGGGAACTGCGCGAACTGCAACGGCACGGTGCCGATGAATCCTTCCACCGCGGCAAGATAGGTCTCGGTGCCGTTAACCTGATTGACGCCCATGCCGTCGCCAATGAAATAGAACACATACTTGGCGCGCCCTTCGGCAAACGCCGTCACCGCCATCACGAACAAAGCCGCTGCGGTCAAAATAAACTTCCTCATATCGTTATTGCAAAATATATTTCCGTTATGCCGGCACCGCCGGAAAGACACCGGTGCGGAGCCGTAAGCGCAAGGCGGCGGAATGCGGATGCGGAGAAGAAAAGCCCCGTAAGGTGCTCCGTCACACCTGCTACACCGCCTTTACAGCGCAAATTTAGTAATAAAATACATGAAAAACAACCCCTGAAATATGTTTTTTCGTCCGTTTAACAGCAATGTAACGTCACCGGCGAAACATTTTTATCGAAAAATGACAACACAGTCTTGGATGTTTCGGCAAATTGTCGTAACTTTGAGCCAAACGAAAACCAAAGCTATGAACGATAAGATAACACCTGACAATTTCGAATCTACCTATGTCGATCCGATAGAGGAAGAGCGGATAGACAAGTTTGTATGCGACGAGATGGCACGCCAGATACACCGCTACATCAAGGCTATGTCGGGCACAAAACACGCCATGCTGATGTTTGAGGAGCGCATATCCCGCATGTCGGTGCCCGAGAAGGAGCAGGCGATAGCGCGCTACATAGACCTCAACCGTAAGGTGCTGAGCGGTCTTGACTTCAAGATTGTGCTCGCAAGAGCGATGGCGAACTACTGCGACACGTTCGCCTATCTGCTGCGGATGGTGAACGACAAGCGCAAGGCGGTGTACTATCTGAACCGCATCAAGGCGAAATACATGCAGTATCACGAGATATTCGAGCTGGACGGCAAGTTCGGCATGAAGGACTGCAAGGGCAATGTGCTCATCAGTCCGCAGTACGACTTCCTGCGCACATGCTACGTCTACCGCGACGACCTGAGCATAATGCCGGTGATAGCGCAGAAGGACGGCAAGATGGGGCTTATCCTTCCCGACGGCAAGGACACCGTCGTGGCCGACTTCCTGTACGACGACATATCGCTGCGCGACGACCCTCCGTACTTCGAGGCGCGCAAGGGCGGCACGGAAGGATATATAGACGACAAAGGCAATTTCACAGAATAAACTGACGGCGGGAAAGCGATGACTTTCCCGCCGTTTTTCTTTTGTATATCATGTGGCGATTATACGGCTGACGACCGACACTCTTATGTGCCGCATACACGCCGGACAGACCGTCCGGCCGCGACACCATCAATCGTCATCGTTGCCATGTTTATACATCAGTTCGGTCTTGACCACCTCCTGTTTCACCAGCTTCGAGTCGATGAAGGTGAACTCCGTGGTGACAGATACCCACTGATCTCTGAAAACGGCTTCTATATAAAGCAGCTTGTCCACCCTGCGGTTATTCTCTATACTCTGGGCCTCACGGGCGAGAGGCTTGCCATAACGTTTCACGAACTCGTCCTCGCTTATGCCCAACTCAACCTTCTCCGTACTGAAACGGCTGCCGGACTTCAGCGTGCCGCACGCCGTGAACAACACCAATACGGCTGCCATGAGAAACAGTCTTACATTCATACTGTCATAAAACTAAAAACAATTATACATCCGATTCACTCTCACTTAGATTGCAAATCTATATATTTTATGACTTCGTCACTCACAGCCGGCAGTTAAAAAAACGTAAACCGCAGCGCCTTACTTCTGTGCCTTGATGCCGTCGGCTATCCTGCGGCACAGCTCACTGTCGTCGCTCAGTCCTTCCTTGGCAAGTATCTTCTTCAGAGCCTCGGTGGTGACGTAAGCCTGAACGACGAATGTGGACGCGGTGTCGCCAGCCGGACGGATGATGACACTCACCTCGGTGCGCACCGCTGTGGTGACGCTCAGCAGCGTGTTGCTGTTCTCATACTTCTTGGCTTTGACAAACCCGGACGGCGAGTCGACGCTCTCCACGAACCAGCCGTCGTCCACCAGCCACGCCACTGCCTTCTGCAGGAGCGAGTCCTTGCCCACTTCGGCACGGTATTGCTCAGCCGCGCGCGCCGGAACGGCAGTCATTACAGCCACCGCAAGGAGCGCGGCGGCAAGGAATCTCTTTGTGTTTTTCTGTCTCATAAAAATCTTATAGTTTGTAAATTCTCATTTCACGATATATTCCTTCAGTGCCTCCACATAGTCGGAGAACGCCTGGAGTCCCTGCGGGGTTATGCGGCATGTGGTGCGCGGACGCTTCCCGCTGAAGCCCTTCTCCACCTCCACATAGCCCGCTGCAGCCAGTTTGTCTATCTGCACGCTCAGGTTGCCAGCCGTGGCTCCGGTCTGAGTGCGCAGCCAAACGAAGTCAGCCTCGTCCACACTGACGAGCAGCGACATCACGGCGAGCCTCAGCTCACTGTGGAGCAAGGGGTCTAACGGTCTGAACATAAGCTGTTCTCCTTATCGTTACAGGAACTGTCGATGCCGTAGCCTGTGGCGGCGCACACCGCGAAAAAGGCGAGATAGAAGAGAGAGCTGTGAAAGCCCATGCCGCTGAAGAATCTCTCGTCCAAGGTGAAGAAACGCCACACAGCCAGCAACACCGACCAGAAGCCCATTGTGAGCAGACTGCGCATGCGCAGCAGCCCCGTAAGCATGAACATGGCACAGCCAAGCGGCACCATCATGAGGTTTATGATGATGTCGGGGTTGCGCTGCATGGAGGAGACGGCAAGCAGCTCTCCCATGACCATGAGCCAGAAGAAACTCTTGCCCGCTATGCTCGAAAACAGGGTGGCTGAGCGGCGTCGTCTCCTCACAAACAGCCACGGCAGACCCCACGCCAGCAGCGGCACGGCTGTCCATGCCCACATCCACGGTCCGTTGCCCGCCATCTTGGCGACAAGGCACAGCAACGCTCCGGCAATGCCGTAGATGCTGACGAAGTTCCATTTTCCGAGCTCTTCCTTGCGTGCCCGGCTTATCATCGCGCTGATGATGCGCAGACTCTCCTGTTCCGTAATCTTATTGTTGTCCATTGGAATTGTTTTTTATATTCTTTGAAATAACAGCTGAAGCATGCCGCCGCTGACTCCGGCGGCATGACGCTCACGCCTTGCGGCGGTGGCGCAGACAGATGAAGAAGCCGGGGATGACGAGCTCGCACAGCACGGCAAGAGCCATGGCTATCATCTCATAAGGCCCGGCATAAATCAGGGCATAAGACGCGCACACCACGGCACCGCCCGTCGCACCGCCCATAATGAGACGATTGTCAATGATGTATCCCGTGACCACTCCTGCAAAACCCATGAGGAGGATGATTACGGGAGTGACCGGCAGGGGACACAGACCGAGGTTCGCCGCCACGACACCCAATATCCACACCACAAAGCATGACCCTCCGAACGCAGCCCACACAAAGCCTGTCACCTTGCTGACGAACGAACGGGGAGTCACTCCACGCACTCGCGTCATGACAGAAGCGGTGGCTATGCCCACTACAGCCATGAATATCCACAGCAGATTCCACGAGGCGTTGCCCGTGTGCTGCCACAGATGACCAACGACAAGGGCTGTGACAAACACCAGCGCGCCCCAGAGAAGCATCACCCTGCCAGTATACCGCTCCACGTCGCGGCGGCTCTTGTCTATCAACTCTTTTATCAGCTCCAGACGGTATCCGGCGTCTGCCGCATCCGATGTGATGTTCTGACTGACATCACGAGTTTTTTCTGTTCCGTCCATAATCTTTTCCTGTTTAGATGGTTAATACTGTATGTAACATTAAATGTGCGGACAGCCGGAACGCCTCCTGCCTGACACCCGCGTAAAAGGAGCGGGACGTGTGTTCGGGGAATGACCGGATGTTCACAATGCAAATATAAATAAGTTTACAACATAAACCAAACTATTTTATAAATAAAACTTTCCGGTGATGTCGTTTTAACTTTCTTTCACATCGCAACAGAGCATCCCTCCTCGTCTCCGTCCCTCCGCAGGACGGAAGGAGAGCACCGCATGACATGGGAGGGAAACCGTATAAACGCATAAATATGCATCAAACGGCGGTAAAAAATTTTGACAACGGAAAATCGCGAAAGAGAAAAGCGGAACACGCGGAAAAGCCTTTCCGGCAGCCGGAAAACGTCTCCCGAGACCTGCCGACGGGCATAAGGAGAGACGGAAGAGGCTTTATGGCGTGCCCGGAAAGGCTGTATGACGCCACGGAAAAGGCGGAACGAAGATGCGGAAGAGGCTCTTTCGCATTGTCATAAAGCCTCTTTCGCATGACGGAAAAGGCGCATCCGGACGGCAACATGGCGCAAACGTCTGACATACAAAGACTTGCGCAAACACCAAAATACGGACGCACAGCGCGGCGGAACACGTCGGGCGCGCACCGGAGGCACTCTCGCGGGGTTGGGAGGAAGTAGGGAGCACGGCATATACGCTTTTGATGTATAAATATGCAAAAACACTGTCAGAGGACGGAATAAGCCTTGTGACGACGGCATTGTGCGGACACTGGAAAAAGACCCAGCCGCAACGCCACCGCACCACCGCGCGCACGCTACAACGCCGGAGTACGGAGGGCTTCTCAGGATAAATAAATATAAAATATGACATATACATTATTATATTACGAAAATATTGAATACTTTTGCCGCGCATAACAAAAAGAAAAGATTAAAATGAAGAAAACAAAACTTATGCTCATGGCAATGCTGGCATGCTTTTGCTGCATGGGCGCACAGGCTCAGGGACTGAAGGACTTACTCAACGGCATAAGCAACGTGGCTGAACAGATAACCGGCAAGTCGACAACCGTTGAGTCGATTGCCGGAACATGGACCTACGACAGTCCGCAGATGAAACTCGAGAGCGACAACGTGCTGGCGAAACTGGGCAGCGCAGCCGCAAACTCGAAGGTGAGCGGCAAGCTGGGCACAGTGTACAAGAAGGTGGGACTGGACAAGATAAGCATCACATTCAATGCCGACAGCACTTACACCTCAACCATAAACGGCAGGGAGACGGCGGGAACATACTCGCTCGACACGAAGAACAAGACGCTCACAATGAAGACGCGACTCGGACTGTCGCTGAAGACTCACGTGAACGTGAGCGGAGACCACATGACACTGCTCTTCGAATCGGAGAAGCTGATGGACGGACTGAAGACCGTGACGAACATGGCGGCACAGGTGAACTCGACGGCATCAACCATCAACTCGCTCATAAAAAGCTATGACGGCATAAGCCTGGGCTTCAAACTGAAGAAGACAAAGTGAGCGCGACACCATCCGACAACGACAGCGGAAAACAGGGAAGGCACGACAGCGCGACCGTAAGAAGGTATATGCGCTATCTGAAGCTGGAGCGCAACTACTCGGCAAACACCATAGAGGCTTACCGCAACGACATAGCGCATCTGGAACGCTACATGAGGCAGGAGGGACTGACGCCCGAAAGCGTGACGTGCGCACATCTGAACCACTTCGCCGCGACGCTCCACGAATACGGCATAGGTCCGTCGTCACAGGCAAGGATACTGAGCGGGGTGCGCTCGTTCTTCAGATATCTGCTGCTGGAGGGGTATGTGGAGGACGACCCCTCCGAACTGCTGGAGTGGCCCACACTCGGCGAACATCTGCCGGAAGTGCTCACCACAGAGGAGATAGACCGCATGGAGGCGTCGATAGACCTGTCGAAATGGGAGGGACAACGCAACAAGGCGATAATAGAAACGCTCTTCTCGTGCGGGCTGCGGGTGTCGGAACTGACCACGCTGAAGATGTCCGACCTCTTCACCGACGACAATTTCATACGCATAAAGGGCAAGGGCAGCAAGGAGAGACTGGTGCCCATATCAGCCAAGGCGGTGAAGGAACTGAAGCTGTGGTTCTTAGACCGTAACCTGATGAAGATAAAACCGGGCGAGGAGGACTATGTGTTCCTCAACCGGAGGGGAGCGCACCTCACACGCACGATGGTGTTCATAATGATCAGACGGTGCGCCGCGGACGCCGGAATAGAGAAGAACGTGTCGCCGCACACCCTGCGCCACTCATTCGCCACAGCCCTGCTCAAAGGTGGAGCCGACCTGAGAGCCATACAGGAGATGCTCGGACACGAGAGCATATCGACAACGGAGATATACACACACGTGGACATGACGACGCTCAGACAGGAGATACTGGAGCACCATCCGCGCAACATAAGGTATGCGGAAGGAAGGGAATGAGAGTGGAGATGATCGTCCGGATGGTAAGTGACGGACGCTTTTTCATGAGCGATTAATCAGAAAAAGGCGTCAGTGACTTTATTATTGACACATCACACTCCGTTTTTTTAAATTAAAAGATATGTATTATTAAATAAAAAGAGGTATATTTGCAGTTTGGAAATATAACACATCAAATTTAAAGTCTATATTTTATGAAACTCAGGAAAATCATGGCGGCAGTCCTCATATGTTTCGCAGGACTCGCCAACGCCCAGATGCAGATGCCCACAATACCGCTCGACCCGGACGTGCGCATAGGCAAGCTGGACAACGGACTGACTTACTACATCCGTCACAACAACTGGCCGGAAAAACGCGCGAACTTCTACATCGCACAGAAGGTGGGCTCGATACAGGAAGAGGAAAGCCAGCGCGGACTCGCACACTTCCTGGAGCACATGTGCTTCAACGGCACAAAGAACTTCGAGGGCAACGAGGTGATGAGATACTGCGAGAGCATCGGCGTGCAGTTCGGACGCGATCTGAACGCCTACACGTCGATAGACCAGACAGTGTACAACATATCGAACGTGCCCACAGACCGCCAGTCGGCACTCGACTCATGCCTGCTCATACTGCACGACTGGGCAAGCGAGCTGACGCTCGACCCGAAGGAGATAGACAAGGAGCGCGGAGTGATACACGACGAGTGGCGCATGCGGTCAAGCGCATCGGGTCGCATGTTCGAGCGTAATCTGCCGAAGCTCTACCCGGGCTCGAAATATGGTCTGCGCTACCCCATCGGTCTGATGAGCGTGATAGACAACTTCAAGCCGAAGGAGCTGGAAGACTACTACCACAAATGGTATCATCCGCAGAACCAGGGCATAATCGTCGTGGGCGATGTGGACGTTGACCACGTCGAGGCGGAGATAAAGAAGCTGTTCGGAGACATAAAGAACCCTGAGAACGCGGCACCGATTGTGGACGAGCCTGTGCCCGACAACGCCGAGCCTATCGTCATAATAGACAAGGACAAGGAACAGCGCACCAACATGGTGGAGGTGATGATAAAGCACGATGTGTTCCCCGATTCACTGAAGAACACCATGGCTTATCTGGTGTACGGATATGTGAAGGGTGCCGCGATGAGCATGCTCAACAACCGCTACACTGAGGCTGCGCTCAGCGCAGACTGCCCTTACGTGAACGCGGGAGCAAGCGACGGCAACTATATATTCGCCAAGACGAAGGACGCTTTCGACATAGGCATAATGCCTAAGGAGATGGGCAAGACGGCAGACGCTGTGAAAGCGGCGTTCATAGAGGCAAGACGCGCGGCTGAGTTCGGATTCACCGCCACTGAGTATGAACGCTACAGACAGGACTACCTCAGCTCTATGGAAAAGGCATACAGCAATAAGGACAAACGCTACAACGAGCAGTTCTACAGCCAGTATCTGGGTCACTTCCTCTCGAACGAGCCGATGCCGTCGATAGATTATCAGTATCAGACGATGAAACAGCTCGTGCCGATGATTCCGGTGGAGGCTGTGAACGAGGTGATGAAGGAGCTTGTGCCGCCTAACGACACCAACCTCGTGATAATGAACTTCAACAACGAGAAGGAAGGAAACGTGTATCCGACTGAGGAAGCGTTGCTCGGAGCTGTCAAGGCAGCACGCGCAGAGCAGATATCGGCTTATGTGGACAACGTGAAGAACGAACCGCTCATCACCGAGAAACCTAAAGCGGGAACAATAAAGAGCGAGAAGAAGAACGCGAAGTTCGGATATACAGAGCTCAAACTGTCGAACGGCGCCACAGTGGTCCTCAAGAAGAGCGACCTGAAGAAAGACCAGGTGATACTCAGCGCAGACGGATTCGGAGGCTCGTCGCTGTATGGCGAGAAGGACTTCGTGAACCTCAAGGTGTTCGACGACGTGATAGGTCAGAGCGGACTCGGCTCTTTCTCACTTACAGAACTGAGCAAGGCTCTCGCAGGAAAGATTGCCAACGTGAACCTGTCAATGGACGGTCTCTACACACACGCAAGCGGATCGTCAACACCGAAGGACGTGGAGACAATGCTGCAGATGCTTTATCTCTACTTCACAAACATCAACAAGGACCAGAAGTCGTTCGACAATCTCATCAAACAGTATGAGGTTGCGCTGAAAGACCGTGCTCTCTCGCCCGACGTGGCACTGGGAGACTCGCTCACGGCAACCATGTACGGACACAACCCGCGCCTCAAACCGCTCGTTACGGAAGACCTTCCGCAGATAAGCTATGACCGCATACTGCAGATGGCAAAGGAACGCACGGCTAACGCCGCAGGATGGACATTCACTCTGGTGGGCAACTTCGAGGAGGACTCCATACGTCCGCTCATATGCCAGTACATAGCATCACTGCCTGCACAGGGCAAGATTGTGAAAGGCAAACGCACGGCATTCATGCAGAAGGGTGAGATAGTGAACGAGTTCAAGCGCAAGCAGGAGACTCCGAAGTCTACCGCATACATGATGTGGCACAACGAGAAGATGCCTTATACTCTTGAAAACTCCATCCGCGCAGACATGGCTGGACAGATTCTTTCGATGATTTATCTGAAGAAGATACGCGAGGAACAGAGCGCGGCTTACTCCGTAGGAGCACAGGGCTCGGCTTCTATCAGCGACAACTACCACAACATCAACATCTTCGCTTACTGCCCGATGAACCCTGACAAGAAGGAACTGGCGGTGAAAATAATGAACGAAGAGGTGAAGAACATGACCAAGACATGCGACGCCGACATGCTGAAGAAGGTGAAGGAATTCATGCTGAAGAGCATAGACGACGAGAGCAAGACCAACGGTTACTGGGTAGGCGTGATAGATACTTACCGCAAGTATAACATCGATATGGACACCGACTATAAGAAGACAGTGGAGGCTCAGACTACACAGAGCATCTGCGACTTCATGAAGGAGTTCCTCAAACCGGGCAATCATATATCCGTAATAATGATACCGGAATAATAAGAATGCACGTGCCGGGGCATAACGGCACATAAGATCTCTGCGGACGCGGTGTAAGAACGGCGTTACAGAGGCAAATACAAACAGTCTCCGGAGACACGACAAATGTCTCCGGAGATTTTTTTATCCCCTTTCGGTCATTATACTTAATCCGTATTCAGTACTGACATCAGACATATCGCTTTCCGGCTTTGCCGAAGATGTAGCGGGCTACATCATAAAAAGCTGTGAAGAACAATGGCGTCTGCCCAGTAGAGACGCAAAATCTTGCGTCTCCCGAGCAACAAACGCAGCAATAACTGCCATATCCTCACTCCAACTTATTGCCCATCCTTGCGTCTCCCGAACAACAAACGCAACAATGACTGCCATATCCTCACCCCAAGTTATTGCCCATCATTGCTTGTGAGACGCAAAATTTTGCGTCTCTACTTTTTGCAGGCTGAGATATAAAAGGAATATATCCATCATGCTATAACAATGGCGTCAGCCTGTAGAGACGCAAAATCTTGCGTCTCCCGAGCAACTAACGCAACAATAACAGCCATATCCTCACTCCAACTTATTGCCCAACCTTGCGTCTCCCGAACAACAAACGCAACAATGACTGCCATATCCTCACCCCAATTTATTGTCCATCCTTGCTTGTGAGACGCAAAATTTTGCGTCTCTACTTTTGATTACCTATATATTATACCGCGTTATTTACATACGTGAAAACAGTGCCAACTGCGCAATAAAGGTTTGCTTTCAGATAGCTAAACGCAGCCTGTTTATATTAAAAACACTCCACAACACACTGTAAACTTATGATGAGCGGTAAAGTATAATATGCGTAGTCGCTTTTGTTTTTGCTACAACAAGGCTGCTGAGCATTACGCATGCATTGATAATAATACCGCAACCGCACACATATATATTATATAATGTATAAAGGTCTGTGCGGTATTGTCAGCATATATATAATATAATGTGTGTATGGAAGGAAAAAAAAAGACATAAAAAAAGGTTGCATTCCTGAAACGGTATGCAACCTTTAACTATAAAATTATAAAAGAGTTGTCTTACTTATTCCTTGCCACCGCGTCTTTCTCACGTATCTTACGACCCAATGTGAAGTAAGCTACAGGGGCTGCAATGAATATTGAGGAGAACGTACCGAATACGATACCCAGAATCATTGCAAGCGAGAAGCTGCGTATACTCTCACCTCCGAAGAACAGAATGACGATGAGCACGAGCAGAGTAGAGGAACCGGTGTTGATTGTACGTGCAAGAGTCTGGTTGAGTGAATCGTTGAACAGCGTCCATCTGTCACGGTTGATGTACAGATGCATGTTCTCACGTATACGGTCGAACACCACCACCTTGTCATTGATAGAATAACCGATTACAGTAAGAATGGCTCCGATAAACGTCTGGTCGATCTCAAGCGACATTGGTACAAGACCCCACAGCAACGAGTAGACGCCGAGTACGAATACCGTATCGAATGCGAGTGCTGCAGTGGAACCGATTGAGAAAGCCACATTGCGGAAGCGCAACAGAATATAAAGGAATATTGCTGCTATAGCCACCAGCACACTGATAATGGCACCATATTTGATGTCCTTGGCTACAGACGGACCTACCTTGGCACTGCTTATGATGGAACCGCCCTCACGTATGTCCGGATTTCTGAACTTGGAGATGTCCTTCTGCGTGATGAGACCGGCTGACGAAAGCGACTTGAAGAGTATGCTCTCCACCTCGGCATCCACATTCTGGTCGTTGGACTCTATCTTATAGTTGGTGTTCACACGGATGGTCTTGCCGTCAACACCGATGGCTATGGCACTGAAAGTGGATTCGCCGAAAGCTCCGTCGAGTGCTTCACGAACCTGTTCGGGCTCTACCTTCTGCTCAAAACGCAGCACGAAGTTGCGTCCTCCGGTGAAATCGATACTCTTGCTGAAGCCGCGCCAGAAGAAACTTACGAAGAAGATGAGCGTCAGAACACCCCAAACGGTGAACGAACGCTTGTAGCCTCCCATGAAGTTGAAGTTGGTGTTCTGAGGCATCTTGCGCGAGATGGATGTGGAGAAGGTAAGGTTCTGCCACTTGTCACGCTTCATCTGACGGTCGTAAACAAGGCGTGTCAGATATACAGCTGTAAAGAACGAACAGCAGATACCGATTATCAGCGTTATGGCGAAGCCGCGGATAGGACCTGTTCCGAACACTGCGAGAATCACACCTGTGATGATTGACGTCAGGTTGGAGTCGAAGATGGCTGAGAAAGCGTTCTTATAACCAGCCTGCAATGCAGTCTTCACGTTCAAGCCTTTCTGCAGTTCTTCCTTCGCACGTTCATATATGAGCACGTTGGCATCGACCGCCATACCGAGAGAAAGCAACAGACCGGCTATTCCAGGCATGGTAAGCGCGGTCTGGAAGGAGCTCATCACACCCAACGTAAAGAAGAGGTTGAACAGCAGAGCCATGTTGGCGAGCAGTCCGGGGATTACGTTATAGAGGATAATCATGTAAATCATGAGGATGACAAACGCTATAACAAACGATATAAGACCCTGTTGTATGGACTGGGCACCGAGCGACGGACCTACGATATCTTCCTGTACGATACGTGCGGGAGCAGGCATACGTCCCGATTTAAGTGTGTTGGCGAGGTCTTTTGTATCTTCGATTGTGAAGTTACCTGTGATTGATGAGCTACCGCCGGTGATTTCGTTAAGAACGCGCGGTGCTGAATATACGCTACCGTCAAGTACGATTGCTATTGCCTTTCCGATGTTTGCCTTTGTCATACCTGCCCAACGGCGTGCGCCCTCTGTGTTCATTCTCATGCTCACCTCAGGCGCGCCTGTCATATGGTTGAACTCATCAGTAGCGTCTGTAATGACATCTCCCTCCAGCGGAGCGCGTCCGTTGGTGGTCGTCACCTTGATGGCATGCAGCTCGTACATGTTCTTCACGCTCAGACCGTCACTCGGTTTGGCACTCCAAAGCAGCTTGCAGTCGGACGGAAGAATCTTCTTCGCCATTGCGGAATAGATTATCCTGTCCACTGCGGCTGTGTCGAGAACGTTGGCATAACCCACGACACTGAGTGAGTTAGCGCCTGTAGTGGTGAGCATGGAGAGCAGCGGATTTGCCTTCTTTGCCTCTTCCGATACTTTAGAAGAAGAGGTCTTGGCAGCCTCCGCAACCTTTCCCTTCAGCTCAAACTTGCTGTTCTGTGCCTTTGCGGCAGCCTCCTTCTTTGCTGAAGTGGTGTCAACGGCAGCAGTGTCAGCCTCTTCCGGACCGTTATTGGCGAGCGTCTGGTCTATCTGGACAAGGTAAGGAATTATCTCTTCGGCATTGTATGTCTCCCAGAACTCGAGGTTTGCACTACCCTGAAGGAGTCGGCGTATACGTTCAGGCTCGCGTATTCCAGGCATCTCAACCATGATACGGCCTTCCTGTCCTTCAAGTTTCTGGATGTTGGGCTGAACGACTCCGAACTTGTCTATACGTGTGCGGACAACCGTAAAAGAGTTGTCTATCGCAGCCTTTATCTCTTCGCGCAGCACTTTCTCCACGTCCTTGTCAGAGCTTACAGGCGAAACCTTACCCTGAAGTCTTTGTGTTGCGAACAGTTCAGAGAGGTGATGACCGGGCGCGTTTCTCTTGTACGCCTCGATAAAGAGGCTCAGAAAATCCTTCTGGCTTGCCTCTTCCTCAGCCTTGGCTTCATTGAGCGACTTCACGAAAGCAGCGTCGGTCTTATGCTCGGCAAGCGCTGCCACAACGTCCGGAACACTTACTTCGAGGACAACATTCATACCGCCTTTAAGGTCAAGACCAAGTCCGATCTGCGTCTCAAGGCAATCCTGATAAGAATAAATTCCGAGATACTTCACAGAGTCTTTGTAGTCCTGCTGTGCAATCGGGTCCTTTATCTTTGCAATCTGGCTGTCATAGTAGCTTGTGGCAACCGAGAATGACAAATAAAAGATGCTTGCAAGCGTCAACAAGACAGCTGTTACAATTACAATTCCTTTGTTTTGCATTTTGATATATTGTTATTAATTATTTTATTTTTCTATGTATAGACGTGCAAAGATAATATTTTTTTCACATTACGAAAAATTTATGCACCTAATTATATATATTTTAAGGCATTATGAAGTTTATTTTCCCGTATCGCCGTGTTTTTCCAACCAGCATATTATAGGATAATGGTCGGACGCCTTTATCTTGCTGTCTACAACACAGCGCACGGGCTTCCAGTCGTCGGAACACATGATATTGTCTATCCGGACATAGAATCCGCTCTCGTGATAGGATATTCCCGGTCCGTTGCCACTTGCCACATAGCAGTCTGTAAGCTCGTCGGCAATGACGCGGCGGACGTAAGATATGGGGCTGTCATTGAAGTCTCCGCACAGTATGATGCTCTTTCCCTTGTTGTCACGTATATACCGCGCCACTGCCTCTGCCTGCGGAGCGCGCACCGCCGAAGCCGTTCCAAGTTTATGGACAAGTTTCTGTGACTCGCTCCTTGCTGAGTCCTTCTCCATCCGTCCCTTCATCATCGACTTGAAATTGCTTTTCTCATCGTCCGAAAGACCGATAGACTCGAGGTGGTTGGCAATGAATATCAGAGTGTCGCCCCGCACGTTCAGCGTGAACGCAGCCGAATGATTGTTTTTTGATTCGTAGCTTATGCGCTTCTTTCCCAATATCGGGAATTTGCTGAAAAGAGTTATCACGTCCGAGCTTCCGGAAGGCTTCACGGTGTCGCTGTAAGCATACACCGCAGTCATCCGGCTGTACATCCTGTCGCGTTTGTCCTTTGTAGTGCCGCTTTCCTGAAGGCATACGATGTCGGAATTCTGCTCAAGGATGTATTCCACAATCTCACTCGGCTTGTCCGCATCGCTCCAATCCCTGAAGTTCCAGACATTGTAAGACATCACCTTCACCGTTCCGGGCGGAAGAGACCCGTTTATATTCAGCGGTGTATACACTCTTACGGGTGAATAACACACGACGAATCCCGCAAAGGGGATTATCACCCGCTTTATGCTGAACACTATCCAGAACGCCGTAAAAGCGAGGTTTATGCAAAGAAAGAGCGGAAACGTGAGTCCTACAGTCGCCAGCAGAGGATGGTCTACAGGGTTGAACACATCGCTGTGACCTACAAGAAACATCACGATTATGGTAGCGATGTTTGCCCCGGCAATGATTTGCAGTGTCAGTTTCCCAAGACATTTCATCACAGTACCGCCTTTATTTTCTGTTGCTGCTGTCGAAGAGAGTCTGCTTTTCCTCCTTTGTCAGGCTGTCATATCCGTTTCTCCGTATCTTGTCGAGTATGCGGTCTATCTCCTCCTGTTCCGCTTTCTTACGCGCGTTGTACTCCCAGTCGGGGTCGGAACCGGCAGAATGGCGTCCGGTGTCGCTCCTGCGGTTTGCCGTCCATCTGTTTCTCTGCCTCTCCCATGAGGCGCGCATGCTGTCGAAAAACTGCGTTCCGCCGTCCATGCCGTATCCTGTGCCCGGATGCGAGCGCCAATAGCGTATCATCATATAGCCGAAAGCCATACCTCCGAGGTGCGCCAGATGCGCCACACCATCGCCAGGTGTGGAGAGAGCCTGCGCCACCTCAAGTCCCGCATATATGATGACGAACCACTTAGCCTTTATGGGGAACGGGAAGGGAAATATGAAAATGCGCTGTTCGGGGAATATCATTCCGAATGCGAGCAGTATACCGTACACCGCACCGGAGGCACCCACGGTCGTCCACGTGTTGAGTCCCTCCGCGTTGGCTTCAGCCACCTGCAGCAGTTCAAACATCCCTATGCCCGGCACCTGCTGCGCCGCGATGACATGGAACTGCACAAACTGCGCCAGCTCCTGAAACAATCCGGCACCCACACCGCACGCAATGTAATAGAAAAGGAACTTCTTCGGTCCCCATACATTCTCCACCACGCACCCGAACATCCACAAAGCGAACATATTGAGAAACAGATGCATGAATCCCGCATGCATGAACATGTAAGTGAAGAACTGGTAGAAATGAAAGTCGGGAGCAAGAAAGAAATGCAGCCCGAACACATCATTCAAGTCTAAGCCGCGCCACATCACCAACGTAGCAAGATATACTATGACATTGATGATAAGGAGATTCTTGGTTATCTTTGGAATGTTGAACATACGAAATATCTGTAATTAAATGAACACGAGGGCAAAATTACGAAAAAATATCTGTTATACTGAATAAAAAAAGGGTGTAAACCGTTTTTTTTCAGAAATAAGTTCACTTTTTTTTATTTTTTGTTTGATTTATGAAAGTATTGATTTATATTTGTTCCCGATAAGAATACTGGCAATAAAGAAACTACATATTTAATCATTTAAAATTCATAATTATGAACAAAACAGAACTGATAGAGAAAATAGCAAACAGCGCAAACCTGAGCAAAGCAGACGCAAAGAAAGCTCTTGACGCTACCGTTGACGCAATCAAGGCTGCGCTCGTAGAAGGCGACAAAGTACAGCTCATCGGATTCGGAACATTCAGTGTGAACGAGCGTCCGGCACGCGAGGGCATCAACCCCGCCACAAAGGAGAAGATAACAATCGCCGCAAAGAAGGTCGCTAAGTTCAAGGCAGGTGCCGAACTGGCTGATGCCATCAAATAAAAAGAACAATTTTTCACAGCATTAATTTTTCTATCAAAGGGGTATGGACTATGTTCATGCCCTTTTTCATTTGCGTCCGGTCCCGCGCGGAGCACACCGCAGCGTCACCGTAAGGATGCGGACGGCGACCGGAACGCATCGTGCCGTCCGGTCGCCGTCCTGTCTCCTCAATGCCACAAAGCCGTCAGTCGTCCGTTCCGAAGAGCGGATCCTCTGGCATAACCATCACCGGCTTCTGCTCATACTGCCTCAACATGTCCTGCGGAACATACTTCTTGTCAACCACAAGACGGAACATATACTCGCGGAACCATCTGTCCGACATTATCAGACAACCAGCCTGACCGTATGACGCGCCCCAGCTGTTCTCCACCTTCCACTTCTTCGCCTTGCCGTCCGCGTCGAGGTCGACAGCCGTGAGAGTCATGGCGTGTGTGGAGCCACTGTCGTATGTGGATATGCGCTCAGCCTTGTCCATGCCGAAAGTGGTGCCGAAGAGCGAGCCGTAGTCATAGTTCTCGGTGTCGAGATAGCCTCTTTTACGGTCGAGCTGCTTTCCCACGTCGTAGGAGCTGTACATCTTCCTGCCGTCCTTTATCGAGGCGATGGCAAGCCGCTCTATGTCGTCCATCGGCAGATTGAGATACTTCCAGTTCTGTCCGTCGTAAGTGTGGCGGTCGTACTCCACCTCGTAAGTCTTGTAATACTCCCGTCTCGGGTCGTTCATCACCATTATGAACGAGCCCTTCAGCGGACCTCCCACCGTAGCCTCATAAAACTCCTTCGGCGTGTACTTGCGCGGTTCGCCCACCGTCCTGCCGTCCTTTGTCATGAAGGCATAGGTGAACTCGCTCACCGGCTCGCCGAGGGTGAGACACAGCATGTTGTAGACAACAGACAGCATCTCCGTCTTACGCTCTTTCAGGGCAGCCGCCTTCTTGCCTTCCGCCGCCATCTTGCGCAGCTCGAGTCCGAACTCGCGCAGTTTCGACGACACCAACGACGACATCTTGCTTGTGTTTTCAGCAGAGAAAGTCTCAGGCTGCACACCTGCCGGAACGAGTCCGTACTTGTCCGCAAGGTCGCTTACTCCGCAGAAAGTACCGCCGTCGCTGAGCGGATTCTTGAAGAAAAACCTCACCCTCTCCGAGTCTATCGGCTCGCCGGCATGGTCTATCACGCCCTGCAACATGAGGTTGGCTTTCTCCAGCTGGTCGTAGAAGAACAGGTAGTTGTGAGAGAACTCCACCGTCAGCGAGTCGGCGTGCTGCTTCGCGAAGTTAGCTCTCAGCACGTTGAATCCCGAGAACATCCAGCAGCGTCCGGAGCTTTTCTGGTCGTGTATGCTCTGTGCCGGTGTCTCGTCACTGAAATACGTGTCCACCGTTCCCTGATTGGCGAAGTTCACCGCTATGTCGTCAATCCTGTTTGAAGCCATTGCGTTGAACACAGCCTTTGCCGAGGGCAATGCCCCGTGTGCCTTTCTCATGGTGCCGAGCATGTCGGGCGTAATGCCACCGTCCCTGCTCTGGGCGTATGCTGCCGCCGCTACGGACAGGCAGATACAGAAAATCGTGATTCCTTTTTTATTCATGTCTTTATGTGATGTATAGTCATTCGTTCGTTCACACTCCCGCCGCCCGGGCGGGAGCCGGACGGAGTCACCGTCCGGCATGGCGTCAGAGCGCCACTTTCCTGCCGTTCACGATGTATATGCCTTTGGGCAGCTGCGGCATGATGACGTGTCCGTCTCTCACCGTGGCGGTGCCCACTCTCACACCGTCGACGCCATACACACCCGTCTCTCCGTCCTTCATGCCGGTCTCCGTTCCCTCTATGCCGTCTGTCACGGTGTTTATCGGAAGCTGTGCGGCGCGCAGACCGTCAGGCAGCTTTGTCCTGAAATAAGCCCTGAAGGGTTTTACGTCAGCTTCCTCCGTAGCGAGAGTGAACGCCGTACCTGCGTCGTTGAGCACGTATATGCCGTTGTCTGTCAGTGTCACAGTGGTGCCGTAGAAGCTGTAGCTGTCGGTTCCAGCCACTATGCGCGCGCCGTCTGAAGCCGCCACATCGACGTCTGACGCCGAGAACACGAGCGTCTTGCCCACCAGACTCTCGTCTGTCACCGAGAAGATATACGGCACTCCGTCCTGCATAGCGTCCGTCGTCTCGAAGAAGATGCCCGCTCCCTCGTCAGCCATACTGAATTCTTTGAGCAGCAGTCCTTTCTCGGTGTTTATCCCGACAGGCACTCCGTCTGCCGTCACACTTTCCGGACGGAACGGCAGGGCTATTGTCTCCCACGAGCCGCCCATGCCAGCCTTGTCCACCACACGGCTGTAAGACATTGTCCGAGCCGTGAAGTTCTCGGGCGAGAAGAATCCGTAGCTGTCAGAGACAGTCACGTCTCCGGCTGTTCCGCCTTTCACCACCTGCGCCGACTCGAGTCCCGACGGTGTCTCCATATCCTCTCCTATGAAGAACAGGGCTTCCGGAGCGCGGCTTGCGTTCACCATGGTCACCTGCGGCGCATGCCTCAGGTCTACAGCCACTATGTCGCCCATCGGGATGTATCTCGCTGTGGGAGCCGATGCCGTCTTGCTTCCGTCAGCCTTGTAGGCTATCACTCCGTCCATCAGTCTGTTCACGTTGCCCAGTCCTCCCGAGGCGAGCTCGCCGCCCGTGCCATACTCCACGTTGAATCCGTATTGCATTCCCGTGGTCAGATTGTCAAATCTGAAAGGCAGCGACACGGTCTCTCCCGGCTCTATGCTTGCGGGCAGCAGCGTGTTCGAAAGGCTCCAGAAGGTGCCCTGCCCTATCTCTCCTCGCCATATGTTGAGCTTCACATTGCCCTCGAACTTTGTCCGGGCGTTGTTCCTCACTCTCACCTGTCCCTCTATGAAGTCGCCGTAGATGGTGCCCGAGGTGATGTTGCTGAACGTCATGGAACTTACCTGCAGGCTGGCAGCGTCAGCCGCCGGGGTCGCCGTAATGTCCACCGTTGTGTGTCCTCCCGGCACCACGTTGTTGCCTGCACCGTCGTATGTGAGCCACACGTTGTATGTTCCCGTCTCCTTTGGAGTGAAGAAGAAGGTGAGCGTTGTGGTGTGTCCCTTCTTCAGCGAGAGAGCCGAGCGGCTTGCCTGTCCGCCCTTGTCACCGGTCTTGCTTGCGAAGAGATATATCTCGCCATAGAACTCTTCGGTGTTGTTTCTGAACGTCACGTCGAGCTTCTGCTGCCTGTTCACCGTCCTGTCGCCCGTGAACTCTATCGCCTCTATGGCGAGGTCTACCGGGCGTGTGTACATTTCGAGCGTGTAAGACCCGTCAGCCTTCACGTCGGCTATGATGTGGCGGTCTTTTATGTTGAAGCTTGTCTTCCACACGTCCGACCCCGTTGTCTTGCTTATCGGCACCACAGTGTAGACGCCTTCCTCCAGTCCGCTGATGCCGAAGCTGCCTCCGTAGTAGTAGTTCGCGCCCAGATTGTCGGCTCGGCTGGTCTTGCCTATGCTCACGAGCGAGCCGTCCTCAGCCACATAACCTATGCCGTAGTCGAAGCTGTTGGTCTCTCCCGTCCAGTTGATGTAGTTGCTGAATATCTCGTCGCCCCTTATCTCGGTGTCGTTGATGGTCATCATAGCCGTGTCGTCAGCCTCCACTCCGTCAGGCAGACGCAGTATGAGAGCCTCCTGTCCCATGGAGTAGCCGTCGCTGCTCGAGCTTGCCCCGATGCCGCTGTTGTCTCCGGGGTTGAGTATCTCTATGCGGAAGTAGCCGTCGCTGCCGCCTCCCCATCCCCAGTTGAGGTGGAAAAGCCCGTCTCCGTCGTATCCGTCCACCACGAAGGCGTGCGCTCCTCCCGACGCCGTACCGGCGAAAGTGACCGGATGACCGGTGGCTATCTCGTTGTAGATAAGGTCGGTCCACTCGTCCAAGGTGTAGTTGCTGCGGTACTCGGAGTGCGTGGCGTCGTCATATCCGAAGTATTCTGCCAGCGGCTTTCCGCCGTTGAAACCCGCTCCCGACGACGGACCGTAGCCCATCTTGACGCCCGTTCCCACATACACCATCAGCTCCGCCACGGCGTTCTTCTGCACGTCGGTGCTCTGTCCGTCGTATATGTCGGTCATGTTCGCCCAGTCTATCTCCGTCCCCTTGGGAATGGAGGGCATGCTTATCTGATGTCCGTTGCTGTCGAACGAATAGCGCGGTATGCTCTTCACCACCGCGTCGGGCCACTTGTAGAAGTACATCACCTGCGCGAGAGCCGTCGCCACGCATCCCGTCGCGCTGCGGTCGCCCTGCGTTCCGTCCGCGTTGTAGTAGCGCGGGCACAGCAGATTGTAGGGGTCGCCCTGGTTCCAGCGGCTTGTCACGAGCGGTTGTATGGCGTGGCGCACCTTCTGCGCCTTCATCTGCCGGGCTTTCCTTTCAGCCGTCTCTTTGGTCACGCCCTCGCTGTCGAGGCGGTCGATGAACTCCAGATAGCCCTTCAGCCATGCCATCATGCCCTCCGGAGCGGTAGCCGGGTCGAACTCTCCGCTGTCAGTATAGCCGAGGACAGCCTCCGTGCGGTCGTCGCCCGACACGATGACATATCCCCTGTCGCCGCCCGCATTAAATATATAATATCCCGCAACCTCCGCGGCTGCCGACCTGCGGCGCGCCTTATACGCCGGTGTGGCGTCGGTTGTCATGGTTATTCCCTTCCCGGCAAGAAACGCCCTTGCCGTCTCGTGTGCCTGCTCCTTGCTTATCGGGTCTGCGTGAAGACACATTGTAAGAAGGAGACACAACATCGTAAGTAATCCTTTTCTCATAGATGCAGTTTTTATTATCAGTGTTATTTATCGGTCGTATAGGTCAGTCGCATCCGCCGTCACTCGTCCCGTAGCCCGCACCCTTCCTCATAAGGACCTGCACATGAGCCTAATCATGACTGTGACGGCATCTATCGGCAAAGATAGCAATTTTGTTCTTATCTGCACAATATTACTCTTAAAAAGAGGAAATATACCACTTTTTTCATCTTCCGCAATACTTCACGCGCCGCGCGACGGATGCATGCGCATGGCATAAAACGCATAAATATACTTAGATTATTTTGACAACGCAAAAACGCAAAACAGAAACGGCGGCAGACCGGAAACCGTATAATAACCGCATACGCATGCGTTTTCACGACAGCGGAGGCATCCAGAACATGCCGAACGGGCTTTTCCGCTCCTCCGGAACGTCTCTTCCGGTCATCGGGAAAGGCTCCTTTGCATCGCGGAACGGGCTTTTCCGCATCACGAAAGAGGCTCTTCCGCATGCCGGGAAAAACCCAATAAGCGCGCTAAACGGGGCAACGCGCTGAATATCAGTCACATAACCATACATCGAAAATAAGCGCATAAAAACACCGGAGGCAGTCTGCCGTGACTTACAGGCGATTCTCGCGGGGTTGAGGACGTGCCGAATGAATAAATATGCAGGCGCATATGAATATTTATGCACAAACGCTCCGCACCGCCATACACCGCACGCCGCGCCACACATGGCACTGACGCGCGCACTGGAGGAATAATCCGTAAAACGTGAAATAATAATGCCGATATATTCGAAATAAGAAAATTTTTATGTAAGTTTGCATACCTGTTTATATGATACATATTACTGATACAGATGGACAAGAACAAACTGCGGCTCCTCAGCCGCATAAGATATCCTGAAGACCTGCGACACCTCAGCGTGGAGGAGCTGCCCGAACTGTGCAGGGAACTGCGCGAGGACATCGTAGACGAACTGTCTGTCAACCCCGGACACCTCGCCTCGTCGCTCGGAGTGGTGGAGCTCACCGTGGCTCTGCACTACGTCTTCGACACGCCTTACGACCGCATAGTGTGGGATGTGGGCCATCAGGCTTACGGACACAAGATTCTCACCGGACGGAGAGACTGCTTCTGCACAAACCGTAAGCTGAAAGGGCTGCGGCCGTTCCCCTCACCTCTTGAGAGCGAATACGACACATTCACGTGCGGACACGCCTCCAACTCCATCTCGGCTGCGCTCGGCATGGCGGTGGCGGCGAAGAAGACGGGGCACGACGACCGGCATGTGGTGGCTGTGATAGGCGACGGGGCAATGAGCGGAGGACTCGCCTTCGAGGGCATCAACAACGTGTCGTCCTCGCCAAACGACCTGCTCATCATCCTCAACGACAACGACATGTCCATTGACCGCGCCGTGGGGGGAATGGAGCAGTATCTGCTCAACCTCGACACCAACGCCACATACAACCGACTGAGATACAGAGTGTCGCGCTGGCTACACTCCAAGGGCTATCTCAACGACAACCGGCGCAAAGGCATCATAAGGCTCAACAACGCGCTGAAGTCGGCGTTGAGCCACCAGCAGAACATCTTCGAGGGAATGAACATACGCTACTTCGGACCGTTCGACGGGCACGACGTGGCGGAGGTGGTGCGCCTGCTGCGCCAGCTCAAGGACATGAAGGGTCCAAAACTGCTGCATCTGCACACCACCAAAGGCAAGGGATATGAGCCTGCCGAGAAGGAAGCCACCATATGGCACGCGCCGGGGAAGTTCGACCCCGAGACGGGAGAGCGGCTCGACACCGTGCCCGCAGGGTGCCCGCCGCGCTATCAGGACGTGTTCGGGCAGACGCTCCTGCGCCTTGCCAAGGACAACCCGCGCATAGTGGGGGTGACGCCCGCCATGCCCACAGGATGCTCCATGAACATCATGATGAAGGCGATGCCTGACCGGACGTTCGACGTGGGCATAGCCGAGGGGCACGCCGTGACCTTCTCGTGCGGAATGGCTAAGGACGGACTCATACCGTTCTGCAACATATACAGCTCGTTCGCGCAGCGAGCCTACGACAACATCATACACGACGCCGCCATACTCAACCTGCCCGTAGTGCTCTGTCTCGACCGCGCCGGACTCGTGGGCGAGGACGGACCAACACACCACGGGGCGTTCGACATTGCCGCGCTGCGACCCATACCCAACCTCACCATAGCATCGCCCATGGACGAGCGCGAGCTGCAACGGCTGATGTACACCGCGCAGCTGCCCGGAAAGGGGACGTTCGTCATACGCTATCCGCGCGGCAGAGGACTGCTCTCCGACTGGGAGTGCGCCTTCGAGGAGATAGAGGTGGGCACCGGACGGCTCATACGCGAGGGCTCCGACATTGCCATACTCAGCTACGGTCCGATAGGAAACAACGTCGCCCAGGCGATAGACAGTCTGAAGGCGGAGGGCTGCACGGCGTCGGTGGCTCACTACGACATGCGCTTCGTCAAGCCGCTCGACACACGGCTGCTCAATGACATAGCGCGACGCTTCAGCCGCATCATAACCGTTGAGGACGGTGTCAGGGCTGGAGGGTTCGGCTCGGCGGTGCTCGAATGGATGTGCGACAACGGCCATCACCCCGACATAACGCGCATCGGACTGCCCGACACGTTTGTGGAGCACGGCAAGGTGGAGGAGCTTCAGAGAATAACGGGTACTGACGCGGAATCGATAAAGAACGAAATAAAAAAGGCACTCGGACTTAACGACGCACAAAACAATACTCACTGACATGAAAATAATAATAGCCGGAGCCTATGCCATAGGCACTCATCTGGCTCGCCTCTTCGCGCGCGAGCACGAAAACATCATTCTCATGGACAACAGCGAGGAACGGCTCGAACGGGGAGAAGCCGACCTCGACATTCTCACCATCAACTCCTCGCCAACCAGCGTGAAGGGTCTCAAGGAGGCGGGAGCCGACCACACCGACCTCTTCATTGCCGTGACGCCCGACGAGAACACCAACATCACGGCATGCATACTTGCCAAGGCGCTGGGCGCAAAGAAGACTGTGGCGAAGATAGACAATGCCGAATACATGGAGCAGGAGGCTCAGGAGTTTTTCAGGAAAATAGGAATAAGCTCGCTGATATACCCGGAAATGCTCGCCGCAAACGACATAAACACCGGTCTGAAGATGTCGTGGGTGAGACAGCGGTGGGACGTGCACGACGGCGCGCTCGTCATGATGGGCATCAAACTGAGGGAAACCTGCGAGATACTCAACCAGCCTCTGCGCACTCTTTGCGGTCCGGACGACCCTTACCACGTCGTGGCGATAAAACGGATGAACGATACCATCATACCGGGAGGTAACGACTCGCTACAGCTGAACGACATGGCTTACTTCATGACAACGCGCCAATACATTCCCTACATCCGGCAGATTGTGGGCAAGGAACACTATGCCGACGTGAAGAACGTGATGATAATGGGAGGCGGGGCTACCGCAGTGAGGGCGGTGAACACGATGCCCTACTACATGGACGCGAAAATAATAGAGACCGACGAGGAACGATGCGAGCAGCTCAACAATCTGCTTGACAACGACAAGGCGCTCGTGATAAACGGCGACGGACGCGACATCGCGCTGCTCACGGAGGAAGGCATAAGGAACACTCAGGCTTTCGTGGCGCTCACGGGCAACGCGGAGACAAACATCCTTGCCTGTCTCACGGCTAAAAGACTGGGAGTGCGCAAGACCGTTGCCATGGTGGAGAACATCGACTACATAAGTATGGCGGAGAGCCTCGACATAGGCACCATCATCAACAAGAAGGCGATAGCAGCCAGCCACATCTATCAGATGATGCTCGACGCCAACGTGTGCAACGTCAGATTCCTCATGGCTGCCAACGCCGACGTGGCAGAGTTCATACCGAAAGAGGGCTCACGCATAACGCAGAAGGAGGTGAAGGATCTCGGACTGCCCAAAGGAATGACCATCGGAGGACTCGTAAGAGACGGCAAGGGGATGCTCGTGTCGGGTAACACACGCATAAACGCGGGCGACTCAGTGGTGGTTTTCTGCCACGACATGAACATGAAGAAAATAGAAAAACTGTTCATATGATCAACCTGAAAGTCATTTACAAGATCATAGGCTCACTCCTTTTCATCGAGGCTGCGCTCATGTCGGTATGTCTCATAATGGCTATGGCATACGGAGAGGACGACATGTATGCCTTCCTCTATGCCGTGGGGATAACCGCGGCGTGCGGGGCGGTGCTGAGATACATGGGGCGCAACAGCGGCAACATGCTCTCGCGGCGCGACGCCTATCTGGTGGTGTCGCTGGCATGGGTGCTCTTCAGCCTTTTCGGAACACTGCCGTTCGTCACGGGAGGATACATAAAGAGCTTCACCGACGCATACTTCGAGACAATGTCGGGATTCACCACCACCGGCGCTACGATAATAGACGACGTGGAATGTCTGCCGCACGCCATACTCTTCTGGAGGTCGCTCACCCACTGGATAGGCGGTCTGGGCATCGTGTTCTTCACCATCGCGCTGCTGCCGTCGCTCATCGGAGGCTCGGTGAAGATTTTCGCGGCGGAGTCGACGGGACCCATCAAGATGAAACTGCACCCTAAGATATCCACAAACTCGAAATGGATAGGAAGCGTTTACATCATTCTCACACTGGCATGCGCGCTGAGCTATATGTTCTTCGGCATGGACTGGTTTGACGCCATAAACTATTCCATGTCGACGACAGGCACGGGCGGATTCGCCACACACAACGCCAGCATAGCCCACTTTCAGAGTCCGGGCATAGAATACAGTGCCATCCTGTTCTGTTTCCTGTCGGGAACAAACTTCACCCTGCTCTATTTCACAATGGCTAAACTGAGGTTCAGGGAGCTGTTCATGAACTCCGAGTTCAGGCTTTACTTCATTCTCGTGGCGGCGTTCTCGCTCTTCATCGCCTATGAACTGGTGGTGCACAACGGCTATGATGTGGAGCACGCGCTGAGAAGCAGCCTCTTCCAGGTCACGGCGTTCATCACAACGACAGGCTTCTTCAGCGACGACGCCGGACTGTGGCCGCATGTCACATGGGTGGTTCTGTCCTTCTGCATGTTCATCGGGGCATGCTCGGGCTCGACAAGCGGCGGTCTGAAATGTGTGAGAGGTGTGATGCTGCTGAGGATAGTGAGGAATGAGTTCCGACAGATACTGCATCCCAACGCCGTGCTTCCGCTAAAGATAGACAGCACCAACGTGCCAAACAACAAAAGGGTGACGCTGCTCGCCTTTCTCACAGTGGACCTCATACTGATTCTGGTGTGCTCGTTCATCTTCATAGTGCAGGGCATCGAGTCGACAAACGCGGTCACCGTGACGCTCAGCAGCCTTGGTAACGTGGGACCGGCTCTCGGTTCCGACATCGGTTCCACAATGTCGTGGAGCTCTCTCCCCGACAATGTCAAGTGGATATGCACGCTGCTCATGCTCGTGGGACGTCTCGAGATATTCTCCGTTCTCGTGATTTTCACATCGGCGTTCTGGAAAGACAACTGACAAGGACGCCCCAAGGGCGCATACTGTCACTTACATCATATGGCATACAACAACGGATATATAGCTCTCAAATATAAATAACTGTAAAAACAAACGCATCATGAAACCATTAAAATTCAACCCGCTGCTCAAGTCAACAATATGGGGCGGCGACAAAATCATCCCTTTCAAGCATCTCGACATCACACAGGAGAACGTGGGAGAAAGCTGGGAGATTTCAGGAGTGAAGGGCAACGAGACTACCGTAAGCGAAGGCGAGCTTGAGGGAAAGAGCCTCAACGAGGTTGTGGAACTGATGAAAGACGAGCTCGTGGGGAAAGAGAACTACAAGCGGTTCGGCAACGAGTTCCCGCTGCTCATCAAGTTCATTGACGCGCGTCAGGACCTTTCCATTCAGGTGCATCCTACAGACGAGATTGCAAAAAAACAGGGAAAGGAACGCGGAAAGACCGAAATGTGGTATCTGATGGACTCTGACAAGGACGCCACTCTGCTGTGCGGACTGAAAAAGAAAATCACTCCGGAGGAGTATGCGGCTATGGTTGAGAACGACACTATAGTAGACGCGATTGCCAGATACGACGTGAAGGAGGGCGACTGCTTCTTCCTTCCGGCTGGCAGAATACACGCCATCGGCACAGGATGTTTCCTCGCCGAGATTCAGCAGACAAGCGACGTGACCTACCGCATATACGACTTCAAGCGCAAGGACAAGAACGGCAACTACCGCGAACTGCACACAAAGCAGGCTGCCGAGTGCATCAACTACAACGTGGAGGACAACTATCGCACCAACTATCTGCCCACTAAGAACATGGGAGTGTCGCTTGTGAAGTGCCCGTATTTCTGCACCGCCGTCTACGATCTGGACGAACCGATGACCATCGACTACTCCGAGCTCGACAGTTTCGTCATACTCATCGGACTCAAAGGTGAGGCTACGATAACCGACAACGAGGGCAACGTGACCTCACTCAAGGCTGGCGAGAGCATACTCGTGCCCGCAACGACAAAGGAACTGAAGGTTGACGGCACGCTGAAGTTCCTCGAGACTTACGTATAACGGTGCATCTGTTTTCGCATAACAGAGCATCTGCTTACGCATAACAGCTAAAAGGCTTATGCATAACGGTGCGGAACCCTACGCATAACGGTGCATGCCGCATGGCGGAAAAGGCTTTTCCACCTCGCAGAGACACCGGTAAAGACGACAGAGACAGGCTGCGGAACAACTCCGTCAGACCTGTCTCTGTCTTGTTCTTTTACTCACACAACTTGCAGGATGCTTCTAATAAGCGTTCTTGTCGCCCGTAAATATGTTGGCGACGGTCTTATATATAATGTAGAGATCGAGCGAGAAGCTCCAGTGTTCCATATACCATATGTCATGATCGACACGCTTCTCCATCTGCGAAAGCTCTTTTGTCTCGCCCCGATAGCCCGTCACCTGACTCCAGCCGGTGATGCCCGGCTTCATGTAATGGCGCACCATGTACTCGTTTATCACCTTTGAGTAGTCCTCGGTCTGCTTCACCATATGCGGACGGGGACCCACAACGCTCATCTGTCCGAGCAATACGTTGATGAACTGGGGGAACTCGTCGATGTTGGTCTTGCGCATTATGTTGCCCCACTTGGTCTTTCTCGGGTCGTCCTTCGTTGCCTGGAGCGTGTCAGCCTGGTCGTTCACCTTCATGCTTCTGAACTTAAGGCAATAGAATTCCTTGCCGTTTATGCCGCTGCGCAACTGCTTGAAGAAAATCGGACCGGGCATTGTGAGCTTGGTGATTATGCTCACCACAATGAGTATTATGGGAAAAAGGGTCACCAGAAACACCAGAGAGAAACACACGTCGAACAGTCTTTTCACCATGCGGTTGCCCACCTTGCTAAGCGGTTCGCGGTAAAGACTGAGATAAGGCACACTCCCGAACATGTTGAAAAACATGCGGTGGTGCAGATAGTTGGTCACGTTAGGCACGCTGTAGAAATGCACCAGATGTCTTATACAATAATTGATGATGGGCAGAATCTCGTTTTTGCGCACCGACGGAAGGCAGCAGTACACCTCCTGTATGTCGCTGTTCTGCCTCAGATAATCGGTCACCGACGACGGCTTTCCTATATACTTGCACTCTTCGGGAAACCGGTCATTAGGCTCGTCATCAAAATATCCGGCTATCTCATAGCCTTTGTAGGGTGACGACACCATCTCGTTGTAAAGGGCTACAATATTGTCATAGCTGCCCACAAAGGCAACCTTGCGTATGTTCTTTGTCCCCGAGCGGTACCACACAACGGCTTTTCTGACCGCAAACCTGTATAATATTATAAGCAAGGCGGACGAAAGCCAGAACAGCATAAACACAGGAAAAGACAGGCAACTGTAGTCTCCGAACCAGAGTATAAGCCAGCTGAGCACGGCATAATACAAAATATTGCGTATCACACGCACAGCTATCTTAAAGCGCGTGGCATGCTTTTTATAGAGCACCACACCGTTGTTGGAAGTGCAGAGAAGATATACCACCGATGCCATAAGCATGGTCTGGCGCGCAGAAGCTATTCCCCCCTCACATCCGAAATTCAAAAGAAATGCATAATAAAGAAGATTCAATATCAGCAAATCACCCAATAGAACTGCCATTATAAGCACCGTATTATTGTCGGTGTTATCTATACGGTTTCCTCCCATTCTTAGTTTAAGTTTTAGTTTGTAAGCTGTCTGATATAAACTTGCACTCTGATGCGCATCAATTCGGTATGTTGCAAAAATAGAAATTATTCCTCAAATAACGTTGAATTTTCATTAAAAATATTTATAAAATTACGTTTCATAAAGAGAAAAAGCCTGTTTCATATCATTATGCCATGTCTACGCCACTGTATGACAGCCTTTTCCACACCACCATAAAGCCCGTCCGGAATGAAAAAATGGCGCGAAAAATTTGGTGATAGCACGGAAAACAACTATCTTTGCAACCGTATTTGTCCTATGGTGTAATGGTAGCACTACAGTTTTTGGTTCTGTCAGTGGTGGTTCGAGTCCGCCTGGGACAACACGGAAAGCGTACAGTCATCAGACCGTACGCTTTTTTTCGCACCGGCATAGACGCTTACCACACCGGAACACGGGGCAGTAGAAATTCGGAACACACGTATTATTATACAGCGAAAGAGCCGCTTCGGAGCGGCTCTTTCTATTTAACGATGATGAAAGTATCACCTTTCAGTGTCAGAAAATAAATCTTTCAGTGGCACAAAGTCAATCTTTCAGTGCCGGAAAATAAATCTTTCAGTGGCACAAAGTCAATCTTTCAGTGCCGGTATATCAACCATTTCATGCCTGCATATCCGCCATATTGCGTTAACGTATACACCTTATTATATATATGCGTTTGCAGTAGCGTGACGTCATACGCACCTTCTCATTGCGGATTATGCGTCTTGCACCGGACGGGAAATCACTTCACAGTGATGAGATAATAGTTCTTCTTTCCGCGCTGCACGAGCAGATACTTGCCGTCTATGAGGTCTTCGGCAGTCACGACACGGTCGAACGCCGCCAGCTTTTCCTTGTTGAGCGACACTCCTCCGCCCTGAACGAGCTTACGCATCTCACCCTTGCTTGCGAACACTTTGGCTTCGTCGCTTGTGAAGAGGTCCACAGCCGGCTGTCCGAGCCTGTCCTTCGGCATGTCGAAATGAGGCACTCCCTCGAATATGTTGAGCAATGTAGCCTCGTCAATCTTCTGCAGCGTCTCCTTCGTTCCCTTTCCGAAGAGGATGCCCGAAGCCTCTTTCGCCATCTCGAGATCTTCCTCCGAGTGCACCATAACGGTTATCTCGTCTGCAAGACGCTTCTGGAGCACGCGCTGACCCGGGTCTGCCTTGTGCTGCTCCACGAGCGAGTCGATGGTCTCCTTGTCCAGACTTGTGAAGATCTTTATATATCTTTCGGCGTCGTCATCGCTCACATTGAGCCAGAACTGATAGAAAGCGTAAGGCGTGGTACGGTTCCGGTCGAGCCACACATTGCCGCTCTCGGTCTTTCCGAACTTCTTTCCGTCAGCCTTGGTGATGAGCGGACACGTGAGCGCGAAAGCCTCAGCCTCGTTGCCCAGAGTGCGTCTGATGAGCTCAGTACCCGTTGTCATGTTGCCCCACTGGTCGTTTCCACCGAGCTGGAGCCTGCATCCCTTGGTCTTATACAGATAAAGGAAGTCGTAGCCTTGGAGCAGCTGATAAGTGAACTCGGTGAAAGACAGACCGTCGCGCGACGTTCCGTTGAGCCTCTGCTGCACGCTTTCCTTCGCCATCATGTAGTTTACGGTGATGTGCTTGCCCACAGTACGCGCGAAATCGAGGAACGTGAAGTCCTTCATCCAGTCGTAGTTGTTCACCAGCTCAGCCTTATTGTCGCCCTCGGCGTCGAAGTCGAGGAACTTTGCCACCTGCTTCTTGATGCACTCCTGGTTGTGATAGAGCGTCTCGGCATCAAGCAGATTGCGCTCCTGGCTTTTACCCGAAGGGTCGCCTATCATACCTGTCGCGCCGCCGACGAGTATTATCGGCTTGTGTCCGCAACGCTGCAGATGGCGCAGCATCATGATTCCGCACAGGTGACCAATGTGTAAAGAGTCGGCTGTCGGGTCGGTGCCGAGATATGCCGTAACCATTTCCTTCTGCAGGAATTCCTCTGTTCCCGGCATTATCTGCGCGAGCATGCCGCGCCAGCGCAGTTCTTCAACAAAGTTCTTAATCATCAGATATATGTTTTTTGGGGATTAAATGTCGTGTGTAATATATTTTCCGGGGCGCATGCGGATGGTATTCCGTGTGCGCTCCGGTTCTTTTCCGTTTATGGGACGGGGTCGTATCCGCTTCCACCCCACGGATGACACCTGAGCAGTCTTCTCACAGCGAGATACAGACCTTTCACCGGTCCGTGCTTGAGCAATGCCTGCCGGGCGTATTCCGAGCATGTAGGCGTGAACCGGCACGATGGAGGAGTAAGCGGACTGATTATTTTCTGATAGAACACCACCGGCACCACAAGCACGCATGCCAGGCAATGCGACAGGAAGGAAAGTATGCGTCTGAGGGTGTTCATAGCTTCTCACCGAGTCTGACAAGCAGGCTGCGCACACGCGACTCCACCTCTTCCGTGTCATGAAGGCTGTTGTCGAGCCATATCAGGGCAACCGCCATCATCCTGTCAGGACGCGCCTCCATGCGGTCGAGCACGATGTGCTTGTTCTTCCGGTAAGCCTCCCTCAGTTGCCGCTTCACCCTGTTTCGCTTCACGGCACGCTTGAAGTGACGTTTCGAGACGCTCACAAGCACCTTCGCCTGCGGTCCGTTCTCCCCGTCGCGCTCCACCTCCAGATACACCATCCTCACCGGAAACGAAGTCATCGCACGGCTTCCGCCTCCGCCGAAGAGCCTTTCCATGAGCGTCCGGCTCGTTATGCGCTCTTCCTTTTTAAGTGTGAAAGCCCTGTCTGCCTGCATCATTCCGGTTGTCGGTATCTGCCGTCACTTGTTTTTCTTGAGATAATCTCTCAGCGCGCTCGTCATGGAAGGATGCTCCGCCGTAGGCGCCTCGATGTCGAGAGACATTCCGCTCTCCTGCACAGCCTTCGCCGTAGCCGGTCCGAAAGTGGCTATGCGCAGGTTGGCGCACTTGTCGTCAGGTATGTTCTTCTTGAAAGACTTGATGCCCATCGGTGAGAAGAACACGAGCATGTCGTAGTCGAACGCCTCCAGCTCCTCGTCCGTGAAGTCGTTGCTCACGGTGCGGTACATCACGCATTCGCCGTGTGTCAGCCCCTTCGAATCGAGCAGTTTCCTCACGTCATCGTTATGAACCTCGCTCATGGGGACAAGATATCTCTCCTCCTTATGCTTCACCATGGTGGGCAGAAGGTCGTCTATCTTGCCCGTGGTGCCGAAGAACACCTTGCGCTTGCGGTACTGCACATACTTCTGTATGTAGAGTGCGATAGTCTCCGTGACACAGAAATACTTCATATCCTCGGGTATCTCTACGCGCATTTCCTTTGCCAGCTTGAAGAAATTGTCTATCGCATGGCGTGAGGTAAAGACGATTGCGGTATAGTCGAGGATGCTTATCTTCTGCTGCCGGAACTCTTTCGGGCTCAGTCCCTCCACTTTGATGAAAGGTCTGAACACAAGTTCTACGTTGAATTCCCGTGCTATGTCGTAATAAGGAGATTTCTCGCTTGCAGGTTGTGGTTGAGATATTAAAATCTTCTTTATCATCTTTGATTTGTTAGAAATTCACTTTCAGATAGTCGCCTGCCATGCCCAGGATGCCGAGCAAAGCAAACACCGGCATTATTTCAAGGGCACAAAAGTACAAAAAAAATTGCAGAATGGCTTCCCTCCGTCTGAAAAAGATGTTGTAAATCTTATAGAATGACAGTATTTTGGAGAATATGACGACAGCCGATGTCAATAAAAGCGTGTTGCCGACCGAAAACCCGAAGTAGGCGTGAAGCAGCACAACGGGCAGCAGGCACAGCCCTTCAATGGACATGATGAACAGCAGCGACTTCATCCACGACTCGTTGCGGCGGCGGCTGAAGAACACTATGCCGCACAGCCATTGCAGGAGCATCTTGAGCATGACGTACGTCACGAATATGGCGAAGAACGCTCCGATGACCACATACTGGTCTACCACGAACGTGTCGGTGACGTAGGTCTGTATGTAGAAGAACGTGACGAGCGACAGCAGAAGGCACGTCTGCATCATGAGGAAGAACTGGAAGCGCAGCTCGGAGGATGTCTCCGTGAGCGCGTCGGCATCGTCGCGGCTGGCGCGGAAGAACCTACGGGCTTGCCGCGACATGAATCCGCGCGACTTGGAGAGGGCTATCGCGCCGAAGACGAAGCATGCCAGAAGCAGTGCCGTGATGAGATTGTCGCGCCCCACGCTGTAAGGCACGGGGTCGCCAGCCACCCCCGGCAGTCCGCCATAGAGGTCGGGATCGAAGCAGGGCTTGCCCGTGAAGTACGACTCCCGGCAGAGCGCGTCGAGCGTCAGGTCCACGCTGCTCTCCGTGTGGCTGTATCCGGGCAGACCGAGCGTGTCCGGACGTGTGCTCGGAGCCACTATCACAGGCTCGAAGTTTGCGCTTACGGCAGAGTCCTGCTGCGCCGGTGTGGCACCGGCGGGCAACCTGTCGAGCACCTCCTTCACCGTCAGCGGTCTGGCGTGCGTGTGTGTGTCAAGACTGTCTGCCGTGACCGCCGCATGGCGCACGGAGTCTGCCTGCACTGTTGTCATAGCGTTATTGATATGCTTGTTAAACGTTTTCTCACCACAGAGCATCCTGTCTTATGCCCCTTCCTCGCGTCAGGCGTCATTTCAGACCGAAAGCCTCCTTTATCATGTCCGTCTTGTCGAGCTTCTCCCATGTGAAGAGCTCCACGCTCACGGTGCGTGTGGGATGATAGTGGCTGGTGAATGTCTTCTCCACCACCTCGTTCTTCCGTCCCATATGACCGTAGGCGGCGGTCTCCAGATACATTGGCTGGCGGAGCTTCAGCGCACGCTCTATCGCCTTTGGACGGAGGTCGAAGAGGCGTCCGATGGCAGCGGCTATCTCACCGTCGGTCATGTCCACATGACTGCGTCCGTATGTATTGACGTATATGCTCACCGGACGCGCCACACCGATGGCATAGCTTATCTGCACGAGCATCTCGTCGGCGACTCCCGCAGCCACCATGTTCTTGGCGATGTGGCGTGCGGCGTAGGCAGCCGAACGGTCCACCTTGCTTGAGTCCTTGCCCGAGAACGCGCCTCCGCCGTGCGCTCCCTTGCCACCGTAAGTGTCTACTATTATCTTGCGTCCGGTGAGTCCGGTGTCGCCGTGCGGTCCGCCTATGACGAACTTTCCGGTGGGGTTGACGTAGTATTTGATGTCGTCGCCGAAGAGCGCGAGCACCTTCTCCGACTTTATCTGCGCCTTCACCCTCGGCATGAGCACCGTCCTCACGTCGTGCTCTATGGTTGCGAGCATGCGCTCATCGTCCGTGTCGAACGGGTCGTGCTGCGTAGACACGACGATGGTGTCTATGCGCTGGGGCACGCCCTCGTCCGAGTATTCCACCGTAACCTGACTTTTCGAGTCGGGACGGAGATATGTCATCACCCTGCCTTCCTTGCGGATGTCGGCGAGAGTGCGCATTATGAGCTGCGCGAGGTCGAGCGCAACGGGCATGTAACTGTCGGTCTCGTTGGTGGCATAGCCGAACATCATGCCCTGGTCTCCGGCTCCCTGCTCCTCGTCCTGCTCACGGCTGACACCCCGGTTGATGTCGTCGCTCTGCTCATGTATGGCGGTCAGTATGCCGCACGACTCACTGTCGAACTGGTATTCCGACTTTGTGTAGCCTATCTTCCGTATGGTGTTGCGCGCCACAGTCTGCAGGTCTATGTAGGCGTCGGAGCGCACCTCGCCCATGATTACCACCTGTCCGGTGGTCACGAAAGTCTCGATGGCACAATGTGCATGCTCGTCGTATGCCAGAAACTGGTCGAGCAGCGCGTCAGATATCTGGTCAGCCACCTTGTCGGGGTGTCCCTCAGATACTGATTCTGATGAAAAGAGATAACTCATTTTTACTGTATTTGTTTTTATGTGAGGCAAGAAATGCTCCTCACTGCAAGACACAACGCATGGCGCGAGATTACCTTTCACGCCGTTTTAGCATTTTTTTCCGTGGTTGCAAGCAGCCAAATTCTTCCACACTGTTTCACATTCTGTTTACAATCTCTTGGATAATTCCTGCAAAATTACGTATTATTTCCAACATGGGCAAATTCTTTTTTCTTAATTTTAATGAGACTTCCGTTGTCCTCTTCCATACCGTCCGCACCGCGTGTCATGCTCCGCCGCACGGCATGACGCATATTGCATATTTATGCAATGACGCCTTTCACGTGATGAATAAATATGCACAGCAAAACGGCGAGAATGCCGCCGTGGCGCGCGAAGGCTGCTGCGGGCGCGAATACGCAGGTTTTGAGCGTTTCAGCCAACAGACTGTCACACAGCGCGTTGTGCCTTTCAGCATGACGGAAGAGATTTTCCGGCAATGCGAAAGAGCCTTTTCGGGGTCGCGGAAGAGCCTTTTCCGCACTGTCATACAGGCTTTCCGGTGATGCCGTACGGGCTTTCCGGCGGTGCGGAAAAGGCTCTTCCGCACCTGAGAACGCGCTCCGTGCCATCATAAGACGTTCCCCGAGGCGGCAGAAAGAGGCTGAAAGCACCGTCCGGCAAGTCACATGCCGCCTGTCCGTTTCTATTTCGCGATTTTGTTTTGTCAATATTTTTTACTGTAAGTATTGCATAAATATTCATTTCCGCAATACCCTACGGTCGTACGCAAAGCCTCCTTCCACACCGAAAAATACAGTGCTCCGTCCTGCATAATCGCAAAAGAAAAGCCGGACACGTATAATAATGCTGTGTCCGGCTCTTGTCTCATCCAGCCTTCTTACCCTTTTACCTTTTTACTTTTTTACCTTTTTACCCTTTCACACTGTCTCATTCCACCTCAGTTGAGGAACACAACCTTCTTCGGGTTCTGCCCTCCCGAAGAGAACTTACCTACATATTTGCCCTGCGCGTTGAAGTGGTACACCGTGCCGTCGCCCCACACGAAGTTGGTGGTGCAGATGTATATGTCGCCCGTTATGCCACTCACGCTTATGCCGTAAACGGTGGATTTCTTCAGCTCCTCGGGCATATCCTTCAGCACACCGGTGTCTTTCGCTCCGGTGTTGAGGTTATAGGAGTACACCTCGGTGGTGCCTGTGTACGGCTGTGTGGAGTAGTCGGTGGTGGTGTATGCCACATAGAGCGTGCCGCCGTTGCCCGCGATGTGGGTTCCCTTGCCTATATCGGTGAGCTTGCCCGTCCTCGGGTCGTACACCTGCACGGGATTCGTATACTGCGTATAGTCAGCCGAGCCGTATCCGCACACCACAATCTTGCCGCCCGAGGCGACGATGCTCTGCGGGTTTGTCATTATCTCCACTTGCTCAGCCTTGTCGAAACTCTTCTCGTCTATCACCGACATGCGGTTGTCATAGCCCCATCCTGAGTTGACACAGTACACCTTTCCGTCAGTCACAGTCACCTGTTCGGGGTTCTTTCCCACCTGCACAGAGCCTTCATACTTGAGCGTGGAGGCGTCGAGACGGCTCACGTAGCCGCCGTAGGAAGTGACGTAGATGTAGCCTGAGCCTGCCGCCAGACCGCGCACCTGACCCAAATCTTCCATAGAGGCGAACGACACGCGCGCCTCCTCCTTGCCTACTCCGTTGAGCTTCACCACGTAGTTGGAGTTGTACACCGCCATGTACAGGCTGCCCTTATAGGCTATGATGTCCTGTCCGGTGTCGCCTATCTTGCGCCCGTTCTGTATCTCGTAGATGTCGGTAGTGGTGCTGCCGTACATCCGATCGTCGGTGAAGTTGAAGCATCCGAGGTGCGCGTTGTTCTCTCCGTAAGACCCTTCGTTGAGCACAAAACCGCGTGTCCGCGCCAGCTCAATCTTCGAACCTTCGTCCTGCCACGACCATCTGTCGTCGTTGTCGTCACACGATGCTAACACAGCAGCCGCCGCCATGACACACAGCGCGGCTGTCTTGATTTCCGATTTAAACATTTTCTTCATTTCCGTATAGTCTTTATGTTATATATGTATTGTCATTATACATTGAAACCGAAGTTCTTCCAGTCATGCCGCAGAGCCTGCGGTCATAAGCCGAAGGTAGCCGTCAGTTCCACGGAACGTCCCGGCATGGGATAATATCTTATCACTTCGTAGCGGCAGTCTGTCAGATTGCGCACGGCGGCATTGAGCGTAGCCGACCACCGTCTGAACCTGAATGTGCGGTTCACCGACACCGTGTGCTCCGCATATCCGTCTATCTCATACTCCCGGGTGTTCTGCTGCATGGCATAGCGGCTGCCGCACATCTGCACGCTGTAGGTGATGTCAGCCCACGGAGTGAGCACCGCCAGCACCGCGTTGCCCGAATGCCGGGGCGTGTAGGGTATCTGGCTCTTGTAGTAGAGAGCCGAGGGGTCGGTCACATCGAGTGCCTCCTGAAGCATGTACGACGCTCCCAGCTCCACGGCAAAACCGCCAAACGGTTCCACGCGGGCGGCTATGGTGGCGTCCAGTCCGTTTATCCTCACCTTGCCGAAGTTTGCCATCTTCCACACATAGAGCGTTGGGAAAGCCACTATCTTGTCCTTCACGCTGTTGTGGAAACAGTCGGCTGTGAGCCGCACATAGGCAAGACAGCCTGTCGGGCGGCTCGTCCATGCAAGTCCCACATTGAGCTCCTCAGCCTTCTCGGGCACAAGTGTGGAGGTGCCGCTGCGGGCATAATACATGTCGTTGAACGCAGGCAGGCGGAACGTGTGCTTGTACATCGCCCTCAGATAGAGTGCCTCGTTCCTCAGCAGACGCAACGAGAAGGCAGCCGACGGTGACAGCCTACGGCGGTCGTAGGGTCTGTCGCCGTGCTCCACATGCTCCGTAGCCCATGTCGCCACAAGCCCCGCGCCAATCTCGGCGCGCCCTGCCGTCCAGCGCGCGGTGAGTGCGGTGAGCGACGTGAGCCTCCGTGGCGCGGCATGGTTCTCCGTGTTTGAGCTCAGGGTGTTGACAAAGGCGTCCTGCGCGAGCGACAGCGACAAGCCCCTGAGAGGGAACCATCCTATCGTGGCAGAGGCGTAGTATTCGTTCTGGCGGTAGGTCTCCACGTGTCTGCCGTCGGGATATTTCACGTCGGTGTCGGCATATCTGTTCCATGAGCTTACGTATTTTGCCCTCGCCTCGAGCTTCAATCTCCGTCCTATATCCTGTCCGTATACGCTCTGGACGAAGAATTCCTCGTCCCACATGCGCTCGTGCGACTTTCTGGTGTTGTAGAGGATGACCGCTCCGGGCAGCCCCCGCGACGAGCTGAACCACTGCGCCTTCACGTCCAGACGGCTGCCGCGCGGCAGCAGGGCATACAGGTTCGCCTCACCCTGCCATGAGTATATGTCGGTGTTGTGACGCTTGTCGGTGAGCCGTTCAGCCCCGTTGGGCAGCTCGTAGGGATAGCGTCCGTCGGCACGCATGTATGTCCCGTCGAGCGACAGTGTCAGACTGTCACCCAGCCTCTGCCAGTATCGCAGCTGCGGAGACAGCAGTCCCCAGCTTCCGGAGCGCACTCTTGTGCGCAGCGACCAGTCGCGTCCGTCGGCGAACACGGGTTTCCTGCCAGTTATCGACAGCACAGCCGCAGAGGCGCGGTGGCGCGCCGGCTGCATCACGTCGTCGTCCTCGCCGAGCGTGAGAGTAACGTTCTGCACGTTGTCTGTCGTGAACCGGCTCAGATCAATCTGTCCCGCCTGCGTGTTGCTCACCGTAACGCCGTCGTAACTCACGGCAGTATGTCCCGCCCCGAGGTTGCGCACAGACACCGTCTTCATGCCTCCTATGCCGCCATAGTCCCTGACATTGGCTCCGGCAAAGCGTTTCACGGCATCCGAGAGGGTGTATATGCCGGCGCGCTCAAGCTCGTCTCCGCCGACCGTCTGCACCGGACGCGCCGACCGCACGGTGCGGTCTATGCGGCGGGCGGTGACCTCCACTCCGCCGATATGCCTCACTCCGCCGTCCAGAGAGTCGGACGGTGTCTGCGCGCAAACGCCTGTCGATACCGCGGCGAGCGCGGCGGAAAGCACAAGTATGTTCATTTTATGACAATGAAAAAGGGCATTTCGCGCGGTCTTCCTCGAAACCGCATGAAACATCAATGAGCATTGAAGGCAGGTCTTCTGACTCGCAGCCCGGACGCGAACGCCTTCCCGGTGAATTGCCAGTGGCTTGTTGTTCGCTCCTGATAAGGGCTGCTCACAGCAGCGGGACTGTCGGAGACTCTCACTCCGTTCCCTTTTCATCGCGCCTGAGACGCGAACCTTTCAACGCTGCAAATATACATAATTTATCTGTAATACTCTTATCCGCACATCAAAAAACTGTCCGTGTCACGGCTTTTACGCCTGACCGCATGACAGGAAAGCCTTTTCCGCACACCGGAAGACGCACGGCGGCGCGGCTGGAATGTCCAACCGCGCCGCCGTCATTGTGCATGCGTGCCTGCCGGGAGCGTCACGCCTCTCTCTGCCGGGTGCCCATGTGCACCTCGACAACGTTCACCACATAGTCTGCCAGCTTCTCGCACTCGCTCACGATGTCCATATACATGGTGCCGATGGCGTACGTATACTTATGGTCGTTCACGTCGTTTATGTTCTGGCTTTTAAGTTGTGTGCGGTAGTTGTTTATCTCGTTCTCTATGTTGAACGACCTGTTGACGTCGAGGTTGTCCTTCCGTCCGGAGATGATAACGTTCATCTGGGCTATGCTGTCGTTGGTAAGGCTGAACATCTGATGCAGGTGCTGATACTGCTCTTCGGTAAAGTCTTCCTTTCCCTTTATCTTTCTGTTGATGCTGCGGGCTATGTTGTAGCAGCTGTCACCGATGCTTTCAATCTCCGATATCTCGCGCAGCATGACACGTATCTTCGCTTTCGTCTCGTCGCTGAGGTGCGCGTTGCTCACGTTGTCGAGATATTTGGCAATCTCAATCTCCATGTTGTCGCTGATGGACTCATATTTCTCTATGCGCGCGAAGAGCTTTGCGAAGTCGGCGTCGTTGTTTGTCTCGAGCAGGTCGCGCACCATCGAGAACATTCGCTGTATGCGTTCGGCGAACAGGGTAATCTCCTTACGAGCCTCAAGCACCGACAACTCGGGAGTCTGCATGATGCCGCTGCTGATGAAGCGCAGGCGCGAATCCTCGTCCTCATCGCGCCTTTTCATCTTTATAATCCTGCATACCGCCTTTTCCATCTGCGGTATGAACCATATCAGGATGAACGTGTTGCACACGTTGAAAGCCGTGTGGAACATGGCGAGCACCATCGACAGCTTCTGCGCTCCGGCGTGTCCGTCAGCCGGGTCGTAGTTTACGAGCGAGCAGACCATATTGACAAACGGATAGAAGAACACGAGAACCCACACCACACCGAACACGTTGAACATGAGATGTGCGAACGCGGCGCGGCGCGCCTGGGTGTTGGCGCCGAGCGCGGCAAGGTTTGCGGTGATGGTGGTGCCGATATTCTCACCCATCACAAGGGCTATGCCGAGGTATATGGGAAGCACACCGGTGGAGCACAACAGTATGGTTATCGCCATGACCGCAGCCGACGACTGCACCACGCACGTTATGGCGGTGCCGATGAGAAGGAATATGATGATGGTGAGATAACTGCCTGTGTCGAACGACTTGAAGAATTCTACAAGTTCGGGATTGTTGTCGAGCCTGAGCTCATTGCCCGCCTGACTGAGCAGGACAAGGCTGAAGAACATGAAAGCTATACCGAAGAGGAAGTCTCCTATATAGCGGTGGCGCCTCGTATAGATAAGCACCAGACCCACGATGAACGCCGGGAAGACAAAGTCTATGAGGTTGACGGAGAAGCCGAGGCTCATGATCCATGCCGTGAGGGTGGTGCCTATGTTGGCTCCCATGATGACCGAGATGGCTTGTGCGAGCGTGAGCAGCCCCGCGTTGACAAACGAGACGGTCATTACGGTGGTTGCCGACGACGACTGGACGGCGCAGGTGATGAACGTTCCTGTGAGCATACCGGTGAAGCGGTTGGTGGTCATGGCGCCGAGAATGTGGCGCAACTGCGCTCCTGCCATCTTCTGTAGGGCTTCGCTCATCACCTTCATGCCATAGATCAGAAGTGCCAAAGAACCGATAATCTTCAAAAAAATGCTAAAATAATCTGGCGATTCCATATGTAAATGTTATGATTGTTCAATGATTGCATATACTTTATGAAAAATGAATTACCTTTACGTTCATTATCAATAAAAACGATTCCGTATATGAAACAGATGTTGCAAATACGTTGCAAAAATAATAAAAAAACTCTAACAGCAGAAATAGGAAGTACACTTTCTGACATTTTTAATGAACATAAGATGTCCATGCGCTACGGTCCGGTGAGCGCGAAGGTGAACAACAAAGTGGAAGGCATGCACTATAGGGTGTACAACAACAAGGACGTTGAGTTTCTCGACCTTTACTCCGCTTCAGGTTCGAGGGCATACACACGCACGCTCTTCTTCGTGCTTTGCAAGGCGGTGCACGACATCTTTCCCAAAGGCAGCGTGGTGATAGACATCCCCGTGAGCAACGGATACTACTGCGACCTGCAGATAGGACGCGCCGTCACACTGCAAGACGTGGACATGCTGCGCACGAGGATGCAGGAGATAATAGACCGCGCGCTGCCCATCCACCGCCACGAGGCTACCACCGAGGAGGCTACAGAGATGTTCCGCAAGCTCGGAACGCACTCTAAGGTGACCCTGCTGAAGACAATCGGAAACATCTACACCACCTATTATGAGATAGACGGATATGTGGATTACTTCTACGGAACGATGCTCACGAACACCTCGCAGCTGCATCTCTTCGGACTGGAGAAGTATTACGACGGACTGCTGCTGCGCATACCGTCTACTGACGACCCGTCGAAGCTGGGCGAGATGACGCGGCAGGACAAGATGTTCGAGATATTCCAGGAGCACCACCGGTGGCAGAACCTCGTGGGGATAGGCACCGTGGGAGCGTTCAACGAGGCTGTGGCGCACGGCAGGACAAACGACATAATAAACGTGTCGGAGGCTCTGCAGGAGAAGAAAATATCGAGAATAGCCGACGAGATAGCCCAACGCAGGGGCGTGAAGGTGGTGCTCATATCGGGACCTTCGTCGAGCGGGAAGACCACCACGTGCAAACGGCTGTCCATACAGCTGCTCACCAACGGCATAAAACCGGTGCCGATTTCGCTCGACGACTACTTCGTGGACCGCGAGCTCACACCGAAGGACGAGAAGGGCGAGTACGACTACGAGAGCCTCTATGCCCTTAACCTGCCGCTGCTAAACAGCCAGCTCGGCGCACTTTTCAGAGGAGAGGAGATTGAACTGCCCAAATACAACTTCCAGTCGGGAAAGAGCGAGCGCAGCGGACGGCGCATGCGGCTCGGTGAGAACGAGATTCTCGTGATGGAGGGAATACACGCGCTCAACCCCGAACTGACTGCCCAGATACCCGAGGAGCACAAGTTCCGCGTCTACGCATCGGCTCTCACCACCATACTTCTTGACACTCACAACTACATTCCCACCACCGACAACAGACTGTTGCGCCGCATCATACGCGACTACAAGTATCGCGGAGTGAGCGCGCAGGAGACTATACACCGCTGGCCGAGCGTCCGCGCCGGTGAGAACAAGTGGATATTCCCTTATCAGGAGAACGCCGACGCGATGTTCAACACGGCTATGATATACGAGCTTGCGGTGATAAAGGGACAGGCGGAGCCGTTGCTCGAGCTCGTGCCGGAGAACTGCGACGAGTATGCCGAGGCTTACCGGCTGCGCAAGTTCCTGCGCTACTTCACCCCGGTGCGCTACAACACGCTGCCCTCCACATCGCTCCTGCGCGAGTTTCTCGGCGGAAGCTCGTTCAGATATTGATTTTCCAACCATCCGTTTCACACCGTCCGGCTGCGCAAAGCACGGGCGGTTTTTCTTTTTTCATATAATTCATAAACAGCTTTAATATAATTCACACACAACTTTAATATAATTCATACACAACGGCAGCATGTATGCCGCACGGCTGGAAAGTGACGGGCGCACCGGCACACACACGCTGTCTTCATGCCGGAATCGCATGCCAGAATGAATAAATATACAGTTACTGAAGTAAAAAGTTTTGACAAAACAAATCAGCGAAATAGAAACTGGAAAATGGAACGAAACCTTCCGGACGACAGTTTAAAAAGTTCCGCACATCCGGAAAAAGACAATCATGGCGTATAAAACACCATTTTCGCGCACGACATTGCCAAAACCGCGTCGCGGAAAAGGCTGTCCTGCATCACAGGAAAGGCTTTGCCGTGTCATGAAAGAGGCTTTCCCGCATCACGGAAAAGGCTCTTTCGCGGCACAGGAAAGCGCATGCCGAATGATAAAAACACATAATCCGCTATATATCAACGACTTGCTTAAACCGCACGAGAGCGGCGTATTTGCCTCCGGAGAGTCTTCCGCGCTCCGCTGCGGCAGTCATGACGAGTTGAGGGGGAATAATTATGCATACGCAAAAGCATATCCGCATAATTATACATTCTGGCGTGCTCACCTGCGGACACGCCTCTGCCGCATCCTTCCGGTGAGTCCGAAGAGCAGCGCGTAAAGCAGGAGTCCGCTCACAAATCCGGCTATCGAGTCGATGGCATAGTGGGCTTGGATGTACACTGTGGACAGGCACAGCAGCACGTATAGCGGAGCCAGCACCACGAGAAGCAGCTTGCTGCGGCTGTGAAGGGCAAGCATCATGAGTATGGTAGCCACTCCCACGTGCGAGCTGGGGAACGCTGCGGTGGGCCGTTCGCCCGCTGCCTTGGCTCCCTCAACCATCGCATAGAACGTCCCGTCGGTGTATCCCGGTGTGGGAAGACACTCGCGGTGGGTGTTGAAATAGTAGTGCACGTCGGGGAATATGCCTGCCGCCGCGTTGCCTGTACCTATCGCCTTATAATAATATGTGGGTCCGGTGACCGGCACAAGTACGAATATCACGTAATAGATGAAGAACGCCGACAGCACTATGAAGGCGCAACGCTCGAACTCCTCATACCTGCGGAAGAAATAGAAGAACACCACCAGGGCTATCAGAGGATAGTAGGAGGCGTAGCCAAGACTCATAAGCTCGCTCACGACAGGCGACGGGAAGCGCGCCGAAAAGGCAAGGGCGGGCTGGAATCCGAACACCGTCTGCTCGAGAGAGGCGAACACGTGGTCGAGGTTAGGGAACACCCTGTTGAGTTCATAAGTGTCGGGATACCACCAGGCAAGCAGCACTATCTGCGTAATTACGCGCGCTGCGCGGGTCAGCCTGCACGGCACGAGCCTGTAGACCACCCACAGCGCGACTATGGTTGCGAGCACTCGCATGCGTCCGAGCACCATTGCCTCGGGGTTGACGCTCTTTGTATAGGTGAAGAGCAGCACCATGAGCGTGAGCGCGGTGTACGCCACGACAGCCCACTCCACGGCAAGCAGTCCGCGCACAGGCTTCTTCTCAATCTCGAAAAGTTTCTTTATGTAGTTCATTTCTGTATCACAACCATTTGTTATCCTTATACCACGCCACCGTCTCCTTCACTCCCCTGTCGAGCGGATAGTGCGGATGGAAGCCCAGCTCGTCGAATGCCGGCTCCACGTCACACCGCCAGTTGCGTTGCCTCAGTATGTAATACTTGTCGGCGTTGAGGGCTGTAGGGCGTCCGGTGATGTGGCTTATGCGCTCCCCCGCCCACGTTACGAGGCGCAGCATCCATAGCGGAGCCACCACGCGCGCCACCCATGGAGAGCCCAGCTCGCGGCGGAGGATACTGCTGAAGTCGGCTGATGAGTACACATGTCCGTCGGTAAGGAAATACTTTCTGCCGCTCATGCCCCTGTCCAACGCGAGGAACACCGCCTGCACAACGTCCTTCACATACACGAAAGTGATGTCCTGACGCCTGTAGCCCACGGCAAAGTCCACATGCGAGGCTATGCTCCGTGCCATCAGGAAATAGTCTTTCTCGCGCGGACCGTACACGCCCGTGGGGCGCAGAATGATGTAAGGGAAGTCGTTGCCTATCGATTCGAGGTAGCGTTCAGCCTCAAGCTTGCTCCTGCCGTATGCGGTGTTGGGGCGCGGAATGTCGTTCTCGCTTATGTCGCGGTAGGGCTGCCGCTCGCACACGGCTCCGTAAACGCTCAGCGAGCTGATGAACACGAAACGCCTCAAGGGCATCTGCAACGCCAGAAGAGCGTCCACCAGATTCTTCGTCCCCAAGGTGTTCACCTTGTGGAAGTCATCGCGGTGAAGGCACTTCGTCACTCCTGCGGCATGCACCACGTAGTCGAACGTGTGCCCTCCGAGTATTCTCCGCAACCTGTCGGCTGACGAGAAGTCAAGCTCTATGAAGTTTATGCGCTTGTCGGTGAGATAGCGGCGCGAGCTCGTATGCCTCACGGCAGCCCACACGTTCATGCCTCGGCGCAAGGCTTCCTCAACGATAAAGCTGCCGATGAAGCCGCTCGCGCCGGTTATAAGAATATTGCTCATTTTCGCAGTCAGTTGTCATTAAGTGATAAGTCGGGGTGTACGGAAGGGTCGTGATATTCTCCTCCTTCCTTCAGAGGCTCCACATGAATGTTCACATATGTGTGGCTGCCGAACCGTCCGCGCAGCCTCCGTTCTATGTTCGTGGCGTGCTCGTGAGCCTCATACAGCGAAAGACCGCCCGGCATACGCACGTGCATCTCTATGGCATAGAGGCTTCCGATGCGCCGTGTGCGCAGGTTGTGTATGCCGCTCACCTGCGGCTCGTCCGTGGCGATGTCCGTAATCTCGTCCTCAACGCTTCCGGGCAGGCTCTCCTCAAGCAGCTCGCCCGTAGCCTCACGCACAAGTCTGTAAGCCGAACGGATGATGAGCAGACCCACGACGACGGCGGCTATAGGGTCGAGCACAGCCCATCCGCTGCCGAGAATGATGGCTCCGCCTATGCCGATGGCGGTGCCCACCGAAGAGAGGGCGTCGCTGCGGTGATGCCATGCGTTGGCTATGAGCACCTGAGAGCCCGCCTCACGTCCCGCCCTGACGGTGAAGCGGTAGGCTGACTCCTTCACAATGATGCTCACAAGAGCCGCCACCAGAGCGATGACACCGGGCGTGCCGATGTCCTCACCTTTGAAAAAGCCGATGACGGACTTCACTCCTCCCACGCATATCATGGCTCCCGTGGCAAACAGCACCGCACCTATGATTGCCGTGGCGAGCGTCTCATACTTGCCGTGACCGTAGTCGTGGCTGTAGTCCTGGGGCTTGCTGCTCAGTCTTACAAAGACAACCACGACAATGTCGGTGAGAAAATCGGAAAGCGAATGTGCCGCATCGGCTATCATGGCAGCCGAACCTCCGAGCACTCCAGCCACAAACTTGAACACGAGCAGCACCACATTGGCAAGACCGCCAAGCAGTGTCACACGGTATATCTCACGCTCACGCTCATCCGTTTTCATCTCTTCGAACATATTAACGGCTGCAAATTTAAGTATTTTAATTCACATTACGTCTTACTATTCATTAATTTACATAAAACAGAGGGTTTAATGCAAAATTATCGTAAAGGTGAAAGGATTTCTCGGATTTATTTTGTTTATTTGCATATACTTACATCCGGACTGCGTGACACAGGCTCTTCCGTGCCGCGGAAAAGAGGCGGGAAAACAGCGGAAACAGTCACCTCGCACCGAAGGAAAGGCTCCAGCACGGGACGACAGAGCCGCAACGGACAGTCCGGAAAACAAAAACCCCGACATTATGGCAAAAGGAAAAAAGGGCGGGAAACGCCTTACTAAGAAACAGCTTTCGGAGAAGCTCGAGGGCTTCTTCACTTCACAGCCTGACAAGACATTCAGTTTCAAGGAGATATTCCGTACCCTGCACCTCGACACACACCCTCTGAAGATGCTCGCAATAGACATCATGGAGGAGATGGCATGGGACGACTTCCTCACCAAAGTGAGCGACAACTCCTACCGGCTCAATACGAAAGGACAGGTGCAGGAGGGCACGTTCCAGCGCAAGCAGAACGGAAAGAACACGTTCATACCCGACGACGGCAAGGCACCAATATTCGTTGCGGAGCGCAACTCCATGTGGGCGCTGACGGGAGACAGGGTGAGGGTGTCGGTCATGGCGCGCCGGCGGCACCACATAAAAGAGGCTCAGGTGATAGAGATAATAAAGCGCGCCAAGGACACTTTCGTCGGACGGCTGCGCTCCGACCGCGACATCACCTACCTCATAACGCAGGACGGCACCCTGCCGGCAGGCATCATAATACCGCGCCGCAAGCTTAAAGGAGGCAAGAACGGCGACAAGGCGGTGGTGAGGATAATGCAATGGCCCGACGGCGACAACCGTAACATGATAGGAGAGGTGACAGACGTGCTCGGTCCTACGGGCGACAACGACGTCGAGATGAACACCATCCTCGCGCAATACGGACTGCCCTACAAGTATCCCAAGGCTGTGGAGGACGCCGCCGACAAGATAACGGGCGAGATAACAGAGGAGGATCTGAAGGAGAGGGAGGACTTCAGGCAGACCTTCACGTGCACCATCGACCCGCACGACGCCAAGGACTTCGACGACGCACTGTCCATACGGAGGCTCGGCAACGGCTTGTGGGAGGTGGGAGTGCACATCGCCGACGTGTCGCACTACGTAAAAGAAGGCTCCATAATAGACAAGGAGGCACAGAAAAGAGCTACGAGCATCTACCTCGTAGACCGCACCATACCGATGCTTCCGGAGCATCTCTGCAACTTCGTGTGTTCTCTCCGGCCCGACGAGGAGAAGCTTTGCTACAGCGTGATATTCAATCTTGACGACGAGGCGACGGTGAAAAGCTACCGCATAGCGCACACCGTCATACGCAGCGACAGGCGGTATGCCTACGAGGAAGTGCAGCAGCTGCTCGAGGACAACGGCGTTGTCGACGGTACGGGAGAGCCCGCTCCCGCTCCGGGAAAGGACGGATACAAGGGTGAGAACGCCGAGATGCTCATCACGCTCGACCGACTTGCCAAGAAGCTGCGCAAGGCGCGGTTTGCCAACGGAGCCGTGAAGTTCGACCGGGAGGAGCTCCATTTCGACATCGACGAGAAGGGAAAGCCCGTGCGCTGCTACTTCAAGAGGTCGAAGGACGCCAACAAGCTCATCGAGGAATTCATGCTTCTTGCCAACAGGACGGTTGCCGAGAGCGTGGGAAAGGTGAGGAAAGGTGTCAAGGCGAAGACTCTGCCATACCGCGTACACGACAATCCCGACCCGCAGAAACTGGAGACCCTGCGCGAGTTCATAGTGAAGTTCGGCTACAAACTCAAGACCGAAGGCACCAAGGGAGCTACGGCGCGGTCGCTCAACAAGCTTATGGACGACTGCCAGGGAAAGAAGGAGCAGAACCTCATACAGACCGTCGCGCTGAGGGCTATGATGAAGGCGAAATACTCGATACACAACATCGGGCACTTCGGACTGGCTTTCGACTACTACACTCACTTCACTTCGCCTATCCGACGCTACCCGGACACCATGGTGCACCGGCTGCTCACACGCTACCAGAACGGCGGACGCAGCGCCAACCGCGAGCACTACGAGGAGCTGTGCAAGCACTCGAGCGAGATGGAACAGATTGCCGCCAACGCCGAACGCGACTCCATCAAGTATAAGGCAGTGGAGTTCATGAGCGACAAGATAGGCAATGTGTACGACGCGCACATAAGCGGCATCCAGTCGTACGGCATCTACTGCGAGATTGACGAGAACCATTGCGAGGGACTGGTACCCATGCGCGACCTCAACGATGACTATTATGACTTCGACGAGAGGAACTATTGTCTGGTGGGACGACACCGACATCACAAGTACCAGCTGGGCGACCCGATACGCATAAAAGTGGCTGCGGCGAACCTGGAGAAGAAACAGCTCGACTTCACTCTCGCCGAATGACGCCTCCGGAGAGACACGCACGCAGGGCGTGAAGCATGGGGAAAAGGAAAAATAAAACTGCTTTTATTTCCTCATACACACGGTTTGCAGTATCTTTGCATAAGATTTGCTGCACCCTTATGTACGGGAAAAGTTTATTATTCCGTCCGTATGCAAACTCGTCTCACATAAAACAATAATATATAAAACATGCAAGAAACAAGACAAAACCGCATAGCAAGACTCCTGCAGAAGGAGCTCAGCCTCATATTCCAGTCACAGACACGCATGATGCACGGCGTGATGGTGAGCGTGACCCGCTGCCGTGTGTCGCCCGACCTGAGCATATGCACGGCTTATCTGAGCATTTTCCCGTCGGAGAAAGGCACAGACATGATAAAGAACATCAACGCCAACGAGCGCACAATACGCTATGAGCTCGGCACGAGAGTGCGCAACCAGCTGCGCATAATACCCGAACTGAGATTCTTCATCGACGACTCGCTCGACTACATCGAGCGCATAGACGAACTGCTGGGCAAGAAATGAAACGGCACAACTTTCCTTTCTACATCGCCAGACGGTATCTTTTCTCTAAGAAAAGCACCAATGTCATAAACATAATATCGGCAATATCGGTCACGGGTGTTGCCGTCACGACAATGGCTCTGGTCATTGTGATGAGCGTGTTCAACGGGTTTCACGACCTCGTGGCGTCGTTCTTCACCAGCTTCGACCCCCAGCTGTCCGTCGTTCCAGCCAAAGGCAAGGCGGTGGCTGCTGACGATCCGCTGCTCACACAGATGAAACGGCTGCCCGAGGTGCAGGTTTCCACCGAATGTGTGGAGGAACTCGCGCTCGCCATGTACGACGACAGGCAAGCCATGGTGACCGTGAAAGGAGTGCAGAGCAACTTCGACAGCCTTACAAACATACGCGACATACTCTACGGCGACGGCAGTTTCACGCTTCAGGCAGCCAACCTCCAGTATGGCATTCCGGGCATACGTCTTGCCCAGACGCTCGGCATGGGCGCGCGGTGGGACGGCTTTCTGAAGATTTACGCGCCCCGGCGGGAGGGTCAGATGGTTGATGTGACCAATCCGTCGGACGGTTTCGTAGCCGACTCCATACTCTCCGCAGGCGTCGTCTTCGCAGTGAACCAAGCCAAGTATGACAAAGACTATATCCTGACATCAGTAGGTTTCGCCCGTAGGATATTCGACCGGCAGGGCATGGTCACCTCTCTCGAGTTCCGGCTGAAGCCGGGCAGCAGTCTGAAGGCGGTGAAAGCGGAGATGCAGAAGATAGGAGGCGACAAATACCGCGTGCTCGACCGCTTCGAGCAACAGGCAGACACGTTCAAGATAATGCAGATAGAGAAGGTGCTTGCCTACATATTCCTCACGTTCATACTCATAGTGGCGTGCTTCAACATCATAGGTTCGCTGTCGATGCTCATCATAGACAAGAAGCAGGATGTGGAGACTCTGCGCAGCCTCGGAGCAGGCGACAGGCTCATAACGCGCATCTTCCTCTTCGAGGGACGGATGATATCTGCCATAGGAGCAGCCATAGGCATCGTCGTCGGACTGCTGCTGTGCTGGCTGCAACAGACCTACGGGCTTGTCGCCATGGGCAGCACCAGCGGAGCGTTTGTCATCAACGCCTATCCCGTGAGCGTGCATTATGACGACGTCGCGCTGATTTTCGTCACCGTGATAGCCGTGGGATGGCTTGCCACGTGGTATCCCGTGAGATACATGTCAAGGCGTCTGCTCGGCGACTGACCCCTCTTCCGGCGTCAGGGCACGCCATTGTCCGTGCCCTGCCCTTACATTTCCTGAAACCCGTCATCAACACAGAACGTCATGGTCTTGCCCGTGGAAGGATGGACAAGAGTGAGCGACGTGGCGCGGAGACACATCCTTCCGCCGCCCTTGCCGTAGAGTCTGTCGCCCGAGATGGGGCATCCCAGCCCGTCCTTATGGGCGCAGTGCACGCGCAGCTGGTGGGTCCTGCCTGTCAGAGGATAGAGGCGTACGAGCGTGCGGTCGCCCCGACGCCCCATTATCTCATAGCGTGTGACGGCGCGCCTGCCTGTCTCCATGTCCACTTTCCGGCGCGGGCGGTCGTTGAAGTCGGCTCCCAGCGGCAGGTCTATCGTGCCCTCGCGCGGACAGTCGGGCGTCCCGTCGAGCAGCGCGGTGTAGCGTTTGCTCACCGTGCGAGCCTCAAACTGGGCGTGCAGCGCGCGCTGAGCCTGTGCCGTGCGAGCCATGACGAGCAGTCCGCCGGTGTCCATGTCGAGCCGGTGGACGGCAAGAGCCTCCCCCGCACCGCCGTAACGGGCGCACATGAGCGACAGAGCCGACACACAGCCGCCGCGACCAGGCACGCTCAGCATGCCGTGGGGCTTGTCCACCACAACAATGTCGTCGTCCTCATACACTATCTTCAGCTCACCCTCAAACACCGTCCCGAGCGGGTCGGGCTCCACATCAAGCCCCTGCATCATGTAGCGCAGCAGCGGACCGCACTTGCCCGTGCACGACGGATAGAAGTGTCCGTGACGACGAAGCTCGCCCGACGGTGAGCCGCCCCACCAGAACTCAGCCATGCAAAGCGGCTTGTAACCGCGCTGATAGGCATACTGCAACAGCTTTGGGGCGCAGCAGTCGCCTGTCCCGGCAGGAGGAGCTCCGGCAGAGAAGGTGGCGAATATGTCGGGCAGGGAGCGTCGCTCGCCGCGCGCGTTGAGCATCTCGTAGCGTCGGAAGAGCCACTCCTGCAGTCCGTCGCTCATAAGGCGGCGTCGTGTCCGCAGACGCTCAAGCCTTTCGTCGAGAGGGCGCAGGCGGGCGGCAAGCTCCTCAAGCCGGGCGGCATAGGCACGTTTCATGCGCCTCAACTCAGCCTTCATGAACCTGCTCTCGTTCCTCAGCCTCTCCTCCACAGTCTCGTCCGTGCCGCCGCGGCGCGTCTCCTCCCTGCGCAGGCGTGCCTCCTCCATCTGCCGCCGGTATGCCGCTGTGGCGTGGCGCGCCTCTTCCTCCACATCCTTCATTTCCTTCATGAGAGCCAGTCGGGCAGGGTCGGCAGCGCAACGTTCCATCTCGCAGCCCACCTCCGTTATCTGCCGCTCACGCATGCGGAAGTATCCTCCGGGGCGGCAGGCGTCGAACACCGGCGGCACGAAGTAGGTCCAGTCGTTGCGTCCGGCAAGAAGTCCGGAGTAGGCGGCAAGAAAAGCCGTGCCGCCGTCGCCCGTATCCACCACGAGCACACCGAACATCTTGCCGCCTCCGTGCTCCTGCCGCAGCACTCCGCTCTCATCCACATGACGCTGCACCTCACTTGCCGCCGCCACACACATGGGATGCGGTGTGTAGCAGAAGGGGAAGGTGAACTGCCGCGGACGCTCAAAATGTCCGTGAAGCGCATGCAGGCGCGGGTCTTTGGAAGAATAATCTGACGACATGGATGTGTGTATGAATATTTGAAGTGGCGCGTAGTGCGTCACGTATGCAAAAATAACGATTATTCGCTCCACCAGCAAGCAATCGCCGTTTTTTCAGTTTTTTACGGCAAAATGCATACGTCCTGAGCACCCGAAGGCGGACATCACGAGGCTGCACCGTGTATTCCGGGAACCGCCGCCATAGCATGCGGACTACAGGACGGTGAGGGATGTTTTCTATTATATATAAAGTTAAATATACTTAACATCGTATCTGAAAGGTTAAAAAAACATCTTCAAAATCTCGGAAAAAACGAATAAAGACAGAAAAAGCTCCAAATAACGCGAAAATCGGGATTTTTATGTCATTCCGTATAACTGTCGTATATTCAACATATTACGCCATCAGAAAAGCGACATGCCGCGAACGGCATATTCTCCCGCGCCCAACGCCACAGCCGGAAAGGCTTTTCCACAACACCGAAGAGCCAGTTTCATACTGCCAAAGAGCCTTTCCCACGCCACGGGAAAGCCCGTATGAGACATCGGAAGAGGCTCTTCCGCAACACCGGAAGCACCTTTCCGCCATACGGAAAAGGGTAGACAGGCATACGGAATGGGGGTAGCACCGCCTCGGGAGCGGCGCGGGGGATGTGTAAAAACCGGAAAACGCAGTCCGGACAGAGCCGGAACTGGAGAAACGGAATGTTAAAACGGAAGTGCCGGAGAAGGAGTGAGGGCATAAAAGGCACGGTTTTTGAAGCAGGTATGCCATGCGTCGCACCATCTGTCATGCTCTTTATGCCGCATAGCGTACGCCCCGCACAGTGCAGCTCATTCCCTTAAAGCCAAACCGGTCATCAGAACGCCGATTATACATTTAAGGTTTATTGCCAGCTCTTCATCCCTCATCCGCACTGCATCCGTCATCTTGTCTTCCGCTTTTGCACGGTAAGATACGCCGCTTATTCTACAGAATAGGAAGAGAAACTGACCGACAGCAGTACACGATAAGGATGATGTCTGATGACCGGTTCGGGTCAGAAGAGTCTTTCATCACACGGGCATCCTCACCCCTATACAGGTTATTATATATTCGGGTGATATTTTCCGGTCCTTGACGTACATCACATCAAGCCCGTCAGACTCCCATGACACAGGGCGCAACGACCTCATGTCATCCTTATCAGAATCGAACTCCTCCATCCGTATATCCACATATTGCACACCGGACTCTTTAAACCAGCTGTCTGACATGAGACCGAACTTAACGACAAACGGCTCTATGACCGGTGGTTTTGAACTGAATATGACACGTGTGAAGGTAAAAGGACCGACCACATTGCCTGACACACGCGACTCGGAGTCGCTGAACCATCTCGGCGCTATGCCTTCATCATACTTATAGCATGTGGAAAACGCGTCGTCAGAGGATGATTCCACCATATAGGGATTGCCCTCAGCGTCGTAGAGTTCAAACTGATAGAAAACACTATACACATATTCACCTTTTCCAGTTAAAGTGGAATCGTCATCGTCACCACACGATACCAATGTGAAAAGCGACATCATCACTGAGACGACAAGCACCGTATTCTTATATATCCTGCGCATAACGGTCATTTGTTATAAGTTATACCTGTTATTACTTGTAAGTTTTTCGAATAATTGAAGTCATAATCTACATATCCGGATGATTTAAGGGCATTATAAAGATAATATCCGTTACAATATCCATCCCAGCCCCAATTGCAATGTACATAATTCTTTTCCGGTGTCCTTGTTCTGTCCAACAGACGCAGATCATCAGCCGCATAATAGGCGTGAGTGTCATATTGTATACGATAGCCATCAACCACTCAGGCGTGCCCCTCAGAGTTTACAGTATTCTTACCGCACATATATACAGGCTGCATATTATTCAATGAACCCGCGATTTTTGAGAAACTGTAGTCACTCAAAGAACCGCATGTATAGTTTTTCAATATCCTTTTCATAATCATTAAGTATTAAACCGTCGTCAAAATTTGTTACAAATATAGTGAAAGTTCAACTATATTACTACTCGAAAGAATAATATTTACAACATTTAACACACGGAACAGCAGCCGGGACAACACCGGGTCATGGCAGCGTCTCACGTAAGGCAAGAGACAGGAAACTGATGCCGTGACACGGAAAGAAGCATATCTGTTATAAAAAAACCGGCAACAGGACATGTTACCGGACAAATACGGCATGCCTTCCCTTCGTGGGATGCAAGCCTGCGGCTACGTTTCCGCCTCACGACTGCAGGTCGTGCAGCTTGCGGTAGTAGCCGTTGAGAGCCATCAGCTCGTCGTGCGTGCCACGCTCCACGATGCGTCCCTCGTGCAGGACACATATCTCGTCAGCGTTCTTTATGGTGGACAGGCGGTGCGCTATAGCCACCGTGGTGCGCGTCTTCATGAGCTTCTCGAGGGCGTCCTGCACCAGACGCTCGCTCTCAGTGTCGAGAGCCGAGGTGGCTTCATCAAGTATCAGTATGGGCGGATTCTTGAGAATGGCGCGCGCTATGCTCACTCTCTGCCGCTGACCGCCGGAGAGCCGTCCTCCGCGGTCGCCTATATTGGTGTCGTATCCCTGCTCGGAAGCCATGATGAAGTCGTGCGCGTTGGCTATCCGCGCGGCGCGTTCCACATCTTCCGGTGTGGTGTTTTCCACGCCGAAAGCGATGTTGTTGTAGAACGAGTCGTTGAAGAGTATCGCCTCCTGGTTGACGTTTCCGATGAGCATCCGCAGGTCGTGTATGCACAGGTCGCGCACGTCGGTGCCGTCTATGAGCACCTGTCCCTCCTGCGTGTCGTAGTAGCGCGGTATGAGGTCGACAAGAGTCGACTTGCCGCTGCCGCTCTGTCCCACGAGCGCGACGGTCTTGCCTTTCTCTATCTTCAGGTTGATGTCGCGCAGAACCCACTTCTCTCCGTACCTGAACGACACGTTGCGGAACTCTATGCTGTGTCCGAACGACGCGATGCGCACCGGTTCCGGCTTCTCCTTTATGGTGTTCTCAGCCTTCAGTATCTTGTCCACGCGCTCCATGGACGCCAGACCCTTCGGTATGTTATAGCTTGCCTTGGAGAACTCCTTCAGCGGATTGATGATGCTGTAGAGCATCACGAGGTAGTAGATGAACATCGGTCCGCTGAGCGTCATGTTGTTAAGGACGAGCGTACCACCGAACCACAGCACGATGACAATGAGCAAAGTGCCGAGGAACTCGCTCATAGGGTGGGCGAGCTGTTGGCGTGTATTGACCCTGCGTACCTGTTCCCGGTAGGAGCTGTTGATAGAGTCGAAGCGGCGGTTCATCTTCTCTTCGGCGCAGAAAGCCTTGACTATGCGCAGTCCGCCGAGCGTTTCCTCGACGAGACTCATCGTGTCGCTCCACATTGCCTGTGCCTTGATGGACTTCGCCTTGAGCTTTCTGCCGACGAAACCCATGAACCATCCCATCACCGGAACGATGACAAGGGTGAACAGGGTGAGCTGCCAGCTGATGAAAAGGAGCGTGGAGAAGTAGAAGACAATGAGTATGGGGTTCTTGAAAAGCATGTCGAGCGACGACATGATGGAGCTCTCCACCTCCTGCACGTCGCCGCTCATGCGTGCTATGATGTCGCCCTTGCGCTCCTCGGAGAAGAAGCCCAGCGGCAGCGACGTTATCTTGCGGTAGAGCTGGTTGCGTATGTCGCGCACCACACCGGTGCGTATCGGGATGATTGTTGCGGACGAGAGGAAGTATGCCCCGGTCTTGAGAAACGTCATGAAAGCCAGGAACAGTCCGATGACGAGCAGCGTGGTGGACGCCCCGAGAGCGTCTATCATCTGATAGACATAATAGTTCATGTTGTTTGTGAGCACTTCCTTTATGTCCGCGCTGCCTATCGCGAGGAGCACGGGATGCGTGTCCGTTGTGTCGATCTTGAACAGAATCTTGAGTATCGGCATTATTGCGAGAAACGAGAAGATATTCAATATCGCCGAAAGAATATTGAAAATAACCGTCAGGACAAGATATTTCTTATACGGCGGAACGAATCGGCGCAATACTTGGAAAAACTCTTTCATCAGTGTGTATTGAGGAGCTTGTTATATTATTATATATGTATGAACACTTAAAACACGGCATGTGCAGTCTTGATAAACTGATTGTCCGCAACGTGAATGCCCAGACTGCCCTTATGCAAAAACAACCCAAGCGAGCGCAATGAGAGCTTGCTCGCAGATTGCCGAGCGAAGGATGTTTTATGCAAAGTTAGCGTTTTTGCGTTATATTACAAAATATGGAAGGTCATTTAAAACAAATATGCCGCCCAACAGAGTGTGCGGCATATGCTGTTTTATTGTGAAATCAGTCAGTGGCAGTGCCGAGCAGCGTCGCGCTTGTGGAGCCTGTGACTCTCACCCGCACCGTCTCGCCGATGTGATGCCGTCCCTTGTCGAACACCACCATCTTGTTCTGCTCCGTTCGTCCGCACAACTGCTCACGGCTGCGCTTGCTGAATCCCTCCACGAGGACGTCGAACTCGCGCCCCTCGTCGCGCCTGTTAGCCTCAGCCGACAGCTCCGTCTGCAGATGTATCATCTCGTTCAGGCGGCGCAGCTTCACCTCCTCGGGCACGTCGTCGGGCAGATGTTTCGAGGCGTAAGTGCCGGGACGCTCGCTATACTTGAACATGAACGCCGAGTCATAGGCAGCCTCCCGCATGAGCGAGAGCGACATACGGTGGTCCTCCTCCGTCTCGCTGTGGTAGCCCACGAATATGTCTGTGGACAGTCCGCAGTCGGGAATGATGCGTCTGATAGCCTCCACCCTGCCCATGTACCATTCCCTGGTGTACTTGCGGTTCATCAGTTTCAGTATGCGGTCCGAGCCCGACTGCACCGGCAGATGTATGTGACGGCACACGTTGGGCATCTCGGCAATGACGTGCAGCGTGTCGTCGCTCATGTCCTTAGGGTGGCTTGTGGTGAAGCGCACGCGCATTCCCGGTGCCGTCTCAGCCACAGTCCGCAGCAGCTCGGGGAAGGCGATGACGTGTCCGTCGTGCTCGAAGCGGTATGAGTTGACATTCTGTCCGAGCAGCGTCACCTCCTTATAGCCCCGCTCCTCAAGGTCGCGCACCTCGCGGAGGATGCTCTCCACGTCGCGCGAACGCTCACGGCCGCGGGTGTAGGGCACTATGCAGTAGTGGCAGAAGTTGTTGCATCCGCGCATGATGCTCACATATCCGCTTATGGGCTGAGCCAGGGCTATGCGCCGGGGAACGATGTCGCGGTAGGTCTCTGTGGTGGAAAGCTCTATGTTCATAGCCTTGTTGCCCGTCTCGGCTTGCGCCGTGAGGTCGGGCAGAGTGAGATAGGCGTCAGGTCCGGCTACAAGGTCGGCGCCGTGGTTCTCCAACAGATTGTCCTTCACCCGTTCCGCCATGCATCCCAGCACACCAATGATGAGCTTCCTGCCCTTGCGCCGTTCGGCGTTGAGAGCCTCCAGACGGTGATATATCTTGTTCTCCGCGTTCTCGCGTACAGAGCATGTATTAAGGAAAACGGCGTCGGCGTCATCAGCCGATTCGCACAGGTCGTAGCCCGCCATCTTCATGACCGAGGCGACCACCTCGCTGTCGGCGACATTCATCTGGCATCCGTATGTCTCGATAAAGAGTCTCTTCATTTCTGATATGTTATGTTAAACTTCATCGTCAGACAACATGGCTGCGGCACGACACAGCATGTGCTCCACCGCCATATTGCCCGACAAAAACCTTTTATTTTGCAAAGTTAATGCAAACCGAGCGCAGGATAAAATAAACACAGACTTATTTTTGCGGAGCGAAGGAAGCGGAGGCTTACGGAAGACTACGCTATACGAAGCGGAGGAAAAACAAGTATGCGCTTATTTTTCATGCCGAGGTGCAGCTTAACTTATTCAAAGTTAATGCAAACCGAGCGCAGGATAAAATAAACGCAGACTTATTTTTACGGGCGAGTAAAGCGGAGTCTTATGTTAAGACGAAGCGATACGAAGCACGGAAAAGATAAGTATGCGCTTATTTTTCATGCCGAGGTGCAGCTTAACTTATTCAGAGTTAATGCAAACCGAACGCAGGATAAAATAAACGCAGACTTATTTTTGCAGAGCGAAGGAAGCGGAGGCTTACGGAAGACTACGCTATACGGAGCACTAAAAACCCTCATTATGGCATTCCACGGTTTAATTAACGCACGTTAAAGTTGTTAATGTATAATATTTTATTCTGCTTTACCGCTTCTTTCAACTATCTTTGCGGTCGCAAAACAGACACAGGTATAAAAGATTGTTCAGACTGACATAATTCATTATTTTAATAAAGCGACATACAGACATGAAGAAAGTATTATTTGCAATATGCATGACCGCGTTCCTCGCCTCGTGCGCGACAAGCGGTAAAATAAGGTCCATATCAGCACTCGCAGGCGAATGGAACATCACCGAAGTGGAAGGCAAGGCTGTCGGAACAGGCGATGACGGCAACGCACCGTTCATCGGTTTCGACACGAAAGGGAACCGCGTGTACGGCAGCACAGGATGCAACCGCCTCACAGGAGCGCTCAACGCCAACGTGGAGACAGGCACGATAGACTTCGGGGCACTGGGAAGCACACGTATGATGTGCGCTGACATGAAGACCGAACAGGCTGTGCTCGGAGCTCTCGGCAAGGTTTCTACGTTCAGCATGCAGAAGAAGGGCGTGCTCGAATTCAAGGACAGCACAGGCAAGACAGTAATGACACTGAAGCACAAGTAAACAAAACATACACAAACCACATTTTCATAAGGCAGGAAGAGCACCCTCACGCACGGCTGCAAACGCACGGCACGGGATGCGCTTCCTGCCTTTCCGTTTTACATGAAAGCCTGAAACGCGCGACAATCCCGAATCGGTCATCAGACTTCCATTCTTATTTCGTGCTGCTGTCAGCCGGATTGTATCATGCTTTATCGAAGATGTAGCGGGCTACATCGGGAAAAAGCAGGATGCAAGATGACGGCAGCAGTGCGGAAGAAGGATGAAGAGCTGACAATAAACCTTAAATGTATAAT
>ENA-OUQW01000050-OUQW01000050.1-human-gut-metagenome-genome-assembly--contig:-NODE-50-length-135537-cov-22.242254_pt1 | contig 135537 bp, 103 predicted proteins | sample MGYA00248464_ERZ548849 | MGnify/ENA primary metagenome ERZ548849 (study PRJEB26491, sample SAMN04978193) | human gut metagenome | host: Homo sapiens | study: EMG produced TPA metagenomics assembly... | reverse complement strand
CTTATTCTGGAAACTATTAACTTTCTTAATATCGGAGATTGATGCGTTTTCTCTGAGTGTGAAACAGAGAATTTATTATTAACGTTTTAAAATACTCTTCAATACAAAAACAACTTTACCTACAAGCATTTACTTCTATATCTTAAAACCATCCCCGAAAAATTCGCTTCACACGCCGCAAAAAAGAATAATTTCCAAATAAATCGTATCTTTGCACATCGTAAGGTTGCAACTTAGAATAAACTATATACGTATATGGAAAAGAACTTTAAACGGACGACCGTCACATCGGCTCTGCCATACGCCAACGGTCCGGTCCATATCGGCCATCTGGCAGGGGTTTATGTGCCGGCCGATATTTACGTGCGCTATCTGCGCCTGAAAAAAGAAGACGTGCTCTTTATCGGAGGTTCGGATGAACATGGAGTGCCCATCACTATCCGCGCTAAAAAAGAAGGCGTAACTCCACAAGATATTGTGGACCGTTATCACACCCTTATCAAGGATTCTTTCAAAGAGTTCGGTATTTCATTCGATGTGTACGGACGTACCTCTTCACCCACTCACCATCAGTTAGCATCTGACTTTTTCCGTAAATTGTATGACAAGCATGAGTTTATCGAAAAAACTTCCATGCAATATTATGACGAAGAAGCTCATACATTCTTAGCTGACCGTTACATCACGGGAGAATGCCCTCGCTGCCATGCGGAAGGTGCTTACGGTGACCAGTGTGAAAAATGTGGAAGTACACTTTCGCCTACAGAACTGATTAACCCGAAAAGTGCCATCAGCGGAAGCCAGCCTGTCATGAAGGAAACCAAGCACTGGTATTTGCCACTTGACAAACACGAAGGCTGGTTGCGCAAATGGATTCTGGAAGACCACAAGGAATGGCGTCCGAATGTATACGGACAGTGCAAGAGCTGGCTGGATATGGGACTGCAGCCTCGTGCCGTAAGCCGCGACCTTGACTGGGGTATTCCGGTTCCGGTAGAAGGTGCAGAAGGAAAAGTATTGTATGTATGGTTCGATGCACCTATCGGTTATATCTCTAATACAAAAGAACTGTTGCCCGATTCATGGGAAAAATGGTGGAAAGACCCAGAAACACGCCTGATTCATTTCATTGGAAAAGATAACATCGTGTTCCACTGCATCGTATTCCCGGCCATGTTGAAAGCAGAAGGAAGCTACATTCTTCCGGACAACGTGCCTTCTAACGAATTCCTGAACCTGGAAGGTGACAAGATTTCAACTTCACGCAACTGGGCAGTATGGTTGCACGAGTACCTGCAGGATTTCCCTGGCAAACAGGATGTATTGCGCTACGTGCTGACTGCCAACGCTCCGGAAACTAAGGACAACGACTTTACATGGAAAGATTTCCAGGCTCGTAACAACAACGAACTGGTAGCAGTATACGGTAACTTCGTGAACCGCGCATTGGTACTGACTCACAAATATTTCGATGGAAAGGTTCCGGCTTGTGGTGAATTGAACGACTACGACCGTGAAACACTGAAGGAATTTGCCGACGTAAAAGAAGAAGTAGAAAAACTGCTGAACGTGTTCAAATTCCGCGACGCACAGAAAGAAGCCATGAACCTGGCCCGCATCGGAAACAAATACCTGGCAGATACAGAACCATGGAAACTGGCTAAAACCGACATGGCACGTGTGGCTACCATCCTGAACATTTCATTGCAGTTGGTTGCCAACCTGGCCATTGCTTTTGAACCGTTCCTGCCGTTCAGTTCTGAAAAACTGCGCAAGATGCTGAACATGGAAAGCTTCGACTGGGAACAGTTGGGACGTACAGACTTGCTGGCAGAAGGCCATCAGCTGAACAAGCCTGAACTGTTGTTCGAAAAGATTGAAGACGACGTTATTCAGGCACAGGTAGATAAATTGCTGGCTACCAAGAAGGCCAACGAAGCAGCCAATTACAAGGCAAATCCGATTAAACCGACCATTGCTTTCGAAGAATTTGAGAAACTCGACATCCGTGTAGGTACTGTATTGGAATGCGAAAACGTACCTAAGATGAAGAAGCTGCTGAAATTCAAGATTGCCGACGGACTGGAAAACCGTACCATCGTCAGCGGTATTGCTCAGCATTACAAACCGGAAGACCTGGTAGGCAAGCAAGTGCTGTTTATCGCTAACTTAGCTCCTCGTCAGTTCAAGAACGGTCTGGTAAGCGAAGGTATGATTCTCAGCGCAGAAAACTTTGACGGCTCATTGTCTGTTACCACTACTTTGAACGAAGTAAAACCGGGAAGTGAGGTAAAATAATCCCGCTTTTCCCACTCCATTTATATGTAAACAGACTCACGCAGATTTCTTTGGCCCGTCCATGGAGGTCTGCGTGGTTTGTTCCATAAGAAACAAGAATGCCCGAAAACTCTTTAAAAGAAAAAACGGCCAAAGGATTGCTCTGGGGAGGAATCAACAATGGGGCCATGCAGGTGCTGAATCTGGCATTCGGCATCATTACTGCCCGTATCCTGAACGACAGTGATTACGGAATGGTAGGGATGCTGAGCATTTTCTCCCTGATTGCCGGCTCTTTACAGGAAAGCGGATTCACCGCGGCCTTGGTCAACAAAAAGGAAATCAGTCACCAGGATTACAATGCGGTGTTCTGGTTCTGTAGTGGGCTGAGCCTTACACTCTATCTTATCTTGGCCGGATGTGCACCACTGATTGCGGATTTTTATCGTAACGACGAACTGATTCCGCTGGCACGTTACTCATTTATCGGGTTCTTTATTGCCAGTCTGGGAATTCCCCACAGTGCTTACTTATTTCGCAACCTGATGGTAAAGCAGAAAGCTTTATCCAGTATCATTGCACTGGTTGTATCAGGATGCACAGGAGTAGCAATGGCATTGTTAGGCTACTCTTACTGGGGTATTGCCACGCAAAGCATCGTATATGTATCTGTCATCAATCTGTGTTACCTGTATTTCTCTCCCTGGCGACCGACTCTCCAGTTTGATTTCCGACCGCTAAAAAGCATGGTCAGTTTCAGTAGCAAACTTCTGCTGACCAACATTTTCAATCACATCAACAACAATCTGTTTTCCATTATCTTAGGACGTTATTACTCAGAGCGGGAAGTCGGGCAGTTCAATCAGGCCAACAAATGGAATTTGATGGGGCACTCTCTGATTACAGGAATGGTAAGCAGCGTAGCCCTGCCGGTATTACGCCAGGTAGCCGACGACAGCGAACGTCAATGCCGTATTTTCCGTAAGATGCTTCGTTTCACGGCATTCATTTCTTTTCCGGTCATGCTCGGTTTGTCACTTATTGCTCCGGAAATGATTACGCTGACTATCGGAAGCAAATGGCTTCCCAGCGCCTATATCCTGCAACTGCTGGCCATTGGAGGAGCTTTCCTGCCCGTAACCAGCCTCTATACCAACCTGCTCATCAGCAAAGGAAAGTCCAACTTGTTCATGTGGAATACCATTGCACAAGGAGTCAGCCAACTCGTCGTCATGTATCTGCTTTATCCTTACGGCATACAGTGCATGATTAAAGTCTACATTGCCATCAACGTAGGCTGGCTGCTGGCATGGCACTACTTTGTGTGGCGTGAAATCAGACTGAGCCTTTTCCACGCCATCAAGGACGTGTTCTCATTTGGCCTCATCGCCGCCATGATCATGGTAGGAGTCTATTTCCTGACACGTTCCTTTACCAACCCGTATCTGCTGATTACTGCAAAAATCTTATTGGCAGGAATTCTTTATCCTCTGGTTATGTGGTTGAGTGGTTCAGCCACTTTCAAAGAGGCCCTGAACTATATCTTTAAAAAGAAACTATCCTAACATAAAATGACCGAAACAATGACATCCCCTACCGTAGCCGTAGTAATGTGTACCTACAATGGAGAGAAATACCTGCGCCAGCAACTGGATTCCATTCTGGCACAGAGCTACCCCATTCAAGAACTGATTGTGCAGGATGACTGCTCGACCGATGCAACCCTGGCCATCTTACAAGAATATGAGGCCAAAGTCCCTTTCATGCGAGTCATTGAAAATACACATAATCTGGGATTCAATCTTAACTTCAAGACCGCCTGCATGCGGGCCACTGCCGACCTGATAGCCATTTCTGACCAGGACGATGTCTGGATGCCTGAGAAAATACAGAAACAAGTGCAGGCTATTGGAGATTACAACCTCTGTTTCTCCGCCCATTTACGAGGAGAACGTATGGAAACGGCTCATATTGTCAGTTCACAATATGCGCCGGAAGCTTTATTGTTTGCAGGTATCGCAGGCCATACCATGCTTGTACGCCGTGAATTCCTTCAACGAGAAGAAATCTGGGTAGACAAGTTTTTCTATGACTGGAGTATTGCCGTCAGTGCCTACCTCTACGACCATCGGGGCATTGTCAAAGTAGACGAACCGCTTAACTGGCATCGCTCTCATGAAAACGAGGCTGCACTCAAACAAAACCTGGATCTGTTCCCAAAAAGCAAGAAAAAGCCGACTTACCAGCCTTATCTGTATGGATTCAGGAACTACCGCAGACTCCAGCAAAAACCAAACTGGAAACGGTTTTACACATTTGTACGTGAGCATTCCGACCCCTCACTCTACCCGCTGCTACACCAGATGGCTACACTAATGCTAAAGAATGACGTGATTTCCTTGCTGAAGCTTTGCTGTCTGTGCATGAAGCATCGCCAGACAATTTATCCAGTGAAGGAAAAAGCACAAGGAATACGAGGTATGATTCGTGGATTTTTTTATCCGTTCATCTTCTCCTACCGTTGCTCTACCTTCGATTTAAAGCAATAAAATATATGCTGCTCACCTAGTTTTTAGCATGCAAACTTGGCTGAAAAAACGAGATTCACTAAGTTTGCAAAAAGATAGTGAATGCCACTTAATTAAGAGATTTCCATGAATACATGCTCCAGAAAATATACCCCGCAAGAGTTGGAACAGCTGCATAAAGCTTTATACGAGATACTCGGTGAGATCGTACGCATCTGCGAGAAGCATCAGATTCCATTCTTCGTAATTGGGGGAACAGCCATTGGTGCGCTGTATGACAAAGCCATCCTTCCATGGGATGACGACATAGACATTGGTATGAAACGGGAGGATTATAACCGCTTCCTGAAGGTTGCTCCCCAGGAACTGGATTCCCGCTATTTCCTTTCATGGATAGAAACAGACCCGCATACTCCTTACTACTTTGCCAAGGTTAAGAAGAATCATACCCTTTTCGTGGAAGGACTTTTCAAGAATGTACCCATGCATCAGGGCATTTTTGTCGATATTTTTCCTTTCGACCGCATTCCTGACAATCGCCGGCTGATGAAAATCCAGCATGAGCTGGTCAAGTTCCTGAACTGCTGCCTGATTGGAAAAGAAGCCTGGCTTTGGAAGCATTGCCGCCCTTGTGAAATAGAAAACCCGACCAACCGTGGATTTATAGGATGCCTGGCCAACTATCTTATCGACGTACTTCTACCCAAAAAGACTATTTTCCGACTCCTGACAGGAGCACAAACGTTTTTCAATACACGAAAGACACGCTACTTCAATAATGTCATGACCAAGACCGACCATGTGACAGAAGAAAGTCTGAACCAGTTGGAGCCGATGAAATTCGGTCCATTAACTCTGGCTGCTCCTCAAGGACTGGAAAAGTTTCTCCGGTACAATTACCCGAAACTGCACCGCTTCAATGAAGAAGAGCAGGCACAAGTAATTGATCACTATCCTGAGGTATTGTCATTCAATACACTTGCAGAAGCCAACGAAACGAAATCTCATTCCTAAAACCACATAGTATCATGGAAAATTACATTCCTGTACACAGTACTCCGATTCAATATACCGGCCATCCATCACAAGTTGATGTAGCCGTATTGATTCTGTTCTTCAACCGGCCTGAGCCTCTTTCTGCCGTATTTGAACAGGTCAGAAAGGCACGTCCTTCCAAATTGTTTCTTTATCAGGACGGAGCAAGAGGGGAAAAAGACATGCCCGGCATTTTAGCATGCCGAAAGGTAGTAGATGAGATAGACTGGGAATGTGAAGTATATCAATGGTACCAGGAAAAGAATTTCGGTTGCGACCCGTCTGAATATCTTTCCCAGAAATGGGCTTTTTCTATTGTCGAGAAATGCATCGTACTTGAAGACGATGATGTACCTTCCGTCAGCTTTTTTGCTTTCTGTAAGGAACTGCTCGACCGATATGAAAACGATAGCCGCATCTGCATGATTTCGGGAATTAACTACGACGAAATTACCCCAAACATGCCTTATGACTATTTCTTCAGTACGGCATTTTCCATTTGGGGATGGGCCAGCTGGCGTCGTGTCATCGACCAATGGGACGAGCATTATAGTTTCCTGGATGATACATTCAATCTGCAACAACTGGAAGAGTACATCAAGGAAAGAAAATACCAGAAGGAATTCATCGAGTTTTGTCGTCACCACCGGGAAAGCGGAAAAGCTTATTATGAGAGTATTTTCCATGCGGCCATGTTCTTCAACTCCGGCTTGAGTATTGTCCCCACCAAGAACATGATCAACAATTTGGGAGCCACAGCCGGTTCTACACACTTTGGCGGAAGCAATAACCTACTTCCGAAAGGGTATCGGCGTATATTCACCATGAAGCGCTACGAACAGGATTTTCCGTTGAAGCATCCACGGTATATCATTGAGAATGTGGGTTACAAGAACCGCATGTTCCGCATCATGGCATGGGGACACCCATGGATAAAAATCGGACGCTCTTTTGAGGAACTCTATTTAAACCTGCGCTATGGCAACTTCCAGCATATACGAAAATCATTGATTAACCGTATCAACAAATGGTTAGGACGCAACAAATGGCGCTAATTTGGAGATAAAATGAATTCAAAGCTCAAGATTTACTTCTACCATACCCGTCTTACACGGGAAAGTTATGAAGAATGGAAAGATTTCCGGTTTCCCGGACATATTCTTTATGGTCTGCCGTTATTAGAAAAACACGGCATTCAGTCTGTCATGCATCGGTATAAACCTTATGCAAACCGATGGAAACTGATGCTTTACACCACGAAGGAAATACTTTTCTGCAAAGAGAAATACGAAGTACTGTACGGTACATCTTTCCGTGGACTGGAGTTGATTATCTTCTTACGGGCATTAGGGCTATACCGTAAACCGATTGTCGTATGGCATCATACGGCATTACGTAAATCGCCCAATCGTTTGAAAGAGGCAATTTCCCGTTTCTTTTACCGAGGAATTGATCACATGTTTCTCTTCAGCCGTAAACTGATTCAAGACTCCATCGCAACTCATAAAGTCCCAGAGCACAAGCTGGAACTCATTCATTGGGGACCTGATTTAGCTTTTTACGACCACTTATTGAAAGAATTGCCTGCTGAACCACGTGAAGGCTTCATCTCCACAGGAAAAGAGAACCGTGACTTGAAAACCATGTTGCAAGCTTTCTCACAAACGGATGAGAATCTGGAAGTCTTTATCGCAGAAGAATGTGGAAACCTCAACTACAAAAAGATAGCTGACAGCCTGACACTGGCAGACAACATCTGCATTCACTATACCGAAGGAGTCATCCCTTATGAACTGGCCAAGAAAGTTGCGCGAAAGAAAGCCATCGTCATCTGCTGTCTGGACTTTCCTTACACGGTAGGACTAACTACATTAGTAGAAGCATACGCGTTAGGAATCCCTGTCGTTTGCTCTAAAAACCCCAATTTCGAAATCGATATAGACAAAGAAGAAATTGGTATCGCCGTGGAATATGGAGATGTAGAAGGCTGGATAAAAGCCATCCGTTACCTGTCCACCCATCCGGAGAAGGCCAGAGAAATGGGAGAAAATGCCAGAAAGCTGGGAGAGAAACGATTCAATCTGGAGATTTTCAGTAAGGAAATTGCCCAAAGACTGTTGCACATAAGTACAAAAAACTCCTAACTTTGCAGAAAAATTGAACGATACGCTATGAGAGTACTGATTATCAACACCGCAGAACGCATCGGAGGAGCTGCCATCGCAGCTAACCGACTGATGGAAGCTTTAAAGAACAACGGAATAAAGGCCAAGATGCTGGTCCGTAACAAGCAAACTGATCAGGTGACGGTGGTTGCCCTCAAGAAATCATGGCGCAGAATCTGGCAGTTCACCTGGGAACGAATTGTCATCTGGGCAGCCAACGGCTTCAAACGGCATAACCTTTTTGCGGTGGATATTGCCAACACGGGTACAGATATTACCTCCTTACCAGAGTTCCGTCAGGCAGATGTGATTCACCTGCACTGGATTAACCAAGGCATGCTTTCCTTGAAAGATATCCAACGCATTCTTGTTTCTGGGAAACCTGTAGTATGGACCATGCACGACATGTGGCCTTTCACCGGTATCTGCCATTATTCCGGAGAATGCGAGAAATACACTGCACAATGTCATGACTGTCCGCTTCTACTGAAGCCTCATCATCATGACTTGTCGGAAAAGACGTTCCATAAAAAGCAAAAACTCTACGCTACGGCTCCCATTACGTTTATAGCTTGTAGCCGATGGTTGGAATCTATGGCACGCAGAAGCAGCCTGCTGCAAGGACACCCCATTACAAACATTCCCAATGCGATTAATACCAACCTGTTCAAGCCGCGTGCCAAGAAATTCGCACGCGAGAAGCTGCATCTGCCGACCGACAAAAAGCTGCTTTTGTTCGGTTCCATGAAGATTACGGATAAGCGTAAAGGAATAGACTACCTGATTGAGGCATGCAAACTGCTGGCTCAACAGGAACCGGAATTGAGTCAGCAATTAGGAGTAGTGGTATTAGGAAGTCAGGCCGAACAGTGCAAATCACTTTTCCCCTTCCCTATCTATCCCATGAATTACGTGAGCAATGAAAAAGAGCTGGTAGATATATACAATGCCGTCGACCTCTACGTCACTCCTTCCTTGCAGGATAACCTGCCGAATACCATTGTCGAAGCAATGGCCTGCGGCATTCCTTGTGTAGGATTTAATGTAGGAGGTATTCCGCAAATGATTGACCATTTGCACAATGGCTACGTGGCCCAATATAAATCGGCTGACGACCTGGTCAACGGCATTTGCTGGACCCTGACAGAGGGAGACTACGAAACATTAAGTTCCGAAGCCTATCGCAAGGCTGTGACAACCTACTCTGAAGCAACCGTAGCCAGCCAGTACATTCGAATATACAACCACATCACCGGAAAAAATGCATAACATTCATCATTTACATCCGAAGTTTTCCATCATCACGGTTACCTATAATGCCGGAGCCGTACTGGAAGACACTATTCAGAGTGTCATCACCCAGACCTACAAGAATGTGGAATACATCATCGTGGACGGAGGTTCCAAAGACAGAACTTTACAAATCGTTGAACAATACAAGGAACATATACATACTGTAATCAGTGAGCCGGATAAAGGACTGTATGACGCCATGAACAAGGGAATCAAGCTGGCCACCGGTGATTACCTTTGCTTCCTGAATGCAGGTGACGAACTGCATGAAGACGATACTCTCCAACTGATGGTGCACTCCATTACAGAGACCACACTTCCGGATGTACTGTATGGTGACACAGCCATTGTGGACGAAGAAGGACACTTCCTGCACATGCGCCGCCTGGCTCCTCCAGAAAACCTGAACTGGAAAAGTTTCAAGGAAGGCATGCTCGTATGTCACCAGGCTTTCTTCGCACGACGTGACCTTGTAGAGCCCTACAACCTTCATTATCGTTTTTCAGCAGACTTTGACTGGTGCATCCGAATCATGAAGAAAAGCCAGGTACTCCACCACACTCATTTGGTGCTTATTGACTACCTGAATGAAGGAATGACTACACGCAACCACAAAGCTTCCCTAAAAGAACGTTTCCGCATCATGTGCAAGCATTACGGTATGATATCTACCGTGCTGCGTCATGCCTGGTTTGTCATCCGGGCCTTGAAAACTAAAAAGCGTCCCAGTTAAGTGGCCTGAGCCTCTTCACTGGAACGCCTTTATTTCTTCAAACAAATTTCTCTGCCTGTTTACTTCTTACTTTTCTTTATGGCTAACACAATGGCTGCCAAAATTGCCAGACCCAATATGCCCAATGCAATGAAAGCAACAGTCTCGGTCACATGGAGTGATTTCGGGTCGAAAGTAAATTCTATCACATGTTTCCCGGCAGGCACATTCATCGCACGCAGGATATAATCAGCACGACCATGCGATACCTCTTTTCCATCAATGAACGAACGCCATCCCGGATAGTAAATCTCAGCAAAGACTACCGTACCGCCCTTCGGAGAATTTACCTCATATTTCAAGGCATTAGGTTCATAGCTTGTCAATACAATCGTACTCAGGCTGTCTGCACCTGCAGAAGCTTTCACTTCGTTCTGGAACTTTTTATCTACCACTGCTACGTGGGCCGGATTTACCTGATGCAACGCTTCTATTTCTTCATTAGCATTGTTCACATACTGCACCTCGTTGACAAACCAGGCATTGCCCAATGCATGAGGGTTAAATACCGGAATAGTCTTGCCCTGCTGCAACGGAATAATGAAATAACGTGTATTCAGCATATTCAGCACCGGAGTCAACGTATCGCCTACCTGACTTAAATCAGCTTCCACCGAGGGTAAAGTCTTATACAGAGCCGTAATTTCACCCTGAATGTGCTCATCAATCATTTCCTGATAACGGCGAAGCTTCGCTGCATGATACCCTCCAATACTTTTGTGCCAGTAAGCTGTATTGTTCTCATTAAAGGTATTGACCGACAGATTCAGCACACGATAGTCCAGCGACTTGTCCTGAAGTATCTGCTTGTCTGTTTCCGAAGGTTCCAGGAAAGGCTGCATTTCTGTGCCCTTTGCCACAAACTGCTCGTCATACAGATAGCGTTTGTTTACACTCCACATATCTACCAGACAAAGCAAAGCCAGCAAACCAACCAGCAACTGTGCTTTCAGTTTTCCCGCACAATATCCCCATAACAACACAGCTCCTATCAATACGACAAAGAAGCTTCTCCAGGCATCCGAAGTAAAGATGGACTTACGTATCTCTTCCAGGTTGATTAAAATCGGAGCCAGCTGATCGGCCGGAATCGCATTCTGCAATGCGTTCATTTCGGCAGAAGACACATACGAAGGGAAGAAGAAGCCTGGAGCCAAGGCAAACAGCAAAGAAAGACCTCCCGTCAAAGCAAAAGTAATGTAGAAAGACTTACGTGATTCATTCCACAACTGCGGACGTTCTACCACTTCCTTTAACGCCATAATGGCCAGCAACGGTATGGTAAATTCTGCAATAACCAGAATAGAAGATACCGCACGGAACTTGCTGTACATGGGCACATAGTCAATAAAGAAATCCGTCAGGCCCATAAAGTTATGTCCCCAGGAAAGTAATATGGAGAATACGGTTCCACCCACCAGTGCCCACTTCATCGGTCCTTTTACAATAAACAATCCCAGAATGAAGAGGAACATGACAAAGGCACCTACATATACCGGACCGGAAGTACCCGGCTGTTCACCCCAATACTGTCCCAGCTGACTATACAATCCCATATAGTTAGGGTCGGCCTTCTCCATGGCTTTCTCATTTTGAGCCAAAGGAACAGAAGCACCTCCTTTCACATTCGGAACCAGCAGCGAGAAAGTTTCTCCGATACCATAGCTCCACTGTGTGATGTAGCTTCGTTCCAATCCGCTATTGGTCTGGTTTGCACTGTTCTCCTTCACCAGCTCACTTTTGCCGCGCATGGTCTCTTTGCTGTACTCATACGTATGATACAAGTTTGACAAGTTCACACACACGCCCAACAGGCCCGCGATTACCAGTACCACACTGGCTTTGATAAATTGAGGCATCTTCTTTTCCCGCCATGCCATCACCCCATACGCAATGGCCATGAACAGCATGACAAACAAGAAATAGTAACTCATCTGCGGATGGTTAGCCACAATCTGCAAGGCCACAAACAAGGCCGTTACAATCCCTCCAGCCAACAGCTTACCACGATAAACCAGCACCATACCGGCAATGGTAGGAGGAATATAAGCCAGTGCTACAAACTTCCAAATATGACCGGCCGCAATGATGATGAAGAAATAAGACGAGAACGCCCAGATAATGGCACCCAAAGCCGACATCCACACCTTAAAATCAAATGCACGCAAAAGAATGTAGAAGCCTAGCAGCATGACAAATACATACCACACGTAAGTAGGCAGGAACAGATGATATACCTGCTGAATCCAGCCCAACGTATCGGTAGAGTCATAGCTCGGAGACATCTGGTAGGTAGGCATTCCTCCAAAAATGGAGTTTGTCCAGCGCGTACGTTCACCCGTCTTCTCCAGGTATTCACTCATTTCACGTCCAGAACCGATGCCGGCTACCGCATCGTGCTGAGCCAGAATTCGTCCTTCATTTACCGCAGGATAGAAATACGCAAACGAAATAAGGGCAAAAAGCACGATTACCACTACATCGGGTAATAGTTTCTTGAACAAGTTCATATTATTCATAATTAATGTTTTCGGCAGGCAAAGATAACACAATACTGCCTGAAAAGTCGTAAATTTGCCGCTGAAAATCTTTTTTAACGCATGAAAATAGGAATCATTACGGCCATGTCTTCCGAACAGAAGCAACTGGCTAATCAACTCGAGAACAAGACTGAACGCAAAGAAGGTCCCTTCACCTACATTGAAGGAAACATCAAGCAAAATACCATCATCCTGATGCAATGTGGCATCGGCAAAGTGAATGCCGCTGCCGGAACGGTCGAACTTATCCGCAACTTCCAGCCCGACTGCATCATCAGTACCGGAGTAGCCGGAGGAATCGACACCTGCCTGAAAGTGATGGACGTAGTAGTCAGCCAGCAGATTGTGTACCATGACGTATGGTGCGGTGAAGGCAATGCCTACGGACAGATTCAGGGTCTCCCTACTTTCTTCCAGGGAAATGAAACCCTCTTCCAGTGTGCCCTTTCACTCGATACAGAAACGGCTATCCACGGAGGTCTGATTTGTACAGGCGACAAGTTTATTACCGACCGCAGCGAACTGAACGAAATCAAGCACAACTTCCCGGAAGGACTGGCTGTAGATATGGAATCGGCTTCCATTGCCCAGGTGTGCTACCTCTATCAGATTCCTTTCATCAGTTTCCGCATCATCAGTGACACTCCGGGAGCTGACAAGCACTTTGAACAATACCAGAATTTCTGGGGGGAAATGGCTGACCGTTCTTTCCACGTTACTGAAACTTTCCTGAAAGCATTACCCAACAAACTATAATCGCTTTATGAAAAAGATACCAAGCTTTACAGTAGACCATATTCGTTTGCAACGCGGTATTTTCGTGTCACGCAAAGATGAAGTTGGAGGTGAAATCGTTACTACCTTCGATATTCGTATGAAAGAGCCTAACCGTGAACCGGCCTTAGGTCCTGCCGCCATCCATACCATTGAACACCTGGCAGCTACTTTCCTGCGCAATCATCCGGTATGGGCCGACAAGATTATCTATTGGGGACCAATGGGCTGTCTGACCGGAAACTACCTGATAGTAAAAGGTGACCTGCAATCCAAAGACATTGCTCCGCTGATGACAGAAACTTTCCGCTTCATCGCCGATTATGAAGGTAAAGTGCCGGGAGCCAGTGCAAAAGACTGCGGAAACTACCTGATGATGAATCTTCCTATGGCCAAATGGGAAGCAGCCAAATTCCTGCATGAGGTGCTGGAACAGCTCACCGAAGAAAACTTAAACTATCCGGCTTCCCTGTAAAATCACACCACCTGTTCCAGAAACACGAACAGGCTATCACCTTATCAGATGCCGGAGAACAAAGCGTGCTGGCAGGCGCTTTTCAGACAGCCTGCCGGCACGCTTTCAGTACTTCTTAGGCAGTACCGAAGTACTTCCCTGGCAGTACTCCAGTACTTTCAAGGAAGTACCGCAGTACTGCCTAAGAAGGATTACTCAGCCTTCAATACCACTTCCGTTCCTTTCAAAAGAGGAGAAGTCAGTTTCACACGAATCTCACCTTTCTCACCTGTAGTCTGGATATAAGCCAGCAAACGTCCGTGGAAAGCACGGTGGTGATTATCTGTATAATCACTCATATCTCCGTTATTAGAACCTTCCAGTCCCAACAAACGTGCCGGACCTTCGATCTGACAAGTTACGTCGTTATCGCCTAATTTTACGATAGTACCTTGTTCGTCCACCACTTCGATAGTCACATGTGCGGTAGCCTTATCCGGTGACAAGACTTCCTTATCCACAGTAGCCCGCAAGGCGTATGGACGTCCTGAGGTCTTGATGGCATAAGATGAAAGCACTTTTCCTGTTGCATCACAACCTTCTGCACGCAATTCCCCATCCTGATAAGGAATATCCCAGTAAATGATACCACTCTTATCGTCGTAAGGCTTCATCTGGCCCACTTCTTTTCCGTTCAGCAACAAACGAGCCTGCGGTGCATTGGTATAACAAACCACCCGAATCAACTGGCCCGGTTCGTAGTTCCACAAATCCCATGCATCCATTGATACCCAGTCGTGCTTGGGATATGTACCGATGTAAGTCACAGGTTTCTCACTCCAAAGCGAAGCTCGGAAGTATCCGCGTGGTTTGGGGAAGCTGCCAAAGTCCAGCAAACCGGTATACAAACCTCTGGAAGGCCATCTGCCTGATTCACCCAGATAGTCCGTACCCGTCCAAAGGAATTGTCCGAAAATAAATTCCTTGTCGCGTACCGCATGCCAAGCCTCAATTCCCACACCGGTTTCACTACCGTAAATTACACGGTCAGGATAAGTGGCATGGTCTTCGTCATAACGGTTTTCCGTGTAATTATATCCTACTACATCTACGGCCTGAGGATACTCTGTCTGATTCGACATTACCACTCCAGCCAATGCACCGGTAACAGGACGTGAAGTATCTACCGCACGTACACAGGCAGCCAGACGTTTCGCAATCTTACCGATACGCATGGCATCCGGCGCGTCAGGCTTGTATCCTCCAAACATAGGCTGGTTAATGGTTGTACCATCCAGCACCGGATGAGAATAAGGGTCATTCGGATAGTCTACCTCATTACCGATGCTCCACAAGAATATACAAGGGTGATTCCGGTCACGACGCACCATATCCGTCACATCCCGTTCAATCCATTCCTCAAAGAAATCAAATGTTCCGTCATAGCTTGGTTCACCGACATTCCATCCCTTTATCCATTTCCGTTTCGGGAACTCCCATTCATCCGAAGCCTCATCCATCACCAGGAAGCCCATTCGGTCACATAAATCATACAATACCGGCGCCTGCGGATTATGGCTCATACGGATGGCATTTACACCTATTTCTTTCAGGTTTTTCAGACGGCGCTCCCATACTTCAGGAGGAACTACCGCACCCAGCACACCTGCATCATGATGCAGACATACTCCTTTCACCTTCATCCACTCTCCGTTCAGGGCAAATCCCTTGTTGGCATCAAACTTCAACGTACGGAGACCTACATTCGTCGAACTGCCATCTATCCGTTTCCCGTCACAAAGCAACTCTGTCTTCAACGTGTACAGATAAGGTGCATCCAGATTCCAGCGGTGAGGCTTCTTCACCTTCAATGATATTGTTTCTTTCGCAATACCCTCAGCTTTATCTGCCACTTTCTTACGGCCTTGTGCTACCAACGTACCTTCTGCATCATAAAGAGCCGCAGAAATCTCCAATGCGCCAGCAGCCTTCACATGTTTCTCCACTTCCATATCGACTGACACTACCGCCTGCTTATCGGTCAGCGAAGTAGCGTGCCAGCCTATCCCCCATTGAGCAAAATGAATGTCTGGAGCAGAAATCATCCACACATCCCGGTAAATTCCAGAACCGGTGTACCAGCGTGAATCGGCATAACGGCTGTGGTCAATACGGACTGCCAGCACGTTATCTCCTTCCTTCAGGTAGGGAGTCATGTCATACATAAAAGATATGTATCCGTTCGGACGTTTACCGAGCAAGTGTCCGTTCAGATAAACTTCGCTACGGTTATATGCTCCCTCAAAATAGATGTAATGGCGTGCAGCCTTATCGGTAACCTGAAAATGTTTCCGATACCATCCTATACCCCCCGGCAAATAACCGGTACAGCTTGCCAGTGAAGGAGAAAGCTGTCCTTCTACCGACCAGTCGTGCGGCAAATCAAGTTTTCGCCACTTACTATCGTCATACGATACGGAAGTGCTCAGACTATCGTCCGATAAACTGAACAACCAATTCTCATTAAATTTTTTGGCTTCGCCAAAAGATACTTGGGCTTGCACTACAGTACATACCAACAGCCCCAAAAGAATAATAAAAAATGCCTTGTTCTTCATAAGATTTTTCGATTAATTGCATGAATTTCAATTCAAAAATACAAATATTTAAAGTCAACCCTCTTTTAATTTGAAGTAAAATTAGTCAATAAGCTTAATCATTATGACTAAAATATCAAAGTATCTCCAATAACAACTTTAACAAACAAAAAAGCGGCTGCTTTCACAAGGAAAACAGCCGCCTCCAAACATTATATCAGATTTCTATTTTTATTCCTTCTCACCAGCCTGTTTCGGCATCTTATGACCCATTGTCAGGTAAGCTACCGGAGCAGCTACGAACAATGAAGACAATGTACCGATTACCACACCCAGAATCATGGCGAACGCGAAGCTGCGGATGCTGTCACCACCAAGGATGAAGATACTCAGCAACACAATCAATGTACTCAAAGAAGTGTTGATGGTACGGCTCAAAGTGGTGTTCAGCGAATCGTTGAACAATTGCGTACGGTCACGTTTCGGATACAAGCCGATGAACTCACGCACACGGTCGAAGATAACCACCTTATCATTGATAGAATAACCGATTGCAGTCAGGATGGCTCCGATGAATGTCTGGTCTATTTCCAGAGAGAACGGCATCCATCCGTGACACAAGGAGTATGCTCCGATAATCAGCACAGCATCTACCGTCAATGCAACCGTAGCACCAATACTGAAGGCAATGTTGTTGAAACGAACCAAGATATACAGACCAATGGCAATCAAGGCCAGTACCACTGACCATACGGCGGAAGTCTTAATATCGTCGGCAATGCTAGGACCTACCTTCTGAGAACTGATGATAGAACCTCCGGCACGATTATCACGGTCGATAAAGATTTCCAGGGTAGTACCTTCACCCAACAAATTACCTTCTTTCAATGCATTGTAAAGGAACTCTTCAATTTCTGCATCGATTGTAGGAGAATCTTCGTTGATACGGTAGTTGGTAGTCACACGGATTGTCTTACCGTCTGTACCCAAAGCAATAGCCTGTACGTTTGCATCACCTACTTTCGGCTGCAGCAAGCTACGTACTGTTTCCGGCTGTACAACCTGTTCAAACTGAACCACGAAGTTACGTCCACCAGTGAAGTCGATACTCTGTGCAAGACCACGTACAAAGAATGAAATAATACATACTACGATGACAACTCCCCAGATAGTAAACGAACGTTTCGTAATACCCATGAAGTTATAGTGTACATTCTGCATCAGGTTCTTTGAAAGACCAGTAGTGAATGTCAGGTTCAACCACTTGTCTTTGTTCATAAAGTGTTCGTAAACCAGACGAGTCAAGAACACAGCTGAGAAGAATGAGCAGAGGATACCGATAATCAAGGTAGTGGCAAAACCACGGATAGGACCGGTACCGAAGTTGAACAGGATGACACCTGTAATGATAGAAGTCAGGTTCGAGTCGAAGATGGCAGAGAAGGCATTCTTGTAACCTTCGGCCAAGGCCTGCTTGGTTCCCTTTCCTGCACGAAGCTCTTCTTTCGTACGTTCGTAAATCAATACGTTCGCATCCACGGCCATACCCAGTGACAATACCATACCGGCGATACCGGACATCGTCAAGGCAGCCTGGAATGACGAGAGGATACCCAGCGTGAAGAAGAAGTTGATGAACAGCGCACCGTTCGCCACCATACCCGGAATGAGTCCGTACATCACGCACATATAAAGCATCAGGGCAATCAAAGCCACGATGAAAGATACGATACCCTGGTTGATAGATTCCTGTCCCAGAGACGGACCTACGATGTCTTCCTGTACGATACGTGCAGGAGCCGGCATCTTACCAGACTTCAATACGTTAGCCAAGTCTTTTGTAACTTCCGGAGTAAAGTTACCGGTAATCTGTGAGTTACCACCAGTAATTTCAGAGTTTACACGCGGAGCACTGTATACATATCCATCCAATACGATGGCGATTTCCCTACCGATGTTCTTCTTAGTCAAGGCAGCCCAACGACGAGAACCTTCTGTATTCATAGACATGCTTACACAAGGTTTGTTGAACTGGTCGTATTCATCTTTTGCATCAGTTACTACATCACCTTCCAACGGTGCACGACCGTTACGTTCTGTCGACTTGATAGCATACAATTCGAAGATACGTCCTGTCTTGTCCATATCTGAAGCTTTCACACCCCACATCAGTTTCAAGTCGCGCGGCATTACTTCCTTCACAGCCTTCATGTTCAGGATACGGTTTACGTCAGCAGTATCCTTATAGTCAGCATAACCAACGATACAGCCTACACCGCTCTGGTTCAGCTGCAGTACAGCCAGCAACGGATGTTCTTTCTTCAGTGCTTCGATATTCGCACTGGAAGCGGCAGCGGTTTCGCCCTTCAATGCGGCAGCCAGACTGTCTTTGGCAGATACAGCAGAAGCCTCAGCTACAGCAGTTGTATCAGCTTCTACCTTTGCAGAATCAGCAGGAGCATCTGCATTCAGCAGGCCACGTGCACGGTTATCAGCAGAAGCCAATACCGGAACGATGTCTTTTGCTTCAAATGTTTCCCAGAATTCCAGGTTAGCAGAACCCTGCAAAAGTTTTCTCACACGTTCCGGTTCCTTGATACCCGGCAATTCTACCATGATACGGCCCATCTTACCTTCCAGTGTCTGGATGTTCGGCTGAGCCACACCAAAGCGGTCAATACGTGTACGCAAAACATTGTAAGAGTTGTCTACGGCAGCTTTTACTTCCTCGCGCAATACTTTCTCTACTTCTGCATCTGAGCTACGGGTATTTACTTTGTCTTTCAACTGCTGGGTAGCGAACAGTTCGGCAAGCTTGCCTTCCGGTGCCAGTTTCTTGTATTCTCTGATAAACAGCGTAATAAAGTCTTCCTGGCTGTTAATTTGCAATTTTGCAGCTTCCGCTACAGCTTTATTGAAAGCTTCATCCGGTTTGTTGTCGGCCAACGCCTTCACTACATCTGGTACAGAAACTTCCAGAATGACGTTCATACCACCTTTCAGGTCCAAACCCAAACCGATTTCCATCTCACGGCATTGTTTCAGCGTGTAAATCCCCAACCACACCTTCTGATTCTGCATGGAATCCAGGTAATGTGCCGAACCTTTCGGGTCCTCAGCCGCCTTGTTCATCTGATAACGTGTAACGAATGAGAACGAAAGATAAAAAGCACACGCAATGGTCAGTAATACCGCAAAAACCTTTACAAATCCTTTGTTTTGCATGTTACTTTAGTTTATTATATTTACTTTTAAAATTTGATACGTTTATTCAAGGTTGCAAATATAGTTTTTTTTTCATTTATATGCGGAAAGGATTGTAAATATTTAAGGCTTAGAGCCTAAAAAAGGGAGTACAGCTTGCAAAAATGAAGCCATACTCCCTCTTTTAGTTATACTCTGTACAGATTTTTCCTGCTATCCGGACATTTTATTTCAATCCGCGAGTCTTCAGCAACGCATCCAAGCTGGGTTCTGCCCCACGGAAGGTTACATACAGTTTCATCGGGTCGTCTGAGCCACCTTTTTCCAGAATGTTCTTGCGGAAAGAAGTAGCAGTAGCCTGGTCGAACAAGCCATGTTCCTTGAATGCTTCAAAGGCATCTGTATCCAGACGTTCAGCCCAGATATAGCTATAATAACCAGCTGCATAACCACCCATGATGTGGTTGAAGTAAGTAGAACGATAACGAGGCGCAATCTGCGGAATCAGTCCCAATTTGTCCATCAGCTGTTTTTCAAACTGAAGCACATCGAATCCTTCCATCGTAGTCAGACAATGCATTTCCATATCCAGAATGGCAGCTGCCAACAGTTCTGTAGTCATAAAGCCCTGGTTGAACAATGCTTGATTTTCAATCTTGGCAATCAGAGAATCAGGAATAGCCTCACGAGTCTGGTAATGTTTGGCATACATTTTCAGCACTTCAGGTGATACAGCCCAGTGTTCCATAATCTGTGAAGGAAGTTCCACAAAATCCTGAGCTACAGAAGTACCAGATACACCTTTATACTTGCACTGAGTCAGCAATCCGTGCAAAGCATGTCCGAACTCATGATACATGGTGCGTGCTTCATCGATTGTCAGCAGAGAAGGAAGGTCACCTGCCGGTTTGGTAAAGCTGGCCACATTATAAATCAACGGACGAACCCCTTCCTGCTGTTCACGGAAGTTACTCATCCAGGCACCGCTCCGTTTGCTGGCACGAGGCATGTAGTCGCTATAGAACACGCCCAACAGTGAACCGTCTGCATCCTTCACAATGTAAGTCTTCACATCCTTATTATATACAGAAATAGAATCACAAGGAGTCAAAGTAATGCCATACAGTTTGTTGACTACCGTACACAGTCCATTGTGTACATCTTCCTGACTGAAATAAGGCTTGATGGCATCTTCATTCAAATCATATTTCTCCTGGCGAAGCTTTTCTGCATAATACCACCAGTCCCATGCTTCCAGTTTCTCACCTTTTCCTTCACGGTCCATGATTTCCTGCAACTCAGCAGCTTCCGCCTTGGCATTCTTGATAGAATATTCCCACAAGCCATACAGCAGGTCAAGTGCATTCTTCGGGTTCTTCGCCATGTTGTCAGCCAACTGATACTCTGCAAAATTGTTGAATCCCATCAGCTGTGCCTTTTCCAAACGAAGAGCAAGCACCTTCTTCAGCACTTCCTTGTTGTCATTGGCATTGCCACGGTTACCCAGGCTGGTATATGCCTGATAGATATTCTTTCTCAGCTCACGGTTCTGAGCATACTGGAGCAACGGAGTACGGCTGGATTCCTGCAAAGTAAATACCCACTTACCGTCTTTTCCGTGTGCCTTGGCTTCCTGTGCAGCTCCTGCAATAACTGCATCCGGCAGACCAGCCAGATCTTCTTTCTTATCTACCACCAGCAGATAATCGTTGTTGTCGGCCAACACATGATTACCGAACTCAATGGTCAGTGTAGAAAGCTGTTTGTTGATTTCACGCAGACGTTCCTGCTTCTGTGCATCCAGTCCGGCACCAGAACGGATAAATTCCTTATAATATTTATCCAGCAAATAATGCTGTTCGGTAGTCAGCTGAATCTTTCCGGCCTCTTCCTGGGCATGAACGGCAGCCACTCTCTTATACAGCTCCTGATTCAGGAAAATATTATCACTATGCTCAGACAGCATCGGAGCAATCTTTGCTTCCAGCGCCATCATTTCGTCATTGGTATCAGCTTCAGTTAAAGCAAAGAACACGCCGCTCACACGAGCCAGAATCTCCCCGCTATTATCCAATGCCACAATCGTATTCTCAAAACTCGGTTCATCCGGATTCTCTACAATAGCCTTAATTTCCTCATTCTGCTGCTTAATGCCTTTCAAGAAAGCCGGCTCATAATGTTCCACCTTGATACGGTCAAAGTCAGGTGTTCCATAAGGGGTTTCAAACTCAGACAGGAACGGATTGTCCGTGTCTGCCGCCTGCTGACCGCAGGCACATACCATACAACTCATAGCTGCTGCAAAAATTAAATTCTTCATCTTCTATTTATTATCAGGTTATAACTTCTCTACCAAACACCACAACGGATAGTGATCGGATGCCGAAATGGAATTGTCCACACGGCATTTCAATACTTTAAATCCTTTGTTCACAAACAGATGGTCAATGCGGAAATACAGAAAATTCCGGTTATACGAGAATCCCGGTCCCCAGCCAGCTTCACGATAAGCATCTGTCAATCCTTTTCCTATGGTGTGATGCGCATACGAAATAGGAGAATCATTGAAATCACCGCACACCAGCAAATACTTGCCCGACTGCCGGGAGATGACCTGTGCCACCGAATCCGCCTGCGGTCCACGGATAGCCACGGCATCAGCCAATTTATGCAGCAGGTATTTGCTGTCCGATTTCACGTTCTGTTCTTCAGGCGATTTCAGCAATCCCTCGTATACTTCCTTATCATGCGCATCCAGTTTATTCGACTCCAGATGATTGCATATTAACGTCAGTGTATCCCCTTTTATGTTTAGCCGAAGTAAAAAACTGGCATTACTCCCACTTTCATAGGGAATCGGTTCTACCGAGAGAATCGGGAAACGCGACAGGCAAGCCATCCCATTTCCGTTAGACGCTTTCAGCAACTTTCTGTAAGGATACATAGGGAAAGCCTTCCTGGTCTCTCGGGCATCCCACTGATACTCCTGCAGACAAACCACGTCTGCATCACTTTCCTGAATATAATGTTGCACGGGACGAGATTCATCTTCCGCATCTCCGTACATATTCATGACGTTGTAGGTCAGAAATTTCAATACCTCCCCGTCCGTAGGTTCTTCTCCTCCTCCAAACGGAGTATACGTCGCGACTGCCCCTCCTCCTGCCAGTAAGAGCAGCAAAGGAAGGCACATAAACTTCCATCCATGAAACAGCCCTACTACTGCAAGAACAATCAAGGCCAACAAGAAAAAGGGAAAAAACAACCCCGCACAGGCCAGCACCGGATGAGCCACCGGCGATACAAGCGGACTGTAAGCACAGCACAAGAATCCGGTCCCGACAATCAGGTTTCCTAAAATAAAGACTCCTCTAAACGTATGTTTCCAAATACTCATTTCTTACTTGCATCAAATAAGCTTTTTTTCTCGTCATCCGTCAGACTGTTATAGCCCGACTTACGCAGTTTGTCCAGAATCCGGTCAATTTCTGCCTCACGTTCCTTTTTCCGGGCATTGTATTCATAATCCGCCTGACGTCCTCCGTAGTGCACCTTCATCTTGGGTTTACGCTTCACCGGACGTCGCAAGCCTGCAAACCAGTCGCACACCAGGTTTATCCATTTCGTGGCATCGTGGCCGCTCTGTAATCCTGCCGCGAACCACCAGCCAGCCAATGCTCCACCCAAATGTGCGATGTGCCCGCCTGCATTGTCAGAAGTCATGAACAGCAAATCAAGCACCACCATGAACAAAGCCACATATTTCAGACGCACCGTACCGATAAACAGGAACTGTACCGGATAATTCGGTTCACGTACACTTACCGCCACCACAATGGCCAACACAGAAGCCGAGGCACCCAACAAATAGGAAGAATACACGGCATCCTGAAAATAAGGAAACACATTATATGCCAGCATATAAAGCAATCCGCCGCAAATACCTCCCAGAAAATAAAGTCCACGCAAGTGCTTCGACGAGAAAAAAGCCAGAAACAGACGACCGAACCAGAACAGCCACAGCATATTAAACAAGATGTGCAGCACACCGGCATGCATGAACATGTAAGTAATCAGGGTCCAGGGCCTACGGATAAAAACTTCCGTCCATGCCGGCAGTTCCAGATAGTTCATCCACGGCGAAGCAGACACATTGAATAAGGTCAGAAAAATCTGCACCAGTGTCACTGCCAGAAACACCGCTACGTTCACATACACCAGACGCAGCACAATGTCTCCCTGCTGGAACTTTCTTTTCAAATCAGTAATAAATCCGTCCGCCGCCATTTTTCTTTCTCCAATAAACAATCAGTATCAAGCCGAACAACATACCTCCCAGGTGAGCGAAATGAGCTACTCCATCGTTGCTTCCCAATCCTAAAAGCAGCTCCAGCACCGCATATCCAATCACAAAATACTTCGCCTTGATGGGCACCGGTATCGGGAATACAAACATCTGACTGTTGGGAAACAACATACCAAATGCTAACAGAATGCCATACACCGCTCCCGAAGCACCTACAGTAGTCAGCTGGTTCAGGAACACATCCATAGGAATAATATTCAGTCCCGTATTGACCGAATCGTAATTAGACCATACCGCCAGATACTCCACATACTGCACCAACTCCTGAATCAGACCGGCACCAATACCACAAATCAGGTAATACGTCAGGAAGCGTTTAGGTCCCCACACCTGTTCCAGCACCCGTCCGAACATCCATACCGCAAACATATTGAAGAAAATATGCGAGAAATTGGCATGCATGAACATATAAGTGATAAGCTGCCCCAGGTTAAAATCCGAAGCCAGGAAAAAGTGAAGACCCAGCATATTCTCTATATCCACTCCGTATTTCCGGGCCACAAACATTCCGAAGAAACAGAGCACATTGATAATAAGCAGGTTTTTCGTTACTGTTGGAAGATTATTCATATTGTTAAATCATTGATTCAGTTACAAATGTACAACATAAAATCGGGTTTGAAGGAATATGTATCCTTAAATTTCATTGAACGCACGCACCGAGTCACGCAGCACCAGCAAGCTTTCCGGTCCCATATTGAACAGCAGGTCAATCACACTGAGATTAGGCAGAAAACCCAACTTTTGGTCAAACACCTGATAATAAGGCTTGGGAAAGAAGGCCTTATCCGCCTCCCGATAATCCCGTTTGGGATGAATCAGCTCCCGGAAATCATCGGCACACTCCACTTCCGGCATGTATTCCTCGGTAGGTATCAGGCGAGGCTCCATGTCTATCTGCCGGCACACCCACTCACACAGTTCCAGGTTAAAGTCGAACAGAAATTCATATTTCTGCTCAAAGAACCGGTGAAACTCATCCGCATAGTAATCAAAGAAAGGACTATGCTTGTAAGCGGCTACAAACGCATTCCAGTGCACATGCCGCCAGTTACCATGGTCTGAAATACGTACATCCTTCATCACACACTTCAGGTCGTCACTTTTTTCCGTCGGAATGGTCAGCGCCAACGGCCCGTCGGCCGATGCAATCACACACCGGTTACGGTAAGTCTGCTTCATGTAGTGGTCATAACGCTCCACACGTACCGAAGGATAAGCAAAAAGTTTGGTATAATATTCTACGGGAGCCAGATAGGCCGACCCCAAAATCACTTCATTCTTCATTCTTTCTTAGTTTATGTCATTGCACCCGCTGCCAGAAGCGCCCCTTCCGCGAAGAGTACCAGATGCGCCAGGCCTTCCCTATCAGGTGGTCCTCCGGCACGAACCCGAACAAGCGGGAATCACAAATATTCACCGGGTCATTGGAAGCCACCCAGTAATAATCCTTGCCAAACGTATAAGCCTCCACGGGCTTTCCCTTCACATACAACGTATCGTGACGAACCTCTGCAGGCTGGTGTTCATGCGCCACAATCGTATTGCAGAGCAAGGTCACATTCCAGGGATACACCTTCACCGGAACACCTTTCGCCGGAATCACATACGGATGCACTTCCGTACGGTTCTTTTCATCCAGCGGAACCAGCGGAATCCGTCCCTCCAGTTTCTGCGAAATCAAGTAATATTCATATTGGCTGAAACTCCGTATATACCCCCCGTCGGAAGTATATCCGGCCAGCGTATTTCCTTTGATACCCAGCACCGACAGCACAGTCAGCATCAAGTCTTCCGAAGACACCGGATAAGCATACAGCGATTTGGCATCCGGGCTGAGCACCTCTCCGCCCACACAGTTCAGGTCGGCATCCAGCATCAGCGTATCTCCCGGCGTGCCGATACAGCGGCTGATAAACAGCTCTCTCCACTCTATCCCTCTCTCCACCTGCTGGGGGTGAGGGTTATTGAACAAGAGAATATCCCCCTTCTCCGCACGCGAAGATGCCAGCCGATGATAGCCGAAAAGCGAACAAAAAGGCAAACGCAGCCCGTAGCTCCACTTGTTGACCAGAATCCGTTCTCCCTGATAAAGAGAATTTTCCATCCCGGAAGAAGGAATTACACAAGTCGTCACAAGCAGGGTCCGCACCAGCCATACGGTCAACACCGTCAGGCCGGCCGCTCTCAACCACCACCATCCGGACTTTCCTTTGTTCATAGATTATTTAATGGAATCCACAAACTTAAACAGACGGTTCCAGCGAATCTTTCCGTCAAACCAGCCACGATCCTGGTTCAGCGACAGCCAGATAAAAATAGGTTTACCCACAATATGGTCCTCCGGCACGAAGCCCCAGAAACGTGAGTCGGCCGAGTTGTGACGGTTGTCACCCATCATCCAGTAATAATCCATCTTGAAGGTGTATTTCGTCGTTTCCTGTCCGTTGATGTAGATTTTTCCGTCTTTCACCTCCAGGCTGTTGCCCTCGTAGTTCTTAATCGGACGTTCGTACATCGGCAGGTTATCCAGTGTCAGGTCTATGGTAGCTCCCTTCTTCGGAATCCATATCGGACCGTAGTTATCTACTGTCCAGCCCGTCAGCTTGTTATCCGGATACAGTCCGCCTGCATCATCATCCGGCACGTTTTCAATGGAAGTCACCAAATCCTTCCGTGCCAGCAAAGCAGCCTTCGCCTTTTCAGTCAACGGCATGTTATACACCGATTCCTCCGTATAATAAGCCATCAAATCCTCCTGGCTGATGCCCAATTCATGACATAAATCCTCCGGCAGCATGCCCTTGGTATGCACGAAATAACGATACTGCACATTATCCGGCTCCTTGTTGGCCTTACCGTCCAGGTAAATAATCCGGTTCTTGATTTCCAGTGTCTGGCCCGGCATACCCACACAACGCTTCACATAATTCTCTCTCCGGTCTACAGGGCGGGTAATCACCTCACCATACAGCTGCGGATTTTCGTCAATATACTTGCGTCCTACCGAGTAATAATAATCATACACATCCCGTTGCTGCTCCAGGTTCAGGCTGGCCAGGTCAATAGGCTGCGAAAGTTGCTTGCCGATGGCATAGCTCATGCGATAGATGTCTTCTGCCGGATTGCCGGTAGCCACCGTATCCCCTGCCGGGAAGTTGAACACCACGATGTCATTCAGCTGCACCTCTCCCAGTCCGGCCACCCGTTTGTAGTCCCACTTCGGCCATTCCAGGTACGACTTGCAGTTGAACACCGGCAACGTATGCTGTGTCAGCGGCATGTGGAGCGGTGTCTGCGGAATACGGGCACCATAACTCATCTTACTTACAAACAGATAGTCGCCCACCAGCAGCGATTTCTCCAGCGACGAAGAAGGAATCACGTAGTTCTGAAAGAAATACAGATTCACAAAATAGACTGCTACCAGCGCAAACACGATGGCATCCACCCAGCCCATCACCGTCAGCACGGTCTTGTTGGTCGACTTCTTCCACCATGTCCAGGGAATCTTTTTGGAAATATATGCGTCAAAAATGAATGGAACCACTACCAGTCCCAGCCAGCTTTTCAACCAAATCAGGAAAATCAGGTAAAGCACCAGCACTATGCCGAACTTTATCCATTGTTTACGCGATGCCTGTATCATACTCAAAACTGGAATAAATCATTCATACCTAAGAAGCCCTGGTGTGCAGCCGTATATTCTGCAGCCAGCACCGCTCCCAATGCAAACCCCTTGCGGTTCTTTGCGTCGTGTGTAATCACGATAGAATCAGCTTCTGATTCATATTTGATGGTATGGATACCCGGCACTTCCCCTTCGCGGATGGCACTCACGGGCAATTCATCCGGTGCACAGTCGGTCGTACCTGTCACCGTACCGTCGGGAGCGGTCAGTGTGCCCATCACCCATTTCTGCTTACGGTCCAGGTTTTCCAGAATCCCTTCAGCCAGCGTAATGGCCGTACCACTCGGGGCATCCAGCTTGTGCACGTGGTGGGTTTCTACCATTGACACATCGTAGTTCGGGAACTGGTTCATAATCTTTGCCAGGTACTTGTTTACCGCCGCAAAGATAGCTACCCCCAAGCTGAAGTTAGACGACCAGAACAGCGTCTTACCCTCTTCCTGGCACAGACGGCGCATCTCTTCGCCATGCTCTCCCATCCATCCGGTGCTGCCCGATACCACTTTCACCCCATTCTTGAACGCCTCCAGACAGTTGCCGTAAGCCACTGAAGGAGCCGTAAATTCAATGGCCACATCGGCCGAACGGAAAGCCTCCGAAGCAAAATCTTCCCGATTATTTATATCAATGATACTCACAATTTCATGACCTCTGGAAAGGGCGATTTTTTCAATTTCCTTTCCCATCTTTCCATATCCAATTAATGCAATTTTCATAATTCTGATGATAATTTTATTCGCAAAGATAGTGTTTTTCAGTATTAATCATTACATTTACCCAACATTTACAGCTCGTTAACATGGAACATCTACTCCAGTTTGTATGGAAACACAAGCTTTTTCCGCTCACTCCGCTGCATACCACGCAAGGACAAACCGTGGAAGTCATTGACCCCGGACTCCCCAATCCCGATGCAGGGCCCGACTTTTTCAATGCGAAAATCAAGATAGACGGCATTCTGTGGGTGGGAAATGTAGAAATCCACGTGCATGCTTCCGACTGGAAACGCCATCACCATCATCAGGACCGCGCCTACGACTCTGTGATTCTGCATGTGGCTTCCGACATCGATGCCGAAACCTTCCGCACCGACGGCACGCCCATCCCGCAAATGGAGCTGCACTATCCGCCCTACCTGTTAGACAACTACCGCGAGCTGATTGAAACCAGCCATTACCCAGCCTGCTACCGCCTCATCCCTCGCCTGCCCAAACTCCTGCTCCACAGCTGGCTCTCCAGTCTGCAGACCGAGCGTTTCGAACAGAAGACACAGCGTATCCAGGCCCAGCTTACCCAGAGCAAAGGCGACTGGGAACAAGCCTTTTTTCTCACCTTGGCCCGCAATTTCGGTTTCGGCACCAACAGCGACGCCTTCGAGCAATGGGCACAGACCATTCCCTTACAAGCCGTCAACAAGCACCGCGATAATCTTTTTCAGATAGAAGCCATTTTCTTCGGGCAGGCCGGCCTGTTGCAGGAACTCCCGTCCGACGACTATTCCACCCAGCTTACCAAGGAATACGCCTACCTGGCCCACAAATTCGAGCTACAGCCCTCCGAACACCTTCGGTGGAAGATGCTCCGCATGCGTCCGGGCAACTTTCCGCACGTACGCATCGCCCAGCTGGCCAACCTCTACCACCGTTCCCAGGGCATGCTCTCCCAGTTGCTGCTGGCCTCTACGGTGAAAGAACTGCGCGACCTGCTGCGTGGAGGTACCTCCCTTTACTGGCTTACCCACTACGTTTTCGGCGAACCCTCGCCCGCCCGTCCGAAAACCCTCAGCGACGCCTCCATCGATCTGCTGATTATCAATACCGTGGTTCCCTTCCTCTATGCTTACGGCAAGCACAAAGGCGAAGAACGGCTCACCGAACGTGCCGGCAACCTGCTGGAGCAACTTAAACCGGAAAATAACTACATCATCCGGCTGTGGAAAGAATGTGGTCTGCAAGCCGCCCATGCCGGCGACAGTCAGGCACTCATCCAGCTCAAAAAGAATTACTGCGACACCAAGAAATGTCTGTTCTGCCGCATCGGATACGAATATTTCAAGAAAAAAGAAGGTTAAAAACCCTTCTCACCCCTTACACACGAGTCTTTCATTAAATCAGTACTTCCTTGGCAGTACTCTAATACTTTCCTTGGAGTACTACAGTACTTTCGTGGAAGTACTCAAGTACTGACAAGAAAGTACTGAAAGCTATTAAATCTGTATTTCTCAATATGTTACAGAAATTTATAGAAAATCCATCCCTTTCAAAGAAGAATCATTTCCGTCTTGACAAAGGAATATAGACCGAACACTCCCAGCCTGAAAGTCGGTTACGCAAGAAAGGAGACATATTGAACTTCCTTGTCATCCCCCATTTGTATTGCACAGCTACTTCCATGAATCTGAAGTCATACGCCAACCTTGCAAATATCGGCAAGTCGAAGAAACTTTTGTCATAAAAATAAAAAGTAGGCTCCACTCCTACCGACAGATTCAATCCTCGAAACAGGTACCGTCCCACACTTCCAGCAAAAGATGCCGACCACAGATTACGGATTCCTTCTCCGCCCACATACGTCGTATGCACGTCAGAAGAAAGATAACGGAACCCATAGCTGTAACGGCCATATCTTGCCGATAACGACAAGTCGAAGAACCAGCCGGTATCCGGACGATTCAGCCGCCAGCGGTATCCGGCGCCCAAAGTAAAATCAGCCCCCAAACGGGAGTTTGCCAAATCGAAAGGCGGTAATCCTTTCTCCGGTGAAGCCATCTGGTAGTTTACGGTATTTTTCCCTCCATAAAGCACCAGGCCTGAAGAACGGAGCATCTGTGCACGAACTGTCATCCATAAAAAGAAAAGGAATAAGAAAAAAGATAATCGTTTCATACTGATTTCCAATTAGCGTTATTATTTTTAATCTGGTTTCTGTTTTATTTACTTAACGATTCATCATTCAGCGAAATAAACAGGTGATTCTTTTTTATCGAATCCACATTATATTCAACATTAAACACTGCATGGTCAAAACCTGAGCGTGTTTCAGACTCTGACAGTTCCATCCACGCCGTTTGCCGCAAGCAGCAACCACCTACCAGTCCGAAACCGTTCTCCACATTGGTGTAAGTAGCCCGCATAGGAGCCAGCTCCACATTAGCCAGTTCATTATTCTTCTGCTCATTAAGTGATTTCAAATAACGGTAGAACTCTTCAGACAGACTATATAAATAAACCTTATATTGCTTTCTGTTTATAAAAGTCTCATCTTGAATAGAAGTCTTGTAATCAGGTATGTAAGTCATATTCAGGCGAAGTGTGTAATTCTTTCCCTGAATTTTCTCATCGCTCCAAAAATACAGATTCTGATAGTACGCATAGTTTCCCATAAAAATGTCATCCAAACCAGAAGAAGCATCCAATATTGGCTCATCACTCCAGTCCATATAAGCAGAAGACGGTTTGCCATAATGCACCTCCGAAGTCCCCTCTTTCCAATACTTCACCCTTTCTTTGACCGTTACCGCATAGTAATTTTCAATCTTTGCATAATCGGTAAAATTTATCTGAAGCTGGAGCACACTCAACTCAGAGGGTTTTCGTTCTATTTTAACAGCGTTTAAGGGGAAAGGAGCAGGAATAATGGTAAAGGCAGATACTGCTTTCACCCCTTCTACCGAAGCTGTAAGCCGGACACGGTCACTCGTCTCATAGGGCTGCACCACATAATAACTTTTGGCGGGAACTCCCGGCAATGAATCCTCTGTCCACAACAAAGGAACAGCAATGTCATTCACTTCCAGCCTGATGTCCCTGCCCTTTAATCCATACATTCTCATGCCTTTGTCATAAACCGGAAGACTGTGCGAAAGACGTACCACCGTAGTATCACCACTTCCAGGATAACTATATACCGTTAATTTAGGAACCTCTGAAATCTTATCCAAGTCAAAATGATACACACAAGATGACAACAGGCTGAAGGCTGCAAGTATTATTATGAGATTCTGTTTGTTTAAATGCATAAATACAATGTTTAGAAATTTGTTATAATCAATGACATTCCAAAGCATGCCGATTCAGAAATTTAAGGTGTAGCTAAAAGAAGGAATTATCGGGAACAGTCCGATAGCCTTTCCTCTGAAACTTCCATCCACCTGCCGTTCTATCTTTGTATAAAAAGGATTCATACGGCAATAAGCATTATAGATACTCACATTCCAAATTCGCTCGAATCCCCGCTTGGTAGTCCGCCGGAAATTGATACCCACATCCAGCCGGTGGTAGGCAGGCAAAGTAATATTGTTAGGTTTTCCATACATCGGCTCTAAGTCCGACAGCTGCGAAGTTCCAGGTAGGCAAGGATTTTCCACATACTGTGTAGGAACCGTCGCATGGTCACCACTACGATAAGTCCACGCTGCATATACATCCATTCGATGGCTGAATTTACGACGATAGACAAAATTCAGTTTATGACGATTGTCAAACTTGCTGGGATACCAACCGGAATAGAAATCATCAAATTTTTGCTTGCTCCATGATAAAGTATAACCAGCCTGAAAGAGGTTCTGCTCATCATGATACACCAACGATGTTTCCAACCCATACGATTTGCCGTCTCCCACCCGTACCACCTGTTCCCAGTTTCCGGCAGGCAATGTAAGACTGCCTCCCGCCTCGTACTCCAACATTCGGCTGGTAGTACGGAAATAGCTTTCCACCTCCAGGCGCAACCTCCACGGAAGTTCCATGTACACACCACCTGCCACCTGTCGCGAATGCATAGGACGTATACGGGAGGTAGAAGGAACCCAACAATCGGTCGGCAAGTTTAAATAAGAATTGGATAACTGGTGCGCAAACTGACTCATCTCGGTATAGGAAACTTTTAAAGTGGTACGACTGAACAGACGGTAACTTGCCGATATTCTCGGCTCCAGCGAATGATATACTGCTCCCGAAACTTGATACATGGTATAACGTCCCCCCAAGTTTATCCGCAGCTTTCGGGTCAGCCTCATATCGTCTTCCGCATAAAAAGAGAATTCATTCCCCTTGTAATGGCTCTCTACTGATGACAATAACGTATCCGTCATTTCCTCCGTACCTCTTATATCCTGTGATAGCGTATGCTGCGGACAATAGATATGATACAAGTAATCGCTTCCGAAGCGAACATGATGACTCGCCGTAGGAAGGTAATGAAAATCCATGCGAAAACCTACGTCATCAATAGTAGAATAACTGTCCCTCTGCATCCGGTCTACAGAATATTCTTTATCATCTTCCCCTTTATAAAAACTATCATCTGACCTGAAGTCATATTTAGACAGATTACGGGCATATACCAAAGAAAAGTTACCGGTCAGTTTATGATTGAACTGATTATTCCATGACAACGCGGCAGAAAGATTTCCCCATCTGATATGATATTCATCCGTGGTCTGTTCTTTCTCTTGATGGAGCAGATTTCCTGACGGGAAAAGCTGTTTATCCTTCATTTTAAACAAATCTCTTCCAGAATACACACTAAAAGAAAGCCTGCTCTCATTGGAAAACCGATGTGTGATTTTCGCATTTATATCATGAAAAGCATAACGGGCATTGATATCTTCTTCGGGAAAGAAACGATTGGCAATCCGCAAAGCAGAAGCAGAAAGCACGTCCAACCAACTCCGGCGCATACCGAACACAAAAGAAGTTTTTTCCTTTATGACAGGCCCTTCGAAACGTAGCCTTCCGTCCAGCAGCCCCAACGAGACCATACCATGAAATTTCTTTAAGTCCCCCTCCTTCATACGGACATCTGTCACAGACGAAAGCCTCCCTCCGTAACGTGCCGGGAAACCACTCTTGTAAAAATCCACGTTCTTCACTATATCCGTATTAAATGCAGAAAACAATCCTCCAAAATGATTCACCTGATAGAGAGGCATGCCGTCCAATAAGAATAAGTTTTCATCATTCTTCCCCCCGTGTACATAAAGCCCGGAGAGCAGTTCCGTGCCAGCAGATACCCCGGGAAGCTGCTGAATTGCCTTGACTAAATCCGGTGAACTGAACAGTGAGAATTCCGTATTCAACTGTTCTGAAGTCAACGAAATCTTTCCAGTCTGAGTTGTAAAAAGAGAAGTATTCAAATCGGCTGTTACCACTACCCCTTCCAATGCAGTGGAACTTTCCTTCAAATAAATAGTACCAGAATAATCTGAACGCAAGTCCAATTCTTTCACCACCTCTTCATAACCTACATAAGAGAAACGCAAAGTATGCTTTCCTTCCGGTAATGTCAAACTAAAAAAACCATGTTCATCCGTTAAGGTACCGATATGCATATTCTGATCATACACCGTGACATTAAGGAGTGATTCCCCATTATCCTGACACACGTGTCCTGAGAAAGTATACTGGCTCGATTTAAACAACAAAACATAGCTGCCTTTTATCTCCCATTTGATTCCGGTTCCGGAAAAGACTGTTTGCAGATTCTCCTTCAATGACTTACCAGAAGAAAAAATGCCAGATAACCGTATCATTTCCAAAGAAGAATCATAGACGAAATTCACATGATACAAGTCTTGCATTCGTACGATTGCTTTCTTCAATTCTGAAGTTTCAGAACAAGGATGTCCCCCTAAACATAAACAGACAGCCGCCACAGTCCACAAGGTACTCATCATACTTGCTTTTTAATATGCACTTTTAATACTTTTTCTATTATCTCGATGATTTCGTCCAGACTGTGTGCATCGAAATTGGCTGTCAACCGTTTGTCTGTCCGGTCAGCTACCAGCTTTACCCCATAATAACGGGAAAGCTCTGCAAGTACTTTCGGAAGAGGAGTATTCTCAAATACAAAACTTCCTTTCTTTACAGAATCCGGACGATGGACGATTTGCGGAACATGCTGACCTTTTACCACTTGTGCCTCCATTCCAGCCAGAAGTTCTACACCTTCCGACTGACCTAGTACAGAAAACCGCACTTTTCCCGATTCCACCTGAACCCATGCGGTATCCGCACGGCTTTCATCCATCACGAAACAAGTACCCAACACTTGAACTTCAGCCAACTTTCCTATTACTTTAAACGGACGAGTACAATCTCTTTTTATCATAAAACCAACTTTCCCCGTCAATTTCACTTCACGACATACATCTGCATAATCCTTTGTACGGAAACAAATAGAAGAATAGGGATATACCGTAACGACCGAACTGTCCGGCAACTGGTACTTTACTGCATGTTCGTATGCTGCCAATTCTGTCCACTGCTTCTCAGGAGATATACCCACCCAGACAATAAACGCCAGCAATATAGCCGCAGCCAGCCCAGATAAAAACAGGAAATACCGGTTCTTTCCGCCTGCCCTTCCAACTACTCCATGCTTTTCCTTGAAAACTTTCAAAGCCTGCCGTGTGTCCAATTTATTCTTTTGATAGTGCCTCAACACAAAACGAAGGCATTTTTCTTCTAATTCATTCATGTTTCTGGTGATATTATACATTCAACCCTGTGACAATAGAAACCCCAAAAATCACTACGTGAAAACACTGAATTTTAGTTAAAGAGAAACATATACACTTTATATGCCCCCTCACGTATCAAACGAAATGCCTTCTGAATATGACTGTCGACTGTATGAACCGAAATATGAAACTTTTCAGCAATCTCCTGATACTTCAGGCCATCCCGTTTATGCAAAAGAAAGACCTCACGGCAACGCTCAGGCAAGGCATCTATGGCAGTCCACATTCGCGCCTCCACCACACTCCGTTCCTCCACCTCCTCATCCAACAAGGTTTCTTCTAATTCAGTAAATGAGACTCCCGATTTGAACAGATTTTCCTGACTCAAATAATCCAAGCTACGGTTCTTAACCATCACATACAAATAAGCCTTCATATTACTTACCTCACAAGACTTTTCATTATTCATTTTCTCCCACAAAGACGAAAAGCAATCCTGCACAATATCTTTGGCCATCTCTACGTCCTGTACATAATGTGTTGCATACAAACACAAAGGTCTATAATAAAACTTGAATAACTCATCTATATTTAATCTGTCTCTTCCCATGTGCAAATCGATTTCTATTTCAAATAGAGACAGATGAAAATACCAAAATCACCATCCTACTTCTGTAAAAAAAGTTAAGTCTTTTCAGTTCTTCATACCTTTCACCGCAACGCCTCTTCCACTGCCCGCAGATACCCGTCCAGGCGATTGCTCTTCAAGATAGCCTTCCGCTGTTTCTTGTCCAGCTCCGGCAACAGGTACTCCCAGCAGGTCTTCAGCTTGGCCAGCAGCTGCGCCTCTCCGCCCTCTATCACCCGATGATAATACAGATACATCTGCCGGTGCATCTGTGCTACCCGTGCCTTCAATTCGTTCTCGAACAATTCTCCTTCACGGAAAGCCAGCGCCAGTGCCGGATTCGCCAGCAGCCCGCGACCCAGCATCACCCCTTTCAGCCGGGGAAACGCTTCCAGTACCTCCCGAATGTCGGCCACCGTCAGCAAATCACCGTTGTACACCAGCGGCCGCTCACACGCCTCATAGAACGCACGGAACGCCTCCCGGTCCACCGACCCCTTGTACTGCTGCTTCTCGATGCGCGGATGAAGCGTCACCTGCGTCACACACGAACGGTTGAGTAACGGCACGAGCGCCTTCCACTCCTCCGCATCCTGGCCGCCTAACCTCATCTTCACCGAAAAGCGAATCTCCGGAAACGCCTTCATCGTCTCCAACAGCGCCTCCACCTTCTCCGGAGAAGACAAGATACCCGCTCCCTTCCCACGGCGTACAATCAGCGGAAACGGGCAGCCCATGTTCACATCTATCTCCTGATAGCCCTGCGAAGCCAAAAAGTCCGTCAGCACCTTCAGCTCCTCCGGCTCCGAGGCAATCACTTGCGGAACCAGCCGGGACACCGTGTTCTCTTCAGGCGACACGTCGCGCCTGTCCTTGTTACGAATCTCCCCCTTCTCCAACCGGACAAAAGGAGTATAATACGCGTCCACACCTCCCAGGCACTGCGCATGTGCATTGCGCCACGCCACTTCCGTAAAGCCCTGCAAAGGGGCTGCATAAATTACTGGTACATTCTCTTTCATATCCCGCAAATATAGGAATAATTCGCTATCTTTGTGAAAATACATAAACTTCACTCTCATGGAGAAATACATCTTTGAACTGAAAATGAAGGTCCGCGACTATGAATGCGACCTGCAGGGAATCGTCAACAATGCCAATTACCAGCACTATATCGAGCACACCCGCCACGAGTTTCTCTCCTCCGTCGGCGTCAGCTTCGCCCAGCTTCACCAGCAGGGCATCGACCCCGTGGTAGCCCGCCTGAACATGGCTTTCAAAACCCCGCTGACCAGCGGCGACGAGTTCATCTCCCGTCTGGCACTCCGCAAGGAAGGCATCAAATACGTCTTTGTGCAGGACATCTACCGCCTGCCCGACCTGAAACCCGTCATCAAGTCGACCGTAGAAACCGTGTGCGTAGTCAACGGACGCCTGAGCGACAGCGCCCTCTTCAATGAAATCTTTGCTTCCTACCTGAACCAATGAACGAAAAAGAACTCCTCTGCCGCATGGCCCTTCCCCTTCTGCCCGGCATCGGTCTGGTAGGAGCCCGCCACCTGATTCAGGCTGCCGGAAGTGCGACCATGCTTTTCGAACACGCCCGCGAGCTGCCGGCCCTTCTTCCCGGAGTCACTCCGAAAGTAGCCACCGCCTTTCAGCACACGGAAGTATTCCGCCTGTGCGAAGCCGAACTCTCGTTTGCCCAGAAGCACCAGATTCAGTGCCTGACCGAAGACGACGAAGCCTACCCTTCCCGCCTCCGCGAATGTCCCGATGCCCCACTCGTGTTGTTCTACAAAGGCTCGGCCAACCTGAACAGCCGTCACATCCTGAGCATCGTAGGCACACGCAATGCCACCGACTACGGCAAAGGCCTCTGCCAGCGTTTCATGCAGGAACTCAGCACCCTGATTTCCGACGTGCTGATAGTGAGCGGGCTGGCTTACGGCATCGACATCCATGCCCACCGTGAGGCACTGACCCACGGATTCGACACCGTGGGCGTACTGGCTCACGGCCTGGACCGCATCTACCCAGCCGTACACCGCCGTACCGCCACAGAGATGCTGACACAGGGCGGACTGCTCACCGAGTTCATGAGCGGCACCAACCCCGACCGGCAAAACTTCGTGAAGCGAAACCGCATCGTAGCCGGCATCAGCGACGCCACCCTCGTGGTAGAATCCGGCCCCAAAGGAGGCTCCCTCATTACCGCCGAGATAGCCGAAAGCTACCAGCGCGACTGCTTCGCCTTTCCGGGCCGCGTAGGCGACACCTACTCCACCGGCTGCAACCTGCTGATACAAAAAAACCGCGCTGCCTTGATACAGAGCGCGGAAGATGTGGTAAAAGCCATGAACTGGGACCATGTGCCCGTTTCCCCTCAGGTAGTCCAGCGCCAGCTGTTCCCGGAACTGACACCCGAAGAAGAACAAGTCATCACCCATTTACAGAAGCATCCCGACGGGATACAAATCAATACGTTGGTAGTGGAAAGCAACATCGCCATCAACCGCATGACCAGCCTGCTGTTTAATTTAGAGATGAAAGGCGTGGTCCGTGCACTGGCAGGAGGAGTTTACAAAATGGCATAAAAAATGGGAGAACGCTTTCTCCCAACCTTGTTAACCTTAAATCTAATACTATGAAAAAAATCACGTGACAAATGTATGAATAACACTTATTCTGTACAAATATTTGGCTTCTGATTTTCAGCTTTTTAAAAGTTTTTAAAAGACAAAAAGAATTCGCCCCGAAACAACGCATGTTCCGGGGCGAATCTTTATTTATCTGGAAAAATCCAGTAATATTAGTCTTTCAGTTTTGCTTTGATGAAGTCGCGGTTCAAACGAGCGATGTTGCTGATTGAAACGCATTTCGGACATTCTGCTTCACAAGCACGGGTATTGGTACAGTTACCGAAGCCCAGTTCGTCCATCTTGGCAATCATGGCCTTTGCACGACGCAATGCTTCCGGTTTTCCCTGAGGCAACAGGTTCAACTGGCTTACCTTAGCAGAAACGAACAGCATGGCTGAACCGTTCTTACAAGCAGCTACACAAGCACCACAACCGATACAAGAAGCGGCATCCATTGCTTCGTCAGCAATCGGTTTCGGAATCAGGATAGCATTGGCATCCTGAGGAGCACCTGTACGTACGCTGATGAAACCACCGGCCTGCATAATCTTGTCGTAAGCTGTACGGTCTACCATCAAGTCCTTGATAACCGGGAATCCGGCTGAACGCCACGGTTCTACAGTGATTACATCACCGTCTTTGAAACGACGCATGTAGATCTGGCAGGTAGTAGCACCTGTAGCAGGTCCGTGCGGATGTCCGTTGATGTACAAAGAACACATACCGCAGATACCTTCACGACAGTCGTGGTCGAACACTACCGGTTCTTTTCCGTCTTCAATCAACTGTTCGTTCAAGATATCCAGCATTTCCAGGAAGGAAGTATCGCCCGGAATGTCCTTCATCTGGAATGTATCGAAATGACCTTTTTCCTTAGGTCCGTTCTGACGCCAAACTTTCAGCGTAAATGATATATTTTTATCCATTTTACTTAGATTCTTTAATTGTTTAACTTCACTGATTAGCTCTTGTAGTTACGAGTCTGTACCTTGATAGCTTCGTAAACCAGCGGTTCTTTGTACAATACCGGAGCCTTGTCGTCGCTTCCCTGGTATTCCCAGCAAGCTACATAGAAGAAGTTTTCGTCATCACGTTTTGCTTCACCTTCTTCTGTCTGGTATTCTTCACGGAAGTGACCACCGCAAGATTCGTTACGGTTCAATGCATCGTAAGCAATCAGCTCGCCCATTGTGATGAAGTCGTTCAGACGGAAAGCTTTATCCAGCTCTACGTTCAAACCTTCCTTAGAACCCGGGATGAACAATTCTGTTTCGAATTCCTTACGAATGTCTTTCAGCTTAGCCAGACCAGTCTTCAAACCTTCAGCTGTACGGCCCATACCTACGTATTCCCACATTACGCGACCCAGTTCCTTGTGGATAGAGTCTACAGACTTCTTACCCTTGATGTTCATCAGGTGGTCAATCTTGTCCTGAACAGCCTTTTCTGCTTCTGCAAATTCAGGCAGGTCAGTAGAGAAGCGAGGAACAGTAATCTGGTCGGCCAGGTAGTTCTGGATAGTGTAAGGCAATACGAAGTATCCGTCGGCCAGACCCTGCATCAATGCAGAAGCACCCAGACGGTTAGCTCCGTGGTCAGAGAAGTTACATTCACCGATAGCGAACAGACCCTTGATAGAAGTCTGGAGTTCGTAGTCTACCCAGATACCACCCATTGTGTAGTGGATAGCCGGATAAATCATCATCGGGTTGTAGTATTTCACACCGTTGATTTCGCGAGCCAGTTCGCCCGGATTTACGTCGGTGATTTCTTCGTACATATCGAACAAGTTACCGTAACGCTGGCGAACTACGTCCAAGCCCAGACGTTCGATACTTTCAGAGAAGTCAAGGAATACGGCCAGACCTGTGTTGTTTACACCGAAACCGTGGTCGCAACGTTCTTTAGCGGCACGTGAAGCCACGTCACGCGGAACCAGGTTACCGAATGCCGGATAACGGCGTTCCAGGTAGTAGTCACGGTCTTCTTCAGGAATATCGCTACCTTTCTTTGTTCCAGCCTGCAATGCTTTGGCATCTTCCAGTTTCTTCGGAACCCAGATACGACCGTCGTTACGCAGAGATTCTGACATCAAAGTCAGCTTAGACTGCTTGTCACCGTGTACCGGAATACAAGTCGGGTGAATCTGTACGTAAGCCGGGTTAGCGAACATAGCTCCCTTACGGTAGCAAGACATGGCAGCTGTTACGTTACATGCCATGGCGTTAGTTGACAGGAAGTAAGTGTTTCCGTAACCACCAGTTGCGATAACTACTGCATGAGCAGCGAAGCGTTCCAACTTACCGGTTACCAGGTTCTTGGCGATGATACCGCGTGCACGACCGTCAACCAATACTACGTCGAGCATTTCGTAACGAGTGTACAGTTTTACAGTACCGGCACCAACCTGACGGCTCAATGCAGAGTAAGCACCCAGCAACAGCTGCTGACCTGTCTGACCTTTAGCGTAGAATGTACGAGATACCTGTGCACCACCAAATGAACGGTTAGCCAGTGTACCACCGTATTCACGAGCGAAAGGAACACCCTGTGCCACGCACTGGTCGATGATGTTGTTTGATACTTCAGCCAGACGGTAAACGTTAGCTTCACGAGCACGGTAGTCACCACCTTTCACTGTATCGTAGAACAGACGATAGATAGAGTCACCGTCGTTCTGGTAGTTCTTGGCAGCGTTGATACCACCCTGTGCAGCGATAGAGTGTGCACGGCGAGGAGAGTCCTGGATACAGAAGTTGAACACACGGAATCCCATTTCACCCAGAGAAGCAGCTGCAGAAGCACCTGCCAGACCTGTACCTACCACGATGATGTCCAGACGACGTTTGTTAGCCGGGTTCACCAGTTTCTGGTGAGCTTTATAATTGGTCCATTTCTCAGCTATCGGGCCTTCAGGAATCTTAGAATCGATTATCTTAGTCATAATGTTTTTTCAATTTAATCAGTTACACTTAAATTAGCAAGCACCGCAACCCATCATGTTTTTCAGGAAGAACACAACGGCTACCAGCATGAAGCCAAGTACGATGATGGTAGAATAGATGTTAGAGATGCATTTCCAACGGTTAATCCAGATGGTGTTGTTCCAACCCAAAGTCTGCATAGAGCTCCAGAATCCGTGAGTCAGGTGGAACCACAAGGCAATCAGCCAGATGATATACAACACGAAGAACACCGGATTAGAGAATGTCTGCATGATGTAGCCGTAACCGTCGGCTGCATGAAGACCACCCATCATCGGGTTGCCGATGATTTCAGCGAACTGCATTTTGTACCAGAAGTTTACGAAGTGAAGAGCCAGACCCAGGATTACAATGATACCCAGTACCAGCATGTTCTGAGATGCCCATTCCACGTTTTTCGGTTTTGCTGTCACTGCATAGCGTTCGTGACCGCGAGCTGCACGGTTCTGCATCGTCAGCCAGAAAGCGTAGATGATGTGAATTACAAACAGGGCAGCCAGTCCGACAGTAGCTACCAGCGCATACCAGTTGGCACCGAGGAACTCACAAACCATGTTGTACGCCTCGCCCGAGAACAATGCAACAAGGTTCATCGCCATGTGAAATGTCAGAAACAGGACAAGGGCGATACCAGTAACACTCATCACCACTTTCCTTCCAATAGATGAATTACTTAACCACATAAATGATTGAATTTAAATTATTTAATTGTTAGAACTATAAATTCGCACTCGAAGGTCCAAATTATGATGCAAAATTAGAAGATTTATTGAGATAACACAACAGATTATGGAAAAAATTCTGTAATCGGAGGCCGTGAGCCACACGTAAAAAAAACGCAAGTGCGTTTGAATCAAAACGCCGAAGAGTTTCAATTCAAACGCACTTGCGTTTTAGGTAAAACGTACTTGTGTTTTAAATCAAACGCAAGTACGTTTTCCAAAGCCTATCTTTTGGGAAAATTCATGCCGGGCTTGCGCAGTAGTTCAATGGCCTTTTTCATGCTGTCGTTCAGCGTGTTAATCACCTGGAAGTATTCGTTCATGTCCCAGATGTCGCGGGCTAGCAGGGCTTTCAGCTGGGTCTTGACCAGCGGAAGTGCCGTGCGGAACTGTGCCTCGTTGTAGGTGATGCCCATGGAGGTGCCTTGTTCCACCAGCTCATCGAGCATGGCCTGGCTCACTTCAAACTCGCGGTTGAAACGGTCGAACGTCTTGTACTGCTGGAGCCATTCTTTCCGGTGGCGGTCAATCAGCTTGATGTTCAGCTGTACCATGGCGCCCTTGTCGCGCAATGACAGATAATAGTTGGTGTACATCGTGGTGTCGATGGGCACGAAATAGTCGGGCATGATGCCTCCTCCACCGTACACGGTACGTCCTAACTTCAGGGTCTTGGCCTTGAGCGAGTCGGGGAAGTGGATGCTGTCGGCACTCATCATCTCGCCCCGGTTGTAACGGTCTATTAAGTCCTTATTATATTGTTCGATGCTTTCGTAAGGTTTCTGGATACAGCGGCCCGAAGGAGTGTAGTAACGGGCGATGGTCAGACGGATCATGGAACCGTCGGGCAAATCGATGGGGCGCTGCACGAGTCCTTTTCCGAAGGTGCGGCGGCCTACTACGATACCTCTGTCCCAGTCCTGAATGGCTCCGGTGACAATCTCACTGGCGGAAGCCGAGAATTCATCGACGAGCACCACCAGACGGCCTTTCTGGAAATCGCCGTCACCCTTGGCTTCAAATTCCGAACGGGGGTTGCGGCGGCCTTCGGTATAGACGATAAGTTCTTTCTTACCCAAAATCTGGTCGCACAGGCTGATAGCGGCATTCAGATAACCGCCTCCGTTGCCTTGCAAATCGAGAATCAGGTCTTTCATGCCTTGTTTCTGCAACTTGTGGAGGGCATCGGTAAACTCCTGTCCGGTGGTAGCAGCAAAGCGGTTCACACGGATGTAACCGATTTTTCCTTCTACCATGTACGAAGCGTCGAGGCTGTACACGGGAATCTTGTCGCGCTTGATGGTGAAAGGCAACAGCTCCTTCACACCGGCACGCAACACTTTTACCGTCACCGTGGAGCCTTTTGGTCCGCGCAAGCGGCGCATCACTTCGTCGGTATTCATTTTCACGCCGGCAATAACCGTGTCGTTCACTTCGATGATGCGGTCGCCGGCCAGGATGCCGACTTTCTCGGAAGGTCCTCCCGATACGGGCTGAATGACAAAAAGGGTATCGGTGGCCATATTAAACTGGATACCGATGCCGTCGAAATTTCCCTGAAGGGGTTCGTTGAGCCGCTTCACTTCTTCCGGGTCGGAATAGGTGGAATGCGGGTCCAGTTCTTCCAGCATGCTGACAATGGCGGTTTCCACCAACTTGTCTTCGTCTACCTTATCTACATAGAGATTGGAAATGGCAAACTCGGCCAGCTGCAGTTTGCGCGAAGGCGAATCGAGCAGCTTGTTCTGGGCAGGAAGTGCCGTCCATGCCGACCATCCTGCCAATAAAGCAAATACGTATTTTCTGATTTTCATGTGCATTCTTTCATTTTATTCCACTTCCATGCCTTCGGGCAGAAAGTCGGATACATCCTTGCCATACTGCAAGAGTTCACGGACGATGGTGGAACTGATGGAGGTCAGTTCGGGCTCGGTAAAGAGCAGGATAGTTTCTACGCCGGCCAGCTTGCGGTTGATGTCGGCAATGGTTTCTTCGTATTCAAAGTCGTGTACGGTACGGATGCCACGGATAATGAACCCGGCCTCGTGCTCGCGGGCAAAATCAACGGTAAGGTTGTCGTATGCCTCGACCTTGATACGTGGCTCGTCGGCATAAAGCTTGCGAATCATCTCTACACGCTTTTCGGTGGGAAACCACGTTTTCTTTTTGTCGTTTATCCCGATACCAATAATGATTTCGTCCATAAAGGTCAGGGCACGCTTCACCACGGAATAGTGCCCGATAGTAAACGGGTCGAATGTGCCCGGAAATATCGCTCTTTTCATCACTGATGACTGGCAGTTTTTAATTATTAATTCTTCATTCCTCATTCTTAATCAGGTCTTCCTCTACCACCAGGTTGTCGATGATGAAGTTCTGGCGCTCCATGGTATTCTTTCCCATGTAGAACTCCAGCAGTTCCTTCACGGCGTCGGTCTTGCGAAGGGTGACCTGTTCCAGACGCATGTCCTTGCCGATAAAATGGCGGAACTCGTCGGGCGAGATTTCTCCCAATCCTTTGAATCGGGTGATTTCGGGGTTGGGACTCAGCTTCTCGATGGCAGCCACGCGCTCTTCTTCCGAATAGCAGTAGATGGTTTCGTACACCCCTTTCTTGCGGTTACGCACGCGGAACAGGGGGGTCTGCAGGATGTACACATGACCTTTCTTTATCAGGTCGGGGAAGAACTGCAGGAAGAAGGTAATCATCAGCAGACGGATGTGCATACCGTCCACATCGGCATCGGTGGCCACGATTACCTTATTATATCGGAGTCCGTCGAGCCCTTCTTCAATGTTCAGGGCAGCCTGCAGGAGGTTGAACTCTTCGTTCTCGTAGACTACCTTCTTGGTGAGTCCGAAGGAATTCAACGGTTTACCGCGCAAACTGAACACGGCCTGCGTATTGACATCGCGGCTTTTCGTGATGGAACCGCTGGCGGAGTCTCCCTCGGTGATGAAGATGGAACTTTCCAGGCGGGGGTCGTCTTCTTCTTTCTTTCCGCCTTTCTGATCGTTCAGGTGGATGCGGCAGTCGCGCAACTTACGGTTGTGCAAGTTAGCTTTCTTGGCACGCTCACGAGCTATCTTTGTGACGCCGGCAATGGCCTTACGTTCTTTTTCGGATTCCTGGATTTTCTGCAGCAGGACTTCGGCCACACCGGGATGCTTGTGGAGGTAGTTGTCTACCTGCTCTTTTACGAAGTCGCCCACAAACTTGTTGACGCTGACGCCCGACAAAGGATAGGGGTTGCCTTCGGAATCTTTCTCCGGTGCCATGGACAGTGAGCCCAACTTGATTTTGGTCTGGCTCTCGAACGTAGGTTCAATTACGTTGATGGCAATGGCAGCCACCAGTCCGTTACGGATGTCCTGAAACTCCAGGTTCTTTCCATAGAACTCCTTGATGGCACGGGCAATGTGTTCCTTGAACGCGCTCTGGTGGGTTCCTCCCTGCGTGGTGTGCTGACCGTTGACAAAGGAATAGTATTCCTCGCCATACTGCGCACTGTGGGTAAAGGCTATCTCAATGTCTTCGCCCGTCAGGTGCACAATGGGATACAGTCCCGGCGCAGTCATGTTGTCGTTCAGCAGGTCTTCCAGTCCGTTACGGCTCACAATGCGGTGACCGTTATAATAGATGGAAAGACCCGTATTTAAATAGGTATAGTTGCGGAGCATGGTCTCAATGAACTCCGGACGGAAGTGGTAGTTCTGGAACAGGGTATCGTCGGGCTCAAAGAAGATGTAGGTTCCGTTTTCTTCGTCGGTGGCGCAGGTCTCGTCGCTGACCAGTTCTCCACGTTCGAACACGGCCTTGCGCATCTGTCCGTCGCGGGCACTCCAGGCCACGAAACGGCTGCTCAATGCATTGACCGCCTTGGCTCCCACTCCGTTCAGACCGACACTTTTCTTGAAGGCCTTGGTATCGTATTTACCTCCGGTGTTCAGCATGGAAACGGCATCGACCAGACTTCCCAAAGGAATACCTCGTCCATAGTCGCGCACAGACACCCGCAGGTTGTCTTCCATCTGGATTTCAATGCGTTTTCCGGCTCCCATCTTGAACTCGTCGATACTGTTGTCGACGACTTCTTTCAACAGCACATAAATTCCGTCTTCCACCTGCGAACCGTCGCCCAGGCGACCGATGTACATACCGGGACGGGTACGTACGTGCTCCATGTCGCTCAGGTGGCGAATGTTCTCTTCGGTATAAGCTACAGAGGAAACGGTTTGTTCATTGAGTTCTTCCATATCTATTCCCCCTCTGTTTTTTTAAATCATTTTCTTATAAGCACGGCGGCGTTTGTGTTGCACAGATTCAAATGCGCTCCACTGTGCCTGCACTTTCTTGTTAAGCTCAAGCTCCGGATTACTTTCTCCATACTCAAATCCCATCTGCTGGAAAATGGGCACGAGGTCGTAGAACAGGAGGGCATTGACTCCCTTGCTCTGGTATTCGGGTTTCACTCCTACCAGCAGCAAATCGAGCACACGCGGACGCTTGATGAACAGGGCCTTCAACAGGTGGTACCAGCCGAAAGGAAGCATCTTTCCCTTGGCTTTCTGCAAGGCTTTCGACAAGGACGGCATGGCGATTCCCACTGCCACCAGGTTGCCTTCCGCATCTTCTACCAACGACACCATGCGCAGGTCGATGAGCGGCAGATACATCTTTATATATTGGTTAATCTGTCCCTGCGTCATCTGCGAATATCCGTAAAGAGGCGCATAGGCTTCGTTAATCAAATCGAAAATTTTCTGCCCGTAGTTCTGCTTCTTGATTTCACTCCGCTTGAGCTTCTTAATTTTCAGGTTGTACTTCTGAAGAATGATTTCGGAGATGCGCACAAACTTGTCCGGAAGCTGGTGGGGCACGCTCAATTTGTATTCCACCCAGTCGGCTTCTTTCTCAAAGCCTAACTGCTCCATGTGTTCCGGATAATAGGAATAGTTATAGATGGTGGCCATCGTACTCAACTGGTCGAATCCTTCAACCAGCATTCCTTCGGCATCCATATCCGTAAATCCCAACGGACCGACAATGGCTTCCATACCTTTTTCTTTTCCCCATTGCTCTACGGCTTTCAGCAAGGCTGAAGACACTTCTTCTTCGTCAATGAAGTCCAGCCAGCCAAAACGGACTTCTTTCTTGTTCCAGGTGTCATTTGCACGGTGGTTGATGATGGCGGCCACACGCCCCACTATCTCCTCGCCTTTGTATGCCAGGAAATATTCTGCCTCGCAGAATTCAAATGCCGGATTCTTCTTGGGATTGAAGGTATTCAGCATGTCATCGTACAAATCGGGAACGGAATAGGGATTATCTTTATAAAGTTCGTAATTAAAACGAATGAACTTCTTCAGTTCTTTTTTCGTAGTGACTTTTTTAATCGTGATAGTCATTGTGGTATAATTTTCTTTCGTTCGCTTTGAGTTTAGAAAAATTAAGGCTGTAAAGATAGTGTTTTTTCTCCTAAAAAGCGGGCTATTCACTGATTTTCACACTTTAAGGATTTTTTACGCAAGAAGCAAACGGCATACGAAAATTAGAAATTTGATGGGATTTTAAGGTATCTTTTCATTTCGTTTCCAGAATGAAGAAAGCAGAAATTCCTGCAAACTACTGGTTGACAACAAAATAAGCATCTTTTCCCTCTTGAGAATTGAAAAATCAGCCTCTCCCCGACGGATGGACGGGATTTTCAGATTCTCGCGACGTTTATTTCCACCAGTCGCCGGGCAAGGCAAGAATCATGGCCACCACTTCGGCATAGTTTTTCTGTCCGGAAGGAATCTGGTTGCCTTTGAGGTAATACTCATACATCAGTTCCTGCACTCGTCCTACCCACGGATTGTAGCGTGCCTGCCAGTAGGCTTGCTTTTCACGAAGGGTCTGTAAAATCTCGGGACGGATGGAAGCAAGCAGTTGCCGGTAGTCTTCTTCTTCCAACAATGTAGCGGCATTGGAGAGCACATAGGGTAACAGACCGAAATAGCCGGAGTAGCGGACGGCTGGTGAAACGGAGCGGATGCAAATCTGATAAGCCCAGAAGTTGGCTTCGGCCTCGCTGCTTATTCCCAACAGATGGGAATATTCATGAGCATAGGTGAACGGCCATTGCAAGGGAGGAAGCTCGCGGTTGAGCTGTGACTCAGCAAAGAAAGGGCCCATGTAGCCCAACACGCCGACACCGGAATAGAGTGCGTTGAACATGACTTGCTTGGGATGCTGGTAGCTTCTCGGTGAAGAAAGACCGAAACGGGAGGGCACCTGGGCAAAGAGTTGCTTCACCTCTTTTTCGATGACCTCGTGCGAAGGGAAAGGCGACTGCGTGTAGGCTTGATTCAAGCGGCGGGTATAGTCGGCCAGAAAATGCTGAAAGGTGGAATCCTGATAGGCCACATATTCTACAGAGGAACGCGTAAAGAAGTCTTTCCGGAAATAGTTGATTCCCCAACCTACATAGAACCAGAGGTACACTCCTACCAGCAGCTCGGCTTCTGCACGCAAGGTCCACTTCCAGCCTTTCTTTTTCTTCCAGCTCCACAGCGGAATCCCGACAAGCAGGACACACGCTCCCACAAAGAACCATTCTTCCATGGAGAAAGGAATCCAGGAAACCAGGGCCGACAGGAAGGCGGACAGGACGGGATAAAGATGACGGGCGTACAGCTCGCCCATATCCGGAAAAAAACGGCAAAGGAGGACGAGGCACAATCCTAGTCCTTCTGCGGTCCAACGTACGTAACGCAAGGGAAAACTTTTCATACACACAAAGTTATATGTTTTCAGACAAGGTGAAGGAAGTGACAAAGAAATTATATATTTTTGTAACACAGATTAATCATGAATTATACTTAGATAGAAATGGCTTTAAACTACATCTGGATTGCATTTTTCCTTCTGGCCTTTGTGGTGGCACTGGTCAAGCTCGTATTTTTAGGCGACACGGCCGTATTTCCGGAGATTATCAATTCCACTTTCGCTTCTTCAAAAACGGCGTTCGAAATTTCATTGGGGCTGACGGGGGTACTGTCGCTCTGGCTGGGCATCATGAAGATTGGAGAAAAAGGAGGCGTTATCCAGCTTTTCGCCCGTCTGCTGAGTCCGCTGTTTTCGAAACTGTTTCCGGAAATCCCCAAAGGGCATCCGGTGACGGGAAGTATTTTCATGAACCTGGCGGCGAATATGCTGGGACTGGACAATGCCGCCACACCTCTCGGCCTGAAAGCCATGGAGGGACTGCAGGAGCTGAACCCACGAAAGGATACAGCCAGCAACCCGATGATCATGTTTTTAGTGCTGAACACGTCGGGACTGACACTGATTCCCATCAGCATCATGGTATATCGGGCACAGATGGGAGCCGCACAGCCTACGGACGTGTTTGTTCCGATTCTATTGGCGACTTTCTTTTCGACAATGGCCGGCATCATTGCGGCCAGTCTGTACCAGCGCATCAACCTACTGAACCGAACCATCCTGCTGTTTCTCGGAGGAGCCAGTCTGCTCATTGCGGGCATCATCTGGCTTTTCCTTCAGCTTAGCCGGGAACAGATTGACCTCTACTCTACGACCTTTGCCAATGTGTTCCTCTTTCTCGTCATCATCGGCTTTATCGTGTCGGGTATGCGGAAAAGAATCAATGTGTACGACGCCTTCGTAGAAGGAGCCAAAGAGGGATTTTCTACTGCCGTGCGCATCATTCCTTACCTGGTGGCGATTCTGGTTTCCATCGGCGTGTTCCGTGCTTCGGGCGCCATGGATTTTCTGATTCAGGGCATCGCCGGGATAGTTCGGAGTTGCGGTATAGACGACCAGTTTGTCGGCGCACTGCCCACGGCACTGATGAAGCCGCTGAGCGGTAGCGGGGCCCGCGGACTGATGGTGGATGCCATGAGCACCTACGGAGCCGATTCGTTTGTCGGCCGTCTGGCCTGCATCTTCCAAGGGTCGACGGATACTACATTTTATATTCTGGCGGTGTATTTCGGAAGCGTCAGCGTGACGCGTACAAGGCATGCGTTAAGCTGCGGACTGATAGCCGACTTTACCGGAATACTGGCTGCCATTTTCATCGGATATTTATTTTTCAATTGACATAAGCTATGATTAGTTATCAGACAGAGGGCATAGACATGCCCGCCATCAAGAAGCGCGAAACGACTGCATGGATCAAAGCCGTGGCCGAGACCTACGGCAAGAAGGTGGGCGAAATCGCGTACATCTTCTGTTCGGACGAGAAGATTCTGGAAGTAAACCGCCAGTATCTGCAGCATGATTATTACACGGACATCATTACATTCGACTACTGCGAAGGCAAGAAACTGTCGGGCGATTTGTTCATCAGCCTGGACACGGTACGCACCAACGCCGAACAGTTCAATGCGCCGTATGAAACGGAACTCTACCGCGTGATCATACACGGCATACTGCATCTTTGCGGCATCAATGACAAGGGGCCGGGAGAACGCGAAATCATGGAAGCCGCCGAAAACAAAGCGTTGGAAATGCGGAAAGATTTCATGTAATTCGTATTTTTGCAAAGGATTAAAAACATAAAAGCTAATGGATTTCAAGTATGATGTAATCGTAATCGGAGCCGGTCATGCCGGATGTGAAGCGGCGGCTGCGGCAGCCAATCTGGGCTCAAAGACCTGCCTGATTACAATGGACATGAACAAAATCGGGCAGATGAGCTGTAACCCGGCCGTAGGCGGTATTGCCAAGGGACAAATCGTCAGAGAGATTGACGCCTTGGGAGGATACATGGGGCTGGTGACAGACAAGACCGCCATCCAGTTCCGTATGCTGAACCGTTCCAAGGGACCGGCCATGTGGAGTCCGCGTGCCCAGTGCGACCGCGGGAAATTTATCTGGGCCTGGAGGGAAGTATTAGAGAACCTGCCCAACCTGCATATCTGGCAAGATACGGTGGAAGAGTTGTTGGTGGAGAACGGAGAAGTGACCGGCCTGGTGACTTGCTGGGGAGTGACGTTTCATGCCAAATGCGTGGTGCTGACTGCCGGTACTTTCCTGAACGGGCTGATGCACATCGGACACAAGATGCTGGCAGGAGGACGCTGTGCGGAACCGGCATCGTATCACCTGACTGAATCCATCACCCGCCACGGCATTACGGCCGGACGCATGAAGACAGGTACCCCGGTGCGCATCGACGGAAAGAGCGTACACTTTGACCTGATGGATACACAGGACGGCGAGAATGATTTCCACCGCTTCTCGTTTATCAGCGAACCGCGCCACCTGAAACAACTGCAATGCTGGACCTGCTTTACCAACGAAGAGGTGCACGACACGCTTCGGAAAGGACTGGCCGACTCTCCCCTTTTCAACGGACAAATCCAGAGCATCGGCCCGCGTTACTGTCCGAGCATCGAGACCAAAATCGTGACCTTCCCCGACAAACCGCAACACCAGCTGTTCCTGGAACCGGAAGGTGAAACCACACAGGAACTTTACCTGAACGGCTTCTCTTCTTCACTCCCGATGGACATCCAGCTGGAGGCGCTGAAGAAGATTCCTTGCTTCAAGGATCTGGTAGTGTACCGTCCGGGATATGCCATCGAATACGACTACTTCGACCCGACACAGCTGAAGCATACACTGGAATCGAAGGTGGTGAAAAACCTGTTCTTTGCCGGACAGGTGAACGGCACAACCGGATACGAAGAAGCCGGCGGACAGGGTATCATTGCAGGTATCAACGCACACCTGAACTGCCACGGCGGCGAGCCGTTCGTACTGGGACGCGACGAAGCTTACATCGGTGTACTGATTGACGACCTCGTGACCAAAGGTGTGGATGAGCCGTACCGTATGTTTACTTCGAGAGCGGAATACCGCATCCTGCTCCGTCAGGATGATGCCGACATGCGACTGACCGAACGGGCTTATCAGCTGGGACTGGTGAAAGCCGACCGCTACGAAATCCTGCAAAAGAAACGGGCCGAAATAGACCGCATCGTAAACTTCGTAAGCACCTTCTCCGTGAAGGCCGACAAGATAAACGATACCCTCGAAAAGTTAGGAACGGCTCCGCTTACTCACGGATGCAAGCTGGTTGACTTAATCAGCCGTCCGCAGATTACGATTGAAAATATCGCTCCTTATATCCCCGCCTTCCAGGCAGCGCTCGACAAAATTGAGGACCGAAAAGAAGAGGTAATCGAGGCAGCCGAGATCCGCATCAAGTACAAAGGCTACATCGACCGGGAGCGTACGATTGCAGACAAGATACACCGACTGGAGTCCATCCGAATCAAAGGCAAGTTTGACTACGCGAACCTGCAATCCCTGTCGACCGAAGCCCGCCAGAAGCTGGTGAAGATAGACCCGGAAACCCTGGCACAAGCCGGCCGCATCCCCGGCGTATCACCGAGCGACATCAACGTGCTGTTAGTGCTTCTGGGACGATAAAGCAGGCATGTTTCACGTGAAACAATTTGTTTAAGGAACACACATAAAATACTGGATATGAATAAAGAAACATTAAAGAAAAACCTTCGAGAAATACCCGATTTCCCCAAGCCCGGAATTCTATTCTACGACGTCACTACCCTGTTCAAAAATGCGGAATGCTTGCAGGGCATGATAGACGAACTGTATGAGCTGTACAAGGACAAAGGGATTACCAAAGTGGTAGGCATCGAGTCCAGAGGATTCATTTTGGGTGGTGCCTTGGCAGCCCGCTTAGGAGCCGGATTCATCATGGCCCGCAAGCCCGGAAAGTTGCCGGCTGAAGTCATTGAAGAAACTTACGCCAAGGAGTATGGAACCGACACCATACAGCTTCACAAGGATGCCATCAGCAAAGACGACGTGGTATTGCTGCACGACGACTTGCTGGCTACGGGCGGAACCATGGCGGCAGCTTACCGACTAGTGAAACGCTGCGGCGTGGAGAAAGCATACGTTAACTTCGTCATCGAGCTGAAAGGGCTGAACGGAAGAAACGCTTTCGAAAAGGACGTAGAAGTCACTACCCTTTTAGAACTATAAAACGAGACGAATCCCTTGCAGAAAGGGAAACAACTGTGCAGCCTTCTTTGCAGGGAACCTCTCCTCAAAGAAGGCTGTATTCACCCTGACAAGAACCCAACGACATGGAAGAAATAGAAAAGACAAGCAACACCAGTGAATACCTGAAAGGAATCGTATTGAACCTTCCGGAAGGTCCGGGCATCTACCAATACCTGAACAAGGAAGGGGTCATCATCTACGTGGGAAAAGCCAAGAATCTGAAGCGCCGTGTCTATTCTTATTTTTCCAAGGACCACCAGTCGGCCAAGACGCGCATGCTGGTTTCCAAGATTGCCGACATCCGCTACATCGTGGTAAACTCGGAAGAGGATGCCCTGCTGCTGGAGAACAACCTGATCAAGAAATACAAGCCGAGATACAACGTGCTGCTGAAGGACGACAAGACCTACCCTTCCATCTGTATCAGCAACGAGTATTTCCCGCGCATCTACAAAACCCGGAAGATTATTCGCGACGGTTCGAATTACTTCGGCCCGTACAGCCATGTGCCTTCCATGATGGCCTTGCTGGAGCTGATAAAGAAACTGTATCCGCTCCGTACCTGCCACCTGGCACTGACGCCCGAAAACATTGCGCAGGGGAAGTTCAAGGTCTGCCTGGAATACCACATCAAGAACTGTAAAGGGCCCTGCATCGGAAAGCAGTCGCACGAAGAATACATGCAGCAGATAGCGCAGGCAAGGGAGCTGCTGAAAGGCAATACCCAGAAGGTAAGCAATGCGCTAATAGAGGAAATGAAACGCCTGGCAGAAGAGATGAAATTTGAGGAAGCACAAAAGCTCAAGGAGCAATACATGCTCATTGAAAGCTATCGCGCCAAGAGTGAAGTGGTGAGTTCGGTGCTTCATCACATCGATGTATTCTCCATAGAAACGGACGAAAATACGGCATACATCAACTACCTGCACATTACCAACGGATGCATCAACCAAGCCTTCACCTTCGAATACAAAGTACGCATGAATGAGAGCAAGGAGGAGTTGCTGCAGTTGGGTATCGTGGAAATGCGCGAACGTTATAAGAGCACATCGAAGGAAATCATCGTACCTTTTGAACTGGACATGGAAATGAACGGCGTGACGTTCACGATTCCTAAAAAGGGCGAGAAAAAGCACTTGCTCGACCTTTCGCTGATGAACGTGAAGCAGTATAAAGTGGACCGCCTGAAGCAGGCCGAGAAACTGAATCCGGAGCAGCGGAGCGTGCGGCTGATGAAAGAAATCCAGGCACAGTTGCAACTGGAGAAAATGCCGAACCACATTGAGTGTTTTGATAACTCCAACATTCAGGGGTCGGATGCAGTGGCTGCCTGCGTGGTGTTCAAGAAAGCCAAACCCAGCAAGAAAGACTACCGGAAATACCTTATCAAAACGGTGGTGGGACCGGATGATTACGCTTCCATGCAGGAGGTGGTACGCCGCCGCTACAGCCGCATTCTGGAAGAACAGGGCGAACTACCCGACCTCATTCTGACGGATGGAGGAAAAGGCCAGATGGAAGTGGTAAGGCAAGTGATAGAAGACGAGCTGCACCTGCAGATTCCCATTGTGGGACTTGCCAAGAACAACCGTCACCGTACGTCGGAAGTGCTATTTGGATTTCCACCGCAGACGCTCGGCATCAAGCAAGGCACTCCCCTTTTCCATCTGCTGGAAAATATCCAGGATGAGGTGCACCGCTTTGCCATCACCTTCCACCGAGAAAAAAGAAGCAAAAGCCAGATTGCCTCTGCACTCGACCATATCAAAGGTATCGGCGACAAGCGGAAAACAGCCCTGCTGAAAACATTCAAGAGTGTGGCCCGCATCCGGCAAGCCAGCTTGGAAGAGATTGCAGAAGTGATTGGAGAAAGTGCAGCGAAAAGCGTCAAGGAATCACTATCAGAATCCAAATAATTTGCTATTTTTGTAGAAACAAGACGAATCACATGAGAGTAGTTATACAGCGCGTGACACACGCATCCGTGACCATTGACGGAATTTGTAAATCGGCCATCAAAGAAGGCTTCATGATTCTGCTCGGCATTGAAGCTGCCGACTCGCAGGAAGATGCAGACTGGCTCTGCAAGAAGATTGTCAATCTCCGCGTTTTTGACGATGAGAATGGCGTAATGAACAAGTCCATTTTAGATGTGCAGGGAGAAATCCTCGTGATAAGCCAGTTCACACTGATGGCTTCAACCAAGAAAGGAAACCGCCCTTCTTACATCCGGGCTGCCGGACATGAAATTGCCGTTCCTCTGTACGAATACTTCTGCAATGAATTGAGCATTGCCCTGGGAAAAGAAGTGGGAACCGGTGAATTCGGTGCCGACATGAAGGTAGAATTATTGAACAACGGACCGGTGACCATCTGCATGGACACCAAAAACAAGGAATAACGATGACACTGGAAGAAGCACAGAAGACCGTAGACGAATGGATAAAAACCTACGGAGTAAGGTACTTCAGTGAGCTGACCAATATGGCTGTGCTCACGGAAGAAGTGGGTGAACTGGCACGCATCATGGCACGCACCTACGGCGACCAGTCGTTCAAGGCAGGCGAAAAAACAGACTTGGGCGACGAAATGGCCGACGTGCTCTGGGTATTGCTCTGTCTGGCCAACCAAACGGGTGTAGACCTGACGGAAGCGTTCAGAAAGAATCTGGAGAAGAAAACCAACCGAGACAAGGAAAGACATAAAAACAACCCTAAACTATAAAGTATATGAATCCTAATCACGAACATGCGTGCGGATGCGAACACACGCACGAAGAAGAGAACCAGTACAACAAGTACGAAGATGCGTTGAGCAAATATCAAACGAATCTGAAGGACGATGAAATTGCGGAGAAGACAGCCCGTCTCATCGAAAAGCACCTGGAAGAAAACAATACGAAGGAAGTAAAGAAGTTCCTTTTCAACTGTATTGACTTGACTACACTGAAGTGTACAGACAGCGACACAAGCGTGATGAAGTTCACGGAGAAGGTCAATGAGTTTGTCGACCGCTACCCTGACCTGAAGAACGTGGCTGCGATTTGTGTATATCCCAACATGGCTGAAATCGTCAACGATACACTGGAAGCAGACGACGTGAAGATTGCCTGCGTATCGGGAGGTTTCCCCTCTTCACAAACTTTCATTGAGGTGAAAGTGGCCGAAACTGCCATGGCTATTCATAGTGGCGCAGACGAAATAGATATCGTAATTTCTGTAGGCAAATTCCTGAGCGGCGATTACGAAGGTATGTGCGATGAAATCGAAGAACTGAAAGAAGTATGCGGCGACAAGCACTTAAAAGTGATTCTGGAAACCGGTGCGCTGGGAAGTGCTTCAAATATCAAGAAAGCTTCTATCCTATCTATGTATTCAGGTGCTGACTTTATCAAGACTTCTACCGGAAAAGAAAGTCCGGCTGCCACACCGGAAGCTGCTTACGTAATGTGCCAGGCCATCAAGGAATACTTCCTGGAAACCGGACGTAAAGTAGGATTTAAGCCCGCTGGAGGCATTAACTCCGTGCGTGATGCATTAGTATACTACACCATCGTAAAAGAGCTGTTAGGAGAAGAATGGCTGACCAACGAGCTGTTCCGCCTAGGTACAAGCCGCATGGCCAACCTGTTGCTTTCTGACATTGTAGGAAGTGAAACCAAGTTCTTCTAAAAAAAGCTTCACATAAGGACATAAAAAATCCCCTCTCTTCATCGAAGAAAGGGGATTTTTTATAAATCATTTATTTCGTTCAATCACATAATCGATATAAGCGGTCAAAGCTTCTTTCAGGCTGGAATCAGCCGAAGCGGGAACCAGGGCCAGCGCCTTATCGCGGAACTCATACATCATGCGGGTGGCATATTCAATTCCTCCCTTTTCTTTCACGGTTTCTACAAAGTTCGCAATCTCCTCTTTTGAAGCTTCCAAAGAACGTATCTTCAAGGCTGCCTGCTTCAAACTATCATCTCCTGTCTGATTCAACACATACAATGCAGGAAGCGTGAGTTTTCCTTCCAGCATATCATTTCCTGTAGGCTTACCCAGCTCCGGACTCTCGAAATAATCAAAGATATCGTCCTTTATCTGGAAGGCAATACCAATCATTTCACCTAACAATCCGGCCTTCATCACCTCTTCCTGCACGGCTCCTACTGATACGGCTCCACTCTGTGAACTGGCCTTAAACAAGGCGGCTGTCTTCTTCCGGATGACATCGAAATATGCCTCCTCCGAAAAGTCTTCCTTACCAATATTGCCTAACTGCAGAATCTCACCTTCCGACAATTCCTGCCCTAAAGAAGCGACCAGTTCTACCAGTTCCACCTTACCGGTCAGTGCGGCATGCTTCAGACTTGTGGCCAGCATATAATCGCCCACCAGTACGGAAACCTTGTTATTGTAGATTGCGTTTACGGAAGACTGCCCCCGACGCTTGTCGCTCTCGTCTACCACATCATCATGTACCAGACTGGCCGTATGGAGCAATTCCAGCGACAATGCCGCATGAAAGGTTGACTGATTTAATGTACCGAACAATTTAGCCGTCAGCATCACCAGAATAGGACGCATCATCTTTCCGCTCCGTTTCTTGATGTAAGCCAACACCTCTCCCAAAAGAGGATCTGTACTCGTCAAAGAGTCCTCAAAAAGCCCTCTGAATTCCTCTAATTCTTTTTCTACAGGCTGCTTTATTAAATCAATTTTGTTCATGTACATTTATTTAGGCCCACAAAAGTAATAATAAAAGACTGAATACCGTATTTTTTTGTACTTTTACATGAAAAAACTTAATATTTTTACACGAATGGAGAAGCTATTTCTATTAGACGCTTATGCACTGATTTACCGTGCTTATTACGCCTTTATCAAGAATCCCCGCATCAATTCGAAGGGTTTCAACACCTCTGCCATCCTGGGATTTGTCAACACTTTGGAAGAAGTGCTACGGAAAGAGAATCCTACTCACATCGGTATTGCCTTCGATCCGTCAGGACCTACGTTTCGCCACGAAGCCTATGAAGCATACAAAGCACAGCGGGAAGAGACTCCGGAAGCTATCCGGCAGTCGGTTCCTGTCATAAAGGATATTATACGTGCCTATCATATTCCTATTTTAGAGATTGCCGGATACGAAGCCGACGACGTAATCGGCACACTTGCTACGGAAGCCGGCAAAAGAGGCATCAATACCTACATGATGACTCCCGACAAGGACTACGGACAGTTAGTGAGTGAACACGTGTTCATGTATCGCCCCAAATACGGTGACAAAGATTTCGAAGTGATGGGGGTGGAAGAGGTAAAAGCCAAGTTCGACATCCAGTCGCCCTTACAGGTCATCGATATGCTCGGACTTATGGGAGATACGGCCGACAACATTCCAGGATGCCCGGGTGTGGGAGAGAAAACGGCACAGAAACTGATAGCCCAGTTCGGCAACATCGAGAATCTGCTGGCTCACACCGACGAACTGAAAGGTGCCATCAAGAAGAAGGTGGAAGAAAATAAAGAGCAAATCACGTTCTCAAAATTTCTGGCTACCATCAAAACAGATGTGCCCATCGCACTCGACATGGAAGCACTGAAAAGAGAAGAACCCGATGAAGAGGAACTGCGCCGTCTGTTCGAAATGCTGGAATTCCGAAGTCTGATTGACCGGGTAATCAAAACAGAAAAAAAAGCTCCCTCCTCTCCTGCCGCTCAACCCGATCTCTTTGGCTTTTTTGCGGAGGAAGATACAGTTTACGCCAAAAATTCAATTCTCACGAGGTTAGAAGACCTGTCATACGACTATCAACTTGTTGATAATAAGGAGGAAATGGCGATTTTGGCCGAAAAATTACTTGCACAGCATTTTTTCAGTCTAGACACGGAAACCACCGGAATCGATCCCATCACGGCAGAACTAGTGGGAATGAGCTTCAGTTTTGCCGAAAACCAGGCTTTTTATGTACCGGTACCGGCCAATCGTGAAGAAGCCCTTACAATTGTGAATATATTTAAACCAGCCTTCGAAAATCCCGATTCGCTCAAAATTGGACAAAATATCAAATACGACCTTATCATGCTGGCCAATTACGGAGTGACCCTGAAGGGAAAGATGTTCGATACCATGATTGCGCATTATGTGCTGCAGCCCGAACTTCGTCACGGCATGGATTACCTGGCCGAGATTTACCTGAAGTACGAGACCATCAAAATTGAAGAACTGATTGGAGCAAAAGGAAAAAAACAGGGAAACATGCGCGACCTTGCTCCCGAGGCAGTCTACAAATATGCTTGTGAGGATGCCGATGTAACACTCAAACTAAAACAGGTACTCGAAAACGAACTGGAGACAAACGGAGTCAAAAAACTGTTCGAAGAGATAGAAATGCCTTTGGTGCCGGTATTGGCTTATATGGAAAGAAACGGAGTACGTATTGATACGGAAGCGCTGAAAGAAACCTCACGGCATTTTACAGCCCGGATGAACCAGATAGAGGAAGAGGTACACCAGCTGGCCGGAATGGAGTTCAACATTGCCTCTCCCAAACAGGTGGGTGAAGTGTTGTTCGACCGCCTGAAAATCGTGGAAAAAGCCAAGAAGACGAAGACCGGGCAGTATGTCACTTCGGAAGAAGTGTTGGAAAGTCTGAGAGGAAAGCATGAAATCGTAGGAAAGATTCTGGAACATCGCGGATTGAAGAAACTGTTAGGTACCTACATTGATGCCCTACCCCAACTTATCAATCCGGCTACCGGACGCATCCATACATCTTTCAACCAGACAGTCACAGCTACCGGACGACTGAGTTCAAGCAACCCGAACCTGCAGAACATTCCTATCCGCAACGAAGACGGAAAGGAAATCCGAAAGGCTTTCATCCCCGACGAAGGATGCGAATTCTTCTCGGCTGACTATTCACAAATTGAGCTGCGCATCATGGCACATCTGAGCAATGACCCGCACATGATTGAAGCTTTCCAAAAAGACCAGGACATTCATGCAGCTACTGCCGCTAAAATATATAAGGTAAAACTGGAGGAGGTGACACGCGAACAAAGAAGCAAGGCCAAGACTGCCAACTTCGGTATCATCTACGGAATTTCAGTGTTCGGACTGGCAGAACGTCTGAACGTTGACCGCAAGGAGGCCAAAGCACTTATCGACGGATACTTTGAAAACTATCCGAATGTAAAGGCTTATATGGACCAGAGTATTCAGGAAGCACGCGAAAAAGGATACATTGAAACCATCTTCAAACGCAAACGCTATCTGCCGGACATCAACTCTAAAAATGCAGTCGTCAGAGGGTATGCCGAACGAAATGCAATCAATGCCCCCATTCAGGGCAGTGCCGCCGATATTATTAAAGTAGCCATGATACGCATATACCAGCGTTTCCAGGAAGAAGGTATCCGCTCGAAAATGATTCTCCAGGTACACGACGAATTAAACTTCAGCGTCTTGCCGGAAGAAAAAGAAAAAGTGCAGCAAATTGTGATAAGCGAAATGGAGGCTGCTTACAAAATGAAAGCTCCACTGCGTGCAGACCATGGTTGGGGACACAATTGGCTGGAAGCACACTAAGTCATCCAAATTGTTAACAAACGTTTAATTAGTGACATTTTGCTAATTTATCGCATTTTTTTAGCCAGAATGCATACAACATATCAAAGCTTTTACTACATTTGCACTGTCAAAAAGAACAAAACGTAAGTAAAACCTTAAAATTAGAAAGATATGAAAAAGATGAATTTAGCAAAGTGTGTAGTTGTTTTAGTTATAACTTTTGTTGCAAGCTTGTCAACTTATGCTGCTAAAATGAATAACAACCTGATTTACAATGCGCAAGAAGTTAACGGATTGAAAGTTGCAGAAACTGTATACAAGAAAGACGGTAACATGCTGACAAACTACATGAAGTATAGCTACAAATACAATGACAACAACCAGATGACTGAAAATATGTCACAGAAATGGAATGTAAACAAAAACTGCTGGGAAAACGATTTATGTATTCGTTATACATACGACAACAAGAGTGTAACTACAGAATACTACAAATGGAATTCCAAGAAGAATGATTTCATTCTGATTCCTGAAATGACTGTTACAATGGACAAATGATTAAATAAGAAAATTCATAAACTCTCTTTTACAAAAGAGGCACTTCGTGATGAAGCGCCTCTTTTTTATTTTCTACCGACGAAGTCCGCCAAAATTGCCGCTCATTCCGTAGAAGAATAGGCAGGAACTTAAAAAATAACTATCTTTGCAGAGAATTAGAGTATTATGCATCTGAAATAGATTAAAAACAAACTATAAATTATGGCATTACAATGTGGTATCGTCGGTTTGCCAAACGTGGGAAAATCGACACTTTTCAACTGCTTATCAAACGCAAAAGCCCAGGCGGCCAACTTCCCGTTCTGCACCATCGAGCCCAATGTGGGCGTGATTACGGTGCCCGATGACCGTCTGAACAAACTGGCCGGGCTGGTGGAGCCCGACCGTATAGTGCCCGCTACCGTGGAAATTGTGGACATTGCCGGACTGGTGAAAGGGGCCAGCAAGGGCGAAGGGCTGGGCAACAAGTTCCTGGCCAACATTCGTGAAACGGATGCCATTCTGCACGTGCTGCGCTGCTTCGACGATGAGAACGTGACGCATGTGGACGGCAGTGTGGACCCGGTGCGCGACAAGGAAATCATTGATACGGAACTTCAGCTGAAGGACCTGGAAACCATTGAAAGCCGCATTCAGAAGGTGCAGAAACAGGCGCAGACCGGGGGCGACAAGGTGGCCAGGCAGACGTATGAGGTGCTGGTGCGCTACCGTGAGGCGCTGTTGCAGGGCAAATCGGCACGCACCGTGCAGTTTGAAACGAAGGACGAACAGAAAATAGCGCACGAGCTGTTCCTGCTCACCTCGAAGCCGGTGATGTATGTGTGCAACGTGGACGAAGCCAGCGCCGTAAGCGGCAACAAGTACGTGGAGCAGGTGCGTGAGGCAGTGAAAGAGGAGGGTGCTGAAATCCTGATTGTGGCCGCCAGGACGGAAGCCGACATTGCCGAACTGGAGACGTACGAAGACCGCCGGATGTTCCTGCAGGAGGTGGGGCTGGAAGAGTCGGGCGTGAGCCGGCTGATACGTGCGGCCTACAGGCTGCTGAACCTGGAGACGTACTTCACGGCCGGAAAGATGGAGGTGCGTGCCTGGACGTTCCACAAGGGATGGAAGGCTCCGCAGTGTGCCGGTGTCATCCACACGGATTTTGAAAAGGGATTTATCCGCGCGGAGGTCATCAAGTACGACGACTTTATCCGTTACGGCTCGGAAGCTGCCGTACGTGAGGCCGGAAAGCTCAACGTGGAAGGCAAGGAATACGTGGTGGAAGACGGCGACATCATGCACTTCCGTTTCAACGTGTAATCAACGGGGGGAGAACATCATGAACTATCTCATCATCGGAACGGGCGGTGTAGGAGGAAGCATCGCCGGATTTCTGGCACTGGCAGGCAAGGACGTGACCTGCATTGCCCGCGGAAAGCACCTGGAAGCCATCCGCCGGCAGGGGCTGCACCTGAAGTCGGACCTGAAGGGGGAGCATTTCCTCCGCGTAAAGGCATGCACCGCCGAAGAATACCGGGGAAAGGCGGATGTCATCCTGGTGTGCGTGAAAGGCTATTCCATTGACTCCATCCGCCCCGTGCTGGAGCGTGCGGCTACCCCCGACACCCTGGTCATCCCTATCCTGAATGTGTATGGCACGGGGCCCCGCATCGGCCGGCTGGTGCCTTCGGTCAAGGTGCTCGACGGGTGTATCTACATCGTGGGCTTCGTGTCGGGCGAAGGGGAAATCAGCCAGATGGGCCGCATCTTCCGCCTGGTGTTCGGTGCGCGTCCGCAGCAGCAGGTGGCGCCCGAACGGCTGGAGAGGATTGCCGGCGAACTCCGCGAGTGCGGCATCAAGGTGGACGTGTCGGACGACATCAACCGGGATACGTTCATCAAATGGTCGTTCATCTCGGCCATGGCCTGCACGGGTGCCTATCACGACGTGCCGATGGGCGAGGTGCAGCACGAGGGTGAGGTGCGCGACACGTTCGTCGGCCTGTCGCGTGAGAGTGCGCAGATTGGGGAGAAACTGGGCATCGCCTACCCCGGCGACCCTGTGGCCTACAACCTGATGGTGATTGACAAGCTCGACCCGCACAGCACGGCTTCCATGCAGAAGGACATTGCCCGGGGGCATGAGTCGGAGATTCAGGGCCTGCTGTTCGATATGATTGACCTGGGCACACAGTTACACATTGACATGCCTGTCTACCGGAAGGTGGCGCAAAAATTCCGTCAAGCATGAAGCATCTTATCGATATTGACACCTGGGAGCGGAAGGACAACTATCTTTTCTTCCGCGATTTCCATAATTCCTGGATTGCCATGACCGGCGAAGTGGACTGCACGGAGGCGTATGCGGAAGCGAAGGCGCAGGGCCGTTCCTTCTTTCTGTATTACCTGTACGCCATACTTCGTGCGGCGAATGAAATCAAGGAGTTCCGTTACCGGTGGGACAAGCACGGGCAGGTGGTCTGCCACGATACGGTAGACATCACGACGCCCATCGCCGTGCCGGGAAAGACGTTCTACACGGTTCGCATTCCCTGGAACAATGATTTCAAGGCTTTCTACGAGGAAGCCCGGCGCATCATCACCTCTATCCCGGAGGACGGAGACCCGTACGGCACCGACAAGGAGATTGCGGCGCAGGGCGATTTTGACGTCATCCTGCTCAGTGCCACGCCCAAGCTGTACTTTACCTCCATCTCTTACACGCAGTATGCCCCGGGCCATCCGCAGGACTATCCGCTGATGAATGCGGGCAAGGCGGTGACGCGTGAGGGAAGGCTGGTCATGCCCATTGCACTGACCGTAAGCCACGCCTTTGTAGACGGGGCGCACATCTCACTGTTCTTCGAGAAGGTAGAGAAGTACCTGAAGGAAAGATAAACCTGCTGCTTAAAGAATATCGTTATGACAAAGAAAACAAGCTGGTTCCTGTCTGTAGCCGCCATTGTCATCGTACTCATGGGGGGCGGTTACGCGGCGCTGCGGCATAGCCGGACACAGGTGCATGCCCTTATCAATCAATCCTTGCAGGAAGCCGAACGCCTTCACTACAACGACCGTCTGAATGCGTTCAGCAGGAACCCGCACATCTACGTAGACCCGGCCCTGAAGGCTTATCTTTTCGCGCCCGTCTCCAGCCGGAAAATCAAAAGCTATACGCTCCAGACTACAGAAGGGAAAACCACTTACCTGTTCAAGGACAGCATCCCGGAAGAGAAAGCCCGGAAACTGCTGAACGAATACCTGCTGGCAGACATACAGCCCGTCAAGGTGGAGGAAGTGAACCGGTTGTTTCAGGAACAGCTCGAACAAAGGCATGTCAGCGGAACGGCGGGTGTGTTTTACTCCGACAAGTCGGCCCGCACCCGCACACGGGCAGGCATCTTACCCACGCCCTCTGCCTATAAGACTCCGGTCTGCTCGCTCGACCTGACTCACAGCCTGCAACTGCAAGGGTGGGCTGACTACGACTGGCTGACTTTGCTCCGACATATCCACGCGGGCTTTTACGGGCTGCTGTGCCTGCTGCTTGCGGCCACAGGTATACAAGTCTGCCTTTACCTGAAAAAACGGCAAAATAAGCCTGAAAAAGGGCTGTACATCGACCTGAAGCAGCAGATATTGCTGATCGACGGCATGCAGTGTGCCATTTCCAGTCTCGACTTGCAGCTTCTTTACCTGCTATGGGAAAAGAAAGGAGAATGTGTGAACCGTGAAGACTTGAAAACGGCTTGCTGGCCGCACGACCCGCAGGCGGATGAGAAATTAGACGCGCACATACAAACAATCCGGAAAGTCCTGCAAGACTTCCCGGATTATCGGATTTCCACCGCCAGAAGACGGGGATATTATCTGACTGCTGCCTCCAGTTAAGGATTCTGCACCAGATTAGGATTGGCGTCTGTCTCGGTCTGCGGAATGGGGATGGCCAGACGTGAGTCATTCGGCTGGATGGTATAGGCATTGGAAGTCTCCAGCGAAGTCAGGTGCCAGCTTCCCTTACGCACCACGGGCAGTTTATTACGCGTATAATCGTACACTGCCAGGCCCTCGCCCACCAGTTCCTTTCTTCTTTCTTTCAGGATGCGCTCCAGAGTGAAATCGGCAGCGGCATTTACCTTCATGGCGGTATTCGTGGTACGGTTGGTAATCACGTCGTTCAGGTATTCCATTCCCTTGGTCGCCTGCTCGCCCCCTATTTTCAGACCTGCCTCGGCTGCATTCAAGTAAATCTCTGACAGGCGCACGATGCAGAGGTTGTTGTCGCGCGGATCGCCGGTCTTGCCGGGGAACTTCGTCAGATAGACCGTGCGGTTACGGGCTGCTTCGGGGAGGTCGGTGTTATTGGCAATGGCAGACACCTGCATCACGCTGTGGCGCACGTCCTGCGGGTCTTCATCCAGCAGGTTCAGGTAGTCTTCCGACAGTATCAGGTTGTTCCAGTCCACTTTTTCCTCATTGGCATAGACCATGGGGGCTCCTTCTCCACCCGAACCGCCGGAGGGTTCCGTCAGCGAGAAGTAGAATTCGAAAAGCGACTCGCTGGTGTATTCCTTTCCCCAGACGGTGGGGTACTCGTCGAGGGTGTACAACTGATACAGGTTTTTACCGTTTTCGATGACATCTGTGGCTGCCTTGTAGGCGTTCGGATAATCCAGCTTGTTCAAATAAACTCTTGACAGAATACCCTGCACGGCCCAGTAGTTCAGGCAGCCGTCCTTCTTCTCCTTGCTAAGGCCGGCCAGCGAACCCGTCAGGTCAGTGATAATCTGGTCATAGCATTCGGCCACCGTATTGCGCTCCGGCTTGGAGTCGGGTTCAGTAGCAGTGGTGACGATAGGTACTCCCAAAGACTGGCCGTTGTCGTACGAATAAGGCATGGCAAACACGCGTATCAGGTCGTACAGTGCCAGTCCTCGCATGGCCAGTGCCTGAGCCTTGATTTCATCCAGTGCCTGCGTATCGGTAGTATTCACCTGTCCGCCTTCGATGGCGGCTATCAGGTTGTTAATCTGGCGAATCACCTTGTACACCTGGTTCCACGGAAGACTCGTGTTGAAGCTGTCGGTCGATTTGACATTGTATTCGTAATAGGGAGAAACTCTTTTTCCGTCTCCCTTGCTCATACGGGCCTGCACGTCGGCCGCACGGCAGTCGCCAAAATAAAAGAAGTTATCGCCATAATAGCTGTGTGCCGAAGCCAGACGGTAGATGCCGTTCAGGGCTGTCTGGGCATTCTCCAGCGTAGTAAAGGCCTGGTCGGTGGGTACAGACGTGGACGGATTCAGGTCCAGCCAGCTGTCCGAACAAGAGGTACACGCCAGTGAGGCGGCAAGAAAATAAATATAGAGTGGTTTCATAATCCAATTCGTTTTTAGAAAGTTAATTGTACGCCGAAATTGAAGGTACGCATGGCGGGTGCCTCGCAGAACACCTCTCCGTTGACCGGAGTTTCGGGGTCATACTGTTTCCATTTGGCCCATGTCAGCAGGTTGCTGCCTGAGAAATAGATACGGGCTTTGTCTATCAGGGCCTTGCGGGTCCATTCGGAAGGAAGCGTGAATCCCAGCGTAAGGTTCTTCAGGCGCAGATGATCGGTGCTGTGAATGTAACGCGAAGAGTTCTGAGGTCCGGCATCTTCCCCATACACAAAGCGCGGCACATTGGTCTGGTCGCCCGGCTCCTGCCAACGGTCCATGGCATATACCGGCAGGTTGTATTTGGAATTATAGATATTGCTCGTTCCGTTCTCGATGTAGGTACCGGTCTTATCGTAAGAATATCCACCCAAGGAATAGGTCAGCGTAAAGCTCAGGTCCAGCCATTTGTAATTCAGCATGTTCGTCAAGCCGCCGGACACCTTCGGGTTAACCGACTTGTAAGGAATGGCCTGCGCCTCACCGGCATTCTCCGTCAGGCTCCGGTCTATAATCACCGTACCGTCTTCCTGCGGTATTTCCTGGTTGCGGTAATACATGGCCTTACCTGTATCCGGATTTACTCCGGCGTATTCTTTTACGTAGAAGGTGTGGTAGGGCAATCCTACTTTGTGGATGAACCATGTGCCCTCGATTGACTGCTCCAGCTGTCCGTTGAGTGACACAATCTTGTTCTTGTTGTGACTCAGATTGAAGACCGTCGTCCAGTTAAAGTTGTCATTGGCGAAGTTGATGGTACGCAGCTCCAGCTCCACGCCCCGGTTGTTCAACTGTCCCACATTGCTCAGGTAGTTCGTAAATCCGGTAGTGGCACTGATAGGAAGGCTGTACAGCAAATCCTTCGTATCGCGGTTATAGTATTCCACGCTCAGGAAAATACGGTTAATGAACGATACATCCACTCCCACGTTCAGGTTATAGTTCTTTTCCCATCCCAAGTTGGAGTTGGGGATAGATGATTCATACGAACCGGAACCGCCCATGTAGCTCTGCCCGAAAGCATACAGTCCCATATAGCCGTACAGAGAGCCCGGCTGGTTACCGTTCACACCGTAAGAGGCACGAATCTTCAAATCGCTCAGAATGTGCTTCACGGGCTGCATGAAGGCTTCGTTGCTCACATGCCACATACCCGATACGGACCAGAAATTTCCCCAGCGGTTATCGGGTGAGAGACGGGAACTACCGTCGCGGCGGAAGCTTCCTGCCAGATAATAACGGTCGTCATAATCGTAGTTCAAACGCGAAATATACGACAGCATACGGTAATCCTGCGTTGATGAAACGAAGCTGTTCAGTACCGCTGCGTTATCCGGCTCCGTCAGTCCGGCATACGAAGGAATGTTGGAACGTTCGCCGGATGCCTTATCCGTCTGGTAGCTTTCCACTTCGTACGCAGCCAAGACATCCAGGTGGTGCTTCTGCGCAAAGGTCTTCACGTAATTCACCGAAGTAGAAGAAATCAGCTTTCCATATTCGATGAATCCTTTGGAGGACTGTGCATCGGAACCGCTCTTCGGTCCTGCAGAACTCAACGGATTATAGTAGCGCGAATCCTTCTGGATGGTATAGTCATAGCTTAACGTTTCCTTTATTTTCAGGCCCTTTATCGGTTCTACGGCCGCATAACCGGTGGAGAACATACGCGTCATCCGCGTGCGGTTATAGTCCGTCAGAATATCACGCAGCGGGTTCAACTGTGTGCCTTCGTACGCTCCCACATAATTTCCGGCTTCATCTCTCACCAGCATGGAAGGAGTCATGGTCATCGCCACACACAAATACGGGTTGATGGCAGAGCCGCGTTCTTCGTTCATTTCCTGGTTCATCTGGGTAAACATCATGTTGGCGCCTACCTCACCGTACCGGCCCACCTTCTGGGTCATGTTCAGACGAGCGGAATAGCGGTCCAGGCTGGAGTTCTTGGCCAGTCCTTCCTGGCTGTTATAGCCCAAAGAGGCATAGAAAGTGGTCTTCTCGTTTCCTCCGGATACGGATGCCTCGTAATCCTGCTGGATGGCGGTACGAAGCAGTTCCTTTCTCCAGTCGGTATAGCCCATGGAAGGCACAGACGCATACTTGTCAATCTCCCCGTCTGCATAGCCGGTAGGGTCTGCCATCTGCTTGTCCGTGGCATAGTTCACCAGGCCCTCGTACAGCAGTTCACGGCGCTGGTCGCCGTTCAGTGTCGGACGGAAATCAACCGCCGCATTCGAGAAACCTCCCGACATGTTAAAGGAAACCTGTGCCTTGCCCGCCTTTCCTTTCCTGGTCGTAATCAGAATTACGCCATTGGCCGCACGCGAACCATACAGAGAGGCTGCCGCCGCATCCTTGATAATCGTAATATTTTCAATATCGGCCGGATTCAGCGTGCTCATGATATTGGTCTTCGAGTTGTTCATGTAAGCCGCATCGGCTCCTCCGGCACTCAGGCTACCGGAAGTGACCGGCACTCCGTCGATCACGAACAGCGGTTCCTGAGAGGCATTGAACGAGCCCATACCACGGATACGGATGCTCTGATTGGCTCCCGGCTGCCCGGAACTGCCGGTAATAGACACACCCGTGGTCATTCCCTGCAGCTTCTGCTCCACACTCATCACGGGGATGTCTTTCATCATGTCTCCCTTCAGGGTATTGGCAGACCCCGTAAAAGAAGACTTGGTGAAATTACCGTATCCCGTCACCACCACCTCTTCCAGGTTCATGGTCTCAGGCTGGAGCACCACGTTCAGGTGTTCTTTCTTGGGAACCTTTATCAACTGAGTTTTCATACCCAGGTAAGCCACGACCAGAATCTTGTCATCCGGTCCCACTTCCAATGTATACTTTCCATCAATGTCGGTCACTACCCCATGCGCTTCGTTTCCCTGTACGGAAATCGTAGCACCGATAAGCGGCTCGTGATCTTCCGCTGAGATAACCAGTCCGCTGATGGTAATTTGATTACAAGAAAGTTACACGCGATTAAGAAAAAGAAAGGCTGTGGAATTTCTGCACATTTGTAGAAATAATCCACAGCCTTTATTCTGCTTTATTTACTGTTCAGATAGTCACACAGCCTCTGTACGGCTCTTGCCCGGTGACTGATTCGGTTCTTTTCTTCAGCCCCCATCTCCGCAAAAGTCCCGGAATAGCCTTCCGGCACGAACACCGGGTCGTAGCCGAAGCCGGAGCTTCCTTTTTTCTCCCGGATGATTTCGCCCTTCACAATGCCTTCGAACAAGTGCTTTTCTCCTCCTTCTATCAGGCAGATGGCCGTGCGGAACTGCGCCTTCCGGTTCTCCTTGCCTTCCAGTTCTGCCAGCAGCTTCTTCATGTTGGCTTCCGAGTCGTGACCTTCACCGCCCGCATAACGTGCCGAATACACCCCGGGAGCCCCGTCCAGCGCTTCCACCTCCAGACCGGTATCGTCGGCAAAGCAATCCATGCCATAATGCGCATGAATATATTCCGCCTTCAGCGCGGCATTTCCTTCCAGCGTATCCGCCGTTTCCGGAATATCGGCCTCACAACGGATGTCTTTCAAACTCAGCACTTCCACTTTATCTCCCAGAATGGCACGTATCTCCTCCAGCTTATGGGCATTGTTGGTAGCAAAAACCAGTTTACGCATAGCCGTCAGTTCAATACGATTTCATCTACAAACAAGAAACCGGGATTGCCCTTGCCGCCGTGCCATGCCGGGATATTCTGCTCGGACAAGGCCGTTACCTTCACGTAACGGGTCTTTACCGGGTCAAACGTCAGGGTATGGGTATAAATCTGGTTGGCATCCGTTTCCTTCATAGCCGGATAAGCTTCCGAAGCCACTTTCCTGAAAGTCTTGTTGTCGTCCGACACCTCTACGGTAATGCCTCTGGTATCAAACGTCCAGTCACCCTTTTCCACGCAAGTGCGCAGGGTCATGGAACTGATTTCGGTAGCTTCCTTCAGGTCAATCACCGCCTCCATGTCATTCTTGTAGAAAGCAATCCAGCGTCCGGTCTTGTAGTTGCGGTCGCCCGTCATACCGTCTACCAGCGTAGTGGCGCCCTTAAACTCGTAAGGCTTATTGACAGGCTGCAATAGGGTGATGGGCTTCGCCGTAGACTTGCTGAACGCAATGCTGTCACGCGTAATGCGCGAGTTACCTTCCGGACGCACGGCCATCATGCGCAGCACACATGCCGCATCAATGGTCAGTCCGTTTTCATACCTGGACGAAGCAGTGGTAGGTTCCGTACCGTCGAGGGTATAGTACACAGGCGCATCGTCGATGGTGCCTGCCGTTACATCCAGCTTGCCCGTCTCCGTGTTGGGAGCGATGTGCACATTCACATCGAAGATATGCGTCGCGTAGTTCCATCCCTTCAGCTGGTAAATCCTGGTCAGACGAGCCGTGCGTTTCAGGAATCCCTGATAATCCTGCTTCTTTTCAGGAGCGCTCCACTGCGTTTCACAAAGCGCAGCCATACGCGGCAATACCATGTACTGTGCCTGTGCCATGGTCGGGATATATTCCGTCCAGAGGTTCGCCTGCACACCGGTAATGAACTTCTGTTCTTCCGGAGAAAGGGCAGACGGCATCGGTTCGTAGCTGTACACCCGTTCCATAGGCAGATAGCCGCCGATGGCCAGCGGTTCACTGTCCGTATCCTTTGCCTGATAATAGTCGAAATACAGGTACGTGTTCGGCGTCATGATGACATTGTGCTGCTGACGGGCCGCTTCAATGCCACCGGCCTCCCCTCTCCACGACATCACCGTGGCATTCGGAGCCAGACCGCCTTCCAGGATTTCATCCCAGCCAATCATGCTGCGTCCGTTCCCGGTGAGGAACTTCTCGGCCTCGTGTATCACGTAGCTCTGCAGGTACTCCTCCTTCGAGTGCTTGCTGTCGCCCTTGATGCCCAGCGCCTTGATACGTGCCTGACACTTCGGACAAGTCTCCCACTTCACCTTCGGACATTCGTCGCCACCCACATGGATGTATTCCGACGGGAAGATGTCGATGATTTCCGCCAGCACATCCTTGATGAACCGGATGGTCTGGTCGTTACCCGCACAAAGCACGTTGTCGGAAATACCCCACATGCGCCACACTTCATACGGACCGCCCGTACATCCCAGTTCCGGATAAGCCGCCAGCGCCGCCTGCATGTGACCCGGAAGGTCGATTTCCGGAATGACCGTGATATAGCGTTCCGCCGCGTAAGCCACGATTTCCCGGGCCTGCTCCTGCGTATAGAAACCGCCGTAAGGCTTGCCGTCATACTCACCCGAGTTACGTCCGATCACCGTCTCGCTGCGTCTGGAGCCGATTTCCGTCAGCCTGGGATACTTCTTGATTTCGATACGCCATCCCTGGTCTTCCGACAGATGCCAGTGGAAGCGGTTGATGTGGTGCAGGGCCAGCATGTCGATGTACGTCTTGATTTCATCCATGCTGAACATGTGGCGGCCCACATCGAGCATCATGCCACGGTAGCCGAAGCGCGGCGAGTCGTTGATTTCCACCGCCGGCAGTTCCACCGCTCCGGCCCCCTCATGCACCGACACCGACTTGCGGAGCGTCTGGATGCCATAGAACACACCCGCTTCCGAAGGAGCGGAAATCTCCACCTTGCGCCCGTCCACCTTCAGCCGGTACGCTTCCGGAGAACCGACCTCCAGCCCCAGGCGGAGCACGATGCCCTCTTCCCCGTCACCTTCCGCCACCTTCAGCGCGATGCCGGTCTGTTCCTTGATAAAAGCCGCCAGGAACTCGGCGTTCTTCTTCATTTTTTCATTCCCTGCCGTATAGCAGATGGTTTCCCCGCTCTTCAGCAGGAACGAACCCTGCGATGCCGCCGTAATCTCCAGCGGCATGGGCACCACCTGATAGTCGGCCACCGCCGTCGGACTGTCCGCACACGAGGCCATCAGCATTCCGGCAAATGCCAGCCCCATACAATTCATTTTTGAAAATGGTTTCATAATCAATACATATAAAAGATTAGTAATCAGATTTTATTCCCTCACATCGGCCAGCTGGTGAATCACCACGGAAACGTCCTCCAGCGGAGAACCGTCGGCCGAAGACACCGTGATGCGCTTCGTCTCGCCCGGCAGCAGATCAAAGAAATTGTCGGAGAAACGCGCCCCCTGCAAGGGCACCTCCACGAACACGTCGCGCGCCAGCACACGCGATTTCAGCGTCAGTTCCACCACCCCGCCCTTCTTCACCTTACGGCAGGCAATTTCAGCCCTGGGCAGACGTTGCTCCTTGGGATACACCGGATAGAACACCTCGTCCGAAAGTACCTTCTTTCCGTCCGCACCCCTGAGCGTCATGCGGATGAACGAAGCCGTAGTGTCACAGCCCTCGAAAGCCTTCTGCCAGTCTTCTTCAAAGAACATCTCCGAAGCATTTACCGGCAGCATCCCTTCCACCCGATGGCGGCGGATCACCTTTCCCTGAAAATCCATCCAAGCCAGCTGCAGCGTCACCTTCTCCGTCTGCAGGCGGTCAGACAGCACATAGAAGCACAGCTTGTCGCCCTCGCGGATGGCATCAACCAGCACAGGCGCAAAGGCACGGCGCGTGTGATACTGCATGGCCTTCCAGTTGCCGTAATAATCGATGGCCGACCACGACACCACGGGCCAGCTGTCGTTCAGCTGCCAGGGCAGGCTGCCCATGCAGTACGGACGGTTGCGGCGATGTGCCACCATGCCCCGACGCATACCGTGGCCCTGCAGCACCAGCCCCACGTACACTAAGTCTTCAAACTTCTCCGGAACCGGATAATACAAGCTCATGGTTTTCTTAATCAAAGCATTTCCTATCGTGCTCTTCTGATGCGCGTTCATCACGGGCGATTCCAGCTCATAATCCTCGGGCGAAGCAAAGGTGCGGATGGTCTTCATCTCCGGAAAGGCCTGAAAGCCGTATTCGCTCATGAAGCGCGGTATCTCGTGGTCTAAACTCTCGAAAGGCTTCTGCCCGTACCACGTGCCCCAGTTATGACTGTCGCCCACCTTCCAGCTCTCCGGCCTGCCCCAGTTGGCCTCCAGCGGAGAGCCTTCCAGATAGAAGCGCCCCGGATCAAATTCTTTCACCTTCTGTGGCAAAAGCTGACGGAACAGCACGCCGTATCCCTCCTGCATCTGCTGATAAATTTCGGGCGAATATTTCTCTTTCCATCCCCAGTAGCGCATACCTTCGTAAATTTCATTATTGCCGCACCACATGGCCAGTGACGCATGGTTGCGCAGGCGGCGGATGTTATATTCCGCTTCCGCTTCTACACGACGCAGAAAGGCCGGGTCGTGAGGATAAGTGGTGCAAGCAAACATGAAGTCCTGCCACACCAGGATACCACGTCTGTCGGCTTCCTCAAAGAACGTATCGTCCTCATAGATACCGCCACCCCACACACGCACCATATTCATATTGGATGACTGCACATCCTCCAGCAGACGGCTGTAGCGCTGGCGTGTGACACGCGGCAGCAGGGCATCCGACGGAATCAGGTTTGTACCTTTGGCAAACATCGGCACCCCATTCACTTCGAAGTAGAAACTCTGACCGTCCTTATCCTCCTCCTGGACTACACGTATCGAGCGCAGACCAATCTGGTGACTCTTCTGTGACACCACTTGCCCATCGACCGACACTGAAGCCTCAAACATATACAACGCAGGCTCTCCCCAACCGTTAGGCATCCACAAGTGCGGCTGCTCCACTGTTACAGGAAGAGAAATATGATTAAGCCCCGGTTGCAATTCTACCGTCTGCTCCACGTTCTTATCTGGTTCACCCGTATAACTGTACGTCACACGTACCACAGCCTGCTGTGTACGATTGCTAATATTGTTTATTTCTAAGCGATTGTCTACCTCTGCCCGTTCGGAGCTGACTGACTGCTGATGCACGAAATAATCTTCCACTACCGCCCGATCCGCAAACTGCAGATATACCGGCCGCCAAATACCACAAGTCACCATACGGATACCCCAGTCCCATCCATAGGAATAAGGTGCCTTACGAGTAAAAATACTTAGCTTCTGTGGATAATGATCATTATCGGCCGGATAATCAAACCCGTTACTCTCCCATTGTGGCATCGCTTCCCGAATGGGCGAACGGAAACGTACTACAAGCTTATTTTCTCCTTTTCTTAAAACAGACTTGACAGGAACCCGATACCCCACAAACATATTATCTGCTTTCAGCAGCAAAGAACCGTTTAAGAAAACATCTGCATAGGTATCAAGCCCTTCAAAAACCAGATACACTCCTTCATGATGCAGCTGCTCTTCCGTCAGTACAAATGAAGTACGATACAACCAGTCTTCCTTTTCCACCCATTGTATTTTCTGCTCATTCATGCCATAAAAAGGATCAGGCAATTTATCATGAGCTATCAGGTCCTGATGCACCGTGCCCGGCACCTGTGCAGACAACCATTCATTAGTACCGTACATTGAAAATTCCCATCCAGTATGCAGCTGATGGATTTGAGATAAACTACTGCCCGACGCATGATTTCCATAAGTCAGTAAAAAGGCCAGTAACATCATCAGAGTGATTTTTGACATATTTTTCACGTTATAGATTCAAGTATCGCAATATCAAGTACAAAATAAAATAAGTTTTTCCGATAAGCCAAATTAATCGAAAAAACTTATTTTATTTTAGTTTTTTAAGGGAAAAGTTTATTTTACTTTAAGCTTATCAAAGCCTTCACCATATACTCCAACTACATTGCTTTGTGAAATGAAAGCATTCGGATCAATATCCTTTACTAACCGGAAGATATCGAGTGATTCCCGTTTTTTAGCCAAAACCACTACTACCTTTATTTCCTGTTTGCTGTACCATCCCTTTCCATCAAGTAAAGTCACCCCACGATCAATCTTTGTCGCAATCCCTTCGGCTATTTCCTCATATTTACGTGAGAATATCAGGAACTGCACAGACTGACGCGTACTGTTAATCACATAGTCAATAACGATACTCATCACAAACAAGACACAAAAACCGAACAATACCCTACGCCAGTCGTGAAAAATAAAATAACAGGATGAAATGATGACGATGTCACAATACATCATCATCCGTCCCAACGTAACATCCTTATACTTATTGATAATCCAGGCAATGATATCCGTTCCACCCGTACTTCCATTGTTACAGAACACAATACCAATTCCAAAACCCAGCAGACCGGCACCTATCACACAAGCCATAAAATCCTGACCAGGGCCTAACAACTGAGGAAGGTTTCCATTCTCATCTTTCAAAATCATCTGAAAGAACCAGAGCAGGAAAGTCAGCATAAAAATGGCAAAGACGGTCTTAATACTAAATTTAGGCCCTAATATTTTCAAGGCAAAACCCAGGAATATAGCATTAATCACAAAATAAGAGACCTGAATCTCTATGCCTGTGGCATAATAGATAATTGCCGCAATACCCGTTACCCCTCCGGTAGTAATCTGATAGGGAAGCATAAATGCAGCCCAGCCAATGGAATAACAAATCAGCCCGAAGGTTATGGCCAGATAGTCTCTGGACTCCCGGCCCAACTTTTTCTTTAATAAAGCTTCCATAGACAATAAAAAACAATCCGGAATGAACAGGAGGTATCTTCTGTTCATTCCGGACGAGCATTTAAAAGGTTAAAGTACAATGTTTACAATTTTCTTCGGTACAATAATCACCTTCTTCGGAGTCTTGCCCTCAATCCACTTCTGTGACTGTTCTTCAGCCAGTACAGCAGCCTGGATGGTATTATTATCTGCATCGGCAGGGAACTCCATTGTAAAGCGAGCCTTACCATTGAAAGAAATAGTATATTTTACACTGTCTTCTTTCAAATATTCCTCATTGAATTCCGGCCAATGTGCATCGCATACAGAAGAAGTATTGCCCAAAGCTTCCCACAATTCTTCTGCCAAATGCGGAGCAAACGGAGCCAAAAGCACTACCAGATTGCTCATCACAGCCTTGTTACGACATTTCAATGAAGTCAATTCATTGACACAAATCATAAAGGCACTGATAGAGGTATTGTAAGAGAAGGTTTCAATATCTCCTGTCACCTTCTTAATCAATTTATGAATAGCTTTCAGTTCTTCTTTGGTAGCTTCTCCTTCAGCAGGCAAGAAAGCACCCTGACGATCATAGAACAAATTCCAAAGCTTCTTCAGGAAGCGGTGTACTCCGTCAATACCATTGGTATCCCATGGTTTAGACTGTTCTACCGGGCCAAGGAACATTTCATACATACGCAATGTATCTGCTCCATAACGTTCTACAATCATATCCGGGTTCACCACGTTATACATGGACTTACTCATCTTTTCAACTGCCCAACCACAGATATACTTGCCATCTTCCAAAATAAACTCTGCATTATGGTATTCCGGACGCCAGCTCTTGAAGGCTTCCACATCCAGTACATCGTTTGATACAATGTTTACATCTACGTGCAACGGAGTTACTTCATACTGGTCTTTCAATCCCAATGACACAAAAGTATTGGTATCCTTGATACGATATACAAAGTTGCTTCGTCCCTGAATCATTCCCTGATTCACCAGTTTCTGGAACGGTTCTTCCTTAATGCTGATACCCAAGTCGAACAAGAACTTATTCCAGAAACGAGAGTAAATCAAGTGACCGGTAGCATGTTCCGTACCTCCTACATAAAGGTCTACATTCTGCCAGTAATGGTCTGCCTTCTCAGAAACCAGCGCTTCATTGTTATGCGGATCCATGTAACGCAAATAATATGCACTGGAACCGGCAAATCCCGGCATGGTATTCAATTCCAGAGGGAATACATTCACGTTATCAATCTTCGTGTTTTCTACTACTTCACCTTTAGCTACATCCCACGCCCAACGGGTTGCATGTCCCAAAGGAGGTTCTCCGCTTTCTGTAGGCAAGAACTTAGCAACCTCAGGAAGTTCCAGCGGAAGCTTGCTTTCGTCAATCATATACGGCATGCCGTCCTTGTAATATACCGGGAACGGTTCACCCCAATAACGCTGGCGAGAGAAAATCGCATCACGCAAACGGAAGTTGACTTTCACACGGCCCAGATTATGCTCTTTCACATATTTCTTGGTAGCTGCAATGGCTTCTTTAATTGTCAGGCCATTCAGCGTCAAATCGCAATAAGGAGTTACCCCGGCTTTCGGAGAGTTGCAAACGATTCCTTCCTTCGCATCGAAGCTTTCTTCGCTTACGTCACAACCTTCTACCAACGGTACAATCGGTAAGTTGAAATGTTTGGCAAATGCATAGTCACGACTATCGTGCGCAGGTACCGCCATGATGGCTCCTGTTCCATAACCCGCCAATACATAATCACTAATCCATACAGGAACAGATTCTCCTGTAAACGGATTTACGGCATACGAACCACTGAACACACCCGTTACACGACGGTCAGCAATACGTTCACGTTCTGTACGCTTCTTTGTACGGTCCAGATAAGCCTCAACTTCTGCACGCTGTGCTTCGGTTGTCAGCATCGGCACCAGTTCACTTTCAGGTGCAAGTACCATGAAAGTCACACCGAACATCGTATCGGCACGTGTAGTAAAGATAGTAAATTCCAAATCGCTGTCTTTTACCTTGAAACGTACTTCAGTACCTTCTGAACGGCCAATCCAGTTACGCTGAGTTTCTTTCAAAGAGTCTGTCCAGTCTACCGTTTCCAGTCCGTCAAGCAAACGCTGTGCATAAGCAGACACACGCAAACACCACTGGCGCATCTTTTTCTGTACCACCGGATGGCCTCCACGTTCAGACACACCGTCTACCACCTCATCGTTTGCCAATACCGTACCCAATGCCGGACACCAGTTTACCATGGTCTCTCCTAAGTAAGCGATACGGTAGTTCATCAGGATTTCCTGCTGTTCCTTTTCTGTCTTAGCTTTCCATTCTTCTGCCGTAAAATTCAGTTCTTCGCTGCATGCTACATCCAACCCCTTTGTTCCTTCAGCCTCAAAATGAGCAATCAGTTTGCTGATAGGCTGTGCTTTCTGGCATGAATTACAATAGAAGCTGTTGAACATTTTCTGGAAAGCCCACTGTGTCCAGTGATAATATCCAGGTTCGCACGTACGTACTTCACGATCCCAGTCGAACGAAAAACCAATCTTGTCCAACTGCTCACGATAACGTGCAATGTTAGCTGCGGTAGTAACGGCCGGATGCTGGCCCGTTTGAATGGCATACTGTTCAGCAGGCAAACCGTATGCATCATATCCCATCGGATTCAACACATTGAATCCTTGCAAACGTTTGTAGCGTGCATAAATATCGCTGGCAATGTATCCCAGCGGATGACCTACGTGAAGTCCCGCTCCCGACGGATAAGGGAACATGTTCAACACATAGAACTTTTTCTTGGATTCATCTTCGACAACTTTATAGGTCTTGCGTTCCACCCATCTCTGCTGCCACTTCTTCTCAATTTCTCTGAAATTATATTCCATAGCGAAATATTATATGATTGATTATTACGTATTTCTCCAATTTCTCCGCAAATATAGTAAGAGTTCAGGAATAAATAAGGATAGTTTCGAACGAAAAGTTTATCTTTGCCTGATAAATGAAAACCTAATCTTAGAAATCTATGCACATCCGTAAATTCTTTCTGCTCGCTACTATCCTCTGTAGTGTATGCAGTCTCAACGCACAGCGACATGAACAACTCCTGGATACTGGCTGGAAATTCCACAAAGGAGAAAACCATGGAGCTGAAGCTATTTCATTTAATGATTCTCAATGGGAATCTGTCTGTATTCCACACGACTGGGCCATTTATGGACCGTTTGACCGTAATAATGATTTACAAAATGTAGCCATTACTCAGAACTTGGAGAAACAGGCATCTGTCAAGACCGGACGTACCGGAGGACTTCCTTATGTGGGAGTGGGATGGTATCGCACCCGTTTCGATGCAGACCCTGATAAAAAGACAACACTGGTTTTTGACGGAGCTATGAGCGAAGCACGCGTGTATGTCAATGGAAAAGAAGCCTGCTTTTGGCCTTTCGGTTACAATTCCTTCCATTGTGACATTACTGAGCTTCTGCACAAAGAAGGAAAAGACAATGTATTGGCTATACGCCTGGAAAACCGTCCTCAATCTTCCCGCTGGTATCCTGGAGCCGGACTTTACCGGAATGTCCATCTCATTACGGCGGAAAAAATACATGTACCTGTATGGGGTACACAGATTACCACTCCACACGTAGCTAATGACTATGCTTCAGTCTGCCTTCGTACCTCGTTGCAGAATGTGGAAAAAGAAGAAATTACCATAGAAACAGAAATACTGGACCCGAACGGAAAAAAAGTTTCTTTCAAAAAGAACAGCGGACGCATCAATCACGGACAGCCGTTTACACAAAATTTCATTGTGGAAAATCCGCAATTGTGGTCGCCCGAAACGCCATTCCTATATCAGGCTGTATCTAAAATCTATGCCAACGGAGAACTTACAGATACTTATACCACCCGCTTTGGTATCCGTTCCATCGAATTTGTGGCCGACAAAGGCTTTTTCCTGAACGGCCAGCACCGTAAATTCCAGGGGGTATGCAACCACCACGACTTAGGTCCTTTAGGAGCTGCCATCAACGTATCTGCGCTACGCCATCAGCTTACACTATTAAAAGACATGGGTTGCGATGCCATTCGTACTGCACACAACATGCCAGCACCCGAGCTTGTCAGACTCTGCGATGAAATGGGATTCATGATGATGATTGAACCTTTCGATGAATGGGACATTGCCAAATGTGAAAACGGATACCACCGCTATTTCAACGAATGGGCCGAAAAGGACATGGTAAATATGCTACGGCAATACCGGAATAACCCCTGTGTAGTGATGTGGAGCATCGGTAATGAAGTACCCACCCAATGCAGCAGTGAAGGATACAAAGTAGCCAAGTTCCTGCAAGATATTTGCCACCGGGAGGACCCTACCCGTCCGGTTACCTGCGGCATGGACCAGGTTAGTTGCGTACTCGACAACGGATTTGCGGCTATGCTCGACATTCCGGGATTCAACTATCGTGCACACCGTTATGAAGAAGCTTATCAACGCCTGCCTCAAAATCTTGTATTAGGCTCAGAAACCTCTTCTACCGTCAGCTCACGCGGTGTATATAAATTCCCGGCAGAGCGTAAAGCCGATGCCAAATACGAAGACCATCAGTCTTCTTCTTACGATCTAGAATATTGCTCCTGGTCCAACATTCCCGATATAGATTTCGCTCTGGCCGATGACCACCAATGGACTTTAGGTCAATTTGTCTGGACAGGTTTTGATTACCTTGGCGAACCAAGTCCATACGATACGGATGCATGGCCCAATCACAGCTCCATGTTCGGTATTATTGACTTAGCTTCTTTGCCAAAGGACCGGTACTATTTATACCGCAGCGTATGGAACAAGCAAGCTGAAACACTTCATATTCTCCCTCATTGGAACTGGGAAGGCAGAGAAGGAAAAGAAGTACCTGTATTCGTCTATACCAACTATCCGACAGCCGAACTTTTCATCAACGGAAAAAGTTATGGAAAACAGACGAAGAACAACCAAAGCGTAGAGAACCGTTACCGCCTGATGTGGCACAACGCCATTTACGAACCGGGAGAAGTAAAAGTCGTAGCATACGATGAGCATGGCACAGCCAAAGCTGAAAAAATCATCCGCACGGCTGGAAAACCACATCATATTGAATTGGTTTCTTCACGCCAGTCGCTCACAGCCGATGGAAAAGATTTGGCATACGTAACCGTACGTGTTGTGGACAAAGACGGAAATCTCTGCCCCACAGACATGCGCTTGGTGAAATTTAAAGTAAAAGGAGCCGGAAGCTACAAGGCCTCAGCTAACGGAGACCCAACTTGTCTGGATTTGTTCCATCTGCCTCAGATGCACGCCTTCAACGGCATGCTGACTGCAATTGTGCAATCAGGAAAAGAAGCAGGTACCCTTGAGTTACAAGTCACTGCAAAAGGCCTGAAATCAGGAAAGATACAAATCGAAGTAAAATAACCCTCAAGACAACAGCGGGGAAAAGCAGGCACTTCATACCTGCTTTTCCCCGCTTATATTTTTCCACAGCCTGCTATCTGTTCAAGTTTTCCTTAAATTCAACTTCTACAATACGAAGTTCATGATTGGTTTTATCTCCATCTTTCGCCTTGAACAAATCCAATTCATTGGCTACTGGAGCTGCCACTTCCACAATCTGTCCAAAGGCATCATCCTCTTTACTTGAACCCTTCAACCGAATAGTTATTTCAGAAGCAGGAACCGGTTTCACTTTCAGATGAACGTAACCCAGACTTTTGTCAGTTTTTCCACTCCAAATCAGTTCATCGCCCGCATAAATTTCCAGTGGATAACTGCGCATACGCCATCCTGTAAGTTTCATACATATCTCATCCACACGCGCTACCCTCTCAAGATGATACTTAATCCATGCAGTGGAAGCTTTTCCATCATTTTTCCATTCACTCAATTCATTGTCATCAAAACTCTTACAAGCTTCCTCCGTATTTATTCCGGCCTCTGCAGAAAGTACAGCCACATCCACCGCACGCTCTACATAAGAAGGAGACAAAGGTGTTTCTCCACGATCTAAACTTCCTTCCAAATCGTCTCCAGGAATGTATGTACTCAGTCCATTTTGTACTTCTACAGGAGAAGAAACCAGTTCCAATGAAGCGGAAGCCAATCCTTCTGCTTCAGCTCGTACAACCACCTTCCCTGCTGTAACAGACGAGCGCAATAACGCACGGTTCACCCCACATTCCACGGGAAGTTTTTCCGACAAGATATAATTATCCGGGCCTTGCGCTATACCTCCTCGCCATTCAGCCGGACCTTCTACAGTAAAATGAATCAAATCGTTCGCCAGCGGACAACGATTCCCTTCCGCATCAGCGACCTCCACCTGCAACAACACCAAATCGGCTCCATCGGCTTTCCATCCTTTCGGATGCTGAATGGCAGATAATTTCAATTTAGCAGGTTTACCTGCGGTTCTTAACTGCATGCGCGCAACTTCTTTTCCGTCATTATATCCCACTGCTTCCAATACCCCAGGAGTGAATGCGATTTTATCAAAAGTAAACAAGAAATGATAGTCACGCTGAGCCTGCCCCATTGTTTTTCCGTTTAAAAATAACGCCACACTATCTGTATTAGAAACTACATACACAGGCTTGACCACTCCCGGTTCATAATTCCAGTGTCCTACGATATGCAAACGAGGATTTTCCGTATCTACCCATCCATCCCACATCACCTGATGAGCGAAATAAGAATCTTTCGGAATACGCATAGGGTCTGTATCTCCACTACGCCTATAATTTTCTACTCCACGGAAATGAGTATTTGTATCTGAAAAAATAATCTTAGCGCCGCCTGAACTTACCCTTTTCCCTGTCCCCGGACGTTCACGCCAGTAATCAAACCAACGAATCACATTCTCAATGGTGAAAGAGTCCTGATTACGATTGTATACACTGGCATCTGCCTGTTTTTTCGTTTTTCCGGTAGCTGCAGAATGATAAGCACTGTTTCCTTCTCCATCCTTATGATATGGATAAGAGTAATTATCCCAATACTTGCGCAAGCCTTCATCACGACAATACTCCATGGCCCACATAGGATGATGCGCACTTTTGTTAATATACAACATCTCTCCCCCATACTCGGCATCACGAATATCCAGCATCTCACGAGAACCGATTGCACGCCCGCCATGATAATCAAACTCATCACGTATCTTCTTCATCTCCAGCATGTGTTCACGGCTGATTGATTCATTGCCACATTCATAAAAAAGGATACTCGGATTGTTGCGGTTATAGATAATTGCATCCCTCATTACCAGTTTACGCTGCTCCCACTGACGTCCTTTACAGTCTTTTTCTGCATCTCCTGCCGGCATGGCCTGAATCAAACCGACACGGTCGCATGACTCTACATCCTGCTTCCAGGGAGTTACATGCATCCAACGTACCAGATTAGCATTGGCTTTCACCATGAGACCATTGCTGTAATCACTCAACCAGGCAGGCACCGACATTCCCACAGCAGGCCATTCATTACTTGTTCGCTGGGCAAATCCCTTCAACTGAATCACCCTGTCGTTTAACCATACTTTTCCATCGGCAAATCGTGTCTTGCGAAAACCTGTACGCGTAATTACTTCATCCGTTTTCTTTCCCTCTATGCACAAAGCTGTCTTTACCGTATACAGATAACCATAACCCCAGCTCCAGAAATGTAAGCCTTCCACTTCACTTTCAGCCGAAAGCACTATTTTTTCTCCTGGATTAATTCTTTTCTCCGCGCCACGAAACGCCTTTACAAGCTTCCCGTCACGGTCAGAAAGTTCCACCAAATAACCTACCGTCTGGCTTTTCTTTGTTTCATTTTTCACTTCCGATTCGGCATGAATTCGAGCTTTACGAGCACGCACTTGAATATCTTCCGCGTAAATATAGACACCTGTCGTTTGCAGGTTACTATATAAAGGTAAGGTCTGGTATAACTTATCCGTCACATGTAACCACACATTCTTGGGTAAACCTCCGTAATTTGCATTAAAATTACGGTTACTCCACTGATACTTCACGCCAGTAGCCTTCTCTGCATAGTCCCAATTGTTGTCAATACGTGCAGCTATAACATTTTCCTTACCCGGCTTTACAAATGCAGTAAGGTCGAAACCAAAAGCCATCACTCCATTTTCATGCTGACCGACCAGGTGACCGTTCACATACAGATCAATTCCTTGTCGTGCTCCTTCAAATTCGATGAACACCTTTCGTCCTTTAGCGTCAGCAGGTAAACGAAAATGTTTCCGATACCACACAATTGTATCAGTAAGATCCTTGATATTCAGTTTGAAAGCCTCATCCTCATTGAAAGCATGAGGAAGTGTAACCGACTTCCATTCCGTATCAGAATAACTCACACTCTCTGCCTGAGCTATATCACCGACTTTTAGCTTCCAGCCACTGTTGAAATTATATTTTTCACGTCCTGCGGCATGAATGCTGCTTATAACCATCAGCAGACATAAACTTATCCATAAAAATCTCAGTCTCATACTATCTAAATATTTTGTGTAAAAATACATTATCTCTTGTAAGAATACATGGAAAAATAAAGATTATAACTGGAATTATTGGTACATAAACAAATAACTTTTATCAGAGTAAGATAAATACGGACGGTAGTACTGGACAGTTCCCTTTTTTCTAGAAAATTCTGATATTGATGAATATGAGATGGTCTGATTTGTTCAAGCGGTATATCATGTTCTTTTTTTAAAATCGATTAAAATGTGAAATTGCCGTTTTATATAGTTTTAATGATAAGATTTAAATGGATGAAAATTTACATAAAGAAAAAGATTCTTATTGATAGTTTATTTTGTTCTAATCATTTTTTCAGAACTACTTTGTAAAAACTCTGTTTCACAGTGTGGGATTTGTATTTCACACTGTGAAATATGTATCCCACACTGTGGTTTTTATATCCTACAGTGTGAAACAGAGAATTTGTGCCTAAATTTAAAGGAATACATCAAAGGGAAAAGAAGAATTATATAGAGAATTTGTATGTTTGAATGTTAATGAAATAACTTAAATTCTCTAATCTGTTAACAAACCTGCGATATGTATGATAAGATTGTTTGATGAATATGACATAAAGAAGATTTTTATGTCAAAGCAGGCTTAAAAAACTCTTGAAAGGTATTTGTACAAATTTTTCCATGTATCTACACAATTTTACATTGTTTGAGACCTTATGCAATCGTACTTTTACAACGCATTTGAGACAGCAGATGCAAAATATAGAGATATAATGAAATAACTTTTGTTTAACTTAACCAAATTAGAGGTATGAAAGACAGAAATTGTTCTAGTCTGATGCGTTGCGCTTCTAACTTGCAACGCCTGTTCTTCTTAGCCTTGTTCTCTGTTATCGCTATTGGCGCGTATGCACAAGGTAAGACGGTGTCGGGTACGGTACTCGATAAAAGTGGGGAATCTGTAATTGGTGCAAGTGTAGTAGTAAAAGGAACTACTAACGGTACAATTACTGACTTTGACGGTAAGTTTACCTTATCTAATGTACCTAATGATGCTTCTCTTGAAATTAGCTTTGTAGGCTACAAGACTCAAGTGATTCCGGTACAGGGAAAAAACACATTTAATGTAACGATGGTCGAAGACACTGAAGTACTCGATGAAGTAGTCGTGGTAGGTTACGGTGTGCAGAAAAAATCAGACGTTACTGGTGCGATGGCACGTGTCGGAGAAAAAGAATTGAAAGCGATGCCTGTTAAAAACGCACTGGAAGGTATGCAAGGTAAAACCGCCGGTGTGGATATTACTTCCAGCCAACGTCCTGGCGAAGTCGGAGATATTAATATTCGTGGTGTACGCTCTATTAATGCGGCACAAAGTCCTCTGTATGTAGTCGACGGTATGATTATTCAGAATGGAGGTATTGAAAACATCAATCCTAGCGACATTGAAAGTATTGACATTTTGAAGGATGCTTCTGCAACTGCCATCTATGGTTCTCGTGGTGCAAATGGTGTGATTTTGGTCACTACCAAAAAAGGGAAAGAAGGAAAAATCTCTCTGAACTATTCAGGAACAGTCACATTTGAAACATTACACGATGTAACACAAATGATGTCTGCATCTGAATGGCTAGATTATGCACGATTAGCCAAGTACAATATGGGATCCTATCCTTCTGCAACTCCAGACTATGCAGCCGATCAGGCCGCTTTTGGAAGTGTAGCCGCTTCTTGGGCAAATATTGAAAAAGCCTGGGCAGGAGGAACATACGACCCTTCAAAAGTTGGTTCGTATGATTGGGCTTCTAACGGAAAACAAACCGGTATTACTCATGAGCATACATTAAGTGCATCTGGAGGTACAGACAAATTCCAAGGATATGCCTCATTTGGATATCTAAATCAGAAAGGAACTCAACCAGGACAATCCTATGAACGTTATACCTTAAAGACATCATTTGATGCCAATCCTATTTCTTTTTTCAAAATGGGAACATCAATCAATGCATCTTACTCTACTCAGGACTATGGATATAGTTTTACAAAATCAGTTACCGGTGCAGGTGACCTCTACGGAGCATTAAGAGGAATGTTGCCCTGGACTGTTCCTTACGATGAAGATGGAAAATACATCCGTAATCCGAATGGAGATGTTAATATCATCAACCCTATCCGTGAATTAAATTATAATACAAACCAACGTCGTACATTCCGTGCTAATGCCAGTATGTATGCACAAGTTGATTTTGAGAAAATCTGGGAACCCTTAAAAGGCTTATCTTACCGTATCCAGTTTGGCCCAGAATTCCAGTTTTATACATTAGGAATGGCCAATGCTGCAGATGGTATCAATGGAGATGGAAACAACAGAGCTCAATACAAAAATGAGCAGAAACGTTCATGGACATTAGATAACTTGATTTATTATAACCGTCAATTTGCAGAAAAGCATAATTTAGGATTAACTTTAATGCAATCTGCTTCCGCTTATCATTATGAAATGGGAGACATGCGTGCTACAGACGTAGCCTCTTCTCAAGAATTGTGGTATAACCTTGCTAGTGCGGGTACACTTGGTTCTTTTGGAACAGGATTAACAGAAACCCAAATGACATCTTATATGATTCGAGCCAACTACGGCTTCATGGACAAATATTTGCTGACAGCATCTATGCGTTGGGATGGTGCCTCACAGCTAGCTCCTGGTCATAAATGGGCAAGTTTCCCCTCTATGGCATTGGCATGGCGTATTGATCAGGAAGATTTCATGAAAAACATCAATTGGCTTAGCCAGTTAAAATTACGTTTGGGATTTGGTGTCACAGGTAATGCTGCAATCAGCGCTTATGCAACCAAAGGTCCGCTTCAAGCCATGTATTATAACTGGGGACAACAGAACTCTTCATTAGGATACTTACCTTCTGACCCGTCACTTGCAGCAGACGACATTGTAAAAATGGCTAATCCTGATTTAGGATGGGAAAGAACTACACAATACAATTTAGGTATTGATTATGGATTCTTGAATAATCGTTTGACTGGTAGTATCGATGCCTATAAAACCAAAACAAATGATTTGTTATTGTTAATGTCAATTCCTATCACTAATGGATATGGTTCTACATACGCAAATGTAGGTAAGACTTCTGGCTGGGGTATTGATCTTCAATTGAATGCAATCCCTGTACAAACTAAAGATTTTTCTTGGAACACGACTCTCACATGGTCTATGGATAGAAACCAAATTGATGAGTTGTCCAATGGAAGAACAGAAGACGTGAATAACAGATGGTTTGTAGGTGAAGAAATCGGAGTATATTATGACTATGTATACGATGGTATATGGAAAACCTCAGAAGCTTCTGAAGCAGCAAAATATGGACGTAAACCAGGTCAGATAAAAGTAAAAGATTTGAATAATGACGGAACAATCGATGCCACAAACGACCGTCAGATTGTCGGCAAAATACGTCCTGACTGGACTGCCGGATGGAACAATACGTTCAGTTACAAAAATTTTGAATTATCCTTCTTTATTCTTTCACGCTGGGGATTTACTGTTCCTCAAGGCGCTGCAAGTCTAGACGGACGTTACATGATGCGTAAACTGGACTATTGGGTTGCAGGCACAAATGAAAATGCTGCATATTATTCTCCAGGCTCTAACGGTGAAGCAGCAGACACCTACAGCTCATCCATGAATTATCAGGATGGATCTTACATCAAAGTACGTAATATTTCTTTGGGCTATAACTTTACCCAAAAACAACTGAAGAATACCGGTTTGAACAATTTAAAGGTTTATGTACAAGCTATGAATCCTTTCAGCATCTACAAAGCATGCGATTGGCTGGATACAGATTTATTGAATTATGATAATAATACCAAGACTTTCGGATCTGCTACAACGATAAAGAGTTTTGTTATTGGTTTGAATATTGGATTCTAAAAAATGAAAAAATTATGAAGCTTAATAAGATATTATTCTCAGCATTAATGCTCAGTGCCATAAATGGAGCCATGACATCATGCAGCGACTCCTTTTTGGAAGAAGATCAAATTACACAATATGATACAAGCTATTTCAATACCCAGGAAGGGTTGGATGGTCTCGTAACAGGAGCATACGAAAAATTAAAATTCAAATTTAATTATGTATGGGCTATTGAATGTTATAACATGGGAGTGGATGAATTCACAGATGCCAATAATACCATGCCTGCTTGGAACCATTATAGCAAAGACCTGAATTCAGCAGAAACAGGTGCCAATCAGCCTGTATGGGACAATATGTTTGCACTCATCAGAGCAGCAAATATCATTGTTACCAACGTCCCTCAATATTATGACCAAAATAGTGACACGTATAATACCAGATTAGGAGAAGGATACTTCCTGAGAGCATTCGCTTATTTTGAATTGGTAAAACAATTTGGAGGTGTACCTCTAGTTTTATCTTATTCTAATAATGTTGAAACTAATTTTGGAAGAAGCAGCGCAGAAGAAGTATATAAACAAATCATCTCAGACTTAGGAGAGGCATATAAGTTACTTCCAGAAACAGCTTCTGAAGGAACAGGAAGAATAACCAAATATGCGGCTGCGCATTATTTGGCTAAGGCTCACTTATTCCGTGCTTCTGAAATAAACGAAGAATGGAACAGCCAGTATGTAGCAGATGACTTGGACGCTGTTATTACTTACGGAACGGAAGTTTTCAACAAACATCCTTTATGTAAGAATTACATCGATCTTTGGAACTATACAGAGCCCAATGGAGCAAATGAAAAAGTAAGTGAAGTAGTTTTGGCTGCGCAGTTCTCTAACGATGAATCCACATGGGGACGTTTTGGCAATCAGATGCACCTGTATTATCCATCTGTATATCAAGATATGGCTGGTACCAAAAGAGATATATCTGGAGGTCGCGAATTTTCCTATGTCAGTGCAACAGAATATACCATGCAAGTTTTTGACCGTATCAATGACTCCCGTTTCTGGAAATCGTTCATTACGTGCTATGGCGCAAATGATACTAATGGAGCTCCAGTATGGACAGCAAAAGATATTGCTAGCGGAAAAGCACCCGCAGGAGCCCAAAAAGATGGCAAACGCTTTAAAGCAGGCGATGTCGGAATTCGATATATTGTAAACAATCCCGGTGATACTCGTTTCAGCAATTATGAAGAAATAAATGAAGAAACAGGTGAACCCGTTACAGTTGAAGGTAAAGTATTAAAAAATGGACAGCTTTGCAACACTCATACTTTTGTTAGATACTTTGCAGGCGAAAGTCAAAACTGGAACACAGGAACCACACATACTGGTAACTATTATTCCATTATTCCTCACAAACGCTCTGTAGCACTATCAAAATTCCGTGACGGTTATCGTAATTCAATCGCATCTCAATTTGGAACCAGAGACGGGATTTTAGCCCGTTCAGCTGATGACGTGTTAATGGTTGCAGAAGCTTATATCCGTAAAGGTGAAAGCCATTATGCAGATGCTATTACTTGGTTTAATAAACTACGTGACCGTGCTGCTTATAAAGTAAATGAAGATCGCGGTGTACATATCGACGGTGGACAAGCTTATAAAACCAATACTTACTGTAGCGGAAAAGGAGGAGGATATAATGCAGGTGGAGCTATCTATTCCGAACAGAATACCTATTATGAATCCAATAATCTGGAAGGACAAGAAGCAATATACAATGCACAATCTTCTCTGTCAGAAATGCACTTGAATAGCGTAAATGAGGTTTATAACTCAGAAGAAGACCAGCTCATTTATCAGGCGTTGAACTGCACTAGCAACGCGGACAAAATGATGTGTTTCTTATTAAATGAACGTACACGTGAACTTTGCGGAGAAGGATACAGATGGGAAGACCTTGCACGTACAAAAACATTAGATGCACGCTGGCATGCATTCAATGACGGAGTAAGCCGTGGAATTGGAGAATTTGACCCTGCAATACATTATTATCGCCCGATACCTCAATCTTATCTGGATGGTGTTACCAATAATAGTGGAGCAGCTTTGACCAACGAAGAAAAACAAGCTTTGCAGAACCCAGGATATTAATCCTGTATTTCCCACATAAACTTGGAGACGTTTCTCATTCTTGAGAGGCGTCTCTTTTTTTGTACAAATTTACAGCAACATGTACAATCTTCCATCCCTGAAAAGAGCAGCTTTCCCGTACTTTGTAAAATAAATATTTTTCCAATAAGACTATGAAGAAACTGTGGTTAATAGGACTCTTGATGTGTAGTCCTTTTACGATGAATGCACAATCCGGAACAACATCCGGACTGGACAAAAGCCATTTCAGCAAATACTGGAAGGTAGAATCCGAATCTCCTGACTATAAAGTTTCCTTTTCAGGAGATACCTGTGAAATTTTATCTCCTAAAGGACTGACTTTATGGAGAAAAGAAAAAATGTCGGGCAACGTAACCATTGAATACGATGCCTGTGTAACAGTAGAAGGGAAACCAGGTGACAGACTAAGCGACTTAAACTGCTTCTGGATGGCTTCTGATCCGAAAGCTTCTGACATCTGGAAACGCATGAACTGGCGAAACGGAGTTTTCGTAAACTGCTACAGCCTTCAGCTGTATTATCTGGGATATGGAGGAAACTATAATTCGACCACTCGTTTCCGTCGTTATGACGGCAATGAAGCCGGGGTTACAGATGAAAAGGTACGTCCTGCCATTTTGAAAGAATATAAAGACCAAGATAATCTGTTAACAGCAAATAAATGGTATCACATTAAGATTCAAAATGCAGACAACAGGATACGCTACTACATCGACGGAAAATTACTTGTCGACTTTTATGATCCGTCACCGTTGACTTCCGGCTGGTTTGGTTTCCGTACTACACTATCGCGGACGCGTATCACTAATTTCAAGTACGCCATTGAAAAAGAAAAGGCTACCGAAGCTCCTTTACACTGGATTGGAAAGGTTCCAGAACAAGCACGCCCCATCAGTTTTGGAGTTCCGTTCAAACAAGGAAAAATAAAATCAGACACACCCTTGTGTGTACAAACTGAGAACGGAGAATTGGTGGAAGCCGACACATGGACCACAGCATACTGGCCCGATGGCTCTATAAAATGGGCCGGTATGGCTGCTGTTATTCCGGGTAATACTCGTTCGGTAAAAGTAATACCTTCTTCTAAAAAGAAAAAAACGACCAATACAGAAGAAATTCATGTCACAGAATCCGATAACCAACTGACTATAGCCACTGGAAAAATTACTGCTTTTATCCCTAAATCTGGAACTTGTATTCTCGACAGTCTTCTGTATGGGAATGTGAAAGTAGGTGGAAAGGCGGATTTAATTGCCAGCACACAAGATTCTCCATCACGAGAAGACGCCACTGAGATTCATTATCAGTCATTCAATAGCCTCATCAAAAAAGCCGTAATTGAACAGCAAGGAAAAATACGTACTACCATCAAACTGGAGGGTGTACAGCAAGGAAAAGACGGACGTGAATGGCTTCCATTCACTCTGCGAATGTATTTTTACGCAGGAAACGAACAAATCAAGATGGTACACTCTTTTATCTACGATGGAGACCAAAACAAAGATTTCATCCGCTCATTAGGAGTACGATTCCAGGTTCCGATGAGAGAGGATTTATATAACCGTCATGTAGCCTTCGCCTGTACCGACGGAGGTGTATGGAGTGAACCGGTTAAACCGTTGGTGGGAAGAAGAATTCTGACACTCGACAAAGACCAAAGCTGGCAAAAGCAACAGATGGAAGGCAAACGCATCCCTGAATACCAGCGTTTTGATGCAAAAAACAGAAGTTTGATTGACAATTGGGCTGCATGGGATAATTTCCGTCTCTCTCAACTTACAGACAATTCTTTCAGTATCCGCAAACGGGCTACAGAAGACAGTCCCTGGATTGGTACGTTTACCGGCACACAAGCCGGAGGATATGCTTTTGCCGGTGATGTCAGTGGAGGAATAGGAGTTGCCTTGCAGGATTTCTGGCAGGCCTATCCTTCTACGCTGGAAGTACAGCATGCACGCAGCCAGGAGGCTTCACTGATTGTCTGGTTATGGAGTCCGGAGTCAGAAGCTATGGATTTAAGACATTATGACAAGGTGGCACATGACCTGATAGCCAGCTACGAAGACGTACAAGAAGGAATGAGTACCCCCTATGGTATTGCTCGCACACACACTCTGACAGTTGTTCCACAAGCTGCTTATCCGGGTAAAGCCGGCATTGCAGAAACAGCACAGATTCTATCAGAAGCAGCTCCGCTAATGTGTACCCCGGAATATCTCCATGCCTGCCGGGCTTTTGGCATCTGGTCATTACCTGATCGAAGTAATCCGCAGCGTAGCAAGGTAGAAGACCGTCTGAATGCTTATATCGATTTATATCAAAACGCCATTGCCCAACATAAATGGTATGGTTTTTGGAACTATGGTGACTTAATGCATGCTTACGATCCGATACGTCACTCATGGAGATACGATGTAGGCGGATTTGCGTGGGATAACACCGAACTGGCATCCAACATGTGGCTGTGGTATAATTTCCTGCGCACAGGCCGGCAGGACATCTGGAAAATGGCAGAAGCCATCACACGTCATACGGCAGAAGTGGATGTATATCACATCGGTCCCAATGCAGGCTTAGGAAGCCGTCACAACGTCAGTCACTGGGGATGCGGTGCAAAAGAAGCTCGTATCAGTCAGGCCGCCTGGAATCGTTTCTATTATTACCTGACTACAGACGAAAGAGCTGGCGACTTAATGAAAGAAGTTACTGATGCAGACCAGAAGCTATATACACTCGATCCGATGCGTTTGGCTGAGCCAAAGAGCCAGTTCCCATGCAGCGCCCCTGCCCGATTACGCATCGGCCCCGACTGGCTGGCCTACGCTGGCAATTGGATGACTGAATGGGAACGTACGCAAAATACGAAGTACCGCGACAAGATCATCACAGGCATGAAGAGCATTGCAGCCCTGAAAAATGGATTGTTCACTGGAAATATGGCCTTAGGATATGATCCGGCAACCGGAGTGATCAGTTATGAGGGAGACCCCAATAAACAAAATACCAATCACCTGATGACTATCATGGGAGGCTTTGAAATAATGAACGAAATGCAGGAAATGATTCAGGTCCCGGAATTCAACAAAGTATGGCTGGAACATGCACGCGATTACAAACAGAAATCACTCGAAATAACACGTAACCGCTTCCGGGTTTGCAGACTGATGGCATACGCAGCGTCTCATCTATATGACCCGAAAACAGCCGCAGAGGCCTGGAAAGATTTATGGAGCAAACTGGAACATACTCCGGCACCGGAATTCAAGATAGAAAAAGTGCTTCCTCCAGAAGTCCCGGCAGCTATGGATGAATGTAAGACAATCAGCACCAATGATGCTGCATTGTGGAGTCTGGATGCGATTTATATGCAGGAGGTAATTCCGCAGTAACACCACATTAATAGATAATAAAAACGGCTTTAAATGACAGTAGAACATCATTTAAAGCCGTTTTTTACATTCTAGATTTTCTCTCTTCTAAAACTTGAAGACTAATACACCGGCTGTAGCAATATTAGGAGTACCAATCAACACTTTTGCTCCTTGAGGAAGTGCAAACTGATAAGGCTGGTCACTATAGTTTAGCACTATACCTAATCCGTTACGGTATTCCATTGTTACGCCATAAGGTAGATTCATTACTTCGATTTGCAGACGACTATACAACTTATCCAAAACCTGACGCTCCAAAACCCCGTCTGAGCTGTCTACTCCGATATAAGTCACAGAACCCTTTCCTAATTTACGGAAAGTAACCGCAGGTTTTCCTTCATAAAATTCATTCGTATAAGTAGCCCAAACCTCATTGGAAGTACCGGGTTGCAAAATCTCTCCCCAAGTATTCCAGGTATAGACTTTTCCATCCATCTTTACTTGTCCTGGATCTTGAGACAACAACAAATCATAAAACTCCATGTGATTTCCAGTCAACTCATCAATCATTGAACCAAAAGAAGCCTCCGGTAAACGTCCAAAACGGTCTTTCTGTGCGGTACGGCAAGTCAGCACCAAGTTTCCTCCTTCTTCCACATATTTTTTCCACCTTGCTACCAGTTCTTTATCGGCCAACTGATATGCGGGAACTATCATCACCGGATATTGTGAGAAATCTTTCTCTTCAGAAATAAAATCTACAGGAGCTGCATAAGACTTAAGTGTACGATAATATTTATCTACATGAGCAAAGGTATTCCATGTTGCATTCTGTTTCTGACGGTCAATACTCCAATAGTTTTCCGGATTCCACAAAATAGCAGTCTTCCGTTTCAGATAGGTTTCCGGTTTATCTTCCTTCGGGCGATAATCTTTTCTCAATGAACGGATTTCTTTCATGAACTGTTCATACTCTCGTCCGCCAGGTGTCACTGTCACACCATCTGTACCCACAATACCATAATGATACTGCTCAGTTCCATACAAAGGCTGACGATAGCGATACGTACAGATAAAATCAGAACCTCCGGCAAATACGCTCCATAACCACAAACGGACAGCACCCGGCAAGGGTTGAGGATTGATACTTCCCCAGTTAACCTGTCCCGGCTGCAACTCCATTACCCCGTAAGTACCATTTACCGGACGGAAAAAGTCATTTGCCATGGCAATACGTAAGGGATTTCCTACACGATACCCTCTACGACCGATACCTTCATTGTCACCATATACCATATAACGGGTATAGCTGACAAAATCCAGGTCCTTGCTACCTCCAATATGTCCTTTGTCATAATCTGGAATATAATTGGTAGTCACCCACTGATTCTTGGCATATTTCTTGATTAATCTGCATTGTTCATTCAAAAAATCATTAGTCTGCTTGGCTGCAAACCGACGATAATCCAGAATCTGATGATGATTCATAAACATCTGGGCAGTTTTAGGTAAGGTGATTTCCTCAAACCGAGAATAGACTTCACTCCAGAAAGCTGTTCCCCAGGCTGCGTTTAGTTCCTGAATATTGTAATGGTATTTTTCTTTCAGGAATTCTCGGAAAGCTTCTTCTGCTGCCTGATTATAGTCAAATTGTACAGTAGGCTCATTATCCAGCTGCCAGCCAATGATACGCGAGTCATTTCCATAATGGCGGGCCAGTTCTTCAATCATACGATAGGCCAATTTCCGGTAAACAGGAGACGCAAAAGAAGCATGCTGACGTGCTCCATGGTCTTGCACAGTACCGTCTTCGGACTTCAGCAAAATCTCCGGATATTTACGGCTTAACCACACAGGAGGAGTAGCGGTAGAAGTACACATCACGACCTTCAAATCATATTTGGCCGCCAAAGCAACTGCCCGGTCCAGCCAAGAAAAATCATACACCCCTTCCTGAGGCTCCAGCTGTGCCCAGGCAAACTCCGCAAAATGGGTAAATTCAAATCCTAGTTCATGCATTTGTTTTAAGTCGCGTTCCCATTGACTTTCATCCCAGTGTTCCGGATAATAATAAGCTCCCGTCAATGTCAAGTCTTTGTCATTAAACCAAGTATGCTGGGCAAAAATTCCCCCACAGAACAGACAGCCGCATACCATTGCAAGCAAACGTTTTTTCATTGTATTCAAGTATTAGTTTTGAAATATATTACCCTTGCAAAGGTAGAAGGAAATCGCAATCAACTTGTATGATAGTTCATTTTTTTCAGGAAAGTGTATGATAATCGAGGAACATGTATAATAATCCATGCTCCTTTCAATTCAAGATGCGTAACTTTGCTGAAACAAGGACAACATTTTATCAAGAACTATGAATTCACTGAAATCATTTGTGACTGGATTTTTTTTATGGGGCATTTTAGGAGGTATTTCTGCACAAAATAAAGTACTTTCTTTCTCTATGCCCGATGGAGCAGGCACACTCCGATTAGGCGTTATTGAAAATAATTCAAGCCGATGGCTGGATGAAGAACAAACTCAACTGCATATCGATTGCCAGCCACTCAGTAATACAAAAGGATTCATTCTGGAAATCGAAAATAAGAGAGAAGATATTACATTGGGATGGGCTTTCGGGGGATGCGATGCAATCGCTCCCGAATCAGGTATTCAACCTCAATATTGCAAAGACAACGTTTTCAATGTAGAAGGTACACAGGTTACAATCTACCACGGGAAAGTCATGCAACTAAGAGTGACCAATCTCATAGTTCCTTCAGCTTCTTCCATTCGTTTATCTGACGGACATAAGCAAGATACTCCGTTGACACTTTTTACCTCTGGAAAGAAAACGGATGCACCTGTACTGGCAGCAACCTGCCTTATTCGAAAAGGAGAGAAGGTGTACTTCTGCGCATACAAGCAAAATGCAAAGGCCGACTATGCTGACTATATGTTACCTGAATTGTTTTACCAAGAAAAACAGCAACCATGAATAAGACAATCATCATCTGCCTGTGGATTTTGTTTCTCTGTACAAACATGCTGCAAGCAAAAATCTATAACGTAAAAGATTTTGGAGCCGTTGGCGACGGACAGCACATTGATTCTGAGGCTATCAACCAGGCTATCGTGCAAGCTGCCCGCGAAGGAGGTGGAACAATATATATTCCCGCTGGAGAGTATGCCTGTTATTCTATCCGGCTTGCCAACCATATTCATCTGTATCTGGAACAAGGCGCTACAATTGTAGCTGCTTTCCCTACAGCCGAACAGGGATATGACAAGGCAGAGCCTAATCCTCATAACAGCTTCCAGGATTTCGGACACAGCCACTGGAAAAATTCCCTTATCTGGGGAATTAACCTGCAAGATATTACAATCAGTGGTCCAGGAAAGATTGACGGAAAAGGATTGACACGCGAAGAAAGCCGACGCGACGGAGTAGGCAATAAAGCCATCAGTCTGAAAGAATGCAAGAATGTTACACTGAAAGATTTGTCCATGTTCCGCTGCGGCCATTTCGCTCTACTGGCTACTGGAGTAGACAACTTGACCCTCGACAATCTGAAAGTAGATACCAACCGTGACGGATTTGACATAGACTGTTGCAAAAATGTACGTATCAGCCAATGCAGTGTCAACACTCCATGGGATGATGCTATTGTACTAAAATCATCTTATGCATTAGGATACTTTAAAGATACGGAAAATGTAACGATTTCTGACTGCTTTGTCAGCGGATACGATCGTGGAACCATGCTCAGCGGTACTTGGGAACTGGATGAGCCTCAGGCGCCGGACCATGGCTACCGTACAGGACGTATCAAACTGGGTACAGAATCTAGCGGAGGATTCAAGAACATTACAGTAACCAACTGCATTTTCGAACATTGCAGGGGACTGGCTTTGGAAACAGTAGACGGAGGGCATCTGGAAGACATCGAAATCAGCCATATCACCATGCGACACATTGTCAATGCCGGTATCTTTCTCCGTCTGGGAGCCCGTATGCGGAGCCCCGAAGGAACTCCAGCCGGAAGCATGAAGCGTATCCGTATCAGTCACATTAATGCATACGATGTAGATTCCCGTTATTCTTCCATTATCAGCGGTATCCCTAATGGAATTATAGAAGATGTTACCTTCGACCATATTCACTTGTATTATAAAGGAGGATATACAAAAGAGGATGGAAAAAGAGAACTTCCGGAACAAGAAAAGGTATATCCTGAACCGTGGATGTTTGGTACTATCCCGGCAAAAGGCTTCTACATTTCACATGCAAAGAATATCTCGTTTCATCACATCAATTTCTATTATGAGAAACCGGATGGACGTCCTTTATTCGTAACCAAAGATGTAGAAAACATTCACCTTACAGATATTCGGGAAAATGGAGAAGATGTTTCTGTCACAATAAATCAATAATCAAATATCACATAAAATGAAGACACAAAGGAAGTGGCTCATGGCATTGGCTGCCTGCAGCCTGGGAGTATTCAGCTCCGCACAAACAAATTATGATTTTAGTAAACTACAGCGAGAAAAACTCGGAAGAGGAGTTGTCGCCGTCAGAGAGAACACACAAAAAGTAGCCGTTTCATGGAGATATCTTTCTTCCGACCCGATGGAAACCGCATTCAATGTTTACCGGAACGGAAAAAAGATTGCACAAGTTCCAGCTGGAACTGGAACTTTTTATACAGACAATTATTCAGAAAACCAGAAAGTGGTCTATACGGTAAAACCTGTGGTCAATGGAAAAGAGACTTCAAATGAAGGGAGCTATACCCTTCCGGGAAATGCTCCTTCAGGATACATTGACATTCCACTGGACAAACCCGCAGACGGTGTCACACCTGCTGGAGAAAAATACAGCTACAGTCCCAACGATGCATCCATCGGAGATGTGGATGGAGATGGAAATTATGAAATTATCCTGAAATGGGACCCATCAAACGCACACGACAATGCACACGATGGCTACACAGGAAACGTATACTTCGACTGCTACCGCCTGACCGGAGAAAAACTATGGCGCATCGATATGGGAAAGAACATACGTGCCGGCGCTCACTACACTCAGTTCATGGTATATGACCTGGATGGAGACGGAAAGGCTGAAATTATAATGAAAACTTCCGACGGTACCATAGATGGAAAAGGAAAAGTAATTGGAGATGCCACAGTCGATTATCGCGAACCGGGAGATCCGAACCAGCCCAAAGGAGGAGATTTCTCTCCGAATGATCCACGAAGCAAAGGAAAGCCTACCGATCCTCTTCGTAACCAGGGACGTATACTGACTGGAAATGAATACCTGACTGTTTTCAACGGACTGACAGGCGAGGCCATGCAAACCATTGACTATATTCCATTACGTGGCGATTTGAAAGGCTGGGGAGACGAACGTGCCAACCGTAGTGACCGTTTTCTGGCATGCGTTGCTTACTTGGACGGAGTTCATCCTAGCGTAGTCATGTGCCGTGGATATTATACACGTACCGTGCTGGCTGCATTCGACTGGAACGGAAAAGAACTGAAAAATCGCTGGGTATTCGATAGTAACAACCCGGGATGTGAGAAATATGCCGGACAAGGTAACCATAACCTCCGTGTAGGAGATATTGATCAGGACGGATGCGATGAAATCGTATATGGTTCCTGCACATTCGACCACGACGGGAAAGGACTTTATTCCACAGGAATGGGACACGGAGACGCCATGCACCTCACACAATTTGATCCGGCTTCAGCCAGTCTGCAAGTATGGGCCTGCCATGAAAACCGGAAAGACGGTTCTTCATTTCGCGATGCAAAAACCGGAAAAGTATTACTTCAATATCCCGACAAGACCGATGTAGGACGTTGTATGGCTGCCGAAATTGACCCGACAAGTCCCGGTGTAGAAATGTGGTCACTAGCCTCTGGAGGTATTCGTAACATCAAAGGAGAAGTAGTAGCAGAAAAAGTTCCCGGACTGTCTTACAACATGGCAGTATGGTGGGATGGCGACTTGCTCCGTGAACTGCTTGACAAAGGAAAAGTAAGCAAATACGACTGGAAAAACAAACGTTGCAATACCATCTTTACATTTGAAGGATGCGCATTTAACAATGGTACCAAATCTAATCCCTCACTTCAAGGCGACCTTATCGGTGACTGGAGAGAAGAGGTGCTGGTTCGTACCGAAGACAATAAGTCTCTCCGCTTGTATGTAACTACAATTCCTACCGAATACCGCTTCCATACTTTCCTGGAAGACCCTGTATATAGAATCAGTATTGCTACACAGAACGTGGCTTACAACCAGCCCACCCAGCCTGGTTTCTATATCGGACCGGAACTGAAAGGCACTTTCAGAGGATATACATTCAAATAACCTATTACGCTTACATTTAAAACTAGTTATATGAATAAACTCGTCTTAAACTTCGCACTGCTGGCGGCTCTTTCTGCCGGTCTTAGTGCCCATGCACAAAAGAAAAAGGAAGTCATCAATGACTCCAATACTCCGCTTCATCTTTTGCAGCCTGACTATCAGGTAGGATATGGTATTGTATCAGCAGAAGACATCAAAAAAGACATGGACCGTGTCTTGAGATACCTGGAAAGTAACACACCAACCAGAGTGGTTGACAAACGCAACGGAAAAGTCATTACCGACTATGCGAACATGGATACCAATGCACAATTGGAAAGAGGAACCTTCCGCCTAGCCAGTTACGAATGGGGGGTTACTTACTCCGCCATGCTGGCTGCCGCAGAAGCTACGGGTGATGAAGCCTACAAAAAATATGTATACGACCGCTTCAAATTCTTATCGGAAGTAGCTCCTTACTTTAAAAAAGTATATGAAAAATACGGTACAACCGATGCACAGATGCTTCAGATTCTGACTCCTCACGCCTTGGATGATGCAGGAGCCGTATGTGCGGCAATGATGAAAGCACAGATGAAAGACAAAAGCCTGAAATTGCAGGACATGATTGACAATTACTTCCATTTCATCATGTACAAAGAGCATCGTCTGGCCGACGGAACATTTGCCCGTAACCGTCCTTACCACAACACATTGTGGCTGGACGACATGTTCATGGGCATCCCCTCTGTTGCTCTGATGGGACGCTATGCATCCGACCACAATGACAAATATTATCAGGAAGCTGTACGCCAGGTACTGCAGTTTGCAGAGCGCATGTTCGTGCCGGAAAAAGGCTTGTTCCGTCACGGATGGGTAGAAGGTATGAAAGATCATCCGGCTTTCCACTGGGGACGTGCCAACGGATGGGCTATTCTTACTATGTGTGAAGTGCTGGATGTACTTCCGGCCGACTATCCCGGACGCGATAAGATTATCAACCTGTTGCAGGCACACGTTCGCGGACTGGCAGCCTGTCAAAGCAAAGACGGTTTCTGGCACCAGTTACTCGACCGCAATGATTCTTACCTGGAATCTTCTGCCACTGCCCTCTACGTATACTGTATGGCACATGCCATCAACAAAGGATGGATTGACGCCATGGCATACGGTCCGGTGGTGCAACTGGGATGGCATGCCGTATCTTCTGCCATCAACGCCCAAGGACAGGTAGAAATGACCTGTGTAGGAACCGGTATGGGATATGATCCGGCATTCTATTACTACCGCCCGGTCAATGTATATGCAGCCCACGGGTATGGTCCTGTCATCTGGGCTGGAGCCGAAATGCTCAATTTACTGAAGCACCAGCATCCGCGTATGAACGACAGCGCCGTACATTTCTATCCTACAGAACAGCAGACGAAAGAACCTATCTTCTTCTATTCTGAGCCGGGAAATCCACGTGAATTTGTGGCAGGAGTAAGCCGTATCAACGAAAAGAGTCCTGTCGCTTTCCTGATTGGAGACTCTACCGTAAAATGTGGAGCAGGCAACGGAGAAGATAACAAATGGGGATGGGGAAGCTACTTGCAAAACTACTTTGACACAACCCGCATCAGCATTGAAAACTGTGCATTAGGAGGAAGAAGCAGCCGTACTTATTTCACGGAAGGTCTTTGGAACCGTGTACTTCCTGCCATCAAACCGGGTGATTATGTATTGATTGATTTCGGACACAATGACGGTGGCCCGATGAATACCGGACGTGCACGCGCTTCTCTGCCTGGTACTGGAGATGACTCTAAAAAAGTAGTCATGGAAAAAGACGGAAGCACAGAAGAAGTGTACAGCTTCGGACACTACATCCGCATGTACATCCGTCAGGCAAAAGCTAAAGGCGCTAAAGTCATCGTAATGTCACACACTCCGGGTAACCGCTGGACAGACAACCGCATGAACCGCTGCGACAAGACTTACGGCAAATGGTCAAAAGAAGTAGCAGAACAGGAAGGTGTAAGCTTTATCGACTTGAACGACCTGACTGCCAAGAAATTTGAGGCCATGGGAAAAGAAAAGACTTCCGCTTACTATGCCGACTCTGTACACAATACGCAGGAAGGTGCTGTATTGAATGCAGAATCAGTGGTAGAAGGTATCCGTTCGCTCCAGAACTGCGACCTGAAAGACTATCTGAAATAAGCATTTACAGATAAAATCAATGCCTCGCGCTGCTGATTCAGTGCGGGGCATTTTTATAAGATTCTATTTTTACTTCTTACTTCTGAAACTCAGCCCAGTCTGTCAGACGCATGTCACCTTTATTGATAAACACCTGATGCATACCCAATGCAGCAGATAAGCTATGACAAGTCTGTCCTTTCGTAGAAATCTTCAGATAATCCCAAAGCAGTTGCTTATAATCAGGATGTGCACAGTTTTCAATAACCGCTTCCGCACGTTCCATCGGGCTCTTTCCACGCAAGTCGGCTATACCCTGTTCGGTGATAATGACATTGACTGAATGCTCGCTGTGGTCCAGATGAGATACCATCGGTACGATAGAGCTGATGCAACCTCCCTTGGCCGTCGAAGGACAAGAGAAAATAGAAATGTAGGCACTGCGGGTAAAGTCGCCGGAACCTCCGATACCGTTCATCATCTTGGTTCCGCAAATATGAGTAGAATTGACATTACCATAAATATCTGCTTCAATGGCGGTATTCATGGAAATCACTCCAATACGGCGAACTACTTCCGGACAGTTGGAAATTTCAGAAGGACGCAGCACCAGTTTATGACGGAAAAAGTCCATATTGTCATAAATATCTTGCAGACAATCATTAGTCACACTCAAAGAACAGGTACTACCAAACTTGATTCTGCCTTCTTTCACCAGTTTTATTACCGAATTCTGAATTACTTCAGTATACATTTCAAAAGGAGGAATGCTGGGGTCCTTGCCCAATGCACTCAGCACGGCATTGGCAATATTTCCTACTCCCGACTGCAAGGGAAGGAAGGTAGAAGGAATAATGCCCCTGCGCATGTCCGAAGCCAAGAATTCAGCCACATTCTGACCGATTTTATCTGTCACGGGGTCGGATTCATGGAAGCCACGCGCCTCATCCGGCATATTGGTTTCTACCACGCCAACAATCTTGGAAGGGTCTACCTGAATATAAGGAAGGCCAATGCGGTCGCTCGGACGCACGATAGGAATCGGACGACGATAAGGAGGACGTTCCATTTCATACAAATCGTGCATGCCTATCAGGCTTTTACTGTGTGCGGCATTCAATTCCACAATGACTTTATCAGCCAGTCGTGCAATGGTCGGCGTAATACCCACTCCCGCAGTCAGGTAAATACGTCCGTCTTCCGTAATTTCACAAGCTTCTATGATAGCCACACTTACATGTCCCAAGAAGCCGGAACGCAAACGCTGAGCCACTTGTGAAAGATGAATGTCTGTATAATTGATTTCGCCGTTATTTACAGCCTTCCGGAAATCCGCATTAGTGGTATAAGGAGCACGGAACTTAATGGCATGTGCACGTGTCAGCATCCCGTCACAAGAATCTCCCGTCGAAGCTCCTGTAATCAAGCCTATCTGAAAGGATTCGCCCTTTGCGTGTTTTTCTTCTGCTATTTTCGCTAACTCTGCAGTCACAGCCTTCGGACTTCCGGCAGGGGTGAAGCCACTCAGTCCAACAATGTCTCCATCCTTAATATAGCTGGCAGCTTCGGCTGCCGTAATAAAGTTAAAGCTCATAGTATCAAGTGTTTTTTATGTTAGTATTAAAAAAGTTAGTCAATCAGTCATATTTACGACTAAAAATTTCAGAATAGATAAAAGCCCTCCTTGCATCTGCTGCATTACGAAAAGCTATTTCAGGCTTCTGCTCCTCTTTCTTCGGTACATTCAATGCTTGTTCTTTCGGAGTGGAAGGTTTGGCTGAAGTATATCTCCGTTTCTTCCTTGCTTCGGGTACAGGAGCCGGTATCACTTCTTCAGGAATCTCCTCTTCCACAGAAAAAGATGCTGCCGGAGGTGCCTGCCTTACGGTCTTTACACGCTTCGGCTTCTTCTGTTTCTGGGTCCTGGCCTGAAAAAGTCCCCAGCCAATTATACCTAAAAAAACAAGAATTTGAATTATATCCATAAATATTAAGTGTTAAGGTTTTCTTCAAAGATACGAATAAAATCTATATCTCCCACCCTTTTTATGGAAGTTAACCAAGAAACAGATATCTTTGCAAGCAAATTTTTAATATAGAAAACCTTATGACAAAAGAAGCTACAGGAGCAGACTTTAAATCTGCAACTGAAAACGAAAGCAAGAAATTATTTATCGAGACCTACGGATGCCAGATGAATGTGGCAGACAGTGAAGTAATTGCATCTATCATGCAAATGGCCGGATATTCTCCTTGTGACACATTAGAGGAGGCCGATGCCGTGTTCATGAACACATGCTCCATCCGTGACAATGCGGAACAGAAAATCCTGAACCGACTGGAGTTTTTCCATTCTTTGCGCAAAAAGCGGAAACACCTGATTGTAGGCGTATTGGGATGTATGGCCGAACGAGTGAAAAACGAACTGATTGAAAAACATCATGTAGACTTAGTAGCCGGTCCGGATGCCTACCTGACCTTACCCGACCTGATTGCAGCCGTAGAAGCAGGAGAAAAAGCCATCAATGTGGAACTTTCTACTACGGAAACTTACCGTGACGTGATTCCTTCACGTATTTGCGGAAACCATATTTCGGGATTCGTTTCCATCATGCGAGGATGCAACAATTTCTGCCATTACTGTATTGTACCTTATACACGCGGACGTGAACGCAGCCGTGATGTGGAAAGTATCCTGAACGAAGTACGCGACTTGCAACGAAAAGGCTATAAAGAAGTAACCTTGTTGGGACAGAACGTCAACTCATACCGTTTTGAAAAAGACGGCCAGACAGTGACCTTCCCCATGCTGCTCCGCATCGTAGCCGAAGCAGTGCCCGATATGCGCGTACGTTTCACCACTTCACACCCCAAAGACATGAGTGACGAAACGCTTCATGTCATTGCAGAAGTGCCCAATGTATGCAAGCACATCCACTTGCCCGTACAGAGCGGAAGCTCACGCATCCTGAAACTGATGAACCGTAAATATACCCGCGAATGGTATCTGGAAAGAGTAGCCGCTATCCGGAGAATCATCCCCGACTGCGGACTCAGTACCGATATTTTCTCGGGCTTCCACTCTGAAACAGAAGAAGACCATCAGCTATCTTTGTCGCTGATGCGCGAATGTGCGTACGACTCGGCTTTCATGTTCAAATATTCTGAACGACCGGGAACATACGCTTCCAAACATCTTCCGGACGACGTGCCCGAAGAAATCAAAATCCGCCGACTGAATGAAATGATTGAACTGCAGAACCAGCTTTCTGCCGAAAGCAATGCCAAAGATGTAGGAAAAACTTTCGAAGTATTGGCAGAAGGCGTATCCAAACGCTCTAAAGAGCAGCTGTTCGGTCGTACGGAACAAAACAAAGTAGTAGTCTTTGACCGTGGCAGCCACCGCATCGGTGATTTTGTAAAAGTAAAAATCACGGAATCAAGCTCTGCTACTCTGAAAGGCACAGAAGTAACCGAATAACTCTCCCAGAAATAGCTCTGAGAAGACAAAATAAAAACCTGCAGACATCTTTTTCAGGATGCTTGCAGGTTTTTTACGTTTCACAAAGCGGAAACCTACGTTTCCGGCATGCGAAACATAGGTTTCCGCTCCGCAAAACGTATGTTTCGCGTGAGGAAAACTTAAATACTTACAGCCCGTATGCCTATTGATACAAGCCTGTTCTTTAATTATTCTCTTCTGGCTTCCGGCATGATCAGCCAAAGAATCAGATAAACCAGTCCACCGGAAAAAGCTGTAAAAAATGTAGCCAGTACGTAAATAATACGTACCAAAGTAATATCCCATTCAAAATAATCGGCTATCCCAGCACAAACCCCACCTATCATACGATTGTTTGACCGTGTCAATCTTTTTTTCTCCATAATCTATTGGCAAATATTCATTATTCGGGGCTAAGTTACAAAAAACATACATAAAGCATTCTATACTCTTAAAAACTTTTAAAGAAAATCATGCCATAGGCTTTTTATTTGTTATTTTGCAGCAAATTAGGGAATAAAGTGAATATACTGAAAATAGATAAATGTCCACTTTGTGGAGGAAACCACTTTGAAGAGGTAATGACATGTACAGACCACTATGCTTCCGGTGAGTCCTTTCAGATTTGTCGTTGCAAAGACTGCGGTTTCCAGTTCACTCATCCTGTTCCGGTTGAAGCAGAAATAGGACGCTACTACGAAACTCCAGATTATATTTCACACAGCGATACGCACAAGGGGTTGATGAACCGTGTATATCACTGGGTGCGCCGCGTGATGCTTGCCCGTAAAGCACGCCTTGTCAAGCATAACTCCCGATTAAGCCAGGGCAGCCTGCTGGACATCGGTACCGGCACAGGCTACTTTCCGCATTTCATGCAGGAAAGAGGATGGCACGTTTCTGCCATCGAAAAAAGCCCTCAGGCCCGCCAGTTTGCCAAAGAGCATTTTGAACTGGACGTGGCAGCTCCGGAAGCTCTCAATGAGTTTGCCAACAAGTCGTTCGATGTCATCACGTTGTGGCATGTCATGGAGCATCTGGAACATTTGAATGAAACCTGGGAGACACTGAAACGTATTCTGAAAGACCAGGGCATACTCATTATAGCTGTGCCCAACCCTACTTCATTCGATGCCGAAAAATACAAAGAAATGTGGGGTGCCTACGATGTTCCCCGACACTTGTGGCATTTCAGTCCCTCCGTCATGCAGCAGTTTGGAGCCAAACACGACTTTATTCTCTGCGAACGGCATCCGATGCCTTTTGATGCATTTTACGTATCTATGCTGAGCGAGAAGTACCGGAAGAGTGCTTTCCCGTTCATAAAAGGCCTAATTACCGGAGCGGAAGCATGGATTGTTTCACTGGCCAAGAAAGACCGGAGCAGTTCCATGATTTATGTATTCAGAAAAAAATAAGAAATTATGAGTCAGAAGTCGGGCAGCCTTTTCGATATGCAATTCATTACCTCCTGCATCAGTACAATGCTGGTACTGCTGTTGTTGGGTATGGTGGTCTTTTTTGTCATGACCGCCAACAATCTTTCTGTATACGTACGCGAGAATATCAACTTTTCCGTTCTTCTCAACGACGACATGAAAGAAGCAGAAGCCATCCGCTTCCAAAAGCAGCTGGAAGAAGAGCCTTTTGTGAAGCAGGCCACCTACATATCGAAAGCACAGGCTCTGAAAGAACAGACAGAAGCCATGGGAACAGATCCGGCTGAATTTTTAGGCTATAATCCGTTTACGGCTTCCATCGAAATCAAGCTCAATGCAGCATACGCCAATTCTGACAGCCTGAGCTGGATTCAGGAAAAACTGCTGGACAATAAAAAAGTCATTGAAATAAATTATCCACAGGACCTGATTGATACCATCAACCAGAACATACGCAAAATCAGCATGTTCCTGTTAGGGCTGGCTGCTTTGCTCACCCTTATTTCATTTGCATTGATCAACAATACCATACGGCTGACCATTTACTCCAAACGTTTTCTGATTCACACCATGAAGCTGGTAGGTGCAAGCTGGTCATTCATCCGACGACCGTTCATTGTCAGAAATGTCTGGATAGGCATTCTTGCGGCGGCCATGGCCAATGCCCTGCTCATCAGCCTGTCTTACATGCTTGTCAACTATGAGCCGGGGTTGCTGGAGCTCATTACCCCCGAAGTAATGCTTTGTGTAATGGGAGCTGTTTTCATCTCGGGCATCCTCATTGCCACCTTGTGTGCCTACATCTCCATCAACAAATATTTGAAGATGAAAGCCGGAGATTTATATCGCCTTTAATGTTCAAACTAAATAGACAAAATTCATTATGGACAAAAAAAGTTTTGCTTTTGATAAAACCAACTTCATACTGCTTGCCATAGGTATGATAGTCATTATCATCGGATTCCTGTTAATGAGCGGACCCGGCTCTACTGAAACAGCCTTTGAACCGGATATTTTCAGTGTGCGCCGCATCAAAGTGGCTCCCGTTGTTTGCTTTTTGGGATTCATTTTCATGATTTATGGTATCCTGAGAAAACCGAAAGATAAAGAAATAACTGCAAAAGAAGAGGAAAGACTGTAATGGAAGGAGATTTAAGCTTATTTCAAACGATTGTAATTGCCATTGTAGAAGGACTTACTGAATTTCTTCCTGTGTCATCTACAGGCCACATGATTATTACCCAGCATATTTTAGGGGTAGAAAGTACGGATTTTGTCAAGGCTTTTACATTTATTATCCAGTTTGGTGCAATCCTGTCGGTGGTATGTTTATACTGGAAAAACTTTTTCCGTCTCAACCATACCCCCATGCCAGAAAATTGTACTCCAGTGAAGCGTTTCCTTCACAAATATGACTTTTACTGGAAGCTATTAGTTGCTTTTATCCCTGCCGCTGTATTGGGACTTCTTTTCAGTGACATGATAGATGCGATGCTGGAAAGCGTAACTGTGGTAGCTGTCATGTTAATAGCAGGAGGTATATTTATGCTATTCTGTGACAAAATTTTCGGCAACGGAAGCGAAAAAACTGTTTTGACAGAAAAAAGAGCCTTTTTTATAGGATTATTCCAATGTATTTCTATGATACCGGGAGTATCACGCTCCATGGCGACAATTGTAGGAGGTATGGCACAAAAACTTACCCGAAAGAAAGCAGCAGAATTCTCTTTTTTTCTGGCTGTGCCCACCATGTTTGCAGCTACAGTGTATAAAATGGCCAAATTATTCATGGATGGAGGAACAGAAATCATATCGACGAATCTGACAACTTTAATTGTGGGTAATGTCGTAGCCTTCATCGTAGCATTGCTGGCTATCAAATTTTTCATCAGCTTTGTGACAAAATATGGATTTGTAGCTTTTGGCTGGTACCGTATCATTGTAGGAAGCATCATACTAATCATGTCTTTTTTAGGATATAATTTAGAATTAGCTTAATGAATTTCAAAGAAGGAGAAGTATTATATTTTGACAAACCACTGCGATGGACCTCTTTTGCCGTGGTGAATAAGATACGATACCACATCAGTCGTAAATTAGGAGTAAAGAAAATAAAAGTAGGACATGCCGGCACGCTCGATCCGCTGGCCACCGGAGTGATGATTATCTGTACCGGAAAGGCCACAAAGCGTATTGAGGAGTTCCAGTATCATACGAAAGAGTACATTGCCACTCTCCAGCTGGGAGCAACCACGCCCTCATTCGACCTGGAAAAGGAGATTGACGCGACTTATCCCACCGACCATATCACCAAAGAAATGGTCGAGGAAACATTAAAAAAGTTTGTCGGCACCATTGAACAGGTACCACCAGCATTTTCCGCATGCAAAGTAGACGGTAAGCGTGCATACGACCTGGCAAGAAAAGGAGATGAAGTAGAATTGAAACCCAAGATTCTGGTCATCGATGAAATCGAGTTGCTGGAATGCAACCTGCCGGAAATTAAGATACGGGTAGTCTGCAGCAAGGGTACTTACATACGGGCATTGGCCAGAGACATTGGCCAGGCACTGCAAAGTGGTGCCCACCTGACCGGTCTGATACGTACACGGGTAGGAGAAGTAAAGTTGGAAGACTGCATGAAAGTGGAAGATTTTGAAGCCTGGCTCGACCAGCAAGAAATAGAAGTTATAAACGATTAAGGAAAGAAAGGAAGAAGATGAAACTGTCACAATTCAAATTCAAATTGCCGGAAGAAAAAATTGCTCTTTATCCGGCTAAATACAGAGATGAATCCCGCCTGATGGTAATTCACAAGTCAACCGGAGAAATTGAACATGTCAATTTCAAGGATATACTGAACTATTTCGACGACAAAGACGTGTTTATCTTTAACGATACCAAAGTCTTTCCTGCTCGTTTGTATGGTAACAAGGAAAAAACGGGTGCCCGCATTGAAGTATTCCTGCTCCGTGAGCTAAACGAAGAACTGCGCTTGTGGGATGTGCTGGTAGACCCCGCCCGTAAAATCCGTATCGGTAACAAGTTGTATTTCGGTGACGATGACTCGATGGTGGCCGAAGTAATTGACAATACGACTTCTCGCGGACGTACACTCCGCTTTTTGTACGACGGTCCTCATGATGAATTCAAGAAGGCTTTGTATGCCTTGGGAGAACCTCCATTGCCTCCTTTCATCCATCGCCCGGCAGAACCGGAAGACGAAGAACGTTTCCAGACTATCTACGCCAAAAATGAAGGAGCCGTTACCGTACCGGCAGCCGGTCTCCACTTCAGCCGTGAGCTTATGAAACGTATGGAAATCAAAGGCATTGACTTCTCTTTCATTACCATGCACGCCGGATTGGGCAACTTCCGCGACATCGACGTGGAAGATTTGACCAAGCATAAAATGGATTCAGAACAGATGTTCGTCAACGCGGAAGCCTGCCGTATCGTTAACGAAGCCAAAGACAGAGGCAACAAGGTATGTGCCATAGGTACTACCGTGATGCGTGCCATTGAAACAGCTGTGGGTACAGACGGTCATTTGAAAGAGTTCGAAGGATGGACCAACAAATTTATTTTCCCTCCTTACGACTTCTCAGTAGCCAACGCCATGGTAAGCAATTTCCACATGCCGCTTTCTACCATGCTGATGCTTGTATGTGCTTACGGAGGATACGAACTGATTATGGATGCTTACAACATTGCATTGAAAGAAGACTACCGTTTTGGTACATACGGTGATGCCATGCTGATTCTGGATAAATAAACCCGTCAATTCTATGGCAACTGTTTATCTGGGATTAGGTACAAACCTTGGCAATAAAGAAGCTAATTTACGTACCGCCATCTATAAACTACAGGAAAGGATAGGGAAGCAAGTTTCCCTATCCTCTTTTTATGAAACAGCCCCTTGGGGATTTGAATCAGACCACAGCTTTCTCAATGCAGCAATAGGACTGGAAACCAGCCTCTCTCCTATTGAGATACTGCACATCACACAGGAAATAGAAAAAGAGCTCGGCAGGACAAAGAAATCAGTCAACGGCAGCTACAGCGACCGACTCATTGATATTGATATTCTTTTATACGACAATCTCGTGCTCCAGACACCTGAGCTTACGATTCCTCATCCATTGATGACGGAAAGAGATTTTGTGATGAAACCCCTAATCGAAATTGCGGGAAACGTAATCCACCCCATCCGGCAAAAAACATTGTCCGAACTATATCAGGAATAATTTGGCAACAGGCAAGTAGCATAAAGCTATGTTAAAAAGAAACTGAAATTGTAATTATTCCAATTTATATCACTATCTTTGCAGCGAAATTAAAAAGTGGAAAGATTTGAGTAGCTTGCAACCACGGAAAAAAATGCTAAAACACATTGTTATTTCCCCGAAGATTACTTCTCTACTCTGTCCGTACACGGATAAAAACAAACCATTAACAATTTTAATTTACCACAACAATGGGATACTTATTCACATCCGAATCGGTGTCTGAAGGACACCCCGACAAAGTGGCCGATCAAATTTCGGACGCTGTGCTTGACAAACTGTTGGCTTACGACCCCAGTTCAAAAGTAGCTTGCGAAACTCTGGTAACTACCGGACAGGTGGTACTGGCAGGAGAAGTGAAAACCAAAGCATATATTGATTTGCAGCGCGTAGCACGCGAAGTAATTAATAAGATAGGCTATACCAAGAGCGAATACATGTTCGAAGGTAATTCATGCGGTGTATTCTCTGCCATTCACGAACAGAGTCCTGACATCAACCGTGGAGTAGAACGCGAAGACCCGATGAATCAGGGAGCAGGCGACCAGGGTATGATGTTCGGTTATGCTACCAACGAAACAGAAAACTACATGCCGCTGTCGCTCGATCTGGCACACAAGCTGCTGATGGTATTGGCCGACATCCGTCGTGAAGGAAAGGTGATGACTTACCTTCGTCCGGACTCTAAGAGCCAGGTAACTATTGAATACGATGACAACCGTCGTCCGGTACGTATTGATACCATCGTAGTATCTACTCAGCACGATGAATTTATCCAGCCGGAAAATGACTCAAAAGAAGCTCAATTGAAGGCAGATGAAGAAATGCTGGCGCAGATTCGCAAGGACGTGATTGAAATCCTGATGCCGCGTGTCATTGCAGAAATCCACAACCCGCAGGTACTGGCTTTGTTCAACGACCAGATTAAATATCACGTAAACCCGACAGGTAAGTTCGTGATTGGTGGTCCTCACGGTGATACCGGACTGACTGGCCGTAAGATTATTGTAGACACTTACGGTGGTGCCGGAGCTCACGGAGGAGGTGCTTTCTCAGGAAAAGACCCCAGCAAGGTAGACCGTAGTGCTGCATACGCTGCACGCCACATTGCCAAGAACCTGGTAGCTGCCGGAGTAGCAGACGAAGTATTGGTACAAGTTTCATACGCCATCGGAGTGGCACGTCCGATCAATATCTACGTAAATACTTACGGACGTAGCAATGTAGCTCTGACCGACGGAGAAATCGCTAAGAAAGTGGATGAAATCTTCGATATGCGTCCACGTGCCATCGAAGAACGCTTGAAACTGCGCAACCCGATTTATAGTGAAACTGCTGCTTACGGACACATGGGCCGCGAACCGCAAATCGTTACCAAACATTTCGAATCGGCTTACGAAGGCAACAAAGACGTGGAAGTAGAACTCTTCACCTGGGAGAAACTGGATTATGTAGACAAAGTGAAAGAAGCTTTCGGACTGAAATAAGCTGAAACCTTTCACTAACCATACAGAGGGCTTGATACATCAGAAGATGGTCAGGCCCTTTTTGTTGGCATAACGGTTTGGCTATGCACTTACCTATCTTTGAATCCTCGAAGATAGGATGCGGTTCGGCAATACTTACGCTCAAAAGCAAGCTTTTGGCTTGGCATTGCACTCACCTTTACCTATCTTTGCAAAAACTAAAAAAGACCATGAACGATATCAAAAATATATGCGTATACAGTGCTTCCAGCACCAAAATAGACCCAGTTTATTTCGAAGCAGCCGAAGAACTGGGAAAAATTCTTGCACAAAAACATATCAACCTTATTAACGGAGCCGGATGTCTGGGACTGATGTGCCGCATCAGTGACGCAGCTCTTGCTGCCGGAGGAACCGTAACCGGTGTCATTCCCCGGTTCATGGTGGAACAAGGGTGGCACCACAAAGGACTGACCCGACTGATAGAGACGGAAAGCATGCACGAACGCAAACAACTTATGGCCGATTTGTCCGACGGAGTCATTGCCCTGCCCGGGGGATGCGGTACACTGGAAGAGCTGCTGGAAATCATTACCTGGAAACAGCTCGGACTGTACCTGAAGCCCATCGTCATACTAAATACCAACGGATTTTATAACCCGCTGCTGGAGATGCTTCAACAAGCTATTTCCCAGAACTTCATGCGAAAAGAACACGGAACTATCTGGCACGTGGCACAAACTCCCGAAGAAGCTGTAAATTTATTATATACCATCCCTCACTGGAGCAAAGAAATTCGTAAATTTGCCGCAATATGAACAAGTTCTGCCATACCGGTTTCTCACAAATTCAAGAACTCTACAACCAGTACGTAGAGCAGATAGACAGTGCACTGCAGCATTGTAAGGAAACACCGTGTACAAACGGTATGGCAGGAGAACCCATTCCTTATCAGTTACGAAATGACTTTGCAGTTACTGGAATTGTATTCCTTTGCTTTTTTTTGGCCGTATACGCCCTAAAAAACGGGAAAAAATACCTCTATCAGCACATCAAAAGTTTTTTCCGCCACAAAGAAAGAGCAGGGCTTTTTGACGACACTTCTAATTTCAACATCCGCTACACCCTGAGCTTAGGAAGTATAAGCTGCATATCCGCCGGATTATTTGTATATGATTTTTTCTCTAAAACCGAACCATTTCTGTTCCAAATAGTTTCGCACTATGCCATTCTGTTTATCTACATATTCTGCGTGCTATTGACAGTAACAGGAAAAGCCCTTTTATACCAATTTATCAACTGGATTTTCTTTGACAAAGAAAGAAATAAAGCCTGGATTTCTGCCTATTTTGATCTGCTCTCCGGTATTTCCCTAGTCTTATTTCCTTTGTCACTGCTCGTCGTTTATTTCAATTTAGACTTTCACTTTTCTAAAACCTTCGTACTCACAGCAGTAATATCTTTCAAAATATTGTTATTTTATAAGTGTATTAGGAACTTTTTTAATCATTTTCATGGCATTTTACATTTAATTCTGTACTTTTGCACCCTCGAAATCATACCCTTACTTTTCCTCTGGAAAGGATTGATATATATAAATAACATTTTGATTTTAAAATTTTAGTAACGTTGAAAATAAAGAAAGTCCTCGTTTCTCAGCCAAAACCGACGACTGAAAAGTCCCCTTATTTTGACATTGCTGAGAAGTACGGAGTGAAGATAGATTTTCGCCCGTTTATTAAAGTAGAAAGTTTGTCAGCTAAAGAATTCAGACAGCAGAAGGTTTCTATCTTAGATCATACAGCCATTGTGTTTACTTCACGCCATGCTATCGATCACTTCTTTAGCTTGTGTGCAGAGTTACGCGTAACAATTCCGGAAACAATGAAATATTTCTGTACTTCGGAAACCATCGCTCTGTATATTCAGAAATACGTTCAATACCGCAAGCGTAAAGTATTCTTCGGTGCTACCGGAAAGTTCGCTGACCTGCTTCCGCAAATTATCAAGCATAATACGGAAAAATACTTTATTCCGATGTCGGATGTACACAATGACGAAGTAAAAGACCTGCTCGACAAGAACCACATCCAGCACACGGAAGCTGTAATGTATCGTACTGTCAGCAACGACTTCACTCCAGAAGAAGAATTCAACTACGACATGCTGATATTCTTCAGCCCGACAGGTATTCAGTCGCTGATGAAGAACTTCCCGAATTTCGAACAGAAAGACATTGCTATCGGAAGCTTCGGACCGACTACTGCCAAAGCCGTAAAAGATGCAGGCTTGCGTCTTGACTTAGAAGCTCCTTCAAGTGCAGCTCCTTCCATGCCGGCAGCGTTGGATATGTTTATCCGCGAACACAACAAATAAAAAAAATAATTCTGACAAACAAAGCGAAGCAATCCATTTTCTCATTACTTCGCTTTGTTTTATTATATACCCTCTATGAGCGATTCTCTAAAATTAACCTTACCGAAAGTAGAACGACTGAACAGCCGGATTCTGATTGAAAGACTGTTTACAGGAGGCAGCAAATCATTGCCTGCTTTTCCGCTGCGTATCGTATACATGCCGGTAGAGGGAGAGAATCTACCTGCAGCCACTATCCTGATTAGCGTACCGAAAAAAAGATTCAAGCGTGCAGTCAAACGCAATCGTGTAAAACGTCAGGTACGTGAGGCCTACCGTAAAAACAAACACATCCTGCTGGATGCGTTAAAAGACTCAGGACGGAAAATTGCCATTGCCTTTATCTGGCTCGACAATGAACTGCATGAATCGGCTGATGTGGAAGCTAAGGTGGTTAAATTGTTGCAACTTACCGCAGAACGTCTGGTATGAAAAAGTTCATTTCTTTCCTGCTCCTGCTCCCCATTTATTTTTACCGGAACTGCATTTCACCCTTTACGCCTCCCTCCTGTCGCTTCACTCCGACTTGCTCTCAATATGCTATAGAAGCGATACAAAAGCACGGGCCTTTCAAGGGGCTTTACTTAGCCATACGGCGCATTCTTCGTTGCCACCCGTGGGGAGGTTCGGGATATGATCCGGTTCCTTAAAAGCCTGTTTTCACATGATTGACACTCCCTTTTTTGACGCGCATACACATCATTTGTCCCAGCCACAGACCACCTCTATCGTGAGCTGCCGCATGGACGAGAAAACGGCTTCCTCTTATCTGCAAGCTCCATTTATCTCCGTCAGCCTGCATCCGTGGTATCTCACGGAAGAAAATATTCAGCCACAAATAGATTGGCTGGTACAGACTATCCAAAGTGATTCGCGAGTAGTCGCACTGGGAGAAGCCGGGCTGGACAAAGTATGCGATACCCCTTTCGACTTGCAAATACAAGCTTTCAGGAAAGCGATAGAGTTATCAGAGACATATCATCTCCCCTTAGTGATACATTCCGTAAAAGCCACTGAAGAGCTGCTTGCCCTGCACAAGGAATATCATCCCGCACAAGCCTGGATTATCCATGGTTTCCGGGGTAAAAAAGAACTTGCTACCGACCTGCTCCGACACGGATTTTATCTCTCTTTCGGAAAAAAATACCAGGAAAAAGCATTGTCCATCGTCCCTGCAGACAGATTATTATTGGAAAGCGATGAAGCAGACACAGACTTTCCGAGCTTCTACCGGCAAGTAGCCTCACTACGCGGAACCTCTTTTGACAGCTTGGTTGAAAATATCAAAGAAAATGCTAACCGTCTCTTTTTTAATCGCTAAAAATTGGTTATTCAGATAAAGTGTCGTACTTTTGCTTCTGTATTATTAAATAAATATGTTAAACTAAGAATTTCATTCGATGAATTTTGTAGATGAACTAAGATGGCGTGGAATGGTACATACCATGATGCCGGGCACAGAAGAATTGCTGGAGAAGGAAATGGTGACAGCTTACCTGGGTATTGACCCTACAGCTGACTCGTTGCATATCGGCCACTTGTGTGGCGTGATGATGTTGCGTCATTTCCAGCGTTGCGGTCACAAACCGCTGGCTCTGGTAGGAGGTGCAACCGGTATGATTGGAGACCCTTCAGGTAAGTCACAGGAACGTAACTTGCTGGATGAGGAAACACTGCGCCACAATCAGGAGTGTATCAAGAAGCAGTTGGGCAAATTCCTCGATTTCGAATCGGATGCCCCTAACCGTGCAGAACTGGTAAACAACTACGACTGGATGAAAGACTTCTCTTTCCTGGATTTTGCCCGCACCGTAGGAAAACACATCACCGTGAACTACATGATGGCAAAGGAATCAGTTCAGAAACGTCTGAACGGAGAAGCACGCGACGGTCTTTCATTCACTGAATTTACTTATCAGCTGTTACAAGGATACGATTTCCTGCATCTGTATGAAACCAAAAACTGCAAGCTTCAGCTGGGTGGTTCTGACCAGTGGGGAAACATCACCACGGGAGCAGAATTAATCCGCCGTACCAACGGAGGTGAAGTATTTGCCCTGACTTGTCCGCTGATTACAAAAGCTGACGGTGGTAAATTTGGTAAGACAGAATCAGGAAATATCTGGCTGGACGCACGATATACCTCTCCTTACAAGTTCTATCAATTCTGGCTGAATGTAAGCGACGAAGACGCTAAGCGTTATATCAAGATATTCACTTCACTGAGCAAAGAAGAAATAGAAGGCCTGATTGCAGAACACGAACAGGCTCCTCACTTGCGTGTACTCCAGAAACGTCTGGCTAAGGAAGTAACTATCATGGTTCACTCTGAAGCTGACTACAACGCTGCTGTAGAAGCTTCTGGCATCCTGTTTGGAAACGCTACTTCTGAAGCATTGAAGAAACTGGATGAAGATACCCTGCTTTCTGTATTCGAAGGCGTTCCTCAGTTCGAAGTAGCCAAATCGGATATTGAAGCCGGCATCAAAGCGGTAGATTTATTCACTGAAAAGGCTGCTATCTTCCCGTCAAAAGGTGAGATGCGTAAGCTGGTTCAGGGCGGCGGCGTTTCTTTGAACAAAGAAAAACTGGCTGCATTTGACCAGAAAATTACCACAGCCGACTTGCTGGATGAAAAATACCTGCTCGTACAGCGCGGAAAGAAAAACTATTATCTGGTAATTGCCAAGTAAATTCTTTTAGAAAAAATACCGGAAGGCTGTCTCAATTCAATTTGGGGCAGCCTTTCTTTATGTCTTACAGTTCCGTCCATAACTCTTTATCCAACAGCAAGGAACAAATTACCAGTACTTTCAGGCCAGTACTGCAGTACTCCCTAAGCAGTACTTTAGTACTTTCAAGGAAGTACTGAAGTACTGACTAAGAAGTACTGGCAGGAGATGGAAATCACCTCAGAAAATAAAGCCTGAGAGCAAAAAAATACCGGCTGACTCCTTGTGAATCAACCGGTACTTTAGGATATGTCCGGAAAGCAATCCTTCCAAATATTTCAGCACTTATTTCTTTGCATCCAGTTCTTTGAGCAATTCATCTACCGCAGCCTTCAACTGTGTATCCTCTCCTTTCACTACTTTTTCAGGCGCATTCAACACATATACATCCGGCTCCAGCTCTTTGTTTTCCAGGTAGCTTCCGTCCGGCAGACGATAACCAATCACAGGAATACCGTAAATCAAATCCGGGTCTTGCATCCGTACCCAGTTTACACTGGTCATGGTTCCAGGTACCGGAGCACCTACCAGCTTACCTATCTGGCGATGTTTGTACACCCAGGGGGTGCCGTGTGCATTGGAATAGTTGGCTTCACACTGTAACATGATAGAAGGCTTGTTCCAGCGACGGCTCGGCATGTCGCATGCTTCACGACCACGGATTACCTGTGTCAAATACTTCTGACCACTGAACAGCACTTCAATATCTTCATGCAAACGACCTCCTCCGTTGAAACGGGTATCAATCACAATACCTTCGCGGTTGTTGTATTTACCCAAAATATCAGAATATACCGTACGGAAGCTGCCGTCGTCCATTGATTCGATATGTACATATCCCAGACGGCCATTTGACCATTTATCCACATCTGCCGCACGCTGTTTTACCCAACGTTCATACAGCAGACTGCTCAGCGTTCCCCCACTGATAGGCTTCACCACTTCATCCCAGCGTTCTTTTGATTGTGCATCGTAGAATGAAACCAATATCTTCTTGCCAGCCTTTCCGTTCAGCAACGCAGAGAAATCAGCATCTACCGGCTGACCGTCAATCTTTTCAATCACCACACCCGGTTTTACCCGTGTCGTTTTCCGGTCGAACGGACCTTTTTCCACCACTTCGTCCACTTTCATGCCTTTTCCGGTATAATTCCAGTCATAAAGCAATCCCAAGCTGGCTGTTGCTTCTTTTGCTCCCGGACGATAACGGCCACCTGTATGCGATACGTTCAGTTCACCCAGCAATTCACTCAGCATTTCCGCGTAATCATACTTATTATTGATATGCGGCAGGAAACGACGATAATTAGCGGTCATAGCCTTCCAGTCTACCCCGTGCATATTCACCTCATAAAAACGCTTCTGTTCCTCACGGCACATATTATCATACATATAAGCACGTTCGGCAGCCAAATCCATCTTCATTTCTGCACGATAAGAAATAGGCTTCAACTTCTCACCGCCCAAATCCATTTTCTGCATGGAGCCTGAACCTAATACGAAAAGATTTTTTCCTTCCTTATCCATTTCCATATCGGCCCAGCCGGAACCCATCTTGTGCAACAACTTGGTTTCCCGTTTGCGCAAATCCATCTTCCACATGTCGAATCCACGCTCAAAAGCCGACAGGTAATACAGGCTTTCTCCATCCTTTGAAAGAATGGCCGAAGCAATGCTCGATGAATTCGGAGTCAGACGTACGATGCGGTCCTGAATACCCTCCAGTTCCACCACGATGTCTTTCACTTTGTCGGCTTCCTCTTTCTTATCTTTATCTTCTTTTTTATCTTCTTTCTTTCCGTCTTTCTTGTCCGCAGCTTTTTCCTGTTCTTTTTCCAGCTCCTTCTGGAGTTCATAATCCTCCTTGCTCATGCGGAACTTGTCGTAGGCATCCTGATTGACAAATACCATCATCACATCGTCCAGTGAACCCCATGAAGCGTGATTTCGCATACCGTAACGCTCTGTAGTAAACAAAATGGCATTACCGTCCATTGTCCACTTCGGAGAACTGCTTGTATAACCACTGTTCGTCAGGTTGACTAACTCTCCCTTTCCATCTGCACTGACCAAAGCAATGTCCGTGTAAGGATCATGCTTGTTTCCGATAAATTCCAGTGTAAACCATTTGCCATCGGGCGACCAGGCATAATTAAATCCTCCACTCAATTCATACCATGTGCTTCCATCGGTAATCTGACGTACCTTATTCGTTTCCAAATTCAGCACTTTCAGGCGGATACGATCCTCAATGAAAGCCACTTCCTTGCCATCGGGTGAGAACTTAGGATACATCCGTTCCACAGTCTTCGAAGGCAACAGCACTTCTTCTTTTATCAATGTCGCATTCGGGAAATTCAAATCCTCTTTCCGCTCAATTTCCGCCTTATAAAGCTGCCAGTTTCCATCGCGTTCGCTGGCATATACCAGTGTACGGTTGTCTGCCCCGAAAGAAAGTCCTTCTTCTGCTTCAGGTGTGTGCGTAATCTGCTTGGTAGTACCATATTCCACAGAAGTCACAAATACTTCTCCACGTACAATGAAAGCCACCTGCTTACCGTCGGGCGAAGCTACTGCTTCCGATGCTCCCCGAGTATAGCTCAATGTAACCGGAATTTCCTGATCATCCCGCGTCAATGACACATTCACCTTACTTGGCTTTCCGCCTTGTTTCTGCGTATAAATTTCTCCATTATAGGTATAGCACAGCGTACCGTCGCCTCCCAAAGAAAGGAAACGTACCGGATGTGTAGAGAATGAAGTCAGCGCTTTCACCTGTTCCGGATTATCCAGCGGGAAAGAATAGACGTTAAACGAGCCTTTGTTGCGTTCACTCAAGAAGAAAACCTCCTTACCATCCGACGAAAGCACCGGATTACGGTCCTCTCCTGCCCGCTTGGTCAGATTGGTATGCTTGCCCGAAGCCATATCGTACATCCATACATCCCGTGTAATAGAAGAAGTATGATGTTTACGCCATTCATCTTCAAATCCTTTCCGGTCCTGATACAAGAACTTGTCGCCTGCCGCATTGAAACAAACCATTTCGGCAGGAGTTCCCAGAATTTGTTCCGTTTTTCCACCTTCCGCAGGAACCTTATACAGTTCTGTCATGGCAGAAGTCGGGAACAATGCACTGCTGGCAGGGTCCTGAATGCTTGCAGAAAATACAATAAACTTTCCGTCTGGCGTAAACGCAGAAGGAATTTCCGAAGCAGAATTCGTAGTCAGTCTGCGGGCAGATCCTCCATTAGCCGGCATAACAAACACATCCGTATTACCAAAACGATCGCTGGCAAAAGCAATCTGTTTACCGTCCGGCGACCACACCGGCGATGACTCATACGACTCTTGTGTAGTCAGCTGTACCGCTTCTCCACCCTTGGCAGACACTTTATAAATGTCCCCCTTATAACAGAACAAAATTTCTTTTCCATCTGGAGAGATACGTACATCACGCATCCATAGCGGAGTAACCGCCATGGCATGTGCAAAAGTAGTCCCCAGCAACAATGTGCACAATATTTTTTTCCTCATAAGCTAAGTTGTTTTGCAAACAAAGGTAAGGATTCCCGTCAGAAACAGAAAAAAAGTCAGAAATTATTTGGAAGGTATTCATAAAAACGCTTATCTTTGCAGCGTTTTCTGAGGAAAACACCAAGAAGTTTGGACTATGGTGTAATGGTAGCACAACAGGTTTTGGTTCTGTTTGTCCAGGTTCGAATCCTGGTAGTCCAACAACCAACCCACGAAAAGCCCTAAGAAACAACATCTTAGGGCTTCCTTATTTTTTGAGAGCCCAGAAGAGAGCCCAAAAGGATAATACTATATGACACCTTGTGATACTATTATAATACCCTCTATAATCCCACAACAATACCAATATTACAATATACGGCACTCGTGGCACTTGGCACTCAACTTGCGAAAGACCTTGCTACGATTGGGTTCGTAACAATCTGCAAGTGTCAAGAAGTACCAATTAGTGCCATCCATAACACTATAAGGGGGGATATATATCCCTATACCAAGAGCCACACTGGGCTCTGAGACCAATCGGAGACCAAGTTGAGCCCACAATATGGATATGACGACTTGTCAAGCCTGTACAAGCAGTGATTTGTACGCAATATTCTCTTGATATGACGGATATTGTCGTGAAGTATTCCGTATATTTGCCGATATAGAGACCGCATATCTCTGATATGACGGCTTGTCATATCGGATTGCAAAGGAACGATTCTTGAAGTTATATTACTGACAAACAATCAACTATGAATAATAAAAATACCATAAGAAGAGACTATCTTATCATCCGCAGGATTATGAAAGGAGACTATCCAAGTGCATCCGTATTGCTGCAATACTTGGAGAGGAACGACATTGCCATTACATTGCGCACATTGCAGCGTGATATGGCAGACATTAGGAGTAATTTCGATGTTGAGGTTGTATATGACAGTAAGAAAAACGGCTACTACATTGATGAAACTTGCAGCATGGATATGGATAAGCTGCTGTACTTTCTCGGACTAGCTGAGAGTTCTGACGTAATACTATCCAACATCAAGGATAGGCAAAAGCTGTTGAGACACCTGTCAATAAGCCCCAATCCTCACGCTAAAGGGGTAGAGAATATAGGTATATTGTTGCAAACCGTACAGCAATGCACCGTTATCAATATCAAGCATTTTAGCTATCAGACAGGAGAACAGACAACCTATACCGTAGAGCCTTATCTCTTGAAAGAGTTTGAGGGGATGTGGTATCTGTTCGCCTATTGTGAGGATATGAAAGCGTTCCGCACCTTCGGACTTGACAGAATTAGGCAGATACAGGTAACGGACAAGATATTCCAACGCAGAGCAGAATTGGAGCGGACAGCAGAGAAGTTTGATAATGTATATGGGTTGGTCTATGAACCCGATAACAATCCCAATGCCCCGATAGAGGAAGTAAGGCTGAAAGCATCTGCCTTTATGCTGCCTTATATCCAATCCCTGCCGATACATTACTCACAAAGCATAGACGGAGATACAATAACACTGCATCTGATAATAAACCCAGAGTTGGAAAACAGGATAATGGGCTATGGGGAACATATTGAGGTATTGTCTCCACCATCCTTACGGAACAAGATTAAGGAAAGGATAAAGCAATCACTATCAAGATACGATGATTGAGCAATCACAGAGACCGTTACAGCAATGTAGCGGTTATTTTTTACCCATAAACCAAGAAAACAATGAAAAAGGCAAGACCACCGACTTAATCTGTCGTACCCATAGTCCGATATTTGCGGAAAACTTACAACTCTGCATCAAGAGGAGGGAAGAAGTCGGCGGGAGAACACTCAAATTCCTGTGCTATGACATACAACTGATGGACGCTGTATTTCATGTCGAATTTGTCGCTCTCTATCTGTCCGATGAAGCTGGGGGAACAGCCAAGTATCTCAGCCATACCACGCTGTGATATGCCAAGCTCCTTGCGCTTCTCCCTAATTTTCTGTATGACGAATATGTCAACCTTTGACTTCATGCAAAAACTCTGATTAACAGATTGTAAAGTTGAGGAAAAGATTTATCTTTGTGCTTAGTAATACTTAGCACAAATCAAAAAACAAGGATTATGGGAAAGAAAATTATTGAAAAAGGATGGCTGTACGAGTATGAAAAAACAGCAGAAAGCCAGATTATAAACGGCTATGAAGTTACAGGAGTAAGATATGTATTGGGAGAGCAATTTGACACCTCTTGCAAGAAAGCATTAATCTGCATCGGTATAAATCCGAGCACGGCAATCCCCGAACAGCTTGACCCGACACTAAAGAGAGTACAGAAGTATGCCAAAAACAGCGGAGAATATGGAGCGTGGTACATGTTGAATGTATATCCGCAACGCGCAACCAATCCCGATGATATGGATATAGAACCCGATATGGAAATACACCGTAGCAATCTGACTGCCATAAAGAACCTGTTATCCGAAATCAAGGAAGCAGATGTATGGTGCGCTTGGGGAAATACCATCGGAAAGAGGAAGTATCTGTATGATTTGTTGTTTGGAAATAAAGAAAAAGGTATTGACGGTATTATCAGCCTGTTCAATACAAACTATCACTTCAAGGCATACGGATCTACCGTTAAAGGTTGTCCTAAACACCCTCTTGTGATGTCCAATAACGACAAACTGAAAGACTTGGCAGAGGTTGGATTAATCGAACTGAATAATAACATCAATAAAACAACCGGAAAATGAATATCAGGAATTTAATCTTATTTGGTGCAGCAATATTCATGGCTGCTTGTAGTGATGAGGAAGGTATAGATAGCCACAATGGGGGTAACGGTAATGACAGTCCTGTATTGGTCGGACTGAATATCAAGGATGCAAAATATATCTACGGTAGAGAAAGCAACACCCGTTCATCGTCTGTCCAATACAGACAGATAAAAAAGGACGGCACGGATATGATACTCGGATGGATAACCGAAAAAGGGGATACTGTAGAAGTAAGCGACATTACCAATATATGGGACATTAACGAGAAATATCTTTTGGTGAATACTGACTCCCCTATAAAATTGGAGGAAGAAGAACATAAACCCCAATATGACGAGAATGGGAATACTTTGATAGGTGATTATGTTGCAATTCCTTTTGGAGTGTCTTATCTTATTGACAAGCAAACCGAGTCTATATTTGAGATAAAAGGACATGTCACAATCGGTGATTATTTTTATGATGGATATTTTGCGTTGGACGGTAGTAAGGCAATTACCGATAAAAATGGAAATATCTATATGTCGATAGACAAAAGTCTTTGGGGAGAAAGTGTCAAACCGAAACTCTTTAAAATTCATACACAAGACCAGTCAGACCTTAAAATAGAAAATTATGCCGAAATCAATTCGGAAGATTATTTCTATAATGAAGATATGAAATACGACTGGTTTGTCGTCAACAGTCAAGGTACATGTTTCTATGACAAGCGTTATATTCGACCGTCTTCGGGTACTCGTCAATATACCATAGGGCAGTTTATCAAGGGAAGCACGTATGGAGCAGGATTTGTTTCTTCTGATAAAAATGACTTGTATCTGACGGCAATAGGAGGACAAGAAAATGACAGATATCTGACTATAACCAAATTATCGGATAATGGAAATGGCTTGCAAGGAGAAGAAGTCGCTGGAATAGCTACATATTTTTATGAACCAAACTATAAGATCTGTACATTATGGAATCAGTTCAAGAACTCCACTATAATTTGGGCAGGAGATTTCTATGAATTTAATATGGACGATTACAGCCTGACCAAAATTGACGCTGATTTGTGGGGATTCTTTCAGAAAAACTCTTATACCACCACTACCGCATCATTCATACAGAATAGCGTGGACAAACTTAACATAGTGTCATTAAGAGATTATAGTACAAAGACTATTGACTTGGCAAATGAGGGTATAGACCTGCGGAACATATACACAATGGAGGGAAGCGAGTTCCTGTATTTCTCTGGTTTCAGATATACGGACAGCCAGTCCGTCATCGGTACGATAGACGAGAACGGAAATGTGGCAATATCCGAAACACTGCCTGTAAGCACCATTACCACCATCATACAAATCAAATGATATGAGAAAGCAGCTTGAACAATTAGAGGAGTTTCACAAGGCATTCGGGCTGTATATGAACGAACACCCCGCCTTACGCATTCCCCAAGAACTGCACGAACTGCGCATGAGGGTAATGAAAGAGGAAGTGGACGAATATGCGGAGGAATACGCAATCACAGGAGACAGTGAAGATAAACGCTTACAGGCAGTAGCCAAAGAATTAGCCGACATAGCCTATACTTTGTTGGGTACGATTGTCTCTCACGGATTGCAGGACGAGTTCGAGCATATCTTCGATGCGGTACACGAAAGCAACATGAGCAAGTTGGACGAGAACGGCAAGCCTATCTACCGTGAAGACGGAAAGATACTGAAATCAAGCCGTTACCATGAACCCGACTTGAGTTTTTTGAAGAATAAAAAATAAACACAAATCTTAAACCAGTAATTTGAGCCATGACCCGACAGGGTTGTGGCTTTTTTCTTTTACCTACGTCTAATTCTGTCGTAATCACCAACCTACCTTTGACGCAAAAAATCCAATGCAAAGGAAAATATTCAAATTCAAGATAATAAGTAAAGAGGGTAATTGTACTCTGTCGCTTGATTATACCAATCTGACTAATGAAATTATCCGTCCAATCACTGCAAGCCTTATTAAGATAGAACCCAATGAGAAATGCAAATTGCTGTTTGTAGGGAAAGAAGATTGCAGGCTCACATTGGAAGATGTCTATAATCTGTCGAGCCTGTTCCAATCGGTTGTAGGCTCTGCTTTGGTATGGGATATTATAGGGGATTATCTGCATACGGACGACAGCCAAGACTTGGACGGTTACCTGATTATTAACTCTGACCTTATCAACCAATGAGCAATACACTACCACTATTCCAACAATACACCCCATACGATACCAAGATTGTAAAGACCGCCACCCGATACGGCTTGTATCTTATCGGGGGAACGGCAATAGACTTGCTATGCAGGTATTGCTCCATTCCCTTTTGGAGAAGCAGATCCGATAATGACCTTGACTTTTGGACGGCATACGGCAACAGCCATAAGGACAAGTTCATCCGTCATATCAAGCGTACCTTAGGGTTTGTGGTTAAGGAAGATTCAGACTATATGCTCTCTTTGGAATCTTCCACCATTCATACAGACACGGATATACTGATAGACTATGACCGTAACAACTGCAAATTCGGTTATACCGTCAATGATATTAAGGTCATGTCTCCGATATATCTCTTTGCATCCAAGTTCGACCGTTATGTAAACTGCAATAATGTACAGCGCAAGACTACCGATTTCAAGGATTTACAAACCCTCTTATTACTAATTGAGCGGACAAATGGTTTTGACGAACTTGAAAACCATTTATCCACTCTGAATTATGACCAAAGAGCCGAAGATGCACTCAATGGCATTATAGCAAGTATGATATGACAATACAAATTACCAAGATTGTAACTTATTCTATATTGGATATTACACTCAAATCAATACCCGATACCGAAACTGAAGACTTATTTGGAAGCAGACTATCCACTTCTTTGTGGTCTATCGTCTTTCCAAGTTCCTCAATCGTAGTAGGCTCTTTTTGGGGAGACAAAGAAGAAAGCATATTGCTTAATTGAGGGATATTAGCTTTCTTGCATTTCACTTCTTCAATTATTTCGCCATCTTCAGGATAGTTTTCTTTCCAATAACGAATGAGATAATCTCCAATATCCAAGCCTTTTACCTTATCTTCTTTGGTTATTCCCTCTTGTTCTTCCAAATCATAAAGACTGACATCAAGTCCAGCAGCCAACAGTATTTCAGCCTTTTCACTCCAATCTTCGGTTGCGTTAAGGTCGGGGAAAAGTATAATTGGCTGATTTGCGTCTTTCAATACTTGATATACTTCCTCTGTTGTCCATTTACAGCCATTCTTGCCACCTGTTGCAAGCCAAATGTAATCGGGCATACATATATCACATATAACGGAAGTCTTTTCTGATTCCACTATTGCAATAGGTTTGTTTACCTCACCTGCCAATAAATGTTCTCCAAAGAAACATAACTTGTTTTCAAAGTTATAATCTTTCATTAGGCTTTTTCCTGCGTAAAGTATTCTAAATCCGTCATTGTCTATCTGATAACTATTAGTTTTATAGTCATACTTAAATACGCTTTGTCCTTCCTTTACCCTTTTACCTGTATTCGGGTCATAAGCCATTTCCTTTACTTGTCTGATAAGACAATCCTTTGTTCTCATTATAAAAACAGTTCCATACTTGTTGTCTTTTCTAAATAGTGTTGATGTTCTTACATCGTATTTCTGAAAGGCATCCATAACTTTCTGCTTGCCAAATACCGTAACCAAAAAGTAGGAAAGAGCATTCTTAGCATAATCTACACTCTTTGGGTAACGTCTGTTTACTCTTTCTTCTTCAACAACTGATGTCGTTCCTTTTAATTCATTTTCGTTCATATTCTTTTTATTGTTTATTTTTAAATTTCTAAAGTATTCTCTTGGTGGATAATGATACCCACAAGAGTTTATTCTCTCACAGCGTCCTACATAGTCCGCTAATGGTAACCCTGTATCTACATCAATATACCAAGTAAATTTATATGCCCCACAATGGGGGCAGGGATGGTATTTTCGTCCGTTTCCGCTTGGTTCAAGGATGTATTTATAAATGGATTCTGTCTTCATCATCAACAAATGTTTTTTTATAGATACCTTTTTGACTTTTCTCAAAATATGCCTTGTTCCTTGAAATGAATTTCTTTGCCACATCAAAGGTTAATCCCATTTTCATACCTAAGTTTATTCCGTCTTGCAATTTAAAGGTTTTAGGAAGTGCATTATAGAAGTTTCTTTTCTGTTCACTCATTTCCTGACGTATATCCTTAACGAAGACCAAATCAAATACTTTCTTTGATTCCTGCATAAAATAGTCAGCTAAACAAATAGCTCCCTTAACAGCCCTTAATCCCACCTTATCCATATCCTCCTCTTCTGCTGCATAATACATCATTTGCAGAATAAGAGCAAAACGAAGGACGTAAATATCCATCTTACCATATACACCGACATAATATTCATTCTCGTTTTCTTGAAGAACTTCCTTATGGGTTGTATTTCGCCATGATATGAGATATTCTTTTGCTTCAGCGGAAAAATCAAGTATGGTAGAAACTACATCTTCTCCAACTTTTTCAATTGGAATATCGAACAGCTTTTTGATAAACTGAAAATAAAAGTCTTTCAATTCAGCATTTACACTCTTTTCAGTCCATTCCAAGACCTTTAATTCTTGGGGCATTACAAAAAGTATTCTATCCAAGAAACCTTGATGCAAAAGATCTTTCGTCATTAGTTCCGATAAAATACCTGTCTGTATTCCACCAATAATCGATAGAAACGGCTTTGGTATTCTAAGATTATCCGTTGTTTTTCTATCTACAGATATATCATCCTCACTCCAAAGACTTAGATAGAAAGCAATATCTGAACCACCTGTATATTTGCCCATATTACGAATCCACCCCATAATTTCATCCATATACAAAAGTGTTCCTCTTGGATTATTTTTAAGTTGTGAGCATAGGGCTTCAATAGTAAAATCTTTAATAATTGTTTTCATAAAAACAGGAGCAGGAGCATCAAGAGATTTATCATCTTTCTTTGCTTGCCGATATTCAGCTAATTCTTTCTTATACATTTCATATAATTCAGAATCTTTTTTGACTATCGGTTCAAGAGCCAACTTTAGCGGATGCGTCTTTCCTGTATTGGGTTTACCTACGATAACAATATAGAGCAATCCTGATACCATAAAATCATTATTAAAACGTATAGTTGCACTACGTCCTATTGCAGTAGAAGCCGCCGTCAGTATTGCTGATGCAAAAAAAATCTTTGTTATAGCCATAACATTTGTTGGCTTCATTCACAAACCTCATAATATTGACAGGGAAAATTTGTAAGGGGAATTGATTCTTTTCCATATCTTTTATACGTTTAAAGTTTGTACTACGTTTTCTACATCACTCAAAAGGAACAAGGATTTTCTGCCCACTTTTCTACAAGGTAGTATTCCATTATTAACCATCCTGTGTAAACTGCTAAGACTACACCGAAGATAATCGGCTGTTTCTTGCCGTGTCAGATACTTATTATTAGGAGAACTTTTCTTATTCTCCATTTTACTCAACTTTACCTTTACTGTTTCGGCAATTTCCATTAGTGAATCAACCTTAGCTACTAAGGAATCATCTGTTAGCATAAATCTCTGTGCCATGATTTTGTTTTTTTGGTTTATGGCACAAAGGTCTAACTATTTCCCCACATATAAACTAAGAGGGTAACCCTGAAAAAAATCACTCAGGGTTACCCTCTTTTTATGATAGGCAATAACAAGACTAATTTATTTCGCTTTTCACATATGTTTTATCTCTTAACTTCTTTCGTTTTTCCTTTTTAGCTTTTTCTTCTTCAATCTTTATTGTTTCAATACGCTTATCACACTTAATTATATCATTGCCAACCTTATCTATCACAGTTTGTATTTTATCTTTTATTGATTGAAGGGTCTTTTCTTCTAATTGGGATGAAAGATATTTCTTTACTTTTACCAAAGAAGGTTTATATTGTACTAACTGACTAACAGACATGTTGTTTTCTATAAAATTCTTTATTCTATCTAATGGAACATCTATTGAATTTACATTTATTCTTAGAAATAGAATAGCATCTTTTTTCAATTTTTCCAAATCATCATCCGAATATCCAGTAAGATAATAAAAGTATAGAATTTGCTCCGCTATATTAAAGCTACCATTTTGGGATTTAATTTTTGTTTCTTCAACTACCTTTGGAGCAACTTCTTCAATTAACTTTGGAGCGGTTTCTCTCACTACATTTTGAACTGTTTCTCCTACTATCTTTGGAATGGTTTCTTTTACTACATTACGTATAGTTTCTTCAACTTCCTTTGGAGAGGTTTCTGTAACAACATTGGTATTAATCATTATTTCTTTTGAAGTATAGGTAAGCAATAAAGACTTCCATTTATTTTGGGTTGGACTTGTTGTTTCTACTTTAACAATAGATTCATATATTAATTTAAGTTGATTAGCTATACTATTATTATCTAAGTTATCATCTTTACTATCAAAAACCTTTTTATAAAAGTTCTCATACTTAGATTTATCCAATAATGATGATTTAGGGTCTGAAATTTCAATAAAAGGATATGCCTCATGTTGCATTAAAGTACATGATTTATTATCCTCAAAATATTGGTAAATATCACGGTAGTTTTTTTCTCCATTAATAACCTCGTCGTTACTTGGCATTACTCGTTTAAGATAGAAAACATTAAGATATGCAAATCCATCAAATAATGAAATTTTCCCATATTGATTATCCTTGACATACTCATATATAGATGTTTCCATACAATATTCTAAAAGCATTCTTTTCAGCTTTTGGATAAAATCATGGTTATTAATATTCTTATTACATTCAATGCAACACGATGCTGAAATACTCAACCACCATGTAAGTTCATCAACATTGTTTACATTTACTTCAATAACCTCTTGCATATCTGTCATATTAAGAATAGCACATACAGGATCTATCGAAGAATTAATAATATCTTCAATCTCATTATGTTTTTTCTCTAATACTTCCAACTCTTTTCCCATTCTCTTGCTACTTTCTACATCTGTCATATCATTATCATTTAAAAAATTCATAATTACTTAATATCTCTGCGTTCTCTTCCTTACCGATACGGATATATTTCATAAAGGAGGTTTCTGTACGATGTCCTGTAAGTTTCATTATAGACAAAGTAGGCATACCGCTCTTATAGGCATTGGTCGCAAATGAGCGTCTTGCCGTATGAGAGCTTACCAACTCATATTTGTGGTAAGTTACTTCTGTACGCTTTCCGCCTATCGTTTCAGTTCGGGTTATAAGTTCCGTTATTCCTGCTGCCTTGCAAATAGTTTTCAGATTCCTGTTTGTCGCTTGGTTGCATTGTACCTTAGGCATTGCTTGGTTGTACTTCTCAAATATTTCCCTTACCTTAGGATGGATAGGAATAACAACCCTTTCCTTTGTCTTTTGGGTGTCAATCTCTATCGTACCTGTACTATCGTGGAAATGCTTCTGTTCCAAACGAGCCATATCACCATAACGTAATCCTGTATAACAGCTTACAAGGAATGCGTCTCTAACTTGTGCCAAATTTTCGGGCAGTTTCAAATTATACAGTGCTGTCAGTTCTGTTTCATTCAGATATACCGTCTCCACTTCTTCACGGAATACCTTAAACTTACGGTAACTATCATTAAGTGTATAGCCGTTCTCGTGAGCAAATCGGGCAAAGACTTTAATACTCTTGATAATCTTCCCTATACCGTTGGTCTTATATTTTCCTCTGTCGTGCTCCGCTTCGGTAGTCATATACTTTAGAAATGCTGCATAAAAGTAAACATCTACATCTTCCAAGGACAGTTTCTTTATATTGGCATACTCGCAAAACTCCTTGACTATCTTCAATGCAGCCTTATGGTTATAGATTGAGCCTTTGGCAAACTTCTCCCCTTTTTGATTTAGGATAGACTGGTTCTCGCACAATTCAATATAATAATTGGCTAGCTCGAAGAAATCAGTAATCAAAGGTTTGCTTTCCTTTTCTTCTTCTTGTTCTTCGGGTTGTTCTCCCAATAGTTCTTTCCTTAATTCTGTGCGAACCTGTTCCAATGTTGGAGTTACTCCGTGAGCTTGGCATAACTCCAATATCATAATTAAGGCATTTTGAGTTTTTTCTATCTCCTTGTTGATATTGCGCATAATCAGTTGTAACTGCGGATTGCCCTTTAATTGCGGATTCTTCTTTGCATCCTCAATAGCTCTCCCTGTTTCACTATCCCAACAGGAACGATTCAGTTTGTACTTTGATGGAAGATAATAAGAGAATCTTTTACCATTAATATTGGTACGCACTCTGATAGTAGAGACTTCCAATGCAGGGTTCTTCAATGAGAACTTGACTTTGTTTGTGGAATAAAAGGTTTTGATTAGTCCGTCCATATATGAGTTATTATGATTTTTTATAGCTATTAAATCAAAAATCATTCCACAGAAAAAGCAGTACAATTTGATGCGAAAAGTGATTTGAAGTGATTAGGAAAGTTTATGCTGCTTTTATGACTAATTGTCAGATTATTAGACGTTTTGTCAGATAGAAACTCCCTAAAACTGACAAATTAGTCGTAGAAATACAGTATATCTCTTAGCTTTTGCTATGTTCCACGATTAATATACATTAACCTTATAGTGTTATGGATGGCACTAATTGGCACTTCTTGACACTTGCAGATTGTTACAAGCCCAATCGTGGCAAGGTCTCTCGCAAGTTGAGTGCCAAGTGCCACGAGTGCTTCATATTATTATTGTGGGATTATAGAGGGTATTATACTATACTCATATATACGATATAATATCACTATTATAAAGTAATAACAATACATCATATTATGATACATCAGACTATTACTTTGGTCTCCCTTCTGGTCTCTCTCATGGCAAGAGAAGTAAGAAGCCTTGCTCTCTTATATTCTTTATGTAATAAGTTGTAGGACTACTTGTCTTATAATCATTATCGTGATATTATAATTATAATCAAGCGATAATCCCTTATGGTTATTATAAGATATTATTCCATTAATACTATATACTATGTAGCGATAATTAAGTTGCTGCATTATTAATGCGAATAATCGTATCACTACAATTAATTATAGAGATAATACGATTATTAGTGTCTTTGTCTCACTTATTATAGAGAATAGTGATAATTATCTGTTTAGCCCAATACAGAGCCCAATATGAAGACTACTTATGAAGTCTTATGATACTTATCGCTACTAATAATCAATAATGATAATATAAACTAATATATCAATAAGTATCAAGAGATTACAATACAGAGCGAGATTTGAAGGACTGGTAGTCCAACAACCAATCAAAGAAAAGCCCTAAGAGAATCTCTTAGGGCTTTCTTTTTCTATCTCAATATTTATCAATTCTCGATTTCAGCTTCCTTTTCAACCTCCATTCCTAAAAGGATAAGATTCCAGCCTTTAAATACAAGCCAAAGTGCTATCAATGAAATAAGTCCCACTATAAGTCCTGTCAAAGGAAACAGGTCAATAAAAGCTCCCACCAATAAAACAATCATACTGTTACGCAAATAACCAGCTCCTTTCTGACCATCTGCTCCTAATGAAGCCGACTGTTTCATTGAGCCGTATCCTAAGAACTCGAAAATGAAACCAATTATCAGCAAAATGCCGGCAATAATGCCTCCCAATAATGGAATCCAACCAAATACCACAGCTACAATTCCTAAGATTACAGCAATTTTCAAACGAGAAGCTCCCTTAGCTCCATCTGCATCAAGATTTGCTTTTAACTTACCCAGTCCTACCAGATAAAGAATCAATCCTAACAAAGCAGCTATAGCTGTCAATGTATTATCCCCAATACTGTCATACACGTGCAGCAAAATAGCTAACAAGATAAAATAAGCCCCTTGACTTCCCTGATTATTCCATTGAATACCAAGACTTCCTTTAGCCATAAATACAGCTATCAATAAAGCTATCAGACTCACATAATCCAGCCACATAGGTGTATTAGGAATCAAAGTCAGTAAAGCAATAAAAAGTCCACCACCTGCAACCCCCAGGAAAGGTACAGGTAATTCTTTCCCCAATGTCTTATAAAACGAATAAAGTGCTAATCCACCTCCCACAATTCCAATAATTTGGCAACAGAACACCGGAATGTCAAAGTCTGGCATACCAATTAATGACCCCACTAACGACCCCAAATCGGGCAATAACGTACACACTACAAGCAGCATACAAAATTGTAACTGCAAAAATTTCTGCTTTGTTTCCATCTGTAATACGATTTAAAATAATAGATAAGAAAATGAAAATCACTAAAAACAAATTTAGTTATTTAACGTGAGTTCGAAATAAGAATAAATATATTTTTCTGATAATTAGGAACATAGCGATAAAAGTATTAAATTTATAGTACCCAATTATAACATTTAAACGATTACCACTATGTTTCCAGAGTCTAAAGTTACAGAGA
>ENA-OUQW01000049-OUQW01000049.1-human-gut-metagenome-genome-assembly--contig:-NODE-49-length-137690-cov-41.997915_pt1 | contig 137690 bp, 143 predicted proteins | sample MGYA00248464_ERZ548849 | MGnify/ENA primary metagenome ERZ548849 (study PRJEB26491, sample SAMN04978193) | human gut metagenome | host: Homo sapiens | study: EMG produced TPA metagenomics assembly... | reverse complement strand
TAATCTGAGTTTGAACCTCTTTTTTATTTTTAGAAGCTGTTTATTTTTTTACAGCCCCTTTTTTAAATAATTTCACGTTTAAAATAGCCTCTTGTATCAGTTTTAGAATTAAAGAAGCTTGTTTTATCACCTTGAAGCTTTAATCTTAAATTAGTTACAATTTCAATAATCTTTTCCCTTGGTTCATTTGTAAATTGCAATCTTAAGCGTTTAACATATTTTTGAATATAGGGGGCCTCATCAATTAGATTAAGAGGTTTTTCATTAATAATATGGGTTATACAGCCTTCTTGATGATAGATTTCAAATACGCCTTTATCATCATTTAGGGAATAGTGATGTTTATTACATTCTCCACATTGTCCATAGCGTTTTAAAGGACAATATTTAGTTGTCATTAGGTTTTGTTTGCCATAAATAATCATTTCTAAATTAGCATCACCATATTTATAGTTTTCAATGATATCTTTTAAATCTTGATATGAGGTTTCAAATGATAAGGTTACAAATCTAGCTCCTCTTTGATGAAGCTTGTAAATTGCAAGAGAGTTAATAGCGTTAAATGAGTAGTCACAAACAATATCCTTATCCTTATATTTATGAAGTGCACCATAGTTTCCTGCTAGTATTTCAGATTCATTAATTTCTTTAAAATTAGCATTAACATAAGGGACATAGTTATTATAATAAATATGGTTTATACCTAATTCATGTAAGGTGTTATATTGTTCTTCATTAGTACAAAAAGCAGATATTTCATTTTCATCATTATAGTAAAGAGGTGAGTTATTTAATTTTATTTGCGGAAGTATGCGGCTATGCTGCATATATGTTTCAATATTTGATATTAAACTACGTCTAGCCTCATTGATTGATGAAATGGTCATAAACAAATTGCCATTTAAGGAATTCTTTAGGTCTTTAAGATAAAATGATGTTTCATTTAATTTTGATAATTGTTTAATAAGCGTTTCAGTATCAATTGGTTTTTTTTGAGCATTTTCAAATGATGCATTAGATACTCCCTTAAAGATAATTCCATTTATTTTAGTAAGCAAGGTAAGAGGAGTGCCCAAAGAACCAATAGCTTCAATTGTTATACCTTTTTTATAGGTATTATCAATGGTAATATCAATTGATGAATCAATCATTTTATAAATAGCCCCATTTGAAAAATTTTTGAATATGTCAAGAAGAAGATGACCTTGACCAGATTTTATTTCTACGCCTTTTGCATTAAAAAGCTTATCAACTGTAAAATAATAATCAGTTTCATTATCTGCAACAATTCTAATACGATCTTTAACGTTAAGTATTTTAGTAATATTAACAAGAGTTAAACCTTTAGTGTTCTTACTAATAATTGTTCCAATTAAATCACCTTCATTATTTTTTTTAGTAATATCAACGATATTTCCTCTGTCTTCACCAAAAATGAACCCCTTTGTATAAGCTCGGTGAAAAATAGAATCAAGTGATTTAGGATTATAATCCTTATTATCAATTTTTTTACGGTATTCGCTAGTAACGATTTTAACATATTCAGGATTTTTCATTCTTCCTTCAAGCTTTAAGGAATCAACGCCAATATTTAATAATTCAATTAAATTTTTTGAGGTGTTTAAATCTTTCATTGATAGATGGAAGCCTTTTTCGGAAAATTTAGTTCCATCTTTATAAATAGTATATTCCCTGCGGCAATTTTGACTACAGCGACCACGATTACCACTTCTTAGTGTTAGCATAGAAGACATAAGACATCCACCTGAATAAGAAACACAAAGTGCACCATGGGCAAAAATTTCAAGAGGCATTTTACTGTTTTCTTTAATTTTTTTGATTTCATCAAAGGTATTTTCTCTTGCAAGAACAACTCGTTTTGCTCCAAGCTCTTCAAAGAATCTTACATCCTCAAGGCATTTTACACCACATTGGGTGGAAATGTGAGCTTCCATTCCTGGTAGATTTTCAATTACATAGGAAATGATTGCAAAATCAGCTAAAATTAAACCATCAACACCAAGTTCATATAACTTATTAACATAATTAATACAATCGTTAAGCTCAGAGTCTTTGATGATGGTATTAACAGTAACATAGATTTTTTTATCTAAGCTATGAGCTAAAATTAAAAGTTCTTTAAGCTCATCTAAATTTAGGTTTTTAGCATAAGCACGAGCCCCAAAAGCCTCGGAAGCACAGTATATTGCATCGGCACCATTATATAGTGCCGTTTTAGCACAAATTAAATCTCCTGCTGGAGCTAAAAGTTCTGTCATAATTTATCACCTTATGTATTTTAGCATACTTAGAGGCTATAAGCCAATTATTTTTCTTAAATAATTGACAAAAAAGTTAACAAAAAAGATATTAATGCTTGTAAATTTGAAAAAGTATGCTATACTATTAATAGACATAAGGTAAGGAAAGTGAGATTGTTTTTCTCACTTTTTTAAATGTAAAAGGAGGGAAACTATGTTAGATGTTAAAATAATTGAAGATTTAGTTAAACCTATATGTGAAGAAAAAGGCCTAATGCTTTATGAGGTATTATGGGTCAAAGAGTATGGCTTCCAGGTTTTAAGAGTTTCCGTTGATAAGCCAAATGGTGGAATTGATTCTGATACCTTAGGTTTAGTTAATGAACTTTTATCAGAAAAGCTTGATGCTTATGATGATGATATGCCTGAATATATGCTTGAGGTTTGTTCACCTGGAGCGGAAAGAACCTTAAGAAATAAGGAAGAAATCTTAGCTTCTGTAGGTCAATATGTGAATGTTAAAACACCAGATAGTACCTATGAAGGAACATTGCTTTCATATGAGGGGCAAACTCTTGTTGTTGAGATTAATATCAAAGGAAGAATGAAGAAGGTTTCGATAGAGGAAGCCGATATTAAAAAGATTAGACTTGCCGTTAAGATATAGGAGGAAATTTTAAAATGGTTAGTAAAGATTTATTTAATTTATTGGAAAGTTATGCAGTAGAATGTGGCATTACTTATGATGAGATTATTGAGGTATTAAAGAAAAGTTTAGCTGCATCAGCAAAAAAAGTTGAGCCAAATGCGACTATTATTGTTAAGGTTAATCCTGAAAAGCATGAGGTTGTTATTACAGCACAAAGACAAGTTGTAGAGGAATTATCAACCGAGCCATCAGATGATCCAAATGCAATTGCTGAAATTACTTTAGAGGATGCTAAAAAGATTAAGCCTAATTGTCATGTTGGCGATATTATTTCTAAGAATATTTCAACAAAGGATGATTTTGGTCGCCAAGCGGCTAGAAGTGCTAAATCAACATTTGCATCAAATATTAAAGCATTACTTCGTGATAAAGCATTCCAATATTTTAAGAGCCAAGAAAATGAAATGATTTCTGCTCAAGTAGTTAAGATTGATGATAACTATGCATATTTAAATATTGGTCAAGGTACAACTGCTGTTTTACCAAAAGCTGAATGGTTACCTAATGATTCTTTCAATGTTGGTGATAAAATTTCTGTTTATATTAAGAAGGTTGAACAAACAACTAAGGACCCTAAGGTTAAACTATCTCGTTTAGACCGTAACCTTATTACTCGCTTACTAGAAACATATATTCCTGAAATTAAAGAAGGAATTATTGAAATTAAGGGTATTGCTCGTGATGCTGGTGATCGTTCTAAGATTGCGATTTACTCAACTGACCCGCGTGTTGATGCTTTAGGCTCATGTGTTGGTGAAAATGGTGCGAGAATTAAAGAAGTTGTTCAAGCATTAAATGGTGAAAAGATTGACCTTTATAAGTGGAGTGAGGATCCTGAAGAATTAATTAGAAATTCGCTTCAACCTGCTAAGGTTACATTAGTATTAAATATTGATCCAAAGGAAAAGACATCACTTGCGATTGTTCCTGATGATCAATTAAGTCTTGCCATTGGTAAGGCTGGACAAAATGTTCGTTTAGCCGTTCAATCTTGTGGATGGAAGATTGATATTAAATCAGCTTCAGAAGCAAGAAATGAAGGATTACTTGAAATTTAATTGAGGTTTATATGAAGGAAAGAAAGCTTGTATTACGTACCTGCTGTCAAACAAGAGAGGTTCTTGAAAAAAAGGATTTAATCCGAATTGTAAGAACTCCTGAGGGAAATGTAATTATTGACCTAGTTGGAAAGGCAAATGGACGTGGCGCATATCTAAAAAAGGATGTAGCGGTAATTGAGGCTGCACGTAAATCACATGTGCTTGATAAAAAGTTAGAGGTAAGTGTTCCTGATGAAATTTATGATGAACTTAAAGAGGTAATAAATGGATAGAATTTTATCTAATTTAGGCCTTGCAAAAAGATCTGGTAAAATAGTTTCGGGAGCAGAAATGGTCATCGAAGGCTTGAGAAATAATACAGTATATCTTGTGTTCTTGGCATCTGATACAGAAAAGAACACGACTAAAAGAATATCAGATAAAACCACATTTTATGAGGTTTCATTAAATAAAAACTATACATCAAATGACCTTAGCCAAGCAATTGGTGGAAAAAATGTACATGTTATAGGAATTATGGATCGAGGCTTTGCAAAATTATTAAAGGAATAAGGTGATATTTTGGCAAAGAAGTCAAAAAAGACAGAACAAAGAATTTCAAACATTCCTCAAAAGGATAAAAATGTTTCTAAGGATGGAGTTCTAGTCTATAAAGAAGGAATGACTGTGGCTGATATGGCTACAGGTTTGGGCAAAACAATTGCTCAGGTTGTTATGAAGCTTATGCAGCTTGGAATAATGGCTAATCAAAATCAGTCTGTTGATCGTGAAACAGTTGAGCTAGTAGCTTTAGATTTTGGCTATGAACTTAAGGATGAAGTTGTGACAGACGCAACTAGATTTGATGAATTTACAATTGAAGATAAGGAAGATGCATTAATGAAGCGTCCGCCTGTTGTTACTATTATGGGTCACGTTGACCATGGTAAAACAACACTACTAGATTATATTAGAAATAGTCGTGTAGCGGCTGGTGAGGCTGGTGGAATTACCCAGCATATTGGTGCTTACCAGGTTGAAAGAAAGGGCGAAAAAATTACATTTATCGATACACCAGGACATGCCGCTTTTACAGAAATGCGTGCGCGTGGTGCACAAGTGACAGATATTGTTGTTCTTGTCGTTGCTGCTGATGATGGTGTGATGCCTCAAACAGAAGAAGCTATTTCTCATGCTAAGGCTGCTAAATGCCCAATTATTGTTGCTGTAAATAAGTGTGATAAGCCAAGTGCTAATCCTGATCGAGTAATGGAGGAATTAACACATTACGATATTATCCCTGAGGCTTGGGGTGGAAGTACACCTTTTGTACAAATTTCCGCTTTAAAGGGTATGGGTGTTGATGACCTATTAGATGTAATTCAGTTAACTGCTGAAATGATGGATTTAAAGGCTAATCCATCTCGTCTTGCAACTGGTTCTGTTATTGAAGCCGAGCTTGATAAGGGACGTGGCCCTGTTGCTACCTTCCTTGTTCAAAATGGTTCTTTACGTGTTGGAGATTATGTTGTATGTGGTGATACATACGGACGTGTTCGTACAATGGAGGATGACCGTCATATCAAATATAATGAGTCACTTCCTTCGATGGCTGTTGTTGTAACTGGTCTTGATGATGTTCCATTTGCTGGTGATAAATTCATGGCATTGTCATCAGAAAAAGAAGCTCGTGAAATTTCTGAACAGCGTACAAGTCGTACAAAGGATAAGTTAAATGCAGCCTCTAAAAAGACACTTGAGGAATTATTCCGTTCTAAGGATGATGCTAAAGAATTAAATCTTATTGTTAAGGCCGACCTTCAAGGTAGTGCTGAGGCGTTAAAGCAAAGCCTTGAAAAGATTAAAGTTGACGATTTTAAGGTTAATGTAATTCGTTGCTCTGTTGGTGCAATTACGGATACTGATATTATTCTTGCATCAGCTTCAAACGCAATTGTTTTAGGATTTAATGTTCGTCCTACTGCTGCAGTTAGACAAACGGCTGCTGAAAAGGGTGTAGAAATAAGATTATATTCAATCATTTACAAGCTACTTGAGGATATCGAGGCTGCCTTAAAGGGCATGCTTGAACCTGAATACGAAGAGGTTGTAATTGGTCAAGCTGAGGTTAGAAATACATTTAAGATTTCTAAGGTTGGCACAGTTGCCGGATGTTATGTAACTGATGGTGTAATTCAATCTAATTCACTTGTAAGAATTATTCGTGATGGTATCGTTGTTTATGAAGGTAAAATGGCTTCCTTAAAGCGTTTTAAGGATGATGCTAAGGAAGTTAAATATGGCTATGAGTGTGGTATTACAATCGAAAACTTCAATGATATTAAAGAAGGAGATATTATTGAGGCTTCAGTAATGAAGGAAATTGAGCGTAAATAATGAGCTTATTAATTAAAAGACTTGAATCTAATGCCCTTAGAGAGCTTTCTATCCTTCTTACACGTGAATCACGTAATCAATATTTAAAGGAAGCTACTATAACAGAGGTAAGAATTACAAATGATTTATCATATATGACTATTTTCTATACCTCTTATGTATCTAAGGATAAAGGTGCAGTTAAGGATGCCCTTGAAGAATCAAAAACATATTTGCGTCATGAACTTGCTAAAAGATTAAATGCAAGAAAAATGCCTGAACTTATTTTTAAGTATGATGAAGCTCTTGAATATGGTAATCATATGAATGAGGTAATCTCATCTTTAAATATTAAGCATGATGATGAGAATAAATAAAAGCTAAAGAGATTTCAATATGGAATCTCTTTAAATTGTATTAATAGAAATGAGTGATAAATTATGTTAAATCAATTTTCTAGAACTCAGCTTCTTTATGGAAAAGAGGCTATGGATAAATTAAAAAAATCAAGAGTTGCGGTATTTGGTGTTGGTGGAGTAGGTGGCTATGTTGTTGAAGCGTTAGCTAGATCTGGGGTTGGTTCATTTGATATTATTGATGATGATAAGGTTTGTATGACTAATATTAATAGGCAGATTATTGCAACCTTTGACACTGTAGGAAAATATAAAGTCGATGTATTAAAGGATCGTATTTTAGCAATTAATCCTCAAGCTAAGGTTGAAACCTATAAGTGTTTTTTCTTGCCAGAAAATCAAGATGATTTTGACTTTACAAAGTATGATTATGTTGTTGATGCTGTGGATACCGTTTCAGCTAAAATAGCATTAGTGCTAAAGGCACAAAAGAGTAAAACACCAATTATTTCTTGTATGGGTGCTGGAAATAAATTAGATCCGCAAGCCTTTGAGGTGGCAGATATTTATAAGACTAGTGTTGATCCGCTTGCACGAGTAATGCGCTATGAGCTAAAAAAAAGAAGAGTTAGAAAGCTAAAAGTAGTATATTCTAAGGAATATCCGACAAGACCACTTGAGGATATGTCAATAAGCTGTCGTACTCATTGTGTATGTCCGGCTGGTACGAGAAAATGTACTGTAAGACGTGACATTCCTGGAAGTAATGCTTTTGTACCGGCATCTGCAGGATTATTAATTGCATCTGAAGTTCTTAAGGACCTAACAAAAAAATGATATCATTTCGATATCATTTTAATTTTTTCAATAACTGCTTGTGTAACCTCAGGTGGAGTTGAGGCTCCACTTGTAATTGAAACTGTATTAACATTTTTAAACCAATTATCATCTAATTCAGTCTCATTTTCAACTAGATATGATTTAATATGGGCATTATTTTGGCAAACTTGCTGTAATTTGAATGAATTAGAGCTTGTTTTGTCACCAACAACAATACATAAATCAGCTTTTTGATTCATAATGGCTTTTTGTCTTAGTGTTGTCGCATTACATATTTTATCCTCGATTATTGCATTAGAATATTTTATTTTTATAGCATTAAAAATATCTTTTATATCATATACTGATAGGGTTGTTTGATTAGTAACATAGATAGGTTCGGCAATTTTAAGATTTTCGATATCATCTAGATTACTTACAAGAAAAATTTTAGAGCTTATTCCTAAAACACCCTCTGCCTCGGGATGACCTTTAGTTCCAATATAGATGATATTAAAGTCATTATTTAAATATTTTTTGATATTATTATGAACTACATAAACATTAGGGCAGGTAGCGTCGATTATGTTTAAGCCTTTCTTTTTAGCTTTCTTAAATACATCAGGAGAAGCTCCATGAGCACTAATTACAACTGTTCCGGATTCTATTTCATCTAAAAGCTCAAGACGGTTTTTTTTGCCATCAACACTTTTAATTCCTAACTCATTAAGCTTTTTTATTACACTTTTATTATGAATGATGTTGCCTAACATATAGATTGGTTTTTTTATGCTAGGATTATTTTGCGCATCAATTATTATCTTTAAGGCACGCTTTACTCCCCCACAATATCCTTGGGGTGATAATTTTTTTATTTCCATTTAAATCACCATGGATATTATAACATAATTTAATTGCAACTTAGTAAAAAAAATGGTATTATTAATTGGTTAAAAATTTAAGGAGATGATTTTATGAAATTTGATGGATACGATTTTAAAGATTATATAGTTAAGGCAATAAACGACCTTCATTTTAAACAATTTTCTGAGGTTCAAAGAGAGGTTTTTAATAATTTAACTTCGCAAAGAAATTTTATTGTAAAATCCAAAACTGGAAGTGGTAAAACACACGCTTTTTTAATACCTGTATTTAATTCTTTAGAAGAAAAGAAAAATGAGGTACAGGCACTAATTGTTTCACCTACAACTGAGCTTGCAATGCAAACTTATAAGGTTGCTCAACATATTGCATCATTTTCTAATAATGAAATTAATATTAAGGTATATACTGGTGGTACAGATAGAGAAAGAGAAATTTCAAATCTTAATTTCCGTCAGCCTCAAATTGTAATCGCAACTCCTGGTAAGCTTAAAGATTTAACAATTGATACAAATGCACTAGATATTCATACTGCCAAGCTTTATATTATTGATGAAGTTGATATGACCCTTGCATCTGGCTTCGAAGAGGAAATGGATCAAATAACAGATGTTTTACAAAATGCAAGAATGATGTTTTTTAGTGCAACAATTAATGAGTCAATGCTGCCATTTATAAAAAAATATATGCCTAATAATAAGCTTATTGATATTAAAAATGATAATAATCTTCAAATTGAACATTTTTGGATTCCTTTAAAACATAAGTCAAGAGATGAGAGACTGTTAGAACTGGTAAATATTATAAATCCTTATCTTTGTATTATATTTTGCAATAAAAAAGAAAATGTTTTACATGTTGCACAATTTTTACGTCAAAATAAGATAAGCTGTATTGAAATTCATGGTGATCTTGATAAACGTAATAGACGTCAAGTTTTAAGAGAAGTAGAATCATTAAAATATCAATATATTGTTGCATCAGATCTTGCTTCAAGAGGTATAGATATTGATGGAGTATCTCATATTATTAATTATGAAATTCCTCGTGATTTCGAATTCTACCTTCATCGTTCAGGTAGAACTGGAAGAATGAATTATACAGGAATTGTGTATTCTTTCTTTGATGAACTTGATAATGAGTACCTAAATAATTTAGCTAATAGGGGAATTAATCCAGTTTATAAAGATATCAAAAATGGGGAGTTAGTAGAAACTAAGGAAAGAGAATCCCGTAAAAATCGCGTAAGACCGATTAATGAGAAAGTTAAGCAAGCCATTAAATTTGTTCCAAAATCAGATAAGGTAAAGCCTGGATATAAGAAAAAACGTCAAGAACAAATCAAGAAAATTACTAAAAAATTATATCAAGAAGAGGCTAGAAAGAATTTCTTTAGAAGTAAAAAACATGACTGATTTTCAAATTATAACGGATAGTGGTTGCTTAGGAGACATGTCCTTTTATAATGATAACGGAATTGACATAATCCCTTTTCAGGCTATTATAGATAGTAAATATTATAATTTAGATGACAAATTTCCTTTATCAAATACCAATATTGAAAAGATTATTTCGTCAAAAAAGGATTTTATTATTTCTAAACCTAATTATCTTGATTTAAAAAACATTTATGAAAGACATTTGAAAGAAGGCAGAAATTTGTTATTACTTCATTCGTCATCATGTGTTTTTGATGTATATTCAAGAGCTAATCTAGCGGTTAAAGAACTTCATCAAATATATCCAGAAAGAGAAATAATTTTAATTGATACCCAAACAATTGCTTGTGGAATCGACTTTTTAATTCGTGAGGTTTTAAAGCATGATGAGCTTTCTCTTTATGAGATAAGTAATTTTATAAAACAAATAAACTATAAAATTTCCTCAAGAATTATTATTAATAAGTATGATTTAAATAACAAAAAAGACTATAAGTGTTTATTTAGAAAAAGTTGTGTATTAAGAGAAAACAATGGATATATAATTCCTTATACTAAATATTTTTTAACAGCTTCTGCCTTGTATAATGAACTTAAAAACATGAGAAAAGAAATTGATATCAATTATCCAATTGTTTATCTAGTATGTGCAAATGATGATGTTTATGCAAAAAGAATAATAAAGACAATTAAAAAACATTTAAACGTTAATATTATTAGATTAGAGCCAAATGCTTTACTACTTAATTTAACGGGTAAACGAACAATTGGTTTATTCTATATTAAAAGGTGATTATATGGATGTTAATATGGCATTATCGATTATAAATATGAAATTAAGAGATTTTTATTCATCTAAGGATGATTTACTTGAAGGCTATGAAGAGGCAAAAGAGTTAATTGATTTGCTTGAGGAAAGTGGCTATCACTATGATAGTGAGCAAAATAGATATGTTAAATAAAATGGCTTTGGCCATTTTTATTTTTTAAGCATAATTTACAAATAAAACGAAAAAAATATAAATATATATTTTCAAATCATAGTATAAGTTGTATAATATTTATAAAAACGGAGGAATTTATATGGAAATTAATGAAATATATTCGGGGTTTAGACTTGTTAAAAAAACTAAAATTTCGGAATTGGATGCTAATTTATTAGAATTTAAGCATGAAAAAAGTGGTGGAACATTAGCATATATTGAATGCAATGATACTAATAAAAGCTTTATGGCAGGATTTAAAACACTACCAAATGATTCAACTGGTGTGTGTCATATTATCGAACATACGGTTTTATGTGGATCAAAAAAATTTCCACTTAAAGAACCATTTGTAAATTTATTAAAAGGTTCAATGTCTACTTTTTTAAATGCAATGACTGCTTATGATTGGACTGCATATCCAGTTGCAAGTCAAAATGATAAGGATTTTCATAATTTGATGGAAACATATTTGGATGCAGTTTTTGCACCTATTTCAGTATTAGATCCTAAACCTTTTTTACAAGAAGGCTGGCATTATGAATTGCTAAATAAGGATGATGATTTAACAATTAAGGGTGTTGTTTATAATGAAATGAAGGGCGCTATGTCAAGTGTTGATTCTCAACTTTGTGAGTTAATTTTAAAAAGAATGTATAAGGATTCTGGCTATGGTGTTAATAGTGGTGGTAATCCTAAAGACATTCCTAATCTAACATATGAAGCCTATAAGGAGTTCTATCATAAACATTATCATCCTGAAAATGCTCTTTTAGTATTATATGGTAAAATGGATATCTTAAGCCAACTTGAATTTATTGATAAAGAATATTTATCTTATTACAAGGCAAGCGGTCAAAGACTTAAAATAGAAGAGCCAAAGCCTTTGATTGATCTTGATTATGAAGAGGATTATGCCATAAGTAATAGTGAAAAAGTAGAAAATAACTCTTATATAGGAATGTCATTTGCTCTTCCTAAGTCTTCAGATGTTGAAGGCAACCTTGCTTTTTCAATTTTAAGGGATGTGTTATTTGCAACAAATGATTCCCCTCTTAAAAAAGCTCTTCTCGCTCTTAATTTATGTGATGATATTGAAGCTGCAATTGATGATGATTGCATTATTCCTTCGTTTCAAATTAGTATTAAAAAGACCGATAAAAAGAATAAAAAGTTATTTTATGATGCTTTCATTTCGGAATGTAAAAAATATGTGGAAAATGGCTTGGATAAGAATGCATTACTTGCGACAATTAATTTTGCCGAATTTAAACATAAAGAACTTGATATGGGAACAATGCCTAAGGGGGTTATTTTTGCTCTAAATTTGATGCAAGCATTTAATTATGATGTATCTTTAGATAGTGCTCTTATTGCCGATAAATATTTTAAAGAATTTAAGAAACACCTTAATGACGACTATTTTGAAAAACTAATTGAAAAGTATTTTATTAATAGTAATCACTATGTAATTGTTACTTTAAATCCATCTTCAACCTTAGAAGCAGAAAATGAAAAGCACTTTAAAGAAAAGATGGCTAATATCAAGGCATCAATGACAAATGATGAAATAGAAAATTTAGTTAAACAAACAAGTGATTTAATTGAATATCAATCAAGTGTAGATACTATAGAAAATCTAAGAAAATTACCAGCATTAGATGTTAGTGATATTGATTTGGATGTTAATAAGTTAAATACTAAAGTTTTAAAAGAAGGAAATGTAACAAATATAATTCATGAATTTAATACCAATGGCATTGGCTATTTGAACGTATATTTCGACTTAAAATCATTAACTGAGGATGAATTCAATTATGCAGCTGTTCTCCCATCATTATTAATTGCTTTAGATACTAAAAATTATAAAGCATCAGAACTTCAAAATTTTATTAAAACATATTTAGGTGGAATTAATTTTAATATATCAATTTCTTCAAATAAAAATGGAAATTATAATGCATATTTAAAGCTTCAATCATCAGCCTTAGATGAAAATATTGATTATATTTCTAAAGCTATAAATGAGATTATATTAAATACAATTTATGATGAAAAGAAAGTGTCTGTTATTCTTAATCAAGTAAAGAATAATGTTAAGGAAAATATTATTCAAAATGGAATGTATATTGCAATGATTGAAGCTCAAGCAGTTGATGTTAAAAGTGCTAAGCTTCGTTCTAATTTGATTGGAAAGAATCGCTATGAATTTTTAAATCATGCAATAACTAATGTAGGTGATTTTATTTCTAATTTAGAAAATGTTATCAAGCGTGTATTTAATAAAAATAATATGTTAGTTTCATTCTCTGGAAGTAATGAAACAATTAAAGCTCTTAAAAAAGAAGTTTCTTTATTTGAACTTGAAAGTAAAGAAAATGTTCAAGCATTAGATGTTTGCTTAAATTCTAAGATTAAAAGAGCATTAGTCATTCCATCAGAGGTTTCATATAATGCTAAAACATTCAATTTAGACGAATCAAATTTTGAATATGATGGAGCACTTCAAATATTATCACATATTGTTCGTTATGATTATTTGTGGAATAAGGTTAGAGTTTTAGGTGGAGCATATGGGTGTACTATGCAAGTATCTAATGTTACAAAAGAAATTACTCTTGGTAGTTTTAGAGATCCAAATTGTAAAAACACATATGATGTATATGATAATTTAGTAAAATATTTAACTGATTTTAATCCAAGCAAAGAAGAATTTAATAGTTATTTAATTGGTGCAATTGGTGCTTATGATCAACCAGCATCAAATAGTGTTTTAATTAATAATGCTGATAGTAACTTTATATGTGGTATTACGGATGAAGATCGCATAAAGACAAAAAAAGAAATGATTAATACAACTGTAGATAAAATTAAATCATATGCAAAATTGTTCGAATTATTTGCTACAAATGGCTCATGTTATACCATTGGAAATCAAAATGCAATAGAAGCCGCTCACATTTTTGATGAAATTAAGGAATTATAATAAAAAATAATTGATAAATTTAAAAATGAATGTTATAATTGACTAGAACTTTAAAAAGTATTAATTTTTGAAAAGGTGAAAAATATGGCAAGATCAAATTCTAGAGGAAGAAACTATGTTCCTTTTAAATGGACAAAGGAATTAATTATATTTTTATCAATTTTAGCAGTCGCAATTATTTTAACAATTGTATGCTTGATCCCAACATCAAAGGAAAAATTTATGACTGAATGGTCAGATGCAATTACTGCTGCGAGTGGTACTGCATTAGATGATGATCATGTTTTTGAGTATATTAGCTTATCTAAATTTGAAACAAAAAAGAGCGAAGCTACAAAGGATGAGCCACTTATTATTTTATATGGTTCTTCAACTGACTCTACAACTGTTTCTAATATATCATCAATTAATAAAAAGGCTCAAGATTATGGAATTGATAAGATTTATATTTTAAAGTCTGATTTTGTAATGAACGCTGATGAAACTGATTCTAAGGATAAAGCTAAGTTAGATGAATATAAGGAAGCTTTACTTGGTAAGGATAAGGCGTCATCATCAATTGATTATGATGATATTAAAACATATTGCCAATTATTCGTATATACTGGTGCTGATGAGTATGATTTTAATTCACAAGCACTTATTGATGATAAAAATAACTTAAATGCCGATTTTGCGAAGGCTATGACAAAGTGTTTTTCAAAATATACAGCTAAGGATGTAACTGATTTAACAGTTAAAAATAACTAAACCTAATTAAATAGAGATAGATAGCTATCTCTTTTTAATTATTTAAGGAGGATTTATTTATGATAGAAGAAATTAAACAGCAAATAAAAGAATGCCTGGAGAAATATTATAAAGAAACATATAATGTGGATGCCAATATTATTGTAGAAGAGCCTAAAAATCCAGCAATGGGTGATATTGCTCTTCCAATGTTTACTATGATTAAGACTTTAAAAAAGCCTGTACCAGAAATAACTAAAGAAGCCTCAGATGTTATTTCTAAGTCATTTGATGTAATTGAAAATATTAATCCTACAGGTCCATTTATTAATATTGTATTAAATAAGGCTTTAATCTCTGATCATATTATTAAAGATGTATTTGAAAAAAAAGAAGAATATGGTACATCTACTATAGGTTGTGGTCAAACTGTTGTTTTAGATTATTCAAGTCCAAATATTGCTAAATCATTTTCTGTAGGACATTTAAGATCAACAATGATTGGTAATTCATTAAAGCTTATTTTAAATCGTTGTGGGTATAAGACTGTTTCAATTAATTATTTAGGAGACTGGGGAACTCAGTTTGGAAAGATGATTGTAGCAATTGAAAAATGGGGGAATTTAGATGAAATAAAAAAGGATCCTATTAATCAGCTTGGAAAATTATATGTAAAAATTAATAATGAAGAAAAAGATCATCCTGAACTTGCTGAAGAATCACGTGAGGCTTTTCGTAAAATTGAACTTGGCGAGAAAAAGTACGTTGATATGTGGAAGTGGATTCGTGAAGAATCACTTAAGGAATCTGAGCAAATTTATAAGCTTTTAAACGTTAGCTTTGATTCATATAATGGTGAGGCTTTCTATAATGATAAAATGGATACTGTTGTTAAAGAACTTGAGGACAAAGGATTACTTATAGAAGATCAAGGTGCTAAAATTGTAGAGCTTGGTGATTCTATTCCTCCAGCTTTAATTAAACGTAGTGATGGTGGTACATTATATATCACAAGAGATTTAGCAGCTGTTTTTTGGCGTAAGAAAGAATATAATTTTGATAAAGCATTATATGTTGTTGGTGGAGAGCAAAAACTTCACTTTACTCAACTTAAAGGTGTTTTAGCAAAGATGGGACATGAAGATTTAGCTGATTCTATTACTCATGTTAATTTCGGTCTTGTTCTTAAAGATGGAAAGAAGATGTCAACACGAAAGGGTAATGTCGTAAAACTTTATGATATTCTCGAACAAGCAATTGAAGCTTCTTATAAGCAAATTGAAGAAAAGAATCCTGACCTTGAAAACAAGGATGAAATTGCACGTAAGGTAGGAGTCGCTGCTGTTGTATTTAATGATTTAAAGAATTTCCGCGGCTTAGACTATGAATTTGATATTAATCAAATGGTAAGATTTGATGGCTTAACAGGACCATATTTACAATATACATCAGTAAGAATCAATTCTATTTTAGAAACTAATAATTTTGATGTTAATAATATGGATACTTCATTATTCATTAAGTCTCATTATTTTGAGCTTGTAAGGCAAATTGCTTCATTTAAGCAAACAATTGAAAAGGCTGCAAATGAGTATTCACCTAATATAATTGCTAAATATTTACTTGCAATTGCTCAATCATTTAATAAATTCTATGCTTTAGAAAAAATAAATGTTTCAGATGAAAAAGTAAGAAATACTAATTTTGCTTTAGCGTATGCAGTTAGAACAATTATTAATGAAGGATTAGCTTTACTTGGAATTGAATCTGTTGAAAAAATGTAATTGAAATTTGAAAAGAGACGTGGTATAATTATACCACGTACATGGGGGCGTGGCGGAATCGGTAGACGCGATGGACTCAAAATCCATTGGTAGCGATACTGTGAGGGTTCGAGTCCCTCCGCCCCTACCATTAAAGTACATTAGTCTTGATACTTTGAATAAAAGGTGTCAAGACTGTTTTTTTATGCTTTTTAGGGGTAAATTAGCACTTTTAGAGTGAAAATTGTTTTGGATTTTCGTTCCCGTGGTGTTTCTTGTTCCTTTTGTATCAAAATTATATCGTTGCTTTAATAGGTGTTAGAACGATTACTGAGGTAGTAGAACGATTACTAGGCAAAAATCAGTGTTAGAACGATTACTTCCGACACCCCTAGAAAATGAGTTAAATAGTTTTTGTTCTAAAATTAAAGTAACGAATATTAAAACGCTTATTATTGTTAAAAAAATAACTGTTTTTAGGATATATATTTTTCCTTTTTATAAAATCTTTACAATTGTAAATAAAATCTTTCACAGACATTATTAAAATCTTTGACAGAACAGTTAAAATTTGATATAATTAATAAGCATATAAATGGAGGCTTTGCGATGAAAATTTCTTATAATAAATTATGGAAAATCTTAATTGATAAAAAGATGAGAAAAATGGATTTACAAAATCTTGCAGGACTTAGTTCTGCTTCGATAGCAAAGCTTGGCAAAGATGAGCCTGTTACAATGGAAGTATTAATGAAAATATGCATTGCCTTAGATTGTAATATTGGAGATATTGTAGATTTTATAAAGGAATGATTTGACAATGAAAAAAATAAATATTGCAACTGTTTTTAGTGGTATAGGCGCACCTGAACAAGCATTAAAAAAACTTGGATTTAAGACTAATATAGTTTTTGCATGTGATAATGGTGAGATTGAAATTAAAGACAATGTAGAAGATATAAAAAAAGTCATCGATGAGATGGATGATAAAAGTGCCAATGCATATGTAAAAAAATTATATTCTTTAACTAAAAAAACGAATTATGTGAAAATTAGTTATTTTGCTAATTATAAGATTAAAGAAGATAATTGGTATGATGACATTCGATTTTTAAATGGAGAAATTTATAAAAATAAAGTTGACTTATTAGTTGGTGGTAGCCCCTGTCAAAGTTTCTCAATTATTGGAAAACGTGCCGGTTTGGAAGATACACGTGGAACGCTTTTTTACGACTATGCTCGTTTAATTAAGCAAGTCGAACCTAAGGTTTTTGTGTATGAAAATGTTCCAGGAATGATGCAACATGATCATGGAAACACATGGAATGTGATATTAACTGTTTTTGAATCTTTGGGATATAAAATATATTATTCAATACTCAATGCTAGAGACTACGGAATACCACAAGATCGTAAAAGATTATTCGTGGTTGGTTTTAAAGATAATTCAATTTCATTTAAGTTTCCACAACCAATCAAATTAGAAAAAGAAATGAAAGACTTTCTAGAAGAAGATGTAGCTATTAGGCATTATTTAGGAAAAAAAGGATTTGAATTTGTTACAAACCCGAAATATAAAAATCGTGCAAGAATTAATCAACCAGTCATACAAACTCAAAAAGCAAATCAACAATTTAATTGGAATGGAGATTTTGTATTTGAGCCTATAGAACAAATTAGAACAAAGGAAAATAAAGATGGAATACTTAGTAGAGCTTATGTTTCTAACTGGAACGGACAAATAGGTGTAATAAGGCAATTATCTTATAGAGAATGCATGAGATTAATGGGATTTCCTGATTCTTATAAGATTGTAGTTCCTAACGTTCCTGCTTATAGACAAGCTGGCAACTCTATAGTTGTTAATGTTTTAGAAGCTATTTTTAATGAAATTATAAAGGTGGTTAAAATTTATGAAGATTAGATTAGCAACTATTTTTAGCGGGATTGGAGCAGTTGAATTTGCTTTGAAAAGACTTAATATAAATCATAAGCTAGTTTTTGCATGTGATAACGGAGAAAGAGATGTCGAATATGACATTGAAAAGCAAAAAGAAGAATTGTTAAAACTCGATTCATTAGAAAAAAAACATGATTTTGTTGAGGCTCTATATGAGTCATTAACAAAAAAGAAAAACTATGTTGAACAAAGTTATTTGGCCAATTATCCTAATCTTTCAAAAAAAATGTTTTATCAAGATGTTATGCTTCTAGACGGAAGAGATTTTAAAGATAAAGTAGACTTGTTCGTTGGAGGTAGCCCCTGTCAAAGTTTTTCTTCGGTGGGCTTTCAAGGTGGGTTGGAAGATACTAGGGGGACACTTTTTTATGAATTTGCTAGATTGGTCAAAGAAATTGAACCTAAGGTATTTATATATGAGAATGTGCGAAATCTTTTAAATCACGATCATGGAAAAACTTGGGAAATAATAAAAAAAGTATTTGATTCTTTAGGATATTCATATAAATTTGATGTGTTGAATGCAGCTGATTATGGAATACCACAAACTAGAAGAAGATTATTTGTAATTGGTTTTAGAAATGATTATAAAATGTATTTTAATAATTTTGTGTTTCCACCTAAGCAAAAGAAATTATTATTTAAAATGAAAGATTTTACTGAAAATTTCTCCCATTTTGGTGGTATGTCTTACAATAATTATGGAGAAATTGAATTCGATAATATACCAGGAAGCGTAGATTCGAAATATATTTTAAGTCCAAAACTTTATAACTATGTAATGAAAAGTGGAACTAAAACTTTTGTCCAAAAAGTAGAAATCAATAAAGATATAGCAAGGACTTTGTTGAAGACGATGGGGAATAGACATAGAGCAGGGGTTGATAATTATGTATCTTTTGATGGTACGGAAAGTTTAGGTTCGGTTAGAATGTTAACTGAAAGAGAAGCTCATCGTTTAATGGGTTTTACTGATGATTATAAAATTGTCGTATCTCGTGCTCAAGCTTATAAACAAGCAGGTAATTCTATAGTAGTAGATGTGCTTATGGAAATTTTGAAAAATATAATATCTACAGGTATTTTCAATGAGGAGGGATAATTATTATGCTTACATTAAATGATGCTAAGAATAGTTTAGAAGGCGTTTTAAAACTAAGTGATTGTGAACGTGAGTTTGTTGTTAAATGGTTGAGTGGTTCTAGCCAAGCGAGTTTTTTTATAGGTGATAAGCCTGAATTAAAAAACGAAATTAAAAGCTTTATTTTTGGAGAGAAAAAATGCTATCTTGACTTAAATTCATATGTTTCTTATTTAAAAAAAATTAAGATTATTGTTGAAAAATATAGCTCAATGTTTTATGGCCCATTTGATAAAATCGATTACTTAATCAATAAGTTTTCTAACATAAATCCATCTAATGCTTATGTTATTTTGAGTTATGATGGTGATGATAGATATATTCGCATTTTAAATGATAAAAACGGATATAAAGAAAATGTAATTAATTATGGAGAATTGCCATTAAAAAATGGTGATGATTTTCGTCACTCGTTCTTAGGTGGTATTACCAATATCAAAATTAGTAAAGAAAATAATGAATATAAAATTTTTATTAATCTTATTAATGATTGGAGAGATGTACTTATGCAAGAAAAAGGTAAAAAGGTGGATTTAGAATCATTGGTTAATATTTTTAATGATGAAATGGCACAAAACATAAATAATGGAAATAGTCCAGAAATAGCTGCATGTATATTTGGAATTAAGTATGCGCCACTCTTAAAAAATAATGAAAGCAAGTTTTCTTATATTGATATTGTTAATAATTCTAGATTTAATTCAAATACAGTTATAGATAGTTTAAATAATGGAATGCTTATGTCATCATCTATTTTGTGGAGCAAAAATGTTTTTGATGATGAGCAAAACGGTGATATGAATTTTAATGTTTATGGCATTCATATTAAATATCAAAATTCAGCTATGGACCCTAATAATCCACACGTGTGCATTGGATGGAGTCCATTAGGGGATATTTCAGCCATTGCTAACAAAAACGACATGAAAATTTTGTATTCCAGTAAATGGCCTGAAGCCTCAAGTAATACAACTGGTGCTAATGTAGGTCAAATTTGGATGTTTAAGGATACAATCAAAATAAATGATTACATTGTCTTCTTTGATAGAGGAATAGCACATATTGGTAGAGTTACAGGAAACTATGAGTATTTGACAAATGTTCCAAATCAAAGCGGTGATTATGTCAATAATAGAAAAGTAGAATGGATTAAAGATATACCATATAAAGATTTACCACAAGAATATGCAAAAAGTGCTTTAACTAGAAAATCAGTGTTTAAATTGGATTCGTATAAACCTTTAATTCAAGAAATCATAAATGGAAATAAAATTGTTAAGGATGAATACGATGATGTTGATGAAGAAGACATGGACGAGAATGGTGCATATCCTCTTTTCAATTTTACTAAATCACCTATCACTGATGGTCAAAACCTTATTGTTTATGGAACACCAGGTTGTGGGAAATCATACTATGTTGAACATACACTATTAGATGGCTATTCAAAAGAAAACTACATTAGGACAACTTTTTATCAAGATTACACAAACACTGACTTTGTAGGTCAAATTTTACCGGTTGTTGAAGGGGGATAAGGTTACTTACAAATTTAATCCTGGTCCTTTTACTCTTGCATTGGAACAAGCAATTAGAAAACCAAACGAGAGAATTGCCTTAGTTATTGAAGAATTAAATAGAGGTAGTGCAGCTAGCATTTTTGGTGATATCTTCCAACTTTTGGATAGAAAAGAAGGAGTTAGTGAATATGGAATCACTAATGTTAACATCATCAATTATTTAAAGGAGAAGTTTGAGGGTGTTTATACATTTAAAGAAATTAGACTACCAGGTAATCTTTCAATTTACGCAACAATGAATACGTCTGACCAAAATGTATTCACATTGGATACTGCCTTCAAGAGAAGATGGAAATTCAAAAAGCTTATTAATGAGTTTGCAAAAGACCACAAATTCAAAGATAAGTATATTCCAGGCGCCGATATTACATGGGAAGAATTAGTCAATGATATAAACGAATATATTTTAGAATGCTCAAGTGGACTTAATAGTGAGGATAAGCAATTAGGAGTATATTTCGTTGATGAGAATGGAATGAGAAAAGAAAAGGTAGATGCATCCGATCCTGAGGCAGTCAACGCTTTTGCTTACAAAGTACTTGAATACTTATGGTCTGATGTTGCTAAATTTGATAGAAATAAATGGTTTGCTGATGGAATCAAATCTCTAGATGAACTTGTAAAAGAATACAAGGAAAAAGGATTAGAGGTATTCGTAGATGGCATCTTCAACAAGTAAAAAAGATATTGTTGACATTGAAATAAATTATCATAAAGTTACTAATAAAGTAGATGACTCTTTTATTGGTATAAAAATCAAGAACAATAGAATCGATTTTTATTATCCTGAAACATATAATTTTGATGAGTCATCTATTGAAAAATCAAGAGAAGATGTTCTTGCGATATTACAAACAATATCAATTGCAAAAACACATTCTAATTCAAGGATAAAAGTTGAGTCATCGTTTTCAAATAATGAGGCTATTCCCTTGTTATCATATTTATGGATTATTAGAGACTACTTGATGAATGGATTTTATGTCAACAGGGAAAAAGTCTTAAAGAAAAATCAAAGAGGAAAAGTTGATTGGAAAAGGACTCTAAATGGCCAACCGATTATATCAAAAGGCAATGTTGTATATAGCGACATTGTGGTATCAGTCAAAAACGAGCTTGATAACATTATTGTTGAAATACATAAATATTGTGTTAAGAAAAGCCTAGATATCTTAGGATGGTTATTTGGAATCAACAGTTCTAATTTTATTGAAACTAAAACATTCTACAAAGAATTAAAGAATATCTATATCGATACTTTAAGAAAAGAATTGAGTCAAACTTTTGATGATGAAAAGAAATTAAGATTATCGAATATGTTATCCATCATTGAAGGCTTAAGTGATGAACAAAATGGTAATGAACTTGTATACGGTGTTGATTCTTATGCTTATATCTTTGAAAGAATGATTAATTCAATCTTCGGAAATAGAGATGCAACCAAATTTAATCCTAGTGCAAACTGGTTTATGAAATCAAATGATTATAAGGTCCCATTTCCTAGTAGCGATTTAAGACCAGATACTATTTTGATAAAAGACAATATCGCTTATGTCCTTGATTCAAAATTTTATCGTTTTGGTTATACGGCAAATACTAAGGATTTGCCTGAAACAACATCTATTCAAAAACAAATTACTTATGGCGATTTCATCAAAAACAATAAAATGGGAGATGAGATACAAAAGATTAGAAATGCTTTTATTCTTCCGTATAATAAATCGAATAATAAACTTGGTCTTAATGGAATTATTGAGTACATTGGTTACTCTAAGACTGATTACAGAAAAGGAGCCGAAGATCACGAGATTATTCATGCATTCCTTATTGACTTAAAATATGTTATTGAGACATGGAATAAACGAAATCATGGCAACGATGTAGCGAGCCTTGTAAAGCAAATCGAGGATATTCAGAAAACAAGAATTAAGCAAGAGCGAGATATCGATTTTGCTAGCAAAACTATACAAATCAAGGACGGTCAAACTTTTGTAGGTGGCATCCTTAGTTCCTTTTATGCAACAATCCATAATTCAAAATTGAAACAAACATTGACCAATCAAGAAATTCTTTATGTCGATGGATATTTTGTCATTAACGATGCTAAGTACATAGATATTGAAGATGGCAAAAAGCATCTAAGTGCATATGCAATGATGCATAGAGATGAGTGTTGCTTGGCTTTTGATGCCATAGAAGAAAGCGACGAAAACCTACCATACGAATCATGCAAAAATTGTGAGAAGAGAAAAAAAGCTAGTCCGAAGAAAATAAAAACGGACGACGAGCATAATCAAAGGATATTCTTAAGAGCACAGGATGCGGATGTCGATAGAGTACTCGAAGATAACAAGGACGCTATTGAACTCAAAAACAAATTATCTGGTTCATTTGCATTCAATCTAAATACTTTAATGGAAGATGGAGGATTCAGTATCAATCAACTTGCAAAAAGTTCTAAGGTAGATAATGGTAAAATTAGTAAGATTTTGGAAGGTTCTGCAATGCCATCACTAGTAGATTGTATGAGATTTTGTGCAGCATTTGAATTGCATCCAATAGTTGCTCATCAATTATTGTCTAGTGCGAGTTTTGATTTAAATACATCAAATGAGCAACATCAGTTTTATAATTTTCTTATAAACTATTGCTATGGCGAAGATGTGCATTCTTGGTCTTTAAAATGCGCCGAAACCAACCATGGAGATTGGATAATTTAAAAAATGATAAAAATTGTTTGGGAAGTTTCCCAAATTTTATAACTGAATAGTCGATAGAAATACGGCCTTATGCCTTATTAGATTTATATCTAGTAGGTATAAGGTCTTTTTTTTATGCTTTTTTTAAAGAAAATAGCTATTTTTGCATCATTTTTAGTTTGGGAAAACTCCCAAAGTTGGAAATAACGCTTTTGTTATAATGGGCTCGTACTTAGGTGCTGTAACGCCTAGTCGGAGATATTAAGGACTTACAGGTCAACGCTACTTCATACCTCAAACAATTTAATATCGCAGTCTAGTAATTTTAGCGGACGAACGCACTGCAAAACGAAATGGAAAAAATCTATTTTAGACATCCATATCTTTTGCCATGCTTTTTTGTGCCGCTCTTGATACTTGTTCCATTTCGTCACTTGGATGTCGGAAGGAACACATATGTCAAAGAACGACAATCAAAAACTTCAAGCTGAAGAAGCACAAAACAGCACGCTTTTTAATCCTGATGTGGATTATGAACAACCATCCGATGATAGACCTTATGTTTATTTAGTTGGCAAGACAAAACTTTATGTTGATGAAGAACAGTTTAAGTTCTTACGTGAGGATTATTGGGAAGAAAAGACTGAAAATTGGTTGAAGAGTAGATGTCTAATCCCTGCAGAACGTGGCGAACTAAAAATCTGTCGTGGTAATTGTGAAGAATGTCCAATGTTTAGAAACGGATGGAATAAACCTACATATGGTGGATTTGAAGAAATGGATGAAGAAGAATATTTAGCATTAAATCCTCAACAATCCATACTTGATAAGCTTATCGAAGAAGAGCGAATTAAGGCGATGTATGATGCAATTGATAATTTAGAAGATCCAATTGACCGCTTCATCATGCGTCAATATCTATTAGATAAAAAGGACGCAGAAGTTGCATCAAAAATTGGTAAATCACGTCAAACAGTCATTACTAGAAGAAACAAATGCATTGAGTATTTGAAAGATATTTTAAAAAATTACTAAAATCACTTTACACCTACCTTCTTAATAACTCTCTCCTTATGAAGATGCAACAGACAGTTAGCTCTTCAAGAAAGGACATGAGTTATGGAAATAACTAAAAACAAACCAAAAGGCGATGTTGAAAGAGATCTAATTACTGCAGATGACATTATTATGACTCTACTTGTTATTGGCTCTCTTTCCAAATGCCTAGCTCGAAAACTTATCGTTGAGCAAGAAAAACTGAAGAAGGAGGAAATCAAACGTGGCTTTAAGATTTAATAATTTAGATGATGCAATCGATACTGTTATCAATGCACTTGAGTGGATTCGTGAAAACGCAACTATTCCTGAACGTGATGATTGGGAAGAATACAAAAAAGAAGAACTTGCACGTGATGCGGCTCTAGAAGAAAAAGAAAAGTTAATAACAATTGAAGATGTTAGACCTGTGCTTGCTGATATTTCAAGAAATGGTCATACAGCAGATGTTAAAGAATTGCTAAAAAAGTATGGTGCGAATAAGCTATCCGAAGTTAAATCCGAAGACTTAACGGCTTTGCTAAAAGATGCGGAGGTACTCAAATAATGCCTTCAAATCACGCACTTTTAGGACCAAGTTCAAGTAAAAGGTGGCTTAGTTGTACACCTTCTGCAAGACTTACTGAAAACTATGAAGATAAAGAATCGGTTTTTGCACAAGAAGGCACTTTGGCACATTCTTTTGCGGAATATAAACTTAATAAGGCAATGGGAAGAACTATTCCTGAACCTGAAAAGAATGAATTTTATTCTGCCGAGATTGAAGAATGTACTAATGCTTATGTTTCTTACATCATTGAGCTATATGAGCAAGCAAAAAAGAAATGTAAAGATCCGATTTTACTTGTTGAGCAAGAAGTATCTTTGACTGAATATGTTGAAGGATGCTTTGGAACGTGCGACTGCTTAATTGCCAGTGATGATACTCTTTACATAGTTGATTACAAGCACGGAAGAGGAATTCCTGTAAATGCAGAAAATAACACACAAATGATGATGTATGCATTAGGAGCTTTATTAATATTCGACTCGCTTTACGATATCAAGAAAATTCATATGACAATTTTTCAACCAAGACTTTCAAATATTTCAACATTTGAAATGGAAAAGGAAGAACTAGTTGATTGGGCAGAAAATATTTTGAAACCTAGAGCCTTAATGGCTTATAAAGGTGAAGGAGAGTATCGTTGCGGTGAGTGGTGTACTTTTTGCAAAGCTCGTAGTACTTGTAGAGAAAGAGCTAAAAGCAATATGGCACTTGCAAAAGATGAATTTAAAGAACCACCTCTATTAACTGATGAAGAAATTGAAGAGGTTTTATCTAAAATTGATGGACTTTTATCTTGGGCTAATGATGTGAAGGATTATGCATTTCAAGAGGCACTTAATGGCAAGAAATGGACAAATTACAAATTGGTTGAGGGAAGGTCTAATCGTAAGTATTCGAATGAAACCGAAGTTGCAAATATTTTGATTGCCGCAGGGTATGATCCGTATGAAAAGAAACTTGTAACAATTACTGAATTGCAAAAGAGGCTAGGAAAACAAAAGTTTGAAGAGTTAATTGGTAAATTCATTGTAAAGCCTGAAGGCAAGCCAACACTTGTAGAACGATCAGATAAGCGTGCAGAAATAGAAATTACATCTGCACAGGATGATTTTAAAAATATAGACAAAATGGAGGATTAATAAAATGTCAAATAAAATTCAAAATCAAAGTAAAGTAATCACAGGACCAAATACGGTTTTTAGTTATTTAAATTGTTGGGAGCCTAAAGCATTGACTGAAAATGCTACTCCTAAATATTCAGTATCTCTTATTATCAAAAAAAGTGATATTAGAACAATTGATAAAATTAAAAAAGCAATTGAATACGCATATAAAGAAGGCGAATCAAAGCTTAAAGGAAATGGTAAGTCAGTACCTGCACTTTCTGTACTTAAAACACCTCTTCGTGATGGTGACACAGAAAGACCTGATGATGAGGCTTATAAGGGTTGCTATTTTGTTAATGCAAATTCAACTCAAGCTCCCGGTATTGTAGATGGAAATTGTAATCCAATTTTAGAAAGAAGCGAAATGTACTCAGGAGTTATTGGTAGAGCTAGTATTACATTTTATGCGTTTAATTCCAATGGAAATAAAGGCATTGCATGTTCACTTAATAACCTTCAAAAATTGGCAGATGGTGAGCCTTTAGGTAGTAAGGCATCAGCCGAGAGTGATTTCGGTACAAGTGATGATGAAGACTTCCTTGATTAATAAACTTTTTATCGATATCGAAACATTTTCAAGTATAGATTTAAGCAAGTGTGGCGTTTACAAATATGCAGAGTCGAGTGATTTTGAAATATTGCTCTTAGGATATTCAGTAGATGGTACAGATGTTAAGGTTGTAGATTTAGCGGGTGGGGAGCTTATTCCACCTGCTATTCTTGATGCTATAACAAATGACTCAGTTACTAAATATAGTTTTAATGCAATGTTTGAAAGAGTGTGTTTATCAAGATATTTAAATATACCTAATGGAACTTATCTTAATCCCAATTCTTGGAGATGTCATATGGTGTGGAGTGCCTATTTAGGTTTACCACTATCACTAAAAGATGTCGGTAAAGTGCTTAAACTGAAAGATCAAAAAATGGACGAAGGTAAAGAACTTATAAGATTCTTTTGTACACCTTGCAGTCCGACTAAAAATAATAGTGGCAGAACTAGAAATCTGCCTTGCCATGCTACTTCAAAATGGAGTGTATTTAAAACATATAACAAGCGAGATGTTGAGGCTGAAATAGAAATCCATAACAGGCTTATTAAATATCCAGTCCCTGATTTTGTATGGGATGAATATCACCTAGATCAAGTAATAAATGATAGAGGAATCAACCTTGATATGACACTTGTAAATAATGCCATTTCCATTGATGAAGAAATACGAGATGACCTTCTTAAAGCTATGCAAAGTTTAACTGAACTTGATAATCCGAACTCAGTAATGCAACTTAAAACTTGGTTTTTAAAACTTGGTATCGATGTTGATGACTTAGGGAAGAAGAATGTAGCAAAACTTAAGGGAATTGTAAAAAGTGGTGAAATCGTAGAGGTTTTATCATTAAGACAACAACTATCAAAATCATCAGTTAAAAAGTATATCGCTATGAAAAATGCAAGATGTAATGATAATCGTGCTCATGGAATGTTTCAATTTTACGGAGCAAATAGGAGTGGAAGATTTAGTGGAAGGCTTATACAGTTGCAGAACCTTCCTCAAAACCATTTACCTGATCTTGATAAGGCAAGAGAACTTGTAAAGCAAAGAAACATAGATGCATTAAAAATGCTTTATGAAGATATCCCATCAACATTATCAGAACTTATAAGAACAGCTTTTATACCAAAACAAGGATACAAATTTATAGTATCTGACTTTTCTGCTATTGAAGCTAGAGTTATTGCTTGGTTTTCTAAAGAGCAGTGGCGAATTGATGCCTTTAAAAATGGTGCGGATATCTATTGCCAAAGTGCTAGTGCAATGTTCGGTGTTCAGGTTGTTAAACATGGAATAAACGGGCACTTAAGACAAAAGGGTAAAGTGGCAGAACTTGCCTGTGGATACGGCGGAGGTGTTGGTGCATTAACCGCCATGGGTGCTTTAGATATGGGAATTAAAGAAAGTGAACTTCAGTCAATTGTTACTGCTTGGCGAAAAGCATCACCACATATCGTTGAGTTTTGGTGGGCGGTAGATAGAGCTAGCAAAAAGGCAATTGAACAAAAGACTGTTACCACTACACATGGACTTATTTTTGAATACAAGAGCGGAATGCTTTTTATTACATTGCCAAGTGGTAGGAAGTTAGCTTATGTAAAGCCAAGAATCGAAACGAACAAATATGGTAGTGAAAGTATTACTTATGAAGGCATTGGTGCTACTAAAAAATGGGAGCGTATTGAAACATATGGACCAAAGCTTGTTGAGAATATTGTTCAAGCAACTGCAAGGGATATCTTGTGTTATGCAATGAAAACCTTAAAAGATTATCGCATTGTTGCACACGTGCATGATGAATTAATTATTGAAGCACCAATGGATGAAACCGTAGAACATATATCGAGTTTGATGTCGAAAAGTCCTGAATGGTGTCAAGATTTGATACTTAACGCAGATGGTTATGAATGCAATTTTTATAAAAAGGATTAGGAGGAAAACTAATGTTTAATATTTATAACTCAAATGTTGTGGGTGTAGCAGCTAATTGCTTATATCCAAATAAAATTGAAATTAAAGATAATGAATCACTTAAAATGGCAGTTTCAAAAGATTATGTTTGTGTTGCTTATAAAAACAATTATCGCAATAATGATAATTTTTTATATTCTGATTGCTTGCCTTTTGATTGTGATAATGATCATTCAGATGAACCTAATGATTGGATTATGCCAAGCGATGTTATTGCAGCTTTTCCTGGTGTTGAAATAGGTATTCATTATAGTAGAAATCATATGAAGGACAAAGGCGGAAAAACGGCAAGACCTAAGTTTCATTGTTTATTTCCTATTAGGCAAATAACCGATGCGGTTGAATACGCAAATTTAAAGAAAAGAGTATCTTCTTTATTTCCTTACTTTGATAAGAACGCTATGGATTCTGCTAGGTTTTTCTTTGGAACTGAAGATGCAAATGTAATGTATGTAAAAGGTGATATTAACCTTACTGACTTTCTAGATGAAGAGGAAGAAGAGTTTGATAAAGATATAAAATCAATAAAACAAGGTTCGAGAAATAATACTATGTCTCGTTTTGCATCAAGAATTCTTAAACGATATGGTGATACAGAAGATGCATATTCCGCTTTTCTAGATGAGGCTAGTAAATGCGTTCCTCCACTTGAAGATAGTGAGCTTAAGTTTATATGGTCTAGTGCTAAAAAATTCTACAAAAAGATATCTTCAAATCCTAGTTATATTCAACCATCAAAATACAATGACTTAAATTCTTATAAGCCATCAGATTATACCGATGTAGGACAAGCTGTTATACTTACTAATTATTTTTCAAATGAATTAAGATACAGTCCCGCAACACATTTCTTATGGTTTAACAGTTGTTATTGGAAAGAATCCGAAGAAGGAGGACAACGAGTAGCACAAGAACTTACGAGACGTCAACTTGCCGAGGCAATAAGTTATATGTTAAAAGCAAAAGAAGAGTTTGAAAAGTTAGGTACTCAAATTGAAGTCGCACTTAAAGCAGGTAAAAAACTCGAAGAGCAATTATCTCAAGAGCAACTTGCTGCACTAAAAAAATATAGGGATGCTTTGACGTATTATCAATTTGTATTGAAACGTAGAGACTCAAAGTATATTACTGCTGTTCTTAAAGAAGTTAAACCAATGATTGAAATAGATCCTAAAGAACTTAACGGCAATGAATTTTTGCTTAATACGCCAAGTGGTACATTGGATTTAAGAAAAGGTGTGTCTAGTTTAAGGGAACATGATCCACACGATTACATAACAAAATGTACCTCAGTCTCACCCAGTGATAAGGGTAAGGATTTATGGCTTGATTGCTTAAATAAAATATTTGCAAAAGATATCGAACTTATTGATTATGTTCAACAAATTTGTGGCCTTGCAGTTATTGGAAAAGTATATGTTGAAGCTTTAATAGTTGCATATGGCGATGGTGGTAATGGTAAATCAACGTTTTGGAATTCTATATTCAGGGTTCTTGGAAATTATAGTGGAAAAATATCTGCTGATACTTTAACAGTTGGATGCAAACGTAACATTAAACCTGAAATGGCAGAAATAAATGGTCGCAGATTACTTATTGCTAGTGAATCACAAGAGGGTGCGAGATTAAACGACTCAATTGTTAAGCAACTATGTTCCACAGATGAGGTTAATGCCGAAAAGAAATATAAAGATCCATTCTATTTTACGCCATGTCATACGCTTGTTTTATACACTAACCATTTACCTAGAGTAAGTGGAAATGATGATGGGATTTGGCGAAGACTAATTGTAATTCCTTTTAATAACAAGTTAACAGGCAGTGGTGATATTAAAAATTATGCTGATTACTTATGTGAAAATGCAGGTGAATACATCTTAAGTTGGGTAATCGAAGGTGCAAGAAAAGTAATTAATAATGGCTTTCATATAGAAACGCCAAAATGTGTAACTAATGCAATAGGCACTTATCGTGAACAAAATGACTGGTTCCATCATTTCTTAGAGGATTGTTGTGAAGTAGGTGATAAATTCACTGAAAGTTCAAACGCTTTATACTCAAACTACAAACGCTATTGTACCGATATGAGCGAATACACAAGAAGTACTACTGACTTTTATAATGCTTTAGAGAAGAACGGATTTACAAGATTCGAGAAAAATCGTAAGAGATACTTTAAAGGTTTGAAAATTAAAGAAGATGCCTTTAACGATTTTGAGGACTTTTTGAACTAAAAATCACTAAATTACAAGGTCTAACAATGTCTCTATACTAACTTTTATATAAGACCAAAAAATTTAGTATATAGAAAAGTTTTATATACGAGGTTGATAGACCTTGTAGTTAGGCTATTTTACGGAAGAAAAAGCAATAGAAAAAAAGTTAATAAAAGCAGTAAAAGCTCGTGGTGGGCTTGCATTGAAACTTGTATCACCTGGATTTGATGGAGTACCAGATAGAATTATATTACTTGCACTTGGCAAAATTGCATTTGTTGAGGTAAAAGCTCCAAATCAAAAGCCAAGAAAACTACAACTTTTAAGACATAGGCAGTTAAGGACGTTAGGCTTTAAAGTTTATGTTTTAGATAATGAAAAAGACATAGGAGGAATCATTGATGAAATACAATCCACATAATTATCAAATTTATGCAACTGAGTTTATAGAAAGCCACAACGAATCTGCAATTTTGCTTTCAATGGGGTTAGGCAAAACGATAATAACATTGACTGCAATTAATGATTTATTATTTGATTCCTTTGATGTAAACAAGGTTTTAATAATCGCACCTTTAAGGGTTGCAAAAACGACATGGAAAGATGAAATAGAAAAGTGGGAACATTTAAAGCTACTAAAATATTCAATTATTGTTGGAACTGAACTTGAAAGAATTTCTGCACTCAAAACAAAAGCGGATATTTACATAATTAATCGTGAAAATGTTCAGTGGTTAGTTGAAGAAAGTGGATGCACTTTTAAATTCGATATGATTGTAGTTGATGAACTTTCATCTTTTAAAAATGGCAAATCAAAAAGGTTTCAAAGTCTTATGAAGGTTAGACCACTAGCTAAAAGAATTGTTGGACTTACAGGAACTCCTGCATCAAATGGACTTATGGATCTTTGGAGTGAATATAAGTTGCTTGATTATGGAAAAAGACTAGGAAGGTTTATAACTCATTATCGAAATAACTACTTTGCACCTGATAGGCGGAATGGAACAATTATCTATTCGTATAAGCCATTGCCTTTTGCAGAAGAAACCATCTACGATAAAATTTCTGACATTACTATTTCAATGACGTCAAATGATTACTTGCAAATGCCTGATTTAATTAAAAATGAAGTAAAGGTTGAAATGTCTGAAGAAGAATTAACCAAATATAAAGCTTTACAAAACGATTTAGTATTGAGTTTAGATGACGACGATATAAGTGCAAGTAGTGCAGGAGTTTTGTCAAATAAACTATCTCAAATGGCGAATGGTGCAATTTATACAGAAGATCATATTTCACTTAATATACATAATCGCAAACTTGATGCTTTAGAAGATCTAATAGAGCAAGCATATGGAAAGCCAGTCCTTGTTGCTTATTGGTTTAAACATGATTTAGAGCGAATTAGCAAAAGACTAAAAGAATTAAATATTCCATTTGAAGAAATTAAAACCGAATCCACAATCAGAAAATGGAATAAAGGCAAAGTTCAAGTCGGCTTGATTCATCCTGCATCTGCAGGACATGGACTTAATCTTCAAAGTGGAGGCTCAACACTTATTTGGTTTGGTCTTACTTGGAGTTTGGAACTTTACGAGCAAACAAATGCAAGACTTTATAGGCAAGGTCAAAAAGCAAGCACTGTTGTTATAGAGCATATTATCACTAAAGGAACAATTGATGAAGAAATCCTTAAAGCATTAGAAAGAAAAGACTGCGTTCAAGGTGCATTAATAAATGCAGTAAAAGTTAGTTTGAAAGGGAGGTAAGCAAATATGGATAGAATTGAGTTTTTAAGCGGTTATCATAATCTTGAAATTAAAATTCAAAAGAAAAGAGAATACATTGCTTTTTGTGAAGAAAGAAGCTTAGCTATTCCAGGCCCTTCCTATGGCGAAAAGATAGGTTCTAATCCTAATCAAAATAATGATGCACCTTTCGTTAAATGGATTTACAAAAAAATTGAAGCCGAAACAGAACTGAAAGAACTTGAAGTGAAAGCTGCAAAAACAAAACTAGAAATTGAAGAATCCATAGCAAATTTAAAAAATGATGACTTTGAAAGAATACTAACATATCGATACATAGATTGGCTCACGTGGGATGAAATTGGTTCACGTATGTATTTGTCAAGATCAACAATAAAAAGATGGCATAAAGATGCATTAGAGTTAATAAATTGAATATTTTATTGTATAATATAACAACCGGTGATGATTGAAAATTTACGAATCTGTTTCAATTTAAAATACAGAAATTATTTCATTGTTCTAGTTGTTTTTAATGGCTAGGGCAGAAAAGTCACCGAGAAAGATAAGAAAGGAGCAACACATATGGAAATTTTAAGAAACATATTACTTAAGATTACAGATGTTATAGGTTGCTCCGTAGCTAGTTGATTAATTGGCAAGCTATGTGAGCACCTATGGCAGAAATGACATAAGTAATCACCTTATCGGAGGACTTCGGTCCTCTTTTATTTTAAAATGTTGAACCACTATGAACCGATGTGAACCGTTGAGAACATAAGGAAGTGTGGTATAATTATAATAGGCGAAAGCTATAGAAAACTAGGTCAATAGTGCAACATCTATTGGCCTTTTTTCATGGGCAGAAGGAGGTAGTGATTATGCCAAGCAAACCAAAGAAACCATGTGCCTATCCAGGTTGTCCGAATCTTACGCATGAGACTTATTGTGAGGATCATCAAGCATTAAGGCATAAGCAATACGACAAATATAATCGAGCTCCCAACCACGATAAGAAGTATGGGAACAATTGGCGAAGAATCCGTGCACTTTATGTTAAGCAGCATCCATTGTGCGAGCGTTGTTTGAAAGAAGGAAGAATCACACCTGTTGAAGAGGTTCATCACATCATACCTCTTTCTCGTGGCGGAACTAACCAGTTCTCGAACCTGATGTCGCTTTGTCAAAGCTGTCATACGAAGATTCATTACGAAATTGGTGATAGGAAATAGGGGTAAGGGGGTTTGAATCCCACCAACTAAAAAGTTCAAAACCGAGCCTGGGGTTTCGTGCGTAAAAATTCGAGTTCAAACGGGGTAATAGGCTGTTAATCGATAGTAAAATCAAGGATTTTATGATATAATACATCCAACTAATGATTAATGACGGAGGAAAGATTTATGGCTTATTATATTTCTAATCCAACAGCAACAATACCATGTATTAAACCTAATAATAAGTTTTCTACGATTGGCGAACTTTATGATTTATTAAATAGTATTGGCTGGAACGAAATGACTGTTTATTTAAAAGTTCAATGGGATCCTGCATTAAAATGTTCAGGACAATGTAATTCAACTGCACTGTTAGTTAAAGAGTATTTTGGTGGAGAAATTATAAATTATCCTAATCCAAATGGTGGTGCTGTAAAAAAAGGTCATTGTTTTAATAGAATTAACGGAGTAGACATCGATTTGACTTCAGATCAATTTACGCCACAGCTAACAGGATACAGCGGATTAACAAAAAAAGCCAATTTCGGGATGCAACAATTTTCTTGTGAAAGAGCAGCGTACATTTTGAAATTGAAATTAGGACTATAATTATTAGCTCACTTCGGTGGGCTTTTATTTTACTCGGACTACCTTATGGTGGTCTTTTTTTATACCAAAATGGAGGTGAGCAAATGGCTAAAGATGGAACAATGCGTGGCGGTCCAAGAGCCAATTCGGGACCAAAGAAGAAAGCCTTGGCAGATAAGCTACTCGAAGGCAAAGCGGAATTGGACAATGGTGCAGTCGTATTGCCTGAACCAGTGAGTATCGAGGGCGTCGATATGCCACCGATAAAGGACTTTCTAAAAGCAAAACAAAAGAATGGTAAAGATATGTGTGCTGAGGAAGTCTATAAAAGTACATATCTTTGGCTCAAGAAACGAAGATGTGAAAAACTAGTATCTACACAACTTTTAGAACAATATGCAATGAGCGTTTCTCGTTGGGTTCAATGTGAAGAAGCTATTAGCGAATTTGGATTTCTAGCAAAGCATCCTACAACTGGTAATGCAATGCAAAGCCCTTATGTGGCAATGAGCCAAAATTATATGAAACAAGTAAATCAGATATGGTTTCAAATCTATCAAGCCGTAAAGGATAACTGTTCTACTGATATCGGTGGAGCTAATCCTCAAGATGATTTGATGGAAAGATTATTACAAACTAGAAGAAGATAGGTCACCTAAAGGCGGCCTTTTTTTATTGGAGGTAGCAATGTTAAAAGTAATTGAATTATTTGCAGGTATTGGTGCTCAACGAAAAGCACTACAAAAAGCAGACATAGAACATGAAGTGATTGCTATATCAGAAATCGATAAGTATGCTATTCAATCTTACAATTCAATTCATGGTGAAACACTTAATCTTGGTGATATTACTAAAATAGAGAAAATGCCAAAAGCCGATCTATGGACTTATTCGTTTCCTTGCACTGATATTTCATTAGCAGGCAGGATGAATGGGTTTGAAAAATACAGTGGGACTCACTCATCACTTTTATGGGAAGTTCAAAGACTACTTTCCATATCAATTGATGATGGGACACTGCCTAAATACTTATTGATGGAGAATGTTAAAAATCTTATAAGCAAAAAGTTTAAGCCTTTGTTTGATGAGTGGTGTAAATATCTTGAAAGCTTAGGATATAAGAATTTTTATAAAGTATTAAATGCTAAAGACTATGGTATCCCACAAAATAGAGAACGTGTATTTATGATTTCAATTAAAGATGACAACGCATTGTATCAGTTTCCGAATGAGATCAATTTAGATACAAAAATAGGTGACTATTTGGAAAATGATGTTGATGAAAAATATTATCTTTCAGCTAAGTTGATTAATTGTTTTACTGATATGAAGAATCGCAATGGGATTTTTAGAGGGCTTCAATTTCAACCAAAGTTAATATTTAAAGATGAAGTTGCTAGGACAATTACTACAAGAGCAGGCACAAGACCTTGTGACAACTTTATAGTTGAACCTGTTATTTCGTTAGATGGAAAAGTGATAGTTCCCCAAGCCACTAAAGATGGATATGCGATAGCCAATGTAGGTGATGGAATTTATACAAATAGATGCACATTCAAGCGAGGCGTAGTTCAAAAGGATAAAATACCAACATTAAAAACAAGCGTAAATGATATCGCAGTTGTCGTAACTAAAGATTCAGAAAACTACATCCAATGGAAACAAAAAGGATGGTTTGATATCGAATGTAGAGCGTACAAAGAAGACAAAATATCTGGTGCATTAAATACACGTGGACACATTAAAGTTCTTACTAATGATGTAGCAATAAGAAGGTTAACGCCGCTCGAGTGCTTTAGGCTCATGGGATTTGACGATGAAGATTATAGAAAGATAAAAGAGCTTAAGATTTCTGATACTCAAGCTTATAAAATGGCAGGAAACTCAATTGTGGTTAACTGCCTTACTGAAATATTTAAAAAACTAAAGGAGATAATGTAATATGTTTGAAAAAGTAAATCCAAGTCACCCTGATAAGGTGGCAGATAGAATTGCAGGTGCAATAGTCGACCTTGCATATAAACAAGATGATAATCCTAGAATTGCAGTTGAGGTACTAATAGGTCATGGTAAGTGTCATATTATTGCAGAGAGTTCTGTGTATATTGATAAAAATGATATTAAGCTAGCGGTTAAAAGAATTGCAGGCAATGTAGATGTCGATTATGTTGAAGTTCCTCAAGATAAACATTTAGCTAATAATCAAGAAGGACAAATTAGATGTGGTGATAACGGAATTTTCAAAGGTGTCCCATTAACTAAAGAGCAGAAGAAACTATCGAAAATATCTCAAGAAATCTATAGCAAATATAAGTGTGATGGAAAATACATCTTAAATGATGGTAGATTAATCATTTGTCAAAGTAATGCTACAAACGAAGATTTAAAGAAAGAGTATCCGAATGCAGAGATTAATCCTTTAGGTTATTGGACGGGAGGAACCAATGTTGATACAGGTGCAACAAACAGGAAGCTTGGTAGCGACATGGCAGATTCTATTACAGGTGGCGGACTCCATGGTAAGGACTTGTCCAAAGCCGATGTCAGTGTAAATGTTTATGCTTTCCTTAAAGCACAAGCAACAGGAACGGCAGTTGAACTTTGTTGTGCAATTGGTGATGAATTTATCGACAATAGACCATATGAAGAAATTGTAAAAATCGCAAGAGAATTCATATTCGATTTAGGCGGCTTTGAGAAATTTGCCGAATGGGGCTTGGTCTAATGGGAGTACTTAAATATGAATGCACTAAGGATAGATGTAGGAGTACATACGATTTTACATGTGAACTTAACTGATGTTGATTTTACTGATATCAAAGAAATTGTTTTCACAATCAAGAATCCTTCACCTAAAAACTCAAAGCCAATCATTGAGAAAACTTTTACTGAATCAGGCTTTTATGAAGTAATCATTACACCATCTGAAAGTTTAAAACTTGTAGAAGGTGCTGAGTATGATTTCAATCAGGTTCTAAAAGATGAAACAAGGTACAAGATTAGCGATACAGGAAGGATAATCCTTCGAAAAAGTGTAGGTGACTTTTATGGCTGATAATATAGACGTTTCCAATGTTTCGAAGCAAAGAATAGATATCTCAATTCCTCCTAAGAAAATAGATCCAACAGGCGAAGGATGTACACCAACAATAGAGATTACTCATCTTTGGCATCTCGGTAAAATGAAAGAATTTGAGATAGCTCTTGATACCAAAATTCCAAAGGCACTATCTATTCTTCCGCAAGTCAAAGAAGAAGATATTTCAACTGTAAATACAAGAGAAAATGCGAAGATTTATGTCCAAGTAGGAGATACACCATCATATGCAACACTTGAACAGTTAAAAGAACTTAACACAAAAACAGTGTTCGTGGATGAGCTATCGGACACAAAAATTCATAAATTAAGCAATGAGGATATTGTAATGCTTAGAAAGGAGTAATAAAAAATGTCGCAAAAAAGAACACAATATGTAAAAACGACAAATGGTCTTGAAAAACAACTTATTGCATCATCCGCCGACATTGTAGAAATTAATACGATAGATGGTTTAGATGCAAAAAACGTTCAAGATGCGCTTGTAAAAATAAAAGACATCGCTGATAACGGTGGTGTTACTGGAGTAAAAGGTAATGGTGAGATAGATTATCGAAAAGGTAATGTAAATATTACACCAACAAACATTGGACTTGGTAATGTTACAAATCATGCACAAGTAAAAAGAACTGAAATGGGTGTTGCCAATGGCGTAGCTACATTAGGAGCAGATGGTAAAGTACCTTCAGGTCAATTGCCTTCTTATGTTGATGATGTTTTGGAATACGATAAAATGTCTGCGTTCCCTGCAACAGGTGAGACAGGCAAAATCTATGTGACAAAGGATACTAACCTAACTTATAGATGGTCAGGAACGTCATATGTTGAAATCAGTTCTTCGCTTGCCCTTGGAGAGACGTCATCAACGGCTTATGCAGGTGATAAAGGTAAGGCACTAGCTGCAAGAGTCACAGCCGTAGAAGGAAAGGCAAACACCAACGAGTCTAATATCTCAAGCGTAGGAACAAGAGTCACTAATCTTGAAAATGGAACTAAGGCAGCTAGTAAAGCAACCAAACTTGCAACGGCAAGGAAAATCTCAATCTCAGGTGATGCAACAGGAAGTACAGATTTTGATGGAAGTGTAGATAAAATAATTGCTTTGACACTTGCTAATTCAGGAGTTACTGCAGGTACCTATTCGGCAGTTGCAGTTGACACAAAAGGAAGAGTCACGGCAGGCAGCCAGATTGTTGAATGGGGAGCAAAGGGACAAACCGAGCCAAGTGCTAATTTAGCAGTAGGTGGCTTGTTCTTTATGCTTAATGAATAGGTGATTTTATGTCTTGTTATACACCGAAAAGGAAAACTAATAACAGGATCGAGGACGTAAAGCTTCCAATCAATTCTATAAAGGGCCTCGAGGATAGGCTTGCGACAATCGGAGGAAGGAAGCTGTCAATGCCAATCATAAGGCTCGCCAATGTTCTGGACACCAACAACACGATGATCATAGGCCCGAGCAACCCACTGAAGTTCTGCGTCGAGATCATCGATGGATCATTGCAGGTTGGGGATTCTTTGCAGATCTGCGTAAAGCAACTTGTCACATATAGGAAAAGGAACAAGCGAAAGTACCGATTGAGATGCCAGTGGAGTGTTAAGGTCACCGAGCAGGATATAGGCTCGAGATTCCTATACGTAAACGTCATCGAATCGCTGAGCGGAATATCGCAGAGATTGTACAGGACGAATGACTGGGGGAATTCGACCCTATCGCCGCTATACATCCGAATAAGAAGGCCGATTTTCGCTGGAACAAACGAGATAGATGCCTATTTTTCAAATATAGTGACAGTGTGGAAGAAATATTCCTTGGAAACAGGAAAGATACTATTCAAATAAAGAAATTACCGAGTGACGGAATCAACTCTGCAGGGGAAACCCCGCAGTGACAGTAAAACTCGCCAAAAGGCGTGTCGGCGCAAACTCTCGGTAATTTTTGTTTTTTTATGAGGAGGTAAAAATGAAAACAACCAAAGAAATGACGCTTGTTAGCATTGACAGGCTTATACCATATATAAATAACGCAAGGACGCATAGCGAAGCTCAGATTACGAAACTACGTTCAAGCCTTCGTGAATTTGGTTTTATTAATCCTGTGATTATTGATAAAAATTATAATATCATTGCAGGACATGGTCGAGTTCAAGCAGCAAAAGCAGAAGGGATAAAGGAAGTCCCTTGCGTCCTTGTTGACTATTTGACCGAAGCACAGAAAAAAGCGTACATCATTGCAGATAACCGAATGGCACTCGATGCTGGCTGGGATGAAGAAATATTAAAGGTAGAATTGGAGGCTCTCGAAGGGGAGTCTTTTGATTTGTCCCTTACAGGATTTGATGAGGATGAACTCGCAGACTTGTTCAAGGAAGATAAAGCGGACATTGAAGATGACGATTACGATTTGTCAGCCGCTTTGGAAAAAGCATCATTCGTTGAAAAAGGCGATAGATGGATAGTCGGAAGGCACGTTCTTTATTGTGGGGATGCAACCGATGCAGAAGACGTCAATAAGCTTATGGATGGGAAGAAGGCAAATTTGGTGCTTACAGATCCTCCTTATGGTGTGTCTTTTAAATCTTCAAGTGGGCTAACCATCAAAAACGATTCAATTAAAAATGAGGAATTTTATCAGTTCTTACTTGATGCTTTTAATAACATGGTTGCTCATTGTGAAAGTGGTGCAGCAGGATATGTCTTCCATGCAGATACCGAAGGACTTAACTTTAGGAAGGCATTTATTGATGCAGGTTTCCATTTAGCAGGATGTTGTATATGGGTAAAAGATTCACTTGTATTAGGTAGATCTGATTATCAGTGGCAGCATGAACCTGTACTTTATGGTTTCTTACAGAACGGAAAGCATAGATGGTTCTCAGACAGAAAACAAACTACCATTTGGAATTTTAAAAAACCTAAGAGGAATGAAAATCACCCAACAAGTAAACCTCTTGATTTGCTTTCTTACCCTTTGCAAAACAGCTCTCAGGAAAATGCAATTGTAATTGATGTCTTTGGCGGTTCTGGATCAACTCTAATTGCTTGTGAACTCTCTAATCGTATTTGCTACACGATGGAGCTCGATGAGAAATATGCATCGGTAATTCTAAGACGATATGTTGATAATGGCGGTAATCCTGAAGGAGTTTACTGCATTAGAAATGGTGAGAAAATCAACTATCTTGACGTGGTTAAAGAAGTTGAGAAAAAGTCCGATAATTCCTTTGCTAATGACTTGATATAAAACTCCTTTAGAGTGATATATATACTACCTTAAGGAGGTATTAAAAATGAACGAATTTAGAAAGAAATTATATGAAATGTGCGATAAGACCAATACAAGAAAGAGCGGCATCGACTTCCTTGTTAATTACTACATTGAATCATTACACTGGAGCGAAGAAGAGGCTTGCAAATACGCACTTAGCTTATTTAAAAATGGAACTATCCAAAATATTAAACTGATAGGAAAGGATGGACAAGAACTATGATTGATATTGAAAGCTTAAAAAAAGAGTTTCCTGTTGGTAGTAGAGTTGAACTTATCAAGATGGACGACAAACAAGCACCACCAATTGGAACAAAAGGTACAGTACTAGGTGTTGATGACATTGGTTCGATTATGGTTGCTTGGGATAATGGTTCAAGCCTTAATGTAATTTATGGTGAAGACGAATGCAAGGTCCTTGATGTAGTTAAAACAATTTGTTATGGCAAGGAAAGAATATGGGATAAAAAAGAAGATGCAATTGCTTTTTTTGTTGATTGTATGCTTAATTCCGAAGGTTCTGAAAGAGAAAGATACTGCAACATTTTATCTTCATTAAAAGCTAATTTGAAAGTATGCAAAGATATATAAAAAGCAAAGCACTTTATATATCTAAGATATATAAAAATAGTTAAAAAAAGATACACAATTAACTTGCTATAGTGTTCCTTTAGAGTGATATATATACACGAGGAAGGGAAGAGAAAGCACCCTTCAAGGAGGACACAAAGATGAAAGAAAAAATTGAAAAGCAAATTGAAGAAATGAAGGAACAGACAATCGGTGTAGAAATTGAAATGAACAACATCACAAGAATGAATGCAGCAAAAGTGGTTGCAGCATACTTTGGAACAAGACCATGGTACGCAGCAAGAGATTATGGCTACGATGCTTGTGCTTGCAAGGATAGAAAAGATAGAGTTTGGAAGTTCCAAAAGGATGTATCAATTGCGGGACCAGATAGTGAAAAATGCGAAATGGTTACACCAATCTTGACCTACGATGATATTGGGGACTTACAAGAGATTGTTAGAGCATTAAGAAAAGCTGGAGCAAAAAGCGATGCGTCAAGAGGGTGCGGAGTTCACATTCATGTAGGTGCAAACGGACACACACCTAAAACCTTAAGAAACCTAACAAACATTATGGCAAGTCACGAAAGCTTAATTATTGAAGCCTTAGGAATTGACAATTATAGAATTGATAGATACTGCCAAACAGTAGACCCTAGATTCTTAAAGGCAGTCAATAAAAAGAAACCTCAATCAATGAGCCAATTTGCAGATGTTTGGTACGAAAGTCAAAATTGCGACTCAGGAAGAACAATGCATTATAATAGCAGCCGCTATCACATCCTAAACTTCCATGCAACATTCACAAAAGGAACAATTGAATTTAGATGTTTCGAATTCAAGAGTCCAAGTGATAGAAAACAAAATGGACTTCACGCAGGGCAACTTAAAAGCTACATTCAATTCTGCTTAGCCTTAAGCCAAATGGCAAAGGAGGTAAGTGGTGCTTCTTCGAAACCTCAACAAAGTGAAAATCCTAAATATGCAATGAGAACTTGGTTATTAAGACTTGGTTTCATTGGCGAGGAATTCAAAACTGCAAGAGAAACATTAACAAAAAATTTAAGAGGAGATGCAAGCTTCAGAAGTGGTTTAAGACCCGCTCCTCAAGCTGCAATCTAGGAGGTCAAGACAATGGAAAAAATGTATTACTTAGCTTATGGTTCAAATCTTAATGTTGAACAAATGAAAAAGAGATGCCCTGATGCAACCAAGGTTGGAACATCATTCATTGATGGCTATAGGCTCATGTTTAAAGGAAGTAAAACAGGTGCATACCTTACAATTGAAAAAGCAAAAGGGCATAAGGTTCCAGTTGGCGTGTGGCTTGCGAGTGGGCAAGACTTGGCTTCACTTGACGTTTACGAGGGGTATCCTTCCTTTTTTTATAGGAAATGGGTAAATGTTTCATTTGAGAATAAAAACGCAACACAGGGCAAAATAAACGCCTTAGTCTACATAATGCATGATGACAGAAAGCTTGCTTGCCCCACGAAATTCTATGTTGATACCTGCCTTGAAGGGTATGAAGACTTTGGATTTGACAAAAGATATCTATTGGAAGCACTAAAATTTAGCTTGGAGGTAAAAGATGAAGACAAACGATAATTTTATGAAGACTTGTCCTAAATGTGGCAAGAACTACAAAGCACCATCTGCCATTTCAAGGGTAGATAATAAAACGCCGATTTGCCCAACGTGTGGTACGAGAGAGGCGCTTGAAGGCTTAGGTATTGACAATTACGAGATTGAAAAAATAATCGAAACAATACCAAAGTATGAATAAAAGTAAAGAGAATCAAAGTCGGCTTGATGGTCGGCTTTTTCTTATTGAGAAGGAGGTGGAAATTTGCGAAAACTTAAAAAGTATGTTCCGACTAAGTTCAAAGCTAAAGAATCCACCTATGATAAAGCTGCTGCAGATTATGCGGTGAACTTTATTGAATGCTTGTGCCATACGAAAGGTACATGGGCAGGTGAGCCATTTGAACTTATAGATTGGCAGGAGCAGATAATCAGGGATCTGTTTGGAACATTGAAACCTAATGGATATAGGCAATTTAATACTGCTTACATCGAGATTCCAAAAAAACAAGGTAAATCGGAACTAGCAGCTGCAGTTGCTTTGCTCTTAACTTGTGGTGATGGTGAAGAAAGAGCTGAAGTTTATGGATGTGCAGCTGATAGGCAACAAGCATCAATCGTATTTGAGGTTGCAGCAGACATGATAAGAATGTGTCCTGCACTTAATAAAAGGTGCAAGATACTATCGGCAACAAAGCGAATTATTTATTTGCCGACGAATAGTTTTTATCAGGTCTTGTCCGCTGAGGCTTATTCCAAACATGGCTTTAACATACACGGAGTTGTATTTGACGAGCTGCATACTCAGCCAAATAGGAAACTTTTTGATGTTATGACCAAAGGTTCTGGTGATGCAAGAATGCAGCCTTTGTATTTCCTAATCACCACAGCAGGAACTGATACTAAATCTATTTGTTACGAAACTCACCAAAAAGCAAAAGACATTCTTGAAGGAAGAAAACATGATTCTACATTCTACCCAGTCATTTATGGAGCGGAAGTGGATGATGATTGGACGGATCCTAAGGTATGGAAAAAGGCAAATCCATCACTTGGGATAACGGTTGGAATAGACAAGGTGAAGGCGGCTTGTGAAAGTGCAAAACAAAATCCTGCAGAAGAAAATTCATTCAGACAGTTAAGGCTAAATCAATGGGTAAAGCAAGCAGTAAGATGGATGCCTATGGAAAAGTGGGACGATTGCAGGTTTGACTTTAATCCTGAGGATTTGAAAGGGAGAGTTTGCTATGGTGGACTGGACCTTTCTTCAACAACTGATATCACTGCATTCGTTTTAGTGTTTCCGCCGACTGAAGAAGATGAGCATTACTACATCCTGCCTTATTTCTGGATACCCGAAGAAAATATGGAAGCAAGAGTCAATAAAGACCATGTTCCTTATGATTTGTGGGAAAGGCAAGGCTTTATTGAAACGACCGAAGGCAATGTTATTCATTATGCCTACATTGAGAGTTTCATAGATGAGCTTGGTAAAAAATACAACATAAAAGAAATTGCTTTTGATAGGTGGGGCGCAACAATGCTTGTTCAAAATCTGGAAGGACTCGGTTTTATAGTCGTTCCCTTTGGTCAGGGATTTAAAGATATGAGCCCACCAACAAAGGAACTTATGAATCTAGTTCTTGGCAAAACTTTAAGGCACAACGGACATCCAGTGCTTAGATGGATGATGGACAATGTGTGTGTTAGAACAGATCCAGCAGGAAATATAAAGATGGATAAGTCAAAATCCACAGAGAAGATTGATGGTAGCGTGGCAACTGTTATGGCACTTGATAGAGCAATAAGAAATAAAGGAGAGACTTCTGATTCAGTTTATGATTCAAGAGGTCTTTTAATTATTTAGGAGGTCAAAAATGGGACTTATAAACAAATTATTCAAATCACGAGATCACCCCAAGATAGATAACAGGACTGTTGGTAGTTCTTATTCGTTTTATATGGGCGGTTCTTCAGCTGGTAAGAATGTAAATGAAAGAAGTGCAATGCAAATGACTGCAGTTTATTCATGTGTAAGAATTCTTGCAGAAGCTGTTGCAGGATTGCCATTACATCTTTATCGATATAAGGAAGACGGAGGAAAAGAAAGAGCGATAGACAACAATCTTTATCACTTACTGCATGATGAACCAAACAAAGAAATGAGCTCATTCATCTTTAGAGAAACGCTTATGACTCATTTGCTTTTATGGGGAAACGCTTATGCACAGATTATAAGAAATGGTAAGGGCGAGGTTGTAGCTTTATATCCTTTGATGCCAAATAAGATGCAAGTTGATAGAGACGAAAATGGTGAGCTTTATTACATATACACGAGAAGTTCTGACGAAGCAAAGACTATGGACGGAGTGACGGTGTATTTAACGCCAAGAGACGTCTTACATATTCCAGGACTTGGATTTGATGGGCTTGTTGGATACTCACCAATTGCAATGGCAAAAAATGCAATAGGTTTAGCAATTGCTACAGAAGAATATGGTGCAAAATTCTTTGCGAATGGTGCTGCACCATCTGGTGTCTTGGAGCATCCAGGGACGATTAAGGATCCATCAAGACTAAGAGAGAACTGGAACTCGACATTCGGTGGCTCTGCTAATTCTGGCAAGGTCGCAGTGCTTGAAGAAGGAATGAAGTATACACCGATTTCCATCTCGCCAGAACAAGCCCAGTTCTTAGAAACACGAAAATTTCAAATTGACGAAATAGCTCGAATTTTCAGAGTTCCGCCTCATATGGTGGGCGACCTTGAGAAATCGAGCTTTTCTAATATTGAACAGCAATCACTCGAGTTCGTTAAGTATACCTTAGATCCGTGGGTTATTAGATGGGAACAGTCGTTATCTAGAGCATTACTTAATGAAGATGAAAAACGAAAGTATTTCTTCAAGTTTAATCTTGAAGGTTTGCTTAGGGGTGATTACGAATCTCGTATGAGTGGTTATGCAGTAGCAAGGCAAAATGGCTGGATGTCTGCGAATGATATACGAGAACTTGAAAACATGGATAAGATTCCTGCCGAAGATGGCGGTGACTTATACCTAATCAACGGCAATATGCTACCGCTTAATAAAGCAGGAGCTTATGCAAATATAGAAAAGGAGGATACAGCCGATGAGGAAATTTTGGAAATGGATAAATCAAGCCGAAGCGGAAGAAAGAGTCCTAGAACTTAACGGAACGATAGCGGAAGAATCATGGTTCGATGACGATATTACGCCACGAATGTTCAAAGACGAGCTTTACTCTGGAAATGGTCCGATTACTGTTTGGATTAATAGTCCTGGTGGTGATTGTATTGCAGCTTCCCAGATTTATTCAATGCTAATGGATTATAAAGGTGAGGTTACAGTTAAAATTGACGGAATTGCTGCTAGTGCTGCAAGCGTAATAGCTATGGCAGGAACTAAGGTCGTCATTGCTCCAACTGCACTTATCATGATTCATAATCCATCAACTAGTGCTAATGGTGACCATAGAGATATGAGTAAAACGATTGAAGTGCTAAATGAAGTAAAAGAATCGATTATCAATGCCTATGAAATTAAGACAGGACTTTCAAGAACAGTCCTAAGCCACATGATGGACGCAGTTACATGGATGAATGCAAACAAAGCTATTGAACTTGGGTTTGCAGATGAAATACTTGAAGACGAAAAGAAAGCAAATTCGAGTAAAAGCTTTGAGTTTCAAGAGCATTTGTTTACAACAAAACTATTTAACAAAATTACAAATAAAGAAGTAGATGCAAAGCCTAAACAAAAAGGCAGAAACATTGATGAGCTTAAAGCAAAACTTAATCAAATAAAAAATTTAATTTAATGGAGGATATAAAAATTATGACTATTACTGAATTACGTGAAAAACGTGCCAAAACTTGGAGTGCAATGGAAAACTTCCTTGACTCCCACAGAAATGATCAAGGTGTACTTAGCGAAGAAGATGATGCTATTTATACCAAGATGGAAAAAGAATTTGAATCTTATACTAATGAAATTAAGCGTATGGAAAGAAAAGATGCAATCGAAGCAGAACTTAATAAACCTGTATCGACTCCTTTGACTGCTAAACCTATGGTAGCTAAAGATGAAGAAGAAAATGTAGGTAGAAAATCTAAAGCATATAAAAAGTCTTTCTGGAATGCTATGAGAGCAAAGGCGGTAAGACCTGATGTAATGAATGCACTTCAAATTGGTTCTGACACTGAAGGCGGATATCTTGTTCCTGACGAATATGAAAAGACACTTGTTGAAAGCCTAGAAGAAGAGAATCTATTTAGAAAGATTGCAAAAGTAATTACTACATCTTCAGGAGATAGAAAAATTCCTGTTGTCGCAACGAAGGGTACTGCATCATGGGTAGACGAAGAAGGCACTATTAACGAAAGTGATGATGCATTTTCTCAAGTTTCAATTGGTGCATATAAACTTGGTACTTTAATTAAGGTGTCTGAAGAGCTTTTGAATGATTCTGTATTTAACCTTGAGTCTTATATTTCTAAGGAATTTGCAAGACGAATTGGTAATAAAGAGGAAGATGCATTTTTCAATGGTGATGGTGTTGGAAAACCAATTGGTATTTTTAATGCAACAGGTGGTGCAGAGGTCGGTGTAACTACAGCAAGCTCTACAGCAATAACCGCAGATGAACTTATCGACTTATTCTATTCACTTAAAGCACCTTTTAGAAAGAATGCTGTATGGGTTCTTAATGATGCAACTATTAAGGCAATCAGAAAACTAAAAGACAATAATGGTAATTACTTGTGGCAACCTGCACTTACTGCGAATACTCCTGATACTATCTTGGGTAGACCAGTATTTACATCAAGTTATGTTCCTACTATTGCATCAGGTGCAAAGACTATTGCTTTTGGTGATTTCTCTTATTACTGGATTGCCGATAGACAATCTCGTAGTTTCAAACGTCTTAATGAACTTTATGCTGCAACAGGACAAGTTGGTTTTGTTGCTACTCAAAGAGTAGATGGTAAGCTTATTCTTCCTGAGGCAATTAAGGTTCTTGCTCAAAAGGAATAATAAAAAATAGGAGGTGGCAGATATGATTGCTAATGAATTACTAAAACAGGTGAAAGAAAATTTAATCATAACATTCGACGACGATGACAGTCTTATTCTTAGTTTCATAGCCGCTGCCATTTCCTATGCAGAAAGTTATCAACATATAACTGAAGGTACTTATAGCGTTATGCCTATGTCTGCAACAACAAAGCAGGCAATCATCATGCTTGCGTCACATTTCTATGAATCTCGTGATGGGAGTACTGGTGGTTTCTTCGTAAATACACCAAACGCATCAGAACAAGTATGGAAGACGGTAAATTTACTACTTAGAATGGATCGAAATTGGAAGGTGTGAGTATGGGCTTAGGATTAATGAATAAACCTGCAAAAATATGTGAGAAGACTTTTGTGACCGATTCTGAGGGCTTTTCTTCGCAACGTGTGGTGGTTTTGGCAAACATTCGAGTGTTTGTTGAAGGTCGCCATGGAAGCGAACGTTGGGCGAATTTGGCGGCTTTTAGCGAGGCTACCGAACTCTTTCGCTTTAGGAAAATACCAAATCTAAATATAACGACGAAGCAATATATCATTTTTAATGACGAAGAATATGACATTTTATCTGTCGAAAACGTAAAAGGCAGGAATATGTATATTGAGGTTTTGGCTAAAAAGGCGGTGGCATCAAATGGCTAAATGCACTTGTAAATTGCCAGAAGAACTATTAAAAAAACTTTCAAAACTCGGAAACAAAATGGATGAGGTTAGTGAAAAGGTTCTCGAGGCTGGTGGAGAGATTGTTCTTGACAAGGTTAAAAATAATCTGCAAGGCGTATTAAGCGGAAATTCAACAGGCGAGCTTTTAACTTCTCTTGGTTTAAGCAAGGTACTTTTAGGTAGAGATGGAAATCACAATATAAAGGTTGGTTTTGCAGAGCAAAGAAAGGACGGAAAATCTAATGCCATGATAGCTAATATCATTGAGTATGGAAAGTCAGATCAACCTGCTAAACCATTCTTAAAACCTGCAAAAAGTCAATCGAAGAAAGCGTGTATAGATAAAATGACACAAAAAATGGAAGAGGAAATAAAAAGATTATGAGTATTTTAGCTGATGTAAAAAAATTACTAGAACCTTTAAATGTCCCAATAGCAACTGGCGTATATAAAGAAACCGCAACAGGTACTTACCTAGTTTTAGTTCCAATGTCAGATGCTTTTGAATTGCATGCTGATAATATGCCTAATGCCGAAGTGCAAGAATTGAGAGTTTCAATTTATACAAAAGGTAACTATAAAAAACTAACAAATCAAATAGTAAAGAAACTTTTAAATGCGGAATTTACAGTAACCGACCGCAGATACATCGGTTACGAAACTGAAACTGACTATTTTCACTATGTAGTGGACATAGCAAAAAATTATGAATTGGAGGAATAGATAAAATGGCAACAATTGGTTTAGATAAACTTGTTTATGCACCTATTACGGAAGACAAAAATGGTAATGAAACATATGGAACACCTGTTCAACTTGCAAAGGCAATCTCAGCTGAATTGTCTATTGAATTGAACGAGGCCATCCTTTTTGCCGATGATGGACAATCTGAAACGGTAAAGGAATTTAAGAGTGGAACTATTTCACTTGGTGTAGACGATATTGGAAATGAGGCAGCGGTAGCTCTTGTTGGTGCAACGCTAGATAGTAATGGTGTACTTATTTCAGGTGGTGAGGATATCTCTCAATATGTAGCAATAGGATTTAGAGCAAAGAAATCAAATGGAAAATATAAGTATTATTGGCTTTATAGAGTATTATTTGGAATTCCTGCAACTAACCTTGCTACTAAGGGAGATTCAATCACTTTCTCAACTCCGACTATTGAAGGAGCTATTTATAGACGCAATAAGCCGGATGGAAATAATAAGCATCCATGGAAGGCAGAAGTTACAGAAACACAAGAAAACAGTGAAACAATTAATGCTTGGTACAATAGCGTATACGAGCCTGAATACTAAGGAGGAAAATAAAAATGGCAAATGAAAGAAGCTCAGTCATTACGATTGGGGAAAAAGAATATGAATTGCTTTTAACAACTAAAGCAACAAAAGAAATTGCTAGAAAATATGGTGGGCTTTCTAATCTTGGGGATAAACTTGTAAAAAGTGAAAATTACGAAGATGCAATTGGTGAGATTGTTTGGCTTATTGTAACTCTTGCCAATCAACTTATTCTTATTTTCAATTACAAGAACAAAGGAAACGAAAAGCCACTCTTGACTGAAGATGAAGTGGAACTTTTAACAACACCACAGGATATTGCAAACTTTAAAGATGCAATTACGGAGGCTCTATTGAAAGGGACAAAACGAAATATTGAGAGTGTAGAAGTAAAAAACGCAGTGGGCGAGTAAGTGACGAAGAGTTGTTTACTCGTCTTTTATATTATGGGCTATCGCAATTGCACTTGTCACAAGATGAAGTGTGGATGATGCCCTTTGGACTTTTACTTGACTTGTGGGAATGTCATAAACAGTACAATGGCATATCTAAGCCTAAAGTAGAAGTTTTTATTGACGATATTATTCCTGAAGGAATTTAAAAAGAGGAGGTGAACGCAAATGGCAGATAGTTTTGGTTTGAAAATTGGGCTCGAAGGTGAAAAGGAATTCAAGTCTGCACTTGCATCAATAAATCAATCTTTCAAAGTATTAGGATCTGAAATGAAACTTGTAGAGAGTCAGTTTGATAAAAACGATAATTCAATGCAGGCATTAACCGCAAGAAATGAAGTGTTGCAAAAATCAATTGATGCTCAAAAGCAAAAGATAGAAACCTTGCGTTCTGCCCTTTCTAATGCAGCCGAATCATTTGGCGAGAATGATAGAAGAACACAAAATTGGCAAATCCAATTAAATAACGCACAGGCCGAACTAAACAAAATGGAAAAAGAGTTGAATGCTAATACATCGGCTCTTGATAGTGCAGGAAAAGAAATGGACGGTGTTGCTAAAAGTGCTGACGATATGGGTGATGATATCGAAGATGCTGGAAAGTCTGCAGAAAAGTCTGAAAGTAAGTTTAGCGGCTTAGGATCGGTCTTAAAGGGAATTGGTGCTGCTATGGTGGCAGTCGGAGTAGCTGCTACTGCAATGGCTGTAAAACTTGGTAAGGAAGTAATCTCTGCTTATGCTGATTATGAGCAGCTAGTAGGTGGCGTTAAGACTTTATTTGGAACTGAAACATCAAGCGTAGAAGAATATGCAAAGTCTGTTGGAAAATCGGTTGATGAAGTACGTGATGAATACAACAGTCTTCTTAACGCACAACAAAAGGTAATGAATGATGCCGATAATGCTTATAAAACCGCAGGTCTTTCGGCTAACGAATATATGGAAACAGTTACTTCATTTTCTGCATCTCTTATCGCATCACTTAATGGAGATACGGAAGCAGCTGCAAATAAAGCTAACCAGGCAATCATAGATATGGCTGACAACGCCAATAAAATGGGTACTGATATGTCTATGATTCAAAGTGCTTATCAAGGGTTTGCTAAACAAAATTACACGATGCTTGACAACCTTAAACTTGGGTATGGTGGTACTAAAACTGAAATGGAGCGTTTGCTTGCAGATGCATCAGAAATAGCAGGTGTTGAATTTAGTATTGATTCTTATGCCGATATAGTCGATGCAATCCATATTATTCAAACGCAAATGGGTATTACTGGTACTACGGCAAAAGAAGCAGAGTATACGATAACTGGTTCGATTAATTCACTTAAATCGGCATTGCAAAATCTTATAACAGGATTTGGTAATTCTGAAGCGGATATCAAAGGCTTATGTAATAACGTTGTTGATGGCTTTAAGGCAGTAGTAAAAAATATTACGCCAATCATTGGAAACATCATATCGGCTTTGCCAACAGCAGTAGATGCCCTGATTGATGCTGTCGGCGATTTGCTGCCTACATTTCTTACAATGGTTACTAACTTGTTCTCGGAAGTTCTAGAAACATTGCTTAATTTACTACCTAGTCTAGTTCCTGCGGTGATGGATGCGTTGCTTACCATAGTAAATACACTTATAAAGAACTTACCACTTATTATAAATGTGGCTACAAAAATCGTAATAAGTTTAGCTTCAGGTATAGCAAAATCAATGCCAAAACTAATACCAACTATTGTTCAAGCTCTGATAGAGGTATGTGAAACATTAATCGCTAATCTTCCTATGCTCCTTGATACTATTCTTCAAATTGTAGAAGGCTTAGCAAAAGGGATACTTGATGCGATACCAATCATAATTGCTGCTTTACCTAAGGTCATTTTGGCAATTATAAATTTTATAATTGGTGCAATTCCTCAAATTATAGAAACAGGCATCCAACTATTTACTAGTTTGATAGGAGCCTTGCCAGAAATAATAGAGGCGATAATAGAGGCAATTCCTCTTATAATCGATGGAATTATTAATGCTATTGTTGAAAACTTGCCACTCATAATTGATGCAGGCATTAACCTATTTGTAACGCTCATTCAAGCATTGCCTGAAATAATTGAAATGATACTAACAGCGATACCTAAAATCATTACATCGATTATAGATGCGCTTATCGATAATATTCCCTTAATTATACAAACGGGAATCGATCTATTTACTTCGCTGATTACAAATCTTCCGATGATTATTATGGAAATATTAAAAGCTGTGCCACAAATACTTTCTGCCATTATTAATGGATTTAGCAGTGGTTTTTCACAAATGGCGGATGTAGGAAAGAACCTCGTTCGTGGCTTATGGGAAGGCATACAAAGCTTAGCTGGATGGATTTGGGATAAGGTTAGTAACTGGGCAGGAGATTTATGGAGTGGTATTAAAAATTTCTTTGGCGTTCACTCTCCATCTAAAAAGATGGCTTGGATCGGCGATATGATGATGGAAGGCTTAGCAAATGGTATTGATGAAACGGCAAATGAAGTACTAAGTTCCGCAAACGGAATGGTCAATAATCTAAATAACGTATTTGATGGTTTATCTGCTGATATGAGCGAAATACCAACCGATTTTAATGTTTCGAGTGCTACTAATTCCATAAATGGTGGTGCAAAGGCAAATCAAGGTGGGTTGGTGCTTCAACTTAGTATTGGCAACTTTAACAACTATTCAAATGAAGATATCACAAGTTTGACTGAGGAAATAATGGAAACTGCAGGCAATTTTGCAAAAAGGAAAGGAGTAGTGTTCGCATGAGTTATTTTGTTTTTAATGGGATTTCTAGTGAGAGTATGGGAATTCGAATCCAATCTAAAAGTGTATATTCTGCACCAAAATATGATCTATCTTTAACCTCTATCCCTGGACGAGATGGTGACCTCATAAGTCCAAATGGAAGATTTAGCAATATAACTATTTCTTACAATTGCTTTTTACCTGCAAAGTCTATTGAAGAATTAGCAGAGAAAATTACTAAGGTAAAAAATTGGCTCTATAAAGAACCAGGCAAGTACCACGATTTAACTGATAGCTACGATAAAGAATTCTTAAGGAAAGCCTTATTTAATAGCAAGCTAGATATTTCTGATGAATGCATGAAGATAGGATTGTTTACGATTTCCTTTTCATGCAAGCCACTTAGATATTTGATTTCAGGACTTGCAAAGCAAACATATTCAAGTGCGGTAATTCTTACAAATGAGTTCAGTTTTTCTGCTAAGCCTTATATCAAAGTAAATGGCAAAGGGGTAGGAACACTAACTATAAATAATAAAGTCTGGCATTTTGAAACGTTAAATGACTATACAGAATGCGATTCTGAACTTATGAACTATTATCACGATACAACGCTTAAAAACGACAAAGTAACTGGTGATGGATTTCCTACTTTTGAGTATGGTGAAAATCATATCGAGTTTAGTGGCGGAATAACAAGCGTTGAGATTATTCCAAGGTGGGTGAGCTTATGATTCCGATTCTATATAAAGAAGATGCAATTGATTTTTCTACATTTGGTATAGGTGTGCTTGCCGATACTGTCTCATGCTTGGTAACCGAAGAGCGAAACGGTGCTTATGAATTGACTTTGAAGTACCCTCTTAATGGTTCTTTGTATGGCGAAATAAAAAAGGAACGCATCATAAAGGCAAAACCAAATGACTTATCTGATCCACAGGCATTTAGAATATACAGAATTACTATACCGATTAATGGGATAATTACTATTTACGCTGAGCATATTTCCTATGATTTAATCAATATCGGAGTCATCCCATTTTCACTTATTAATGTCGTGCCTCAAGTTGCAATCGATACATTGCTTAAAAAGACAGTTCTTCCAAATAACTTTACTTTTAGAACGGATTACACTGCTGCAAAGGACTTTGAAGTTAAAAAGCCTCAAAGCGTGAGAGCTTGTCTTGGTGGAACTTATGGCAGCCTTCTAAATAAATGGGGTGGTGAGTTTGAATGGGACAATTTCTCGATAATCCATCATAAAGGTAGAGGAAGTAACAAGGGTGTCGTAATTGAGTATGGCAAGAACTTGACGAAGCTTGACCACGATAGTGACATTTCTGAAATCTATACAGATATTTTGCCTTATGCAGTTATTTCAAGTGGCGATGGGAATGATGTCGTTTGCACTCTTAGTGAACAGATTTTGCCGATAACAACTACCTTGACCAAAAGGAAAACTCTTATAAAGGATATGACGGATTCCTTTGATAGCGATGAAGAAATAACCGAAGACAAATTAAGAGAAAAAACTCAAAAGTACATAAGTGATAATCCGCTTGGTGTAGAAAATCGTACAATTACAATTAGCTTTGAACCATTGTGGAAGCAACCTGAATATTCTGCACTTTTAGAACGAGTTTCTCTTTGTGATACTGTAACGGTAAAGCATTCAGAAATTGGAGTATCAGTTAAGACAAAAGTGATAAAAACGACATACAATACTTTGCTTGAGAAATACACGAGCATCACGCTTGGCAGTGCAAAATCAAACTTTGTTAAGCAAGTGCAAAATATCGAAAGCAAGATTGAATCAACAAAAACGAAGGTGGATAGATTTCCCTCTCTTTTAAATTATGCGATTAACAATGCCACAAAGCTCATAACAGGAAATTCTGGAGGGTATGTTATTTTGCACTCAGCTGCTAAGGATGGCAAGCCTTACGAGTTACTTATCATGGATAAGCCCAATATCAACGATGCTTTGAAAGTGTGGAGATGGAACGTCAACGGGCTAGGCTATTCCAAAAACGGATACAATGGTCCTTACGAAACTGCTATTACATCTGATGGTCAAATCGTAGCTGACTTTATTTCTTCAGGAACGCTAATGGCGAACATCATTAAAGCAGGCATCATTTCTTCAAAAGATAGTAGCTCTTATTGGAATATTGACACAGGCGAAGTGGTGCTAAAAGCCTATGTTACAAACGATGATTTTGATGGCAAGGTGAGTGAAATCGACGAGAGGGAGTCGAAGATAGAATCCAATATCAACGGTCTTACAAGTACTGTATCTTCAATAGGCAAACGAGTCGATACTGCTGAGAATGATATTTCGAGCCTTGATTGCGACGTTACCACACTTACTCAGAAAGCTGATGCGATAGAACTTAAGGCAAACACCAACGAGAAGAATATTTCCTCTCTTACGATTGCCTCTAATAAACTTGCATCAAAGGTTGAATCGAATGCAAGTGGCATCTCTGTTTTGGAGCAGACAGCAGATTCAATCAATGCTGCTGTTTCAAAAAAGGCGGATTCGGAGGGAGGAGTTTCCTCGTCATTTGGATATAAGCTCAAATCTACAGGCTTTGAACTTTACTCCAACAATAAAACCGTTATGAAGGTAAACTCCGCAGGTCTCGAAGTAAATGGAAAGATCACGTCATCAGAAGGTGAGATCGGCGGCTTGACCATAACAAGTAGTGGCCTTAGCTACTCAGGCAACTGGAATGCCGCCTTTAGAATCGGAGATCTTTCTACCGATCCAAGAATGCCTACATATGCGATATTCTCTAGGACGCAAAGAATCGACAACTGCATCATGGGCTTCAAAAGCAATTCATACGGCGAAAACTTCTGGGCTGAATTCAGACCCGAGGGATACTGCACCTTCATGTCAAGCGACAGGGACGATGCAATAATGACTGGAAAGATTCCGTACCTTTTCCTTAAGGACGTTTGCTGGTTACACAGCCCTCTTGGCTCATCATATGAGGGAAGTACGGCTACGTGCCCTCAAATAATTGTTTTTAACTACACTGTTGCTAAATCGAGTTATTCGACAATTGACCTCGATGTCTATGGCATCAATGAGATAATTGGGGCATCTCTTACTGAAAAGGACACGCCAAGCACAGGCTCGAACAACCAGTGGTTTTCAATCGATAAAAAGAAAATCACCATCCATAACACCACGGGAGGTTCAAAAACATATTCAGTGATAGCGATTGCTATATAGGAGGGACTAATGAAAAAAGTAAAAATTAATGCACAAGGCTTTGTTGAAAGTCCGTATATCAACGATGCATCAATTGAGCGTGATGTTAATGATGAATTATATGAAAAGCTCATGACATGCACCATAGGAATGAACTGGCGATTAGTAAACGATGAATTTATTATGGTTGATATTCTTGAAGACAATGTCATAAGAGAAAGAAGACAAATCGAGTGCTTCAATTTCGTGGATAACCGATCGCAATTATGGTGGAATCATTTATCCAATGAGCAAAAGGAAGAACTAAACAAATGGTATGAGGCTTGGCTTAATGCTCCAGAAACAAGGATTATACCTGAAAAGCCAAACTGGATAGATTAGGAGGAAATTATGGAAGTAGGACAAATAATTATAACTATCGCATCAGTGATTACTGCACTTGGTGTTATATTCGGCGTGATATTTGCAGTTTATAGATGGTACTTAAAACAAGAAAAACAGGACAAGGACATCAAGGCGATAAAGGAAGAACAAACCCTTTTAACCTATGGTGTCCTTGCTTGCTTAAAAGGCTTAAAAGAACAAGGATGCGATGGGCCTGTAACAACTGCAATAAATCAAATTGAAAAATACATAAACAAACAAGCTCATAAATAAAGGAGGATTAAACTTATGAACGAAATCATTTTAAACATTATATCTGTAGTGGTAACTGCGGTAATTTTGCCACTAATTTCTTATGCAGGAGCAAGGCTTATCGCTTGGCTTAACGCAAAGATTAAAGACGAAAACGCAAAACAACAATTGACTGTTGCAACTGACATCGTAATGAATGCAGTAAGAAGCGTATTTCAAACTTATGTAGAAACACTGAAGAAGAATGGCACATTTGATAAAGAAAGCCAAAAAGTAGCACTTATCAAAGCAAAAGATGATGCACTTGCTCAAATGAGTGACGAAATTAAAGATTACATAACTAAAAATTATGGCGATTTAGAAACGTGGATCACTACTCAAATTGAATCTACTATTAACATTTTAAAGAATAAATAAGCAAAAAGAATTCTGACTTTTCAATTAAATATATTCATTTTTATACATTTATTTGCATGCATTGGAGATAAATTTGTTTTTTAGGTGTATTTGTGTTAAAATATTATTGAAAGAAGTGTTGTCTAAACTCTAAAAAAATTAAATGAACTTTAACATTTTCAAGTCGATTCAACGTATTGGGGGCGCATATATGGAAAGAATGAAAAATACATATTATTTGAAAATAATTAAGGCAACTTTAATTATGCTCAAATTATCTATTGATTTAATGCTATAACAACTATGCTTTTTAATTATGTGGAGGAAAAAATGAAAGGAAGAATTTTTGCTTTATTAAGTTTAACTGTTTTACTTTTTGCACACTTAAGTGTTAGTTCAGAATCTCACAATACTATTTATTCAAATGATGCTCCTAGACTAGAAAAAATAAATCAAAGTTATTATATAGATGGGCAAGAAGCATTGGAAGTTGATACAATTATAAATAATGATAGTAGTAATTATTCAAAAAGTATAATTGAAAGTAATGAACAAGAATGGAATATCGCAACTAAAAATTATACTAACAACACTTTACAATTTATAAATTTTGATCAAAATCATTATTCATATAGGCAATTTGCATTTGATTCAAATAATGCTAGCAATTCAAAAAAGTCTATAAGTAAAAATGTTCATTCAAATAATCAAACAAAAATAATAAACACTGATGAATCATCTTCTGTTACTTCAGACAATATTGTTGGAACTGAAAAATGTAATTATTCAATGAAATCAATAATAGGTTCTGATGATAGACAATTGATTTCTAACCCTAATTCATGGCCTTATAAAGCGGCTGGACAATTAGTTATAAAATATGTTGTTCAAAATAATGTCACTGGGAATCAGGATAATATGTATTTCATTGGAACAGGATTTTTAGAAGGGCCCGATTTGTTGGTTACTGCCGGTCATTGCTTATATGGTGATGTAACAAATAGTGGCGATTACGAAGACCATATAAATAATCCACGTTTCGCTGATGAAATTTATTATTATCCAGCTCGAAATGGAAATGTAGATCCATATGGTGGAGTCAAAATTGAACGTTCATATATTGAAAAAGAATATTATTTAAATCAACAAAAAGATTGGGGATGTTGTAAATTATCTAATCCTATATGTAATCAAACTGGTTGGTTTGGTAAAATAAGCAATTTTTACGAAAAAGATTATGAAATTACAACTTTTGGATATCCAGGTAGCAAAAATGGTTTTATGTATAGTTCTACAGGAATTATGACTAAATTTGAAGATAATGGCTGGTACTATAGAACAAATTTAGATACGGAAGGTGGACAAAGTGGTTCACCATATAGAGTGACAATAAATGGCAATACATACGTTTGCGGAATTCATACTTATTCTGTAGGAAATTCTTATACTGGTGGCATTAGAATTGATAGTTTTATGTTTGCTTTTTTCAATAGTTTTGTAACTGGAGATAAGGTTTATCAAATTAAACCTACAGATTATAACTATGCTGATGCTTATCCTGTTGATTCATATACTGAAAACACTTTTGTAAGCCACAGCCTTGATAATGGCTTGGATTTTAGAACAAGAAGATATAGGACAGGATATATTCACAACGAGTATATTGTTATGTCATCTATTCGCAAGGGAATTCCTAAAAACGAAGCAATGATTGAATATTCATTTAATTCACCTGTTACACGTATTGAAGTAGATTTAGCTTATTGGCGTTCGGTTTCTAATGAATGGTTATCCAGTTCAAATGGATCGGCTGTATTGCAAATTAAAAATGGTGAAGGGTGGTCTAATAAATTTGATTTGCTATCAAAAGAAACAGCCTTACCAACTAATAGAAGCAATCCTACAACATACACAATTGATTTTGACCATCCTGTTTATGTTTTTAGATTTTTTTGTCATTATAATGGTACGTCAACTCTAGATTCTAACCGTGGTAGGATATGTATCGGCAATATGAATGTATGGATGCAATCAGAAAATTATATGCCTCTAAATGGTTCTGAGTTGGAATATAAACCAAGCGAATGGAATAATAATAGTATGAGTAACTACAATTGCTATGCATATGCTCTAAATACAAAACTTCATGGTTTTATGCAACCAGGAGCAAGTGATTCAAGCTATAATCCGTATGATTCGAACTATTTAACAGGCTCAAAACTATATGAATATGTGCTACTTGATGGACAAAACTACAATTTTTCATTTAAACCCATTGGTAAATATGATGCTTGTGACATAGGATATTATAAGGTAGCTTTAGTAATAGCTCCAAATCGAGATTATCATTGGTATAGGCAAAATTATGATGGAACATGGTCACATAAGCCAGGTGGAACAGCTGTTACAAATCTTGATCGAAAAGGTAATCTTATTTATGATCCTGAATCCTGTGATAGAACAACTGGCTTTCCATCGTATTCTGAATTTGTAGGTTTTTATCAAGTTAATGTGAGTAATATGATTTAATGAGGAGAATAAGTATGAGAGTAATAAAAAAATGTCTATTCTTAATTATAGGATTATTATCAATTTCTTCTTGTGGAAATAATACGGAGGGTAATACATTGAAAAATCCTGAAATAATTGAAAAATATAAAGAGTATTATCAATATGGAGAAGCTGCGAAAGGCATAGAAGTTTATGCTTGGAAAGAGTCTTCCGATTGGTTTTGCGTCTTAACTGGTGGTACCAATATGCTAAAAACCACTTATGAAATAAAAAAACTACAAGACGATTTACCATGTCCAATCAACACTATGAAAGAAATATTGAAATCTTATAATAAGACTTTTGCTATTCCTTATGTTGCTAGGGTATCAAATCCTCCAAAAGAAGAAGAATTAACTCATAATTTTGATGTCGATACGTTAAAATCGGATAATGAATTTCTCGAAATTCTTATGAAACTTGGTATATCTTCTAAAGACTATTTTAATCAAAATTCTAATTATGAAAACAATAGTAATGAATCAAGTGACAATAAAAGTGAAACAGATGAAACATTTTTGGTTAAAACTATACCTAATAGTTTCACCTTTCATGACTCCGTGTATGTTGATAAAAATATAAGAGTTGATAATAATCGAATAGGACAACTACTTGGTTATATTATCCGTCAGGATGACATTGATGATTTTTTAAAGATGTATCCAAATAATGAATATGTGATTTATGATAGTGTATTCGATTATTACAACAAGAATAGGGTTCCATTCTTTAGCATTAAAGATGATGATGACTTGAAATATATTTGTTGTAATAATGAACTGTATGTAAAAGAAGAAATATATGTAGAATAAGAAAATTATGTAGTTTATAAAAGATTTATTAAAACAAATTTTGGATTTAAAAGAGTACGTAGTAAAGAAGAGGTGGAGCAAATACTAAGATGCTATGATTCATTAGAGGCATCTGTTCATGAAATTCCAAATGCCAAGCTTTCTGTCCATACTGCATGAGGATGGAATTCGTAAAAGAAAAGAATAAAGTCTATACTTGCAAAGAGTGTGGAAAAAGATACTTTGTTAATATTTAGTTAATTTGACCTATGGGAATGATATCCTGTAGGTCTTTTTTTGTTTTGAAGAATTTTATTAAAATTAAGGTAAAATAAAAGAAATTTCACTATAATATAATTGGTAGTCATGAATGCCCGTTTGACATAAGTTATCGGTGTCCCTGGAGAGTGTTGTGTCCAAGGCCAGGTTAAAATGGTGGATGCGCTTTGCAGCAAGTAGGCTGTTGGTTATGGTTCCTTACCAACTTAAAAGGAACTCTTTTTATATAATGCTTTTGCCTATAGAAAAATCTGTAGGCCTTTTTTTGTAGGATGAGAAAGAAATTCCCAAAATTATGAGAATTTCCTAGCAAGGATGCACTTAATTTTAGTATTCTGCATTCTTGTTAAAATTAAAGATTGCATCCTTGAAATTAAAAAATTGCTTAAATAATAGTTTCTTTTGTTTAAGGTTGCAAGGATGCATTGTTTTTCATGGATATCATTCCACTCAATTTTTATATACCAAGAATGCAATTTTATTAATTATTGTGCATCGTTGAGAATTGAAAGGAGACTTCTTATGATATGCTTATCTCTTTGTGAAAGTTTATTATACATAGTTTGAATTGTTTTATCTTCATCGCTAAATGTATTTTTCAAAAATAATTAATTTTGTGAAAATGTTTACATAGTCATCTAAATGAGTTTTTTCTCAAAAATGTGTCTTTTTTTCTTGCGTTTTTGAATTGAAATTTGGTTTTATAATACTTTTTCTCAAAAATAGATCTGTGGTCTTTAAGGCTGATTTGACAGCTAAAAACTCTGTGGTAAAATCAACTTGAATTGATAAGTTGCAACAATAATAATAATTCAGATTGAAGGTGTAATACTTGATTTTTACTGATGATGATCTAAGAACTCTAAAAGGGATTTTAATTGTTGAGAAGAGTGATCTAATTGATTTGATTTCTAAGGTTGATAAAGCAGATAAAAAAGAATTGAAACACGAATTAGACAATGTTGAGACTATTATGAAAAAGCTAAATTTTTAGTTGATTTTAGTGGGAATTTATAGTATTCGATGACAATATAATAGTGAAGGTTCTAGAACTTCCGTCATGGCATAAGTCATCGTTGCTCGTGGAAAGAAAGAGCGCCTAAGGCCACGTTAAATATGGTAGACCTCAAGCCTACTGGGATTATGTTCCTGGTGGGCTTTTTTAATTTTCATCATTTTTTTGCACAAACGATACTGGTCAAAACGTGTAGCAAATCTCCATACATCGAAAAGGAGGTTTTATACATATGACCAATGAAGAAAAAACAAAAATTATTAATTTAAGAAAAGAAGGCAATGGATATAAGAAGATTGCTAAAGAAGTACCAGGCGTCTCTATAGGTTCTATTCGATTCATATGCAATGAATTAGAAAAAACATTATTGTGCCTTAACTGCGGCAACAAATTAGAAATGATTCCTCATCATAAAGAAAAGAAATACTGCAATGACAGGTGCAGATATGAATATTGGAATAAAAAGCGAGGCTCTAAAAATGACTAAGGAATTTATGAATAAAGAACTTGCTTATGATTTATCTATTAGCCCGTTTCTTCTACTTCATAGAAATGGAGTAATTTCTGATGAGGAATTAGCTAAAATTACACAGTATTTGCAAGAAAAATATAAACCATTATTTGTATCAAACTTATACGTCAAATCGCTTGATATAAAAGTTTTTTAGAGCGATATATGTAATGACAGGAGGAGGTCAATGATGAAAAAAATAGTAAAGGATATAACGCCAGAATTAAGAGCAAATGATACGATTAAAAGAGTTGCAGTTTATGCTCGTGTTTCCTGTGAAAAGGATACAATGGTTCATTCACTTAAGGCTCAAATTGACTATTACAGGAAATTCATAATGAAGAATCCTGGATGGAAGTTTGCCGGCATTTATGCTGATGAAGGTAAGACGGGTACAAAGGAAGCAAGAGAACAGTTTCAAGCGTTATTAACCGAGTGTAGAAATGGCAATGTAGATATGATCATTACAAAATCGATATCAAGATTTGCTAGAAATACTGTCACATTGCTTTCTATTACTAGGGAGTTAAAAGAGTTAGGAATCAATGTTTATTTTGAAGACCAGAAGATGGATTCAATGAGCAGTGAGGGACAACTTATGCTTACGCTTATGGCAGGTATTGCACAGGCTGAATCTAAAGACTGTAGCGATGCGGTCAAATGGCGAATAAGGCATGGATATGAACATGGGAGAGCCTCATCATTTAAAATACTAGGCTATCGTTGGGATGATGGAAATGTTGTAATGGTTCCTGAAGAAGCACCGCTTGTAAAAAGAATATTTGATTTATATCTTTCTGGCAAAGGAGCTAACGCTATTTCAAAAATATTAAACTCAGAAGGCGTGACTGCTGCAGGGATTACGAAATGGGCACCAACTACTATTAGAAATGTTTTGATGAATGAAAAATACTATGGTGATTTACTTTTGCAGAAAAGCTTTGTTGAAGATCATATCAATAAAAGAAAAGTGATTAATAATGGTGAACTTCCTCAATATTTTATTGAAGATGACCACGAAGCCATTATTGATAGACAAGCCATGAGCGATGTGAAAAATGAAATTGCAATACGCAGAGCTAGATTTTATCATGGGCAAGGTAAAGAATCGTGCCTGACATCGAAAATCAAATGCCCATATTGCCACGCCAACTACCATCGTAAAAAGATTAACGGCATTAGTAAATGGTCATGTGCTACCTCAAATAGAAAAGGGAAAAGCATGTGCCCTAAATCAAAAGATATTAGAGAAGATGTACTTCTTGCTATTTTGGCACATCAACTAGGCTACAAAGATTTCGATGAGAAATTATTTGCAGAACAGGTAGATTACATTGAATGCTTTGATGACCATATAATAACTCATTTTTATGATGGAAGTATTAAAAATTCTAAATGGAGTAATCCATCTAGAAAAGATTCATGGACAGATGATATGAAAGAAAAAGCTAGACAAAGGGGTTTAAATCAATATGGCAAATAAAGTAGTTAAGGTAATACCTGCAAGGCCTCAAGGAATAATTATCGATCAAGCAGGTGTAATTAAAAGAAAAAGAGTCGCAGCATATGCTCGTGTTTCAACAGAAAAGGATGAGCAGACCAACTCTTATGAGGCTCAAGTCAATTATTATACGAACTATATTCAAGCAAATCCTGAGTGGGTATTTGTGGGCATTTATTCAGATGCTGGTATAACTGGAACAAGTACTAAAAAACGTGAAGGATTTAAAAGAATGATAGATGATGCCATGAATGGCAAAATCGATTTAATTCTTACAAAGTCAGTTTCACGTTTTGCAAGAAACACCGTTGATTCACTGGTTAATGTTCGAAAATTAAGAGAGAAGGGAGTAGAGGTTTACTTTGAAAAGGAAAATATCTATACCTTAGATACAAAAGGTGAGCTACTTCTTACAATTTTATCAAGTTTAGCAGAAAGCGAATCTGTATCGATTTCACAAAATACCACTTGGGGGCAACGCAAAAGATTTGCAGATGGTAAGGTAAGCTTTGCATATTCCAATTTCTTGGGATATGACATGGGGCAGGATGGCAAGCTTCATATTAATGAAGAACAGGCAAAAGTAGTTAAAAGAATTTACGAAGAATACCTTCTTGGCTATACACCTTCATATATTGCAAAAAGATTGACTGCTGATAACATTCCTACTCCGCAGCGTAAGAAGGTTTGGTATCAGGGCGTAATTGACAGCATTCTTACAAATGAAAAATATATCGGTGACAGTATCCTTCAAAAGACTTTCTCAACAGATGTATTGACAAAGAAAAGAAAAAAGAACGAGGGTGAGCTGCCTCAGTACTATATTGAAAATAACCATCCAGCAATAATCACAGACGAGATATTCGAAATGGTTAAAGAGGAAATGGCTAGAAGAAAGTCTGCAGGTCTTATGACTAATGTATCCTGTTTTTCTGGTCGAATATTATGTGGTGACTGCGGCGGTTATTTTGGTAGGAAAGTATGGCATTCAAATCAGCCTAACAGAACAATAGTATGGCAATGTAATAAAAAGTTTAGCAATCCTGACGCTTGTGGAACTACATCAATAAAAGAAAAAGCGATTGAAGAGGCGTTTGTAAGAGCATTCAATGAAATGTTTTCTAGGAAAGATGAAATTATCGAAAACTATAAACTATGTATTGATGTAATTTGCGATGATTCAAAATTCCATGAAAGGAAAAATGAATTAGATAAAGCTTTGGAAGAAAAGACCATTGTCATTAAAGATTTCTTACTTAAGTGTTCTAAAACTGAAGAGAATATTGAAGAGTCAAATGCAAGATATGACGTGCTTATAAAAGAATTTGAAGCATTGAATGCAGAAAGACAAAAGTGTCTAGACATGATTTCATCTCTTGCAGCTAAGAGAGTAAAAATTAATAGCTTCTTAAATATTCTAAATAGTACAGAAGGAGTTATTAATTCATTCAACGAGGTGTTATTTCAAAAATCGGTTAACCATATGGTTATTAATCATGATTTAACAATTGATGTAATATGGCGTGATGAATCTAAAACAACAACTTATATAGAAAGAGGCGTTAAAGAAGTTAAGAAATCTGCCCCTAGAATAAAACCAGAAAAAGTCCTAAGTGATCACATATGCTTGTGTTGTGGTAAGCAGCTATACATTACACCTGGTAAGGTTCAAAGAATATTCTGTAATAAGAAATGCGGTGAAACTTATAGAAGAGCAAAAGCAAAAGAAGCACGACTTGAAAACAATACGATTAGCCATGCATGAGAAAATTAAGACATTAAAGATTAGAGTCATTAATTTGGCTCTTTTTTTGTTCGAACTAGGGGTGCTAGTAAATTGCACGATTACAATCTAGGGTGCTAGTAAGTATTAACCTTTTAATCTATGGGCATTAAGAAACGATTGTGCTAATACGAGATTTTATGCTCAAATTAGCACTTTTTTGTTATTTTAGGGCATTTTTACTAGGGTTCAAGTCCCGTTATTAGTAAAATTGCCTAGTTTTTTATTGCATTGTATTGGATTGATTCAACTTCATAAAAAAGCTTTAGTGTATTTTCACACGATAGGTACATGATTGCTCACCTTTCGTGTTATTCGTGTAAATAACATATTTCTTTTATAAATAGGTTTATTTTTAATAGTTATTCCCCTTTTTTATTGGATGGATAAAAAAATAAAAAATTTTTGAAAAAAGGTGTTCAAAATGAAGATTTTTGTCCCTTATCTATTGAAGGAGGTAAGTTATATGGTTAAAGAAGAAGTTATTAAGATTAAAATTGAAGGAAAATCATACAGTGAGATTTCAAGAATTTTAGGAGTAAATGAGTCTACAGCTAAAACTATTTATAATAGATTTAAGAATAGCCATCCTGAATCATTTTGCCCTATGTGTTCAAAGTTCTTAATTCAAACTAAAGGGCATCGCCAGAAAAGATTCTGTTCTAGTAAATGTAAAGACCGTTATTGGAACTTAATGACAAACCAAAAGAATAAGTAAAGAAACTTATGAGAGACTAGCCAATATTTAAACTGGCTAGTTTTTCATTTTTTATGTTCTCTAACCAATCTAAAGAACGTACCTCTAGATACTCCTATAAGTGATGCTGCTTCAGTATTTGTTATTTCATGATTTATATATCTATCTAATATATCATTGGTGTTAGGTGGCGTGACTACTTTTGGTCTACCAAACTTAACACCTTTTTCTTTTGCGATTCTGATTCCTTCCATTTGTCTTTGCTTAATATTTGTTCTTTCGTTTTCAGCTACAAATGATAATACTTGAAGAACGATATCACTTATGAACTTACCAACCAAGTTTTTACCTTCAATTCTTGTATCAAGTAAAGGCATATCAAGTACCTTAATATCGGCACCTATTGTTTTTGTAATATGAGCCCATTCCTCAAGTATCATATGATAATTTCTACCTAGACGATCAATTGATTTAATAATTAGTAGGTCGTCCTTTTTTAATTTCTTAATTAATTTTTTGTAATTAGTCCTATCAAAATCTTTACCTGATTCTTTATCTACATAGATAAATTTGTCTTCTACTCCAAATTCTTTAATTTCTACATACTGCCTATCGATATTTTGTTGTTTTGTTGAAACTCTAATATAAGCATAAATCAACTTAATCACCTCCGTATTATATACATCTATAAAACGGAAAATTTATCAAGTGATAAGCAATAAAAAAAGAGATATCAAAAGCAATATAAAAATGTATACCTTTTGATACCTCAGATTATTCCACTAATTTAACAAAATTATATCACATATTTTCTAAAAAATCTCTATTTTAGGTAAATAAAACCTACTTTTTTCTATACTTTGATAAATTCCAATAATTTATACAATTTGATACTTCAAGACCTCACTAATCAAAAATGGAGGTCTCATATGATTGATTATCAAAAAGCAGTAAAAGACTTAAGAGATAAGTTAATTATTACTCAAGTAGAATTTGCAAAAAAGCTTGGTGTTTTCTTTTACTTCAATCAATAGATGGGAAAACGGTCTTAATAGACCAACTACAACAGCTCGTAAGCAAATAGTAGAGCTATGTAAAGAAAACAATATCGAATTGAAAGAGGTAAATGAATAATGCGATATTTAGGGAATAAAGAATCAATTGTAAATGAAATAGTAGATTTAATAGATAGAAAGGGGCTTCTAAATAATCGATATTCTTTCTTTGATGCATTTTGCGGAACAGGAACTGTCTCAGATGCAGTTAAAAATTATTTTAATATTATATTAAACGATAATTTATTATTAGCTACTACATTTTCAAAAGGTAGAATTATAAGTCAATTATGTAATTTTGAAAATTTAGACTTTAATCCATTTGAATACTTTAATAACAATAGCGAAACTAGAATAGGATTTTTTTCACAAAATTATGCTCCGCAATTGTCGGGTAGAATGTATTTTAGTGACTATAATGCTGGAAGAATCGATTATTTTAGAGAACAAATTGAAGAATGGAAAAACAAAAATTTGATATCTGATGATGAATATTCCTACTTATTAGGTTGTCTATTAGAATCAGTCTCTAAAGTTGCCAACATAGCTGGTGTTTATGGTGCCTATTTAAAAACTTGGGACCCTAGAGCAATAAAAGAAATTAAATTTTTAAAAATAGAAACTACTAATAGTGACAATGAACCAATTGTTTTAAAAACATATAATAATAATTTAAACGAAATAATTAGTGATGTTGATTGTGATATTTTGTATCTTGACCCTCCATATACGAAAAATAAATATTCAGTACAATATCATTTATTGGAGACATTAATAAAAAATGATAATCCACAAATAGTTGGGATAACTGGAGGAAGACATTTTGATGGCGTGTCAGACAATTGGTCAAAAAAGTATCATGTTGAAGTCGAATTTGAAAAAGTCATTAAAAACACAAAAGCAAAACATATATTAATGAGTTATAGTTCTGATGGAATTATGTCAAAGGAATATATTTCAAATGTTTTAAAAAGATACGGCAAGGTAGAAACGTTTGAGCAAATAGAAATAAATTATAAAAAATACCGAAATTATAAAACAACCTCAACCGATGAACATTATGAATACATCTTTTATGTTGAAAAAAAACCAAAAAATGAGGTTGAATACTATTGTCCATTAAATTATATGGGTGGTAAAACAAATGTTGTTAATTATATAAAGCCAGAATTAAATACAAAGCATACTTTGATTGATCTAATGGCTGGAGGATTCAATGTTGGAATTAATGGTTATGGCTTTAATTCGTATATCTATAATGATGTTAATTTTCTTGTTAAAAATCTAGTTGAGATGTTTAAAAAAGTAGATACCGTAATCTTATTAAAAAAAATAGATGATATAATAAAAAAATACGAATTAACTAAACATGGAAAGGAAAAATATATTAATTATAGAAATGAGTATAACAAAACACTTCAATACAAAGAAGACAAATTAATTTATTTGTATACATTAATATTATATGGATTTCAACAACAGATTAGGTTTAATTCAAAATATGAATTCAATAACCCTATAGGTGAAAGTGGATATAACGAAAGCATAAAAGAAAAAATAGTTACATTTTCCTCAAGATTAAAAGAATTAAATGTGTCATTTCAATCAAAAGATTTTTCAGAATATATCGATATTATTGATGAAAATTGTCTTGTTTATATAGACCCACCATATCTAATTACTTTAGGAAGTTACAATGATGGAAAGAGGGGATTCAATGGTTGGGGAAATAATGAGGAAAAGAGATTGATATCTTTTCTAGATTCAATAAAAAACAAATGTTGCAAGATATTAATTTCAAATATTTTGGATTATAAAGGAAAGGGAAATGTTTATTTAAAGAATTGGATTATTTCTAATTGCGCAAATGTAAAAGAAATTACTATCAGGGGTAGAAAGGAGGTTCTAATAACTTATGAAGCCAAAATTCAAAATTAAGAGAATTGGTGCACAAAATGCATCGCCTTGCTATGATACTTTTTTAACAGCAAACATATTAAATGACATATCAAAAAGACTTTTAAATACGATCAATTATGATGTCGAATGGATTGAGGAAAGAAATAAAGGCCGTTTAATATTATTAGAAACCTCTAATGAAATACACTATATTAACTTATCTCAAACTGGAGATGTTAGAGGAAGAAATTATCAGGTTCAAAGTATTCCTACTGCATTGTCTATTTATTTATCTGAATCAAAATATCAAAAGAAGAAAACCTCATTTTGGTTCTATTTTTTGCCATTTAATGGAAATAATGAAACTAATTATATGTTATTCTTTTATAGAGTAATGAAAACCATAGGGATAAAATTCGCCAATCCTGATTTTGGATTAGAACATACAGTATTAAAAGAATATAGTACTGTCAAAGATATGATTCAATCTCGTAACACATTAAGAGAAGCAAATTCTGGAAATAAATCCACATATATTACTGATGAAGGTGACTATTATCATATTTATGGTAAAACATTCGGAGCGAATCAAAAAGAAACAACTTTATTGTGTTTTGCAATATCTGCAATAACAGATAAACCAGTAAAACTTTTCCAAATACTTGACAATGATTCGACAGCAATAAGCGAACAAGATAAAGAAGCAATATCTAATTATTCCTCTCTATATGATAATTATGATATTGATGTTTTAGATGATTCATATCAGTTTGATGGAGATGATAGCGATACAGTTAAAGATAACTTGCGTAGCCCACAATTTATTTACAACTTATTATCAAAATTTGATGGCGAAAAGAAATGTGCTTTATGTGGATGTAAGATAGAACGGATTATTCAAGCTGCACATATATATCCCGTTGCAGATATAAGAAAAAGACATGACTTAGATTTTTCAGCAAAATTTAAATTGGCTGTTGATGGTGATAATGGTATATGGCTATGTGAGAATCATCATAAATTATTTGATAGTGGTTTAATATGGTTTGAAGAAGGAAAATTGTGTATTTCAAAGAAATTGAATAGTGATGATTTACTTTTCGTTAAACAAGTCACTACAATTGAGAAAATAGAACCTAGATTTATAAATGAAAGGATGTTAGCATTTTTTGATAGTAGGGCTGGCATACCTCCTAGAGTCGTTCTTGCTTAATTGATAATTACTAAAGCAACTTGTCTTATTTGGCAGGTGGCTTTTTATGTGTAAATAAAAAACTGTCCAAATTTTACTCTAAACAGTTATCATTCATACGTAATGAACTCATTTGAAACCTGTTGCAAACAAATGAATCTACCCATTGAAAAATGAAACCGTATTACTATACTTGTCCTTATACATCATGAAACAACAGGATTGATACCAAAAATATCAGTCCTTTTTTCATTATATAGGGCTATTTCGCTTATTTTAGGCATAAATTGCTTAATTTTTGGTGAAGTAGCCCTTTTTTCTTTGCCTGTTTAGAAGAAGGCAATTTATCAAAAGCACGAATATACCTTAATCTCTGTTGATAGGCCTCTAGGGAAAGATGTTTAAGGCCTTTTTGTGGGTATATGGAAGTTGGCCACCAAATTTTTGATGTTTTCTAAACTTTCCCTGAACATTAATGGCAAAACGGTAGACAAAACTAGTACTATATAGTACAATATATCAGGGTGATTGAATGACTATTTGCATTAAGGATAAGATTAAGAACATCAACGCGGTTATCGGCTGCAACATCGGCTGCAGGTACTGCTACGCCAAAACGGTGGCAAATAGATTCCACCTGACAGACGATTTCTCTAAGCCAATCGCGGATTTGCATAAATTGGAAAGACTAAAAAAGCCTGGAGTATATTTTCTGACGGGAATGTCCGATTTGTACCTATGGAAAAAGGAGTGGCTTGATAAGTCATTCGAATTATTGAGTGAATCTCCGAAAACGGTGGGGGTATATTTGACGAAAGCCCCAAATAAAATAAAGCTTGATGACGTTCCCGATAATGCTTGGATGGGGGTCACCATCACATCGAAATCGGATTTATGGAGATTGAAAGCATTAAGGGAAAACATCAAATGCAGGAACTATCACGTCACGTTTGAGCCGCTATTCGAGGATCTGGGCGACATTGATTTATCTGGAATCAAATGGGTAGTCATCGGAACGGAGACCGGGAAATGCAAGGGCAAGATAGATGCCAAAAAGGAATGGGTCGATCATTTGGTGGCTGTCGCTAGAAAATATGGCTGCAGGATTTTTTTCAAAGAAGAGCTCGTTCATAAAATCATGGGCGAAGAAAACGCTATTCAAGAACTCGCTTTAGAAATGGAGGAAGCATTAAAATGAAGAAACATTACGGTGGAACCCTTATCTCTCAAATCAAGCAACTTCAAGATAGGGTTTTCAACAAGATTCTAAAAGAAGAGGGCATATACGAATTCAATGGTCAACAAGGGAGAATCCTATTTTCTTTATGGAAAGATGAGAAACTCTCCTTGATCGAATTATCGAAAAGGACTTCTTTGGCTAAAACAACGTTATCATCGATGGTGGAGAGGATGAAGAACGACGGCCTTTTGATTGTAGAGGAATCCAAAGAGGACAAAAGAAGCCTGATTATCTATTTAAGCAACAAGACACTCTCACTTGAAAGCAAGATAAATAGGGCCACAAAAAGAATGGGCGATATTTTCTACAAAGGCCTTAGCGAAGAAGAGGCAAGCGAGTTAGATAGATTATTAAATAAAGTAAAGGAGAATCTAAAAGATGAATAAGAACGTAATCATCAGGCAAATTCAAGTCAAAGACGTAATGACCAAATCTAACGCTCCTATAGGCGGATATTGCGTCAACCCTTATGTCGGATGCACCCATGGCTGCAAATATTGTTATGCCTCATTCATGAAAAGATTCACAGGTCACACGGAAGAATGGGGAACATTTTTGGATGTCAAGAACTGGCAGCCAATCAAGAATCTAGATAAATTCAAAGGCGAGCATATCATTATTGGGACTGTAACCGATGGCTATCTGCCAGAAGAAGCCAAATACAAAAACACTAGAAAACTATTGGAACAATTGGTGGGTGTTGACGCAGAACTATTGATATGCACGAAATCCGATTTGGTAGTTAGGGATTTGGATTTGTTAATGAAATTCGACAAAGTCACGGTTTCTTGGTCAATTAACACCTTAGACGAAGGTTTCAAAAGTGATATGGACGATTCTGTATCAATAGAAAGAAAATTAAAAGCAATGAAGGAAGTGTATGATGCTGGGATTAGGACGGTATGTTTCATCTCACCGGTATTCCCAGGTATCACGGACTTCAAGAAGATATTCGAATTGGTTAAAGATCAATGCGATTTGATATGGCTTGAAAACCTTAACCTAAGAGGTGGATTCAAAGGGAAAATAATGGATTATATCAAAGAAAAACAACCCGATTTGTATCCTTTATACGAAAAGATTTATAATAAAAAAGACAGGAGCTACTTTGAAGAATTAGAAAAAGAGGCTGATCAATTAGCCAAAGACAACGATTGCCCATTCGTGGATAACGAAACACCATATGGAAGAGCTAAAAAAGGTCATCCAGTAATCGTTGACTATTTCTATCACGAAGAGGTTAGAGGCTCAAACAACACAGGAAAAAGAAATAGGAAGCAAGATGGAAGATAAGTTGAAGGCAGCAATCACATATGATGCAAAAAAAATAGCGCTTTCCATTATTTTAGAAGAACTGAATATTTTTTATATATTTAATACCGAAACAAACGAAGAAAAGGTAATAGATAATGGTGGATATACCCATCATAATCTAGCCGCATATCTAAAGTTGCTTGGCGTATCAACCTTAATTTGTGGTGGGATTGGCCTCTTGCGAAGTTAAAGCTGCGACTGCTTCAGGCCTTGATTTGATATTAGGAGCCGCTGATGATAACCGTATTCGTGAAGCATTGAAGGACATCATCACGAACATTAATTGAATAATACACCATTTTTCGGCAAGATGAGTGGCTTTTTTGATAAGGTAGGAAATGGTATGTAATTATATTAAATGTTATGTTTTAGACATATTGAAACAATAGGATTGATACCAAAAATATCAGTTCTTTTTTCATTTTATAGGGCTATTTTGCTTATTTTAGGCATAAATTGCTTAATTTTCGGTGAAGTAGCCTTTTTTTTGCTTGTTTCAGAAGAAGGCAATTTATCAAAAGCACGAACTGACTATTAAAAGCACGAATATACTTTAGCCCGTATTTTTTGGCCATCGGCAGTGATGATGGTTTTTTTTTATGTCCAGAAATATTTTTTAACTTTTTTCAATTTATACCCTCCCATCAACATGGCCTCCGAATCTCCGTATGGTGAGAAGGGTAGCGTTCATGTAAATGGTATTATTGAAGTATAGTTTAGGGGATGCGGACATTTTTTAGTTGACATTTACAGCTGATTGCAATTTCCTCGAATAAGTGCTATAATTTCAATGTAATTTGATACTTTATTTGTAAGGCTTATGCTTTGATAACAATACTAAAAAAGGACGAATGAGTATCTAAAAACTACTTCATAAAATGTTAATAAAAGGAAGGTCGAAAGAATATGTTAAGAAATAAATTGTCAATTATTGTTTATATAGTACTTTTATCAATTACTTGTGTCAATTTAGTTGCGTGTGGAAATAATGATGTCAATGACGAAAATAAAAATTTTGTTCACGATGCAACGAAATGGTTTACAGAAGAAGAACTATCTACAAAGGGCCTTGCTGGTTTGACTGCACCAATAGGATTATCAGGTGATATACAATCAAGTGATACATGGTTTAACAGTGGATATTCGTTTTCACAAGTTTGCCCGAATGAAGATACATTTAAGACGAATGCAGAAATCTATTTTTCGTATTTAAAAACAAATTATAACGGGATGTTTGGCAAACCAAGAAGTGAAAAGTTTAGTATGGATACAAACGAAAATTGGTATATTATAGAGCCAAAGGAAGATTTGTCCGACTATTTTGATAATAATCCGAGTAAATTGTACAAGTTCTATTATGTAAGGAATAACACTTTGAATAATGGTTACTTTATAAAAGATTCGGTTTGGATTTTTGAAATTCGCTATGAATTTGATACTAATTATGATGAATATAAATTCAAGCTATTTATTGAAAGTGCTGACTCTTCTCGAAATGGAATTTATATGAATTATTACAAAATGAGCTGAAAACAAAATATATAATTGGTGTGAGATTTATGTAGAGGCGTTAAGTTAATCTTTTATGTACCTCAAATAATAAGGATTTATTGTTTAGAGTAAGAAAAAAGCAATAGCGGATAAAATTATTGATGGGAAAGTAAGTGTGGAAAATGGTGCTGTTGTTTTACCTGAACCTATAGAAATTGAAGGTGTCGATATGTCTCTGATAAAAGACTTTCTGAAAGCAAAACAAAAGAATGTATAATCTAGTCAAAAGAAAAGGAGTTGTTTTTGATAGGAAGTTTTGTTCTCATTGTGGTCATGAGCTTCTAGATGATGCTTTTGTATGTCCTAATTGCGGTTGTAAGGTTGATGGTGTAAAGGAAAATATTAATTGTGAATCTCAAAAACAAGATGCAAATGATGTGTTAGCTACAGTTGCTAAGGTATTTATGATTTTAGCATATGTTTCATCAGGCATATTATTACTTCCTTTGTGATGGACCATACCAATGACTATGTATTATTGGAAAGCGATTGATAATGGTGAAAAGGTACCAATGTCATTTAAGATTTGTTCATTAATTTTTGTAAATACTATCGCAGGAATTTTAATGCTATGCGATACTAAACACTAAAGATAGCTTAGCTATCTTTTTTTAAAAAAGACTAGAAATATATTAGTTAAATATGGTATGATGTAATGTAGTAATGATTTACTATAAATTTCAAAAAAGGAGTATATATAAAGTTAATTTATATAAATTTTGATTATGGAAAAAAGTAAAGTTATGCAAATTATTAGTGATGAAACACTTACATATTCTCAACAAGTATTAGCCCTTGCACGCCTTGCAGAATCAGAGGATTCTACTCTTAAAAGAAATCCATTATGGGATAAAGCTATAAAGGAAGGCAAGGTATGCGATTTAAATGAAGGATATGCACCATATAGACCACGTTACATCTTACCTGATTATGATATATTAATGAAAAAAGGATGTAAATTTTTAGAATTAGAGCCTGCTAAAACATTACTTGAAGCATGTAATAATTTATTGATTTTTTATAAACATTTGCCTTCAATTACATCATATCCTGTATATTTAGGTAATTTTACTGATTTATTTATGCCGTGGGATGATGAAGTTTCAAATCCCCAAACAAAAGAAATATTAAAGCTATTTTTAAAACATATTGATAAAACATTATGTGATTCCTTCGTTCATGCTAATATTGGGCCTAAGGATTCTAAAATTACAAGATTAATTTTAAATCTTACTAAGGAAATGCAGCTTGCTATTCCTAATATTACATTACTTTATGATGATGATATTACTCCACATGATCTTGCTATTGCATCAATTGATACAATGCTTTATACTTCAAAGCCATCATTTGCAAATCATAAAATGTATAGTAAGGAGCATAAAAATAATCCTTATGGAATTGCATCATGTTATAATGCACTTAATATTGGTGGTGGCGGTTATACCCTTCCTCGATTAAGGTTATACGAGATAAGTACAGAAGCTAAAAGTCTTGATGATTTTATGGACAATGTTTTGCCTAAGTATGTTAAGCTTATTCTTGAAAATATTGATCAAAGAATTAAATTCATTGTTGAAGAATCAAGCTTTTTTAAATCTAATTTCTTAGTTAAGGAAGGATTTGTACAAAGAGAAAAATTTACAGGAATGGTTGGTATTGTTGGAGTAGCTGAATGTACAAATAATCTTTTAGGTATTAAAGATAAGGCACTTGGCTTTGGTCATAATGAAAAAGCCGAAGCTTTAGCAGCTAAAATTTTAGCTAAAATTGAAGAAATGGTTAATAATCACAAAGGACTTTATTGTTCACTTTGTGATAATAAATATCAGATGCATGCACAAGTTGGAATTGATACCGATGAAACTGATGACGCACCTGGTTGTCGTATACCGGTTGGATATGAACCCGAGCTTTATAAGCATTTAATGATTGAATCAAAACTACATAAGTATTTTCCATGTGGAGTTGGAGATATTTTTAAATTCGATCAAACTTGGCTTAATTCTCGTGATGCTATATTAGATATTATTAAAGGCGCCTTTAATTCTGGATTAAGATATTTTACAGCTTATAATCAAGATAATGATGTTGTTAGGGTTACAGGTTATCTTGTAAAGAAGAGTGAAATTGATAAATTAACGCATGGTGAGCAATCAATTAATAATTGTACTATTTTTGGAAAGGGAGCTAAAGAAAGAGGTCACGCATTAGAGCGTAAGGTTTATGGAAAAGGCACCAATTAATCGTATTATTAATTTTTCTAATGTAGATGGCCCTGGAAATAGAATGTCAATTTTTTTCCAGACTTGTCCATTTAGATGTTTATATTGTCATAATCCTGAAACAATTAATGCTTGTGAAAATTGTGGATTTTGTGTTTCTAAATGCCCCGTAAATGCACTTTCTATTATTGATGGTAAAGTTAGATGGGATAGTTTGAAATGTGTAGGTTGTGATACGTGTATTCATGTATGCCCAAATTTATCTAGTCCTAAAATTACAATGATGAGTGTTGATGACATATTATTAAAAATTAAGGAAGTTAGGCCATTTATTAGAGGAATTACTGTCTCAGGAGGAGAATGTACTAATTTTGCACCTTTTTTAGAATGTTTATTTCTTGAAGTTAAAAAATTAGGCTTAACATGTCTTATAGATTCTAATGGTGTTCATAACTTAGAAAAATATGACTCTCTAATCGATATTTGTGATGGTGTAATGCTTGATGTAAAGGCAATTGATCCGAAATTTCATAAATTTATTACGGGTAAATCAAATGAAATAGTTCTAAAAAATTTAGATTACCTTATTAAAAAAAGAAAATTAGAAGAGGTTAGAACGGTTATTCTTCCAAACTATGAGGAAGAGAATATTAAAACAGTTAGGGCTGTTTCCAAAATGATTGGTTCTAGGGTAAGATATAAATTATTAAAATATCGCTATTTTGGAGTTAGAGAAGAAGGTCTAAATTATTTTGGTAAAGTTATTGTTGATGATGATACATTAGCTAAAATGAAAAAAATTGCTCTTGAAAATGGATGTAGTACAGTCCAAATAATTTAAATTTTAACATTGGCTTTTAGTCAATGTTTTTTGTATGTTGACACTAAATGGTAAAAGTTATACAATAAAAAATAATCAAATTTTTAATAAATAATATTGTGAGGAAATTATATGAGAAAAAGAAAAATAATTTTTGTTATAGCTTGTGTTTTGTTTTTACTTGCGTTAACTTGGACGATTTTAGTTTCAAATGGATTATTAGATAAAACTGATGAAAGTATCGTTGAGTTTACTATTAAATATAGAGGAGAAAAATATAATTTTGTATATTGGTTTACAAGAATTATTACTGAAGGAGCTTATGTTTATTTTATAATTCCTTTTCTTATAATTATTTTATTGATTTACCACTTTGACTTAAAATCTATGATCTTAGCAGTTGGAACACCCGTTCAGCTATTAGTAAATACAATTATTAAAAATATTGTTAAAAGACAAAGACCCAATGAAATATATCATTGGATGAGTGAAAAATCTTTTTCTTTTCCTTCAGGTCATTCCATGACGGCAAGTTTTTTATATGGTTTTTTGATTTATATGATATGGGTTTCTAAGCTTTCTTTAAGAAAAAAAGTTTTACTATCTTCAATTTCAGGACTAATGATGATATTAATATTCTTTTCAAGGATAATATTGAGTGTTCATTTTACGTCTGATGTTTTAGGTGGTATTTTATGGGGTGGATTTTTAGTTATGATAGCTATTATGGTGAACGAATATTTTGGTAAAAAGTATAATGGCTTAAGAAATATTATAGATAGTAAATTAAAAGTGGGACAGAAAAATGAGGATTAATCACTTTTTGAGGAAAAATAACAAAATAATTATATATTTAATATTGGTTTTTATTGCTATTATTCCTTGTATTATAATGTTTAATAAGGGGTATATTTGGTGTCATGATAATGCATTTCACTATGCTCAAATTCAAGATTTATATGATTCTATTAGAAGTGGTAATTTTAATTATTACTTAAATTATGAAACAGCTAATTATTTAGGTGTTGGTGTAAGATTAATGTATGGTTCTTTTTCGCATTTGATTACGGCTTTGATTGGAATAATAATTATACCTTTTGGTATGTCACTGACTGCCGCAATGAAAATTGTTATTATGATTTCAATGATTATAAGCGCAATTTATACATATAAGCTAGCTTATAAAATTACGAATCGTCAGGTATCAAGTATTCTTTCAGCGGCATTATTTGTTCTTTTCCCATATCGCTTTTGTTTAATTTATGTTCGTAATGCTTATGCAGAAACGCTAGCATTGAGTATAGTTCCAATTGTGTTTTTAGGTGTATATGAAATTATCAATAATTATTCATCAAGCCGTAAACCTTATTTTAGAACAATAATAGGAATGACATTACTTATTTTAACTCATAACATTACTGCTTTTTATACTGCTATATTTGTTATAGTATATGCCTTATGTACATTTAATAAATTATATAAACATTTAAAGGATAAAAATCTTTATTTAAATATTTTATGCTCGATTATTTTTATTTTAACTTTATCAAGCTGGTTTTTATTACCCTTATTAGAATCAAAAAAAACAGGTTTATATCGTGTTTTTGATAGTGAAGCAATGAGGACAGGACTTGATGCTGTAATGTCAAGTAGTAAATCAAGTATGGCCTATTTTATTTGTGGACTAAATTTTAAATATCTTAATAATTTCTTTGTTTTTTCTTTGTTAGGAATTTTTTTAAGTGCATCTATTGCGTTTTCTAGTTTATATTTTGAAAAAAGAAGTAAAAGAAATTTAATTCTTTTGATTCTTTTTATTATATCTTTTGTTGTATCATTTGTTTTTTCTTTATTTTATGATATAGATTATGTAGTATACTCTAGTATGGTTATCGTGCTTATAGCATATTTTTTCCCGTTTAAAACTATAAAATCAAAAAATAAGTGGCAAGATTTAATTGTTTTTGGCTTTTTATCAGTATTAGCCACATTGTTAATATTTTGTGGGCCATTTTGGAAAGCTTTACCATCAATTTTTTATAATATTCAATTTTCTTGGCGTTTATTTGGCTTTTTAGGATTATTTTTAGCTATTTTTATTGGTATTTTATTTTCTATTTTAGAAAAAAGAATGATGATATTAGCAAGATTTTCCAGTGGTGTTTTAGTTGGTATTTTATTTGTTATAATGAAACCAATTAGTACAAATGAATATAATTATTCTGCTGAATCAAATTGGAACGAAAATTATTCCATCAAAAAAGAAGATACATATTATATGTATTCAACGGGATGGCAATTAGAATATTTTACAACTGATTTTTTTTCATCAACACCTAAATCGAAATTTTGGTGGGAAATTTATTTAAATTATCTTGCAAATGAAAAAAAAGGTGATCCAGTTGATCACCCGGGTTTGATTTCAGGAAATGCTTCTTTTTCGAATTATAATTATAATAATGGCGTTATTACTTTTAAACTTGATAATAAAACAGAATCTATTGTAGAAGTAGCTCGTGTTTATTATAAGGGCTATCATATTTTAATTAAGGATAATGCTGGTGTTATTCATGAACTTGAAGCATTCAATAATGAATCATACGTAGCATTTAAAACAAATTTAAGTGGCGAAGTCACTATTTATTATAAAAAAACACCAACAATGACTGCTGGTATTTATATATCATATATAGCTTTTGTTTGTCTTGCTAGTTTTATTTTAAAATCTTATGATTATGAGACAAAGTGGAATTAGTTTTCACTTTGTTTTTTTTGACTTAAATATAATCCTTTATAACCTTTCTTTTTGAGATTAACTAAGAAAAATAATAAGAAGCATAATGCCATAATTCCAATTAAAATATTTGAAATACCCATAGAAATACCTGCCGCAGTATAATTTAAACCAATGCTATGACATACTACAAGAGATATGATACGAATTCCAATTCGTGAAAAATTTAAAATTGAAGAAAGAAATGTTTTTCCATATCCATAAAGAAGTCCAAGTAAAGCACTTGTAAGTCCAAGGGATGGAATAGAAAGAGAATCATATACGAATATTTCTTTAATATATAATGACATTTTTTCGGATTCTTTATTTCCAATGCTAAACAAAGCAGTTAATTGATCAATAAAAATAAAGCGTACACAGATATAGCCAATAAGAGAAATGATTGCTACAATCGCTAAAGTTCTTATAAACGCACTAATTGTACGATCGAGATTTTTGTTGCCAATATTTTGACTAACAATTGTCGATTCGCCCTCTTCAAATACATTTGTTGTATTAGTAACTAAACCAGATAAATTGTTTGATACTCCAAGAGCTCCAACAATTAAGCCGTTAGTAGCTTCACCATAATAGCTTCCACATAAAGCGTTAACGGTTGTTTTGCCTAGACTCATTACAAATTTACCTAAGAAAATAGGAATTGATAACTTTAAAATGGGAATAATATATATACTTTGAGGTCGCATATTTTTGAAAGAAATTTGAAGCATATTCTTTTTTGAAAACATTATGAAGCAGCTATAAATAAATAATGCTGCTTGGCTAATTATTGTTGCAATCTCTAAATAAATAATTGAATCAACCTTAATACCAAAAACAAATATAACATTAAGAATAAGCTTGATAATTAAAACTGTAATATTTAATATTAGTATTTTTTTACTATTTCCTTTTATTTTTTCAAGACCGATGAAGATGTTATTTATAGATACAAAGATTAGTTCAATAAGGATAAGCCTAAAATATAAAATAACACTATTAGATATTTGAGGGACTTGTGCTATCTTTAAAATAACTGGTGCTAGTGGGACAAGAAGAACTAGTATTATTAAAGAGGTTATTATGCTCACTAATATCATATTGCTACCAGTTTTTTTAGCATCTGTTATGTTTGCAGCACCATAATATCTTGATACTAAAACTGCACCACCACCAGCAATACCTGCTCCAAAGGCAGATATCATTGATTTTATCTGGGAAATAACCATAATATTTGAAATATTAATTACACCTGATGCATTTGCTGCACTTTTTATTCTCGAAGCCATGATTGAGTCAATAAGACTATAAAAAGAGTTAAAAAGTGCATATACAGCAAGTGGAAAACAAATAATTATGATTGCCTGGGTAATGTTTCCATAAAGGATTTGGTGGCGCTTGTGTTTCTCTTTTATAATTGCTCGTTTAACTTTAGCCTCATTACCTTGTTCATTATAGGTTTCAGAAAGCTTTTGATAAAGTGTTATTTTTTCTTTTAACTTATTTATTTTGTATTCGTCTAGATTATTTTTCTTCTCTTTTGCTTCTAATTTGACCACTTTTTGTTGCCAAGTAGTAATTTTTTTAAAAATTTTAGCGATTTTTTTAGTATTCTTTGTTGTATCCATTATATCACCAATAGAAGTATACCTTATAAATTTTATTTCTTTAGGAAAAATACACACAAAATTAGACAAAATAATGTATAATTAACATATATAATTATAGCAAATGGTGATTGAATGAAAAAATATACACGTAAAATAATATTTGGAATTTTAATAGTTTCTTGGATGATTATTATTTTTTTGTTTTCTAATCAAAATGGTGATTTATCAGCAAGTAAAAGTCAAAAAATTGTTAATATGATTATTAAAATTTTTGTTAAGGATTTTGATTCATATTCTTCAATTAGGCAAAAAGAATTATTAAGTAAATTGAGTTTTTTAATTCGTAAATGTGCTCATATGACTGAGTATGCAATTTTAGCATTGCTTGTTTTCTTTTTTTTAACAGATAGTCTGAAATTATTTAGATATATTATTCCTATTATTATATGCTTTATTTATGCATGCAGTGATGAATTCCATCAATCTTTTGTTGGTGGTAGAGGTCCAAGCTTTAAGGATGTTTTGATTGATACTTTAGGGTCAATATTAATAATTGTATGTTTATTTGTTTTCTTTTTTATACGAAAAAAACTTATAATAAGGAAAAAATGAAAACCCTACTTTACATTAAATAAAAATAATTTTTTTAATTTAAGTCTTTATATTGATTTATTTTTAAAAAAACTATAAAATAAAATTAGTATAAGGGATATTAATTAGTTTTTTGAGTTAGATAATACATGATAAGAAGGAATATATAATGAATAAAATAATGATTGTAACCGATTCATGTTCGGACATTAGAAATGATGATATCGCAAGATATGATGTTGAAGTAATTCCAATGAATGTTACTTTTGGTGATGAAAATTATCAAGAAGGAATTAACATTTCAGTTGAGGAATTTTATAAAAAATTAACAGCTTCACGAGTTTTTCCCAAAACAAGTCAACCTTCGCCAGAATTATTTGAGAATGTTTTTTTACGAGCAAAGGAAGAACAAAGAGAGGTTCTTGTACTTTGTATTTCTTCAGGACTTTCAGGAACTATTCAATCAGCAAATTTAGCTGCATCTTTGGCTGAATATGAGGATCATATTCATATTGTAGATACAATAAATTGTCTAACAGGATTAAGGCTTTTAATTAAGGAGGCTTGTAAGTTACGTGATGAAGGTAAAAGCGTTGATGAAATAATTAATGTTCTTGAAGACATTAAGCATCGTATTAGATATTTCTCAATATGTAATACACTTGAATATTTTCATAAGGGTGGAAGGTTATCTTTCACAAAACTTATTATTGGCTCTTTAGTGGGATTAAAACCTTTTATCGATCTTGATTCCAATGGAAAGATAAGACAATTTGGTCAAGCTTTAGGAATGAATCGCTCTTTAAAAGCTGCTCAGGAATATATTAAGAAAAATGAACGTGATGAAGCATATGGTGTTACATATGGATTTACAGCTACAGAAGATAATATGATGCGTTTGTTTGAAAAAACAAAGGATTTACTTAATGTAGAAGAAATAGACTATGCTGAAATCGGTGCTGCATCTGGCTCTCATATCGGACCTGATGCTTCTTGTGTATGTTATGTTGCAAAGGAGCCTAGAAAATAATGCTATTTTACTCAACTGTTGCCATTGTTATTGGTACTTTATTAGGGGGAATAGGATTGTTTTATATTATTAGAAAAGAAAATGGATTAAAAAACTTGAAAAAAGCTAAGCTATCTAATCCAAGATTATATATTAATATTATTTCGTTTGTAATGTTATTTATTGGTGTGGCATTAATTGCTAGTGGTGTCTTATCGTTTATTTATTCACATGATTTAATCTTCTCAATAATATTTACAGCATTAATTGCTTTATATTTATTAATTGACTTTATTTTACAAAAAAAATTAAAAAATTAAAACTTTGGAATCACATTTTTGAGGTGATTCTTTTTTAATATTTTAAAGCATAAAATCATGATAATAGTTAGGAAACCTAAAAAATAATTATAATATAAAATAACGACTATTATGCCACTAATTAATCCAATGATACTTCGTTTTAGAAGAAAAGATGTGTAATTTAAATAATTTGTAACACTTATGATTTGTAGGTGAATTGATATACCTAAAAAAGCATTGAAAAAGCAATATAAAAAAATATTTATAATACGATTAAAAGAAAAATAGAATCTTGTAGCTACTGTCATATCTAAAATATTTGAAAGGAAAAAAGAGTATGCTTGATTTATATTAAAAAATTGAACTAAAAAAGAGGCTATAATATCAAAAAAGAAAACAAAAGAAAATATTTTAATTAAAATTTCAAAGGATTCATTTATAATATTAGTTAAATTAATGGGATAATCGGAAAAATAGAGTGATTCATTTTTTGTTTTTTCTGAGGCTTTATAAGGAAAAGAATGGGAATTATGTAAGTAACAATGATAATAAGCCAAATATCAGTTTTAAAAAAAATAATAGAGGATTTATATAGATATAAAAATGATGAGAAGCATAAAGATGTACTTAGTCTGTTGGCTTCATACTTAGATATTTTATTTTTCTTATATAAATTATTAATTAAAATATGTGATGTCGGATTTCCACTTAAAAAAGAGAATAAAAATACGAAAACTTCATCTAGAACTACGAATCCAAAAACTTTCATAAAAAAAGGCGATATAAATTTAATAATTTTTTTGATATATTTATTTTCTTGCAATATTTTAGAAATGATTAACATCATAAATAATGACGGTATTAAAATGTATACAAAGGTATCTACAGTAAAAAGAAAGGATTTAACTACTAAATTAGAATATTTAATACTTAAAAATGCAACAAATAAAGTTAAAATTAGTATAAAAATAATATCACCCATTTAAATTTAATACTAAAAAACAAAAAATATGATAAAATAAAAAAAGAAAGGGGATATAACTATGATACGTAAACTTATTAAATATTTCAAATCAAAAAAAGCTTTAAGTTCATATTTATATGGTGATGTGATTTGGTGTAAAATAAAACAATATGGTGAACAATTTAAATTTATAGATAATCATCAAATTAGACCCTTTTTATTTGTTAAATATGAAAAAAGAAGAATATATGGATATACACTTACCCATACTGTTCCTAGTAAAAATACGCTAGCTTATCCACTTAAAAGTCATGATGGGGATTATGCTCTATTAATGTGTTTATTTGAACTTAAAACAAGCTCATTTGAAGGATTCTCAGAGCATCTTGATGAAAATGATTTATCTAATATTTCAAAAATTATTTATAATATGCATGATGATAAAATAATAAAAGAGCAAATTCTGAATACCATAAAGCTTGATGTTAATGATATTGTTCTATATAATGGTCAAAAGTATTTAGTATATGCTATTGATGCTAAAAGATTAACACTTTATAAACTTTTAAAGGATAAAAATGAAATTAAAATTATTCATAATAAAAATGTTTATTATCTTGAAAATAAAGCAATAATAGCAGATATTAATGATGTTATATTTAGTGATAAATTTAATGAGGATATTAGAAGCCTATTAAAAAATGCAAGAAAAGAAAACAAGGCCCAGAATAAAATTAATAAAAATATTTTTTATCCTGGAGATATCTATAAAACTGGGAGTGGAAGATACTTAGTTCTTGAGGTAAATGGGGATAAGCTTTTGGTTACTAAGTATGGAAATCCTGATTATGTAGTAAAAAATACAACAGCAGTTGGAAAACAAAAAATAGATTCCATTTCAGAAGAAAGTCTTAACGAATTTAAAATAAAGCTATCTAAAATAGCAGAAGTTTTTGGCTAAATAAAAAATGATTTTTTAGAAGCAAAAAAAGTATAAAAATACTTGACTTTTATATTAGTAGTCTTTATAATTAGAATGCTAGGGTGATTTTATGCGTTATACATTAGCTCAATTAAGAAAAATGCAGTTTCCACACAAGGAAGAATGCGAATATGATTTTAATGAAGAATTAGATGGCTTTGAAGATGTTAAATCATCAGATAGAGCCAAAGTAATAGAAACCATTGCAAACATAGGACCTGATTCTTATAAGGTCGATCTTGATATTGAAATCAATCTTATGCTTGAGTGTGCTGTTACGCTTGAAGTATTACCTTACAAAATTAAAACTAAGGCTAGTGAATATTATACTTTTGATAAAGAAACTTATGACAACGGAGACTTTATCTTAGTAGAAGGACAAACTCTTGATACGAGAGAAGAGGTATTGTCAGAAATTCTAATTGAAAAGCCAATGAAATTTGTTAAGAATGGCGTTTCTTTTCAAGATGAAATTGATGATGAACCAAAAGAAAAAATTAATCCTGCATTTGCTGGGCTTAAAGATTTATTAAAATAATTAGGAGGTGTAATTATGGCAATTGTTCCATTCCGTCGTGTTTCAAAGACTAAGAAGAGACAAAGAAATTCACATTCTGCTTTAACAGTTCCAGGTATGATTGTATGTCCTAACTGTGGTGAATTAACATTATCTCACCGTGCTTGTGCAAATTGTGGTTACTACAAGGGTAAGCAAGTCGTAGCTAGTAAGAGTTCAGAAAAATCTGAATAATTAATAGAAATAGATGCTAAAGGCATCTATTTTCTATTTTATGCGGAATTTAAAAGAAAATATGGTATAATAGCTTGAGGTGTTATGATGTCAAAACATATTACGGTTTTAAAAGAAGAGGCAGTTGATGCCCTAAATATTAAAGATGATGGAATTTATGTTGACGCTACTTTAGGTGGCGGGGGGCATTCATCATTAATATTGTCAAAACTAAAAAAAGGGCATTTATATTCTTTTGATCAAGATGATTATGCTATTTCACGTGCAAAGGAAAAATTGGATACAGTTGGTAATAATTATACTATTATAAAAAGTAATTTTGTTAATTTAAAGGAACGTCTTAACGAACTTGGTGTATACCATATTGATGGTATTTTATATGATTTGGGTGTCTCATCTTTTCAATTTGATATGGAAGAAAGAGGATTTTCATATCGTTTAGATGGTCCTCTTGATATGAGAATGAATCAAAATCAAGAGCTTAGCGCTAAAACGATTGTTAATGAATGGCCAGTATCAAAACTTATTGAGATCTTTTATCGCTATGGTGAGGAAAAATTTGCAAAGCAAATTGCTTTTCAAATTGATAAGGTAAGACATGAAAAGGAAATTTCCACAACATTTGAGCTTGTTGATATTATTAAATCGGCTTTACCTCAAAAGGTTTTAAAGCAAAAGGGACATCCTGCTAAACAAGTTTTTCAGGCTTTAAGAGTAGCTGTAAATGACGAGCTTACTGTTTTTGAAAAGTCATTGCTTGATGCACTTGATATGCTAAATTCAGATGGAAGAGCGGTTGTAATAACCTTCCAATCCCTTGAAGACAGGATTTGTAAATCTATTTTTAAGGAAAAATCAACACTTGATATCCCTGAAGGGTTACCAGTTATAATAAAGGAAGAAGCTCCTTTTGAACTTATTTCAAGAAAACCTATATTACCATCTGAAGAAGAGTTAAATAACAATAATCGTTCACATAGTGCTAAAATGAGAATTCTAAGAAAGCGTTAAAAAAGCCCAACATTAGTGTTGGACTCTTTTATTTTGTTTGATTAAATTTTTCAATTGATGGTCTTATTCTGTCATATACTAGGGCACAAATAAATACACTAAGAATATCTTTAATTAAAAATGGTGATAAGCCATTAGCGATAATATAAGAAAACGATTTTGAAGCGCCCATATAGCAATTTAAAATGATTGCCATATAAATTAAACCAACGATATCAATAACTGCAAGACCTAATAAGCCTCTAATAATTAGAAAAATAAAAGAATTATCTTTAAACTTTATTCCACAAGGAATAGCCGATAAGAAAAAACCAATTATAAAGCCAAAGCTAGGCTTTAAGACATAGTAAAATCCTGCGTCCTCACCAGAAAAGATGGGTAAGAAGCAAACTACACCAAGAAAAATATAAAGACCAAAAACAATTAATCCTTTTTTTACTCCTAATATATAAGAAATAATGATGACTGCAAAAGTTTGTAAAGTTACTGGTATGGGACCAATATTAAATTTTATTTTTGAACAAACAATTAAGATTGCAAGCATCATACTCATAAGTGCAATATCTTTAATTTTAAGCAAAATAACTTCCTCCTTTTGATAAAAATTTTAACACTAAGCATAAGCTAAGTAAAGAAAAACTTGCAATTTTATTACTCATGTTGTATATTTTAGGATGAATATTGGAGGTGATAATATGTATGAATTACATCATTTAAGAGGAAATACATATTATGTTGATGGGCCGACTAATTGTGGGGTTTATGTTCTAAATGAAAAAAAGGAAGCACTTTTATTCGATTGTGGAACTGAAGAAGATGCACCTCATATTTATAAGGCGCTTGATAAGGCAGGAATAAAAATCACATATTTAGTTTTTTCTCATTGTCATGCTGACCATGCTGGAGGATGGGAATACATTTATTCAAAAACACATTGTAAGATGATAGCATCTAAGATAGAAAGAGGTTTCTTTAGAGACCCTAAGCTTGATATTGGCTTTTTATATGGTGGCTATCCTTTAGATGAATATGATGGTAAGCTGATGCACATTGATATGAATGATGAAATATATTCTTTAGATGAAATTCCTTCGGGAGTAGAATGGTTTCACCTTCCTGGACATCATTGGTCAATGATTGGGATAAAAACAAGTGATGATGTTTATTTTGTCGCAGATACACTAGGATCAATTGATTTAGTTGAAAGAGCTCACATATTACTTATTTATGATGTTAAGGGATATTTAGATTCGCTTAATTTTGTAGAAGGACTAGAGGAAAAAATGGTTGTTCCATCCCATAGTGAAGCTACAACCAATATAAAACCAGTTGTAGAATTTAACCGAAATACAATTTATGATATAATAAATATTTTACTTGATTATTTACACGATGAACATAATTGTACAGAATGTGCTTCGTATATTTTTGATTATTTTAAGTTGAAAATTACATATAATAAATATATGCTAATATTATCAACCGTAAGAAGCTATTTGTCTTATCTTTCTAATAGCAAAAGAATAAAGAATTATTTTAAGGATAATAGGTTAGTATTTATAAATGAAGCTTAAGGAGTAATCTTTAAGCTTTTTATACTTTTAACATTTTAATAAGATATTCTTGATTTTTTGCACTTCAAAGCTATATATTGTATTTTGAAGTGCAAAAATAATTGAAAATTGCACCTCAAAATGATGATATTTAAATAGAGGTGCATATTTATGAGTGTAAAATCTAAAATTTTTAAAATGAATAAGGAAGAATTTGAAAATTACATAAATAATTTAAAGCACTCAAGTAGCAGTATTCATTTGCTCAATAATAAATATTTTTATTATTTAAGTACACAAACCAATAATTTGATTATTTCTCTTAATAAAAAAATTATAGAATTAGATTCTTTAATTAATTGCTTTACATTTTTTCTAAATGATAAATTGCTCAATCATTTTTAATAGAAGAAATTGAGGCTACAAATAAAATTGAAAATATAAATTCAACAAGGCATGATATATTTAAAATTATAAATCAGATTTCTTGTCTAAAGGATAAAAAAATTTCGATTTAGATATTGATGAAAAAAATAGAAAAACGCCATTCAGAAATAAATGCAATCGTGATAGATGATTAGATTATATGGTATGGAAGTATTAATCCGTTTTCTTGGGCAAAAAAAGACGATACAATAATAAGATTAGTTGATATGGAATATGTAAAAGAAATTTTTAATGAATAGCGACTAATAAAAAAGCAGTCTTAGGCTGCTTTTACTGTTTATTATCTTTGTAAATACGTTTTTTTAAGAGTTCCATTTTTGTATCAATACTAGCCGATTCTTCAGCTAATAGCTTTAGTGCAAGAGAAATAGATTTTTTTTCATCAATATTCTTTTTATATCTTAATTGATGTTCGAGTGCGGCCCAAAAATTTTGAGCAATAGTTCGTATTTGTACTTCAACAATCATATTTTTTTTCCCATTTGAAAGGTAGATAGGTGTTTCAATAATTAGATGTAAAGAACGATAACCATTTTGTTTAGGCTTTTTAATATAATCCTTTTCTTCGATAAGTGTAACGTCATCCTGATTTAAAAGACCATCTCTAATTTTATAAACATCCTCAGGGAAATTACAAATTACTCTTACTCCAGCAATATCCCTTATATTTTCTTTGATTGCTTCAATTGTAAAGGGAATATTTTTACGATATGCCTTTTCTACAATAGAATCAATTGATTTGACACGTGATTTTATGGAGTCAATTGGATTTTGCTCAGAATTTAAGGAATATTCTTTATTTAAAATGTTTAATTTTGTAACAATTTCATCAATAGCACAATCATAATAGGTAAGAAGTGTTGTATAGGGTTTAGCAACTTCCTTAATAATCTTCATTTTCATTTCAGGATTCATTTCCTCTTTAGCAAGATTATTTATTTCAGCAAGTGATTGCTTAAAGTTTTCCATAAAATACCTCCATATTCAATTCTATTATATCATTATTACAATAAAATTTGCACTTTTTTTAAATTAATGCTATTATGGTAAAAAGACATGGGGGGTATTTTATATGGAAATTATAGAACAAGAAATTCAAAAAAGAGGAAAGGTTTTACCAGGGAATGTACTAAAGGTTAATTCATTTTTAAATCATCAGCTTGATCCATATTTGCTAAATATAATGGCAGGTGAATGGACAAAACTTTTTAAAAATGATAATATTACTAAAATTGTAACAATTGAAGCATCAGGAATAGCACTTGCAATCTTAACAGGATTAAAGCTTAATGTTCCTGTTGTGTTTGCTAAAAAATCAAATTCTAAAAATATTGGTGACGTCTATAAGTCGAAAATTCATTCTTATACAAGAGACCAAGATTTTGATATTCAAATAGAAAAACAATTTATTTATAAAGACGATATTGTTTTAATAATTGATGATTTTTTAGCTAATGGTAGTGCAACTTTAGGTATGATTGACATCATTAATCAAGCTGGTGCAAAACTAGCTGGGGTTGGAATTGCTATTGAAAAAGGTTTCCAAAATGGCGGCGAAATTTTAAGGGATAAAGGAGTAAGAGTTGAGTCTTTAGCGATTATATCTAGCATGGATGAAAAAACAGGTAAAATTATATTTAAACATTTAAGTTAAAAACATAATAATTAAAATTGCCATTTAAATTAGATTATGCTAAAATATAGTGGTATGAAATTTAGTGAAATTAGGTGTGAATATGGAAAATTTTCAGGTTGCTTTAGATGGACCTGCCGGGTCAGGAAAGTCCTCAATTAGTGAACTCGTCGCTAAAAAGCTTGGATTTGTTCACATTGATACAGGTGCAATGTATCGTGCTGTAACACTTGAAGCTTTAAGAAGAGGAATTGATTTAGCGGATGAATCGCAATATACCTTTATGGATGACATTGAGGTAGTGTATATCAACGATAAGACATTATTAAATCAAGAGGATGTTTCTTGTGAAATCAGAAACCTTGAGGTTACTAGAAATGTTAGTTTGGTATCTTCTTTGAAAATTGTAAGAGATAAGATGGTATATTTTCAAAGATTAAGTGCTAAAAATGGTTATGTTTTGATGGATGGAAGAGATATTGGTACAACTGTTTTACCAAATGCAGATGTGAAAATTTTCTTGACCGCTACTCCGGAAGAACGTGCTAAAAGACGAATGAAGGAGTTACAAGCTAAAGGTATTAATGAATCGTATGAAACGGTTCTAAATGATATTAAAGTAAGAGATTACAAGGATAGTCATCGTGAAATATCACCACTAAGAATGGCTGAAGATGCTATTTTAGTGGATACAACTTCGATGACAATTGAAGAAGTGTGCAATACTATTGTTAGTATTGTTTGTGAAAGGATGGATTAAGATGGAAAATAAGGAAATGTCAATGGAAGAACTTCTTAAGGAAGAAGGAGAACGTGAACTTCATGTTCATGATACAATAAAAGGTGAGGTTATTGAGGTTACTGATAAGTATGCTAAGGTAAATCTTAATACTTTTACTGAGGGTACAATTTATTTAGATTATTATACAACTGATAAAAGTGTTGATTCTTTAAAGAAGCTTGTTAAGGTTGGCGATGTAATTGAAGCTGAAATCACTAAAATTACTGAAGGTGAAAATAGCGATATTTTATTATCACGTTTAAACACTTTAAAGAAGGACAATTATTTAAAGTTTAAGGAAAATAATCCCGTTGAAACAAATGTTGAAGCTAAGGTTATTCGTGTAATTGAAGGTAAGGGATATATTTTAAATAATGGCGTAATTGATATGTTTATGTCAGTTAAGGATTTAAAAACACCACTTCAAAAGGGCGATATTGTAGCTGTAAAGCTTATTTCTTATGATGATAATAAGCAAAATGCTTATGTTTCACGTTATGCGGTTGTTCGTGAGGAACGTCAGCATGCCTATGAAGAACGTCAACGTGCTCATGAGGAATATGTAGCTAAGAAGGAAGCTGAGCATCAAGAATATATAAAGGAAAGAGAAGAGGAATATAAGACATTCCACGTTGGAGATAAAGTTCATGGAACTGTTTGTCGTATCGTTCCTTATGGAGCATTTGTTAAGTTTGATAAGGTTCAAGGCTTAATTAGACTTAAGGATGTCGATCATCAATTTATTAAGTCTGCTTCTGATATTCTTCATGAAGGTGATGAGGTTGATTGTCTTGTTGTTAATACTGATAATGGAAAACTTGAACTTTCACGTAAGGCATTGCTAAAAACTCCATATCAATTGTATCGAGAATCTCATGATGTTTCTGATACTGTAAAGGGTCATGTTATAAATAAAATGCCTTTTGGTGTTTTAGTTGAACTTGAAAAAAATGTGACTGGACTACTTCATAAATCAGAATTCTCATGGAATCCTAATGATAATTTAATGGCATCATTACTAATTGGTGATGAAATTGAAGTATCAATTATTCGCTTTGATGATGCAAATGAAAAGATTGGTCTTTCAAGAAAGCCATTAATTGATAATCCTTGGAATCGTGTTGAAACATCTGTTGGTTCTAAGGTTACAGGAAAAATCACAGAAGTTAAAGAAAATGGCTTTGTAGTTTCTTTACTTGGTGTTGATGCCTTTTTACCATTTAATGCTGTTGATGGTGGCGAAAAGAAACTAAAAGCTACTGATTTGTATCAGGTTGGTGACGATGTTAATTGTATTGTTACCGAATTTAATCCTAAAAAATGGATTTTAAATTTATCAGAAAAAGCATATAAAGCTCAAGAAGAAAGAGAACAATATGAAAATTATATGCAAAATGAAGATGAAACAAAGGCTACAACTTTAGGAGATATTTTTAAAGATCAATTAAAGTAAGCTAAGAAAGGTTTGATGTAAATGCTAGGTAAGGTGGCGATTGTTGGTCGTCCTAACGTTGGAAAATCAACATTGTTTAATCGTATAATTGGCCAAAGGTTATCCATTACTGATTCAACTCCTGGTGTAACTAGAGATAGAATTTATGCAAAGGGTGAATGGCTAGGTCATGAATTTAATTTAATAGATACGGGTGGTATTGAAATTTCTGACGCGCCTTTTCAGGTTGAAATTCAAGCTCAAGCTGAAGTAGCTATGGAAGAGGCTGATGTAATTATCATGCTTTGTGATTCTCGCTCAGGGGTTACTGATGATGATACATATATTGCAAAATTATTATATCGTTCAAATAAGCCTGTAATTTTAGCTGTCAATAAGGTTGATGACCAGAAATTTATGGATAATGTTTATGAATTTTATGCCTTAGGCTTTGGAGATCCAATTCCTGTTTCTTCAAACCATGGCGTTGGTGTTGGAGATCTTCTTGATAAGGTTATTGATGCATTACCAGAAATTAAGGATCGTCCATACAAGGATAGTATTTGCTTTAGTTTAATTGGGCGTCCAAATGTTGGAAAATCATCATTGACTAATGCTTTGCTTCATAATGATCGCGTTATTGTATCTGATGTGCCAGGAACTACAACGGATGCGATTGACACTGAATTTGATGCATATGGTAAGCATTATGTAGTTATTGATACAGCTGGTCTTAGAAAACGTGGAAAAATCTATGAAAATATGGAAAAATATATGGTTATTCGTACAGTTGATGCGATTGAAAGAAGTGAGGTAGTATTACTCGTTCTTGATGCACAAACTGGTTTTCAAGAGCAGGATAAGCATGTCGCTCAATATTGTGATGAATACAATCGTCCTACAATTATTGTTGTTAATAAATGGGATGCGGTTGAAAAGGATTCTAAGGCTATGAATGAGTGGACTAAGAAGGTTAGAGAAAACTTTAAATTCTTAGATTATGCACCAATTGTATTCTTAAGTGCTTTAGAAAACAAGCGTGTTCAGATGCTATTCCCTCAAATTGAGCTTGCATATGAATCATATAATAAGCGCGTACAAACAAGTATTTTAAATGATGTGTTTAACGATGCAATAGCAATGAATCCTCCTGCAGAATTTAATGGTGGGAAACCAAAGTTTTATTATATTTCTCAGGTCGGCACAAAGCCTCCTACATTTGCAATATTCTTAAATGATCCAAGCTATGTTCATTTTTCATATTTAAGATATTTAGAAAATCAATTGCGTAAGAATTTTAATTTTTTTGGTACACCAATTAAATTATCATTGAGAAAGCGTGATTGATGTGAATATATCAATAATTGGTGGCGGTTCCTTTGGAACTGCCCTTGCACAAATTTTATCTGATAATGGACACAATGTTTTAATTAGAGATATTAATAAAGAATTTGTTGAAAAGATTAATATTAATCATTTACATCCGTTTTTTGATATTTCTATTCCGGAAGGAATAAGGGCTACTTTGAGTTTGGATGATGTTCTTAATTTTTCAGATATAATTTTATTGTGTGTTCCAACTAAGGTAATGAGAAGTGTCATTCAAGAAATTGGATGTCATATTAAAACACCTAAAATATTTGTTAATGTATCTAAAGGAATTGAACCAGAAACATCATATTTAGTTTCTCAAATAATCGAAGAGGTCTTACCAATCGAATATATTAAAGGTTTTGTATGCTTATCTGGGCCAAGCTTTGCGGAAGAAATTATGCACCGTAAGGTTACACTTTTAGTTTCTGCATCAAAAGATAGTTCTGACGCATCATATATTCAACAGCTATTTAATAATCCTAATTATGTTCGTGTTTATACATCATCTGATATGATAGGGGTTGAGGTGTGTGGTGCTGTAAAGAATGCGATTGCATTAATTTCAGGCGTTTGCCAGGGCCTTGATCTTGGTATGAATGCTAGAGCTGCTCTTCTAACACGTTCTAATCGTGAAATAATTGAAATCGTAAAAGCAATGGGTGGAGAAGAGTCTACCTGCTATGGCCTTACTGGCATAGGTGATTTAATGCTTACAGCATCATCAACTTTATCAAGAAATTTTCAAGCAGGTATGCGCATAGGTAATGGCGAGACATTAGAAAGTGTTATTGAGAATTCTAAAAATGTTGTTGAAGGTGTAAGAGCAGTAAAAGCATGTGAGGAAATTAGAATAAAGTATAATTTAGAATTACAAATATTAAGTATGGCATATAAGGTGTTATATGATCATCTTGACGTTAAAGTAGCGGTTAAGATTTTGCTTAGTCGTGAATTAAAAAGTGAGTAATTTTTTATAGCCTCCTGGCATATTATGTACAGGAGGATTTTTTATGGATTTTAAAAATGTTTTTGATGTCATTAATAAATATAACATTGATAAAAATGATGTCTTAGAGTTGGTTGAAGAAGCTAAAACAATTGATTTATCTGACGAAGATAATCTAAGATATGTAATAAGAAAAGGGGCTAAACTTGCTCATAAAGATTTATCTGATGAAGATGAGGACAAAATTATGGAAATAATTAAGGAGCGAGGGGTAAGCCCAGATTTATTAAATTTAATTTAAAGAGGTTACAATGAAATATTTAAGGATAAAAGCAATTTCTAATTGCGTTGGCATAAGAAGAAGCTCAGTTGATTATATTAATAAAGCTAGTGATTTAAATAAAAAGTTTGAATATCCGCTTAATTTAATTGATCTAAAAATAGATGAAAATTTAGACAAAGGTATTTTTTTTCAAAATGAAGTGTCATTAAAATGTGGTACTCCTATTGGAATTAACTTAGTTAGAACTGTTAATGGATTGAATAAAGAGGAAAAAGAATATGTATATTTTGAAATACTTCCGCTAGAACTTGACGAGGAAGCTGCTCCATTTTATGAGGATTCAATAAAAAATGGGTACATTTTTGATGAAAAAGCTGGTGAGTTTGAATATATTCTAGGTCTTATTTATGAAAATTCTGATTTAGATAAAGCTAACGAGTACTTTAAATTATCAAAAAAGAAAAATTTTTCTTTGGCATCAAACAAAGTTAGGGATAATCATATAATATAATGGTGATAGTATTGGATATGTAATTTGTATTTTTATAATTACACTATTTTTACCAATTTTTGCGTTAATTGTAGCAGATATAAAAAATAAGAAAATGATTTATTATCAAAATAATTTAGATGAGATAATAAGAATTTTAACTGGAGAACTTCTTAGGCAGAATCCTTATGAATTTCATTTAGACGTTTTAAAATTTTATATTAATTTATAGAGAAATTTTATTCATTATAAGGATATAAATACTTGTTTTATATTAGTATATGATGAATTTTTCTCTATTTTTATTTTTTTATAGGAATTAATATAAATTAAGAGTATTCATTAAAAGCTAATGTTATTTAAAAACTAGATTTTTAAGCTTTATTATGATATTATATTAGTGAAAAGTGTGAATAAAAATTAATATTAATAAAACATATATATTAGAAAGGGATACATCATTATGAAAAAAGTATATATGTTTATTTTATTGATTCTTTTAATAACGATTTTAATTAATTTCAATGACCAAGCAGTAAAAGCTGATGTAAATGATTATACTGCATTTGCAAGTATTAATGTTACAGATGGAAAGCTTTTAAGAGATTATTCAAGCGAAGAGTTAAAGTCAGCATATGAGCTTGTAAGTGATAGAAAGTTTGTAGGGTGGAGATATCATTTTTTTCAAAGAAATGTTCAGGTTGATTTTATATCTAATGTAGTATTTAGTATGTATAATAGTGGCACAACAGCCTTGAAATATAAAGTTCAGGTTAGCGCTGAAAATTGTGTTAAAACATCTATAAGCTGCACAGGAACAATAAAATATGATATTTCAGGTACGATAAAAAAATTTAAAAATGGTCTAGATTCAAGCTTAAAGTTAGAGGGGAGTTATCAGGAAACACAGCTTGTTAAGCAACAGGAAAATTTAGAAGTTGATATTGATCCAGGAACTGTGTGTATTATTTATATTCAGGGGTCAGGTTTATTAACAAATGGTGTTGCTAGCTATTATGAGTGGTGGTTCAGGCGTAATGAAGGAGGATTTGAATATTTTACAATTACAGATTCACATTTAAGAATCGAGAAGATTAAGGTATGAGATATCTTAAGGATTATATTTTATTGGCTGCAATTATTTTTATTTTATTTCTATTTAATTATAAAAAAGCAGAGACATGTACTTGTTATTCTACAAAAGAAGAATATCATGTAAACATTGAAAATCAGCAAATTAAAATCCCTATTTTTGTTGATAGTTCTGACTGTATTTTTGAAAGCTCACTTCCAAATTATTATCTTGAAACAGAAAATACCACTTTAAAACTAAAAAAAATCAGGGTCCAAAATGGTGTTAAAATAAGAGCTTTTAATGAAGATGTTTACTGTTATTTTATTTTATTTGAATTGAATTTAGAAAAAAATAAAAGCTATAATAATGTAATTTTGCATGTTGAAATGCCAGAAAAAAGCTTATATTTACAAATTGGAAATATTATAATGGAAGAATTAGAAAATAGAATCATAGCAGTTAATAAAAATGAAGAAGGAATTTTTATAAGTGATGAAAACTATGATGTGGTAAATGGTCTAAGCTTTCCTAAAATTTATCATGATAGTGAAAATGAAAAGACATATTTTGTCCCTGATAGCCAAATGCTATATTATTATTTTATATATAAAACTGATAAAAAAATGATTGGAATAATTGAAAATTCAAATTTTAACCTTTTGGAATTGAAATTAAAGGAAGGATCTTATGCTTAAACTTCAAAATATAAAAAAGAGCTTTGGAAATAAGATCATTTTTAATGATGCTAATTATGAGTTTGAACCAGGAATTTATTTTTTGATTGGTCAAAATGGTGCAGGTAAATCAACATTGCTTAAAATTATTGCCGGGATTGATAGCAACTATGAAGGGACTGTATTAGGGCATAATATCTTTTATTTGCCAGAAAAGCTTACTCTTCCTAAAGAGCTTATGACATATGAGCTTATTAACCAATATAGTAAAATTAATAAAAGCATGGGTAGCTTTTTAGAGCTTGCTATGAACTATAGGCTTGAAAATATGCCAATTAAAAAATTATCAAAAGGAATGATTCAAAAGGTGGGAATTATTATTTCGCTTTTAGATAAATATGATGTTATTTTATACGATGAACCACTTGAGGGGCTTGATGAGGAAGCCATCAAAAGTTTTTTTGGGGATTTGAAAAAACGATCAAACACAGTAATAGTTATGTCAATTCACGAAATACCTAAAAAACTTAAAATTAATGCTAAAAAGATATTTATAAAGGATGGAAAATTATGCGAAGAATAAAATATATCTCCGACCTTTATATGAAAATATATTTAAACACAAAAAATCTAATTATCCTTATAGCAACGTTATTTGTACTAGCAGTTGTTTCATATTATAACCTTAGTCTGGGTTTTGATAAGGCTGAATTTGTTTTTATAAAGGATGATTATATCGCAAATTACTTAGAATCTACTTCAAATTTCTTAATGATTTTAAATTGTGTAATTATTCCAACCTTATTTTTATCTGAATTAAAAGAAGAGGTAAATACAATTAATTTTATTTTAATTCCCCGTGTTACTAGAGTTAATTTAAATTTTTCCAAACTTATCACATCACTAAAAATAGCATTTTATTATAGCTTGGTTCAAGTATTAATCATTGGTATTATCCCATTAATTTGGTATCCAAATTTTATTTTTAAAGTTACTTTCTTAAAAATAGGTATTTTTATAATATTATATAGTTGCTTTAACGTTGTTTTAATTTTATTAATGATGAAAATTCTTCGTATTTTTATTGTTGACGCAATCCCCCTAATAATATATTTGACGTTAAACTTTGTTAAAGAAAATATTAAGATAAGGAAGTATTTTCCTATACTTGTAATTTTAAATCAAAATATTGAAAATAATACATCACTTTATATACTAATATTTTTAATAATTTTCTTATCAATCATTTATATTTCAAAAAAATAAAAAAAACAGTTGACATAACTTTCTGTATTGTATATAATATAGAAGGTAATTAAATAAGTGGAAAGAAGAAACGCCCGTTTCTCGCCTGATTGATTATGTTGGTAGGCAAAATGTCACAGTTAAATAGATTGTAACTTATAGGGGCGTTTATGTCCCTTTTTATTTTGCTAAAATTATTTTGGAGGTGGCTAGTATTAACAAGCCAAAAAAGAATAATGATGCCATTATTAATGATGACATTAGATGTAAAGAAATGCTAGTTATTACAAACACAGGAGAAAAGCTTGGAGTATTACCTAAGCGTTTAGCTTTACAAGCGGCTTCTGATAGAGGTTTGGATTTGGTGCTTGTGTCACCAGAGGCTAGCCCAGCAGTAGCTAAAATTATGGATTACTCTAAATTCCGTTTCGAGCAACAAAAGAAAGCTAAAGAAATGAAAAAGAGTCAAAAAGTAATTTCAGTTCAAGAAATAAGACTTAGTCCAGTTATTGAGCAAAATGACTTAATGACTAAATCAAGAAATGCAAGAAAGATTCTTGAAAAGGGAAATAAAGTGAAGGTTTCACTTCGTTTCTATGGACGTATGATTGCTCATCAAGATATTGGTGAAGAGGTTATGAAAAAATTTGTTGATACTTTAGCAGATTGTTCACAACAAGAATCTCCAATTAAACTAGATGGTAAATCATTATTTACGGTTTTAGGATCAAAGAATGATAAATAAGAAGGAGTGTAATTAAAATGCCAAAACAAAAGACTCATAGTGGTTTAAAAAAGAGAATTAAGGTAACAGGTTCTGGAAAGCTTATGCGTGGTCATGCATATACAGGACATTTAAAGACTAATAAGACTCATAAGGAAAATGTTGCATTATCAAAGTCAACATCAGTACATTCTTCAGATGAGAAGAGAATTAAATCATTAATTTCTAATATGCGTTAATCGCTATACTATTTAAAATTTTAAGGAGGTAATTATCATGCCAAGAGTTAAAGGTGGATATACAACAAGAAGAAGACGTAAGGCTGTCTTAAAATTAGCCAAGGGCTATGTTGGCTCAAAACATACAATTTATAGAACTGCAAATGAAGCAGTTATGCGTGCTATGCAATATGCATACAGAGATAGAAAGCAAAAGAAACGTGATTTCCGTAAGCTTTGGATTCAACGTATTAATGCTGCAGCTAAGGAAAATGGATTAAAGTATTCTTTATTTATTTGTGGTCTTAGCCGTGCTGGTGTTGAAGTTAACCGTAAGATGTTAGCTGATTTAGCAGTTAATGATCCAAAGGCATTCACTGAGTTTGTTGAAATTGCTAAGAAGGGTCTTACAATGCCTTCAGTTAAGTTAACTGAAAAGGTTGTAGTTCTTCAAACAGAATCAAAGGCTGCAAAAGCTGCAAAGGCTGATGTTGCTCAAGAAGCACCTAAAGCAACAAAAACTGTAAAGGCTCCAAAGACTGTAAAAGTAGAAGCTCCAAAGACTGAAGTTGCTGTTGAAGCTACAGTTGATTATAACAAGATGACTGTTGCTGAATTAAAGGTAATTGCAAAAGAAAAGGGAATTACTGGTATTTCTGCAATGAAGAAGGCAGATTTAGTAGCTGCTCTTACAAAGTAATAAATAAAGACTAGATTTTTCTAGTCTTTTTTGTTATAGTATAATCATATTGAAAATGGTGATTATATGACAGAAAAAAGAAAAAATTTAAGCCTAAAAGAAAAAAAACTTTTAAAAGGTGTTGCATTATTTTTTACAGCTATTGCCGCAGCTAATGTTATTTATTATTTAGTATTAATGTTTGGAAAATTTGATGGTAATTTTTATACAAAGCATTTTTTGATTCCTATTGATTTATTATGCATTGGAATAATTGCAATTATTATGCCTTATGCTAATAAGTACTCTTCATATCAAGCAAATGTTAAAGGTGATAAGTATATGTATCTTATTGGTATATGCTTAATATTTATGGCCTTTATTACTTTAATTTTAACTTTTGCCTTTTAAGTAAGTTGACGTTACGTGATTATTATGCTAATATATAGGTGCTAGGAAGATTGCCGTGGAACCCAAATTTTATTTTATAGGGATCAAGGATACACATGTTGTCGAACACCTATCTTCTTAGGAATCCTAATTGTATATCAAGAGATGCCCGCTGTTGAACGTTTCTTGTTCTTCATTGGACTTCCTAGCATAATTTAATAAATACTAAGTCCATTTTAAATGGGCTTTTTTTATATGTAAAAAATAAATATTTAATTTTTTTTCTGTTTTGTTGTATAATAAACGTATAATATGAATTGTGAGGGAAAGAAAATGAAAGAGAAATTAGAAAAAATTTATAAAAATTCAATATTTTTAAGAATAATTGGCCTATCTTTAAACATAATTAGTGCGATATTAGTTTTGATGGGTGTACTGGCAATTGCTTATAATGATACGCTGCTTGTAGAAAAAATTAATTTTAATGATGGACAAGGTATTGTTGCGTTTGCCGTTTTAATTATTACTGTAATATTAGGTATTTGTCAAATATGCTTTGGAATAAAGAATGTATGTGGAAAAAAATGCTTTTTGATTGAGTCAATAATGTCTATTGCCATTCAAATTGTTTTGATTAGCTTAGGTATTAGTTTTGATATATTTGGCTTTGGTAATGTTTTTTTATTAATTATTACAATTATAGTAATGATTGTTTATTGTATTCATACAGTATTAGAAAGTATTTATGGAGCTAAAATAAAAAAAGAAATAAATCATAATAGGAATTATATCATAACCTTAATTATGAATATAATAAGTATTTTGGCTTTATCAAGTATCTTTTTTATTCCTCTTTATACAGGATACTATAATAGTAAGGAAGTTACATTTATTATTATAGACGGATTAATGGGTACAAATAATATTATCCAATATATAAGTTTTATTATTACTTTTTTAGTTTATATTGCATCGGTATGTGTTTTTTTACATACATTAAAATATTATTATTGGCATTCAATTAATTTTTCTAAAGCATCTAAGGAATCAGCATATATAAATTTTGCGGTGGCGATTGTTTATTTTATTGTCGGAAATACAGTTGTTTTTTATTTGGGTACAAATAATAATTATAATAATCTTGAAACCTATTATTGGATTCCTTTTGTGATTTTATCTATTATCACACTTTTACATAGTTTTATAAATTCTAAAAATGAGTTTAATGAAGGAAAAAGTGAAAAAAGGACTTTATTTGGTAATAATATTATTATTTTAGTATTTGTTACATTATTTACAGCCGTAACAATTTCATCATTGTTTACATCTCTTATTCATGTTGAAAGTAAAATATATAATAATTCTAATATATCAGTTACGATTACGGGAATTGATTTATTAATGAATCCAAGTAAAACCGGATCAGGATTTACGGTTCTAGCATTTGTTTTCCTTGTGATAGTTATTTGTGCAATAGTAATGTTTATAATTACTTTAACTGCGACTTTTACAAGAAGTAAAGAGCAAAAGCGAATTGCTCTAGCAACAATTATAATGAATTTTGCTTTTATATTTATTGTCGGCTTATTTGGAAAATATTATGAAATTACAAGTATTATTAATATAGAGCAGATCAATGAACTAATTGATAAAATGTATGGATATAAAGATGTTCTATCAACTGATATTGGAACCGTTGATTCAGGCTGCTTTTATTTAATATTTATTGATGTTTTCTTTGCTATTGTACTTTTTTTCTTCAAACCATTTACTAAAGCGGAAAAGGACTTAGCTGATGAAATTAATCTAAAAAATGATGAACCTATCAAAATTGCAATTGCAGCTAATGAAACTAAATCTGATTTAAATGAAATAAAAGAAGATATTGAAAATGAAACAAATGTAAAGAAAACGGAAAAAGAAGAAAAAACTTCAGATAAAATTGAAGAAGAAATTGCAGAAAAAAACGAGGATATTCTTCCACAAGTGAAAGTGATTCCTAATTTTGATGCATGTCCAGCTTTTACAGAACTTGATAATAAGTTATCTTATTATAATGACCTGTTATTTCAAAGAAAAAACAAATTGTTTGAAAACCCTTCTTTGCCTGATATTGTACAATTTGTAGTTGATTATGCAAGAGAATCAAGACTTCATCTTTCTTATACTCCACAAACAATTGCTAAATTTGTAGCTGGTTTAGGTGCAACAAAGCTTTCTATTTTACAAGGAATGTCGGGAACAGGTAAAACTTCACTTCCTAAAATATTTTTGGAAGCTTTGATGGGAAATTGTGAGATTGTTGAAGTTGAATCATCTTGGAAGGATAAAAATGAACTTATTGGATATTACAATGAATTTTCAAAAGTTTTTACACCTAAAAAGTTTACTCGCATGCTTTATAAGGCAAGCCTTAATCCCGATGTAATTACATTTATTGTACTTGATGAAATGAATCTATCAAGAATTGAATATTATTTTTCAGATTTCCTTTCTTTAATGGAAAATGAGCCAGAGAAAAGAGAAATACAGTTATGCAATGTTACGCTAACTAATGATTATGATAATGAAAAGCATCAATATTTATCTTTAATTGACGGACATACCTTGCATATCCCCCAAAATGTATGGTTTATTGGTACAGCTAATCGTGATGAATCTACATTTGAAATTTCAGATAAGGTATATGACCGTGCTGCGACAATGAATTTTAATCAAAGAGCACCTAAGGTAAGAAATTATTCTAATCCAATTGAAAGTAAATATTTATCATATGATAAGTTTGAAAAATTACTTGAGAAGGCTATAAAAGAACAAACATTTGATTTAGAGTCTGTTTCGTATGTTAATGATGTAGAGGCTTTATTAAGACCATATAATATTTCTTTTGGAAATCGTATTATGAATCAGATTGAGGAATATGTTAAAATCTATATTTCGTGTTTTACAAACTCAAAGGAATTAATAGATGAAGCTTTAGAGGATATATTACTATCAAAGGTAGTATCTAAGCTTGAATTTAAGGCCGTTGAAGATAAAGAAAGTTTAATATCTAGCTTTGAAAAACTAAAGTTATTTAAATGTGCAGAGTTTGTTAGTAAATTGAATGAGGATCTTTAATGAATAAGTTAGAGTTATTAGAAATAGCAGCAATAAATAATGATTATAATAATTTTATTTCGTTTCTTGAAAGTTACAATAATGTAACAATTCCAGAATTTGATTATTACTTAATTAACAAACTATCTCTTTTTATGGTTCATGAAAATTTTAGTTTTGATGATTTAGATCAAATGATTTCTAAAATTAATTATGTTTTACCATCGATAAAAAGAATTTTTGCTAGGCCTATAATTCATCTTAAAGATACAGATGAGGTACTACCCGTTGAGGCAGTAAGATTAATTAATAATAAGACTATTAATCATATTGCAACTCATAGTGAATTATGGGATGATATTACTTCAACTAGTATAAAACCATTGAAGCTTATGACAAGAGTATATAATGATGACTTTTGTATATATGAAAACATGGTATTTGCCAAAACCATTGATACTATTCTTAATTATTTAAAAAAACAAATGAAAATAATAAGAGAGATGCTTTATTCAGGAAAAATTCTTGAGATGAATTTACTTGAAAGAGTAAATCATCCTAATTATTTTTTAGCGATTGGTAAACTTCATACGGGTTATATTAGAAGCTTTAGTCAAAATTATGAGGCAATCAAAGAGTATTACAATAAACTTAATTATTATAAGGATGTTATAACATCACGCCTTAAACGGAATGTTTATCGTTTAAATAAAAACTATCCAAATAATTTTTCTCTTCACAATTCTAATATTTTACTGATGCAAAAAGACTACCATCGAGTATATAATTTGCTAAAGCATTTTCGAAAAATTAAAGCAGACTTTAAACCTTTAAATGAAACTGATTTTTTGAATTTTAAAGCTAATTATTACATTTATGTAAAATTTTTAATGGTATTTGCGATTACTAATTTTAATTTTGAAGCAAAAAAAGATACAATTATTGATTTTAATAATTTAAATTTAACATTTGAATTTAAAAAATGGCAAATAGAACTCAAAACAGTAGATGGTGATATATTACTTAAAATTAAACAAGAAAAAGAATATTCAATTTTAATTTCTATTCTTAACGATAAAGCTGGAAAATATGATGAAATATTACCGGCATATCCAATTGAAGTAGAAACTAAACACATTTTATTAAGCATCGATGATATTGATTCATTTAGAAGAATTGAACAAATTATTTTAAGAGGTATGATTTATACAACCATTTCTTTTGATCTTTGTCCTTTTTGTGGCGAAAAAATGAGTTTTGATGAAAAAAAGGGTGAATTTATTTGCTTTCATTGTCGACAAAAAATAGTAAAAAAGTATTGTGATATAAAAAAGGAAAACTATTTTGAAACAAGTATTGATTCATTTGTACCAAAAGAGTTGATAAAGAAGGATGCTTTTTATCATTACCGTAATATTACAAATTATAATTCAAAAGCTGAATTTATATGTCCATATTGTAATAAGGTTCATTAAGTAAAAGAGGATTTTAAATCCTTTTTTATTTTGAAAATGCTTTCATATGATATATCTTCATTATTTCTTGCAAATAATAAAAAAAATGTTATAATTTTAAAGGTGTTGAAAGTAGATTTTAATGTCTACTATTTTTTTTTGAAGGAAGTGCAAATATGACATTTAAAGATATAATTAACGATGAAGAAATATTAAATGCTTTAGAGGCTATTAATATTTCAAAACCATCAGAAATTCAAAGCGCAGCTATTCCCCTTATGCTAACAGGAGTAGATTTAATTGGCCAAGCTCAAACAGGTACAGGTAAAACCTTTGCTTATGGGATTCCAACTTTAATAAACACGACAAATAAACCATTTGAGACTTTGATTTTATGTCCAACACGTGAATTATCAATTCAGGTTTCAAAAGAATTAAAAAAACTTTTAACTTTTAAACATAGAATAAAGATTGCAACAATTTATGGTGGTGAATCTTATGAAAGACAAATTAGAGAACTTAAGAATCGTCCTCAAATTATTGTTGGTACACCTGGTAGAATAATTGATCATATGGAAAGAAAAACAATTGATTTTTCAAATCTTAAGCATCTTGTACTAGATGAAGCTGATGAAATGTTGAAAATGGGATTTCAGGATGATCTTGAAACAATTTTACATGATACACCAAAAGAGCGTCAAACGGTTTTATTTAGTGCAACAATGCCAGATTTTATTAAAAAGGTTGCATTGCATTACCAAAATAATCCTGAACACATTGTAATAAAAAAGAAGAGTTTAACTGTAGAAGCAATTAAACAAGAGGTTTATTATTGTAAGCGTGAAAGTAAGATGGACCTTTTAATTCGTATCCTGGATCTTTCAGGCTTTAATTCTTGTATAATTTTTTCTAATACTAAAAGTAAGGTTGATGAAATTGTTTCAACTTTGCAAAAAAATAAATATTTAGTAGATGGACTTCATGGGGATTTAAAACAAGGTGTTAGAGATAGAGTAATGAATTCATTTAGAGATGGAAATATTAATATTCTTGTTTGTACTGATGTAGCGGCTCGTGGAATAGATATTAAAGGTCTAGAAGCTATTATAAATTATGATCTTCCTCTTGAGGATGAGCTTTATGTTCATAGAATTGGTCGTACTGGACGTGCGGGAAATGAAGGACATTCAATTTCCTTTGCGACGGAATCAGAAAGAAGAAAGGTATCATTTATTGAACGTTTTACAAAATCAAAAATGATTGAGATGCCAATCCCTTCTAAGGAAGATATTATTCATGCTCGCATGCAAGCTTATTTTAAGAATGTTTGTAGTCATTTAGAAGATCCAATTGAACCTAATATGGCATTAATTAATAAATTTGCTAAGCTTCATAATGACCCTGCACAGCTTGTTAATGCTTTAATTGCAATGTCATTTAATTCATCATCTAAAGAATATAGGGAAATTTATGTTGCTAAAAAGAAACCTGAAGGACGTCTTAAGGGTGATAGAGAACGTAAATATGATACTAAGGGAAAAGAAAAAAATTATGTTTATGCACATCTTAATATTGGAAAAAAAGAACTTTTACGACCTCAAATTCTAGTTTCACTTGCTGGTCGTGTGGCTGGTGTAAGAAAAGAAAATATTGGCGATATTGTAATTAGAAAATCAGGTACTGACTTAGAAATTACTCGTCAAGGATTTAATTATTTGATGAAGCTTCAGGGACATGAGTATAATGGTACAATTATTAAGGTCAGTAAAATTAAATCTATGTAAAAAAATGGCTAGCATTTGCTAGTCATTTTTCCTTAAATTGAAGTATGTGTGAAAGGGAGAAAAGAAGTATAGATAGCTTTTACTTCAAGAAGAATTTGGGGATAATTCTCCTGCGATTTTTATCGCATTAATATCATTTGCTAAAAAAATAAAATTATACAAAATTTATTTAATAAATTAAATTCATATGCTATAATCTTAAAATATGGAGTGTGATTTGTGTGTTTCGTCTATATAAGAAGTATTTAAAAAAAAATATTCACTGGGTTATTATTGGACCCATTTTTAAATTGTTAGAAGCTATATTTGAGCTTCTTGTTCCACTAGTAATAAAAAATATGATTGATATTGGTATTAATGGTGATGGTGGTAAGTCATATTTAATCAAGCAAGGTGTTTTATTATTAATATTTGCTGCAACAGGCTTATGTTCGACCCTTGTTTGTCAATTTATTGCCTCAAGAGTATCACAACGGTTTGGAACAGATGTTAGAAACGATTATTTTAAGCATATTAATTCTTTATCGTTTAAGGAACTTGATTATCTTTCAACATCTAGTATTATTACAAGACAGACAAATGATATTTTTAATGTTGAAAAATCAGTTGCAATGCTTATTCGATTAGTAATAAGAAGTCCTTTTATCGTAATTGGTTCAACTGCTCTTGCCTTTGTAATTAATCCTATTATGGGTATTGTATTCTTAATTACGGGTATTTTACTTTTTATAATTTTCTTTATGATTATGAAGCTTACTTTACCAAGAAATAAAAAGATTCAAAAAAGTTTGGATAATGTTACAACAATAACGACAGAAAATTTCACGGGTGTAAGACAAGTAAGAGCATTTCGTAAAGAGGAATATGAAGTTAATCGCTTTAATGATGAAACTTCCAAACTTGCTAGTCTTCAAGTTGGACTTGGTAAAATTAGTGCTTTTTTAAATCCTTTAACTTTTATTGTCGTAAATGCAGCTATTATTTTAGTAATGTATATTGGAATGTATCAAATGAAGACAATTAATCTTTCAGTTGGTGATATTCAAGCTTTAATCAATTATTTAAATCAAATTTTGATTGCGATTATTGCGGTTACTAATTTAGTTACCATCTTTACTAAGGCACAAGCATCATCAGTACGTATTAATGAGGTCTTCGATATGAAATCATCAATTAATGATGGAAGTTACGAAGAAGGATTAGATACTGATGTAGCAATTGAATTTAAGAATGTAACATTCAATTATAATATTGATTCATATCCTGCTGTTTCAAATTTGAACTTTAAAGTTTATAAAGGTCAAACAATTGGTATTATTGGTGGTACAGGCTCAGGTAAATCTACCATTGTTAATTTAATTAATCGTTTTTATGATACTACAAGTGGTGATGTTTATCTTAATGGCCGTAATATTAAAGATTATAAGCTATCATATGTTAATCATAATATTTCTACAGTATTACAAAAGGCGGTTCTATTTAATGGAAATGTAATTGATAATTTGTGCTATGGGAAAAAAAATGCCAGCATTGATGAAATAAACCATGCCTTAAAAGTAGCTCAGGCTGACTTTATAAGCAAAATGCCCGATGGATTAAATGCAAGGGTTTTACAAGGCGGTAAAAATTTAAGTGGTGGTCAACGTCAACGCTTAAGCATTGCTCGTGCTATTTTAAAGAATAGTCCAGTTTTGGTATTAGATGATTCTTCATCGGCTTTAGATTATCAAACTGATTATAAGCTTAGAATGGCTATTAAGGAATTAAAAAAGACAACATTTATTATCTCTCAAAGAGCTTCATCAATTGCATATGCTGATCAGATTATTGTCCTTGACAATGGTGAAATAGACGCAATTGGTTGTCATGACGAACTTCTAGAAAAATCAAAGCTTTATCGTGAAATTTGTATTAGTCAGGAAATGTCTGTAAAGGAGGTTACTATAAATGAAGAATAAGCATTTAATTAAAAGAATTTTTAAATACCTTAAGCCTTATAGCTTTATTTTAGTACTAGCCTTCTTGTCGGCTTTAGTCTACGTGTTTGCGACACTATATGCACCTATGCTTATGGGTAATCTAATTGATGAGCTTGATTATCTTCATGATTTTGGTAGCCTTAGAAATAAATTTTATACGTATCTTTATTTATTAATAGGTTGTGTTATTATCGGTGCATTGTTTGGTTATATAATGACTTATTTTTTAAATAAGCTTACTTATTTAATGATTAGAGATTTAAGAATTGATACCTTCGCTAAAATTAATCGTGTCCCAGTATCTTACATTGATTCTCATTCTTACGGTGATTTACTTTCAAGAATTATTACAGATATCGATACGGTTGCAGAAGGGCTTTTGCAAACATTTACCGAAGCCTTAACAGGTATTATAACAATAATATTTACCCTTGTATTTATGCTTAGATTAAATTATAAAATAGGTTTATTAGTTGTGGCTTTAACTCCTCTTTCTTTAATTGGTGCTACCTTTATTGCTAAAATGAGTTTTAAAACCTTTAAGGCTCAGGCTGAGGTAAAAGGACGCTTAACCGGTTTTGTAAATGAAATGGTTGAAAATCAAGCAGTTATTAAAGCTTATGGAAGAGAAGATGCTAATACTAAGACTTTTGATGAAATTGATGAAGAATTATATAAATATGGCATTAATGCTCAATTTTATTCATCGCTTGCAAATCCTATTACAAGATTTGTAAATGCAATTATTTATCTTTGTGTTGCAACATTTGGTGCAATCGATGTTGTCTCTGGTGGTCTTAAGGTTGGTATGCTATCAACGTTCTTAAGCTATGCCTCTTCGTATACTAAGCCTTTTAATAGTATTTCTTCCGTTGCTACTGAACTTCAAAATTCCTTTGCATCTTTAAGGCGTGTTTTTGAACTACTTGATGCTAAAGAATTACCTGATGAGTCAAATCTTAAAGAAATTGAAAATATTGATGGTGAAATAGCATTTAAGGATGTATTTTTCTCATATAAGAGTGACGTTTCTTTGATTGAAAATTTCTCAATTGATTGTAAAAAAGGCGAACAAATTGCAATTGTTGGACCTACAGGCTGTGGTAAAACAACGCTAATCAATTTATTAATGTGCTTTTATGATATTAATAGCGGCGATATAACGGTTGATTCAAAAAGCATTTATCAGATAAAAAGGAAAAGTCTTCGCTCACACATGGGAATGGTTTTACAGGATACTTGGTTATTTAAAGGAACTGTAAAAGAAAATATTGCTTATGGTAAGGATAATGCTACTAATGAGGAAATTATAGATGCAGCTAAAAGGGCATATGCTCATGAGTTTATCATGCAGCTTCCACATGGATATGATACAATTATTTCAGATAGTGATGGTATGTCAACGGGTCAAAAGCAGCTTTTATGTATTGCAAGATTAATGTTAAGAATTCCTAATGTATTAATTCTTGATGAAGCAACATCAAATATAGATACACGTACAGAAATATTAATTTCAAAAGCATTTAAGGAAATGATGGCAGGTAGAACAACTTTTATTATTGCTCATCGTCTTTCAACAATAAAAAATGCTGATAAAATAATTGTAATGAAGGATGGACATATTATGGAAATAGGTCGTCATGAAGAGCTTCTTGCCAAAAATGGCTTCTATACTTCAATTTATAATTCTCAATTTCAGGTAAAATAAAACTCCACAATTGGAGTTTTTTTTACATTTTCTTTAATTTGATATATTATATTGACGGCATTTGGCAAAACAATAAAAAAAAATATTTTATTTATAATTAGAGGTTTTGTCGAATGCCTTTTTTTTAGGTATATTTAAATGTATACTTTAGCTAGGTGATAAGAATGGGATTAGAGGTAAATATGTGTATAAAACAAGATACGGTTTTTACAAGATTTAAGGGTGAACTTGATGAAATGTCCGTAACTGATATAAGGGCAAAATTGTGTGAAATATTACGCAAATATGATGTAAAAAATATTGTGTTTAATATGAGAGATTTAAGCTTTATGGATTCAACTGGTATTGGAATGATTATTGGACGTTATAATCAGGTTAAAGAAAAATGTGGTAAAATTATTCTTTGTGATTTGAATCAAAATATTGAAAAAATTATTGTAATGTCAGGATTATTAAAAATTTGTACGTTAAGAGACTCTGAAGCCTCAGCAAGGTGGTTTTTAGGATTATGAAGCAGATGGAAATAACATTTAAAAGTGAATTAGAAGCTATACCTAATTTAAGAGGTATGATTGCGTCTTTAATATCAAATAAAAATCAGACAATCTCATTTATTAATGAGGTAAAAACAATTGTATCAGAAGGAATTACAAATGCTATTATTCATGGTTATAATGAAAATAATGATAAGGATATCAAACTAAGAATTAAATTTGATGATGAAGGTCTTTATATTGAAATCGAAGATTATGGAATTGGTATTGAAAATATCTCACAAGCACGAGAGGTTTTATTTTCAACGATGAAAAGTAAAGATAGAAGTGGTCTTGGTTTTACTATAATGGAACTGTTTTCTAATCAATTTGATGTTATATCAGAAAAAGGTGTAGGTACAATTCTTAAAATATTTAAGGCTTGGGAATAATTGTGTATTAAAACCCTATATTTGGTAAAAATAAATATGGGTGAAAATATGATTATTGAAGAAAAAGAATATCAGAAGCTATTAAAATCAAAAAAAGATTATAAAAGAATTTTGCTTAATTGTTTACAGTCCTTTCTTTTTGGTGGCTTAATTTGCTTATTAGGACAGTTTATTTTGTATATACTTGCTAAATTTATTGATGATAACACTCTTAAAACGTCAATTATGGTTATTAGTATAATTTCTTTTTCAGGAATTTTAACAGCTTTAGGTTTATACGATAAAATTGGACAAATGGCAAAAGCTGGAAGTATTTTACCAATTTCTGGGTTCGAGAATAGCTTATGCTCGGCAGCAATGGAATTTAAAAGCGAAGGATTTTTATTAGGACTTGGTGCTAATATTTTAAAACTTGCTGGTTCAGTTTTAGTTTTTGGAATTATATCAGGTTATATGGTTGGTTTAATTAAATATTTGGTGAGCCTATGGAGCTAATTGAATTTAAGGATGTTTATATTGATACAACTGCTGTTTGTGCCGGAAACGAAGAAGCCAATGGACCCTTTAAATCATATTTTGATAAAACATATAAAGATTTAAGAATGAAGCATAAAAGCTTTGAAAAAGCAGAAATGAAAATGTTAGATGACGCGATTAAAGTGGCACTTAAGAAAACGAAAATTAATGAACATGATATTAAATTTGCTATTTCAGGTGACTTAAGTAATCAAAATGTAATTTCAAATTATACCTTAAGAAATTATTCATATAAAGCAGTTGGAATATATGCAGCCTGTGCTACATCATGCTTGGGAATGATTTTAGGAGGGCTTTTCGTTGAAAAGACTGGTGAAAATGTTATATGCCTGACAAGCTCTCATAACGCAACAAGTGAGAGACAATTTAGAATGCCAAATGAATATGGTGGAGCTAAAGGTCAAACTCAAACTAAAACAGTAACGGCAGCTTGTAGTATAATTCTTACAAATAAAAAAAAGAAAATAGCACTTAAAAGGGCTTATATTGGGCAAGTAATTGATTTAAAACAAAAAAAGCCCGATGACATGGGACGGGCGATGGCACCAGCTGCGGCAGAATCAATTTTAAGGTATTTAGAGTTAACTAATACAACACCAGCTGATTATGATCTAATCTTAACAGGCGATTTATCAAAGTATGGTTCTGATTTGGTACTAAAAGTTTTAGAAGAGAAGTACCATGAGGTAAATAATTATAATGATTGTGGGCTTATGATTTATGGAAGTGATATAAAAATATATTGTGGGGGATCAGGCTGCGCTTGCTTGCCTACGGTATCTTATAGTTATATTTATACGATGATGAAATTAAATAAATATAAAAAGGTTTTATTATGTGCAACAGGAGCTCTTATGAATCCGATTATGACTCTTCAAGCTGAAAGTATTCCAGCAATATGTCACATAGTAGAGTGGGAGGTAGAAAATGATTTTTCTTAATGCTTTTTTAATTGGCGGTTTAATTTGCTTTATTGGCCAATTAATTATGGAATTGTTTAATTTAACGCCAGGACATTTAACCTCTATTTTTGTTATAGTAGGCTCATGCTGCGAATTTTTTAATTTATATGATAAATTAGTAAGCTTTGCCGGAGCAGGGGCATTGCTTCCAATTACAAGCTTTGGTCATAGTATGGCCCATGCAGCGTATGAAGGTGCTATTGCAAATGGCTTTATAGGTTTAAGCCAAAATATCTTTCAAACTACGAGTAATGGAATTGTTTATGCAATTTTAATTGCTGCAATATTAGGCTCAATATTTAAACCAAAGGGATAAAAAAATCGATCATTTAAGATCGATTACTTTTTTTAATAAGTGAAGCCGTCCTGGGAGTGAACGGCTTCTAAAAGGGAGAGTAGTAATTGAGTAATTACTTAGGATAAGATAAAAGTCTTATCCTGTTTCTATAATACCACAAAAAATTAATAAATCAAGAGGTAAAATAAAAAAAGTTAGAAAAAAGTTATTATTTTGTTAAGGAAAGAATAAAAAAGTGTCATTTTAGACAAATACACAGATTTTTAATCAAATTAGTATAGATTTAAAATCGAATTTTGACAAATATTAAAGGTTGTTATATAATCTAAACGTTGAAAAGGAATGATTAAAATGAAAAACTACTTGAAAACAAATAATATTTCCGTCATTCTCGGATATCTTATAGCTATGGTTTTGGGAAGCTTTTTAGGTATTTTAATTATATGCAATATAGCAGCTACAAAATATGGTATTACTTTAAGTGAGGCTACTAATCTTTTAACTTTAAAAGATTTAAATGGTTTAGAACCTTCGATGATAAAAGCTTATTACTTTATGCAATCATGGAATAACCTTTTAAGCTATGTACTTATTTTTGGAATTGTAGTCTTTTTTGGTAGAGGTTTTATTGTAGAGGATTTTATTAACCTGAAAAGTAAGAATAAGCTTAATCTATTATATTCTATAGGTTTTGTTATTCTAGGTTTTGGTTTACTTTATGGCTCTAGTGTTTTGTTTTCTTGGTTATCAAGCTTAGTTTCAAATGTAACATCAAGCGAAAATCAAAACTCTTTTGTCGGAATGATTACAAATGGCTATGGTCCGATTGTTTTCATCTCAGTTGTTTTTTTAGCACCGATAAGCGAAGAACTTGTTTATCGTAAATCGATTTTTAAGTTTTTTAAGGAAAAAAAACTATGGTATATTCCAACACTAATTTCGGGACTTGTATTTGCACTTCCACATATGCTTACGACTCAAGAATCCTTTTTAGTATGGGTAATTTTCTTTTTTAGTTATTTTTCATCAGGAGTTATTTTGGCTTTAGTATATCATTTTTCAGATGATAATGTTATCGTATCAACTATTTGTCATATGTTAAATAATTTACTTGCTTTTTTACTTATTGTCTTATAGGAGGAAATAATATATGATTAGACTTCAAACTTCAGATTATGAAACAAAAATTTTTGAAACTTTTAATTCGGGTTGGGCCTTATTAACGGCTGGAGATTACAATAATCGTAATTCAATGACCGTCTCATGGGGATTTATGGGAACTCTTTGGGGGAAAAAGGTTATTTGTGTTTTTGTAAGACCAACAAGATATACATTTAATTTAATGGAAGAATCAGAAAGATTTACTTTAAGCTTCATGGATGAAAGCTATAAAGGTGCAATGAAAATTATGGGTACAAAATCAGGCCGTGATACTGACAAGTACAAAGAAAGTGGTTTTGTTCCTGTTTATGATACTGATTCGGGAGTATCTTATATTAAAAATGCCAATGTTGTTTTTAAATGTAAAAAGCTTTATGCTGATTTTTTTAAGAAAGAATGCTTATTTGATGAATCTATTTTGAAGCAATATAAGGAAGATTTAAGTGATATGCATAAATTTTATATTGCTGAGGTAACATCAATTTTGGTAGATGAATCATATGAGGGCTAGTTTTTGTCCATATTGTGGCTTAAAGCTCATCAAAAAAGAAATTGGTGATGAAGGTTTAGTTCCCTTTTGTCCTAAATGTAATAAACCTCTTTTTGATCATATGATTCCTTGTGTTATAATTGTTTGTTATACGACTGATAATAAGATTGTATTAGCTCATGAACCTAATTCACCACTTCCTTATGTTTTAATTGCAGGATATACTAAAATTGGGGAAAATTTGGAAGAGGCTGTAAAAAGAGAAGTGATGGAGGAATTAGGAGTAGAGGTAACTGATATTTCGTATTTATCCTCTTATTTTCAAAAAACTCGAGAAAATTTAATGGTTGGTTTTAGTGCTAAAATTAACCATGAACCTGCTAAAATATCAAATGAGCTTGAAAGTGTTAGACTTGTAGATTATAAAGAAGCTCAAATACTTCTTAAAGAAGCTAAAATTGCATCAATGGTTTTAAATGATTTTATTAAGAAAATGGACAATTAGAATTAATCTAGTTGTCTTTTTGATTTGACAACGATATTTTTTTGAGTATAATTATTTATGTTCGTTTTTAACTTTAAGGAGGAGAGTAAAGTGCTGGTAATTGAGAATATTTCAATGAACTATGATGAAACACCAAATATTGTTCATGCACTTAGTAATGTTAATCTTATTTTGAATAAAAATGAATTAACAATAATCGAAGGACCGTCAGGGTCAGGGAAAACAACATTACTAAATATTATTGGTGGATTACTAAAACCATCGTCAGGGAAAATATTAGTTAATAATAAAAATATTATTGAAATGAATGATAATGAAAAAGCATATTATAGAAATAAAGTTATAGGATTTGTATTTCAATCATTTTATTTAGAACCTAATTTTACAGTGTATGATAATGTAGAAGTACCATTAATCATTGCTGGAATTCCTAAAAATGAAAGAAGAAAAATGATTTTAAGCACTCTTGATAGTGTTGGTTTGCTTGATAAAGAAAAGATGATTGCATCTAAGTTATCAGGTGGCGAAAAACAACGTGTATCTATTGCAAGAGCGATTGTAAATAATCCAGAAATAATCTTAGCAGATGAACCAACAGGTAATTTAGATAGTAAAAATGGCGATATGATAATGAGTTTACTAAAAAGAATAAGTAAAGAAGATAAAATTGTGATCGTTATTACTCATAACGACGAACAGGCTATAAAATATGGTGATAAGATATATCGCTTAAATGATGGAGAAATAAATGAAAAATAGAGATATTATTCATTATGCTTTCATAAATTTGAAAAAAAGATTAATGTCTTCTATATTTATTGGATTAAGTGTAGTTGTTTTGTCTTTTTTTGTTTCGTTTGTTTTAATTTTAGCGGTTAATTTTAATGAAAATTACAAGAAGACAAGCTTAAATTATTTAGACAATAAGGTAATATATCAATATTCTGGAAATTTAGATCATGAATATGCCGAGGATTTAATAAAAAATAATTCTAAAGGAAATTTAATTTTAGCAACAAAGGTAATAATTAACAAAGAAATTTTAATTTGTAAAAATTTTGATAGAAATCAAACTGATAAATATAATTTATATGATGCAATTGTTAATCGAAATTTGAATTACGAAATAGGTGATAAAATAACAATTGCCGAAACTACATATATAGTAAAAGATTTTTTTGAATCAGATACATATTCTATTTCGGTGAATTTTGATAGTTTTTCAAATTATGATATTTATGTTTATTATGCAAATAATGAAAACGGATTAAAAAATGTTGAGAGAATTGTAAAAAAATTAAATGAATTTTATAATTCTAATTTTAAAAATAAAAAATATGAATCATTTAAAATATCTAATTTAGTGATGCATATTATTAATGTATTATGCGTTGTTTTAGTTATTGTTACAATTGTGTTTTTCGCACTAATGATGTCAAATTATATAATGCTTCAAACTGATGAAAATGATATTTTGAGCAATATTTTGACAATTTGTGGTGCAAAAAAAGGCGATTTAATTAAAATTCAATTATTAGAAAACTTATTTATAATTTCGTTAGCTAATTTAGTTGGAGCAGTGCTATCACTTTTTTTAATTAATTTAATAAAAAATATAATCTATAAAATATCATATACTTTAGGCGCTCATATTTTAGAAGGGTTTAATTATAAATATATAAATATTCATGTAAACAATGTTTTTATAATTCTTGCTTTTGTTGTTGTTTTTATTCCAATACTTATTACATTTGTTGTATTTTTAAATGTTAGACATAAATTTGATGAAACAATTAATTTATTAAATGAGGTAAGTTATGAAAAATAAAGCAGTTTTAATATTAGCTCTTAAAGGATATAAAAGAAATAGGATTTCTAAATTAATTCAAATATTTTTTTCAATTTTATTAGCATTAATAACGGTTTCTTTTTTTTCAATCTTTACTTATGAAATACAAGTGAAAAATAAAGCCATAAAAGACCCTGAGAATTCAATTGTTGTTGCTTATCAGCATGGAGCTAAAACTAGTGATTATATTGATAGCCTTACGTATCGTTCATTCTGTATAGGTGGAGATTACTATATTAAACATTTTTTTCAAATTGACGATAAAAAATATTATTTAAATTATAGCATGAAAGATATTTATTCTTTTGATTTAAACGGACAAGAGGACATAAAAAGTTATGATATCATGGCATATGATGAAAAGATATGTCTTGATTACGAAAATAACGTTTTAAAGAATAAATATAATTCCTCTTTAATTTTAGTTGGAAACGAACCTAAAAATGATATGGAGATTTTATTATCGTCAGGTTTAGTTAAATATTTGAATCTATCTGATGATATAGTTGGAAAAAAAATAAAATTTTCCTTTGATAATAAAGGTGAACTTTATACAATAAGTGGAATATATAATCAAAATTTCGAATTTTATTTTTCATATAGAATTTGCTTTGTTGGAACATTTATGATATGTAAAAATAATGCAAATTTATTAAACAATAAGTATATAGATTCTTGGGCAAATAATACTATTTATCAGGTTGATTCGTTTGCAACTGCAAAAGAATTAGTTAAACAAGGTGATTTTAGCGGCACTGATATTTTAGAGTTTGACCTATATTATGGAGATACTATTTTTATTTTAGAATTGTTTAACCTTTCATATGGAATTGTTTTTTTTGTAATATTATTATTTCAATTGGCACTGATAAGTAATAAATATATAAAAAATAATTTATCATATTTAAAAATGTTAAACGCTTTTGGAATGAAGCCAAAACAAATTAATATGATTATAACATTACAGTCTTTTTTCTACATTTTAAAAAGTATTTTAATATCATTTATTTTTAGTTTTACTATCTCATATATATTAACATTGCTTTTTAATTATGGTGATGGTGGATGGGTTCCATTGGCAACTAAATATACTATTCAAATATATAATTATTTTATAGTAGCATTTATTATACTATTAGTAGTAGTTATTTTTTGGGTAGTTTTAACAAAATTTTTATATCAAATGAATTATAAGAAGGAAGTAATAAGATGAATAAGAAAATATTATGTATGATGACGCCTATTTTGGTTTTGCCTTTCTTTGTACTTGGTAAGAAAGCAAATGCTTATAATATTGTTGAACAACCTATATGTGGATTCAATTAATACAGCAACTTGTAAATCTTTAAATGATTACGAAACATATGATAAGATTTATACTAATGAATTTCTAGATAATACTAAATTATATGAAACAGCATTGTCATATCATAGTTTTGGAACATTTAAGGAAAATACAAAAGAATATTTAAACATTGATATGTCTAGGTTTTTGGCAGCTGGGTGTAATATTAGTATGTCTCAAGCATTCCAAAATGTTTTAGATGCGAAAACGGAAATTATTACTAAGGATAATAATTATTATAATAAGTATTATGCATTATATTATGAATATGTAGAAACAAAAAAGTATTCATTAGTGAATGATGATGCTGATGAATCATCGCTTAGTAATATTAATAATATGAGTATAGGATTTAAAAACAGTTTAGAGAAATTAGCAAATGGTCAAATGTCATATTCTAATTTTTTTGATCGATTTGGTACTCATGTTGTTACAAGTGTTATTTACGGAGGTCTTTTTACTGCTTCATCAAGTGTATATTCAAATGTTTCAACAGACCAGGAAACATTTTCTAATGAAATGTTTAATTACTTCAAATATAAAGATAACTTTGTAATCGGAACTAATGAATCTGCAGCAGCGTACACTAAATATTTTTCTCAAACTGAATACACTGTTGTTAAGGAGAAGTGTACAGCAGTTGGGGGAACAACTTATCCTCATACTAATATTACTTCAGATATTTGGAGTGATGTTGCGTCTTGGTGCTCGACTGTTAGAGATTTACCACAACCAATATCATATGGTAATAATGGCTTAAAAGGAATATGGAATATATTACCAGAAAAATATTCGAATTTAGCCACTAAAATGTCAAATGAATATTATAATTATTGTAGAGCCAAGAGTATATTAAAGGAAGACAGCTTTGATTATAGTCAAAATCTTTTTGGTACAAAATATTATGGTAATATCACAGGTACTGATAATATTACAGACGATTTTGACGTTAATGTGTATGAAGCATTATCAGGCCTTACAAACGTTTCGTTTTCAAATATGAAAAAATATAAAACGCTTTGTATTAGAGCAGATTTTAACTTGGTAGCAAAGAATTCTGGGTGGGATACAATTAAAATAACTGGAAAATATAATAACAAGGATACGCAAATTTATTATTATAAGCATGATAGTAGTAGTGGTGACGAATGCACATGTTCATTTAACTTCAATATAGATCTTAATAGTTTAAGTGATGAAAACATTGTTTTTGCTTTTGGCGCTTATGGTGCTGGAAGTGATGATTGGAAATGTAACAAATTCAGGTTAACTTATAATCTTAATAAATAATTAAAATGGACAATTAGAATTAATCTAGTTGTCTTTTTGATTTCATTTTTAATAAACTTTGTGGTATTATATAACTAGCATGCAATGAGGTGATAAAATGATTGATAACTATAATGATTTTAAATTGTTTTTAGATAAAGAAATAAAAAACTTATCTAAAAAACCTAAGTTGTTACTTCATACTTGTTGTGCACCATGTTCAAGTTATACAATAAAGTTTCTTAAAGATTATTTCGATATTACTATTTTTTATTCTAATGATAATATTTCACCTAAAGAGGAATATAATCATAGATTAAATGAACAAATTAGATTTGCAAATTTATTTGATATTAATGTTTTATATGATGAATATAAAAATGAAGATTATCAAAACGCTATAAAGGGTGAGGAAAATCTAGGAGAAAGATCTCATCGTTGCTATGATTGTTATAAACTAAGGCTTGAAAAAACGGCCATTAAGGCTAAAAAACTTGGATTTGATTATTTTACAACCTCGGTATCAATTTCGCCTTATAAGGTTTCAAAATGGATAAATGAAATTGGCTTTTTACTTGAAGATAAATATAAAATAAGTTTTTTATATTCAGATTTTAAGAAAGAAGAAGGTTATAAAGAAAGTATTAAGCTTTCTAAAGAATATAATTTATATCGCCAGGATTATTGTGGGTGCCTATATTCAAAAAAAGAAAGGGATGAAAAGAAATGCCAAGAGGATTAGTATTATGTGGTGGTGGTTCTAAGGGATCATACGAAATGGGGGCTTGGACAGCTCTTAAAGAATTAAATGAGGAATTTGATATTGTAACGGGTACATCAATTGGCTGCTTAAATGCAGCGATGTTTGCATCACATGCATATGATAGATGTAAAGAGCTATGGGATAAAATTGAAGTCGGAATGATCATGGAATCAGGCTTTAATTTTGAAAATAATGGTATAAAAAATAGCCTAAAGGGTAAAAAGGATATGGTTTCCTTCTTTGGAAAATATATATCTAATTTTGGAACTGACATAAAGCCCTTCTTAAAACTAATGGATGATTATCTAGATGTAGAGGCAATCCATAATTCTAATATTAAATTTGGTATTTGTTGCGCAAAATTCCCATCAATGAAGGGACATGAAGTTATTGCTAATGATTTGCCCCTTGATCAAATAAAGCCCTTTGTGCTTGCAAGTGCCTCTTGCTTTCCAATCTTTCCTGTTTGTAAAATTGGAAAAGAATCATATGTAGATGGTGGCTATTATGATAACCTACCAGTTAATTTTGCCCTAAATTTAGGTGCTACTGATTTGGTTGTTATTGATTTAAATCCTAATATAACCCATAAGGAATTTTTAAATAAACCATATGTAAGATATATTCATCCAACAAGAAGCTTAGGAAGTTTTATGCTATTTGATAGGCATGTAATTGATGGGAATATGCATTTAGGCTATTTAGACACAATGAAGGCTTATGGTTCATATGATGGATTTCGTTATACATTTAATAAAAATAATACAGAAATTAAAGGTATAAGAGATTATATAATTTCCCTTGCAAATCATTGTGCTAAGCTTAGAAGGCTTGGCCTTAAAACGGTTATTAAGCCCGAACGTGATGGTGATATTTTTTTAATTTTAGAAAAATACACAGATTCAAAGCCTTTAACTGATTATGATTATTTTTTAAGAAGTCTTGAGGTAATGGCAGAAATGTATTCACTTGATTACCTTCATGTTTATAATGTTAAGGAAATGGTTAGCATTTTATTTGACTCATTGATTCAAACAGAACTAATTGATGATTTATTAGATGGATATGATATTCTTAAAGCTGTTAAGAAAAAAGAAATGCTTCTTAAAATTGAAGACAAGCTATTACTTAGATTTTTTGCAGATAGATTATTTGGAAATTTGGAAATAGATAATGAACTTTTGCTAAATTTATCTTTAACAAAACCTAATGTTTTTATTGGATATATGTTATTAAGTGCCATGATGCATTATTTAGGAGATTTTATCTGATGAGTCCTAAAATTAAGTATCTAGATTTAAATTTAAATAGAAGAATTTTATTTGCCTCAGATATTCATGGTAATTATAAACTATTTGATGCACTGCTTAAAAAAGTTAACTTTAATAATTTAGATTATCTTTTTATAATTGGTGATATGATTGAAAAATCAGATTACAATTTAGATACATTGGATTATTTTATGGCTTTAGACAAAAAAGAGAACGTTTTTATTCTATGTGGTAATTGCGATAATGTTTTGTCATATATGATTAAAGATGTTGATGATTTAAGACTGAAGCATTACGCTTTTGACCTTAAACATACTATTTTACTTGAATTTGCTAAAAAGATGAATATTTTACTTGACCAAAACTCTAATATGGAAGAGCTTTGTCACTTGTTTTACGATAAATTTAGAAAATATTATGATTTTGTTTTAAATTTACCTCATTGTATTATTGTTAATAATAAGCTTTGTGTTGTTCATGGAGGAATTTCTTCTTTAGATGAAATTTCAAATAATGCTTTAGATTTAATGAAAAATGATAATTTTTATGAACAAGGATTTACTCCAAAGCTAATAGAGATTGTAGGTCATTATCCGGTTATTAACTATGGACATCAAATTCCTTCATTAAATCCTATAATTGATTTGAATAAAAAAATAATTTCCATTGATGGGGGAATGTCTGTTTTACCATGGTCTCAGCTTAACATGCTTATTTTAGACAATCTTAAGAATTTTAATTTTAGTTATGAATATATTGATCAATATCAAACAGTAGTTGTAAAGCATAAAGAGTCTAATTTAAATCATAATTCTTTTAACGTGACTAAAAAAATTGAGGTTAGTATTCTTGAAGAAGATAATGATTTTTTTATTGTAAAATATGAAAATTATAGATTATATGTACTAAAAAATAATCTCATAAAAAAAGATAATAGGTATTTTGTTTATAATGCATTTAATTATTTTCATAATCTTGATGAAAGTGAACATGTTTCTTTAGTTTATAAAGGATCTAATTTATCAATTGTAAAGAAAAATGGTATTCTAGGATTATGTCATACAAAAAGTTTGGAGGTATATGATGGAAGATAAATTTAATAAACTAAAGAATGGCCTTAAACTAAAAATAGCATTAGCTTTTGTAATTACAACCATTTTTGCTGCGTTATTTTTAACCTTAGGAATTAAAAATAAAAATGGAATTTTATATATGTGCTTTGCTCTTTCTTATTTGTTTATTTTTCCAATTTTAATTTTCTTATTTAATATCGGCTTTGATGGAAGAAAAACGGAAATTATTGAAAAAACAGTAAATCAAAATCTAGAAGAACCTTTTAAATTTAGCTTATATAAAGCCATAGGTGGTAAAGAAATTGAAGTCCTTAAGCTTAACGAAATATCTAATTATTATTCTGTTTCTGCGGTTTATGAAGCTTCTAATGATGATAAAAAGTTTATTTCATATTGTGTTAAATTTGTTGGGCCTAAGAAAAAGCGTTATGTTGGCAAGATAATTCATATTGAAGGAATTAGTAATGTTAATTTACCAAAAAATGATTTTTTATATCAAGAAAATGAATACAAAAAAATAAAGAGTATTCATAATGACTTTTATTTATTCGTTGCTAAGGAATACAAAAAGAAGAATTATATTAATTATTCCTTAGAACCATTAGATTTTAAAACTTATTCTGATTATGAAAAAAGAGTTAGAAAGGAAATAAGCTTTTATAAAGAGCTATTTAAATAAAATATGAAAAAAATAAAAAAAGCTCTTTTAATTTTAAGTACTACATTGCTTATAATTTACGCTTTATACTTAATTGCTTATTTTTGTCTTTTTGATAATAAGCTAATAAAAAATATTTTTATTATTAGTATACCTTTTATATTACTTTTAGAAATGCTTATATTGTTATCAGTTATAAAGAAAGAACATAAAAAAATTGTTAATTTTAATAATATAATTGGTAATACCTTTAAAGAAGGTATTGTTGTTTATGATGTCTCTTTAAAAAAGCCAACTTATGCAAGCCCTAATTTAATCGATATTTTAGGGGTTTCATCCGCAGATATCTTAAGCTTAAATAATTTAACTTTTAAGCCAAATGTTGATCTTGTTAGCGAAATTACTAATTTTATGGTTAAAAGGCCATCAGAAGCAGATGAATTAAATTTGAATTTTATTAATTCTAAGACCAAAAAGCTTGTTAATATTAATTTTAGAATAGTTCATTTAAATCAGTCGGGTTCAAATATGTATGCCATTATAATTTCGGATTTGACAAAACAATATAATGATACTTTATTATTATCAAAGCAAGTTACTAAAGAACAAGAAAATGCACATAAAATGAAACAAATTTTATCTAAGGTTTCCCATGAAATAAGAACTCCCTTAAATGCAGTAATTGGTATGAACCAAATGGTTCTTGATTATTTAGCTGAAGATAATGATAAAAAAGCCTTAGAATGTTGTCAAAATGTATACAAAAGTGGTGAGTATTTATATTCTGTAATTAATAACATTTTAGATTATACCAAAATTGATAATGGTAAAATGTCTATATCAAGAGAAGAATTTCTTCTTAATGATATATTTGACGAGGTTTACAATATCTTAAAAAGTCAAATTGATGACAAAAAAATTAATTATGTTTTAAATATGCCAGAAGTTAATCCCAAAATTGTCTCTGATAAACTTAAAATAACACAAATAATTATTAATCTAGTTTCTAATGCCATAAAATATAATCATATCAATGGTAATATTGATGTATCCTTGAAATATCATTATATTGAATCATATAAAATTAAGACGCAAATTGTTGTTTCTGATGATGGAATTGGAATGAGTGATGATTTTGTTAAAATGCTTTTTACTCCATTTGCTCAAGAGCATCGTCAACAAACAATACCTTCAACAGGGCTTGGCCTTGTAATTACGAAGGGCTTAGTAGAACTTTTAGATGGAAGAATAAGTGTTAAATCAAGAATAAATAAAGGTTCATCCTTTAAAGTAGAATTTATCTTTGATACATCTAATAAACAAGATTTAAAGCTTGAAACAAATGAATTATCCTTAGAGGGCTTAAAGTGTTTAGTGGCTGAAGATAATGTTATTAATGCACAAATTTGTAAACATTTTTTAGAATCAATGGGTATAGAGGCGTGTATGACTGAAGATGGAGATGAATTATGCGATAAGTTTTTTACAACACAAGATTTTTATTTTGATTTTATTTTAATGGATGTTCAAATGCCTAAGCTTAATGGTTATGATGCGACAAGAAAAATAAGAAAATCAGCACGAGATGATAGAAATATTCCTATTATCGCATTTACTGCTGATGCTTATGATGATGACGTTAAAAAAGCTATTTTATCAGGTATGGATGGTCATGTTTCGAAGCCAGTATCTAAAGAATCATTAAGAGAAACAATTACAACGACAATTTTAAAATGTTCATACAAAAAATAGAAGGTTTAGTGCCTTCTATATTTTTATATAATTATGTTCTTTATATTTAGGTGGAAGTGCATCCTTGATGAAATACTCATAAATACCTGATTCATCAAGATACAAAACATTATCTTTAATAATGCATTTTTGTTTTTCAATGTTAGAAGGAGTGTCATGGCTTCCTACGTTTGTTTGAAATTTATTCATAAAATAAGCCATTATAGTTCTAGGAATTTGGGTCTTAATACGGTCAAGATATGATGTGCTATCTATTTTATCATAACCAACATAGCAACCGAATGTTATATCTTTAGTGTAGCTTATAACAAAAGATTCTTTAGTTGCGTTACTTGGAATATTATATTTTAAAGCTGTCCTCTTATCATAATTAGTTTGACCAGTTTTGGCCATCATATATGTGTTTTTTGGTACAAATTTTGATTTTGAAAAAACATCATGTAAAATAGAATTGATGAAAAAAGCAGAAGAAGGCTTTATAACCTGTAAAAAGGGGTCATCATTTAAAATGTAACTAGCTTTTTTAAATTTACCATTATTGGCAAATGCAAGATATGCATTAGAAATCTCAAACAGTGAATAAAGACCATTTCCACATCCTATAGCATCAGCCTCATAAAGATTATTTGGTACAGTAAGTCCAAGTCGTGATAAAGTTTCAATTTTAGTTTCTTTAGAGGTTTTTTTAAATATTTTAAGGGCTGGAATATTTCGTGATTCCCTTAAAGCTTGCCGTAAGGAAATAGCACCTTTATAAATTGAATCCCAATTTTTAAGACTAGTTCCATCACTATAATTATATTCCTCATCAATAACTACTTCACCAGGAGATGCCGTTGTTTTTTCAAAATAAGGAAGATAATCAATTAAAGGTTTCATTGTTGAGGCCATGTGACGTTTAACAAGTACATTATTAATCGTTTTTTTATTGGCCGTTCGATTTCCAAATATACCTAGAATTCCCGCTGTATGATTATCAATAGCAATAAGTCCAATATTGATTTTATCATCCGGTAAAAATCCAAGCTTATTAGTAGCTATTTCATATAAAGTGTATTGAATATCTTTATTCATATAGGTTTTTAAGGATTTTGTTTTAGTATCAATTAAATCAAGATAAGGGTTATAATAGGATGTATTTTGGAATATCGCATTCTTTTTTAGCTTGTTTTCTAACTTTATATTCCTGTAAATTTCAAGTTCGTCATGGGTTAAAAAATTATTTTTATACATCGCTTTTAAAACGATGTCTCTTCTTATTGTAGCTTCAGCTAAATTTTTATAAGGATTGTATTTATTTGGAAGTTGAATAAGTCCTACTAGCATAGCTGCTTCATCAACAGTTAATAAAGCTGGTTTTTTATTAAAAAAATATAAAGATGCATTATAAATTCCATAAATATTGTCAGAAAAAAGTACATTATTTAGATAATATGTTATGATATCTGATTTTTGCATCGAATTTTCAAGCTTAATAGCTAGAATAATTTCTTTGACTTTACGATTTATATTTTTTTCACTTGAAAGATAAGTGTTTTTTATTACTTGTTGCGTAATTGTTGAAGCACCCTCTTTAGCATAATGGGATTTAATATCTGTTAAAATAGCTTTAATTATTCTTTTAGGATTAATGCCATTATGTATGAAAAAGGCTTCGTCTTCCGTTGAAATAAGGGCGTTGATAACATTTTGTGGAATTTCTTCATAAGTAATATCAGATTTAAATGTTGGTAAATGGTTAATTAGATTATTATTTGAATCTAAGATTGTAACATCATTAGTAGGATAAAAATCTTGGGTTTTAATTTTAGGAAGGGTATTAACAATAATTATAAGATAAATTAAGATACTTATATTTAAAAATGCTAAAAGAAGAACAAGTTTATTTCTTAAGTCTTTCAATTAAAGTTTCAACACCTTTTAGGTAATCAATTCGAGGTCTAAAGCCAAGAAAAATAGGAATACCTAATTCTTTTATCGAATTATAGCTGATTGATTTTCTCTCACCAGCAAATGAACTATCCCAAAAAGGTAGGAAATCATCAATGTTAAGTAAATAATATTCGCCATATTTAATAAATTCAATTAATAAAAAGGCAATTCCTCCATGCTTTTTAATTCCTTTTAGATGTTCAACCTGATGAGGATGAACATTTTTTAATGGGAAAGATGTCAGACTATTGCATTCTTTACAGTCAAAATCAATATAGTAGCCTTTATAAATGCCGTTATAATCAGTTGTAGATGGGGTTTTATAATAGGCTTCGGTTATTACTGCTTTATTTCTTGCCGGATAATCAACGTGAACAATTTGGACGGGAATAGGTTTCTTGTGAATAATTGCAATATCATTTGCAAGATAGTATTCATTAGCTTCATTTACAATTTCTTCTAAATCCATTCCTTTATTGGCCATATTTACTTGTTTTTTAGTTTCTTTTCGTTTTATTGGTAAGTTCATATTATCACCTTCTTTTATCATAACATAATTTTTAGCATTTTCGACTATATTTTTAACAGGATAGAATATTTTAAACACAAAATTGAAAAATAATCATAACATAAATTGGTGATTAAATGATAGGAATAGTGAAAACAAGTGATAAAAGATTCCTATATATGAGTACGTATTTTAAGGAAGGAGTTATTTATAGTGACAAGGCTTTAGATTTTAAGGATATTGATACTTTAATTCTCCCAATTGGAGGAGTGGACCGCTTTTTATTTGTTAAAGATTCAACGATAAATTTGAATGAAATTTTAAATAATAGCAATGTAAAAACAATTATCGCAGGCAAAATTAATGAGGATTTAAAAAATATTTGTCAAAATGATGATATTAAACTTTTAAGCTATTTAGATGATCCTTTTTATGCTTGGGAAAATGCAAAGCTTACATCCTATGTTTTGCTTAAAAAAATACTAAATGATTTTGATGATTCAATTATTAATTTAAATATTTTAATATTAGGTAGCGGTTATTGTGCAAGAGCAATTTATCATATATTAAAAAATATAAATAAAAATCTATCTATTTATTGTAAAGATAGACATGATATTAAAGAACTTTATTGTAAAGGAATCGAATATGAGGATTTGAATAATTTAAGCAAATATGATATAATCATAAATACAGTTGACTTTAATTTGATAAAGGGCTCAATGTTTTCAGATTTAAAATATCAGGTTAAGCTTTATGATATAGCTTCATATCCGTATGGTTTTTCTTTAGACGACGCTTCAAATTATCATTTTAAGGTTGAAATATTGCCAAAACTTCCAAGTTTAGTTCCTAGGGAAGCAGGGCAAGTACTTTATTTGACAATAAAAAAAATGATTTGATAAGGACTTGAGAGTATGTTTTTAGATGAACTAGCAAAACTGATGGAAATTGAATATGTAACAGATAATAATTTAGATAAATTGTATGATATATATATAAATAATCTTGAATATATGCAAAATAAAGGACTAGGAAGTGGTAAAGAGCTTCAAGATCTATTTAAAATAGAAGGTGCTAAGGACCGAAAGTTCTTTTTGATTAAGGTTGGTCAAAGTTATTGCGGTCTTCTTGATTGCTACTTAGATTATCCTAAAATTGGTGATGTTTATATAAATTATTTTATGATTGACAAATCATACCATAATTTTGAAATGGGTAAAGAAATAATGCGTGACTTTACTTGTTTAGCTTTAAAGGAATATAATAGAGTTATTTTAGATAAAAGAGCCAATAAGCCCCAAATTATTGAATTTTGGAATTCATTAGGCTTTAATGTCTCAAGTGGTATTTCAAATCTTTCAATTCAAAGACGAGATATTTAAATTTTATATTGACTACGGTAAAAAAAAGATTTATACTTTAGATGTCGATGAAATGGATATGGTTTATTAAGAAAGCTTGAAGCGAAGGTAGGATGGTGAAAGCTACCGAAGACTATTATTAAACTACTACCAGGGAGATACTATGGAAACATAGCTCGTGTAATTCGCGTTAAGAATTTTGAGGTGTTAGGCATTTGCCTAAAATTAAGGTGGTACCGCGATTAGATCGTCCTTTCATTAGGACGATTTTTTTATTTTATTTGGAGGTTTTTATGGTTAAAGTTACTCTTAAGGATGGTTCAGTTAAAGAGGTTGAATCTGGAAAGTTAATTATTGAACTTGCTCGTGATTTATCACAATCACTTGCTAAAAAATGTGTTGTAGCACGTGTTGATGGTGCACTTGTTGATTTAAAGAGCCCGATTACAAAGGATTGTTCACTTGAGCTTATTACAAATGATTTACCAGAAGCATTTGAAGTATTAAATCACTCATGTGCTCATTTACTTGCTCAAGCAGTTAAGCGTCTATATCCAGGTACACAATGTGGTGTAGGACCAGCAATTGAAGAAGGCTTCTATTATGATTTGGCAATTCCTCAAGCAATTAATGCTGAGGATTTACCTAAAATTGAAGCAGAAATGAAAAAGATTGTTAAAGAAAATTTACCAATCGTTCATGAGACTTTGTCTCATAAGGAAGCTAAAGAAATGTTTAAGGATGATAAGTATAAGTGCTTACTTATTGATGCTGTTTCAGAAGATGAAGCTCTTGGTATTTACACGCAAGGTGAATATAAGGATGTTTGTCGTGGACCTCATGTTATGTCTACAGGTCTAATTAAGCATTTTAAGCTTTTATCAGTCGCCGGTGCTTATTGGCGTGGAGATTCTAAAAATGAAATGCTTACTCGTATTTATGGTACTTGCTGGTTTAGTGCTGAAGATCTTGAAAAGTATTTACAAATTCTTGAAGAAAGAAAAGCCCGCGACCATCGTAAGCTTGGTAAAGAGCTTGGAATTTTTATGTTTGATGATTTAGTTGGACGTGGACTTCCTATGTGGTTACCTAATGGCTTTATCGTTCGTCGTGCTTTATCTGATTATATTATGGACAAGGAATATGCTTTAGGCTATAAGCATGTTATGACACCATCTTTAGGTAATGTTGAACTATATAAGACTAGTGGTCACTGGGCTCACTATAAAGATGATATGTTTCCAGCTATGGAGCTTGATGATGAAGCTTATGTACTTCGTCCTATGAACTGTCCACATCATATGGTTATGTATCGTCAAAATTTACACTCATATCGTGAGCTTCCAATTCGTATTGCGGAAATAGCTAACGATTTCCGTTTTGAAGCATCAGGAGCTTTAACAGGTATTGAAAGAACAAGAGCGTTTAGTCAAAATGATTCCCATATTTTCTGCCGTCCTGACCAAATTGCTCAAGAATTTAAGGGTGTTGTTCAATTAATTCTTGATGTTTATAAGGATTTTGGTTTTAAGGATTATAAATTTAGGTTATCTCTTCGTGATCCAGAAGATACTGAAAAGTATTTTGGAAATGATGAGCTTTGGGAAAAATCTGAATCAGAGCTTCGTGAGGTTTTAAATAGTCTTGGTGTTGATTATTATGAGGCTAAGGGTGAAGCTGCCTTCTATGGACCTAAGCTTGACGTTCAGGTAAGAAGTGCAATTGGTCATGATGTTACTCTTTCAACTATTCAGCTTGATTATCAATTACCAGAACGTTTTGAATTAACTTACATTGATGAAAATGGTGCTAAGGTAAGACCTGTAGTAATTCACCGCGCTATTTTGGGATCAATGGATCGTTTCATTGCCTTCCTAATTGAGGAAACTAAGGGTGTATTCCCTTGCTGGTTAGCACCAACTCAGGTTGAAATCATTCCTGTAAGCCTTGAACATCACAGTGAATACGCTCAAAGTCTTTTAACTAAGCTAAGAAGAAATAAGATTCGTACTGAACTAGACTCTCGTGATGAAAAGCTTGGCTATAAGATTCGTGAGGCTCAAACCCGTAAAATCCCATATTCACTTGTAATTGGTGATAATGAAGTTAAGAATAATACTGTTACTTATCGTGAATATGGTCATCAAGAACAAATTACCGTTACTATTGATGAATTTGTTAAGCTAATTGAAGATAGAATTAATAATTTAAAATAAAATGAATGATAAGTATACAATATTAAAAAGAGAGTTTTTATCCGATAATGGTTGTTATCTTACAACCTATTGTCATAAAAAAACGAAGGCTTTAGTCATTTATATTGAGCTTGATGAAGAGTCTTTGTCATCTCTTGTTATGGTAAGAACTCCAAGCTATAATGACAAAGGAATTTATCATATAATCGAGCATTGTGTACTTAGTGGTTCAAAAAAATATAATTGTAAGGATCCCTTTAAAGAAATTGAAAAGAGATCCTTATCTTCATATATGAACGCTATTACCTTTGCTGATAAAACAATATTTCCCTTCACAACGGTTAATAAAACGGATTTTTATAATGTTCTTGATGTATATTTAGATGGTATTTTTAATCCTCTTTTTGTGGATAATAAGGAAATTATTGCCAAAGAAGGAATTCATTTTGAGCTTCAAAATGGTAAAATAATCCCTAATGGAATTGTCTATAATGAAATGAAGGGAATAGAGGGTGAGGCTCTAACTAGAGTTAATCTTTTAGCACGTAAAGCCTTATATAAAAATTCGGCCTATGCCTATTTTTCAGGCGGCTTAACTAAAGAAATAAAAAAGGTACGTTCTGAAGAAATTTCAGATGCTTACTATAAAACCTACTTTCCTTCAAATATGGCCTTTATTGTATCAGGTCCTGTAGATATTACAAGATATCTAACCGTTTTAGATACATATATAGCTAAATATTCATTCAAGGAACCAGTTAAGTTTAATTATACAAATATTTCATTAAAAAAACATCAAAATAAACTAAAATTATTAGATGATAATCCTAATATTTTAGCTTTTAGCTTCAAACTTCCATTTGTTAATGATCCTAAGGGTCTTTTGGCCTTGTCGATTTTAAATTATTTACTTATTGATATTGAAGGTGCTAAATTAAAACTAAAACTTGAAGAAAATGGCGTTAGAGGAAATTTATATACTGATATTGATGATGCTTATAATCCAATGTGCCAAATTGTCTTAGAATTTGATGATAAATATAATAAAAAAGCTTCAAAGCTAATTAAAGATTTTCTTAAAAATGATGCGCCTAGTTTAATTGATAGGAAAAGAATTAAATCAACAATTGAATATTTTAGATTTATGGCTAGTGAAGAGGACTATGACTCTCTGCCTAAAGGGCTTGCCCTAGCTATTTCATTAACTAATGATCTTTTATATAATGATATGTCTTATGAAAGAATTAGAAGGAAATCGCTTTATGATGAGCTTGATGAGGAAATTAATACCAATTATTTTTTAGAAATTTTAAATCAGGCTTATATTAAAAATAATAATTATGTTATAACGAAAGCGAGACCTCACCTAAAAAAGTTAAAAACTGGAAACTTTAAACCTTCTTTAAAAGAAGTTAAAGCTTTGCAAGCTAAACTAAATAATTATCTAAAGAGCATTGATGATCTTTCTAATTTAAAAGGTATACCACTTGATGCGATAAGCAAAAATCCGATTAATTATCCCTATGAAATAAATAATAATTCTACTTTTATTAAGAATGATAAAAATGATATTTATTATATAAAACTAATGTTTGATATTTCTGATTTTTCTCTTGATGAGATAGCTTTAGCATCAATTTTATCGCATAATCTTGCAATTTTTTAAATGAAAGATTTAACTTGTGACGAATTTATGATTAAGGCTAATCAGATCGGTGGAGGAATTACAACTGAAATTGCATTTTATACGGATAGAGTAACGAAAAAAATTAGAAGATATTTTACTTGTGATATGTCATTTTTCTTAACAAGGTATAATGATAATATTGAACTTCTTAAAAAAATGCTTCTAGAAACTTTATTTGATAATGATGATGTCTTATCAGTTATAGAAACATTAAGAATAGAACTTACAAGTGATAATAATTATTTTAAAGAAAGAATATATAAGCTGGACGGCTTAAAAAGCTATAATCAAATTGGCTTTTTTCTTGATGCAGCTCAAGGAACTTTATTTTTAAAAAATTTAAATAAATTAATAGAAAATGAAAATAGAAGTACTATCCTTAAAAATCTTCTGGGAAAAATTCTTGATAAAAAGCGAATGCAGGTCGCATCTTATGCACCTTCTAATATAAATGAAAGAGTTGTAAATGATATTAAGCTTGACTTTAAAGCTGATATGATAAAATCATATGATTTGAGTCCAGATTTTAAAAGTAAGGGTTTGATTATGAAAGGCATTTCTTCTAATATGCTTGTAATTCCTACAGGTAAAAAATCACCAGTAGCCTTTATTTTAACAAGAATAATTGAAGATTATTTATGGAAAGCTATAAGAAATGAAAATGGAGCTTATCATATTCAGGCTTATGTTGATACAAACGGAAATATCATTATGTATTCAAGACAAGATCCTAATCTTTTACGTACCTATCAGATTATGGAGAAAAGTATTGATGCGATACTTAATATGAAGCTTACAGCTGAAGAAATCAAGGATTATATTATTAGCTATTTTTCGGCAACTACCTCAGTTTTATCAGCTTATGATACCTTTAATTTGGTTTTGAGAATGATTTTTGAAAATTATGATTATGCTACAAGGAAAAATAACCGAATGGGTATTTTAAATGTAACTGAAAAAGAAATTAAGGATTATGCCTTATATATTAAAGGTGAGCTTAAGAAAGCGATTAAGATTAGCATATATGATGGTGAGATTATTAGAAAAATGAATTTATTTGATGAAATAAAAGAAATAAAGTAGCTTCTAAGTTGACTTAAAAAAAACAATATTGTAAAATAATATCTAAATGAATGGAGTGGATTTTATGATAAAACAACCATTAAAGGGTATGAATGATTTTATTCCTGAAGAAGCGGGACTTCGTGATTATATGATAAATCAAATTCTTGAGGTTTATCATCAATTTGGCTTTGAACGTATTTATACACCAGCCATTGAGGATATTGAGAATATAAATAATAAAGAAGGTGGCGATAATCAAAAGCTTATCTTTAAGATTTTAAAGCGTGGAGAAAAGCTTGAAGAGGCCATTAATGCTAGTCAATTTGATGATTTATCTGACATGGGGCTTCGCTATGATTTAACGTTACCACTAACACGTTTTTATGCTAATAATAAAGCAAGTTTACCACAAGTTGGTAAATTTATTCAAATTGATCGTGTTTATCGTGCTGAACGTCCTCAAAGAGGAAGATGTCGTGAATTTGTTCAATGTGATATTGATGTTATTGGCGATGAGTCATATAATGCAGAAATTGAGCTTATTACCGCAACAGGAAGAGCCCTATTAAGGCTTCCAATTGGTGATTTTTTCATTCGTGTTAATAATCGTCAGGTTTTAAAGGCAGTTTTATTAAGCTTTGGCTTTGAAGAAGATTCGCTTGATAATATTTGTATTATTCTTGATAAGCTTGATAAAATTGGCGTTGATGGTGTTGTAAATGAACTAGAAGAAGCTTCATATGGACATGATGCTATCTTAAAGCTTAAGGATTTAATTTCACGTCCTGTTACACTTGATATGATTGAAAAAATTATACCTCAAAATCCTAATTTAGAAATCTTAAATAACGTAATTGATGGAGCTAATGCTCTTGCAAATTCTAAGTATAATGTAGTATATGATTTTACTCTTGTAAGAGGACAAGGATATTATACAGGTTGTGTCTTTGAAATTGCCTCATCTAAGTTTGGTGGTACCATTGGTGGTGGTGGTAGATATGACAATTTAATTGGAAAATTTACAGGAGAAGCTACCCCAGCTGTTGGTTTTTCAATTGGATTTGAACGTATCTATGCTATTTTACACGAAATTGGCTTTAAGGTGCCAGGAAGAAAGAAGCTAGCTATTATTTATAAAAATGATTATATTGGCGCTTTCAAGTTAGCTGATACCTATCGTAATACCTATGAGGTAAGTATGTATGCATTCCCTAAAAAGGTTGGTAAGCTTTTAAATCGTCTTGAGCTTCAAGGCTTTAATGCATATATTATATATGATAAGGATAATGATGAAAACAATCTTAATACGATAGATGCAAATAACTAATATGGAAATAAAAGCTTAAAATGCTTTTATTAATGCGAATTTTTTCATCAAGGTTTTGGTAAAAGCTTAATTGAATATGCCAAAACCACTTAATTATATGAATTTATAAGGTTGATATTTAAAAATATCAGCTTTTTTTATGTTTGCTTTGTATTTAATTAAAATATTTGAAAATACTAGTAAAGAGGTTGATTAATTTATGAAAATGACATTTCGCTGGTATGGCTATGATGATAAAAATACGCTAGATTATATAAGACAAATCCCTGGTATGACAGGAGTAGTTACAGCTTTATATACAGTACCTGTAGGTGAGGTATGGCCTGAAGATGAAGTAGCTCGTCTTCATGATTATGTTACATCTCATGGTCTTGAGATGGAGGTAATTGAATCGGTTCCCGTATCAGAAGATATTAAGCTTCATCGTGGCGATTATAAAAGACATATTGAAAACTTTAAGGAAAATATTAGAATCCTATCTCGTCATGGTGTTAAATGTATTTGCTATAATTTCATGCCTGTCTTTGACT